>Ga0315912_10000027_pt1 | contig 433016 bp, 322 predicted proteins | sample VfabasoilMG_FD_204469 | JGI IMG/M metagenome (GOLD analysis project Ga0315912, IMG submission 204469) | Garden soil microbial communities collected in Santa Monica, California, United States - V. faba soil | ecosystem: Environmental > Terrestrial > Soil > Garden | place: USA: California...
GCTCCAAAACTCCGGTTGCGGCGGGGTCTCGACTGTTTGAGGTACTTGGACAGGTGTGGATGCTGACTTGAAATCAACGTACTTATCGGCCAACGCGAATACCAATATGCCAACGCCGACAATGAGAATTGCACAGATTGAAAGGAAGGCAGCGTTGACCTGCCTGATAAATTGCTTGTCGTCGTTCATGTTCTACCGATCGCCGCGATGGTGAAAAAATTAATTGTGCGCTTCCTTGATATAACCCCAACCTTCGCTTTGTTTGTTCACGATCTCCAGAATTCCATCGGGTACAATTTGTACGCCGCTGAGAAGCTGTGACTGTTCAATGCCATAACGTTTCATCGTGACGGCACAAACCTTGAACGAGACGTTTTTGTTGGTGCTCAAATCCTCGATGCTCCTGGCTACGGTAGATTGACCTTTGGTAACCATTCCGATGGAGCCACCATACAGCACGACTTCAAACTTGGATTGAGGATATGCTTTCGCCATTCCGATCACATGTCGCATGACAGCCTGATGGGTGAGCGTATCTTTGCTGGTAACATCAAAAACAATTTGCACCGGCTTTGTTTGTGAAAACCCATGAAGGGTTATCAGCAACAATGTGCAGGTGATGAGGGTCAACTTGTTCTTCATAAGACTGCAATTTAAGAGGCACCTGAGTTTTCCCCAGATGCCTCAGTTTTTTTTGAAATCCATTTATTAGCCTGCGAAGCAGTATGCACATCCTTTTTCCTGTGCGCGGCCGATGGCCCATACGCCGGAAGGAACGACCTGGATACCGGGTAACAATCCGCTCACCCAGTCTTTTTTCACTTCCTCCGCTGACATGCCTGCTTTTTGAGCAACCATGCCGCTGTAAACGGTCAGCGCCATATCGCAAACGCAACACATAACACCGCGGGCTTGCAGGTCCTTTATGCCCTGAATGCCATTGGCGTTCCAGAAGCCGATGGTCGGAACCCAATACGGATTCTTAACAGCTGGCGCGCTGGTGTTGGCGTCATCGATCTTGAAAACTTCACCGAACTTATATTTTTCCCAAAGGCGATCTTCCATCGTTAAGGGTATACCATTGTGGCGGAAAACGATCATCGCCGTCAATTCATTGTCGGGTGTTCCTGTTGCGTTATTTGTTTTATAAAATACCCACGACCAGATGATGGGGAATCCATCGTGAGGTTCAGGTGCATCGTAAACGATTTTATGTTTGCCTTTTACTTTCTTAAACCAGGCTTCTGCATCTTCTACGACGGGGGAGTTTACGTCGTCGTTGGCCAGTAGTGGGCCAGACATCATTGACAGGCCGGCCGTAGCTCCTGCAGCGAGGCTACCCATGAAGTTTCTGCGAGAGGTTAGCAAATCAGTGTTCATAATAGTAGGGGGTTGTTAATGAAACAATTTAGAATATGAATTATTGCAAAGTCATAAGCGTTCGGATTTAGAGTTACGCAGCCGCAGGATAGGTATTGGGCCCACGCCTAAGGAAGGATGCACATCCCTGATTTCAGGCAGGCAGTGATTCAAGCGTAGAGTAAGATAATAAGATTATTCTGGTTTGATATCCCGGAATGCGTAAAAAATAATGTCGATTTCGACAGGAAGGTCGGAGCGTGGTCGCGCGACATAACTCGAACAGGAAACGCAGAGCCCGAAGCGGGAGACTCTGCGACGAACTTGAGTTATGGTGTTTGTGGCGTTACTGCTGCTGCATCTGCATTTCCTGATGTCTTCGGAAGGAATTACGTTGACTGGCAGCAACACTAATGGCCGGCTCGGGTTGCCCTTCGTGATCCCCTTCCGTCGTAACACCATCTTCATAGGCTACAGAAACAACAACTTCCAGCGTATGATTGGCTGTTCCCCGGTAAGTGCCCTTCACCGGTGAGCAATCCGAGAAGCTTCTCCCGACTGCGAGCTTTACATGAGTCTGGTCAACAAGGCAATTGTTCGTCGGATCGAGACCAAGCCATCCATAAAATGGAATATAGGCTTCAACCCAGGCGTGCGTGGCTCCCTCTCCACGCATTCCATTTTTTTTCGGACAGATGTAGCCGCTGACATAACGAGCTGGAATATTCATCAACCGGAGAATGGCCAGCAGCATGTGTGCAAAATCCTGACAAACGCCTGATTTTAATTCCCACACCTCATCGAGCGTAGACTCGACGGTGGTGATGCCTTTCTGGTAAGCAAAATTTTGAAAGATATACTCGCTGAAGTGCTGGGCCGACTGAAGCGGAGTGGAGTGGGCCTGACGTTCGCGGGCGATAAGCTTTTGAGCTTCCGGCAGCGCTTCAAATTTTTCCTGCTTGAGGTAATCCAGAAACTGCAATTGATTTTTTACGCGCTCGAGTTCTTTCCATTGAACTTCAGCCGGCGTGTTGTCTTCCGGCATTCGTCTCGCGTTGGTCACAATGACGAGTCGGGAATCAATGATCAGTTCGCGATGTGGCTGCGCGTGCGCGAAGGATCCAATTTCGTTTCCATAGTAGTCAACATGAACCTCGATCAACGGATCGCCCGACACATTGATTTCATGCTTGAGCACATCCTGATAGTCGCCTTTCAGCGGGTAAAGCATGATCTGGTTCGCGCTGTCGCGAACGGGTTCATCGTATTTGTAGTGGGTTACGTGCCTGATCTTATACTTGGACATGTTAAACGTTTAGCCGTAAGCAAAATAGACCTGGTTCAGTGTGCTTCCGATATCATAAAGGTCATCGGTAATTTCAGTAAGAAATTGATGTAATCCAATTTGTGAAACACTTTGAACATTGGAGTACTGCAGGCGGCTGCGCAGCCTTCCGACCATGAAGTCCACCCTGCTATATCCGTCAGCATTTTTGTTGCTTCTCAATCTTTCAAGATAGCGATGGAGATGATTCAGCGAATACATCAGCGAACGCGGAAAGGTGTTGTTGAAAAGTACCTGATCGACGACGTTGCGCGCTTCAAAGCCAGACTGGTAGCGTTTGAGATAAAGCGCATATCCCGATACCGACATCAATAGGTATTTCCAGTAGGTAGTATCGGTCGTTTTGTCGAGGTCGTAGGAGAGGTCTCTGAATTTGACGTCAAGGATGTCGGCGGATTGGATCGAACGTTCCAGGAACTTACCAATATTCATAAAACACAATCCCTCGCCGCGAAACATGGTGATGTCCGTCACGCCGTAGTACAACATACATTGTCGGATCAACGAATCGAGTACGGTCACTGGATCATCGTGCTGCAGCGAAGATTGAAGTCTGGGATCCCGCACGACGTGATAGAATTCATTCAGACTTTGCCACAGTTCCTTGGTGATATTATCCTGAACAGCACGTGCATTCTCGCGTGATAGCGTGACCATGTTAAAGACCGAATTCGGATTTTCCCGATCCAGCACCATGTAGTTCAACACCTGGCGTCCATTGCTTTCTATTTTTTTGATCTGTGCGTCTTCCAGATAGCTGAATATTTCGAGCACCGGCGCCCAGGTAAATTCGTCGACATTGTCCTGCGAAGAAAGGTGATTGATCTTCAGCATGCGCAAAATACTATCCGTGCGCTCCATGTAGCGTGACATCCAAAACAATGAATCAGCAACGCGGCTCAACATGAATAGTCAGGAGTTAATAGTTATTAGTTGATAATTGTTAATGTGTCGAAAGCACCCACGTATCCTTACTACCTCCGCCTTGTGATGAATTGACGACCAGCGAACCTTCGCGCAAAGCCACGCGTGTCAATCCTCCTGGAACAATCTCAATTCCGCTGGGACCACACAGGGCGAACGGCCTTAAATCAATTCTGCGCGGCTGCACCTTTCCATCAATGTAGCAGGGCGCTGTTGATAAGCTTACTACAGGCTGCGCGATAAACTGGCGAGGATCCTTTTGAATTTCTTTGATGTATTCGGCAATTTCCTTGTCGGACGCGGCATGGCCCATCAACATTCCGTATCCACCGGATTCGTTTGTCTTCTTCACAACCATCTTCTGGATATTCTTCAGAACGTGGTCGCGCTCATCCGGCTTGGCCAACTGGTAGGTGGGAACGTTTTTCAGGAGAGGCTCCTCGTTCAGGTAGTAGCGGATCATATCCGGCACATATACGTAAATCGCCTTATCATCGGCCACGCCATTGCCAATCGCATTGACAATGGCTACATTCCCCTTGCGATAGGCCGACAGGATACCCGATACACCCAGCATGCTGTCCGGATCAAAGACCAACGGGTCAAGATAGTGGTCGTCGACTCGCCGATAGATCACGTCAACCTGTTGTAAGCCATCCGTGGTCTTCATGTACACACGCTGATTTTCCACAACAAGGTCGCGACCTTCCACTAACTCTACACCCATGAGTCGCGCTAGCGTGGTGTGCTCGAAGTAGGCGGAATTGAAAATGCCGGGCGTAAGCAGAACAACATTAGGATTCGAGGCCTTGGACTGCGACAACGCCACCAGGTTCTTGTAAAGTATGGTTGGATACTGCGTTACCGGCCGTACATGATTCTGTGGAATAAGATCCGGGAAAATACGCTTGGTGATTTCGCGGTTTTCAATCATGTACGAAACACCGGAGGGTGTTCTGAGATTGTCTTCCAGGACATAGAACGATCCGTCGTAATCACGAATCAAATCAATCCCTGCGATGTGAACATAGATATCATAGGGGACATTCAATCCCTGCATTTCCCGGAGATAGTGCGGGCACGAATACACGAGGTCAAAAGGAACGATGCCGTCCTTCAGAATGAATTGATCGTGGTATACATCTTTCAAGAAAAGATTCAGTGCCTGGAGTCGCTGCTTGATACCGCGGTCTATAAAATCCCACTCGGAAGCGGTGATGATCCTTGGAATAATATCGAATGGAAAAATCTTTTCAATGCCTTCGCCACTGGAATACACCGTGAACGTTATTCCCTGGCTCATAAATAAGCGCCGGGCAAGGTCTTCCTTCTTTAGGAGTTCTCCATCGGGCATGCTACTGAGAAAGTGGGAGACTCCTTCGTAATGCTTTCTAACGGCTTTGTCATCGAACATCTCATCCCAGATCGCGCTGGGCTGAAGGCCATAGTTCTGATAGAGGTTGGAAGAAGCCATGAGGTCTTTCAGGTTCGGTTAATCCCAAAATACCACAGCGTTAAGAAATAATGATTGATTAGGGGAATATTATTTTTTGCAAACGAATGCTGACCAGATGCCAGAACCCTAAAAGCAGGATCGCCGACTCGGATATTCAACCCGGCCGGCGATCTTGTTCAATGTCTTTGCTTATCGAATGGAACTCATTCCTGTTTGGCAAGCTTTGCTGACAGCGCAGCTTTTTCAATGGCGGGGAAGAACTTCTTGTCGTCGCCGTCCATGTGCATGCCCGTGAAAAATATGGTAGATTGTTCGTTACCTTCAATGGCATACATATACATGATCGCCTTCTTGCCGTCTGCTTTGAGTAATCCTTTTTGAAAAAGGAAGTTTCTTCCATCGTGTGTGAATTTCTTTTTCTCCAGCAGTTTGTAACCGTCCTTCTTGCTTTCCTTGTTGAAGTGCTCTTCGGCTCTGGCAAACGACTGTGGCGCCACCATGGTCATGATCATCGCCTGATCCTCTTCGTTCATATAAAAATTACCTTGCTTGGCGGGGAACAAAGCTTCATCAATGTCCATGTCCACTTTTGTACTGAAGACCTTCTTGAATTCATTAGCCAGTATTTCGGCCACGGAGTCGGTCTTGGCATCGGCCTTCGGGTCAGTCTGAGCGAACACAGAAAAAGAAATGAACAGGGCGGTAAGGAGCGAAAATGGTGTTTTCATTGACAACATCGGTTAGGTATGATATTCAAATGTAAAGAAAAAAATATCGACTATCACCGGGTGTTCAGTGTTTGTCCGAGGGGAACAAAAAAATAAGGCTCCTTGCGGGAGCCTTATCGATTGTATTTTCTGTCGCCAGAATTCTTATTCAGCAACCACTTTCACTTTGATCTCGTGCTTCACTTCTTTGTGAAGATCAAGCGTGACAGCGTAAGTACCGATCTGCTTAGGGTTTTCCTTCAGGTGCACTTTCTTGCGTTCGATGTCAAAGCCTTTAGCTTTCAGCGCGTCGGCAATCTGCAGGGCTGTAACAGCACCAAAGATTTTTCCGCTTTCGCCGGCTTTAGCTCCGACTTCCACCGTTAGTTCACCAATTTTAGCAGCCAGTGCTTCAGCATCCTGCTTCAGCTTCGCAGCTTTGTGCGCAGCCTGGCGGACGTTCTCCGCTACCAGTCTCTTGTTCGAGTCATTCGCGGTAAGCGCAAGTCCGTTCGGAATCAGGTAGTTGTTACCATATCCGGGTTTAACCTTTACGACGTCGTTTTTATAGCCAAGGCCTTGTACGTCCTGTTTCAAAATCACTTCCATGTTCGTCAGCTTTTAAAGGTTCAACGATTATTTCAGGGAGTCACCAACGTAAGGAAGAATCGCCAGGTGACGGGCACGTTTCACGGCCTGGGCCACCTTCTTCTGGAACTTCAGGCTGGTGCCGGTCAGTCTCCGGGGAAGGATTTTACCTTGTTCATTGATAAACTTCAAAAGGAAGTCAGGATCCTTGTAGTCGATGTACTTGATACCATTCTTCTTGAAGCGGCAGTATTTAGGTTTAATCTCTGCACGCTTGATAGGTTCGTTCATTAAAGTCATCCTACGCGCTCCTCCTCAGCTTTTTTAGCGACAGGCTTTCTGTCTTTGTTCTTAAATTCACCTTTGCGTCTACGTTCATTGTAGATGATCGCATGCTTGTCTAACACAGTGGTTAGAAAGCGCATTACTGACTCGTCTCGTCTGTACTCGGTCTCGAGTGTGTCTACCGCCTTGGAGTCTGCCTTAAATTCGAGCATGTTGTAAAAGCCAGTGGACTTCTTGTTGATGGGATAAGCCATCTTCTTTAAGCCCCACTGCTCGATGTTGATCACATCGGCACCAGCTTTCTTCAACACCTTCACGAACTTATCGACAGTATCCTTTGCCTGGTCCTCAGACAAAACGGGATTTAAAATGAATACCGTCTCGTAGTTTTTCATGATAGATTTATTTTGAGCCTGCAAAGGTATGAAAATAAGGCTGATTTGAAAATGTCGGTCCTAAAAATCCTGTCAGAAAAAGGGGATTCTGGCCGGGAAAACCCAGCTTTTTCTCATGAGACCGATAACCGCCGTCAAAAAAAGATTGCCTGGATACTTGACTTGTAATAACTAAGCTTTTAGTTTTATACCTAAATACATAGTCAAATGAAAGAGCTAAAGGAGCTGACCAAGGCCGAGGATCAGGTCATGCAGATTCTATGGAAACTGGAAAAAGGATTCGTGAAAGACATCATCGATGTCATGCCCGATCCCAAGCCTGCTTATAACACGGTCTCTACGATTGTCCGCATTCTGGAGACGAAAGGGTTTATTGACCACAAGGCCTATGGCAAAACGCATGAGTACTTTCCCGTCATTACGAAAGAGAAGTACACCAAGTTCTACCTCAATAATCTGATCCGCGGCTACTTCAATGGCTCCTTTGAAAACCTGGTGTCATTCTTTGCCAAGGAAAACGATATGGGTACAGCCGATTTGGAAAAATTGTTGAACGAACTCAAGAATCAAAAGCCATGAACGCATTCATCAACTACCTTATTGAAGCCAATCTCGGCCTCGCGTTTTTCATCCTGGTCTATTTCATTTTTCTGAAAAACGAAACAGACTTTAAAGTGAAGCGGCAATTCATGCTCATGGCATTGTTGTCGTCGGCCATTTTGCCGCTTTTCCATTTTAACATGATGGGCAACGTCTTACCCGTGTTGGGCGACTTTGTTCCACCAACATGGCTGCCTGAAATTGTGGTCGTCGCTCCGGGCAGTGGCGGATCGCAGGACGTCGGAGGGACGATATTTAATGCGTGGTTTTTTGTCCAATCAATTTATGTCGTTGGTGTAGTGGTGGGCGTGAGTTTGTTCTTATTCCGCCTGTGGAAGCTTGCGGTTACCGTGAAAAGATCGGCGGCTTACGCTTCGGGCAGTTTTGTGATCATCGAGTCAACGGCGAATAGATCTTCATTTTCTTTCTTTCGTTTTATTTTCATCGGACAAGCCGGTGTGCTGACGCAGAACGAAAAGCAACAAATCATCGAGCACGAACAGGTGCATGTTCAGCAGTTACATTCTGTTGATATCATGCTGGTGCACGTCATGCAAATATTTTTCTGGTTCAATCCGCTTTTACTGATTTATCAAAAGATACTTGTTCAACTTCACGAGTTCGAAGCAGATGCGCGCGCTGTCGAAAACCGTGATGTGAACAACTACTGCAGCCTGTTGGCGAAGGTTGCTTTATTGTCGGCCGACTATCCACTCGCCAATCATTTTAGTAATTCTCTAATCTTAAAACGAATCGACATGATGCGAACACTTAAATCTAAAATACGAAGTTGGAAAGTGGTAGCCATCCTCATGGTGCTTCCAGCTTTCTTTTTTGTGATCTCCTGCCAGGATCAGGTTTTGAACGAGGCCAGTGAGATCGCCCAAAATTCTTCCACTGCTGTTGACCTTCCCGACGATGTGCAACGCGAGTTGGATCAAATGAAAAGTAAGAACCCGGACAAGAAGTTTGTAGTGCTGGAAGTCGAAAAGGACGAAGCTGGACGAGCAGCCTCTGTCAAAGAAAAATTGGCTGGTTACAATCCTGATGACATCACGTCGGTGAACATCCTCAAAGACAAAGTTGATCGGCACGGTAACAAGCGGTCCTTCGTTATCATTGAGTTCAACGACATGACTAAGCAGCTCGCGGAAAGTTCGAAGGACGGAGACATCTTCACCGTGGTTGAAGAATCTGCCATGCCGGTAGGAGGAATGCCTGCGTTGGCGTCTGTACTTCAAAACAACCTGTCGTATCCGGCGGAAGTCCGTGCGGCTGGTAAAGAAGGAACGGTGATGATTCAATTTGTGGTGAACCAGGATGGAACGCTGTCGGATTTCACAGTCCTGCGCGGCGTCGATCCGTTGTTGGATGCTGAAGCACTTCGTGTGGCCAAACTTCTTCCGCCATGGACTCCTGGCAAGCAAAGCGGTAAAGCAGTCCGTCAGCGGTTTGTGTTACCAATCAATTTCAAACTCGAAAATGGAGCGCAGACGGAAAGCCCTCAGGAAGTCAGGTCTTCGCTGGATGTTAAGTTCACCGTTACCGACAAGGATGGAAAGCGAATTGTGAACGGCGTAGTCCGGGATAAAAACGGCGATGCAATCAAAGGAGCAAACATCGTAAATGTGGGAACTACCAGCGGAACAGTTACCGATGCGAACGGAAATTTTACCATCACCGTATCCCAGGCAAGTAAACAGCTAGCCGTCTCCTTCGTTGGCTTTGACACGAAAATGCTGGACTTCTAAAAGAAGGCAAACAACTTTAAGCAAACAGATCGATGTTAAGGCAATTGTCATTGACCGTCATGCTCATTTCCTGTTTTCCCGCAACAGCCACTGCGCAGGTTACCACCAAAACCGACAGCGTCTACACGACCGTCGATGTCCAGCCTGAATTTCCCGGAGGCATGAAAGCGCTGGGAAAATTTGTGGATGGGAAGAATCACAATTATCCGGCAGAAGCAAGAAAGAATAATGTCGAAGGAAAAGTGGTTGTCAAATTCATCATCCATGAGGATGGAACGTGCAGCGACTTTCAGGTAATAAAAGGAATCGGATACGGATGTGACGAAGCTGCTGTTGAGGCATTCAAAAAGATGCCGAAATGGAAACCAGGACAAGTGAATGGCAAGCCCGTTAAAATGTGGGCACAGATGGCTTATCAGTATAGATTGTGATGGTATGAAATGACAAAGGCAGAAAGCAAGGTTGGGTTTACCAAGTTTTGCTTTCTGCCTTTAAGTTTTCCGCTTCTTACTTTACCGTGAACTGACCACTGCCCATCTTGTAATCGTCGCAGTAGATTTCTAAAGTGTAGGCGCCGGGGGTGTATTCCGATCCTTTTTCGTAAATGTAGGTGAGCTTCTGCTGTGTATTGTCAAACAGAATTTCCTGTGCGGCAGTATAGAATTCTTCTCTGCCATTGTAGATAAAGGTGCCCGATCCTCGTGCCACATCAAACAACACTTGATTGTTTTCGTCGATCACGCGGATCATGATCTTCTTTCCTTCAATCGGTGCGACACTGTTTTCAGCAAGGTTGAAATCGATCTTGAGTTTATCGAGCTGGCGGTTCTTAAAAGGTGACTCGCGCTCTTTCCCTTTTTCGCTAAGGGCCACGATTTTCACATTCTCAGCCTTGAGTTGAGAGGCGATAGCCACTTTGGTTGCCAACTCTTCTTTGGTTTGGCTCAGACGGTTGATGGAGTCACCCAGTTGGTTCTTTTGCGTTTTAAGATCGGTGTTCTCCGTTAACAGCTTCTTATTTACGTTCTTCAGTTTATCGATCTCTTCATCCTTGTTCTTCAGGAGGAGCTCGTACCCTTCGACTTTGTCTTTTAGCGCTTTGATTTCCTTGCCATTGGCGCGTTTGGTTCGCTTCAGTTCCGCGTCGATCTCGTCCTTTGCCTTTTGAAGGTCGGCGAAATCCCCGCCAAGCTTTTGTACCTCGGCGATCTTGGCGTCAAGTTCGGCCCGGATCTCCGTCATGCGCTGGCGGGTGGTCTCCAATTCCTGTTCCGTGGAAGCCAATTCAGTTCTGATCGCCTGCTTTTCCTGGGGAATGATCAGGAACAAATAGATACCCTGGACGATGATGACCAGGGACATCAACACAATAATGATGGTGCTCTTATTGGACTTCTTCGGTGTCGGAGTATCCGCAGCCGGGATCGTAGTTTCGCTCATGATAGGGTTAAAAAATCAAAATTAACGTTTTGAATGATGCTATTCAAACGTCAGAACTGCAACACAACGTGTCGTTTGTTCAATGATGGATCAAAGAACAGTAAACCGCAACGGTACAGGTCGATGCTTCCATACACCAGCGGGCTATCACGGAGGGTATGCCAGGCTTTTTCCATTTCGGGAGTATGGTGGATATCATCCAACACAATGACCGTTTTCGCATGACTTTTTTTGAAGAGTTGATTCACATAATGGGTCGTCGCTTCAAACGTGTGGTTGGCATCGACGAACGCGAAATCGATCTTTGACATTTTACTGAGCCGCAAGGATAAGGTCTGATCGAGATTTCCCTCCACAATTTCTATGGTAGCGATCTTGAGGTCCTCAAACAGCTGACGTGCTTCCTTCGCCAGGGCAGGAGCGCCCTCAAACGTGATCACCTTTGTCTCCGGAGCTTCGGCCAGGTAAAGGGTGTTGACCCCCAGCGATGTGCCAAGCTCAAGTACAGTCTTCGCGCCGAAGTACTCAATGATTCGCGTGTAGAGTTTAGAAAACTTTGCATTGCTTAGACTTGTCCTGGCAATGTCACCGATTGAACGGGTGGTAGTATTAAAATGAACCGAACCTTTGCCGAGGTCATCAACCGGGATGGAGCGGGAGTCTTTCAAGAATTTTTGCCGCGCCGTTTCTCCGGCGCCATGAATATTGTTCTGCTGAGACCCCCGTACAACGTTAACATAGAAATCGTAATAGAAGGGAGAGTGTAATGAATGTTCATCTACTGCATCCAGCCAATAGGTAAAAAATGACCGGACTTGAAACAGCGTGGGCATCAAAGAGATTGGGAATTTTTTTCGAGCAAGCGAAGGTCAATTCAGTCGCAGCGGCGCGATCATGCTGAACTCCGGAATGTTTACTTCGACACGGGTTCCGTCGACGATGCGTTCCATTAAATACGTGCCGACCATTTTGCCGATACCGGATTTCAAATTACATCCTGAAACGTACTGATGCGCCTGGCCTGGTTCTAGTACTGGTTGTTGTCCGACAACGCCTTCGCCTTCTACTTCACGAGGACTAAAACCTGCATCGTGAATATGCCAATGTCTGCGAAGTAATTGGATGGTGTTCTCGCTTTGATTTTCGATGGTGATACGGTAGGTGAATACGTAGTGGTACTGGCTTGGACTGGAGTACGCGGGTTGATACTCCGTCTCCACACTTACCTTTATTCCTTTTGTGATTTCCGTTACCATGCGCTTCAAAAATATCAATTTTTCGGGATTACCAAGTGTAGGTAGCCGCTTTGTATTCAACCTGCTGAAAATCAATTGAATTTAATTAAAGAAATTCACAATTATTGTACGAATTAACGTTTGCTTTTAGTTTTAGGAATGGAGGTAAAAATTGCACCCACGTGGAAGGATCGGCTCGATGGCGAATTCAGTCAACCCTACTTTCAAGCGCTTGCGGAATTTGTTAAGGGCGAATATCAGAATCACGCGGTGTACCCGCCCGGAAAAGAGATATTCAAGGCGTTCGACGCCTGTGATTTCGACGCAGTAAAGGTCGTTATCATCGGACAAGACCCGTATCATGGCCCGGGTCAGGCAAACGGCCTTTGTTTTTCTGTTCACCAGGGTATCCGGATGCCACCATCGCTGGTAAACATCTTCAAGGAAATACAAAAGGATCTGGGAAAACCGATTCCTGCAAACGGCGACTTAAGTCGTTGGGCTCAGCAGGGCGTATTATTGCTCAATGCTACTTTAACCGTGAGGGCTTCAACTCCTGGATCTCATCAAAATAAGGGATGGGAGCTTTTCACGGACGCTGTTATCCGGAAGATTTCCGACGAACGCGAGAACGTTGTGTTCTTGCTTTGGGGCGCCTACGCTCAAAAGAAGGGGGAGATCATCAACCGATCGAAGCACCTGGTGTTAATGTCAGCGCACCCTTCGCCTTTTTCTGCGGACCGGGGTTTCTTCGGCAACAAACATTTCAGCAAAGCCAACGACTATTTGAAGAGCCGGGGACTTAAAGAGATCGAGTGGTAGTCTTTATTGACCTTCTCTTAATGTCACCGCGATGCGGGATAAATCCGACTGCAGCGTTTGCTTGTTATCGGAAAGTGTCCACGTGAGGATCTTGTAAAAATGGGTCTTGGTTTCGGCGATGGTGATGATCATGAAAATGCCCGTTCCCTCAAAAACATAAGACATCTCGGCCTGGAGAAACTTGATTCCGTTTTGTTGAAATTCCTTTGGCGTCGATACTTGTCTTTGCTCGGCTTCTGCCTGGTAATCCTTTATGAAATCATCAAAGAAATGACGCGGGCCGGAAAAGGTCATGTCGAGTGAGCTCAGGTCTTCTTTAGAATCGTCGATGACAATGGCATAGGCTTCCTTCTCAACATTCTGATACTGACATGACGCAGCGTCATTGATGTCGAATGCCTTTGTCATGTAATCAGGAACACTGATATAATAGATGTGTCCCACTTTCTGTTCTGAAAAATTTTGGCCGACTGCCGGCAAAACCAAGCCACAGGCGACTATCAGGCAGGCTATTCTTAGCATAGGTATTATTTGATCAGTTTAAAGAATCGGCTCCAACGTATCTTGTGGAAGAAGTCTGCGTCCTTATCGAGCGACAACCAGATGAAGAATGCTTTCCCTACGATGTGATCCTCCGGCACAAATCCCCAATACCTGGAGTCGAGCGAATTGTGACGGTTGTCTCCCATCATGAAGTAATAATTTTGTTTAAAGGTATACTCGCTTACTTCCTTTCCGTCGATCATCAATTTTCCATTTTCGATCTTCACGTCGTCGTTGTGTTCGTAACGAAGAATCATTTTTCCATAGGTCGTGAGCGTGCTGTCGTTGACGGCAATGGTCATGCCTTCTTTCGGTACCACCAGCGGTCCGAAGAAGTCGCCATTCCACGCATACTTCTCGGGGTCGGGATAAATGTTAGGCTCCGATCCGCGCGTAACGTGTGCAAATACAGTGTCCACAAATGATAGCGTCTTGAGTTCATCCGCAGTTGTTGGCGAGACGAGCATTTGGTAAACGACCATGTCACCGGGTCTTGAAATCTCGAAGTGGTCAATATTGTATTTCTCAAGAATACGATCGTTGATTTGATTCTTGGCGACCACGGTATAGGGTAACTGCATGTCCGGTGGAATCAGGCTCGGTTCTGAATTGACAATCACCTGTTGATTTCTGATCATCAATGTATCGCCGGCAATAGCCATGCAACGCTTGATGTAGTTGGTCTTCAAGTCCACGGGGTAATCGATCCATCGATCGGGATTGTGTTCTTCGAGGTTATTCTCTTCGATACCAGGAACATTGAAAACGACGACATCATTTCTTTTTACCGATGTGATACCCGGTAGACGATACTGGGGTAATTTGATCCACTCCAGATAGGACGGAATGTTAGTAAACCAAATTTTTTGATGGGTTAAAGGTATCTGGAGCGGTGTGGTGGTAGTTCGGGTACCGTAGTGGAATTTGCTTACGAAAAGGAAGTCACCCACCAGCAAAGAATTCTCCATAGAAGGCGTCGGGATGGTATAGGCTTCCATGATGAGCCAACGGATAAGGGTGGCGGCCACCACGGCGAACAATATGGCATCCCACCATTCGCGGAGTTTAGACTTGGGCTTTTCTTCTTGTGTTTCCTCTTCGGTGGTCTTTTTCCAAAACTGCCAGTTCATAGGTGTATTTCCGGTTTTTAAAGCCTGCAAATAAAGGCAAAAATTTCTTTCGGTTAATCAGTCGACGGGAGAGGGCTAAAATTTCAAATAATCGTCCATACTTAGCGACCCCTTGCGATCTTTTATCCACTCGGCCACCATTACGGCTCCCTTGGCAAATCCTTCGCGTGAATGGGCTATGTGCTTGATCTCAATGTCGTCGATAGCGGAAGCGCATTTTACAACGTGGGTGCCGGGTACCTGGTCGATCCGGAAGGATTCGATGATCAGGTCCTCGCGCTGCTGGGTATCCTGGTTAACCCATTTCTTTTTTGAATGCACATGTTTCAAAACACCTTCGGCCAGTGTGATCGCGGTACCGCTGGGCGCATCCTTCTTTTCAGTATGGTGGATTTCATCCAGGGTGATATCATACTCCGGAAACTGACCCATCATTTTGGCCAGGTATTCATTCAATTTGAAAAAGATATTAACACCCAGGCTGTAGTTGGACGCGTAAAAGAAGGTCCCATTTTTCTCCTGACAGAGTGCTTCGATCTCCGGTTTGCGTTTGATCCAACCGGTTGTGCCACAAACGACGGGAAGATTGCGCTGTATGCACTTCTTAACATTTTCAAAGGCAGCATCAGGATGGGAAAACTCAATAGCAACATCCCCTTTGGCCGTTTCAAAATCGTCCTGATTGCCGACATCGATTTTAGCGGTAATGGTGTGGCCACGCTCGAGGGCTATGCGCTCGATGATCTTTCCCATTTTGCCATAGCCCAGCAGAATAATGTTCATGATTTCGGTAAGTAGGCCGTAAAACTAAAAACTTTCCGAAAGTATAGTACTAGCGGAAAGTTTTTAGTTTATAGTTGGTGAAATCGTTAACAATATTCGTCGAACACCTCTACCAGGTGCTGACCAATCATTTGTGCATTGCGGCCTTCGATGTGGTGACGTTCTACAAAGTGCACCAGTTCTCCGTCCTTAAATAAAGCGATGGAAGGAGAAGAGGGCGGATAGGGAAGGGTGTACTCGCGTGCCTTCGCCACAGCATCCTTATCGACACCGGCAAAAACTGTCGCCAGGTTATCGGGACGTTTAGCGGAAGACTGGAGCGCCCATTTTACACCCGGGCGAGCCGCTCCTGCAGCACAGCCACAAACTGAATTGATCACCAATAGGGTGGTGCCAGTCTTACTTTTAAGGTATTGATCTACGTCTTCAGGGGTCTTAAGTTCGGAAAAGCCTGCGCTCGTCAGGTCCGTGCGCATGGGGGCTACTAATTGTTCAGGATACATATTCTAATTCTAATTATGGTTCTATATAGATAACAAATTATAAAAAGCCAAGTTCCAATTTTGCCGCTTCACTCATCATGTCCTGAGAGTATGGGGGATCAAAGGTAATTTCAACTTTGACATCATTCACGCCTTCAATGGTTTTCAATTTCTGCTCTACTTCTCCCGGTATCACTTCCGCGGAAGGACAAGAAGGCGATGTGAGCGTCATCAAAACATAGACATTGTTGACGGGGTAAATGTTGATCTCATAGATCAGCCCCAGTTCATAAATGTCCACGGGGATTTCGGGATCGTAGACCGTTTTGATGGCGGCCAGAACCTTATCCTTTAAATCCTGCGTCGACGTCGAGGCTGTGGGAATCTGATCTACCTGTTCACTCATGACTTCACCGCTTGTTTCGTTTTAAAAGCCAATGCATAGAGCTTCATCTGCTTGATCATGGCTGCGAAACCATTGGAACGCTGTGTACCAATGAATCGTTCCATGCCTATCCGTTGCATGAAGTAGAGGTCCGCATGCAGTATGGTATCGGGAGATTGCCCGTTGAAAATACGGATCAACAGACTCACCAGCCCTTTGGTAATGGCTGTGTTGCTGTCGGCTGTAAAGTAGACCTTGTCGTTTTCAGTCAACGCTGTAAGCCACACTTTAGATTGGCATCCCTTCACCACATTCTCCTCAGTTTTATCAACTTCAGGCATCTCCGGAAGTTTTTGACCCAGCTCCATAATGTAGAACACCGTCATCTCCATGTCTCCGTCGAGCAAGGAGAATTCGCTGATGATTTCTTCCTGGGCTTCCTTTATCGTCATTTGTAGACAGTGCTTTCTAATTTTGAAATCCTTCGTTCGTGGTCAGCAACAGCGTGGAGTTCATCCGCCAATCTTAAGATCGACCTTGAATTTTCCGAAGTCTGGAGGTTCAGCTTAACCATCTCGCTTTTTACATCGCGGATTTCGCTTTTTACATTCCGGACTTCGCTTTTTACGTCGCGTAGCTCCACGACCATGGCGTCTTGTTTCACGAGCATTTCAGCCAGCAGTTCGACAATCTTTCCTTCATTTTCCATAACGGGTGATTTATTTCATAAAGTTAACGATTCTCTCAAGTCCGTCGACCAGTTGATCGATCTCCTTCCTTGTATTGTAAACAGCAAAGGAGGCCCTCACTGTTCCTTCAATGCCAAGGCGATCCATTAATGGTTGTGTACAATGATGTCCAGTGCGCACTGCAATACCGCGGGCATCGAGCATCTGCCCAATGTCAAATGGATGGATTCCTTCAATGATGAAGGAAAGCACACTCACTTTATGTTTCGCCGTACCGACCAGCTTAACCGATTTTATCCTGGAAACTTTCTCTGTCGCGTAAGCCAGAAGTTCAGCCTCGTGCTTGGCAATAGCATCTCGCCCAAGTTCAAGGATGAAATCCATCGCGGATTTGTAAGCGATCACATCGCCGATGTTGGGAGTGCCTGCTTCAAATTTGTAGGGGAGATCGTTGTAAGTAGTCTTTTCAAAAGTGACATCCTTAATCATCTCTCCGCCACCGTGGTAAGGGGGCATTTTCTCCAGCAAATCCTTTTTGCCATACAGCAAACCCGTACCAGCAGGCCCGTACATTTTGTGGGATGACAGGCAGTAGAAGTCACAGTCGAGATCCTGCACATCAATCTCCAGGTGTGCTCCGGCTTGCGCCCCATCTATAAGCACGACGGCGCCAGCTTCGTGCGCCAGCTGAATGATCTCTTTAATTGGGTTGATCGTGCCCAAACTGTTGGAAGCATGATTGACCGAAACAATTTTGGTCTTGGGAGAAAGTAGTTTCTTGAAACCAGACAGATCGAATTCTCCCTCGTTGGTGATGGGAATTACCTTCAGGATTGCTTTGCGTTCCTCGCAAACGAATTGCCAAGGAACAATATTCGAGTGGTGCTCTAATCCGGAAATGATGATCTCATCACCTGCGTTCACAAATGTTCTTCCGTAAGATGTCGCGACGAGGTTAATGCTTTCGGTAACGCCGCGCGTAAAAATTACCTCCTGCTCTGAGCGGGCATTGATAAATTTTTGGGCCGTATGGCGGGTCTCTTCGTAGGCTTTCGTGGCTTTCTCCGCCAGCGTATGAATACCGCGGTGAATGTTGGCATTATAACCAGTGTAGTAGCTGGTTAATGCATCGATCACCGACAATGGTTTCTGCGACGTGGCGGCGTTGTCGAAATACACCAGATCGCGACCGTTGACTTGCTGATGAAGGATCGGAAACTGTTTCCGTATCGATTCCACATCCAAGGCTTGTTTTACAATGGGGGTGGGAGAGGACGTCATGGCTTAGAAGTTTTTGTGTAAACGCTCGCTGATCACGCCGTCAAGGTATTCTTTCATCACTGGATGCTTGACGTTATCCAGCAATTCTCCGGCGAAGGCATAGAGCATCATGGCCTGAGCGGTTTCTTTCGCAATACCCCGCGTTTGAAGATAAAATAAAGCCTCTTCATCCAACTGTCCTGAGGTACAGCCGTGAGAACATTTTACATCATCAGCCCAAATCTCAAGCTGAGGTTTGGTGTTTACCGTGGCTTTGTCGGTGAGCAGTATGTTTCGGTTGGCCTGAAAGGCATTTGTCTTTTGCGCATCCGGACGCACGTAGATTTTACCATTGAAAACTCCCCGTGAGCTTTCATCCATAATACCTTTATAGAGTTCGTTGCTAAACGAATTCGGTTTCTTGTGATCAACTACTGTGTGATTGTCAGCAAGCGTATCGTGGTTCAACAGGTACAGGCCGTACATGTGCGATTCAATCCCTTCACCATCCAATGTCAGTTGGAGGTTATTTCGAACCAGCTTACCATCGAGGGTAAAGGTGAAAGTGTTCACGCGACTGTAGTTCGACTGATAGAACTGCGTCAAGCCGAACTGGTGGCGACCACCCTGATCATTCTGAATCGAATAGAAGTTCACGCCGGCATTTTCCCCTACCACTATTTCATTGACTGTGTTGGAGAAATTGAAACCCGGAGTTCCTGTAATCGAATCGAATTTTTCGATGATGGTGATCTCGCTGTTCTTCGCCGCAACGATGAGATTCCTGTTTAAAGAAATGACCTGACCATCCTTCGCGTCTTGCAGATAGTACAACACGACGGGTTTCTCGATCACCTTGTTATCAGGAACGTGAATAAAAAGTCCGTCCTCCCAAGAAGCCGTATTCCAGGCGGTGAAAGGGTCAACGCGGTGATCGGCATACTTCGAGAAATGCTTTTGTGCCTCGCTGTTTGATTCGAGCGCTTTTGCAAGCGGAAGAATCGTGAGACCATGCTCAGCGGAGGGAACGTTTATGACTTTACCATTTGCAATGACAACAACCAACGCATCCAATCCAGGAATGGTGTTGGTCGTCGGATCATTCAAGGTAGTTGAAGCTGATGCAAGACCCGCCTTCAGGTTCTTTTCCAGAACACGTGAAAGGGGCGTGAATTTGTATTCTTCGTTTTTCGCCGGAGGAAATCCCAGTTTGCGAAATGATTCCAACGCTTCTTTCCGAATGGTGTAGTCGAATGTTTTGGTGTTCAGACTACGTTCAATAGAAGAAGAGACCTCGGTGCTTAAGTTTTTCTCAACAATGTCGACACTCATCTGCTCCACTTTACGCTACGCTAACTTCATCCTTAATCCAGTCGTAACCTTTCGCTTCGAGTTCGAGCGCGAGTTCCTTTGTGCCGGACTTAACAATCTTACCTTTATACAGCACGTGCACGAAGTCCGGGACGATATAATCCAATAAGCGCTGGTAGTGCGTTACCACGACTACCGCGTTGCTCTTGCTGCGAAGTTTGTTGACACCGTTGGCAACAATTTTAAGCGCATCAATGTCAAGGCCCGAATCTGTTTCATCCAGGATGGCGAGCTTGGGTTCGAGCATGGCCATCTGGAATATTTCGTTGCGCTTTTTCTCGCCACCGGAAAATCCTTCGTTCAGCGAGCGGTTGAGAAGCGACTGATCGATTTCAACCAGCTTCATTTTTTCTTTCATCACGCCCAGGAACGACACAGCATCCAGCGGCTGTTGACCACGGTGTTCACGAATCTGATTCAACGCAGTCTTCATGAAGTTAATCGTGCTTACGCCGGGAATCTCAACAGGATATTGGAACGCGAGGAAGACACCTTCACGTGCGCGATCTTCCGGAGCCATCTCCAACAAGTCTTTGCCAAGGAAATTTACTTCGCCTTCCATTACCTCAAATTCTTCGCGACCTGCCAACACAGAAGCCAGCGTGCTTTTACCGGAACCATTCGGCCCCATGATCGCATGCACTTCACCAGCCTTCACTTCTAAGTTGATTCCGTTAAGAATTTGCTTCTCACCAATCTTCGCTTGTAAATTCTTTATTGATAACATTTTCTATCTATTCCGATTTAAGTTCAATGATTAACCGACACTACCTTCGAGGGTGAGTGCTAAAAGTTTTTGTGCTTCGACAGCGAATTCCATCGGAAGCTGATTAAGGACCTCCTTCGCATACCCGTTCACAATCAACGCAACCGCTGATTCTTCGTCGATACCACGCTGCAAGCAGTAGAAGATCTGATCTTCACCGATCTTTGAGGTAGTTGCTTCGTGCTCGATTTTCGCAGTGTTATTCTCAACGTCGATATACGGGAAGGTATGTGCTCCACATTTGTCACCCATCAACAATGAATCACACTGGGAAAAGTTACGAGCTCCCTGTGCACGCTTCATGATGTGCACTTGTCCGCGGTAGCTGTTTTGCGAGTGACCGGCAGAGATACCTTTCGATACAATCCTTGACTTCGTATTCTTTCCGATGTGGATCATCTTCGTGCCGGTATCCGCTTGCTGGTAGTTGTTCGTTACCGCTACGGAGTAGAATTCTCCCGAGGAATTGTCACCCTTCAAAATACAGGAAGGATATTTCCAGGTGATGGCTGAGCCAGTTTCAACTTGCGTCCAGGAAATCTTGGAGTTATCGCCGAAGCACAAACCGCGCTTGGTAACGAAATTGTAAATGCCTCCTTTACCTTCCTTATCGCCAGGATACCAGTTTTGAACAGTTGAGTATTTCACCTGCGCATCTTTCATCGCGTAGATCTCGACGACGGCCGCGTGAAGCTGATTTTCATCGCGCATCGGAGCGGTACAACCTTCGAGGTAACTCACGTAAGAACCTTCGTCAGCAACGATCAACGTACGCTCAAACTGCCCGGTGTTTGCGGCGTTAATACGGAAGTAAGTCGACAATTCCATGGGGCATCTTACGCCCTTGGGAATGTAACAGAAAGATCCATCGGTAAATACCGCAGCGTTAAGGGCCGCGAAGTAGTTGTCGCTTACCGGAACAACAGAGCCCATGTATTTTTTAATCAGCTCAGGATGTTCCTGAACCGCTTCGCTGAACGAGCAGAAAATGATTCCAAGTTCAGCAAGTGTTTCCTTAAAAGTGGTCGCAACCGAAACGCTATCAATCACGGCATCAACGGCGATGCCGGTGAGACGCTTTTGCTCGGTTAATGATATTCCCAGCTTTTCGAAAGTCTTGATCAATTCAGGATCAACATCTTCCAGGCTCTTGGCCTTAGCCGTTTTCTTCGGCGCCGAGTAATAGATTACGTCCTGATAATTGATGGGAGGGTACTTGACATTAGGCCAAGTCGGTTCCTTCATTTTCGTCCATTGACGATAGGCATTCAAGCGCCACTCGAGCAACCATGCGGGCTCGTTCTTCTTCGCGGAAATGAACCGGATGATGTCCTCGTTAAGACCTTTTGGGGCAGAGTCGGTTTCGAGGTTAGTCGTCCAACCGTGCTCATATTCTTTCGAGGTGAATTCTTCCAGTACCTGATTGTCCTTACTCATCGAAGCCTATTTAGACTAATTTTAAACAACTCACAAAAGTATAACAAAAAAGCCATTTTAAGGTTCTGGAAGGGGTTAATATTCCCATAAAATGTATCGACAACGTGTTAGAAGCGTCGATCAGGTCAAATTCAGACTTCGGTCCAGGCTCTCTTCCAAAGAGATCATGGTTTCGGTTCTTTCGATGCCTTCCACCTGCTGAATCTTATCGTGGAGTACCAGCTTTAAATGGTTGGTATCCTTGCAGTGGATTTTCACAAACATGCTGTAATTCCCTGTGGTATAGTGGATACTGGTGATCTCAGCAATAGCTTTCAATTTCGCCATCACCTGGTCATACAGGGCGCTCTTTTGGAGGAAGATCCCAATGAAGGCGGTGATGTCATATCCGAGTTTAGCATAGTTTACTTTGAGGGTGGTTTTTTCAACAATACCGGCTTCTTCCATCTTATTCATTCTCACGTGCACGGTTCCGCCTGAAACAAAAGCCTTCTTGGCAACTTCTGTATAAGGTTTCTTGGCGTCTTGCATGAGGATCTCCAAGATCTTCAGATCGACATTGTCAACTTTGTAATTTTCGGCCATATTGAAATTTAGGTTTTAAGGTTAATTCAAAAATATGAAAAGAAATTGAAAAGTATACAAATATTCTAATGATTTATTGATTGAGATACCAGTTTAGTCGTTACTTTGTTACATAATTTACAAACGAGACAATCACACACACACTCAAAACCCACTCAAAAACATCATTGTAGGGTGTTGATCCCGATAGCTATCGGGATGGCAGACGGCCCACCCAAATGATAAAACACCAAATATTGTAGGGTGTTGAAATTGGCAGACATGCCCTCCGGTCTCGGGGGTGGAGGTAACGGAATAAAGTCCAGCCTTTGGCGACCTAACCGCTCCGTGGAGGTTCGAGTCCTTCTCCTACAGCAATCACACACAAGCTCACACGCACACAACATATTGTAGGGTGTTGATCCCGATAACTATCGGGATGGCAGACAAGCCTGCAATTATATAACAAAACACATATTGTAGGGTGTTGATCCCGATAGCTATCGGGATGGCAGACAAGCTTAGAATGATAAAAACACATATTGTAGGGTGTTGATCCCGATAGCTATCGGGATGGCAGACAAGTTTAGAATGATAAAAACACATATTGTAGGGTGTTGAAATTGGCAGACAAGCCCTCCGGTCTCGGGGGTGGAGGTAACGGAACAAAGTAATGCACCCTGATCCCGGTCTAGATTGATGATCGGACCAAGATCAGGAGACAAAACCTAACCGCTCCGTGGAGGTTCGAGTCCTTCTCCTACAGCAGCTCAGTTTAGGTTAATGAGTTATTCAGAGCTACCCGTTCCGACCAGGTCGGGGCGGGTTTTTTTGTCAAAGACCCTCTCGCCACCTTTCCGCGCTTTTCCAATCTCTTAAAGATTACAGTTGATTTGATGGCAAACAATCGTTTGCTTTGGGATGTCGTTAAATTTGTAAGATTCAATTCAGCATGAAAGAATTTCCATGGTTTGCAAAGTACCCTCTTGGCGTTCCACATGAAATCAAGTTGTATGAGTACGGGTCATTGATAGAACTCTTTGATGACTGTCTGACGAAATTCCGCGACCGCGTGGCCTTCGAAAACATGGGTGTTACTTTAACCTATGGACAAGTGGACGAGCTCTCGCGCGATTTTGCGGCTTATCTGCAAAATGACCTCGGACTAAAACGGGGTGAGCGCATCGCGATTCAAATGCCTAACCTGCTTCAGTTTCCCATCGCGTTTATCGGATCGCTTCGCGCCGGATTGATCGTCGTGAATACGAATCCGCTCTATACACCTCGGGAAATGGAGCATCAATTCAAGGATGCGGAGGTTTCGGCTATTGTGATCGTAGCGAACTTTGCGAATAACCTGGAAAAGATCTTATCGAACACGCCCATTCGTCACGTCATCGTCACCCAGTTGGGCGACATGCTCGGTACATTGAAAGGTTCCATCGTGAATTTTGTGGTGAAGAACGTGAAGAAGATGGTTCCTGACTATAACCTGCCAAACGCTATTCCTTTTAAGGAAACATTGCGAAAAGGAAAGTCGGGCAAGTATACGAAACCAGTATTGACGGTCAACGATGTGGCCGTGTTACAATACACGGGTGGAACAACGGGCATATCCAAAGGCGCGCAGCTTTCGCATGGCAACATCATCGCGCACAACTCCATGATCAAGTACTGGTTCGCACCTTACCATAACCATTCAGAGAAGCAAGACATCATTATCACCGCGATTCCGATGTATCACATTTTCGCGCTTACGGTTAATGGTGTATTGAAGATGAGTGTGGGTGCAAAGAATGTACTGATCACCAATCCGCGCGACATTCCTGCGTTCTGCAAAGAACTGAAGAAGCATAAATTCACCATCATCACCGGCGTCAACACATTGTTCAATGGACTGCTTAACAATCCAGAATTCAAGAACCTTGATTTCTCCGAATTGAAAGGAGCGGTCGGCGGAGGTATGGCTGTTCAGGATATCGTCGCCAGGCGATGGGAAGTCGTTACCGGAAAGCCATTGGTTGAAGGCTACGGACTCAGCGAAACGTCACCCGTGCTGTGCTGTAATCCTTTGGACGGTAAACACCGAATTGGAACCATCGGCCTTCCCATGCCCAGCACCGAAGTTGCCATTTTCGACGACGATGGTAATCAACTTGCGCAAGGCGAGACGGGAGAAATTTGCGCCCGGGGTCCGCAAGTCATGTCAGGATATTGGAGAAAAGATAATACCGGCGTTTTCTTTCCCGGTGGTTGGTTCCGCACCGGCGATATCGGTGTGATGGACACTGATGGATTCTTCAAGATTGTCGATCGGAAGAAAGATATGATTAAGGTCTCTGGCTTTAACGTTTATCCGAACGAAATCGAGAATGTCATCGCCGGAAATCCGAAGGTGTTGGAAGTAGCAGCCATCGGTATTCCCGACGTGAAGTCAGGAGAGGTGATCAAGGCATTCATCGTGAAGAAGGATCAGGGCCTCACAGAGGAAGAAATAAAGAAATACTGTCATGATAACCTCACCAATTACAAGGTGCCGAGGTATTTTGAGTTCAGGAACGAACTACCCAAAACCAACGTGGGTAAAATTCTTCGCCGTGCATTGAAAGAGGAAGTTGCCGCCGCCTGATTTCCGTTATATTCGCAGCAAAATTTCATCATGCGTTTTACAGGACTCATTTTGGCGATCGCTGTCTTCGCGATCTTTGGCTTCCGTTCAGATCCGTCGTTTCATCATGGCGGGGTGTTAGACTCCGTTCAATATCCTCAGGAAAAACACTTCAAGAACCTGCGCCAGCTAACCTTTGGAGGGGATAACGCAGAAGCCTATTGGAGCTTCGACAGCAAGAACCTGGTCTTTCAATCAAACAACCCTGCGTGGGGATTGAAGTGCGATCAAATTTTCACCACACCGATTGATGGCGTCGACTTGAAAAACAACAAGCCGCAGCTCATCAGCACAGGATTAGGTCGCACGACCTGTGCGTACTTTCTCCCGGGCGGCTCAAGAATACTCTACGCGTCAACTCACCTGGGAGGTAAAGATTGTCCGAAAGAACCCGAGCGTAAACCAGGAGGGAAGTATCTGTGGCCCATATATGACAGCTACGACATTTTTATCGCCGATCGAAAAGGCAAGATCAAGAAACAATTAACGACAACGCCCGGCTACGATGCCGAGGCTACCATTTCCCCTAAAGGAGACAAGATCGTCTTCACCTCCACACGCAATGGCGATCTTGATTTGTATACCATGAATATCGACGGCACGAACGTGAAGCAAGTGACGAACGAACTTGGCTATGATGGCGGTGCATTCTTTTCACCCGATGGAGCGAAACTGGTTTTCCGCGCGTCACGACCTCAAACGGAAGAACAGAAAAAAGAATACCTGGATTACCTCAAACAAGGGCTGGTAGCACCAACTGCCATGGAGATCTTTGTCTGCAACGTTGATGGATCAGGCCTGCAGCAGATCACCAACCTGGGCAAAGCCAACTGGGCGCCGTTCTATCATCCATCAGGAAAGAAAATTCTCTTCTCATCGAACCACAAAGGCACGCGGGGATTTGAATTCAATATCTTCATGATCAACGAGGATGGCACAGGACTGGAACAGATCACCTACGATAAGGTATTTGATTCCTTCCCCATGTTTTCTTTCGATGGGAAAAAGATTGTCTTTTCATCCAACCGGAACAATGGTGGGACCCGGAACACCAACTTGTTTGTGGCCGACTGGGTAGAGTAAGCTCTACACATTTAACAATTAACAATTGACAATTGAATGGTTGCCACTTACCTTCACTTTCGATTTTAAATCTCTAATCATATGATCGGTTTTTTCGAACATCAATATCTCTCCTACAAGAAGAACCACATTCGCAACCTTCTTGCCCTTGCCAAAATCGACGGCCATGTTCATGAAAAAGAAGAGGCACTATTGTATAAGATCGGGAAGAAGTACGGCATGAAGGATCGCCAGGTGAAAGAGCTGATCAACAGCAAGGAAAAATTCAAGATCAACGTCCCCGACAACCACAACGATAAAATGAATCTGCTGTATGACCTCGTTCTCATGGTTTACGCAGATGACGTGGTAGACAAACACGAAGTTGAATTCTGCGAGCAAGCGGTTAAACAATTCGGCATGAAAAAGGACTTAGTCAAATGGCTCCTCAAAGAATTTGATCGCGGCACACCTCCGCCCCACGACGAATGGGATGAGATCAAAGAAGAAGCGAAGAAGAAGTACGTCGTTAAGAAATAAAGCGAAAAGCAAAAAACTTAAAGCCGAAAGCATACCAGTTTGCTTTCGGTTTTTTGTTTTAGCGCGCTTATGCCTTCGGCTTTCTGCCTTAAACTTTTTGCTTTAAGCTCTCGCGCTACCGCTCGCATAAACTAAACAGGAAGTCTAATCGGTTTTTGCCATCTTCCCTGCAAACCTATTGACTTATGGAAACCTCACCCTCCCTGTATTCCCGGAATACTTTCATTAAGTTGGTCTCTGGCGGTAGTCTTGGTATCGTCTTGGCACCAACCCTTGCCACCGCTCAAGAAAAGGTCCCCCTGAAGGCTGACCTGGTCAAAGAATTCGTTATCGCAGGCCACGGCAATCTTGAAAAAACAAAACAGATGCTCGAAGCTAACCCCGGATTGTTAAATGCGTCTTGGGACTGGGGTAATGGCGACTTCGAAGAAGCTATTGAAGGCGCGGGTCATGTCGGCAATCGCGACATTGCGCTATACCTGATTGGCAAAGGCGCTCGCTTTACGATGTTTGTGGCAGCGATGCTTGGTCAGCTTCAAATCGTGAAGGCCATGATTGAGCCATACCCGGAGCTGATCAAGTCTAAGGGACCGCATGGACTCGATCTGATTCATCATGCGACCAAAGGAGGGGAGCCTGCCCTCGAAGTACTCAACTATCTCAAATCAAAATCCTGAATCGATCGAAAATTCCTCGAGGATATCACGTGAAATCGAATATTATATCGTTTGAAATGAAACAAAATGTAGAGTTAAACTATATTGGCCAAAAGTTGGTTAATCCGTTTGATTACATCTGATGTGAAGGACCAACTTTCACCGAATTAGCTTTCAGAGCTTTTTCATTAACGGTAAATTAGATCGAGTTTGAGCGGGATATGGATGAATTCAGAAAACTAACCACCCAGGAAAAAGCACTCCGGATCAACCTGAGCCGGGCGATCTACGGATCGTTTGCCGAAATCGGCGCAGGCCAGGAAGTAGCGGCAAACTTTTTCAAGGTAGGTGGGGCTTCTGGAACCGTCGCGAAGACCATGTCGGCCTATGACATGAAGTTCAGCGATGCGATCTATGGTGTTTGCGATCGCTACGTCTGTGAAGACCGACTGATGCGAATGCTCGACCACGAGTATGTACTCCTTCCTGAGCGCCTCCCGCACCGGATTGACACCACGCGATTCTTCGCTTTCGCTGATACCGTTGAAGTTCTCAACTACGAAAGAACAAACCAGGGTCACGGTTGGATTGGCCTGCGCTTTCAACTCAAGCCGCAGAGCGAGCCGAATGATTGCGTCATCCACGTGAAGATGCACGACAACGATCCGCTTCAGCAGCAGTTTGCTTTGGGGATTGTCGGTGTCAACATGCTGTACTCCTGTATGTTCCTGAGCAACCCGGAAGAAATCCTGATGTCATTGCTCGATGGCTTAACGGCGAGAAGAATTGAAATCGATATGTTCCGCTTATCCGGTCCGGATTTCAAGCATGTGGACAACCGGGTTATGGCGCTGAAGATGGTGAAGAACGGTTTGACGAAGGCAGCCATGTTCGGACCCGATGGCAACGTGATGCAGCCATCAGATGAGCTCTACAAAAAGAACATCCTCGTTCTTCGCGGAAGATTTCGTCCGCCAACGCACGTGAACGTGGACATGCTCCTGACGTCGCGACGTCACTTCAAGCATGAGAAAGATGTGGAGCGCTCCAACATCGTGCTGGTATCGGAGCTCACCTTGAATGACCTGGGCCCGGACGGAACCATTGATGAAATTGACTTTCTACACCGCGCTGATATTCTCTGCTCGCTGGGGCAGAACGTTTTAATCTCCAATTATTTTGAGTACTACCGCCTGGTAGAATACTTGTCCAAGATTACGCGCGGCAAGAAAATTGGAATCACCATGGGCATCTATGCCCTTCAGAAAGTCTTCGATGAAAAGACTTATGTGAACACAAGGGGTGGAATTTTGGAGTGCTTTGCTTCACTCTTCGGGTCGAATGTCAAACTCTATATCTACCCGGCCTGGAGAAAAGACTCACAGGAATTGTTCACGCTGAAAGATTTTGAAGCCGAGCTCCCGGATAATTTGAAGAATCTCTTCCGCTACCTCATGGACAACAACAAGCTGGAAGACGTGAACGACGCCGATGTCGACAACTTGCACATCATTTCTGACAATGTACTGGCGATGGTTAAGAAAGGTGAACCCGGTTGGGAGAAATTTGTGCCGCACAAAGTAGAGGAGGCCATCAAGGAATACGGATTGTTTGGCTATCCGATTCCTGGAAAAAAGCAAACCGACAAAGTATCCATTACCGGCTAGCCCATGAACGGCGCCAGCGATTGGGGAAAACTTGTTCTGCGTCTGTCGAGCGGCGGCATCCTTTTACTGCATGGAATTTTCAAAGTCTTCACGGACATTCAACACGTCAAAAACCTTGTAAGCGCTTCGGGATTGCCCGAGTTTTTAGCTTATGGAAGTATCATCGGAGAATTTATCGCTCCCATTCTTGTGATCATTGGTTGGAAATCACGGCTCGCCGCAGCGGTGATGGCATTCAACATGCTGATGACCGTATTGGTTGCCCACCGCGACATCATGTTTCGTTTGAACGACTTCGGCGGTTGGATGATTGAGACGAACATGCTCCTTTTCTTTTCTGCGGTAGCAATCGCATTGCTCGGCGCGGGGCGTTATAGTTTATCTGGCGGGCGCGGTCGCTGGGATTAACGGCTTCGATTATTCTTTTCGTTCCCGTATCTTGCTGGTTGAGTCAACTTCACGTGGCGATCTCCAGCGAAAATATCATTCTCTTTGGATCGATCTTGCTCTTCATTAGCATCATCGCCAGCAAGACTTCCTTTCGGTTGGGAATTCCAACGTTGATTTTGTTCCTGGTCGTCGGCATGCTCGCCGGTTCTGATGGCCCCGGAGGTATTTACTTCAACAATCCGAAGATTGCGCAGTTCCTCGGTGTGGTTGCGTTGACCTTCATTTTGTTTTCCGGTGGCCTTGAGACCAAGTGGGAAAGTATTCGCCCTGTCGTGAAGAACGGAATTTCTCTCGCCACCCTTGGCGTGCTGATCACGGCGTTGTTGGTAGGAGTCTTTTCTCATTATCTTCTGGGGATCAGCATCACCGAAGGCCTTCTACTCGGTGCGGTTGTGTCGTCCACAGATGCGGCGGCGGTGTTTTCGATCTTGAGATCCAGAAGCGTTGGACTGAAAGGCAATCTCCGACCATTACTGGAATTCGAGAGCGGAAGTAACGATGCGATGGCCTACTTCCTCACCATTAGCTTCATCGAGTTGGTCGGCCATCCTGAAACCCCAGCCTATACCTTGATTCCCGAATTTGTGCAGGGCATGGTCATCGGCGCTGTTTGCGGATATGGCTCAGGACGGGCGATGATTTGGATTCTCAACAAGATCAAACTGGAGGTCGATGGTCTGTATCCTGTGCTTGTACTGGCGTTGGTGTTCTTCACTTTTTCCTTCACTGATTTCATCACCGGCAACGGATTTCTCGCGGTCTACATTTCGGCGATCATCCTGGGCAACAGCAACTTTATCCACAAGAAGAGCCTTATCAAGTTTTATGATGGCCAAGCGTGGCTCATGCAAATCGTGATGTTCCTCACGCTCGGACTGTTAGTGTTCCCCAGCAAGATCGTTCCCATTATTGACGATGGAATTATCATTGCCGCTTTCCTGATTCTTGTGGCCCGACCGGTTTCCGTTTTCATTTCGCTGGCGTTTGCCAAAGACATGAATGTCAGAAAGAAATTGTTCCTGTCGTGGGTCGGATTAAGGGGTGCTGCGCCGATTGTCTTTTCCACCTATCCGTTATTGGCGGGATTGGACTATGCCGATACTATTTTTGACCTCGTTTTCTTTATCTCGGTATCATCCGTCCTCATCCAGGGAACGACATTGCCCTTCATGGCCCGATGGTTGCACGTGAGCGTGCCCGAGAATGTGCGGAGAAGGTTCCCGTTGGACATCGAACTCAGGGATGATTTCAAGTCGGAGTTGATCGAGCTGGATGTACCAGCGGAATCGGTGGTGGTCGGAAAGGCAATCGTCGAATTAACCTTACCCAAAACCGCCCTCATTGTTTTAGTGCATCGCAGTGGCAAGTACATCACTGCAAATGGAGAGACCATACTTCAACCGGGCGATCACTTGCTCATAATGGCTGATAACAAGGAGACTATTGATGAGGTGTACGAATCCTTTGGCTTAGCCCAAGCTTAGTATCGTTGGATCTCCAGGTCACCCATTTGGTGCCCGCCGACCACGGCCGGCTCAAATGACTTAACGATGCCTTTATATTTTGCGCCGGTCGACAGCATTACAACAATCACTTCGCCTGGCGAAATTTCTTCATTCGGCTTGAGCACGGCGCGGCAGGGGATCGGATGTCCTTCCAGAAACAATTTGTCCGCGCTTTTATTTTCGAGCTGATAGCTATACATGTCAGAAGGGATAGTCTAAAATTTTGGCCGATTCGTCGACACATTTAATTCCGGTATCGTTTTCTTGTTGAATTCTGCAGGGCAGCATAATCCAAACACGCTTTTGTACGTTTAATTTGCAAGGTATTTAGATTTTGGAAAGGTATGGTGAATGAGGATTTGGTTTGGACATTTAAACCGGACGGGAAGAAAGGAATACAGATGCCCAGAAAAAGCTACGAGGGTCTGGCAAATTACATCCTCAACGCTATCGACAACCAGGATCAACTCACCCTCAATGCGCTACTGGAAACCGCCCAACAGGAGATTGCCGATTCACTGGATGGCGACGTCGCCTGGTATGTGCTTCAGGTTAAACTTGATCTTGAAGCCCGCGACTTTATCCGGCAAGTACCGTCATCCTTCAATAAGCGACTCTTCCTGCTGAAGATCACCCGCCAGGGACAACGCAAGCTGTGGAGTCAGCTTCCCGTTCATACGACCGGAAATAAGGATTCACTATAGAACCTTTTCCGACGGGTGATTATCTTTAGCGTCAGGTCACCCGAATCATGGTAAACAATTCTAAGATTTACGCCACCTCATCGGCGATAGCGTTAGCAGAAAAAGTTGCGTCGGCGCTCCAATGGTCTTTTCTTCCACTTCAAACCGAAAAATTCTCAGACGGCGAGCTGTACGTTCGGTATCCGGAAAGTATCCGTGGATGCACGGTGTTCCTGGTCGCGAAGGTTCACATGCCGTACGAAAATTTTTTCGAGATGCTCATGGCCGTAGATGCGGCCCGGCGATCGTCGGCGAAGGAAGTTGTACTCGTTGTTCCTTACTTGTCGCACAGTCGCCAGGAGCGGAGGGATAATCAGCGTACATCCATCTCCAGCCGGATGGTGGCCGACATGATTCAACTCATGGGCGCCGATCGCGTGATCACATTGGATCTTCACACCAACGCCATCGAGGGCTTCTATAAAATTCCCGTCGATCCACTTTCGTCCATGAAACTTTTCGTCGACCATATCAAGAATAGCAACCTGGACAACCTGTGTTTGTGCAGCCCCGACTTTGGTGGTATCAAGCGTATCAAACAATACAAGAAACACCTGGAGGCTGACATTGTTGTGATCAACAAGGAGCGACTCAAACCCAACCAGGTCGCTCACATGGAAATCATCGGCGACGCACGCGATAAGAATGTAGTGATTATCGACGATCTGGTAGATACTGCGGGCACCTTGTGCAAAGCGGCTGACCTGCTGATTGAAAGCGGAGCACGTTCGGTGCGAGCTTATTGTACGCACGGCGTGCTGAGCGGTGCAGCACTCCAGAACCTGCAGCAATCAAAAATAGAACGACTATTCATCGCCGATACAGTAGTGGAAAAGGTGGAGCACCCGAAAATCGGGATCGTGACCTGCAGCGATTTGTTGGCCCGGGCAATCTCGCATCTGGTCAATAATAAAAGCCTTAGTGAAATCTGAAAAGATTAGTGTGAGCCCATTTGTTGCCGATAACACGCGCGGCATAGTAGCAGGATAGTCAAACTTTTAGGATGGACAGCAAACGTTTGAGGTATTTTACCTTAAATTGTTTTACCCTTTCCCTTTTCATGTGCTGACCCCCGCAGAACTGAAAATTGCCGCTCAACCCCGTCTGGATAATCCCCTGGATGATGATGTGCTGTGGGCGAAATTGAAAAGCGGAAACGAGCTTGCATTCTCGCTACTCTACAAACGTTATGTCAACCGTCTCTTTAATTATGGAATGCACAGTTGCAAAGATCGGGATCTCGTAAAAGATTGTCTGCAGGAATTGTTCGCGCGTCTTTGGGACAAACGCGAAACGCTCGGTGTGGCGGGATCTGTTAACTTTTACCTCTTCAAATCTTTTCGTCGCCTTCTGATAAGCCGTTTAGTAGCCCGGCGCAAAATACTTTTCCCATTTCAAAGTGAGCCATCCAGCGTGTTTGAGTTTATTCCCTCGACGGAAGATTCCATGATCGAGGATGAATTCAAGATTCTGCAGCGCGAACGCGTCAAGGAAAGCCTGCATGCTTTAACCAAACGTCAACGGGAAGCCATCTTCCTTAAGTTCTTTAATGAGCTCAGCTATCATGAAGTAGCCTCGATCATGGACTTGCGGGTTGATTCCGTCTACAACCTCATCTCGAAGGCCATCGACGTTCTTCGGGTGAAGCTCAAGAACATAGCCCTCATCTTTTTGTTAGGGCTGTCGCAAATCGTCTAACGGCCTGACAAGCGAATTTTTTTCTTTCACAAATGATGAGGAATCGTTTGCGGTGCTCTCTTTATTACTGTTAACCCACAATCTACCTTAACAGTGAAAGACTATTATCACTATTCCACAAACGATTTTGTTATGGACCAATACTTCCAGTCTTGGGTATGGAATCCAAACGATGAAAGCAACCGGTACTGGAGAGACTGGCTGAACAGACATCCTGACAAAGTTCAGGAGGTGGAAGAAGCACGCGATCTCTTGAAGAAATTGAAGTTCTCCAACTACAGCCTTTCAGATCAGGAACTGTCCAGTCTCTGGAGTGACATCAAAAAGTCAGCGGGCGCCACACGCTCCGTTCCGGCAAGGTCGATCTCAGGATGGTGGTACGCTGCAGCCGCCGCCGTCATTACGCTCGCGGTAGTATTGACTTACGGAATCAGTAAAGAAGACAAGGTATTGTATTCAACAACTTTTGGCGAGACAAAAACGGTGGTGCTGCCCGACGGTTCAAGCGTTATTCTGAATGCCAATACAAAAATTTCTTTCCCTACCGATTGGAACGAACAACCGGCCCGCGAAGTATGGCTCGATGGCGAGGCTTACTTTGAAGTAGTGCATAAGAAAAATCATCAGCCGTTTATCGTCAAAGTTGATGATGGCGTTGCCGTTGAAGTTCTCGGAACCACTTTCAATGTCTACCACCGCACAAAAGACACGAAGGTCGTGTTGAGTTCAGGAAAAATCCAGCTGAGTGTTCCCAATCAGTCTAGCGAAAAGATACTCATGACGCCAGGCGAACTGGTAGAATTCAAGCAAAGCAAGTTGAGTAAACGCGAGGTCGACGCAAACCTTTATGTCGCGTGGACGAAGAATCGCCTCGTGCTTGATCACACCAGCCTTGGCGAGATCATGCAACTGCTGCAGGACAATTATGGAATTGATGTTAAAGTAGAAGACGATGCGCTATTGAACCAGACGGTGTCCGGGTCAATGCCTATGCCGGCTCCAGAGCAGTCGGTTGAGCAGATCGCCCGGGCGTTTCGATTAAAGGTGACCCAAGACGACAGTGTCTATTGGTTGAAGGAGTAGGAGACTACAACTGGATATAAAGTTTAAACAGAATTACCAACCCTATACCCTATGAGATTTTATTTACTAATCGGCTTATTCTTGATGATATGCCATCAAGCCAGGCCACAAGCGGAAGTGTACGCTTCGAACGGTCCGCTGAATCCGCGGATGACTTTGCCTGTTGAACAGGTCTTCCCCCTGAAGCAGGTGCTCAAGGAACTTGAAACGGAATTCAAAGTATCCATCGTCTACAAAGACGAGTCAGTCGAAGAAAAGAAAGTGACCAGCGATTGGTTGCGGTTCCCGTCAGTGGAGCAGGCGCTGAGCCAGGTACTGAAGGAGACAGGCTTGTATTTTGAAAAAGCAGGGGAACGCTTCTATGTAATCTACGAGAAGAAGCCCATATCGCGTGACGGTGGTCAGCAAAGCGCATCCACCGGGGCGTCGGTACTCTCATTTTCGAAACCTTCGGTGACATCGCTGCCCAACGTGATACCGTATTATGTGTTGGCCCAGTCTGCGCCGTTGTTACTCAGAGTTTCAGGCCGGGTATTGGATGAAAATGGTTCAGCTTTCCCGGGTGTTAACATTCTCGTCAAAGGAACAACGATTGGTACGGCCACAGACGGCAACGGCGCTTACGCGCTGGACGTCGCGGATGAAAATGCCACATTGGTTTTTTCTTTCATCGGATACGTTAAGCAAGAGGTCGTTATTCAAGGACGCTCCATCATTGATGTTACGATGGTGGCCGACGTCAAGTCACTTGAAGAAGTGGTGGTGACTGCACTGGGTATCGAAAAATCATCCAAGAGTCTCGGCTATGCGACTTCAAAAGTAGATGCGAAGGAACTCGCTGTAAACAGGACGCCCAACTTCATGAACTCGCTGCAGGGAAAAATTGCCGGCGTGAACATTACCGCATTGGGTACAGGTCCTGGCGGTACATCGAAGATTCGTATTCGCGGGCAGTCGTCCATTACAGGTCAGAATAATCCGCTCATTGTAATCAATGGTGTGCCCATCGACAACACGAACTTCGGAACGAACCCCACGGCGTCTGGTTCTGTCGGCGGTGACAATGCCATCGCGTTACGCGGTGGTGGTGTTACATCGGATGGGGGTGATGGACTCCAAAGTATCAACCCTGATGACATCGAAAGTATGACGGTGTTGAAAGGCGCGACGGCCGCTGCCCTCTATGGTTCCCGCGCGAAGGACGGTGTTATCATGATCACAACAAAAACCAAAGGCGAAGGAAGAGGATTGGGAATTACTTACAACCTTAACTATACAAACGATACACCGCTTGACTTCACGGATTATCAATATGAGTACGGACAAGGTGAAAATGGTGTGCGCCCAACAGCGGCCAATCCTACTTCTGGTCAGTGGTCGTTTGGTGAGAAGTTCGCAGAAGGAATGACACAAACTTTGTTTGATGGGGTGGTCGTCCCTTACGTTCCGCAACACGATCGGATCAAGAAATTCTTTAGAAATGGTCAGACGATGACGAATTCCATCACGCTTTCCTCCAGTGCCGAGAAAGGTGGTCTGAATCTTTCGATCGCTGACATGAACAGTCAGGGTATCGTTCCGAACAACTCCTACAATCGGAAGACGATAAACTTTGGTTTCAACTATGACCTGTCGGATAAACTGAGTTTTAAAGGAAGCATTAACTATTCCCACGAGTACAACAAGAATGCTCCGAATGTTGGTAATCAGGACAATACTATTCCGGTTGCCGTTTATAACATGTCCACTTCTATGCCCTTCGATTTGCTGGATCAAAAGAAGTACAATGCTTCGGGAAACGAATTCATTTACTCACGTTTCATGAACAGGACCAATCCTTATTGGACTTTAGCCGAACAGTTTCACAACATCAGACGTGACAGAGTTTTTGGAAATATCTCCATCCGCTACGACATCCTTCCCTGGCTTTTTGTGCAAGGCCGGTTAGGGCAAGACTACTGGTCGCGCGATGAGGACTACAATAACTTCCCCACTGGACAGGCTTCACGACCTGCAGCACCATCAGGATTTGTGAATGGAATGTTCACGCAAGATTCACGGCGCTTCCGCGAAACGAACATGGACTTCCTCGTGTCTGCTACCAAGGATTTCGATGACGTCGGCGTAAACGTGACATTCGGTGGAAACCAAATGTACAGGCGGTCAGATCTGAACAGCGTGCAAGTGACGGATTTTGTTGTTCGTGGTCTGTACACCGTGCAAAATGGACGCGCCAAAGATCCACTCTATGACCTTTCTGAAAGAGCGGTTAACTCACTGTATGGATCAGCAGAATTCTCTTACAAGGATATGTTGTTCATCAATGGTACGTTGAGAAATGATTGGTTCTCGACACTCTCGCCTGAAAACCGTAGCATCATTTATCCTTCCGTGTCGGTTGGCTACGTCCTTTCAGAATCATTTGAGATGCCGGAGTTCTTCTCTTTCGCAAAACTGAGAGGAGCTTATGCTGAAGTGGGTAGTGATTCAGATGTACCACCTTATTCAAATGTTCTCCTATATACGGTGAATGCCAACTTCTTTGCCACACCTTCTGGCGGCTTGCAGCCCCTTGGCGGTCCATCGGGAAATACAATCCCCAACCCGGATTTGAAACCGATGCGCCTGTCTGAAACTGAAATCGGCTTTGAATTGAAAATGTTGGAGAATAGAATTGGCCTCGACCTGGCTGTTTACCAAAAAATAACCAGCGATCAGATTGTTCAAGCGCAGGTATCTGATGGATCAGGATATGTCGACCGCAGAATTAACAGCGGAAAGAGCCGCAACCAGGGTATCGAAATGATGGTCAATGTTAAGCCGGTAGTAACGAACGACTTCGAATGGAACTTTACATTCAATGGATCCTATAACAAAACGAAGGTACTGAGCTTATTGACGGATACTGAGGGAGAACGCATCACGGTGGGTACACACGTCTTCAATGGAGAGCTCCGGCAAATTGTCGGCGAGGAGATGGGACAGATCGCGGGCTTTGGTTATTTGAGAGATGCTCAAGGAAGAATCACTTACGGGGCGAACGGGATTGCCTTGGCTACACCAAGTCTGATCAACTTTGGAAGCGCGCTTCCGAAATGGGTTGGTGGATTTACCAACACGCTGACCTACAAAGGTGTTGAGTTCTCCTTCCTGATTGACTTCAAACTCGGTGGCAAGATGCTATCCGGAACAAACTTCAATGCCATGCGTCACGGACTGCACAAGGCTACCTTGGTAGGAAGGGAGACAGGCGTGATCGGCGAGGGTGTGAATCAAGCGGGCCAGGAGAATACGGTTGCTGTATTTCCCGTTCAACCTTTCTACGAAGTGGTGCGCTCCAAGGGTTTGGTTGAACCGGTTATCTATGATGCCGGTTACTGGAAGCTGCGTCAGATTTCACTCGGCTATGATTTTACCAAGTTCCTTCCGGAATCGTTCTTCGTGAAGGCGGTGAAACTCAACCTTGTCGCGAACAATGTATTGATGCTGAAGAAATGGGTACCGAACATCGATCCCGAGTCATTTGGTTATACCTCTGACAACCTTGTTGGATTGGAATCCACCGGACTACCAACCACGCGAAGCATCGGATTTAATTTGAACGTTAAACTTTAATGCCAGCCATCATGAAAAAGATAATTAACTATAATCTGCTCATAGCTTTGTGTTTGGTCATCGCTTCCTGCGACAGCGGATTTGACGACTTGAATACAAACAAGACCAGCCCGCTGGTCATTAACCCCGTGTTTCAATTAAACAACGCCGTAGTTAATATCAACGGTGGGGCGTTTGCTGGCGGCAGCCCTTTGATCTACGATCTCGGTGCTGTTCAACAACTCATTTCTCCAAACTCCGGCGTGTTAACGGGCGCGAACTACAACCAGGATAACCGGAATGCAACAGCGACTTTATGGCAAGCCATTTATCGCAATGTGATCCGCAATGCGACCGATGTTCTTTATCAAACCAGAGATTTGACGGGAACAGAAGAACGGACCAATTTGTATAACATGGCTCGCATCTTACAATCTTATGCGTTCATGATACTCACGGACGAGTACGGTGACATACCTTATACGGAAGCCGGCTTGGGATACCTCGAATTTAATTTCTACCCATCCTATCAATCACAAGAAGACATCTATGATGCCATCATTCAGGAACTCACAGAGGCTTCGGCCGCGTTGAGCGCAGCCAACAGGCTGGAACCTGCTGATGTGCTGTACGGCGGCGACATTGTGAAGTGGCGGAAGTTCGCCAACTCCCTGTTGCTGCGTGCTGGCATGCGGTTGAGCAAGGTGAATCCTACTAAAGCCGCATCGGTTGTCGGCGCCTTGGATGTAACAGCACTGATTGTTGCAAACTCAGACAACGCGGTGATCCGCTACGACGCGAACTACCAGAATGGTTTCGGGGCAACACTCAATGGTAGTGAAGCAGCAAACTTCTATTTGACTAAACCTTTTGTTGACTACCTGAAGAGCACCAACGATCCGAGACTGGTTTCCATCGCGGTTCGTTACAAAGGCGCAAAAAGCGGAGCCGACCAAAGTAGTACGATCAGTGGCAATCCTCCGGCAGGCGTTTCTATTTCTTATCTCCCGGCGGACCAAATAGGAATGCCGATGGGCAATGACAACAGCACCATTGGTGGCGTCGCTACAGGCCTTGGGCTCGCCAGTTTCTACGACTTCAGTCAATGCGACCGCAGACGCCTTACAAAAACAGGCGCTCCGTACTTTATCGTTGCTGCAGCGCAGACGAACCTCTTATTAGCGGAAGCCGTGAAGCGCGGATGGGTGACAACGGGAACAGCGGCGGCGTACTATGAGGCTGGCGTACGCGCCCACATGGCGCAGATGGCGTTGTTTGACGTAGGTGCGACAGTCCCTGCTGCAGACATCGATACCTACATTACTAATCATCCTTACGATGATCCCAATGCTTACGAGCAGATCAACACGCAGTATTGGGTTGCATCCTTCCTGAACGGCCCGGAAGTTTTTGCAAATCACAGAAGGAGTGGATATCCGGTGCTTGCGCCGAATCCTTATCCGGGAAAAGAAGTGAATGAAATCCACCGGCTCACTTATCCAACCTCTGAAATCTCCGTGAACAGTGAAAATGTTCAGTCGGCGATTGCCAACATGGGTCCTGATAAGTTGGATACACGCGTGTGGTGGGATATACCTTAGACGTTTCATAGTTTTAACAAGAGGGCAACCTGTGGTTGCCCTCATACTTTAATCGCATTTCTTTAATCGGCCATTTTTCGATACGGCCGGGATTCGCGCGGCGCAAAACGTGCGTAGCTTAACCAACGACAAAAAAATCTATGGGATATGCGTAAAATTTCATGTATCGTTTTCTTCCTTTCACTGTTTGTCGATTCCATTGGGCAACAGATCTCACTAACAAAAGAACAGATCATCGCCATTACGCCGGAGTGGAAAGGTGAACGCCTGGCGGATGGAAGACCCAACGTTCCCGATAAACTATTGGAGCGCTTAAGAAACATCTCGCTGGAAGAAGCCTGGGGAATTCTTCGTGGCAAAGGTTATAACAATCAATTCGAGGGCGACTGGATGTTGCTGCGCCCGGAACAAGCCATGTCGGGCAGAGCACTTACCGTGCAGTATTTGCCAAAGCGTCCCGACTATGACAACCTTGTTCGCGAAAAAGGAAAAGCCGAAAAGCGAATTGGAAACTTTAACTCATGGCCCATCGACATGCTGAAGCCCGGAGACATCTATGTTGCCGACAGCTATGGAAAAATTGTCGACGGCACCTTGATTGGCGACAACCTCGGAAATTCAATATACGCGAAATCAAAAACCGGTGTCATCTTCTTTGGGTCGGTGCGCGACATTGAAGGGCTTGAAAAGATCGATGGATTCCAGGCGTGGATGAAAGGTTACGATCCATCTTACATTCAGGAAATGATGCTGGGTGGAATCAATGTCCCCATCAGGATCGGAAGAGCGACCGTCCTTCCTGGTGATGCCGTGCTGGCCAAGAAAGGAGGGATCGTGTTCGTACCGGCTCACCTCGTGGAAGACGTAGTGTTGAATGCAGAATTCATTGCGCTTCGCGACCAGTTCGGACATCAACGCCTGCGTGAAGGAAAGTATACACCCGGTCAGATTGACCAGCAATGGACCGACGAAATCAAAAATGATTTTCTGAAGTGGCTCGACCAAAATCCAGGCAAGCTTCCGATGACGCGTCAGGAACTGGACGAGTTCATGAAGAAAAGAACCTGGTGAAGACAATGGGAAAATTAAAAAATTGAAAAATTTCAAAATTGTAAGGTTAACGAGTTGAGATTAATTGAAGGTTCAACGCTATAACCTTGAATCTTTCAATCTTACAATCTTCCAATTTTCCAATCTTGAATCTTGAATTTTATAATCTTGAATCGTATGAAAACACCATCACAAAAACTTTTGGATCGTCTGGGTTTAATGGATCCGGAGCAAAATTCGCCTGGCAGTGGATCGCCCGAAAACAGTCGGAGAGATTTTTTCAAGAAAGCGGGAATGGGTGGACTGATGTTGGGTGGGTTCATGTTCAGTCCGATTGAAGACACCCTGGCTCAAGCGACCTCCAAGGTGAACAGGAATTCGCCTCCATCGGATCTGAAAATTACAGACATGCGCTACGCCGTGGTGATGAATGGTCATGGTCGATGCCCGATCATTCGCATCGATACCAATCAGGGAATTTCCGGATACGGTGAAGTGCGGGACGGAGCGTCATGGCGTTATGCCATGTTTCTGAAGAGCCGCATCGTGGGCATGAACCCCTGCAGTGTGGAAATGATCTTTAAACGGATCAAGCAGTTTGGCTTTCATGCGCGGCAGGGCGGGGGCGTATGCGCTGTTGAAATGGCGTTGTGGGATCTGGCGGGAAAAGCGTACAACGTTCCCGCCTATCAGCTCCTCGGTGGAAAGTACCGGAGCAAAGTAAGGTTATATGCCGACACACCAGAGGGCGAGAACGAAGCAGACTTCACCGCCAAGGTGAGCAAGCGCATCGATGACGAAGGATTCACCTTCATGAAAATGGATTTCGGAATAGAACTGCTGAAAGGAATACCGGGCACTACGGTGAACAGCAATTACTGGGACATCGGCCGCCAATGGACGAATGAGCCGCTGACCTATGGCGGAACGGAGCATCCATTCACGCAAGTTCAGATCACCGACAAAGGGCTTGATATTCTCGTGCAACGCATCGCGAAGGTACGGGAGAAAATTGGCTACGAAGTTCCTTTGGCGTCCGATCACTATGGACACTTTGATCACAACAACGCCATTCGTTTAGGACGCGCTGTTGAAAAGTATCGCCTGGCCTGGTTGGAAGATCTCATTCCATGGAAATACACCGACCATTGGAAAATGATTTCAGATGCGATCGAGACACCAACGTTGACCGGGGAAGATATTTACCTCAAAGAAGAGTTTATCAAACTCATTGACGCGCGTGCGATTGACATGGTTCACCCGGACCTCGCTACTTCTGGTGGCCTGCTGGAAACGAAGAAGATCGGTGACTATGCGGAGGAGAAAGGCGTCGCCATGGCGATGCATTTTGCCGGAACGCCAATCTCCTTCCTGGCGAACGTGCATTGCGCCGCCGCCACGCAAAACTTTGTTGCCCTTGAACATCACTCCGTAGATGTGGATTACTGGACCAATCTTGTTAAAACGAAAGTGCCCATGATTGAAAAAGGATTCGCCAACGTTCCTGAATCTCCGGGTCTTGGGTTTGAGCTCAACGAGGAAGTGGTAAAGAAACACCTTGATCCTGAAAACACGACCTACTTCTCACCCACGACTGACTGGGACAAAGACAGATCATGGGATCGGCTGTGGAGCTGAGCATCCAATGGACAAAAAAAGAAGCTGCAGATTCTGCAGCCTCTTTTTATGAATTCTTAAGAGAACAGAATTACTTGTTCATGAACGCCTTTATTTTTTGATAGTCTACCGGAGCTGTCTTCTTAACGCCATGTCGAACGGTAGGAGCACCCACGCGGCTTCCCGAAGTTGGTGTTGAGATGCTAGAGAAGTTTGTAAAGTCCGTGCCAGCTTTATCAAAAGTTGCTACAACCTGCAATCCGTACGGCGAGGTGTCGGCCTCAGTCCACACATTGATGTTATCGAGTGTGTAGGAACCGTTCTTCGTAACCGTTGCAACCGCTGACTGGTTAATGTACTCGGTATACTTTAGTTCGAAGTTCATAGGGTCGGCCGTGCCTTCGTAATAGTTACAGCTAAATCCGTAGCTACCATCACCAAGTACCGTAGGGAGAAATAACTCTTCTCCTCCGCTGAATCCGATGGCCACTGATTTGATCGGGAAAACCAAAACCAGGTCGCCGCCGTCATCTTCCGCCCAGAAGAACAAGTCCATGTCAACATCGGTATAATTCCACGAAAGTTCGGCGCGCAAACCATCTTCTTGTTCGATGGTAACTTCCATTTCGTCACCAACCAATTCCACTTTTTCGGAGCCATCAATGTCGGTAATAGCGATCTCGATGGTTTCGTCTTGTTCAAAATAGATATCCGACCAGAGGTCGATTTCAATGATCCCGGAGGTTTCGCCTTTTTCAATTTCAACTTCTCCGTAGTCATTCAGGTCTTCCAGGACTTCATAGTCCGGCGGAGATGCGTTCGTGGCAGTGGCCAGATCTTGCGCGGTACCATCGAGTTCATATTCAATGGTGAAGTCTTCTTCCGCTGGTCGATCGAGCACAATTTCGATTTCTATAGTTCCGTCTGCTTCGTTAACCGTAATCGATTCTTCGGCGAACGAAATTTTTGCTTTGGGTGGTTCTTCATCATCCTTACAGGACGACACAAATACCAACAGCGCGAGAGCGGAGAAGGATGAAAGCAGTTTTAAGTATTTCAGCATACATTCAAAAGTTAGGATTATAAAGATAAGGAAATCCCCTAACAGTTTTCAGGGGGTTCCGGGAAAAACGTTGTTTGGAATGTTCACGGTCGACATTCCGTAGCCTACAATTGGTTTTTAACCAAGGTAAAGCGGGGTCGAAAATTAAAACACCCTCGACCCTTTACCCTGAGCCGTCGATTATGGGAACAAAAATCTCACCAAAAATTGGGGAGGCGAGGAGACTAAAGATTCTCAATCACGAGCGCGGAAGCGCCGCCACCGCCGTTGCAAATGCCGGCAACGCCAATGGTTGAATTGTTTTGCTTCAGTACATTGATCAGGGTCCCGATAATCCGCGCGCCTGATGCACCCAGGGGATGGCCCAGCGCCACCGCGCCCCCGTTCACATTAACGTGGGTTGGATCGAGTCCGAGTTTGATGTTATTGGCAATGGCTACCGCAGAAAATGCCTCATTGATTTCGTAATAGCCGACATCTTTAGCATTCACGCCGGCGTGCTTCATCGCCTTTGGAATAGCCAGCGACGGTGTTGTTGTAAACCACATCGGGTCCTGCGCAGCGTCAGCAAATCCACGGATTTTGGCGAGCGGTTTCAGGCCCAGCTGTTTCGCTTTTTCTTTGCTCACCAACACCAGCGCCGCTGCGCCGTCATTCAGCGTCGACGCGTTCGCCGCCGTTACCGTTCCTTCTTTTGTAAAGGCCGGCTTGAGACCCGGTACTTTGTCAAAGTTTACATTCTTGTATTCTTCATCTTCGGCGAAGGCCGTCACGTTTCCTTTCCGATCAGTGATCTGTACGGGAACGACTTCATCCTTGAACTTTCCGGCTGCCCATGATGACGCCGATCTTTTATAGGATTGAATGGCATACTGATCCTGATCCTGTCGCGAGATGTTCATCTCCTTGGCCGTGTTATCAGCACAAACGCCCATGGCGCAATGATTGTACACGTCGGTGAGGCCATCGTATTGAAGTCCGTCAATCAATTCGCTGTTGCCATATTTATATCCAGTGCGCGCTTTCAAAAGATAGTAGGGGATATTGCTCATGCTCTCCATACCGCCTGCAACGACCACTTCATTTTGTCCCAGCATGATGGATTGCGCGCCGAACATCACAGCCTTCATTCCGGAGGCACACACTTTATTGACGAGTGTACAAGGAATTTCATAACCCAATCCGGCACCTACCGCCACTTGCGTGGCGGGCGCTTGTTTCAACCCGGCAGAAATCACATTGCCGATAAATAATTCCTGAATGAGCTTTGGATCCAATCCAATCTTTTCAATGGCAGCCTTCACAGCGGTGGAACCGAGTTCGACGGCCGAGACCGAGGCGAGACTACCGCCAAAACTTCCGATGGGCGTACGAATGGCCGAAACAATGTATACTTCTTGCATGGGTTAATGAGTTATGGGAGCAAAAGTAGGAAAAGAAATTGGTTCACGGTTCACGGTTAACAGTTCACGGTTGTGTGGGCGAGGGTTTGGACCGAGGGCTTTACGATTCTCGTTTGTGCAGTTCAAACCAGCTAGCTATAAGCTTTGAGAGATCTACTGTGAACTGTGAACCGTTAACTGTGAACCACCGCCTACCAATCCGGTTTCCCCTTATCCTTCGGCTTCGTGGCTTTGCGCTTGTTCTGCTGAAGGTATTGTATCTCCTGGTTCTTCATCGCCTCGAGGATCATCTGTGCTTTCTCCGGCGAGATCTTCATTTGTTCCAGTTTTTTTGAAACCTGGGGTGGAATTGACTTTTCGTCTTTCTTCTGTTGTTCTTTCTGCTCTTGCTCCTGGTCCTTTTGCTGCTGGTCCTTTTTTTCCTTTTCCTGCTGTTCTTTATTCTGCTGCTCTTTGTTTTGTTGCTCCTTGTTCTGCTGATCCTTTTTCTCCTGATCTTTTTTCTGCTGGTCCTTGTTCTGTTGATCTTTCTTTTGATCCTCTTTGTTTTGCTGATCCTTATTCTGCTGATCTTTCTTTTGTTGATCCTTGTCTTTCTGATCCTTGTTCTGCTTGTCTTTGTTCGACTGGTTCTGTTCTTCCTGTTTCTTCTTCTCCTCTAATTTCTTTTTGACCATCTCGTAGTTGTATCGGGCATCCTGATTAGCGGGATCCGCTTTGATGGCCTGTTTGAAATGTTCCAGCGCTTCTTCCAGTTTCCCCTGCTGATGGCTCATGATACCCAATTGATGCTGTGCCTTAGAGCGTACCATACTCTCGCGACTTCCCGTCAGCATTTGGTACGCTGTCTGCGCGTTGGCAGTATCCTTCAGCTGATAGTATGCATTCGCCAGGTTAAGATTGATAGCATCTTCCTGCACGCCCAGTGAATCAATGAGGTACTTGAATTTTGAAATGGCGGTCTTATAGTCGCCGGAAGTGTAGGCTTCTCTTGCTTCTTTTTTGGCACGGTTGATCTTCCCGATCTTGAGCGGATCCGTTACGCCAAACGTCAGCAATATCGACAACAACAGATACTTCATATTCTCAAGGTAGGAATGCTCACCAACACATCAGCAAAAAGCAAGATCGCGCCGAGGGCCAGGAAGTAATAGTATTTATTAGCTGTTACATCCACAAACCGCGCATCACGCAATTCACCTTCAATCTTGCTGATGGTGTTGATTAATCGTGATATGTCGTTTTTACTTTGGTTAATCTCAAAATACTGACCACCGGTCTTATCTGCTAATGAACGCAGGGCACCGGAGTTTAGTTTGGTCACAACCGTGTTACCTTGCCGGTCAGTTTTCAGTCCATTCGCTGCGTAAATATTTCCACCAGCTTCCGTACCGACGCCCAGCGTAAACAGCTTGATGTCTTTGCCTTGAATTTCCTTTACCACTTCGCCCGTTTCTTCACCAAAGTCTTCACCATCGCTGATGAGTATGATCACTTTTGATTTGGATTGTGTGGGTGAGCCATCGGTATCCTCGCTCAATTTTTTTGTAGCCAGGTGCAAGGCCGGACCGAAGTCGGTTCCCGACGCGGGCACAAGACTTGAACGCATGGATTCAATGAAGAGGTTCAATGCTTTTTGATCGTACGTGAGCGGGCATTGCATGAACGCTTCGGAAGAAAAGATGATCACACCAATGCGGTCGGAGTTAAAGGCCTCTACGACCTTCTTCATTTCATACTTTATTTTTTCCAGACGCGTGGGGGGAATGTCGAATGCATCCATGGACTTTGACAAGTCGACGCAGATCATAATGTCTTTACCGACAGACTTTACTTCCTTCTTTGAACCTCCAAATGAAGGTCCAAGGATAGCAAGGATGAAAAGCGCAAAGTAGCTGAAGCGGAATCCCAGCTTGACGAAGAGTGTTCCGTAAGGTGTCTTAAGGCGCCGGCCAATCCGCACAACGCGGGCGATGTACAGCGCATACAATATCACGAACAGGGTGATAAGGACAATTTCCGTTATTCCGAAGTCACGATACAGGGCCACACAAATGTTGTTTCAATGAGACAATTATCCATTATCAATGAAACGCAATTAACACTTTGTGAGGGTTCGATGCAAGGGGATTGGAAGGAGTCATTGGTCACTGGTCATTAGTCATGAGCTGGCAGGCATTAGGGGCGACGAACGGCGAATCACTATTGACCAATGACTAGTGACCAATGACTAACGACCCTAATTCCAGCCTCATCACATAATCCTCCAGCCAATACGGCCCCAGTGGAATGTCCTCTTCACGAAGGATCTTGAATCCCAGTTTCTCATAGAAATTCTTAGCCGGATTGTCTCGCTTGACATTCAGGTCGAGTATGGTGGAGCCCTGCTTCAGGATGCGTTCGCTTACTTCCGTGACTAATAATTTTCCATATCCCTTGCCATGATTTTCGGGGAGCACATAGAGCTTGTGGAGCTTAAAGACTTGGGCGTCTTCCTTTCGGCGTCCGAAAGCTGCAAAGCCCTGATCTCCGCATTCATCGCTTAGGATAATAAAGTATTGGGAATGGTCAGAGATCGCCTGGCGGAGTGTTTCAGTTGAGTAGATCGTATCCAGCATGTACCGGATTTGCTCGGAACTCAGCAGTGACGAATAGGTTGGCCACCAGGTTTTCTCAGCGAGTTCCTGAATGATCGTGATATCATCAAGACTTGCATCGCGAATGAATGGCTTCGGCATATCCGCCTATTTCATGTTGGCGTATGATGCATCGATCTTCTTCGCGAGCTTGCCGGATGCTGCTATCATGGGCAGTCGCACGTGACCCTGGCAAAGATTCAATTTTGACATGAGGTATTTCACGCCAACAGGATTTCCTTCTTCATACATCGGACCATTGATGTCGGAAATTTTGAAAAGCTCTTTCGAGGCCTTGTTGAATTCTCCGGCGAAAGCGTACTCCTTCATCTTTCTGAAAATTGTCGGGAACGGATTCGCCAGCACAGAGATGATACCCTGGCCACCCATGGCATAAATCGTGGTCGCCAGCATATCGTCGCCGGAGAGGAGTAAAAAATCTTTCGGCTTATACTTCGCAATCTTCAGGCACTGTTCGATGTTGCCGGAAGCTTCTTTCGTGCCGATGATATTCGGATGGTTCGCGAGCGCCAGGGTTGTATCAGCGGTCATGTTCGATCCTGTTCTACCGGGAATGTTGTACATGATCACCGGAACAGGGCTGGCCTTCGCGATAGCTTTGAAATGCTGAATGATTCCTTCCTGCGACGGTTTGTTGTAATACGGGCTCACAGAAAGAATGGCGTCCACGCCATGGAAGTCTGTGTGTTGAATGATTTCAATGATTTCCGCCGTGTTGTTTCCCCCGATTCCATAAACAATGGGAAGTCTGTTGGGATTGTTATCCTTTACAAACTGAAGAATAGAATTCTTCTCCGCTAACGTGAGGGTAGGCGACTCCCCGGTAGTTCCCAGCACGACGTAGTAGTCGACTCCCCTGGCAGTGTGTTTAAGGACCTTGTTCAAAGCCTTGAAATCAATTGCCAATGATTCTGTGAAGGGAGTAACGAGAGCGACGCCAGTACCGTAAAGTTTTTTCATGAACAGTTTAGAATTGGGTGCGAATTTAAAAATTTAATCGACTACTTCAGCTGCGCGGTATATTTGTACATGCCATCGACCAGCGCCTGGTGATTGGATACCGACTCGATCATCAGGTCAAGGTAATCCTGGCCTTCGTCGAAGAACCTTCCAACGCGGCATTTGGCCTTGCTTCGGGCGAGGAGATTTAACACCAGCAGATTTGGGGTCAGGTCGATGTAGAAGAGGAAGTCGAAAGGTGCGTCGGCAAACTGAAGGGCGTTGGCCGAGGTGATGTTTCCCCAGAATGTCAGATCCTTCTCGGTGAAGAAATCGAACTTGAATTCATAGTTCTCGGTCTTGGCAGGAAGGTATTCAAGCACCTGCACGATTTTCCCATCGTGTTCAAATTTCTTGATGAATTCCTTCACGATAAAGTGCTTTTGCTTGTCTTCCACCGTGAAGATCAGTCCGACGGTCTTAGCGTGTTTATAGGGGATGTTGGCATGAACCACCTTATTCCGTTTGAGAATGGACTGTGTTTTAGACTTCAGGAAGTTCAGCTTCATGGTACAATTATAGTGTATCTCCTTTCAACAGGCGCTCGAAGTCGGGTTCGGAAATTATTTTCACGCCCAGTTTTTCAGCTTTTTCACGTTTTGAGGGCCCCATATTATCACCTGCCAGCAAATAATCCAACTTTCCGGAAACGGAAGATAGAACTCGGCCGCCATTTTTCAGAATGATTTCCTGAAGTTGTTCGCGCTCATAGTTTTGGAAGACGCCCGAGATCACGAAGGACTTATTGCCCAGTACTTCGCTCTCTTTTTCTGGTTCCTTGGCGGTGCTTTCGAATTGAAGGCCCGCTTTTTTAAGCCTGTCAATCTCCCGTTTGCTTTCAGGTTGCTGGAAAAATTGGAAAACACTCTGCGCTATCTTTTCGCCCACTTCGGGCGCGCCCAGTAATTCCTCCACCGATGCGGAGGCGATCTTGTCGATGGTCTTAAAGTAACGCGCCAGCTTTTCTGCAACGGTCTTGCCTACGTAGCGGATGCCGATCGCAAACAAAACGCTTTCAAAGGGTGTGGCCTTCGACTGCTCAATTCCTCCCAGTAAGTTGGTAACAGACTTTTCTTTGAATCCTTCCAGTTTCAGCGCATCCTCGCGTTTTAAATCGTAGAGATCCGCCGGACTCCTGACCAAACCAAGGTCGTACAATTGTTCAATGGTCTTTTCGCCAAGCGAGTCAATGTCCATCGCCTTGCGTTGTATGAAATGTTCAACGCGGCCTTTGATCTGCGGCGGACAGCCGGTGATGTTGGGACAGTAGAAGGCAGCTTCGCCTTCCTCTCGCACCAATTTTGTTTTACACTCGGGGCATTGCTGTATGTATTGAATGGGCTTTGCACCTTTTTGTCGCTTAGGCAGATCGACGGCGGTGACTTTTGGAATGATCTCACCACCTTTCTCCACAAACACGTAGTCGCCCACACGCAAGTCGAGGCGCGCGATTTCGTTGGCATTGTGCAGCGATGCGCGCTTCACGGTTGTTCCGGCAAGGAAGATCGGTTCAAGCTCGGCCACAGGTGTCACCGCTCCGGTACGACCAACTTGATACGTGACACCATTCAAGCGCGTACTCATGCTTTGCGCTTTGTATTTGTATGCGATCGCCCACCGGGGGCTCTTCGCGGTGAAGCCCAACCGTTGCTGTTGATCAAGGCTGTTCACTTTGATCACGACCCCATCCGTCTCGAGCGGAAGGCCGCCGCGCTTACTTTCCCAGTCGTTGATGTAACGCAGTACTTCCTGAATGTTCTTACACTTTTTATATGACTTTGAAACATTGAAGCCCCAGGTTTCCAGTTTCTTGATGGCTTCACCGTGCGTTTCTATGTTTTCTTCGCCGAGCAGGTAATAGGTATAACAATCCAGTTTTCGTCGAGCCACCTCTGAAGAGTCTTGCATCTTCAAGGTACCGGAGGAAGTATTGCGCGCGTTGGCGTATCGTTCTTCGCCAATATCCTCGCGTTCTTTATTCAGCTGAACGAAAACTTCGCGTGGCATGAAGACTTCACCACGAACTTCGAAAGAAGCGGGGATGTCTTTGCCTTTAATTTTTAACGGGATCGTTCGAATGGTTTTTACGTTGTTCGTCACGTCGTCGCCGCGCACGCCGTCGCCACGGGTTACGCCGCGCACGAGGACACCATTTTCGTAGGTCAAGCTGATGGAAACGCCATCAAATTTCAACTCGCAAAAATATTCGTAATCATCGCCATCCAATCCTTTCGAAACGCGCTTGTCGAAGTCTTCTAATTCTTCAGCGCTATAGGTATTACCGAGCGACAGCATCGGATAGCGGTGGGCGACAGATTGGAATTCTTTGGTAATGGTTCCGCCAACGCGGAGGGTGGGAGAGTCTGGCTGGCGCAGTTGTGGAAATTCCGTTTCCAGCTTTACCAGCTTTTCAAGCAGCTGGTCAAATTCAAAGTCGCTGATTTCTGTTTTACTTTTTTGATAATACAGATCGTTGTGATAGTTGATCTTATCGGTCAGTTCCAGAATTTGTTTTTTCGCTTGATCAGCCGTCATAAGTTAATGATTCCAGATTTCAGATTTCAAATTCCAAAGAGTTCACCGCCTGGAGTCTGGAATTTGAAATCGGGAACGTTCAGTCATAGATTCAGAATTCCAAATTCCAAATTTCCGGAGTTCGCAATCTGGAATTTGAAATCAGAAATTTTGCAGTCCCTCAAACTTCAAACTAAAAGAAAGGAACTCCAAACTATCGCGTGGAATTCTTGAACGCCTTTAAGCCTTGCGTGAGGTCAGCTTTGTTGTTCTTGCGCTCGATGTCCGCCATTCGCTGTGACGGATCGATTTCCAATTGCGTAATGTCAGATGCCTTCTTGCTGATCTGCAAGGTATACGTCGGATTAACCCACGGCCAGGCATCAAGGTCGTTTCGCGTGATGGTTTTGTCATCCGGCTTGCTACCCAGTGTTTCATTCAGTGGGATATAGAAAAGCTCTGTGGTACCATCGCTGAGGGTGGCCACCAGTTCGATGGGCATCGGGAAGTCGCCCAGGCGTTCGATGGTCACGAATGTCGCGCCGTCTTTTTCCAAAATGTTCTTGATGCTGTAGTCAATCTTCTTGTTGGTATTGGTCATGTAGCTGAGGTACCATTTGAGCTGGAGACCAGACACTTTTTCCATCACACGGATAAAGTCGTTGGGGTCGGGATGCTTGAACTTCCAGGTGTTGTAGTACAACTTCATGCCCTTATAGAAGTTCGCCTCGCCGACTATGTACTTCAGCTGTTCCAGCATAACGGTTCCGAGCCCGTAAGATTGAACGGAGTATCCACGATTGGTATTGAAATGGTCGCTGTGTTGATTGCCGGGTTCTGCGTAAGGACTCTTGAGCAAAGCAAAGTACCCAATGTAACTGCCGTTGTGAACATTTTTATCATTCAGCAAGGGGATGAGGGCCTCCTGGCTGGCAAAATCTGCAAAGCCTTCATCAAGCCAGGCGTAAAGAGATTCGTTAGATGCGAGCACGCCCTGATACCAACTGTGCGCGACTTCGTGTGCCATGACGCCCACCAGGCTGGGAAGGGTCCGCTCACCAGCGATCAGGGTACACATGGGATATTCCATTCCACCATCACCGCCGTGAAGAATAGTATAGGTGTCATACGGATATACGCCAAAAGTTTTGTTCATGAATTCGAAGAACTTCACAGTGTACTCAGGGAGCTTCGCCCAATTCTCTGTTGTCTTGTCACCTTTCTGGTAAAGGAAATGTACTTCGGGTCCGTTCGGCACCTGTATTTTTTCGTGCGTGTACTCGGGATCGGCAGCCCACGCAAAATCAATTACATTTTTAGCATTGAAGTGCCAGGTCAAATTGCCCGTAGGTCTCTTCACCGCGGTGCCGGCCTTCTCATAACCATATCCGACTTTATCGGGATTCTGTAGCTTACCCGTTCCACCGATAATGTACGTGGGATCCATGGTGATCTTCACATCGAAGTCGCCCCATACGCCGTGAAACTCGCGTGCTACATATTGATAGGCATGCCAGCCCTGATGATCGTATTCGGCTAGCTTGGGATACCATTGTGTCATCGAGTAGGCGATGCCTTCTTTGTTGTTTCTTCCCGAGCGCCTGATCTGAACGGGTACCTGTGATTCGAATTTCATGTCGAATACAGTTTTTGAATTCGGAAGGATAGCTTTGGGCAATGTCACTTCCAGGATGGTGCCGTTCACTTTATACGTGGCGTCCTTTCCGTCTTGTTTGAGACTGGTGATGTGCTGGTATCCGATTTCATCGTCCTTAAGTTTGGAGATGCGATCACCAACCCGCGGATCGGGGTCCATGATATTTCTGGAGCGGACATCCATCATGCTCCCGGGTTGGAATGCGTTAAAGTACAGGTGGTAGTAAACCTTCTGCAGCGTGTCTTTGGAATTGTTGTAATACGTCAACTTCTGGGTACCCGCCACGTGGTGGGTTTTAACATCCAGTTGAACGTCCATTGCATATTCTACCCGCTGCTGCCAGTAATCTTGCGCAAACCCGGTCAGGCTAGCCATCATAAGGAGGGCGGCCGTTGTAATCTTTCCTTTAAGCATGGTTGTGGTCAATGATATTCGGCGGCAAAATATCCAAAGGCTGTTACTTTACAAACGTCTTTTTTGCTGACTTCAACCCAATAAAGTAGGTGAGGCTGCCGGAGAGGAAGCTGCTTTCAGAGTAGGTAAGGGTTTCTCCCGGCAACGCCTTCGGGATGCTGTAGTTGTAGGTAAAAGTGAAATTCCAATTCTTCAAGCTGACAAGTAATGGCGCGCTGAACGTGTAGTTGAGCATTCCAAATTCATTGTGCTCGATGATATCATAAACGGGGAGGCCCTGACGATATCTGCGCCAATATTCGCGAAGGGTATCAGGGTATCTCATCTCCGTGATGATTTCATTTCCCATGAGTGCATAAAAAGATGGCAGCAGCGCGATGCGATCGATCCCTTTCAAATTTCTTTTTTCGAGGGTGACCATTAAACTTGGCATGATCCGGTGCGCGGTGGCATCTCCAAAATAGAAGGCATAGTTGACGCTGATGGTGACCGGCTTGAAGTCGAGGATAGGCGTGATGGTCAAGTCATTTTTATAGGGGATGTAAAGGTCTTCTCCCGACTGGTTGTAGAAGTACCGGTCATACCCGCCCATGAGTGAGAATTTTTTTGATGCGGTGTAGGTATAGCCAACGGACGCGATGGTGAGATAGTAGGATGGGTCAAAGTCCTTGCTCCAAAAAGCTGAGACATCGGCGAAGAAACCAAATTTATGGTAGTAGGAAATTCCGGGTGATAGGCCAAAGTTTTCAATGCCAAGCGTTCTGCCCGCGGAAAGAACATTGCTATTATACGCCAGGCGCACGGCAAGTTCAGAACGCGTTAGCTCATCCAGTTCAAGGAGGCTATCTATTAAGGTAAAGACCGACAGCGAATCATCGAAGGTCAGGACGGAATCAACTTCAGATAAAAATGTAGAAGCATCCTGGGCGGTCGCCGAGGATGCACTGAATACGAGGATAATAATCCATCGATTGATCCGGTCCAAATCAGATTTTCTTTAGATGCCGTGCTAGTTGTTGCGCTGGCGAAGATGTTGTTGCTGACGATCACGCATCTGATCACGCTTTTCCATTTGCATCTGCCTGCGTTGGATCTGCTCGAATATCATCTGACGGAAGCGACGTTCAGCTTCAGGCAACGTCCTGAGCTTCTGCGCGGAGATCACTTTTAACAGGCGTCCGGAATAATCCTTTTCCAGGTCAAGCTCTTGCTGCTTTACTTTGAAGTTCAGGTCGACCAATTCCTGGTCGTTTTGTTCCTGCGTTTTATTCGGGTCCGGATTCTTTCGTTCCTCTCGTAATTGCTTGCGCAGGTCTTTCCGCTTGGCTGAGAACTCGTGATAGATGGGCCAAAACTTTTCCGCTTCTTCGGGTGTGAGCCCGAGCTGATCAGTAATGTAGGCGATCCTTGCCGCCTGGATTTTCTTTCCAACTTCCGGGTCTTTGGCTTGTATTGCCTCTTCCTCATCCTGCGCGTGCACAGCAACTGCGAACAGCAGCACCTGTGCTATCAATAATAGCTTCTTCATCATAAGTCGGTTAAGTCAATCTCTTCAATTGCTGCATCCAGGTCAGCGTCGTCCAGGTTAAAATCGTATACTTCGTTTTCAATTTCACTCGCGTCCATCTTGTCGAGTTGAACACTTTCGAGCAATTCATCTGTTGACAAATCGGTTTCCTCGAGGTAGGCAACAAGGTCGGCGGTTTGAATGTCGGCCAGCATGTTTTCCATCGAATCGGTCTGTTGTGATGACCGGTAAAACCAGAAAGCCGTAACACCCACGATCAGGACCGGAAGGGCATAGCGTACGGCCAGCTGAAATGAAAACCGGGTTTCCGATTTTTGGTCAGCCGACACCCGGGATTGGATAACGCCCGGCAGCTTTTCAAAGTAGCCTTCTGGCACGTTGAAAATCTCCTTTTTTGGTATGTCTTCCAGCTTTTTCATGAATTCCGTGTTTTGACTCAATTTCCTCTATAAAGTTTAATCATGCGGTCAGAAAATCTTCAATTTTTTTGACGGCATGATGATAGCTTGCTTTTAGCGCTCCGACGCTTGTGTTGGTGATCTCCGAAATCTCCTCATACGAAAGGTCGTCGAAATACTTCATGTTGAAGACTACGCGCTGTTTGTCTGGCAGTTGAAGCAGCGCTTTCTGCAGTTTCAACTGGATTTCGTCGCCGGAAATGTGGGGCGAGGTATCCAGCTTGGCCGTGAGTTCTCCGGCAACATCTCCGATGGGGAGAAAGAACCTTCTCTTCTTTTTTTGCAAGAAGCTCAGCGATTCATTGGTCGCAATCCGGTAGATCCACGTGTATAGCAGTGAATCCTCCCGGAAATTATCTATGGCTTTGTGAATCTTAATGAAGACTTCCTGGGTGATATCATCGGCATCATCGTGGTCGATAACCATTTTGCGAACGTGCCAGTAAACCCGTTGCTGGTAGGCGCGCACCAACAGGTTAAACCCGTAGTTCCGAGTATCCGGATGGCGGATCTTGCTGATGAGCTCTTTGTCTTCCAAGGAAGGCTTGGTGAATTTTCGAAGTTAGACAAATGCCGGCAGCAAAGGTTTAACAGGTACGATAAATAACTTTTATCGCACCTTCTCCAAAGTATCCACCAACAGCTCGTATTGTTCCTTCGAATGGGTCGGAAAGTTGGCGAACCTTAACTGGGTTTTCTTGAATGGACCGTAACCATCGCCGGGTTGCATGCCATGCTCGAGCAGGAGCTTCGTCACTTTCTCAGTATGGTCCCCGCATTCGGCTACAACAACTGTTTTGGATTGGCAAGTTTTATCCGCGACGGCGGGTTTAAGAAGAGAATGGTTCTCAAGTGTCTGATACAACAGTGTAGCCTTATAATCCGTCTCCTTGCGGATGTGGTTGATCCCTCTTCGAAACATATCTTCGACAACCTTGCCTAGTAAATAAATGCCGAGCACATTCGGTGTCTCCGGGTTTTGATTCTTGATGGCATGCGAATGCAGCGAAGGCAAAGAATGGTAAGACCCTATGGATATTCCTTTAGACTTCAGCGCTTCAGCCTTGGCTAAACACTTCTCGTTAACCAACCACACGCCAAGGCCCGCGGGCAATCCAAATCCTTTTTGAACGGAAAAGAAGATTGTGTCGAGCGCGGTGTAGTCAAACTCAGGATAGGGTAGTGACGATACGGCGTCAACAGCCATCAAAGCATTGGGGTTTTCTTTCTTGAGTTGAGCGATGTACCCGAGCGGAAAGGATACCCCCGTGCTCGTTTCGTTCTGCGTTACGCCGATGAGTTCAGCGCCGGTTGGAATGGCTATCGGCACATTGAATCCCTTTCCTGCCGCGACCTCGAGTTTCTCAGCTTTTCGTTGCAACAACACACCGATTTCATGAAAGCGTTTGGAGAAAGAACCGTTCACGAGGTGAAACGATTTTTCTTCCACGAGATTTTGAATGATGCGTTCCCAGATTTCATTGGCAGACCCGGTGAACAGCACCGTGAACCCTTTCGGAATATTGAGCAGTTCGTGAAGACCTTCAACCGCATGTTGATAAATGCTTTCAAATTGCTTTGAACGATGCGAGATCGAAGGGATGCCGTCGCGAAAAGCTACTTTGACATGATCTTCAACGGTGAAGTAAAGTTGAGACGGGCCGGGCGTGAAATTTATTTTTGGGGTCATAGTTTAGGCCGCAAAAATAGTTTAAAGCTGAAATGTTTTAGGGTGGGGTACGTAAAAAATACAATTAAGTCAACGTTGGCCGGCAATAGTGTTTTGTCTATGTTCGCACCATCCACCGTGGTTTGGGACACGTTTGCTGAACCTAACAATTTAACAATACCGAGTGTAGCTTTTGATCAAAATCAGGCCTCAATCCGTCATCTGACGGTCCTCGCCCAAAAAGCAGGTTAACAGAGGAAGATTGCGATTAACGGCAGCTCAAAACTTGTCTTTATGGGGTTCAGAAACACCTCACCAAACCTGGTGGTTTTTTCTTTTACATTCCCAAAGATTGGTTTTCAATCGAAGCCAGTTCAAGTACTTTCTCGTACTCAGCAGCCGACAAATCATTGTAGAAGTAGTGAACAGGATCTACCTGCCCGTTATTGATCAGCACTTCGTAGTGCAGGTGAGGTGCAGTCGAGAGACCGGTGTTTCCGACATAACCGATCAAGTCGCCGCGTTTCACATTTTGTCCTGAGCGGACAGCAAATTCGTGCATGTGCGCGTAGCGCGTTCTATAACCGAAGCCGTGATCGATCTCAACCATTTTACCATAGCCGCTGAACTGAACTCTTACCTCAGCCACGGTTCCATCAGCCGTTGCATAGATCGGTGTCCCGATAGAAGCGGCGAAGTCGATACCGGTGTGCATCTTCTTTACCTTGTACACGGGGTGGGTTCTCATACCAAAGCCAGAGGCCAGGGCTACTAATTGCTTGTTTGAAATAGGTTGGATAGCGGGGATAGCGGCGTATAATTTTTCTTTCTTCTCCGCCAGCTTTACAACTTCGTCTTGAGATTTGGACTCGATGTAGACTTTTCTCCTCAGCAAGTCTACCTTTTCACTCATCGCGACGACGAGGTCTTCCTGCGTGATGTTCTTTTCTTTGATATCCGCGTAGCGGTCTGCGCCACCCACCCCTGCGTTTCGAATCGACTTGTCGATTGGTTCAGCACCCAATACCACGCGATAGATGTTGTCGTCGCGGTGTTCGATGCCATCCAGGATCTTGGTCAGGGTTTCAACTTCATGGTTAAGCTTGGCGTAGTAGAACTCCAGTTCCTTCACGTCGTTCTTGAGCATCAATTCCTCAGGCGACTCAAAGTAACTGGTGTAGAGGATGAGCAGGCCCACGGCCATAGCCACCGTCAGGGAAAGGATCCCCAGGGCGTTGAGAATAACGTCGCTGGTCTTGGTCTTAACCCGCTCGTATTTACAGGTCTCGGTGTCGTAGTAATACTTTATCCTAGCCATCTTAATTCGAAGATAATCTGTAAATTAAGTAATAATTGGTCGAAAAACCTTGACCTTGCTTTCATCCCCTTCGATAAACGGTCCTTCCAGCAGATCAATGCAATAAGGGATCGCCGGAAAGACAGCTTCCAGGCACTGACGGATCGCCTTCGGTTTGCCTGGCAAATTTACGATTAATGTCTGGTTCCTGATGCCTGCGGTTTGGCGCGACAATATCGCTGTGGGCACGTATGTAAGACTTTTTGCCCTCATCAACTCTCCGAATCCAGGCATCATCTTGTCGCAAACGGCTTCTGTTGCTTCAGGCGTTACGTCACGCCTGGCTGGGCCCGTTCCGCCGGATGTAATAATGAGGCAGCAATTGCGGTTATCCGCCATGTCGATGAGGGTTTGTTCGATCAGATCCTGTTCATCGGGGATTACCGCGTATTCCTTTTCCCACGGCCCTTTAATGAACTCAGTTAAAGTCTCTGCGATCGCCTTACCGGGTAGGTCTTCGTAAATACCCTTACTAGCCCGATCTGATATGTTGATAATACCAATCCTGATCATGAGGTAACTTGGTTGTTCGACTTAAGATGCCCGGACCGCCCTTTCTTGAATACCTGGCGTCCCTTGTTTATTCCCTTTCTGAGTTCTTTCTGCTGGTCGGCTGGCAACTGCATGATATCATGGCATTCCTGCGAGCAACAGCCGTTATATTTCTGCTGACAATCGGGACACTGGATAAACAGCAGATGACAGCCGTCGTTTTTGCAGTTGGTGTGATCGTCGCAGGGCTTTCCACACTGGTGGCACACGGCGATGATGTCTTCTGTTATCCTTTCGCCCAATCGTTCATCAAACACAAAGTTTTTCCCGATGAACTTGTTCTCAAGTCCTTGCTCCTTCACCTCCTGCGCATACTTGATAATACCGCCGTTGAGCTGAAATACATTCTTGAAACCTTTATGTTTCATCCAGGCGCTGGCTTTTTCGCAACGGATACCTCCGGTGCAATACATCAGGAGGTTTCTACCTTCGTGACCGCGCATCAGGTCTTCGGCAACCTGTAGCTCTTCCCGGAAGGTATCGACATCGGGACAGACTGCATCCTTGAAGTGACCCACTTCACTCTCATAATGATTGCGCATATCGAGAATGACCGTGTTCGGATTTTCAGCCAGCGTGTTGAAAGTTTGAGCGTCAACATGCGTGCCACTGTTGGTGACGTCAAAGGTGCTATCGTCGAGACCATCGGCGACAATCTTTTTGCGCACGAGTATCTTCAACTTAAAGAATGATTTTCCATTGTCCTGAACGGCAACGTTGAGTCGAACGCCGTTAAGCCATTCGATGCTGTATAGATAATCTTTGAAGTTTTGAAACAGGGTTTCCGTTACGTTGACCTGGGCGTTGATTCCTTCTGGTGCCACATAGATTCGACCCAACACCGTTAGCTGATCAAGATTCAGATACAGTTCGTCGCGAAACGCTGCCGGGTCAGCAATGTGGTGATATTTGTAAAATGAAATGGTGACCCTTTTTTCGGGTGCTGATCGCATCTTCTCCTTGAGAAGCCGACCGTCAATGCGGTTGTACAATGCCATAAAGCGTTGATCAATTGCAGGTTAATCAATTCTTTAGTGAAAAATAGGGGTCAAAGATACGCCTTATTCCTGAAACCGGAAGCGGCCTAGCGGTTCGCTGTTTTCTGGGCCAGGTGACCGCGAATGAGCAAGTTGTACTCCTCGCAAGTTAAGATGCCATGCTCGTCGCAGTAACCACAAGTTTTATATTCGTCGCCGAAGGCTCCTTTCTTGATGACGACGTGATCGCCTTTGCACACGGGACAAATTACCTTACCGGTAGGTCCACAGTCGATGTCATAATCGACGGACAACACCTCGACGGCCTTTTTTGATTCAACGGTTTTCGTTTTCATGAATTCGGTCTCCGCCAATTTCTTGAGGCGAATAGCATCGTCAGAGAATTGGCCATTCGTTCCTTTGAGTTGAATGTATTTGTTAAGCCAGTCAATACATTGCTTATACTTTTGAAGATAGAATGAGTTCTTGCCAAAGTAGTAGGTGAGATCAGACGGCACACTCTTAATGTTGCTCAATACATAAATGAATTTCGCCTCGGCTTCCGCGTACTGTCCGTTGTCCATGAAAAACACGCCGGAGTCCAGTTGGCGCATGAGCGCTGCCTTTTTGTATTGCTCTGCTTGCTGGACGTACTCATTGGCTTGCGTGCGATCCTGCCCAAAGAGAGAAGACGCGTGCCCCACCATCAAACAGGCAAACAAGAATATTAGTAAGCGGTAGTTCCTGAACTTCATTCCGTAAATTTTTCCTTTTCAACTCCTAGCCATTCCAGCGCGGCACCGTGGAAAATGTCTGCCGTCGTCTGTATATCCAATTTCATGTCTTCAATAAATTTGCCAATCTCCAGATCACCCAATGGAAAGGGATAATCTGATCCCAAAGTTACGCGTTTTGAACCTTGCAGCTTCAATACATATTCTAACATGAGGGGATCATGGGTGACGCTGTCCACCCAAAATTTGCCGAGGTAATTTTTTGGAGCAATGGGATTGTCGATCGCCACCAGGTCTGGCCGGCAATCAAATCCATGTTGAACACGACCAATCGTAGGAAGGAACGATCCTCCGGCATGAGCAAAATTAACGCGAAGTCTGGGCAGTCGCTCGAATAGGCCACCGAAGATCATCGAACAAACGGCACGCGACGTTTCCGCTGGCATTCCCACCAACCACGGCAACCAATAACGCTGCATGTCTTTCTCGCCCATCATATTCCAAGGGTGAACCAGGATTGCCATACCAAGCTTTTCGCAAGCCTGGAAGATCGGGAAGAACTGAGGTTCATTCAGGTTAAGGTCATTAATATTTGATCCGATCTGAATTCCCTGGAGGCCAATTTCTTTACAACGCTCCAATTCCTGAATCGCCAGTTCGGTGTCCTGCATGGGGATGGTTCCCAGGCCCAAATAGTTTCGAGGGTGTAGATGAATAAGTTCAGCGACGTGATCGTTCAGAAATCTCGAGATTTCAAGCGCGTCCTTTGGTTTAGCCCAGTAGGAGAACATCACCGGGATGGTGCACACGACCTGCACCTGCGTTCCGAAGGACTTGTACTCTTCAATTCTGACTTCCGCGTTCCAGCAGTTTTCATGGATTTCCCGGAAGAACTTGCTTCCGCGCATCATGTTGGCGAAACCTTTTTTGTGATGTTCCAGGTGGATGAAGTCGCCGTAGCCGAACTTCTCCGTCCAGCGGGGAAGGACTTCGGGGAGAATGTGCGTATGGGAATCGATCTTTAGCATCTCAAAGTAATCCGCAAATTAAGCGATTAGATTAAATCTGTCCCGACTCCGGACGGGAATGTATTAGATTTGCAATTACCGATTTATTGAAGATTTGATGAAGTCACTATTTGAAGGGGCCAAACTTAAAGGAAATATCTACAGCGCCCTTGCTCAGCGATTGCTTTTGATGATGGTGTTGCTTTCCATTTGCCGGATCGGCTTTTACCTGTTCAATATCAGTTTCTTCCCCGGAATGTCTTTCTTCAACCTGATGTATCTGCTGTGGGGCGGCATTCGGTTTGATCTGGTTACACTCTTGTATGCGAACATGCTCTTCATCCTGTTGATGTTGCTGCCGCTGGATGTTCGTTTTACAAAATGGTATCAGTCTATTCTCAAGTATCTTTTCTTCGTTACCAATGGGGTAGCCCTGGCGGCGAACGTGTCGGATTTTATTTACTATCGATTCACCCTGCGCCGAACGACGGCTGATGTATTCAGGCAATTCGAAAATGAGACGAATATGTTCGGGTTGTGGTTCAAGTTCCTGATCGACTACTGGTACGCCGTTTTGTTTTGGGTCGCGCTCATGATCGTTCTGGTTGTTCTCTACAACAAGATCTCCATTCAAGGCCCTCAAATGAAAAGGAAGCCGGTTTACTACATCGCGGGTACATTGGCCATTCCGCTCATCGCTTACCTGATCGTCGGCGGCATTCGCGGCGGGTTCCTCCACAGCACACGGCCGATTACCCTTAGCAATGCGGGCGAATACGTGAAAGACTCGCGCGATATTCCCATTGTCCTGAATACACCATTCGCGATCATCCGCACCGCGGGCCGTACGAAGGTTCAAAAGCTGAGTTACTTTGATGACGCAAAACTCGAGACCCTTTATTCACCCCTTCACATTCCTCCCGACACTGCTACTTTCAAAAAGATGAACGTGGTGGTGATCATCCTCGAAAGTTTCTCTAAAGAATTCATGGGTGTGTTCAACGCCGATAAAGAAGGAGGGACGTACAAAGGCTACACGCCATTTCTGGACTCGCTTGTTCGGCATAGCCTGACGTTCGAAAACTCTTTCGCCAATGGAAGGAAATCAATCGATGGGTTGCCTTCTGTGATTGCTGGCATACCGTCGTTGGGTGTTCCGTATTTTCTTTCTCCGTACTCCGGAAATAAGATCAATAGCCTTCCTTCGTTGTTGAGGGCGGAAGGATATCACACGTCGTTCTTTCATGGTGCGCCCAACGGCTCGATGGGCTTTCAGGCATTTATGAACATCGCCGGTGTGGAGCACTACTATGGGATGACGGAATATAACAACGACGACGATTCAGATGGCATCTGGGGAATCTGGGACGATAAGTTCCTGAACTACTACGCCGATGAGCTCAATACTTTTCAACAGCCGTTCAACTCGATATTCTTCTCGGTCTCCTCGCATCACCCTTTCAAGATACCGCAGGCGTTTGAGGGTCGATTTAAAGGTGGACCGCTCGTCATGCACAAGTGCATTGAGTACACCGATTTTTCACTGAAGCAGTTCTTTCGCAAAGCTGCCGCGATGCCATGGTACAACAATACTTTGTTCGTGATTACGGCAGATCATACTTCATCGGAAATTCAGTTCCCTGAAACGCGAACGGCAGCGGGATTTTATGCGGTGCCGATTATCTTCTTCAAACCGGATAACAGCCTGGCCGGGCGTAGCGACAAGATTGTTGACCAGGTCGATATTTTCCCAACCATCCTGGAGTACCTCGGCTATAACAAACCATTCGTTGCCTTTGGAAATGGTATTCAAAACGATCCTGAGCCGTTTGCCTTGAACTATAAAGATGACAGTTACCAGTTGTTTGAAGGCAGCTACCTGCTTCAGTATAATGGATCAAAGACGACAGCCTTGTACAACTTCAAGAAAGATAAGTTACTCGAACAAAACCTTGTTGGACAGCAGCCGGAGATTCAGGCGAAGTTGGAGGACAAAATAAAAGCCATCGTTCAGCAGTACAACAATCGAATGATTGAGGACCGTTTGACGCCGGGAGCAGCATCAAGAGAAAAGTAATCGTGGAATAATTTCCGGCCGCGAATATTTATTTATGTTTGAATAAAATATCCACACTCAACCCATACCATGTCTTACGTTTTAATCTTAGGAGCCAGCAGCGATATTGCCATGGCTTGCGCGCACGAATTTGCACAGAAGAAATTCAACCTTTACCTGGCCGGTCGTGATCTGGAAGGACTCGAGCGTTCAGCCAAGGATCTGGCCATCCGCCACCAGGTCGAAGCCAAGCCGGTAGTTTTCGACGCGATGAAGTTCGAACAACATCAGGCATTTTACGAAAGGCTCAATCCGGCGCCGACGATTACGGTTTGCGTGTTTGGCTTATTGGGAGATCAGGCCGTTTCAGAAAAAAATTGGAAGGAATGCGAACGCGTTATTCACACCAACTATACCGGGGCTGTTTCTATTCTAAATGTTGTAGCGAACAAGTATGAAGAAAAAGGCGAGGGGACTATAGTCGGTATCAGCTCTGTTGCCGGCGAGCGGGGACGACAAAGCAACTACATTTACGGAAGTGCTAAAGCAGGATTCACCGCCTACTTATCCGGCATGCGAAATCGACTGGCGAAAAAGGGCGTTCATGTGCTGACGGTAAAACCCGGTTTCGTTGCTACAAGAATGACGGAAGGGTTAAAGTTGCCCAAGCCGATTACGGCGAAACCCGAGCAAGTAGCCAAATCGATAGTGAAAGCGGTCAACGCAAAGAGCAATGTGATTTATACGCTGTGGATGTGGCGATGGATCATGTTGATCATCAAAAACATTCCTGAGGGCGTATTCAAAAAACTGAAGCTGTAACCTAAGCGAGGTTGTGATAGACGCTTTGAACGTCGTCGTCGCCTTCGAGGACTTCAATCAGCTTTAACACTTCGTCTTGCTGATCTTCCGGTAATTCCTTTGTGGTCGTGGGAATGTATTGAAGTTCTGAGCTCTTCGCTTCGAGGTTTTTGGATTCCAGAAACTTTTGCATGTGACCGAACTCCGTGAACTTGGTGTATACAATCACTTCTTCTTCGCCCTGGTCAATGTCATCGGCGCCTGCGTCGATCAGATCGAGCTCGAGCTCATCGATGTTGATTTTTGTCGGATCGAATTTGAAAACGCCTTTCCGCTCAAACATAAAGCCCACAGAACCGGAGTTTCCCATGCTTCCGCCATTCTTCGAGAAATGGAGGCGAACATTGGCAACAGTACGGGTTGGATTGTCGGTAGCGCATTCCACCATGATCGGAACGCCATGAGGGGCATATCCCTCGTAAGTAACTTCCTGAAAATCTTTTTCCTCTTTGGACGAAGCACGCTTGATCGCCGCTTCAACTCTATCCTTTGGCATGTTCACCCCCTTGGCGTTCTGGATAGACATGCGAAGCTTGGGATTGTTTTCCGGAAGCGGTCCGCCTTGCTTTACGGCAATGGCAATGTCCTTTCCAATACGCGTGAACGCCTTGGCCATCTTGTCAAAGCGCGCGAACATCTTATGCTTTCGTTTCTCGAATATGCGTCCCATCTGAAGGAAGTTTTAAGGGTGGCAAAATTAAGCGAGATCGGCAATTAGTCAAATTATCTTCAACTCGTGGCTCGCCTGGCTTTTTCCCAAACGACAGATTGAGAACCCCGAACGTATCGCATAAACCCCGCGAACACCGAGAGATTCATCACTACAAAGTAGTAGGGGACAAAGAAGCCCTTGATCGATACCTTCTTGTCCCTCAATTGATATCCAAGGAAAGCCAGGAAGTAAAACCCGATTTGCAGCAGCAGTACGATTTGGTAGAACGCGATGCCGCCGGCCGCGAGCCAAAGGTTGCTTAGCAAAATGATGGGCAGAAAAAGTGGCGCCAACGTCCAGCGCAAAACGCGATGGGAGAAATACTGGAAGCTCAATATTCCGTGCTGAAAGGGATTTAACAGGTAACGCAGTTTATACATGGCCTGAAAACCGCCGGCAGAGATTCTCACCTTCCGTTTCCATTCTTCGCCCACAGACTCCGACGCGCTCTCCATCGCATAGGCATCAGGCTCATAGATAAACCGATACCCGCGGGCCGCAACGCGAAGCGACAGGTAGAAATCCTCAATGATCATATTCTCATCGGGCTCCTCATATAATTTGGTTCGAATGGAGAACAACTCACCGGCCGCGCCGACGACGGACCAGACCTCGGAGTCCTTCTTCTTGAGGAACGATTCATACTTCCAGTACAACCCTTCGCCAGCCCCGGACGCGTTGTCTTTGTCCTTGCTCATGATGCGTTTTTCTCCCGCGACGCCACCAACGGTTTCATCCTGATAGTGTCGAACAATATTTTTGATCGCCCCAGAATTCAGGTAGGTGTTGGCATCACAGAAAACGACTATGTCCGTTTCGACTGACCGCATCACGCGGCTGACTGCATGGATCTTTCCCTTCCTTTCTGAGGAATGAAAGAGTTTCAACTCAGGATATTGACCAATGAGCTGAGCCGTCTTGTCCGTCGATCCATCGGTGACAAAAAATACCTTGAGCTTGTCTTTGGGGTAGTCTAGTTCGGTGGTGTTTTTGATCTTTTCCACGATGAAGTCCTCTTCATTGTAAGCGGCAATAAGAAGGGTTACCGAAGGAAGGTTCTGCTGGTCGATTGGCGGGACCGGTTTGCTGGTTTTTAACCTTGAAAAAGTGTAAATAACCAAGCCATAACCTACATAAGTGTATCCTACTACTGCTACGCCAATCCAAAAGAGCAAGAAGGGGATGCTAAACATCGTTTTTTAAGCAATTAAACTGCGAAACTAAGAGTTACCATTAAAAAATTGCGGGGATAGAGTTAAGATATTTTGGTTAATTTCGCGCGTCTATAGAGGTGAATATGCGTTTTCGACGCTTTATATTACTTGGTCTTTTTCTGAGTTTTCAGCTAGTTCTGTATGCCCAACCGGTAATCACAGGGCAAGACCCTAACCCCGTTTTAGTCAATGAGGGTCAGGCATTTACGATTGCATTTTCCAACCTCAACGTTAACGATGTAAACTACCCGACGGGGTATACTCTTACCGTTCAATCCGGTTCAGGCTATACAGCCTCGGGAACTCAGGTTACCCCCAATGCCGGGTTCAGCGGCACCCTCTCAGTACCGGTTATTGTGAATGATGGAAGCCAGGACAGTGCGCCGTGGAACTTTCAAATTCAAGTAAACGACAGCCCCATCGCCGTGGACGACAATGAGACCACTGCCGAAGACACGCAAGTAAATATTAACCTCCTTACTAACGACACCGATTCAGACGGGAGCATCGATACAAACACCATCGACCTGGAGGTTGGGACCGCAGGGCAACAGACCACTGCGACGACTGCCGCCGGGAATTGGGACGTTGTGGGAAACCACGTTCGGTTTACACCCGCGTTAAACTATAACTCGCCACCGGCAACACTCCAATACACCGTCGAGGACAACCGTGGGGCCATTTCGAATCAGGCAACCATCACCGTGACGATTACCGCCGATGCGGATCCTCCAGTAGCCGTAAGCGATGCCACCACGATCAATGAAGATACTCCACTGACATCCTTCAACATCTTATCCAACGATAGCGATCCGGATGGAACCTTGAACACCGGATCAGTTGATTTGGACCCGGGAACAGGCGGACAGCAGACTACTATGAGTACTGCGGCTGGTTCATGGAGCGTGGCTGCAGGTCTATTGTCGTTTACGCCGACTTCAAACTACACAACACCTCCGGCAGTCCTCACTTACACGGTGGCAGACAACGAGGGTAACGTTTCCAATCAAGCAACCATCACCATCACCATTACGCCGGTTAACGATCCGCCAACGGCCGGAAATGATAACACGACCATTACGGAGGATACGCCGCTGACCAACTTTAATATCCTGGCGAACGATGCCGACCCGGACGGATCTCTGAACGCAGGTTCCGTCGACTTAGACCCCGGTACGGGCGGGCAGCAAACAACCATGAGCACTTCGGCTGGTTCGTGGAGCGTGACCGGGGGACTCCTGAACTTTACGCCTGCATTGAATTACAATACGCCGCCGGCAACCCTGACCTATACCGTGAGTGACAACTTGGGATTGGCGTCGGGTCCGGCTACAATAACCATCACGATCACGCCAGTCAATGATCCGCCGAACGCGGCTAACGACAATACTACTATTGTAGAAGATACGCCATTAACAGGCTTCAACATTTTGGCGAACGACATGGATATCGATGGCACTGTGAATACCAGTTCTGTCGATTTGGATCCGGGCACGGGCGGTCAGCAAACTACCATGAGCACGGCCGCTGGATCGTGGAGTGTGGCCGCTGGCCTTTTGAATTTTACACCGACCTTAAACTATACTACGCCACCAGCAACGCTGACCTACACGGTGAGCGATAATGGGGGAGCAGTCTCTACTCCAGCGACGATAACCATCACGATTACGCCCGGCAACGACCCTCCCAGCGCGGTAAACGACAACACGACGATCGTAGAAGACACGCCACTAACAGGCTTCAACATTTTGGCGAACGACAGTGATCCGGATGGAACGCTGAACACAGGCTCTGTTGATCTCGACCCGGTCACTGGAGGTCAACAGACGTCGATGAGCACAGGCGCCGGTTCGTGGAGCGTGAGCAGTGGACTTTTGTCTTTCACCCCTGCGTTGAACTATACCGCGCCGCCCGCGACGCTGACCTACACCGTGAATGATAATGACGGCGCCACATCAGCCCCCGCGACAATCACCATTACTATTACACCGTTCAATGACCCGCCGGTTGCTGTTGCCGACAATACTACCATCGCGGAAGATACCCCATTGACTTCCTTTAATATCCTGGCGAACGACAGTGACATCGACGGAACATTGAATACGGGCTCGGTCGACCTTGATCCGTTAACGGGAGGCCAACAGACTTCAATGTCAACCGCAGCGGGCTCCTGGAGTGTTGCTGGTGGTCTCTTAAATTTTACGCCGACATTTAACTACAACACGCCACCGGCGGTCCTCACCTACACCGTAAGCGACAACGGTGGAACGGCCTCGGCGCCCGCCACGATTACGATCACGATCACGCCGGTGAATGATCCACCCGATGCTGTAGATGATGCCACGAGCACAAATGAAGAGACTGCAGTAACCATCAACGTAGTATTGAATGACACCGATGTAGATGGAACGATCAATGCGGCGACAGTGGATTTGAACGTTTCTACTGCGGGTATCCAAACCACCGCGTCAACCGGTGCGGGATCATGGAGTGTTTTGGCTGGCGTGGTGACTTTCACGCCTGCAGCGAACTATGACGGACCGGCTACATTGCAATATCAGGTAAACGACAACGGTGGTGCAACTTCGGACATTGCGACAATCAACATAACGGTGATCAATCAGAACGACCCGCCTGACGCCGTTGATGACGTTGCCACAACGAACGAAGATGTTGGCACAACGGTAAATGTTCTGGCCAATGACACGGACGACGCCTCGATTAATATTGCGACGGTGGACTTAAACACATCACTGGCAGGAATCCAAAATACAAATTCAACACCCGCGGGAAATTGGAGCGTGAATACATCTGGGGTGGTCTCCTTTAATCCGGTTACTAATTTCAACGGACCAGCAACGCTGACCTACACCGTTAATGATAGTGATGGCGAAACTTCAGACGTGGCTACCATCACCATTAATGTTACGCCTTTGAACGACGCTCCCGTTGCTAACGGCGACAATAGTTCCACACCGGAAGAGACATCCGTCACGTTTAATGTCACCGGTAACGACACGGATGTGGATGGAACCATCAACGCGGCAACTGTCGACTTAAATCTGACCACGAGCGGCATACAGAATAGCAATACAACTGCCGCCGGATCGTGGAGTGTTAATAGCACCGGCGACATAACTTTTACTCCAGTGGCCAATTTCAATGGAACCGCCACGTTGAACTATGTTGTAAATGATAATGGTGGAGCCTCGTCCAATGTGGCTGCCATCTCGGTGAATGTTACCGCGGTGAATGATCCCCCAACAGCTTCGGCTGATGCGATTTCTACTCCGGAAGAAACAGCTGTTAACATCAACGTCGTGTTGAATGACACGGACATTGATGGAACGGTTAACGTTGCGACCGTCGATTTGAATACATCCTCAGGCGGAATACAAACTACGAATTCAACAGCGGCTGGCGCGTGGAGCGTTAATACTTCGGGCCTGGTGACTTTTACGCCGGCTGCAGATTTTAATGGCTTAGCAACCTTGATGTACACGGTTAATGACAATGGCGGTGCGACGTCGAACCCGGCGACTATTTCGATCACCGTCACTGCTGTCAACGATGCTCCATTGGCGAACGATGATGCCGGATCCACTAGCGAAGAAACGCTCGTGGTGGTGAATGTCACCGGCAACGATACGGATGTTGATGGAACGATCAATACGGCGACGGTTGATTTAAATACATCAACAGCTGGAATTCAAAATTCCATGAGCACGGCATCCGGAAATTATACAGCAAACACTTCTGGCGACGTGTCGTTTACACCCGCTGCCAATTTCAATGGTGTAGCTACGTTGGCGTATCGCGTGAACGACAATGGAGGAGCAACTTCAAACTCAGCGACGATTTCCATCACAGTATCTGCCGTGAATGACCCGCCGAATGCGGCGAATGACGCGATCACAACACCGGAAGACACGCCCGTTAACCTGAATCTTGTCGCCAACGATACGGACATCGATGGAACCGTTAATGTTAGCACCGTGGACCTGGACACTTCTACGCCTGGAATACAAAATTCGGAAAGTATCAGTGGTGGAACGGTCTCCGTAAATGCTTCTGGATTGATGACCTTCACGCCGACCATTAACTTCTATGGAACGGCCTCGGGAACCTATACCGTTCAAGACAACTCCGGTGCAACCTCTAATGTAGCGACCTATACAATTACCGTAACCGCCGTAAACGATCCACCTTTTGCCGGCAATGACATTTCTGCTGCCGATGAAAACGAGACGATCACGATGAATGTCGTTGTCAACGATTTTGATTTTGATGGGTCAGTGAATGCGGCTACTGTGGATTTGAATACTTCACTGGGGGGTATCCAGAATTCAATTACCGTTGCGGCGGGAACCTTTACCGTTGACGCCACAGGCGTTGTTACCTACGTGCCGACGCTGAACTTCAATGGCATTGCCTCAATACCTTATACCGTCCGCGACAACTCCGGCGCAACTTCGAATACAGCGACGATCACCGTAACGGTGAATTCCATCAACAGTGATCCGGTGGCAACAAATGATGCGGCAACCATCCTCGAAGATGCGGTAGCCACCATCAACCTGATCGCCAACGATGTGGATCCCGATGGATCAATCAATGGCGCTACCGTCGACTTAAATACGGCCGTCGCGGGGATTCAAAATTCTCTCACGACAACAGAAGGTACCTTTAGCGTAAATGGTAGCGGCATGTTGACCTTTACGCCGCTTTTGAATTTCTTCGGAGCTGTCTCTTCTACTTATACCGTAAACGACAATGTAGGAGCAACTTCAAATGTTGCCACGATATCCATTACGGTAACCGCCGTGAATGACGCGCCAGTTGCAAACGCCGATGCCGCTGCAACGCCGGAGGCAACAGCTGTCTCTTTCAACGTGGTGACCAACGATACTGACGTTGATGGCACCGTTGATCCTGCAACCGTTGATTTGAACACAACGACCGCTGGAATTCAAAATACCAATACTACCGCTGCCGGAACCTTTACTGTCAACAACGCCGGATTGGTGACCTTCACACCCGTGGCAAACTTCTTTGGCGCAGCGACACTAACCTATCGCGTCAATGATAACAATGGTGCTACCTCTGGTAACGCAAACATCACCGTAACGGTGTCTGCGGTGAACGATCCGCCCGTGGCCGCCAACGATGCAGCCACCACGCCTGAGGACGTAGCAGTTACCGTGAATGTCGTATCAAACGACGCGGATAGTGACGGTAGCATTGCAGTAACCACGGTTGATTTGAACCCTGACTTAGCGGGTATCCAAAATTCATTGACTACTCCGAATGGCGCGTTTACCGTCAACACTTCGGGCGTCGTAACCTTTACGCCCGTTGCAAATTTCAACGGCGCTGTGGTGATCTCTTATGTTGTGAATGATAATACAGGATTGACTTCCAATGAAGCGACCATCACCATTACGGTGACTCCTGTCAACGATGCGCCCGTTGCGGCCAACGACGCTGCACAAACGCCCGAGGGAACGCCAGTATCCATTAACGTGGCGACAAACGACACCGACGTGGATGGTACTGTTGATCCAGCAACTGTTGATTTGAATCTTGCCGTAGCCGGAATTCAAAATACAAATACGACAGCGCAGGGTACCTTCACCGTAAATACCACGGGTGTAGTGACGTTTACACCCGTTGCTAATTTTAGCGGAACAGCAACATTGACCTATCGGGTTAATGACAACCAGGGCGCCTCGTCAAATACCGCCACGATTACTATCACGATAGATTCCGTGAATGATCCACCGGTTGCTGCCAACGATGTTGCCACCACCAATGAAGACGTGCTGGTGACGATAAACGTTCTGGCGAATGACACTGATATTGATGGGACGGTAGTGGCGACAACAGTCGACTTGAACCCATCCGTAGCAGGAATTCAAACCACCTTCGCGGCAACGGTGGGTACGTTCTCTGTCAATACCGCCGGGGTCGTTACCTTCACCCCGGATGCCAACGAGTCCGGCACGGCAGTCGCAAACTACACAGTTAATGACAACGGGGGACTGACTTCAGCGCCCGCCACGATTACGGTGACTGTTAATGCGGTGAACGACGTGCCAGTAGCAGGCAATGATGCCGCGACAACAGGCGAGGACAATCCTGTAACGTTTAACATCGTTACCAACGACTCCGATCCTGAGGGCCCTTTGAACCTTGCCACGATCGACTTGAATACAACGGTCGCCGGAATTCAGGTTACAAACACAACGACCGGTGGTAGCTTTAGCGTTAATGCGACAGGTGATGTTACGTTTACGCCTGTTGCTAACTTCTTTGGATCGACAACTCTGAACTATCGCGTAAATGACGGCAGTGGCCTTTCCTCTAATGTGGCTACTATTACTGTTACGGTTACGGCGGTAAACGATCCGCCATCTTTCGCAGCGATCGCCGATATAAGCGTCTTGAGAAATTCTCCACAGAAGACGATTACGATCACCGGTATTACAGCAGGCCCATTGGAAAGTGAGACGCTAAACTTATCTGCGACTTCAGGGAATGTCGCTTTAATTCCTACGGCCAATGTTACCTATACTTCGGGTCCAACCGCGACCTTGAGCTTCACGCCGGCGGCAAATCAGGCGGGCGATGCAATCATTACCGTAAAACTTATTGATGCGGGATTAAATGAGTTTACGCAGGCCTTCACCATTCATGTGGTTGATGTGCGCTTTACTTCAACGCCGCCGACGGTGGCGGTGTATGGCGAAAACTATGAGTATGATATTGAGATTACACCTGTGAGTCAAACGTTGACTATTGCTCAAACACAAAAACCGGTTTGGGCCAACTTAACATCCACCGGAACGAATAAAGCTAAGCTAAGCGGAATTCCGCCAGCCAATGCACCAGGATCAAGTGTAGTGCAGTTACAGGTTAAGGATGGAGCAGCTGTGCTGGATACCCAACAATATACACTGGTTGTCAATCACAGACCCGTCGTAACATCATTTGGTGTGACCCTTAACGAGGATCAGGCCTATGCACTCGAGGGCTCGAAGATTGCGAACGCCTATACAGACTCAGATAATCAAACCATCAAAGAGGTTCAATTCACAAAGTTGCCGAAGCATGGACTCTTGCACATCGGCCCAACGCCGGTTGCAATCAACACGCCCATTGCTTTTTCAACCATTAATGCAGTTCACTACACGCCGAACCAGGATTACGTCGGACTGGATACTTTGTATTGGAAAGCAAGCGATGGTATGAGCCTTAGTGCAACAGAAGCGTATATTCACTTCACCATTACCGAGACAAACGATCCTCCCACCATCTTGTCGGTAGGCACCGATTCGTTGATGTACGAATTGGGAAGTGAGGTACCACAAATTCTGATGCCTGCGTTTGATGCCATCGACGTTGACGATGACAGCCTCGCTAGCGCAGTGCTTACGTTCCGCCCGCAGAATTTCAGTTCTAAAAATGACCGGCTGATATTTGCGGGCACAACCAATATTTCCGGAGGTTATGATAGCCAGACCGGATCGTTGGTGTTGCATGGCAAAGCTCCAATAGCAGAATACATCGAGGCCGTTCGAAGCGTCCAATACAATTTTGAAGACATGGTCGAGATCAAGTTGGTAACGAAGAGCGTTTCTGTCACGCTGAGCGATGACAAGGATGTGAGCGCGACGAGCTATCGTTACATTACGCTCATTTATACCTTTGAGGATCTGGTGATTCCTAATGCGTTTACACCGAATGGTGACAGCGACAACGAAGTATGGGCCATCATTGGTTCACAGCAATATCGTGACGCCGTGATCCGCGTGTACGACAAGCGGTCCAAGATGGTGTTCGAGAGTGTGGGATTTGATAATCCATGGGATGGAAGGTACAACGGGGAGTTATTGCCGTCGGATACCTACTATTATACAATTGACTTGAACTATAATCACATTTTCTATAAAGGCGCTGTTACCCTACTCCGTTAACCCGATGATGAAGCTGTTATCCATAGTGATGTTGGTATTTACGCTTTCGCCTTGTTGCGGGCAGTACCTGCCAAACAGCAGTCAACCGTTTCAGTTTGCTTCGCTGTACAATCCGGCATTCGCAGGCACGGACGAATTTTCTGACTTGAAGTTGAGCTACCGGTATCAGTTCGCGGGCTTCGGTCCGGTGGCACCACAATACATTAACCTGGCCTTCAATACACGGCTAAAAAGTCCGGTCGACCTGAAGACGAATGCGCTGCGCACCAGCCAGGGAAATCAAATCAATGACAAACGTTATGTTCCGGGGAGTAAGCGAATTATCCATGGCCTAGGAGCAAACTTGTTTAGCACGAAGGAAAATCTGATCAAGCGTTTTGGAGGAGGTGTTACCTATTCCTTTCACTATCCGATATCGAAGACAACACGCATTGCGATTGGATCTTCTGCACTGTTCGAGAACCTAAAGCTCAATGTGGATGCCATTAACTTCGGGCCCGGTACAGAACCGACTTCCGACGAGTTGATCCGGAGGTACCTGGCGGGAGGACCAAACCAGAGTGAGGTAACGGTGCGTGTCGGGATGTTGATTTATGGGAAATCCTTCTACGTTGGCGGAGGATACATTCCCGTGAGCTATCAGGTAGAATCATCCGCTATTTCGTTCTCCGATATTTTCTATACGGGGTCCCTTCAAGCCGGCGTGTCCATACCGGTGAGCGCACAGTTTACCCTTAAGCCCAGCGTGTTTGGACTTTTGCAAAACGATAATAAAGTGTTGATGGATTACTCAGTGAAAGGATATTTGAAGGAAAAAGGATGGGTTGGCGTTACCTATCGTGACGTTGACACGGCCACGCTTTCCTTGGGCTTTGACTTCAACGCGATGCTTGGTGCGTGCTATTCTTATGAATGGCCTTTGAATAGCCTGAAAGAGTTTAACAGCAACAGCCATGAAGTTGTCCTAGTGCTGCGACTGAACAACATAAGAAATCAAAATCAGTACGCATGGTGAGAGGGATCTTGATACTTTCTCTCATGCTGATGGCGATGGGGGGCTGGGGCCAGACGTTCGACTTCACAAAACCAGAAAGGTTGCCGTCAGCCATTAACAGCGACGACGAGGAATGCATGCCCTTGCTATCGCGGGATGGCGAGGTTCTCTTTTTCGTTCGATCGGCACATCCAGGTAACAAAGGAGGGCGGTATGCCGGGCAGGACATTTGGACCAGTTCCTGGAAGGGGCAAGAAAAGGCCGACAACACCAAGATTCCATTCAACACCAAGGGTAATAACGCCGTGATCGGTCAAAGCAGCGACGGCTCGATTCTGTACATGTTCAATGGAAGTGCGCCATCCAAAGTGGGGGGAATTTCATTTTCGAAGCGAACAAGTTCCGGGGGATGGTCAGAGCCTGAAGAAATTCCCATAGAAGGAATCGAGTCGTATGGCTCTCTCGGATTTTATGTGTCTCCCGATTTCGACGTGATTTTCATATCGATGCAGGGCACTGACTCGAGAGGCGAAGAAGACCTTTACGTGTCAACGAAAGATGCCACGGGCAAATGGTCAAAACCAAAAAATATGGGGCCAACCCTCAACACTGCTGGGTATGAAATTTCACCCTTCCTGTCCTCGGATAAGAAGAGACTTTACTTCACGAGCTCGGGTCATGCGGGGTTAGGCGATGGCGATATCTTCTACGCTGACAAGCTCTACGATTCATGGGAAGCATGGAGTTTACCAAAAAACCTGGGCGAGAGCATCAATTCAAATAAATTCGATGGGTACCTGTCGGTCCATCAGGATTCTCTATTCCTGTTCGTGAGCAATCGCGGTGGTAAATCGGCAGACATCTATTACTCCAAAATCAAGGAGTCTTCCATTTCGGCACAACAATCGATCGAAGTCGCCAAGCTGCTGGAGGAGTCCAAGTCCATCCTCAAGAACCTCAAGGGTGAATCGGGAAGTAGTAAGTTTTTGAGTGCGGTAATAAGCTTTAATTCTAATTATACGTTGATGGAATCAGACAAAGTAACCGTCGGAAGGTTGGCTAAAGAGACCGCCAAGGAGGTGATTTTACTGGGCCCATTAGGTCGCGAGTTGAGAAGCAATACTGCCATGTTCGCAAGAACGGCGAAGTCCGAGTTGGCTCGCGCCGGTATCGATGAAAGCCGCATCAGCATTCCGCCCCTGGAGCATGCGATGTACAAAGAGAGTGAGCTCCAGGAGAAGCTTTTAGGCATGTCCGCAAACGACATTTTAGTGGTTATTGTGCCTTGACCGAGAGCACCGCTGACCGGGTTTGAATAAGTACCTTTTAGTAGCAATTTTTTGTAAATTTGAGTATGGAGATGATTGATTTAATGGTGTTATATCGGATTTTGATCCGAAAACTGTGGCTACTGATTCTTTTGCCGGTCGTAGCCGCCGTGATTACCTACTTTTTAACCAGCGGCATCCCAGACCGATATAAGTCGACCGCCCAGCTTTCCACTGGATTCACTACCAACGAACAAATCAGCCTTACTGGCGAGGGCACCAGCCTTCGTGAGGCAGGGATCAAGTTTAACAACTTGATTGAAACAATGAAATCGGAGTTGATCCTCAGCCTGGTTTCTTATCGATTGATCACCCATGATTTGACCGATCCATTTCCGTTCAGAAAATTTTCGAAAGGCAATAAGCCAATTCTTACGCCGCAGGAAATAGAGGAGTGCGTGACGATCTGTACTGAAAAACTGGAAAAGATGGAGCTCCTTTCGTCTTTTGATCCGCGCGAAAGAAAGATCCTGAACCTCCTCGCATCTTACGGCTTCAGCAACTGGCAGATTCTGCCTGACCTGAGTGTAACACGGGTTAAGGATACTGACTACCTGAAGCTGCAATTCACATCGGAAGATCAAATGATGTCGGCGTTTGTCGTCAATACGCTGGCGCAGGAATACATACGCTACGACAATAATCTCAAGTCTTCCCGGTCTGGTCAGTCTGTGACTTTCTTTGAGAACCTTGTCAAGGAGAAAAAGCGGATGCTCGATGAACGTACCCAGTTATTGAACAGCTACAAGTCGTCGAACAATGTCATTAACTCTTCCATTGAGACAACATCCCGGATCTCCCAGATCACGAACTATGAGGTGAACCGGAACGAGATATTGAATAAGATCCAAGGCTTGAGACTGTCGATATCTAACATCGATAAGCAGCTTGGTAATGTAGGTACAGAACAGGTGGCGAGCACAAATCCCAATTCCAATATCTTAAAGCTGAGAAAAAGCCTTGATGAGCTTACCAAGATTGAAAGAGAACGTGGAGCAACGGAAGAGCAGAAGAAGGAGATAGCCAACCTCCGATACGAATTGCAAGTTGAGATGGACCGGATTGCCAGCGTCGAAAAAGCGACGGGTCATTCACAGGTCGGCCTGCGCACGGAACTCGAAGGAAAGAAAAACCAACTCGAACTCGAACTTCAAATTGCTGAAGCAAACCTTGCTTCAGCCAATTCCACGCTGGCTGCTTTGAACAACAGTGTCTCCGGTATCGCTAACAAAGAAGCGACCATTACCGTGTTGACGGGTGAAGTAGAAAATGCGACGAAAGAATACAACGAAGCGCTCGATCGCTACAACACCGAAAAGAATAAATCGCTGGTTGCATCAAGCCCGATTCGATTAGTTGTGGAAGGACAGCCCAACGGTTATCCGGAAGCTTCCAAGCGCTGGGTGATGGTTGGCTTTTCTGGTGCCGCAAGCTTTGTTCTCTGTGTCTTAACCATTATTGGTATTGAGCTTATTGACGTCAGACTTCGTAATCCTGCCCAGTTCAGAAAGTTTGTCCAGCTGAACATGGCTGGTGCCATCAATCTTATCAACTCACACAAGCTAAACCTGGAGACGTTGTTTAACAGCAAAGTTCAGAGCAGGGAATTGGAGGCATTCAAACACTTCCTGCGAAAGCTACGCTTCGAAGTGGAATCCTCACAAGCGCAGACTTTCCTGGTGACGAGTACGAAAGATGGAGAAGGAAAGACATTCACTATTCTTTGCCTGGCATACTCCCTGAGTATGATCAAGAAGAAGGTACTGATCATCGATACCAACTTCCGAAACAACTCGCTCACGCAGGAGTTGTTGGCGCACAACAAGGACTATAAGAAACTCGAATCGGGCGTGTTTATCAAAGGATTGATTGGTAAGAGCAGCAACATGAATGACATGTCGGAGGAAGAGTTCGCACACAGCATCATTTCCCCGACCAGCCATAAAGGAATTAACATTATCGGTAACTCAGGCGGCGACAGCTCGCCTTCAGAAATTTTTGCTGGTCGCAGTTTTGGCCGCATGATGAGCGAGCTTTCGTTGCACTACGATTATATATTTTTAGAGGGTTCATCTTTAAACAGCTATTCAGATACAAAAGAGCTCGTCGAGTACGTTGACAAGGTTATTCCGATATTCTCTGCCGGTTCCGTTATCAAGCAATTGGATAAGGACTCGATCAATTACCTGAAAAATCTGAATGGAAAATTAATGGGTGCCGTATTGAATAAGGTAGAGATGAAAAACCTGAAGGTGTAAGATGAAGGAGAGAGCAGACATTGAACAGGAGGGACCCAAACCTGCAGTGACTCAATTCATGAAGTTGGCGGTTACAGTATTTGTGATAGCGTGCTATTTTTTTCTGTTGCTTAAAACTCTCGTGCTCTGATGCAATCTGATTCTTTCCACACGAATACAAATGCGATTGGACGATTGTGGCAGACAATTAAAGACAGCACCTCTTTCGTTTTTCTCGCGTTGCTTTCGATCACTATTGCTTATGCCACCGGCGTTTATGGTATTCAATCGGGTGGCATAATTCTCGCGTTGGTTTTTATTATTTCGGGACTCCTCGCGACGCTCTTCTGGAATTATCGCGTTGGGATCTATATTCTATTGGTCTACATCTACGTCATGTTTCGTGTGGCCACGTTTGTCCGTGCCGTTATTCCTTTCGGTATTGTGGTCGATCTGCTGTTGTTCCTGGCCATTATCGGCATGCTGGTTCAACGTCCGGCGGGATCATTGCCTAAAGGCAATAACAATCCTTTTAGAAGCGCGATCGGGTATGCGATTCTGGCGACCTTTATCCTGGACATGATTCAGATGTTCAACCCGGGAGCGAATGATTTCGGAAATAGCATGACGGCATTCAGGGACACGGTTTACCTCGTGCTCTTCTACTTTTTGACCTACCGGTATTTTGAACGCTATACGTCCATTGTCAATTATACATTCTTTTGGATTGCGCTCTCGTTTGTCGTGGCCTTGTATGGTTTGCACCAGGAGTATTTTGGATTGACAGAAAAGGAATGGATTTACCTCCGAAGCGATTCGCGAAGACTTGAACTGTATTTCGTTTGGGGCAACGTGCGCAAATGGTCATTCTTGTCAGACCCCAGTGTATTTGGGATGTTGATGGCGTTCACGACGATTTTCTGTTTTGTTATTGCCCTTCGAAAATTCTCGTTTAAGGTGAGGGTAGGAGCATTCATCACGGCAGTTATCGCTTTGGTGGCGATGACGACATCGGGAACACGTACAGCGGTGGGCATGATACCCGTGGGTGTGGCCTTTTATTTCCTGATGACCATGAACAACCCGAAGATGATCGTAGCGGCTGGACTGACGGGTCTCATGTTCCTGGTATATGTTTTCGGGCCCTTCTACGGAGCAACACAGAACCGTATTCGCTCCACGTTCAATAGCGACGACCCATCATTGTATGTGCGTGACAACAAACGGGACGCATTGCAATCCTATATTTATCGAAAGCCTTTTGGTTCTGGCCTTGGTATGGCTAACTCGATTTCAGAAAGACTCACTGTGACGGCCGATACCGACAGCGGATACCTGAGAACAGCTATTGATAAAGGTATTGTGGGATTGCTTGTACAGTTGACGTTATATTGTACGTTGATGATCACCGGTATTCGAGCGTATTATGATTCGACGGACCCGGACATGAAATCACTGTTGGCGGCATACCTCGCAGCGTTCTTTGCGCTAACGGTAGCGGCCTTCTATCAGGATGTGGCGGATCAAAAGCCGATAAGCTTCCTGATGATTGGAGTTTTTAGTGTCGTTCAACGACTGGGAAGCTTACAACTGTCACCTAAAAATATTGAGAATTAATAATTTTGTCTTTAATCAAATTTGCTATGAAGAAACTAGTATCGCTGTTAATCCTTTTGGTTCAAATTGGTATCTGCTACGGGCAGGCTGTAGATTATAATAAAATCATTTTGCCCGACAATGCGAAAGATGTAAGCATTGAAGAACGGCTCGTTCAAATTGCCTGGAAGAACAATCCGGCAAGCGCAATGGCCAAGAACAATGTGTCCATTGCCGAATACCAGTTGAAGCGTGTTCAATGGTCCTGGCTCGATCACGTAACCATCTCCGGTAACTTAAACGAATTCACGATTAAGGGACGGGATGAAGAAAATCCTCAAAGCAGAAATAACTTCTATCCTCGTTACAACATTGGAGCAAGCTTCAGATTGAGCTCATTTGCACAGACTCCTCTAGACGTAAAGGTGGCTCGTGAACAAGTTCAGAATAGCAACGAGTTGGTTAATCAACTCAAACTTCAACTTCGCGCTGACGTGTTGAAACGTTACAATGCTTACAAAGCAAGTCTGGATGTTTACACCCTCCAGTCTGAAGCTTTTCGTGATCTTGACACCGGTTTCAAACTGACAGAAGAGAAGTTCGACAAAGGTGAAGCATCAACCGATCAGTATAACGCAGCGCGTGAACGTCGCGACGGTCAACGGCTCAGAATGCTTAACGCTGAACAAGACTACCTGATGTCGAAGATTGACCTGGAAGAACTTCTGGGACTGAAGGTTGAAGAAATACTCTAACCACTAACGATACTTAACCTAACCCCCGACTACCTGAAGTTAACAGGATCCAAATTTTGTGATCGAAAAAATACGAGCCTCCTACTGGCTTAAATCCGGTTTTCTTTCTTTTGTAAGCCAGTCATCCAGCGTTGTTTTCGGCTTTGTAAATTTCTATTTCCTGCTGCGCGTGCTGGATAAGCATGACTTCGGCGTCTGGACGCTGTTTGTTTCCGTGGCGACGTTCATGGAAATAATCAAGATTGGGTTCATCGCCAGCCCTTTGGTGAGGTATTCACTGGTAGAACGTGATGAATATACCAAGATATTGTCAGCATCACTGTTGCTCAATGTCATGATTACGGGCTTTCAGATCCTCATTGTAATTGGCCTTTCCTTTTTCCTGGGCGATCTGTGGCAGTCCGACGATTTGAAACTCCTCTTCCTGATTTTTATTGGGTCGATGATCTTCCTGATACCGGCGACTCATTTTACGGCTATTCAACAGTCTAAAATGAATTTCAAAGGGATCATGTATGCCAACTTCACCAGGCAGTTTGTCTTTTTTCTGGTCGTCATGAGTGGCTTTTGGTTTCCTTTTCAAGATAGCTTGTGGAAGCTGGCCGTTGGTCATACACTCTCTGTGGTGCTCCAGGTTTTGGTAGCGTATTTCAACGTGAAGAAATTCCTTGCGTTTTCATCCGAGATTTCCTGGAAGTGGGTCAAAGAGATGGCGCGCTATGGAAAGTATACTTTTGGAACCAACATCAGTTCTACGATCTTGCGTAACGTGGACATCTGGATGTTGGGTGCCATACTATCACCAGCAGCCGTTACCATCTATAACCCCGCAGTTCGGGTTGCAAATATCGTTGAACTTCCTACTATATCCTTGTCTTCGATTTTCTTTCCGAAGCTACTGTCGCGTTATGCCAATGAAGGGCCATCCGTTGCCCGGGAGATGTATGAAAAGTCTGTTGGCATCCTGTTCGCGTTCATGTTTCCTGTGATGCTGTTTTGCATCGCATTTGCAGAACCCATCGTTTTGTTTGTAGCGGGCAAAGGTTTTGATGAAACGGTAAACATTTTAAGGATCACCATGATCACCGGTCTGATCATACCGTTCAATCGACAGGTAGGTGTTACGCTGGATGCCATTGGGAGAGCCAAGACGAATTTCTATTTCGTCTTGCGCAACGCAGCCCTTAACGTAGGGGTCAGCTACTTTTACATCCACCATTTCGGAACCATTGGCGCCGCGTATGGGATGCTCACAACCTTCGTGTTAAGCTTTGGGTATAACCAATTCTACATCAGAAAATTAATTGGGGTCCGGTTCTTAGCCATTTTTCGGAATGCCTACGGCTTCTACCGGCAATTCATATTGTTTGGCTTGAGTTATCTGTTCAATAAGAAGGTGGACGACAGTGAAAGCTAGGCTTACCAAAACGATATTCATAAATTGTTTGATGCGACGCACCACTATAGTAATTGTTCATCAAACCGAAGTCGTTAATGCGCCATGAAGCAGGGAACGGATTTGATATGGCTCTCCCTGGATCGAGTAGAAAACAAGTACTCTTCCACTTCCTTTGCCATGGCGAAGGAGCTTTCCAAGCGGGGCAGGGTGTTCTTTGTAAACAACCCGATGACGTGGAGCGAGGCCTTTCGAATTCATAGAAACGACAATCGGGAAAAAATAGTCCTTGAAGAGAAACATGGAATTTATGGCCGTGTAAAGGGACTGCCTGAAAACTTTGTGTCGGTAACGCCACCCGTGATGTTGCCGATCAATTGGATGGAAAGAGGTTCCCTGTACAACTGGGGATCTCGCTTTAATAACACGCTATTCAATCGAACCATTGGGCGCATCATTCGGGATAACAACATCAGGGAGTATGTATTTGTTAACTTATTCAACCCGTTTTACGGCAGCACCCTTCAACCGACTATTAAGCCAGCCCTAAAAGTCTACTATTCGGTGGACGACATTCGACATTCACCCTATGTGAAGAAACATGGTCCTTGGCTGGAAGAAGAGATGGTAAAGCAGTATGACATCACGCTGACCACTTCCAGGCACCTGCAGCACTTGCTTCAGGAACATTCCTCAAACGTGTACTATCTTCCAAACGCCGCCGACACAGCGCTGTTCAAGACCTCGCTCACGGATTCATTTGAAAAGCCTGAGGACATTCGACATATCGATACCCCCATAATCATGTACACAGGGCACGTTGACTGGCGCGTGAACATTGAACTGTTGACAGCCATTGCGGATCAACACCAGGATAAAACATTGGTTTTCGTGGGACCTGTTTCGCTCAAAACAGACGACCTGGACTTGATAAGACGATTCCCGAATGTGATCTTTACAGGTGCAAAGAAGTTGGAGCAACTGCCGGCTTATTTACACTACGCCAGGTGTGCCATCATTCCGTTTAAATGTAACACGCTGACGAAAAGTATATACCCGTTGAAGATCAATGAATATCTTTCGGCTGGGCTACCGGTAGTAGCGACGAATTTTTCAGAGGATGTAAGCCAGTTTAGTGAAGTTGTGTTTTTGGAGGATGAGGTACAATCGTATGTATCGGCTATTGGTTCTGCCATCGCCACGGATTCTGACAGCCAGAGAAAGGCACGGGTTAGTGCGGCAGAAAACAATAACTGGTCAGCCCGCGCAGTTGAATTCTGGCGATTGTTATCACAGCCAAAAAAATGAGGGCAGTTTGCGTTGTCTCGAAGCGTTAAGTTAATGATCGATATGTTTAATATTCCTTGTTATACCTGTCATGCCGTTTTATAAAAACAATGTACCGCTCATCCTTGCAGGTTGTGTATTGATGGCGGTTATTCTGATTGAAGTTTCGTCGATACTGTTACTCAACGGTGGCGTTTTTACCTATACACTGGATGATCCGTATATTCACCTGGCGTTGGCTGAGAATTTGAACAATTGGCACTATGGCGTCAATGCCAACGAATTCTCGGCGCCGTCGTCGAGCATCCTTTGGCCATTTCTTTTCGCACTGTTTCCGAACTTTGAATACTTTCCGCTTTTGCTGAATGTGATCTTCGGATTTCTGGTACTGTCGATCAGTCATAAAGTATTGTTGGCTTCATTGCCGATTCAGAATGAATCAGTAAGGAACATTCTAATCACGTCTTTATTAGTGATGTTCATTTTCGCCACTAACCTCGTTGGATTAATATTCACAGGAATGGAGCATACGCTCCAACTTCTTTTGATTTGTGTGATTGTATATGGAATGGTTGTGGAAGTGAATCAAGGCAGGGTGGCCAATTGGCTGATCGCGGCGATCATACTGGCTCCGTTAATTCGCTACGAAAACCTGGCGGTATCTTTGGCCGCGATTGTGTACCTCGGCTTCCGGAAAGAATATCAGAAAGGTGCGTTGTCCATGCTGGCGATCCTGGTGACTTTGGTTGGATTTTCGTTCTTCCTGTCGCAGCTGGGACTCGGCCTCTTTCCATCGTCCATTCTTGCTAAATCATCGGTAGTCGAGAGTGGCGGACGGTTCGGTTCGATTGCAACGAACCTGATCACAAACCTGGGAAGTATTAAAGGAAATCTTTTCGTCTACTTCGCATTCAGCTTTTTAGGATTTTTTCTATTCAATCGCCATCAACAACAAAAAGGACAACTTGCGCTCGTCGGTATTATGGCGATTGTACTGCATTTGATCGTAGGAAAATACGGCTGGTATAATCGCTACGAAATTTACATATGGGGTTTTATCCTTCTCATTTCGATCTTCCTCTGGGGAAAAGCCATTGCAAACTTGTTTGGATCGGAAAAGCGTTATGGGGTTTTGGCAAGCTTTGTTGTTTTGACCGGAGCTTTTCTGACTTTTTCGTGCCTTCCCTATATACATAACCTGTACACCATTCCACTGGCCGCAAGCAACGTTTACGAGCAACACTTTCAGATGCACCGGTTTACGGTTGAATATTATAATAAGCCCGTGGCCGTAAACGATCTTGGTTTTGTCGCCTATAAGAATGACAACTACGTGTTGGATTTGTGGGGCCTCGCGTCACTGGAGGCGCTCAAGCACAGAAAAAGTAAAGAAGGGCCGGAATGGATTGTAGCGATGACGAAGGAAAAGAATGTTGAGCTTGCCATGGTGTACACAGACTCGTTTCGCGACCGCATTCCCAGCAACTGGATCAAGATTGGAACCCTGCATTTGGGGCGAGAGAAAATAACGCCGTTGAACAGCGAGGTAGCCTTTTATGCTTTGAATCCGGAGGTATTCAATTCGGTTGTATTGCAGTTGCAGGAATTTGAAAAGACATTGCCTGAGAATGTCGTCTTTAAATTTGACGCTGTAGCAAACGCCGGCAGTAAGTAACCAAATCTGAACCTCGGGAAGGTCGCTTCGTATTTAATGGAAGGTGGACTTATCCAATTCATACAAATCGTACGATCCGAAAGATTTGACCTTTTTGAAGTTTGAGAGGTGTTCTGGCTTTAACATCAACTCCCTGAATTGGTTGTCCCCATAATCGTATAATACGGTTACACTGTGTTTAAGCGCTTCAGGGCTATTCAGAAATATTCGCAAAGACTCTTCAGTATCAACCTGGAAGAACATTGAATTCGACATCAGTACTTCGAACTCCGCCGCCTGGTAACTTTTGGTGATCAGGAGAATGGAAGGTGGTTTTTCCTGCAAGTAGTCAATCACTTCTGTCTTCGCGCCATTGTAGTTGGCATATAATGTTTCGGATCCTTTAAACGTATTCAGAACTCCTCCATAGACGAGCATAACGAAGAACATGATCATCAGAATTTTCCTGTGCCTGGATGCCTGCGCAATACCCAATAGGAAAGGAACGCACACGTAAAGTACGGGTAATGACACCAACGCGTATCGTATTCCCCAGTTTCTGCCACCGGTGTTGGGAAGGATCAACGGTGAGGTGATGAAGAACAACACCAGGGCCACAATCAGGAAAAGAGGCAGCGAATTTCCAGCTTTGTAAGTACGGATGATGTCCTTGCGCAAGAGAAGGACTGCCGCGAAAATAAAAATGGTCATCGGATCGTAAAGGATCGTCTTCGCTGTTTGGACGGCGAAAATGTATCCAATGCTTTTCACGCGGTCAATCAGATCAAACTTTTCAGTTATCTGGCGTGAATGCAGCCCGGTGAAACTTCCGTAAGCAAATTTGTTGTACGCAAAGAAAACCATAACCGACAGCGCGGTCCCAATAAGAAAGACAACATGTGAACTCCTTTTTGTTGAAAGGAACTTGAGCCCGATGGCGCTTCCAATGATCGCGATCATGAAAAGGGATTCAGGCCTGAAACAGGAGGAAGCACCAAACAGCAATCCCAATGCGAAGGCGGAAATCACTGACCGATCGGGGAGATTGGACAGCGCATAGTAATACAGTCCGACAAATACGCAGAACGTCGCGAGGGTGTGTTCCCAGAATACGGATGCATAAAAGGTGAGTGACGAAGCGAAGACCAGCGCCAGCAATGAAAGAAACGTAACCTTGTCGTCGACGTGTAATTTTCTACAGAGGTCGACGAAAAGAAACCAAAGCAATACAAGGCTCAATATGGGTATGATGTACAGCCCATGGAATCCGAAAAGATTGTACAGCGGCGCGTTAATCATTGGAAAGAATGATGGGAACACAGCCATCTTTCCTTTCGGTGTGTCATAAACAAATGGATTTCTAAAATAATAAAGACCTTGATCCCACAGTTGCGTTGCCCAGTTGGGAGCATCGCGAACAACCAGGGTGTTCGAGTAGTTTCCTGTCTGATATTGTTTGATCATCAGCATCTTGATGCCTCCATCTTCTGAATAGAAGACTTCCTCATGTATAAAAATAAAGTGTATTGCCAGCAGGAATAGTACGCCGGCGCCGAGGACAATAAACGAACGGTTATACTTCATATTCTAATGGGAGGGTTTCAGAGATTTATCAAAGTATTTTTTCAACAAGCGATCAATGGTCAGGGCAACGATGATGACCAGCAAGGTGGATGTTTCAAACCTGAAGCGCATGTTCTCGCCCTGCTCGAAGAAGTTGCCAATGATCATCGTGTACACAATCGTTAACACAGCGAATGATATAACTGCCAGCGGCAGCGGTTCCAATGCCTTCAGGTTAAAGCGTACTTTCCAAAGAGTGCTGAGTCCAACAATGGCACAAGCGACGTAAGATAAAATTACGGCAAAACTCACCGCGAGCGCATATTCAATTTTGAATGGAGGCTTTCGGTCGATCTCGTTTGGATTATAGATCGTCCATAAAACCAGGTGGTTGTAGAGTTTATTATACCAGAAGAATTTATCCAGGTTCTTCTTCAACAAGGGATAATCGCTCGCAGGGTAGAAATAGTATCCGAATGAGAGCCCGACGTTTTTACAATAATCAACCGGGTTCAGTTGGATAGCATGCGTGGCTTCCTGTTTGTATCGCGCGGCGACTTCCAAATAATGGAAGTTGTGATAGTTAGCTTCGCGCACGTTGAATGAATCGGTTAAGACCCTAACGGAAGGATATGGATTGTCCTCAGTGATATACGGCTTATAATGATCGAGCGTCCAATAGGCGGGCGTCAGCACGATCGGGTTGAGCTTTCCGGAATCCACCAACTTCTGCAAGTCCTGCTTGTTGGTTCGGCTCAACACCACTTCATACAAGCTCATGCCTAGCCACGATGATGTCGAGAAAGTATTAAAGACGAAGTAGTTTTTTAAGTACAGCGTTAGCACCAGCACAAACGGGAGGGCCGCAGCATAAACGATTTTTCTAGACAACGAACGGCGTAGAATGATCAGTCCACCAAGGATGGCAACAAACCAAATCAAATGATACATGCTGCGCGTGAAGATTGCGCATGCGATCAGGATAAAAAACAGTACGCCATACCACAACTTCTCTGATTTCAGGAACCGGATCAGCGCATACGTGCCAAAGGTCAGAATGCCAACAACAATGTATGTATACGAAAGCCAGTTTTCGTAAACGACAGAAGCGGGGCTAAGGATGTACAGCGATGAGACGAGAAAGGAAATGCTTTCTTTAACGTCAAGTTCCCTCAAAATTTTGAAAAGGATTACACCCATGAACAGACCGAGCAAAAGAAAATTAATGTGGAAGAACGTGGAGTAGCTTTCTGGAAATACCTTGAGCACGATCCCGACGTAAAGGTTGAACAAAGGTGGTTGGCTATGTAAGTAGTAAAGACTCTCCAGCAGTCTCGTTCTTAAAAGTTCCGGATTGATCAGTTGCCATGTGCCGAATTCTATACTGTTGGTATCGAATCGAACGCCGAGAGCGTAGAAAATTATCCGCGAGACAATGAAAACAACGATGAGGGCGGCAACCCAATTAATAGGTTTGCGAGCGAACGGTAGAGTTGCCATATTTCAATTTTACATAGTCAAGCTTTTCCAGAAGTTGGTCAACCTTGGAATTGAACAGTTTTTCGTCGCTCAGGTAGCTCGTGGTTTTCTTGAGGTCCTCCAATTGTTTAACCGTCCCGGCTTCCAGAAACGTATCTTGAAACGCGGTGTAAAAATGTGCAGTCGGTTTGTGAAGGATCTCAGGCAGCTTATTTCCGATTTTCTCGCGCATCACTTTCTTCAGTACGAAGTCATTCACTTTATACATAGAGCGTATGCGTGAAGGGTGGTAGGGCATGGAAAGGGATTGTGTCCAGTCGTTCCACTTGAAGTCGTTGATACCGCCATATGCTTTCACGGGGACCCACGGTGTACGCAAGGCATCTGCAGCAATGGCAGCATGCATGGCTTCGGCGAGCACGACCTCAGAGTGAATGATGTCGTCGATCAGTTGGAGTGTATTGCCAAGCGGACTCAGGTAATGAATGCCAGCCTTTTCGCATAACGATTTCCAGGGATACTTTAATTCGCTTTCCCAATGCGGCATGAAGGAAAACTTGTATCGCTTTTTAGAAATTGGAAAGGACAGTTGCCGCAAGAGGGCAGCACCATCGACGATACCAAGTTTCTTGTCAATTTTCAGCGCTTCGGCGGTAAGCGGTCCCCGGACACAAATGATATCAAACGTGTCGTCGATATTGGGAAGCGTTCCGTAAGCGAATCCACTACTGAAGATGATTCGCTTTTTGGCTTCCGCACTCATCTCCAGTCCGATGATGGAACCGATTCCTGAAAACTCTATGCTGACGTCATCATCAAAGAAATTCGGGAGGAGTTTATGGAAGATCAACGGGTTTAAGGCATCACCAAAATTAGGTTGTTCTCGGTAGTAGTTGAGAAACATCGAGCGTCGTTTTTAAGCGATAGGGTTTGAGAGCAAAATAGTCAATATTGGGTTCATCCAACTGTCAAAAATCCCACTAATTTATAGTAAATTTCGAAGATAATTGCCTCTAATTCACGACGATCGAGGCTATTCATTGCACTAACTATGACTATTTTTTCGAACCCTTCTTGGACTAACAATGAGGTGTTAAAGTATCAGCGGCTGGAGGACATTCCGCAATCGATTTTCGATCAAATCAATGCCGACCTTGACCGCGTCACGAGCAAAAATCCCCGGGTAACGATTATCATTCCCGCATGGAACGAAGAGGTAAATGTGGTGAAGTGCCTGTATACCTTGTCGAAGAACGTTACGACCTATCCGTTCGATATCATCATCATTAATAACAACTCCACGGACAGAACGCAGCAGACGCTGGATCGCCTTCATGTAAAATCGTTGATGGAGCGGAAACAAGGCGCCGGACCTGCCAGACAAACCGGTCAGGAAAACGCTTTGGGTCAGTACATCTTGCTTGCGGATGCCGATTGCTTTTACCCGGTGAACTGGATTCAGAAGATGATGAATAAACTTACCCGGAAAGGAGTGGTTTGTGTCTACGGGCGCTACTCATTCCTGGTTAACGAAGGGGAGTCACGGCTGAAGTTTTCTTTTTACGAGTTTGCCAAGGATTTGGTAGCCGAAGTCCGTCATATCAACAGGCCGCACTTGAATTGCTACGGTATGAGCATGGGCTACATCAAGGAGTACGGATTAAAAGCTGGATACATGGACCGCAACATTCGCGGAGAAGATGGCCGGTTGTGTTTTGACATGATGCAATATGGAAAGGTTGCGCAAGTTCGGTCGAGCGCTGCACGCGTGTGGACTGGCGCGCGTACATTGGATCGCGACGGAAGTCTTTCAAGAGCATTTTTGATTCGAATGGTTAAGGAGATATTCAGGATCCCGCGCTATTTTTCAAAGCAGGCTCCCCATGATACCAAAACGTCGCCTAACGACGATCCCGAAGTACTCAAGTATTTCGAAAAGAAAAAGCAGTCATAAGCCACATAACTGATACCATGCTTAAAAAGTCATTCGAACGTATCGAGCGGGTGATCCGCGATGTCCGCGATGAATACTTCCGGAAGTATAATGATGAGCCGCTTCCGAAGGAAATCTATTCCGCCGACCTGCCGAAGAAGACCATTTCGTTTTGTACGACTTGCATGAATCGGTTATTCCACTTGCGAAAGACGCTGATCAAAAATGTAGAAAATAACAAGAACTATCCCGGGGTCGAGTTCGTGCTCATCAACTATAACTCAAAAGATACGCTTCACCAATGGGCGAAGGATAACCTTACACCTTACATCAAGCAAGGTTTGGTGAATTACTACTTTACGCCTGAACCTGAAATTTTTCACGCGTCTGTCGCCAAAAACCTGGCGCACAAAGTCGCGCAAGGCGAAATTGTCTGCAACCTCGATGGCGACAACTTCACAGGAAAGGACTATGCATTTTACATCAACTATAAAATGCAGCAAGTCGGCATGAAGAGCGTACTCCAATTTAAGAAGGCTCCTTTCTGGGGAACCGAAGGGCGTGTTGTGATGGCGAAGCGTTATTTTATGGAACTTGGTGGCTATGATGAAAACCTTGCTGCAACGGGCCATGAAGATCATGATCTAATGGACAGAGCAAAGGCGCTGGGGCTGCATTACGAAAACATTCAGATCGAAAACTTTCTACACTACCTCAGCAACACGACGAAGGAGAAAACGGCCCACGTTTCAAAAGAAACCTTGAACTACTACGATCTTGAGTCCAGCAACCGCGAGCAATCACAAAGAAACATCGCTAACAATTTGCTTCAGGCTAATCCACAAGGGTGGGGGACATTGCCGTTGTACAAAAACTTTTCAGAAAAAGCGCAGGTTTACTAACCGCTACTTTGTCCAGGAGGAGAGGTTCTTGTTAATCAGCTTTCCAAGCTTTTCAATTTCTTCTGCAAACTCTTTCTTAAGCTGCGCCGCAGTTTGAGGATTGATTTCCATTTGCACCAGATTCTTTTGCTGCACCGCGAGTGAAATCGACTTCCGATAGTTGCGGGGTATGAAGAATCTGACTACCGGCCTTAAGAAGTTTCGGGCCGGGTGTCCCTCAAACAGGAACTCGTGTAACCAACGCGAGCGCGGTTTCCCCGACATGTTATACTTTGTCTTCTTGTCTTTGATGGGAACATTCTTATCCACGCCAAGAAATTCAAAGACTTCCATAAGTGCTTTTTGAGGTTCCTTCGCCAGGTCTTCGTTCAAAATTACTTTGACATTGGAGAAGCTTTCCAGATAAGCTTTCACAGGTTCATAGTAACGACTTACGGCGCGGTAGTGGTAAATGAGTTCCCAATTATTATCTATTCTTTCCTGCTCCGCTTGCAAACCTTCTTCAAAGGAAAGTTGCTCGCGATCGTCGCGTACCAAATGCTGATACGCAGAGAAAGACCTCTTCACCGGATTACGAAGCACGAGAATGATTTTGGGATCGCCCAGATACTTCTTGATAACTGGTATTGTTCCCTTATAAAAGTACAAGTTGTCTGCGCTGGATTCACCGACAACTTTGTGAGCGCCTGCATCTTTAAAAAGCTGACAATATTCGGGGAATGTTTTCACATACCATTTTTCTACTCTGTAGTCTTTTGGACCCTTCAGGGGAAGGGGATTCACCTGGCTACTGAAGAAGCGCGGTTCTTTCCTTTTGCTCATGAAGATCTCAGGATGCTGCGCGAGGTAATTGTGTAGTGATGAAGTTCCGCATTTGGCCGAACCCGCAATCAGGAAATTAGGTAGTATGGGGGCTTGTTGAGATTCCATGGTCACGCTAGTCGCATCGTTTGCGATCAGATTCACTTAGTTTTAGAGTATAGAGGCATCCACCGAGTAAATCCTTGGTTCGTTCGTCGGTGATGAATAAAGTTTCATTGTCTGAAAACGAAATACCTTCTTTCTGGCTGAAATGATTCAGCAGTATAGTTTTTTTGGTTCCTTTGAAAAAGTTGCTTCCCTTAAAGCAGCTGAATAACCAAATCTTGTCGTGCGTTAAGAGCGCGAGCGTTTTCTTGTCGGGACTGATATCAGCTGAAGTCACCCAAGTGTTCAACATGTGGCCAGGCCCGAGGTTGACGCTGTCGACTAGCTGGGCTACTTGCTTGCCGGGTTGATCGGGCAGCCGGTACATCTTCGTGTAACCGGAAAATGGTTTTGTACGGTTTTTGGAAAACAGATAGATCGAGTGATCGAACCAAACCATCGCATCCATATCAAAGTTTTTCCGGGTGAATGGCGGCGGGAATTCGTGCTGATCCGAATACCTGAACTCGATGATATCGGCGGTAACAATTTTACGTTTGATCGTGTCGGGCGAAGGTATTTTATAGATTTTAAGATTGTCGCGCTTGTTATCATTATTTCCGAAATCGCCGATATAGAAGTTGCCATCATCGTCTTGCGTGAGGTCTTCCCATCCATGATTTTTGTTATTGAGATGAATGGCCCTTGTAATCGCTCCGTTTTGATCGAGGCAGTACAGCACAGGGTAGTTGCTGTCCACGATGGTCCACAAGTTCCCGGCTGGCGAAACTTCAAGAGCCGACGATTCCTTGAGGATCGGAGGAAGATCACCAAGCTTTTTTAAGTCAGTGGTCTGCGCTTGACAAATTCCTATCGCGCCGGACACAGCCATGGTGGCCAGGACATTTTTTATGAATGTTGGAGTGAGCGCATGCATTTTGACTACTGGGTTATGTATCCTTACTTCTTTTCGTATACTTCGATCCAATCTGTAAAGTATCCCGTCGGCGATGGGAAACGATCAATGAGCACATAGCCCGAGTCGCGCGCACAATTTCGCACCGAGTAGGGGAAGAAGTTGTCGACCACCGGCATGTCTTCAAATAGAATCAAATCGTACTGGCCTTCCTGCACGTTCTTGCAGAGGTACTTTTCTTCCCGTTCGAAAAAGGCAACACCCTGATGGTACCAAAGCGGAAAATGTTCTCCATGTTCGGGAACATAGTTTAACTCGTAGGCCAGCGATGTGAGGTTACTCATGTTGAGTACTTTCAGATCCTTTTTGTTTTTCACGACATCCAATGCCGCCAACCTGTCGATACCTTGAATTGTCTTTTCAGGCATCCGGATACGTTTTAGCGTTTTGTAGTTCGATGTCTTCCAAATAACAGGCTCGTTCTTTTTAACAGAATCGGATTCAGCTGACCAACTGTGTTTTGAAACAACGTTAGTTGGAGGCGGTGCCAATACTGAAGGGAGAAACTTTCCGAGCAATTTGTTGGAGTACTTCCAATAGTTCTCGGAGCGCCAAAAGAAAACAACAACCAACAGCGTTAACGCTACCCATACTTTCTCGACATTGACTTGCGTGCCTATGCAATAGAGCAAAAATGCGACCGCAAAACTGTGAAAGTAATAGTTGACGGTAATCGGACTGAAACTTGTTACCTGAATAATCATGGCCTGCACGAGTATTCCAAGGGTTAACAGGGCGAACGTGAGGAAAAGGTTGTCTTCACGAAGGGCCGCCCAGGTTTTGTAGCGCATGATCAGAATTACGATGACGCAGCCCATGTAGAATTTTAACCACAATGACTCCTCAAAGAAAGCGCTGAGGAAATCAAACAGGTTGATGCGCGAGAAATGAGGGGGTTGCCCATGGTTGAACCAGTACGAGAAATCATATTGAAGCATCGGGACGATGAGCAACGCCATCGACAGGACATAAAATCCTCCAAACCAGAATGCAGTCTTGAAGTCTTTGTCCAATATCCCGTTCGCTACGACCAGCGCTGCGGCAAGCATCAGGGCAAGTCCTCCGGCATCTTGTTTTGTGAAGAAACACAGAGCCGTGAAGAATGCGGAAAGGCCGAGGAACACAAGCCGTCTTCCTTTAAATAAGTATTTTAGCAAGAAGTAAAGCCCGATCATCTGAAATACGACGACCGTATGATTGTACCACGGCCAAAAATTGATGAGCACAAATGACAGGCAAAACAGTGTAATCGATATCAGCGTTTGAACAGGGCTCAATCCAAAGATCTTTAACATGGCTCGGAAGACCAGCAATGAAATAAGGTTGATGATGGCCTGGGCGATGACCAGTGTATACAGGTAGGGCCCAAAGATCTTAAACGCGAGATAAGGGATGATCCAGAAACCATATCCCAGCGGCATTCCAAAATCCTTAAATGGAAATTGCCCGAGGTACATGCGATAAGCGCCTTCCCACGTTAAGTAGATGTTAACCCTGAAAGGCAGCTCCGTGAAAAGCGGGAGTGTGGAGAATAGAAGGATGACAGCAATTTCAAGAATCAGTACTTGTCTTGGCGAGAATTCCTTGTTTAACATGAGTAGAGTTTGGTAACGATTACGGGTTAGTCTTAAGAATTTTCAGTGAAAAAGAAATTATAAATTTAATTGAATTATAGCCATATTTAAAGTTTGTAATGTCTTTTGTTGATGCTCTATGAAACCTATCCTTAAACTTCTTAGGCCCAAGCATTGGGTAAAAAATCTCTTCATTTTTATGCCGGCATTTTTTGCTGGTGTTTTGTTCGACGCCGTCAATGTGAAGATCCTCGCATTGGGTTTTATCTGTTTCTCCATGATCGCCAGCGCTATCTATATCATTAATGATTATAGAGACATCGAAGCGGATCGTAACCACCCAGACAAGCGAACCCGGCCACTCGCAGCGGGGACAGTAAGTATTCCCGTCGCGTTTGTGATGATTTTCCTGTTGGTAGGAGCGGGCTTGTCTCTGGCATACTTTCTTGAGCTTAATTTCTTTTTGATTGTCACACTTTACCTGGTTATCAACATTGCCTACTCGCAGGGGTTGAAGAATATTTCAATTCTGGATATCCTTATTGTGGCTTCGGGTTTTTTGCTCCGTACCATCGCCGGCGGTCTCATTATTGATGTCGCTGTATCGAAGTGGTTACTGATCATGGTTTTCCTGTTGGCCCTGTTCATGGCATTAGCCAAGCGCCTGGATGATTTGTTGATTAGTGAGCGGGACGGAAAACAAAGCCGAAAGTCTGTCGAGCATTATAATCTGAATTTCATCTACAGTGGTATCACCATGATCGCGGGGATTATCCTCGTGTCGTACATCATGTATACCATCTCCGACGACGTTATGCAGCGTTTGCAAAGCGAGCATCTTTACCTGACCTCTATTTTTGTGATTGCCGGCATATTGAGATACCTCCAGATTACCCTGGTAGAACAGCGCAGCGGTTCGCCTACAAAAATCTTTCTCACCGATAAGTTCATCATTGGAACGGTGTTGGGATGGGCCGTTTCTTTCTTCATCATTATCTACTTGAATGTTGGATTTTAAAAGTTCAACCATGGAGTTGGCCCTTTTTGATTTCGATGGCACCATTACCAGGAAGGATACATTCATTGAGTTCATTAAATTCAGCGTTGGTGCTCGTCGGTTTAATGCTGGCATGATGCTTCTTTCGCCTGTGTTGGTGGCCTACAAGTTGAAGGTTATTCCGAACTGGCGGGCGAAGGAAATCGTATTCGGATATTTTTTTAAAGGGGTTTCGAAAGAAGAATTCACCAGGCTGGGCAATGCGTTCGCTGCAAATTCTCTACCGCCATTGATCCGACCTTCGGCCGAGCGGTGCCTCAGGGATTCTGTGAAAGCTGGCCACCGCGTGGTGATCGTAACAGCGTCGGCTGAAGAATGGATAAGTGCCTGGAGCGAAAAACTGAACATTGAGTTCATTGGTACAAAATGGGAGTTTCGTGACAATATGGTTACGGGAAAGATCGACGGAAAAAATTGTTATGGTGCGGAAAAAGTCGCTCGCATTAAATCTGCCATTGATCTCTCAAAGTTTATGTCAATCAGTGTTTATGGTGATACTTCAGGCGATAGGGAGATGCTACAGCTGGGAACCCAAAAATACTACCGCTACTTTGTTGACTAAGTAAAAATAGAACGGGTACCCAAGGTACCCGTTCTTATTTATACATTATTCTTTTACAAATCTTCGCAGTGCTTTACCGGATGATAGCGGAACGATGACGTTGTAGAGACCTGGCTTCAGGTTCTGGACGTCGAGTTCGATTACATTTCCGTTTACATCGCGCACTTCGTTACCGATTGTCTGTCCTTGAGCGTTAATGATGGCAACCCTTACGCGACTTCCATTGATGAGCTGAGGATCGATCGCGATGAACAGCGTGTGATTGGCCGGGTTAGGGAACAGCTGAACAGCATTTTCAGGATTAACTTCAGCCTTGGCCTGCGTCTCTGTGTTAGCATTCGTGCCCGCTGCAATTCTGCCTCCGGCACCGGCTGTTGTTACATTGACGGTGTTGCTAAATCCGCTCCGATTACCTTTCAAGTCACGTGCTCTTACGGTAAACTGATAACTGGTTGAAGGCGTCAAGCCCGTGATGCGCGCGGTATTGGTCGGCACCGTTGCGTACAGAACAGAATTCCTGAAGACTTCGTAACCCACCACACCGACGTTATCGGTAGAGGCGTTCCAGTTGAGGCGCAGACTGTCAGATGCAACGTGCGTGGCTGAGAGTGCTGTTGGCGCAGTGGGCGCTGTGTTGTCGAAGGCAGCTTCGAGCGGCGTGTATGAACGGACTTCAAGAACGTTCCACAAACCATTGTAGATAACCTCGGCAGTGTTTGCTTTCACCTGGAAGTAGATGGTGCTGTCTTGTTCTGGTCTAATTCCGTTAAACGAAACGCGTTCGGTGTTGTTCTTGGCGTTGAAGAGCGACTGCGTCGAACCACCGACCGTGAAGTCAGTAACAATCTTGTTGCCTTCCTTACTTCTTTCCCAATCGCTGCTGAGGTACAACAGGTCAAAGGCATAATTCAGATCAAGGTGTTGCAATTCCCACTCTGATGGCGGATCGTTTGGCAAGAACAAATATGCAGTCCTCACCGCTTCCACAGGATAAAGTCCACCAGCGACATTGTAACCGCTGGTTCGGATACCACCATTTCCATAGTAAATGACGTGCATACCTGTGGCTGTTGGGGTAAAGGTGTCGTCCTTGAAATTGTTCCAGGTAAAACCTTCAGCCGTGTTCATGCTTCCCGCGGTCGTGCTCAAGTTGTTCCAGGGCACTGGCGCCTGCGGATGACCTTCAATCGTTGTACCGTTGATATTTACCAAAGTGATACTGTTGAAGGTACTCGCGGTAGAGGTGTTGCTGTACTCGGAATTCGAAGCAGGAGAAGAGGTCTTGATCGCGCGAACGCGGTAGACGTATGCTCTGTTCTGCGGAAGGCCCGTATCGTCCCAGGTTTCAAGATTGGCTGTATTGAGTGTAGCCACCGTGCTGAATGGACCAGCCGGGTCAGAGGCGCGTTGAATTTCAAATCCTGTTTCGTTCGAAGCGTTGTCAAACCATGTTAACCGGATGGAAGTCTTTGAAAGACCGCTTGCTACCAAGTTAGATGGTCGCCTTGGTGTACCTGGCGTATAGGCTTCAATCACTACTGCGTTAATGGTTCCGTCGCGGTTCAATATGCTGATCGCGGGCGCTACAGGAGCCGGGTTGTAATCCTCGGGATCCTTGCGCATGGACAAAACAATTTGTCCGCCAGTAGTCGGCTGAATTCCTGTAAAACGAATCACGTTGGTTTTGTTCTTGCGCGTATTCAACGTCTTGTCGGTGCCACTGGGAGTTCCATTGTTGATTCTGTAAATGGTATTGGCAAACCAGAATTCATTTCTGCTTCCGAAGACCGAAATGTTGTAGCGCTTGTTAACATCCAGACCACTCAGCGCAATGGTATTCGTAGTGGAAGAAGTTTGCGTTGTAGTCCATCCGCTTTCCATGACCCGGTCAGGGTATACGCCTGCATTTGTGCCAGTGCCGACGCCTACATTGTCGGATGCACCCCAGTTGCTGGTGGTGCTGTGGGAGAATGTCATCGAAGATGTAGCGCCGAGATTGTTCAGAAGCACAGCATCGCTGCTAAGCGCCTTGTTATTCCACGGTGCACCGGCACTCGCTGTCGATGTGCTGAGCAAGTTGATGTACACGGCTTCACTGACATCTGGGTCGCTGACTACCAATGAGAATTCTGCTTCAGAGCTTGCAGTGTAAGCGTCAGTCACTCGTAACTTCAGTACGTATGGGCCGATATGTCCATTCGTGGTCACAAACTTGATATTACCGGTGCCATCTCCATTGTCGACGAGCGTACCAAAAGAAGGGAAGTTCAATACAGCGAACTCTAACGGATCACCTTCCGGATCAGTAGCGGAAATATTGAATTGAATGGTCTGACCAGCAGTGACGATTTTGGTACCTGGGTTGGCAACAACCGGAACGCCGTTCGGCGTGGTAATCACCGCAGGATCGCTATAGGGCGAATCACCAAATGTATTTGAAGCCAACACCTTATAGAAGTAGGTGGTTCTGCCGGTCACAGTCAGATCGGAGAACGATGTGATGTTGGATGCTACCGTTCCTACTTGCGTAAACGGACCAGCTTGTGCAGTCGCGCGATAGATTCGGAAGTTGACTTCGTTCAAGCTGTTGTCCTGCCAGCTCACGTTGACGCGATTGTTCAACGGTGCTTGCACGACGACATCGGAAGGAGGCAGTGGCGGTGATTGAGCGATGTACGATGCTTCAAGTACCATCGCATTGACGTAGAAGTAAGAATTTGCCGCGGTACCTCTAATGTTGACCTGTAACTCTCCAGCGGTTGTCGGATACATATAATTCGACGTCCGTGTTTGGGTGGTATTGTTGACAACATTCAGGTCTGGTAGTACTTGCACCAAATTGCCGCCTCCAATGCTGCCAGCGCCCGTAACCGTATAACGGTTGTTTATAACGCCGCCAGTGTTTCCGGGTATTGCTGAGTAGCAAGTGACTCTATACTGAATTGAAGGGTTCAGGTTTGTGAACTTGAACGTCTTGTTGTCAGTTCCCCCTGCTCCGGTATTTCGGATGTAGAATGACTCCCTGACTTTCTTTGTATAGATCGCATTGGGATCCGCAGGAAGCGCTTTGCGCTTTGGCGTTGCCGTCCATTTTCCGGGGATTACAAAACTCACATCCTTTACAACATTTCCCAGATCATCTTTGAGATTGACCAGTGTTCTTGGCGTTCCAGGTTTTGGACCCGTGTTATTCCACGGTGCACCCTCGTCATCAACTGCACTGCTGATAATAAAATTCAGAGAAATGGAATAGAATGGATCAAACGGTATCACAACGAGGGAGAACGTTTGAACATTCAAACCACCCGCATTGTCACGGAAAGTGATTGTAATGTTGTCGAAGATACCAACGTTGGCAATACCTGTGTTGAACGTCAGCGTGAGCGTTCTATTCGCGGTTCCAGTACCGGCCCATACGCTTGTTGCAAACGCGGGGAGATTGGTAATGGTTGGCGTGAGCGTGAGCTGAGAATTGGTGTTTGGATCGGTAACCGTAAAGACCAGCGTGAGCCTGCGTCCCGCCTCAACAGACTGATTTTGAACAGCAACAATTGGCGTTGGGGTCACAGCAACGGCATTGGCCGTAAGCGCTGAGATAACCGGAGCCCGGTTTGTGTTGACGGTCAGTACAAAGCTATCGTTGACCGAGTTGCTTCCATCTGACGCCTGTGTCTGAACATTGTACGTTCCCGGAGGTACATTGACAAAGCTCAATAAACCCTGACCATAGTCGTTGCTTTCAAAGGTTGCTTGCGCTGGCAAACCAACAAACTGAAAACTAATCGGGTCATTATCTGCATCCGTCACCGAAACCCGAATGGTCTGAGGCGTCGCACTATTTTGCCAGAGCGTTTGATCAGGAATATCGGTGAGGACAGGTGCCCGATTTGAAGTCGTTGTCGATGCCACATTTGACCACGTGGATGTCGCGCCACCCAGTCCGATGGATCGAACCCGATAGAATGTAGTGGAGTTTCCGCTCAGTTGAAGATCACTGTAGGTACTGATATTCGCCGCAATCGTCGCAATGGTCGCAAAACCTGTGCTGTTATTGGAAGATCGCTGCAACTCATAATTCGTTTCGTTCGATACATCATCCCAGTCGAGGTTGATCTGAGTCGGTGAAAATGCCGAAGCGCTGAGTACCGGAGCCGGAGGTGGCGGAGGAGCCAGGGCAGTCTCAACATATCCAGGGCTATTCATGTTAACGGTTGAAGATACGTTTGTCGCATTGATCGCACGTACGCGATAGTAATAACGGAACGGGGATGAGTTGGCCTCAACCGTATTGTCGACCCAGGAAGTGACGCCAGGGCCAGTCACCTGAACTACCTGATAGCTGCCGGTTCCATTTTGTGATCTCAACCGATAGATTTCGAAGCCTGTTTCGTTGCTGCTGTTGTCAGCCCAGGAAAGACCCACCTGATTATACGATACGGATGTTGCCTGAAGGTTTGAAGGATTGCTCACCGATGGTGGGCTGGCCACAGTTTCGGTCAGGAACGTTGAGCTGATGGACTGTTCTGAAGATCCAGGGCGGGTCCAACGAACGGTCAAACATTCCGCGCCAGTGTTTTCAAAATAGTCAACCCGAATAGGGTACCAACCCACGGCGAGGTTAATGGTTGAACTGGTTGCTTTTGTACAAGTGTGCTCGCCATCATGGTTGATGACCAGTACGTTGTTTACCCACATCCTGCTGCCTTCGTCAGTTTGCAAGGAGAAGGTATGGTTTCCAGCGGTCTGCACATTGATGAAGCCTTCATAAGAGAAGGCGTAGCCATCGGACCGCGTTCTGGCTGATGTGGAAAACGAAGATATGAACCCAACCTTTGTGATCGTACCCGTTCCAATCTCAGCTGTATTGGAAATATTATTGTGATGATAGTATTTATACAAGAGCCCGGAGTTCCGTGCAGTGGCCGTGATCAGGTTGCTGGGAGCAGATTCATTTCCTGCCAGGTCCCGCGCCTTGACGAAGAAGTTATAGGTTGAAAGGGCAACGAGGTTTTTTGCTTCAAAGAAATTGGCGGAGCCGTTCACAGACGCCACAAGGGCACCGTTTTGATAAATATCATACGCCACAATATTCACGTTGTCTGTCGATCCAGACCATTGAAGCAACACTGTCGTGCGAAGCGTTCCGCCCAACGTAACGATGGGCGCTGACGGCGCCTGACCATCAAGGACGGTAGTAGCAGATGAGACCGGAGTGTAAGTGGAACCACCAAATTCATTGACGGTGCGCATCCGGTAATAATAGGTAGTGTTGGCCTGAACGTTGTTGTCGGTGAAGCTCTGCGGATTCGGTCCAACACTCGACGGCAGTATAGAAATCAGCTGATAGCCGCTACCTGCGGATGTCGAACGATAAATTTCAAATGCGGCCTCATCGCTTGAGCGGTCATCCCAACTTACGGTAATGTTGTTTGGAGAACCTGTGCAGGCAAAGAAGTTTCCGGGAGGTGCTGGAACCCCTAAACCATTTGACGTGGTGACCTTAACAGGAGCTGACGGGAGACTAAAACATCCTGTTGTGGCCGGTCTGAATTCTGTCGGTACGTCATCAAATTGGAATGGATTTCCGGGAGGATCCTTGGTGATTACAGTGTAATGTCCAGCTTGCGTCGCCGAAAGGCTGACGTTGGTTGCTGCAGCGACATCGGTTCCTTCGAGCTTCCATTGATAAGCAGCTTTGGCGGCATCTCCATAGAGTAACACAGAGTTACTTCCGTCCAATGACGGGAGCGCTGTACTCTTTCCATTGGAAGAAATGGTCGGCGTAGTGGACGGGCCACGGCTATTATCAATCACAACCGGATCGGACCATGACGTCCATACACCGTCGGCGCGCTGAAAGCGTCCGTAGTAAGTTCCAGGTGTGTAAGGGCCAGCAGTAGTAACGGTGATCTCATTGACGGTAGCGCCGGTCGCCACGATCGTGCTCGTATTTCCCCTGGCCCATTCATAGTTGATGATTCGATTTCGGTTCCCTACTAAACCAAATCCGAAATTGTCACGGCCATCAGGATAAATCGTTCTGGAGAAACCGATCTTAACGTTCACCGGATCGCCAGGACAGCTTAAAGGCTGTTCGTTGAATACGTGTATTTGATTCTTGCGCTTGCTCAGGAGCCAGGAGAAGAAATCTGGTTTTGCGTATTCAGAGTTCCACGTTCCGTGTCCAGTGGACGGATAATAGTCGTAGCGGATACTTCCGCCAACACCTCTAACGGCCGTAACGAGCGCATTGCCTTGTAGGGGAGTAGGATTGGTATCCAATCCGCCCTGGGACAAGCGCAACGGAATGTGCTTGTAATATTCCTTGTAACCCGACGCGCTGGTAGTATGGAATTCGTCGCCCGCCGCGGACATGGGATGTGCAGCAGCAAAGTATTCAGGATAGTCTGTGATGAATTGCCAGGTAGATTCGCCACCACCGGAGAGACCATGTATGTAGATCCTATTCGGATCAACTTTATAATCCAGGATAAGCTTATCGATGATATAACGGACTGCTTCGCGCCATTCCCGGTTCCAGTTATTGAACGGGCAGGTAGCATAGTTATCCGTTGCATTACAATCCGGCCCTGTCTTCCTCATCTGAGGATATAACAGGAAACCAGGAAAGGTTCCATTGAGAACGGCGTTCATGTGAGTTTGTCCGCCGTGTTGAAGTTGTCGTGAGTTGTTTTGGGTGTCTGGATTTCCGCCTCCAGATTCACCAGAGCCGTGAAGAAAAACGATCAATGGGAACTTGTCGTTCGGACCACTGCTGGCCCATCCATTGGGTTTTAACATCCGGAATCTCAGGTTGTAGATACCGGGGATTCTTGGGTTTCTGTACTCGTACGATTCATAAGGACCTTCCCACGAATACAGTGGGATTTCTTGAAACGGTTGAAAGGCGGGCATTGGTTGGCCGAACAACATGGAGCAGGGTGAAAGCAAAATGCTTAGAAACACCACCCTTAGGATGTAATGTTTTTTCATTTCCAGGAAATTAAGAACAGTTAGATTTAAAGCCGTTTACCCAATTAATATAGAAGCTATTGACAGTGTAACCTCTAAATACTTAACGGATAATAAATTGTCGGGATACTAGGGGCGATTACTTCCTTTTACCCGACGTCATAAAATTAGCTGATTATCACTAAAAGAAAAGGTCGGGAATGTAATTTTTGTACAGGAATTGAGAGATTTTCACCCGAATTCAGGGATAAAATGAGATTGCGTCCCAAACAGGGAGGAATTTAAAAATTGAAATAAAGGATACTCAAGTCCACTGAATCAAGGACTTGAAACCAATCGAATAAAGGGATAGCTGAACCTACTCTTTAACGAACCTCTTTTGGGTTTCTCCCGCTGCGTGCAAGATGGTAACGCTGTAAAGTCCGGCCTGGAACTCCTGAACGTCCACCTCCACGGTGTTGCCAACCAATGCAGGCGTTTCTGATCTCAGCACTTGCCCCATGGTATTCGTGATCATAATGCCGATCTCGTGGTTATGCGGGATCAACTCGGAAGGCAGCGTGATTCGGAATTTTCGTCTCGTCGGATTCGGGAAGAGCTGAATCGATTCTGACGGATCACGCTCTACTCCAGTAATCGTGAACGATATCGGGTCAGAAACTTTTTGACAAGCGCCCGAACTTACCCTTACTGTGTAGTTACCGGGCAGTTCAGGTGTGAAGGTGATATCGGTAGCTCCGTCAATTTCATTTCCATCCAGGAACCATTGGTTGCCGCTGTTGCTGCTTGATATTAACGTGCCGTCTTCATTGACTACGGTAGGCTTATCCAACGCATCTACCAGCACCACGATCTCTGTCCGTTGACTTTCGCAAGTATTATAGGCGGCGCTCACATAGTAGCTTCTTCCTTCGGAAAGTGCAGGCGTAACGAATGTACCTTGCGCAGAACTAGCGATGGGTGTTTCGCTATCCACGCTTTCGTACCAATTGTATAGCGCCCCAACAGGTGCTCCAGATGCACTGAGACTAGCGGCCTCGCCCGAGCAACCATTCAGTTCGCTGGCGACGGGCTGATAAACCGCAGTCAGGTCGATCGTTGCATTGGTGGACAGTTGCACCGGTACGCATCCGATGAATTCAGCCTGCATAGTCAACTGGCTGATTCCAACCGGCAAGCCTTGTGTGTTAATGGTAGCCTGTGTTGTTGCTCCATTGCCAAGGGCTGTACCGACCACATCTCCATTGCTATTGAGGAAGCTATACGTTACACCGCGTTGTGATGCGGGCAGGTTCAGTACGATCTGCTCAGCTGATTGACATCCCTGAGCCGCAAGCGTTCCAAGCGCGATGGATTCGTCTACTGCTGGTTTAGACAATCTTAAAGCGAAGCGACCGCTGCCAGACGACGACGGGTTGCTCGTCACGCTGAATGGGTAATTGGTTCCTTCCTGCAATGCGGTAGACGTGCCGAGGAAATTGTCCACCAGTTCTGCCTGTACATCAAAGTCGAACGTTCCGAGGTTTGTGAACAGCAGGTTGTATTGACCAGCGGCTGCATTTCGGATGCTGAGCGGAATGTCCTTCTCGCAGAAGGCAAGTGACATACTATTGATGGCCATGTCGAGGTTGTCCACCATGCTGCTCAAACTGAAGTAGCTGTTGTATTGCTTGAGCGCGTCAAGCTTACTTTCAATCTCATCTACTGATTCGGCCGAGAAGTGCAAGTACGTCTTGTCCGAAAGGGTGCTGCTGTTTTTAAGTTGAATCGTTAACCGGTTAACAGGCGCTTCTGTTCTAAACAGGGTCGCGTTTCCGACCGGTGCCTTGGCATCCTCTGTTAATCGAATGGAAGGGTCTGGACCGGTGGCCTTTACCCAGAATGATTGGCCTTGCGCAATGGTTCCGTCAAAGGTATCGGGATCTCCACCGATACTATTTTTTACTTCCCAGCTGTATCCACCAACGAAGTTGTTTCGGATGTAGATAGCACCGCCGATGTCATTCATTTCCCAACCTGCATTTGCCCATTCGAGCGGAGCAGCGTAAGGATTACCCAGGAGGTTCCATCCATCTGGAGAGGATGCGTCCGTTCCAGGTCCAAGGTTTACATAATCATAGTTTCCTTGCTGAATAGGGCCCGTGGTTAAGAGCTTGCCCGGTGTGGTGCCATTGAATTGGAAAACTGAATAACCGCGACCCACATCGAATGCCGCTTCATTGGAGCTGGTTGCGTCGGGATAGGCGATCCATTCTCCAACATTGTTGCCGTAGTAGTTCGCTTCATAGTAATACAATGAAGGGTTTCCTGTATTCGTAGGAGATGTTCCCTGGAATGGACCCGTTATCGCGATACCAGAATTCTGCCAATCCAGGATTTGCGAATTGAAGACCGGCACACTCATGTAGCGATAGACGCGTTTAGCCGTCATGTAGCGTTGGAACTCAACGCCACCGATAACTGAACCATTGTCGCCGATTTTTGCAATGCGGGCGGTCGCGGTGGCATCCGAGACGAGCGAGATATTTCCAGCTGAATTCAAGCGACCGCTGTTCAGGTCGATGACTTCGCGGATGTACAACCTGCTGCCAATGTTCACCTGACCTTGGTCGTTTGCGTTGATATTAACTGCCTTTGCCGTGTCGGCGCCAGGGCTGAAATACAGATTTGAAATTTGTGATCCGATGGAGTTGATATTGATATCACCTTTCGAGACCTTGATTTGACCGCGCTCGTCTTCCGAGTTGATAGCTCCCGAGCCGTCGATGGTCAGATTGTTTTTACCAAGATCTAAAGATGTTCCGTCTTCAAGGGTCAGGCCGCCGCCGGCCGGCGTTCCAAGTATGATGTTCTTAGGTGTCGTTCCACCAGCAACCGTTAACTGAGAGTTATTGCTGACGTGGATCTCGTACAATCGAAGGCTGGCTGCTGTAGGGACCGACAACGTCTGAGGACTTGCTGAGATGAAGTTTAGCACGATCAACTCGTCATCTGCTGGCAACATCACGTCACCCTGGATGGTTAAGTTTCCCGAGAGGTTGAGCACAGTACCATTGTTTGCTGCGCCGTTCAGTTCCACATCACTCATTAAGGTCATATCGCCGTTAATCGTATAGGCGCCGGCGCTGAAGGTTTTCGTGGTGGAGCTTCCTTCCAATACCAGGTTACCATAACTGGCTCCAGGAATGATGTTGGTTTGCCCGTTAAAGATCACCGTGGAGGTGGGGGCAAGCGTTCCCAATGTCGGAGGTGTTGATGAATTGATCGTCATCGACGCATTGTCTGCCAGTTCAACCATACCGGTGATCGTCTGATCAACCGTAAGACTTATTCCAGCGCTCACCACCAACTTGGTGTTGACGCCCGTCAAATTCATCGGCGCGTCGACCACACCATTTCGGTTAAGGAAGAAATGTTGGTTGTTTGCCGCGAATGTCGCAGGAGGCGATCCCGTTCCATTCAGTGCCCAGGATCCTAAAGACGAAACAGATCCAGTGGGCTTGGAGTAATAGGTGAGTGCACCCGTGGCGCTCAGTGTTGTTACTTCAACGGTGTTGCTAAAACCACTCAGGTTACCCTTTTCGTCCCTCGCCCGAACAGAGAATGTATAAGTCGTGGCAGGTTGAAGGCCGGTGATTTTTACGGTTGTGCCAGCGATGGTAGTCACTAACGTCGAGCCCTGGAATACTTCATATCCGGCAACGCGTATATTATCCGTTGATGGCGACCAGGTTAGTCTTACGCTATCGCGCCCGATGTTGGTCGCGACGAGGTTCTGCGGGATGCTGGGAGGTGTTTGATCGAACGCGGCTTCCAGCGGCGTGTAGGATCGGATTTCAAACGCCGACCACATACCGTTATAAATTACTTCGGTTGCCGAATTGTGCGCGTTCACCTGGAAGTGTATCGTACTATCAGCCTCTGGCCTGATGCTGTTGAAGAACACGCGTTGCGTATTGTTCTTGGCGTTGAACAGCGATTGCTTCGCGGCTCCAATAGAAAAGTCGGTTACGATTTTTCCACCTTCTGGTCTCCGCGCCATTTCCCATTCACTGCTGAAGAACGCGATGTCATAAGCGGCACTTGGATCGAGATCCTGGAGTTCCCATTCAGATGGCGGATCGCCAGGCAGGAACAAATAGGCGGGGAGCAAAACGTTAGCAGGATAAATTGCTTCTGCGCCTCCCACATAACCACGGTTAGGGCGGTCACCACCATTTCCATAGTAGAACAATCGCAGGTCTACCGGCGTGACGAATGGTGTTGATGGCGTAGACGTGTTGTCGGTAAGGTTCGACCACATGAATCCATCGGCACCTTTCAAATTTCCTGAACCCATGTTGGTGTTGTACCAGGGACCCGACGTCTCTTGAGGAACACCTTCGGAAGCCGCGCCATTGACGTTCACCAAAATGATTTGCTTGTAGGTACTGGCAATCGCTGTGTTGGACCACGGTGATTGTGATGCAGGCACCGATGTTTTGACTGCCCGCACGCGGTAGACATAAGCCTTGTTGTTGGGAAGATTAATGTTGTCGTAGGTCTCAATACTTGCAGCCGTCGTTGTGATCGTTGTGAATGTTCCCGTCGGATCATCCGCTCTTTGAATTTCAAAACCAGTTTCATTCGATGAGTTATCATTCCACGTCAGGCGTATGGATGTTTTGGACAAAGGGGTGGCCACAAAGTTTGTTGGTGTTCTGGGAGGCTTCCCGCTTGGGTTGTTGGGATCGTAAACCTCAATGACCATACCACTGATTACCGCATCACGATGGTTGACCAGAATGTATGAGCCGCCGGCTGCACTTTCAACGGTTGCGTCCTTTCTTACCGACACCCGAATTGCGGTGCTACTTGGGGCAATGCCGGTGTATCGAACAACGTTGCTCTTATTTTTTCTGGTGTTCAGTACTTTATCGGTCGCAGCGCCGTTGGGCGTTCCTTGCGTTATCTGATAGATGGTGTTGGCAAACCAAAACTCATCGCGGCTTCCGAGAATGGTAATGTTATAACGATAGTTGTTGTTAAGATTCCCTAATTGAATGTAGCTACCGGTTGTTGAGGTCTGGGCTGATATCCATCCGCTTTGAATGACTTTATCTGCATACAAACCACTATTTGAATTTGTATTAACACCGACATTATCTGAAGGCGTAAGCCAGGTCCCATTACGGGTTAACGTCATGGTTGTACCCGTGAGTGGACCCGTGGTAGTTAGATTGTTCCAGGGTAGGGGAGCGTTCGAAGAAGATGATGCGTTGAAGTTAACGTACACCGTTTCCAATACTTCAGCATTGCCGATCGTGACCGGGAATGTAACATCGGCGCTGGCGCTGTAGTTGTCCATGACGCTGAGGTTAATTTGATAAAGTCCGGCGTCCGCTACAGTTGGCGTGAAGCGAATGAAACCCGTACCGTTTCCGTTGTCCACCAGTGTGGCAAAAGATGGAAGTCCAGGCACGCTGAACGTCATCGGATCATTTTCAGGATCAGTTGCTGAAATGTTGACTTGTAATACCTGGCCGGTGGTCATCGTGATCGATCCAGGATTAGCAAGCACGGGAACGCCATTCGGTGTTGTGATCAGCGCATAGTTGCTCATGGCAGATTCACCAAAAGCATTCCACGCACTGACCTTATAGTAATAGGTTGTGCGACCCGATGTTGTTCCGTCAGTAAATAATTTGATGCCGGCGCCCACACTTCCAACTTGCGTATAAGGTCCGCCAGCCACCGTGGCTCGATAAATTCTGAATCCGGATTCGTTCAAACTGTTATCCTGCCAGGTAACTTTTACCTGGTTGTAAGCGGGCGCTTCCAGCGCGACGTTTGAAGGTGCAGCTGGTGGAGCATTCTCGACATAGTTTGCTTCAAGGATTACTGAGTTGATAAAGATCTGGTAGTTCCCTTGCCCTCCACCTGTTCCAGCGATGTTGATCGTTAGCTGCCCGGATGCATCTGGGTAGGCCTCGGTTGATGTTACCACTTGGTTCGTATTATTTGTCGTGACCAGATTAAGTTGTTCGCCCGGCCCACTTCCCGTAACCAGATACCGGGTCGTTCGTGCAGTTGCTTGGGGATATGCCCCATACAATGTCACTTTATACTTTAGCGCAGGATTGAGATTCGTAAACCTGATCGAACGATTTTGACCACCTCCGGCACCTGTCTGTGTTCTCCAAAACGAACTGCGCACCTTCGGAGTATAGACAGCGTTCGGATCGACAGGAAAATCGATCGCATAGTTATAGTCTGAGTTGTTTGGCGGGCCCACCCATTGTCCTTGCTGCGACTGGAACTTGACGAATTTTACGGTAGTTCCAAGGTCATCTTTCATGTTCGAAAGCACATCAACGAACGTAGAAAAATTGCTGCTAGCGGTAGGCGGCGGACCGCTGTTATTCCAAGGCGCAGTTTCGTAGTATGCTCCTTCGTTGTAGTTAGGATTTGTTATCGTTGAATTTCCAACAAAATTAATGCGGATGCTGAACGAGGGGTCAACCGGATTTACAATCAGTGAGAAGGTCTGAAGATTGATACCACCTGCATTGTCCCGGAACTGGATGGATATATTATCATACAAACCCGCTTGCGAAACCGTGGGCTTGAATACCAACGTGTATTGGCGCGTAGTAGCATTCCAAACCGGCGCCGGATTATTGGCAAAAGTTAGTGATGGAGGAAGCGTTAAGATAGGAGGGAACGCGGCGGTCAACTGATTGTTGTTGTTAGGATCAATCAACGTAAACACCATGGTGAACGTCCGTCCGGCTTCCATCGATTGATTTTGAACGACAGTAATCGGAGTTGGTGTTACAGCCACGCCATCCAGCAGCAGTGCCGAAATGTATGGAGCTTGATTGGTTCCGACAGTCAAAACAAAATCATCATTAACACTGGCGGTCCCATCTGACGCCTGCACGGTAATGTTATAAGTGCCAGCCGGAACGTTTGTCAGCGAGAGCGTACCTTGTCCATAACTATTGGAGATAAACGATGTGATTGCTGGTGACCCAGGTAATCCGACAAAGGTAAAGTTGATCGGGTCATTGTCCGGATCGGTCACGCTGATATTGATCGTTTGAGCCGTTGGACTGCTCTGCTGTAGCGTTTGATCTGGAATTGCGGTGAAGACCGGATTCCGGTTTGGTGTGCTGGCAGACGCAACAGGTGACCATGCCGACGTTGCGCCACCGACACCCAGCGAACGCACTCGGTAATAGTAAGTGGAATGACCGGATGCATCCGTATCACTGTAGGTCGTGATGTTAACACCAACGGTAGCGATGGTGGAAAAGCCCGTCGTGCTAGACGAAGATTTCTGTACCTCAAACCCTGTTTCACCAGTGACGTTAGCCCAGGTCACATCAATCTGGGTTGCCGAGATGGCTGTAGCAATAAGCGTCGCCGGCGCCGGTGGTGGAGTAGGCGGAGCAGGTGTTGTGATGAAGGTTCCGGTAAGGTTGATCGTCGAAGACGCACTCACCGCGTTGATAGCCCTTATCCGGTAATAATATCTTGTTGATGCCAGAACCGTATTATCGGTCCACGTCGTAGTATTGGCAGCAGTCGTGTTAACGACTTGATAGGTACCTGCCCCATCGGGCGATTTCAGGCGATAGATTTCAAAACCGGTTTCGTTGTTGCTGTTGTCATTCCAGGTTAGCACAACCTGGTTATAAGCAATCGTAGCCGCAGGCGCCGTAAAGTTTGACGGATTGGTTATGGCAGGAGGATTGGTAACTGATTCCGTGAACGCACTTGAAGGAATGGTAGTCTCATTTTGTCCAGGTCTTGTCCATCGGATTGTAAAACATTCCGTACCGCCATTCTCAAAATACTCGAGGCGGAAGGGATACCAACCCGTTGAAAGGTTGATGCTCGCGCTATTCACTTTCGTACAGCTTTGTATACCGTCGTTGTCAACTACGAGCACGTTGTTCACCCACAGTCTGCTACCTTCGTCGGTTTGTGTTGAGAAAACGTGATTACCCGATGAAGGTATATTGATAAATCCTTCGTACACGAAGGCGTGTTTGTCCAATTGTGTTTTCGGCGAAGTTGATGGCGCAGAAACAAAGCCTACCTTCATCAAGGTACCCGACGGAATATCCGCCGTGCTATTCAGGTTGTTGTGATGATAGTAATGATACAACAATCCATTGTTGCGGGCGACGGCGGAAACTTGATTGCTAAAAGGAGAAATATTACCCGAAGCGTCTTTCGCTTTTACCGTAAAGCTGTACGTTGAAAGCGCCACAACGTTAGTGGCAAGGAAATACTGGGTTGTAACCGAACCTACGAGACTTCCATTTTGATAGACGTCATAGCCTGTCACACCGACAAGGTCTGTCGCGCCCGACCATTCCAACAGGATGGTGTTCCTCAGTGTACCAGTAACCGTCAACACGGGAGATGAGGGCGGTGTAACGTCAACCGTTGTTGTCGCCGATGCCACAGGAGTGTATGCAGATCCTCCTTCGCCATTGACGGCCCGCATCCGGTAGAAGTATGTTGTATTAGGCTGAAGTCCGTTGTCCAGATAGGTCTGCGGATTTCCAGACGACGATGCAGGAAGTAAAGCAGCAAGTGCATATCCGCTACCGGATGTTATGGATCTATAGACTTCAAATGCTGTCTCATTGTTGGAGCGATCATCCCATGTTACCGTGATGCTGGTACCGGACGTGGCGGCCACAAAGAAATTTCCTGGAGGCGCTGGTACACCCAGCCCATTTGATGTAGTGATTCGAATTTGATTGGAGGGCAAGCTAAAGCAACCGATGGTCGCTGCTCTGAATTCCGTAGGAGTGATTCCATCATCCTGCACTGGGCTACCCGCCGCATCCTTGGAAACCAAGGTATAGAATCCCGCCTGCGATGCGGTATAATCAAAGATCGTTGCGCCAGCAATATTCGTCGCATCCTTCTTCCATTGATAGGCGGCCCGACCTGCCGGTCCACTCAAGAGCACTTCGCCGCTACCATCCAGCGCCGGAAGGGTAGTACTCTTTCCATTGGATGAAATAGTCGGCGTACTGGAAGGTCCGCGCGTGTCGGCGATCACGACCGGATCAGACCATGCAGACCAGGTGCCGTCCACGCGTTGATAACGTCCATAATATGTACCCGGAGTATAAGGCCCCGCCGTGGTTACGACAAGTTCGTTTACAGCCGCGCCACTGGCGACCACGTTGCTCGTATTGTCTCGAGCCCACTCGTAATTGGTAATGGCGTATCGATTACCGCCTGCTCCACCGAGCCAGGAAACACCATCGCGACCACTGGGATAAATCGTTTTCGAAAAACCAATTCGAACATTGACAGGATCTCCCGGACAAGCCAGCGGTTGTTCGTCAAAAACATGAATCAGGTTCTTCTTTTTGCTGAGAAGCCAGGAGAAGAAATCGGGCTTTGCATATTCAGAATTCCAGGTACCGTGACCCAGGGTTGGATAGTAGTCGTATCGTATGCTTCCGCCTACGCTGCGCACGCCGTTCACAAGGGCATTTCCTTGAACGGGCGTGGGGTTCGAATCAATACCACCTTGTGATAGCCGCAAGGGAATGTGCTTGTAGTATTCCTTGTAACCTGATGCTGAGGTGGTGTGGAATTCGTCACCGGCCGCCGACATCGGATGCGCGGCAGCAAAATATTCAGGGTAGTCCGTTATAAACTGCCATACACCTTCGCCACCACCGGAAAGACCATGAATGTATATCCGGTTCGGGTCTACCTTATAATCTAGAATGAGCTTGTCGATAATATATCGTACCGACTCCCGCCACTCTCTGTTCCAGTTGTTGAAAGGACAGTTCGCATAGTTGTCCTCCGGCTTACAGTCTGGACCCGTACGGCGCATCTGTGGATAGAGGAGGAAGCCAGGGAAAGTATTATTCAGCACGGCATTCATATGCGTCTGACCACCGTGTAGCAATTGCTTGGAGTTGTTCTGTAATGTTGGATTGCCGGGAGCGCCTTCACCTGATCCGTGGAGGAAGACAATCATCGGAAACTTATCGTTGGGACCGCTGGAAGCCCAACCATTTGGCTTCAACAATCGGAACCGCATGTTATAGGTGTTCGCGAGGTTGGGACTTTGATATTGGTACGATTCAAAAGGCCCCTCCCATGAATATTGAGGAGTATGCGTGTAGGGAAGAAAAGCCGGCATCGGCTGTGCCGACAGTTGGGCGAATGGAGTTAAAACGAATAGGAATAGGCCTATAGACAAGCCCCAACTCAAGATGTAATGTTTTCTCATCCGCAAGACAATATAAACCGTTCGATTAAAGACCCTACCAATCCGTACATGTCAGATTTATCGACAAAGTAACCGCAAAAACGCCCCAAAAACGCAACAAATTTAACGCCAGATGCACGAATGGTTCTTGACCCGTCTTGGTTCCAAAATTAGAGGGTCGCGGTCAGTTTACGAAAGTGATTCAATGTAATTTTTGCCTCATTATGTCCATTTTTCTTGCTACCTTAACGCCGCTGTTTTGTTTTGTGAAACTCTTAAAGCTTACTCTATACGCCCGTAATTTTTTAAGATCGAGCTCGCAGCGTTTTCTTTCATGTTCATCTTAAATGGACTGAATTGCTACTTAAACTACTGATGATTAACGCGATATGAAATTACTTAGAGGGATTGCCACAACTGTTGTTGTCCTCACTGTATTGAACCTCGTTGCCTTTTCTGTTAAACACGTTCTCACCCATGGCAAAATGTTCGGATCGGCAACCGGCTTCGTCATCGAGTTTGCCAATTTTCCAAGGAAGATAAAGGAGGCCCTGGAGGCCGTCTCTGCGGAAGTCACCCACTACCAGATTAAGAAGGACCCTCAGTTCGTTCCCGTTAACCAACTGGAGAAAGACGTCTATTGCCTTGTCTCGTTCTACACACCCATGGCTGATTCCCTGGATGTGAGGCTCGTCAATTTGAAAACGGATCAGCTGGTTCATCAATGGAAACACAAAAAGGAGAGTGCCGTCATCGAGGGGCTTTCCACCAATCACCCGATTTTGCTGGATGACTACTCCGTCATCTTTAAACTGGAATATGAGCTGATACGATTGGACTCAAGCTCCAACGTCGTCTGGAGAAACAAGTCGCGGCTGTTTCACCATTCAACGGAGTTAGACCACGAAGGATTTCTCTGGAGCCCGGTCACTGAACCCAACGGAAGATTCAACCTGAATAGCAAACTGAAAAATTTTGGAAACGAACTTTCTTTCCGTGACGATCAGGTCGCCAAGATCGATCCGAAGACCGGAGAGATTGTATATTCTAAATCGGTAGCTGAAATACTGTTGGAAAACGGCTACGGTGGTCTTGTCTATGGCTTCTGGCAGTATGACCCTATTCACCTCAATGATATAGAGCCGGTGTTGGAGGATTCGAAGTATTGGAAAAAAGGTGATCTGCTCTTGAGCTGCCGGAACATTCATACGATTCTCCTCTATCGACCAAGCACAGGAAAAATAATCTGGTTGAGAACAGGACGATGGGTTGTTCAGCACGATGTCGACATTGCTGGCCCGACATCGATCACCGTCTTTAATAATGATATCAACCAAAGCTACTTCGATCAGATTCATCGCGTGAATGCGAATAGTGATGAGGCCGCTGTCAAGACCGTTTATGAGCCAGTCAATGTGAATTCAATCGTTCTTTATGATTTTGAAACGGACTCGGTCAGTCACGTGACAGATCAGATGTTTACGCGTGAAAAGATCGACACACGGTCTCAAGGTCTTGTAACGAAATTGTCTAATGGCCTTTACTACATCGAGGAAACGGAAGAAGGAAAATACTACATCGGTGATAATGAAAAGACCATACTCAAACGTCAGTTCATTTCCCGCGATTCCAGTTTTGTATACTATCCGGGGTGGTCCAGGGTTTATGAAGAAATACCTTAGGGAAGTTGAAGGCTGTATGCGTATTAATGTTGAAATTTGTTATATAGTTTAATCTGTCTAATCTAAATGTCTATGTGCTTTTCTCCTCTACTCTACATCGGTCCCGGGTTAGGTCTCGGTACGATTGCTATCATCTTGATTGTTGTCGTCATCATGATCGCCAGTGTTGGATTGATTTTGTGGATACCGATCAAGAACGCCTTTAAAAAGATCAAAAAAATCTTTTCGAAGTAATGTACTACCTCACTGTCTTTTGGTTCGGTTTCATGCTTGTGGCCGGACTGATTATCGGTAGGAAATTCTTTTTTGGACTGATCGAAAGAACCACCTCGCTGCTGGATGCGATGTTGTCGGATGATGACGACGACGTGAAGCAGCGGCTCCTGATTCAACGTCTTACCCGGTTAGTGAAAGTACTGGCGCAACTCATCGCGGCAGTCGCTGTTATAATTTTGATTTCGGTGTTGCCGGGATATTTGTTCGTCGAGCTCAATCACATCCCGGCGGAGACACTTGACTTCGACAGTTGGAAGTTCTACGTCGTACTCATCGGAAGCAGCACCATTCCATTCCTGGGTGTTGGTTTTATCTCCAAGAAAACAGACTATTCGGAGTGGTCCATTCTTTTTCACCGGATCATGTTCAACAATCCCAACCTGTCAAAGGGAGTATTTGGGTTGGAAAAGTCTTTCTTTAAGAAAAAGACAAAAGATACGAGCGACGACTTTCTGATCATCAGTGGACTGGCGCGTGCAGGAACAACTGCGCTCACCACGCTGCTGCATGACACCCGGCAGTTTCACTCACTATCGTATGCAAACATGCCGCTGCTGCTGAGCCCGAACCTCTGGCGCGTTTTCTACAAGCCGAAGAATGATGAGCTTCGCGAACGAAGCCACGGCGACAAGGTGATGTTTGGATACAACACAGTGGAAGCCCTCGAAGAATTCTTCTGGGCGGTTCACTTGAAAAACAGCTACGTAACGACAACCTCGTTAAAGCGCCATGACATCGGGCCGGAGGTTTATGATCAGTACATACTTTATCAAAATCTTCTGAGAGCGGATGTTCCAGGCACGACGAAGTACATCGCTAAAAACAACAATTTCATTTTGCGCTACGAGTCCATGCGGAAGCTCAATAAGAAATTTGTGATGGTAATCTTATTCCGCGATCCACTGGAGCACGCCTTTTCCTTGTTGAACCAGCATAACCGCTACAGAAAATTCCAACAGGAGGATTCGTTTGTCAGGGAGTATATGAATTGGTTGGGGCATTTCGAATTCGGGTTGAATCACAAGTACTTTGATTTCACGTCGCCCGAGGTCATCAAGGCCTATGATGAGAACACGATCGACTACTGGCTCCGGATTTGGATAGATTATTATTCATACATCCTCACGCTGCCTCCGGATGAAAATTTCATCCTGCTGGAGTACCAGGACTTCCTCAGTAATCCGGTAGGCGTTGTAAAAACTTTAGGTAAGCGGTTGAAGATCGAATTGCGCACCGACAACATAAAACTCTTTGAGAACCAAAAGTCAATTTCCTTTGATGGCAATTTGACCTTGCGGGATGAAGCCTACGATATCCACAAAAAATTGGTGGCCACGAAAATCAAAATTTAGTTTCACACGGCATGGCGCAAGATAAATACGACTTGATTCTGGTGGGCACGGGTTTCGCCTCGTCATTTTTCCTGAAACGTTTTTTGGAAAAAGCGCCCGACACCGCGCGCGTGCTTGTGCTCGAACGGGGGAAGCTCTATAAATATACGGACCGTTTGAAAGTCAAGAGCGGTCAAATGAAGTTGCCGGAAGAGTTCAGGAACAAAGAGACTTACAAGACCGAATCCGAAAAGACATGGACGTTCGATCCCAATTTCGGCGGTAGCTCGAATTGCTGGGCAGGGTGCACGCCGCGGTTCATGCCAAATGATTTTCAATTGAAATCAAAGTATGGCGTTGCTGTGGATTGGCCACTGCGCTATGAAGAGATCGATCCTTACTACGAACAGGTAGAAGATATCATGTCCATCTCGGGACCTGAGGTAACACCATTTCCCCGGAAAAAAGCATATCCGTTGCCACCTCATTTTCTGAGTCTTGTCGATAGAGAATTACAAAAGCACTACGGTGAATTATACATCAGTCAGCCAACCGCGCGCGCGAGTCGGGCCGTTGGGAATCGTGGCGCATGCTGCTCTACTACTACGTGCGACCTCTGTCCGGTGAATGCGAAGTTTACGATTGAGAACACATTGAAGTACTTGTATGAAGATCCGCGCGTAACGCTGATCGAAAGTTCACAGGCCCTTGCGTTGAAAATTGAAAACTCCGTAGCTAAATCAATTACCGTACGCCAGGGAGGGAAGGATGTTGAATACGTCGGCGAAACATTTGGGTTGGGCGCAAATCCAATTTTCAACTCCCACATATTGCTGAACTCTGGCGATACCCTGGAGTGGACAGGAGCAGGGCTCTCCGAACAGGTAGGAACCTATGCCCGTGTTTACCTCGATGGCATTGACAATGTTGGCGGTAGTTCACTGATTACGGCCAACGGCTACATGTTTTATGATATTCCGGAGAGAAGCCAGTATGCGGGTTGCTTAATCGAAAGCAATGGTACGCCTTATGTTCGCAACGAGATCGGCAAGTGGCGGAAGATCGCGTTGTTCAAGTTCATCTTTGAAGATCTCCCGCAAAAAGAAAATCGCGTCACCGTTTCGCAGGATATCGCCAAGCCAACGATTGTGTACAAAGGGATTTCAGATTATGCGCAAAGAGGTTTGGACAACCTGGAAGCCAATGTGAACAAGTACTTTTCTGTGTTGCCCATCGAACGGATGGAGTACGATGGATACAACCAGATGTCGGAGTTTCATATCTGCGGAGCAACGCGCATGAGCGAGAAACCCGAGGATGGAGTAGTTGACAAGGGAATGGTGCATCATCGCTATCGCAACGTGCTCGTATTGGGCGCTGGCGCTTTTCCCACCGTGACACCGGCAAATCCTACGCTTACTTTGTCCGCGCTGTCGTTAATGTCGGCTGATAAATATTACGGATCATGAACAGACGAAAATTCATTGGCGTATCCATTTTCTCAGTTGTCGCTGCAACGGTTGCCAGTATTTTCATTTTTAACAACTTTGAGACCGTCGCGCTTAAGATTTTGAAAAAAGATTTGGCCACGCTGGATATTGACGAGAAAGCCTTTCAGAAATTCATTGACGATGCAAGAGCAGGCAACTATTGGAAACGCATCCTTTTTGATAAGCAGAAACAAACTTTCGTTTTCGCTTTTCACTTCCTGCCGAAAATTGGGTTGCCGTATCAATTCAAGTACTACCAACTCCGCGGAAAGATTGTAGGTGATTTTCTGATGGCCACTGATTTTTTTGTGAATAAGATGGATGAAAAGAGAAGGATAAACTATGTCGGGTTGTACGATCCCTATCTCCGTCCTTGTCAGAATCCTTTTTCCAACTTCGTTTATCCCAGCTAACCAGGCTTGAGAATATTATGGACGCGTCGAAGTATGATCTGATTGTAGTGGGGACAAGTTTCGCTTCTTCATTTTTTTTGAAGAAGTACCTTGAGCAAGCGCCTGCCACAGCAAAAGTTCTTGCCATAGAACGCGGGCAGTACTTCGCCTATCCGAATCGTTTGAAGGCCAGAAGAAATGAAATCAAAGAGCCGGCAGATCTCAAACGCCACTACGACACTTACTTGACGGACTCTGAGAAGCCGTGGCCTTTTGAACCGAATTTTGGTGGATGCTCAAATTGCTGGACAGGTTGTGTGCCGCGCTTCATGCCGAACGATTTCGCCATGAAATCAAAGTACGGAATAGGTGTGGACTGGCCGATTAGCTATCAAGACTTAGAACCCTTCTACGGTCAGGCTGAACAAATCATGGCCGTGGCTGGCCCGGAGATCACACCGTTCCCGAGAAGTACAACTTATCCTTTGCCACCACATGCTTTAAGTACGGTAGACAAGGTGATGCAGAAGCACTACGGTGAGCTATACATCAGTCAACCTGCCGCGCGCGCCACACAAGCTGTTGGCCAACGCTCAGCGTGCTGTTCGAGTAGCAGCTGTGACCTGTGTCCAGTGAATGCGAAGTTCACGATTGAAAATTCGCTGAAGCATTTGTACGAAGACCCAAGGGTGACGCTGATTGAGAATTCTCAGGTCTATGCCTTGAGAATTGAGAACAATGTCGCCAAGTCGGTTCTGGTAAGGCGGGAGGGAAGGGATGAAGAGTTTTTTGGTGAAACCATCGGATTGGGCGCCAATGCAATTTTCAATGCGCATATCCTCTTGAACTCCGGTGACACTTCACCTTTTACAGGATCGGGTGTAACGGAACAGGTTGGGACGTTCGTCAGCGTTTATCTCGATGGGCTTGATAATGTTGGAGGAAGCTCGTTGATATCCGCCAATGGTTATATGTTCTATGATTTTGCCGATCGCAGCAAATATGCCGGATGTCTGATTGAAAGTCTGGCGAGTCCATACATTCGAAATGAGCAAGACAAGTGGAGGCAAATTGCCATTTTCAAATTTGTTTTCGAGGACCTTCCATTGAAACAGAATTATGTGGCGAAGTCGAAGGATTTGTTGAAGCCCTACATCGTGTTCGAGGGAATTTCAGAATACGCCAAAGAAGGCGTGAAAAATCTGGAAGCCAATGTTGAAAAATATTTTTCGGTGTTGCCCGTTGAACGCATAGAGTTTGACGGCTACAACCAGCCAACGGAATTTCATATCTGCTCAACCACGCGGATGAGCAACAGCGCCGACGAGGGCGTCATTGATAAGTCTCTGGTTCACCATCAGTATCGCAATGTGGTGGTATTGGGGAGTGGTTCCTTTCCGACGATTACCCCCGCTAATCCTACTTTAACTTTGTCGGCATTATCGTTAATGGCAGCAGATCATTATTTCTAAGCTTATGAACAGAAGAAAATTCTTTCGCATCGCAATACTTTCAGTGCTAGGGGCAATGGCCGCCAGCATTGCCGCTTACTACAGCTTTGAGTCAATCATCGTGAAGATGTTAAAAAATGATCTGGCCGGTATGCGCGTCAATGAAGGAGACTACAAGAAGTTTATGGAAGAGATGCAGCGTACAAATTTTTGGAAGAAGAATGCCTTTGACTGGAAACGAAAGTCCTTCCTGATTTTGTATTTCTTCCTGCCGAAGATCGGACTGCCGTATCAATTCAAATACTATCAGATCAAGGGAAGGATCGTTGGACAGTTCTTGTTGTCCACTGACTTCTTCCTGAACAAGATGGATCGCAATCAACCGATTAAGTACATCGGACTATATGATCCTTACCTTCGGCCGTGTCAAAATCCTTTTTCCAACATGCATTATGCTTCGTAAGGCCTTTTGCATTCACTTGAGTTAAACCGTTATGAATAATTTGAAATACGATTTGATATTGGTAGGGACCAGCTTTGCGTCTTCCTTTTTTCTGAAGAAGTATCTGGATCGTGCGCCCGCGACGGCGCGTGTTCTGGCCATTGAGCGAGGAATGTATTTTAGTTACGGCGACCGGATCAAAGCCAGGAAGAATGAAATTCCTAACCCCGAGGAGTTGAAGTCGCATCAAGATGCTTATAAGTCGGATTCCAGTAAGCCCTGGTACTTTAACCCGAATTTTGGTGGATCGTCAAATTGTTGGACCGGTTGTGTACCCCGTTTTATGCCGAACGATTTTGTTATGAAAACAAAGTACGGAGTCGGCGCGGACTGGCCCATCAGTTATGATGAACTGGAGCCCTATTACAGTCAGGTTGAAGAGATCATGGCCGTTGCCGGGCCTGAAGTCACACCGTTCAAGAAAAGTACGCGATACCTTTTACCACCCCATGCGCTAAGCACTGTCGACAGAATAATGCAAAAGCACTATGGGCCGCTTTACATCAGCCAGCCTGCGGCGCGGGCGACACAAGCGGTGGGTAAGCGCTCTGGTTGCTGCTCGAGCTGCACCTGCGATCTGTGTCCGGTGAATGCAAAATTCACCATTGAGAATTCCCTGAAACACCTGTACTACGAAGATCCACGCGTTACATGGATTGACAACGCGCAGGCCTATGCGCTGAGAATTGAAAACAATGTGGCGAAATCGGTAATGGTAAAGCGAAACGAAAAGGACGAAGAGTTTTTTGGGGAAACGATCGGGTTAGGAGCAAACGCCATTTTCAACGCACACATATTGTTGAATTCAGGCGATACTTCCGCGATGACAGGTGCTGGGATTTCGGAACAGGTGGGAACTTTTGCGAGCGTGTACCTGGATGGCCTGGAAAACGTTGGAGGAAGTTCCCTGATCTCGGCTAATGGTTATATGTTCTACGATTTTGCCGATCGAAGCAAGTACGCCGGATGCCTGATCGAAAGTATGTCCAATCCTTATATCCGAAATGAGAAGGACAAATGGAGGCAAATTGCCATGTTCAAATTTGTTTTCGAGGATCTTCCACTTAAACAGAACTATGTAGCCAAGTCGAATGACTTGTTGAAACCTGAGGTTGTGTTTGAAGGGATTTCAGAATATGCCAAAGAAGGAATCAAAAACCTGGAGTCGAACGTTAAAAAATACTTTTCGGTGCTGCCCGTAGAGCGTATTGAATTCGATGGCTATAATCAGCCGACGGAATTTCACATCTGCTCAACAACACGGATGAGCGCTGATCCGAAGGAGGGTGTCATTGATAAGCATCTCGTGCATCACCAATATCGAAATGTCGTCGTACTGGGTAGCGGTGCTTTTCCAACGATTACGCCTTCAAATCCGACGTTGACTTTGTCGGCGCTTTCGTTGATGGCGGCTGAGCATTATTTCGGAGGTTGATCAACCCGGGTTCGCCAGTGTTGGATCATCTACAATTCGTTGGATGGTCGACGCAGACGGCGGAAAGAAACAACGAATAGTTCATTTTATCGTTTTCATATTTGTATCTTAAGGGTTTGTACCCTATGCCAACTTCATGACAAAGAAGACGTTGATTGGTTTGGTTGTGATTGCCTTGATCCTGAGCCTCAGCTATGTTGGATACAAGAAGATATTGTTGCCGAACTTCGTAACGAAGGCCATATTGAGCGAAACGGAACCAGCCTTTTTGCCAAATCCCATCAAACGGAGGTTGGCGCGGTCCAAGAAGAAAATCAACGCAAGGGTTGATACGCTACTGGTCATCATGCACAACAAAAACATTACGCTTGATCAGCTGTTACGTTCAGTAGATAAGGTTACAGAAGATCAGGTATACGGTTTCCTGGATGAGCTAAACCACACCTCGATTGAAAGCAGTGACCAGGTTTTTGATATTGGCAAGAAACACTTCACACCCGAATTTGATCCAGAATTGTTACGGGATGTATTTCGACGAAAAGTAACCGTTGATGCAGTACACAAGGCCCTTCACAAAGCAAATCAACAGCGAAGAGATCCGGAAATCGATCCGGCTACAGCGAAGGCAGTAGTAAAGCAATTGCTTATCGAGAAAGAAAAGAAATACCTCGCCACGCAAAGCGAACCGTTGTCTACGGTAGCCAACTGAGCTGGTCGATTACTCCATCGTAAACAACCACACTTCGCTGAAAGGTCTTCTCAGGCGATACTGGTTTCTCACCCGTCGAGCTTCATCAATGTCGTAGGTCGCGAAGATGTAAACGTAATACAGTTCATTTTTCGGATTGATCGCCACCGTCGCGGCATATCCTTTGCCCACAAGATTTTGTGAATAGCTCATGGCATTCTCCATGATCCGGAAAGCGCCCGCTACAACGTAGTGGCCCGCGGCCAGTGAGAACGACCGTGGCGGTGAAGACGTGTTCTTTGCCTTGACCGGCTCGTTGGTCTCCGGCGTAACTTGTTCTTGATTGTGGTTCTGGGTCGGATTATTCTGAACACTGCTCACACCGGTATCTGAGCGCGAACGGTCCGTTTTTTCATCCACGGTCTTTGCAACAACGACGGCAGGAACAATTGCTTTGGCCGCTTGATTGTCAACGAGGTTGTTGTTAGCAGCATCGTTCTGTACGGGCTCTTCGATTGGCAGTTCCTGCGGCTCGTCTTTCTTTTCTTCTGGCTGGTCAACCTTCGCCACTGCCGTTGAATCTTGCTCCGTTACTACCGGAGGCTTCTTGGATTTCTTGGCTACGGGAGGTTCGCGTTTTTTGCCTACACGAAAAGCAAGATGTAATTCGTGTGAACTTGTGGAGATAAAATTCTTATCTACCGGCGGGAGCTCATAGTCATAACTAAAACGGAAGAAATCTTTGACGTTTAGTCCGAAGAAGAAAGCAAAGCCGTTGGTCTCGTGATAAGATGCGCCAGCCCAGGCTTTCTCTTTTACATGCACGATGGAGGCGGCCTCCCAGGAGTTTTGCTTATCGGCGCGTTGGCGATAAAGAAAGTATGGTTCAATCTGTATTCCACTTCCGCCAATGGGGAACTTGTAACTCGCGGAATAAAGTCTGTTGTCCAAAGTGGAGAAGGATACGTCGCCGAACTCACTGGGTGTAAATCGATTTCCTTCGAACAGTTGAGTCAGCGCAAAACCCAGGCGCAGCCCGTGGTTCGTATAGATGACGCCAAAATTTCCATCGACGTAGTAGTTGTTCTGGGACGCGTTGATAATGACTGGATCAGTGGGATCATATTCTCCTTCTTCCAGGTTGAGGTCATTAAAGCCAACACCTCCCGATAGACCAAATCGCAATGTCTGCGCGTCGGCGATGGGAAGAACATAAGCAAATGTTCCCATCACGGAAGTATTGCGCAGGGCTACCACTTCGTCTGAGATGACGCTGAAACCCAGCGCAACTCTCTTCTTGGTCGGATATTGAAAGTTGACGCCCATCGTTGTAGGCGCGTCGTTGACATTCATCCATTGTTTACGATAGACGAGGTATAGGTCTGGAGCACCACTGATGCCAGTGTAAGCCGGATTAAACAGATAAGGATTGAAGAAAAATTGCCGGAACGGCGAAGCGCTCTGCCCAAAGCAGGAGAGTATCGAAAGGCTTAAGAGTAATGTGAGTAGAGATCGCTTCATAGGTTATCGGACAATCCTAACGCCTCCAGTCGTCTGTTGTCCGTCTCCGCATTTAATAATAAAGTAATAGGCTTCTTCTTCCAGGGGTTGTCCTTCAAAGGTTCCATCCCAACTATTGTCGTACGACGTCATTTCAAATACCTTCTTTCCGAATCGCGTGTAAATCGACAGCAAGCAACCGTCGAACATGCTCGGATCAGCCCACGTCCAGGTCTGACCCTTATCATCACCGTTCGGGGTGAAGACTTTCGGGAAGACAGCGCTTTCGATGTCAAGAGGCGTGACGGTAATGGTCACCGTCGCCGTGGCCGTTGATCCACCGTCATCCGTGACGGTCAATTGGAATACATACGTTCCGGCTGTTACTTCACTTACAACCGGCTCCTGCAGGGATGGATCAGAGAACTCCGCTGGCGATGGTCCAGACACCTGGTTCCAGAAGTAGCTGGCAATCGTTCCATCGCTGTCTGTTCCAGAGCCGTGCAATTCAAAAGTGGCAAAGGCGACAACGGTTGAATCTTCACCGGCGTCTGCCGTCGGCGGATTGTTTCCAACCATAGACTGAACTTCAACCGTTACCTCGTCGGTGTCAGTTGCTCCACTGTTATCGGTTACGGTGAGTCTAAAAGTATATACGCCGACGGACAGGCTGTTCAATGACAACGTAGCTTGATCCGTCGCGGATGTGCTTACAGCGGATCCACCCGTCTGCTCCCAAAGGTATTGCACGACTGAGCCGTCGGGGTCGGTTCCACCGCCATTCAAATCGATGGTGTTGTTGGGCAGGAACACTTCCACTTCGCCACCAGCAAAGGCAACGGGAGGAAGGTTGTTGCTAACCGTCACAACCACTTCATCAAACGCTGTCACGTTACCATCGTCGGTCGCCGACAATCTGAAATTGTACGTGCCCGTTTGAAGATTGCTGAGGCTTGCAGTTAAGGCGTTTGCATTTGTGATCGTAGCGGTATTGGGACCCGATACCTGAGTCCATGCTGTGCTGCTAATGGTTCCATCAGCGTCAGTCGCGGTTCCGGTGAGCGTTCCCGTCGGAGGGGGAATAACCAGGAATAAGTCAGGACCGGCATCAACCGTAGGAGGATTGTTCGGCAACGCAGTATTCACTGTGACGGAAACCTCGTCAAACGAAGTGGCGCCGTCGTCATCCGTTACGGTCAGGCGGAACACATAGACACCAACGATCATTGCGCTGGCAGTCAAATTAGCAGTAGCTGCTCCAGCGAGTGTGGCGGTTGAAGGCCCGGATGATTGGGTCCATGCGTAAGTCGCGATCGTGCCATCGGTGTCAATTCCTGATCCTGTGATAGGTGTTGAACTCACGGGCAGCGTAATAGAAATATTAGCACCTGCTGAAGCTATAGGAGCAGCGTTCGGAGGCGTTGGATTCACTCTGACGTTAACTTCATCAAATCCCTGTTGTCCTGCGTTGTCCGTTACCGTCAGGCGGAATATGTAGGTTCCTTCATTTAACGCAGAGGCGCTTAAGGTAGCCGTTGCCTGACCTGAGAGCGTAGCAGTAGTAGGTCCCGATGTTTGTGTCCATGCATACGTCGAGATAGTTCCATCCGTATCGGTACCACCACCCGAGAATGTCTCTGCCTGATCCGGCAGCGTGATGTTCTTGTTCGGGCCCGCGTCCGCTGTTGGAGGTTGGTTAGCGGGAACGGGTTGAACGCGGATGTTGATTTCGTCAAAGCCGGTTGAACCTTTATCGTCAGTGACGGTAAGTCGGAAGACATAAACGCCGACGACCAAATCGCTGATGTTAAGATTAGCTTGCGTTACATCTGAAGTGGTAGCTGTTGAAGGGCCACTGATCTGATTCCAGTTATATCCCGCGATCGATCCATCTTCATCAGTTCCGGTACCGGTCAAGCTCGCGTTGTCTGTTGGCAACGTAAGGATCACGTTGTTGCCGGCGTTGGCGATTGGAGGAATGTTGTAAGGAATCGGTTTTACGGTGATAGCGACTTCGTCAAAAGCGGAAACACCTTTGTCGTCGGTCACAGTCAATCGTAATACATATATTCCTTCCACCAGGTCCTGTGCTGCAGTCGATGCGCTCGTCGCTGCAGTGAGCGTTGCGATGGAGGGGCCATTGATTTGCGTCCAGGCATACGATGCGATCGTACCATCGGTGTCAGTTCCCGAGCCAGTCAAGGATACGTTGTCTACGGGTAAAAAGATTTGTTTGTCCGCGCCTGCGTTGGCAACCGGAGGAATGTTAACAGGTTGTGGGTTGACTTTGACGTTGATATCCTTTTGTCCATTTGCACCCTGGTTGTCGGTCACCGTCAAACGGAATACATAAGTACCAGCGATCAAGTTGCTGAAGGTAATGTTCTGTTGATTGGTAGCTGTTGATCCCGCTGTGTTAGGTCCGTTCACCTGTGACCAGGCATAGGACGCAATAGTACCATCTGAATCTGTTCCCGAACCATTGATAACCACCGAATTCGTCGGCAATGTTATCTCCAGGTCTGGTCCCGTAGCCGCGACTGGAGGCACATTGGGCGGAGCAGGATTTACGGTTACGGTCACTTGATCGGTATCAATGATCCCGTCGTTGTCAGTGACGCGCAGCGTAAAGACATAAATTCCCGCGGTCAGTCCTGATACGCTGATCGATGCGGAAAACTCGTTATCAATGGTAGAAGCATTGGGGCCACTGGTTTGCTCCCAAACATAAGATGTTATCGTTCCATCCGGATCGGTACCAGAGCCGACGAGACTCACCGTATTGGTGGGCAATGTGATCGTTTTGTCAATGCCCGCATTGGCGACTGGCGCCTGATTCACTGCGTCCACAAAAACCTTTACTTCGTCCATCGCCGTCGCACCACGATTGTCCGTGACAACCAGTTGGAAAGTATAGATACCTTCACCTAAGTCGGTGAGAGTAAGGCTCGGTTGATTCAACGCGCCTGTCGATCCCTGACCAGGACCATTGATAAAGGCCCATTGATAACTGACAATGGTTCCATCGGCGTCGGTTCCTGATCCAAGGAGTACGACGGAATTGGTTGGTAAGGTCAGCGTTTGATCAAGCCCTGCGTTGGCAACCGGAAGTTGGTTCGGAGGCTGTGGTAAAACTGTAACCTTCACCTGGTCGGTGTTCTGTGCACCATTGTTATCGGTGACAGTCAAAGCGAAATTATAAATTCCATCGGTGAGCGCACTTACCGTGGGATTCATCGCCGTCGTGCTGGTGAATGAAGCCGTGGATGGTCCACTGACTTGGACCCACAAGTATCCGACAATTGAGCCATCCGGATCGGTACCACTACCAGACAAGAGTGTTGAGCTCATCGGTAGGGTAATGGTTATATCTGTGCCTGCATTAGCCGTGGGAGGGATGTTGGCTGCAGGGAATACGTTGACTACTACAAGGTCTGATCCCTTATCACCTCGGTTGTCCGTCACAGTCAATGCAAACGTGTATGTTCCCACCGCGAGGTTCGTGATGTTGGTGGTGCTTGCTGCAGGACTTACGATGGTTGCTGTCGTTGGACCACTTTGCTGAACCCACTGATAAGAAGAGATCGTTCCATCGGAATCGGTACCTGATCCTACGAATTGCGTGGAGTTGGTAGGAAGCGTGATGTTCTTATCAGGTCCTGCATTCGCGACAGGTGGTTGGTTTGGTGGAACAGGCAACACTTTGACAACAACCTGGTCAGCGCTGGCGCTTCCTCTGTTGTCTGTTACTGTGAGGGTAAAGACATAATTTCCTTCGATCAATCCTGTAATGTTAGATGACGCGGCTGCAGGCGTTGCAATATTGGCGGTGTTGGGTCCGCTGGTTTGCGTCCACGCGTACGTGGATATCGTTCCGTCACTGTCTGTTCCTGAACCGACCAGCGTTGAATTATTAACCGGTAAAGTAATCGTGATGTCCGTGCCTGCATTTGCTACAGGGGGAGCGTTCGGTGGCTCTGGCAAAACTGTTACAATCACCTGGTCAACACCCGTGCTTCCTTTGTTGTCAGTAACGGTCAATGTGAAAACATAAACGCCTTGCTGAAGCGCCGAGAGGTTTGTGGCTGCCGCTGCCGGCGTAGCAATGCCGGCAACTGAAGGGCCGCTGCTCTGAGTCCACGCATAGGAAGCAACTGTGCCGTCGGCATCTGTTCCTGATCCTGATAGCGATGATGTACTAACCGGAAGGGTAATGGTTTTGTCCAGACCAGCATTTGCCACTGGCGGAGCATTCGGTGGTTCAGGGAGAACGGTGACTGAAACCTGGTCAATTCCTGTCAATCCTGCGTTGTCCGTGACGGTTAAAGTAAAGGTATATGATCCTACGATGAGACCTGAAGCTACGAGCGTCGCGGTTGTGTTGCCGGAAAGCGTTGCTGTATTTGGGCCGGAAGTTTGTGACCAGGAATAACTCGCGATCGTTCCGTCGCTATCTGCACCAGAACCATTGAAGGTCACAGTAGCAACAGGTGCCGTGATGCTCTTGTCGGGGCCAGCATTAGCCACTGGCGGCATTGGCGGCGGTGCTGCAATTACTTGTACCGTTGCAAAATCCGATGCCGTCAATCCGGAGTTGTCTGTCGCTGTCAGCGTAAAGGTGTAAGTACCTGCTGTCGTAAGTCCGGTGATGTTCGTTGTTAGTCCGGCGGGCGTTGCTATGACGCCGGTTACGGGGCCGCCGGTTTGTGTCCATGCGGTTGAAGCGATTGTGCCGTCAGGATCAGTAGCTGTTCCCGTCAAGGATGTGTTCGCAGTCGGCAAGGTAATCGTCTTGTTAACACCCGCATCCACAGTAGGAGGTTTCGGAGTCGCTACGCCTCGTCTGTAGGAGAGGAACCACTCATAGATGTTGGGGTTGTAATAAGTATGTGTAGGAGAGTAAGCCTTATCCCATGTGCTACTTCCGTGTGTACCATTGACAACAACTGTCCAGATGGGGGCGGGATTGGGACTTTGCGTATTCATCCCGTTGATCGGTCGCTTACCGTCGGCGAGCGGCACCTGCGTATCCTTATCACCATGTATTGCCCATACAGCAATTTTGGCCTGCGCGGTTTTCTTGGCTTTGTTGAAGTCGCCGGCACCCGATACAGGAACCATCGCAGCGATATAATTGGGGACGTTGGCCGCGTCATAGGAAGTATCCCAACTACCATCACCACCCATACTTAAACCGGTGATATACAAACGATCAGGATCGATGTTGTAGGTGGCCAGGGCATAGTCGAGGAACCTGTGCACGTCGCCCACCCATCCAAACCGGTTTGTGGTTTGTTGAGGCGAAAGAACAACGAAGCACTCATTGACACCATTAACGGTGAAACACATCGTCGCGCCATTCTTGATGAATTTCGCTACGCCGTGGGCAGCAACTTTGTTGATGTCAGGAACATTCCCGTCCCCACGTTCGCCGGATCCGTGCAAAAAGATAATACACGGGTAGGGGGGATTCGATGTAGAATATCCCGGAGGAAGGTATTCCAGGTACCCGAGGTAACCGGGCATTCTTTTCGGAGTTTGCTGCGCCCATGATTGCGTCGTTAGTCCGAATAGGACCACTATCAGCGACAGAATGGGCAAGGTGATTCTGGGGCCAGGGCTTTTCACGGTGGTGGTGTTTAACCGATAGTCATTTATGAAAGTGCATACAATTCCGCCACTTCGTCGAGATCTTTCATATTCCCACAACCCATCCCTGATAACGCTCCGTCAAGAAAGTGGCTAAGCAACCACTAAATGCAGAGCAAACGATTTAGAAAGATTCGGCGTTTTCTTTGGCAAAAGGGACTATAAAAATACGAAAATATATCCTTTCTTACGTCAGAAGGTCACCCCTTTTAACCCGGGATACCGCCCGCTTATCCCCGAATTTTGGCGTTACCACCCCTCTGGCATGTTCTTCTTCACTTCAATGTTGCCAAATTCCTGTCCTTTACGCGCTCCGACGGCTTTGGCCCATTCGGCCATTTTTTTAATTCCTTCGTCCAAACTTACAGCACCCGAAAGCCCAAAAATGGTGTGTGCCTTGGCATGATCGGAATAAGCGTGTTGCACTTCTTTCCGGGCACGCAGGTAGGTAACATTGGGTTTCGCGCTCAAGTGCTTGCAAACGACATCCACCAGTTCATTGATGGTATAGGGCTTATCGGCGCCGATGTTAAAGGTCTCGTTGTAAGCTTTGGGGTTGTTGACTGATGTTGCGATCGGAATAGCAACGTCATCAATATAGCTGAAGGCCCTGGTTTGCGTTCCATCGCCGAAAATGGTCATCGGCTTTTTCTGCATGATTTGGTTCATGAAAATACCGATGACATTTCTGTATCGATCACCAATGTTTTGATTCTCACCATAAACATTATGTGGTCGGAAGATGATATAGTTCAATCCGAACATTTCGTGCGCGGCTTTCAGGTCGAGCTCAACGGCGTACTTGGATACACCATAGGGATCTTCCGGCACCGGCGTCATGTCTTCCGTCATCGGGAGTTGACCAGGTCCGTACACCGCGATCGACGATGTAAACACGAAACACTTACACTCATGCTTGACGGCCTCGTTGATGAGGTTGATACTACCGATGAGGTTCGTGTTGTAATTGAATCGACGGATGAAGTGCGACAATCCCTCAGCAGCATAAGCGGCAAGGTGATAGACGTAATCGAATTTGTATTGATTGAATAACTCTGACAGAAGCGCGTGATCGGTTACAGAGCCTTTTACGAAAGTGGCTCCATTTGGAATGTGATCCTCGAATCCACCGCTCAAGTCGTCCAACACAACGACGTTGTGTCCTAGCTTCAAGCAGTGTTTTACAACGTGAGAACCAATAAACCCGGCACCTCCGGTAACAAGTGAGTTGATCTTATTCATGGGTGTTTAGATAGTATTAGAAGTTTAAGATTTGGCCGTACTCAAGTTCCAAATTAGTCCCCTGTAGAAATTTTTCAAATGCGTAAACTGTCCGTTGACAAGGTACTTCAGCGAGAACTTTGGAATAATAGCAAAGGTGAGAAACACCAGGAAGCAGGAGAACTGCAATCCTGAACTATTTCTCCGCATAAATAGAATTCTGTTTCGGTTGTGGTAATACGCCTTGATCGCGCTTTCCTTTCCCATGGTGATGGACTCCTTATGGAATATCAATGCCGTGGGCTGATAGTATATCTTGTAGCCAGCTCTCCGAATGCGCGCCGACCAATCCAATTCTTCATAGTAGATAAAGAACAGGTCAGCCAGTGTTCCGGCCTTCTCCACGACTTCTCTTTTCAACAGCATGGCCGCACCGTGGGCGTAAGCGGTAAATCCGGGACTATCAAATTGGCCTTTGTCTTCTTCCTTGTCGCCGATGGCTTTGTTTCGCCCCGTGATGGGATTGATTTCTGTGAAGCCAGCATACTGAAGAACCTTCGGGTGATGAAAATATCGGATCTTCGGACTGACTACGCCGATGGCAGGATCCTGCGCAAATGGCTCGAGCATTTTTTCCAGCAGGTCGGGCGTTACCTCGGTGTCGTTATTCACTACAAAATAATAGTCGCCTTTAGCCGCGCGGATACCGACGTTATTGCCTCCCGTGAAACCGAGATTTTCGGAATTCACGATCAGCTTCACCGAAGGATAGTTCTTTTGAATCAACGCCGTTGGGTTTTCCTTTGAAGCGTTGTCCACCAGAATGATTTCGTAGTTGGGATAGGTGAGATGCTTCGCAGAATCAAGAAACTCACAGGTGACCTTGATCTGATTATAATTTAGGATGATGATGGAGACTAAAGGGTGGGTTGGTGAGGCCATTACTTTTCCTGATAAATTGAATCGACGGTGGTACTGTTGTGTTCGGTATGAATAAATTGTTTTGCGCCGCTTCTGGACTGAAGAATGGCTTGAATGGTTTTGAAGATCACTTGGGGCAATAACAAGAATGCCTCGATTAGCTTTCTAGAATAATATGACCGGGGGATGGCCATCATTAACGCCGCCAGGTAAATCGCGGTCACACCCCACCAATGCAGAACAACATCAGGCTGATGGAAATACAAAATGGTGAACAGGGGAGTTAGAATGAATAGCACTAATAAGGTGTTTATCCGCGACGGAAATAGGTTATGACAGACCGCTAAGTTAAAGTAGTCTACATTCCCACGGAAGAGCAACTTAATTCCTTTGAAAAAATGTTTTCCCAACATCGCGTACTGCCCGCCAATCCAACGGCGGCGTTGATTCTTGTAAGCTTCCGGCGAGTCAACTTTTTCATCGTATACTAATGTTCCTTTCCGGTAACGGATTTTATGGCCGCTTTCGGCGAGGGCAATTTGCAATGCTTTGTCTTCAACAGGGGAGTCAATGGCGCCCAGTTCTTTCTTGAGCAAGTCGAAAGAAAACGCCATACCCGAGCCAATGAGTGCCGAGGACAAACCGAGTGCCTGAGCGCTTTGTCTGTACAAGTGATTGTTGATGGCTTCACTCAAACCATCCAGGTAGGCCATCGGTGTTCCTGAATTCTTGGCCACGCGTTGAAATTGAATCACTTCTTCTCCTGATGCGTGCAGGCGATTAACGTCTTTCAACAAATCGCTGCTGAAGACATTATCGGCGTCTGCGACCATGGCGATATCATATTTCCTGGTGAGATGCTCAAGCGCAAAATTAAGAGACTTGGATTTGGTACTTTTCTCGAACTCCACCTTCATCACGATCGCGCTGGTCTTTTGCAGGGATGCAAGTGTCTCCGGCTTCAGTGAATCCGCCAACACAACCACATCGAAGGACTCCTTTGGGTAGTCGAGTTCCAACAAGAGTTTCGTGGTATGCTGTATTACTTTATCCTCCTTATAGCAAGGAACCAGTATTGCGATGGTGCGAAATGTGGATGGATCTTTCGGTGAGGATCGCTTGTAAAAGTGACCCGCAATGGAAAGGCTCAGAACGTAAATCGAATTGATGGCAAAGAAAACAAACAGTATACCTTCCAGCATTTCTTTGCGAATTGAACTTTATACCTTCTCCTTCTGAAGAAGCGCTGGAAGCGTGGAAAACAGTATCCGAAGGTCAAGGACAAAGGAGTTCTTCATGGCGTACTCCATATCCAGTTGGATGCGTTCATCTTCAGACATATTCTCTCTTCCTCTTTTCTGAACTTGCCACAGGCCAGTAATTCCGGCAGGGGCGAGGAACCTCCAGGCGATTTGATCTTTGGTCAGCTTTTCCGCTTCGTACAAGGGCAGCGGACGATTGCCAACCAACGACATGTCACCTTTCAGGACATTGAAGAGTTGAGGGATTTCATCCAAACTGGTGTTCCTCAAAAACTCACCCACTTTCGTAATTCGTGGATCGTTTTTGAATTTGAAGAAAACACCATTTTGTTCGTTAGCATTATTGTATTGGTTCAAGTGCGCAAGCTTCGCCAACTCCGCGTCGGCACCTACACGCATCGATCTGAACTTATAAAAGTCGAAAATTTTATAGCCCGCGCCGGCACGCTTGGAGATATAGAATATAGGTCCGCGCGATTCGAGCTTAATCAGTACTGCAATTAATATTAAGAGTGGAGACAGGAATACTATCCCGGCCAACGCGAGAATAATATCGAACGTTCTCTTCAGCGCCCAAAGTTTGATTTTGGGGACCTCCTCATAAGTGCGTTGAAAGACGTAAGGCTTATTGCCTCTTTGATTTTTGTAGGTCTTAAGCTTTTTGATGAATTCGATGCGCTTGAGGAACGCGTAAGTGATCGCGCCGTAGTGATACTCATCAGCGCCTATCTTTATCGCTAAATCCTTGGTGGCCTGATCAAACTTCGCGGTGTACAGAATGAAAGGAATTGACTTCTGTTTCGCGAGCTCCTTTAGCTCCAACAAGTTGGGCGTCACTTCTACGGCGTTAATTAAAACGCAATCGCAGGGTAATACATCAGCTTTGATTTGGTTCAGTGCCTCTACCAGGCGAGCAGAGCTAAAGTAGATCGTCTCCTGGATGTAATCGTGATCAGGAATTGCTTCCTGAGCGTTTACGCGCAGAATGTGTTTAGTGAATACAGGCACCTGAGTCTTTGATTCAGTGACCAAAGATATAGGAGATTCATGAACATCTAGTTTTATAGCTATGTCCATTCTTAACTTGCAAATACATTTTGACCAGTGAATTCCAGTGCCCGCTCAACCTCCGCCACTAATGACTGGGGTTCGAACGGTTTAACAAGGTAAGTGAAAGCCCCAAGATCCAGACACTGCTTGCGTTTCGCAGAGTCGTCGTGACCGGATAGGATGATTACGGGAATGTTCCTGAATAATCCGCTACTGCTAAGGTTCTCCAGAAGTTCGACACCATCCAGCGACGGCATCTTGATATCCGAGATGATCAAGTTAGGCATGTTGCCATCAGTCAGCCACGACCAGGCTTCCATACCATCATTCATGATAATCACTTCGTACTTCTTCTGAAGGATCTTTTCCAAAAGCCAGCATAAAGGAACATCGTCCTCAATAACTAATACCTTCTTCATGGTATTGATCTTTTAAATACCCAAAAAATGCTGCTTTAAAGATCGGAGATACCTAAGGTGGGACCTTTAAAGCCAACTATAACTTTAGACAAACCAAAGCTAAATAAAAAAAGTGATACGTATGTAACCTTTACATCCAAAATTAATTTAAAAGTTTAAACCCCAATACACGAAATGAGGCCGCATTGTAATGCAATTGATGATTTTGAAGATGCAGTTGGTGTGAATTCAAACGGATGATCGAGTAATGTTTTGGAGCATTTCAACCGTTTTCATCCTGTTTATTTTACCGTTTCCAGTAAAGGTGAAGTTGGGTAAATAAAAAAATTGCTTCGGCATTTCATACTTTGAAAGCAACGCCGAAAGTTTTTTCATCACTTCCTGTTCTTGAGCCGCCGATAGTGGAGAACTTTCCACAATAAGCACAACTTTCTGTCCTAGTTTGGAGTCGGGGACACCGGTTAACAGCACGTTCGAGTAAATCTTAACTGCTCTCAACACATTCGTTATTTCTTGTTCCAGGTGTTCCGGGATAATTTTAATCCCGCCAGAGTTGATGACATGATCGGCCCGTCCAAGCCAGCGAAAAGTTGTCGGTCCTGAAATTTCAACGAGATCATTGGTAGAGATTACTCCCTGTAAATGGGGAGCCTCAACTTGCAGGCACCCGCGCTCGTCCGTTCTGATTCTGATTTCAGGCAGGCAAGTATAGTCGTCAGATTTTCCCGCGCCATTCAAATCGCGTAAGGCGATATGGCTGAAAGTTTCCGTCATGCCATACGTTTCAACAAACCGGCAAGAAAGGGTTTGAAGAATCACTTTTGTCTCATCATCCAATGGCGCTCCGCCAATGATGATGGTTTTGAATCGACGAAGTCTTTCAATTTTAGGTGATCGGCAGATTTCAAAAACCTGCGCCGGAACCATGGCCGCAAAATGAATGATGTGATCCTGTAGGTTGTCGGGAAGAACGTTCGATGGCGTCGTTGCTCTGATTTGCATGCCCGTAACGAAACACCTGACGAGCATCATTTTCCCGGCGATGTAACTCGGATCGAGGCAAACGAGCGCAACATCACTGCGCTTTAGTCCAAGCGCTTTTTCGGTGAGTTGTGCACTGGTAGTAAGTTGATCACGGGATGCGATAATGATCTTTGGATCACCCGTTGATCCACTGGTTTGAAGTTCGAAGGAGTTTGCAGGACCTAACCAAGCCCTGATGAATGAGAATGTATGCTTCTCGAAGAGATCCTTTGGAGTTTCCTTTTGACTTGTGATATCGGAAATCAAAACATCCCGTCCATTGATCCACAGGGTGGGGTAGGGATACTCCATAATTGAGATGATTAAAGATGTTCGATGTCCTTCTTAAAACGATCCAGGATTTCCGCTTCTGAATCGCTCAGCCCACTGCACGCTTCAGCAACTTTGGTCATTACGCGAACGGCCTTTTGTTTCATGTCCGCTGACAGATATGCTTTGTATCGCCGGAAGTCATGAATCGCTTCGTTATACGCTTTGCTAATGGACGGTTGAATTACTTCATCCAGCAAGTCGAAACGGCTTTGCGCTGCCCATGAATCGAATTCCAATTCCTCTTGTATAATATTATTAAAGGCAATCCGCTCTTCAGCACTCAAGCCTTTGTCCGCCTTGGCGATAACATAAGCCATTTCTGCAATGCCCCTTAAAATCTCGAGCTTTTCGATATTCATTTGTCGTCCGTTAAAGAGATGAGAAAGATGAACAAGTTCAACTAAATGATCAAGGAAACTTAGGATACTTTGACCAGTCTGGTTCGCGCTTCTCCAGGAACGCATTCTTACCTTCTTTGGCTTCCTCGCTTAAGTAATATAGGAGCGTTGCATTTCCCGCCAGTTCCTGGATTCCAGCCTGACCATCCAATTCCGCATTGAAAGAACTCTTGAGCATACGGATCGCCAGCGGACTTTTCGCAATGATCTTCTTCGCCCAGGCTACATAAGTTTCTTCCAGTTTTTCCAGTGGGACTACCTTGTTGACGAGGCCCATTTCAATCGCTTCGGTTGCATCGTACTGATCGCACAGGTACCAGATCTCGCGGGCTTTTTTCTGACCCACGATACGGGCGAGGTAAGAAGCACCAAATCCGCCGTCAAAGCTGCCAACCTTCGGACCAGTTTGTCCGAAGCGTGCATTCTCTGCGGCGATGGTCAGATCGCAGACAACATGAAGAACGTGACCGCCCCCAATAGCCCAACCGGCGACCGCTGCGATCACTGGCTTGGGGATTGAGCGAATCAGCTTCTGAAGATCCAACACGTTCAATCGTGGCGTCGTATCCTCGCCAACATATCCACCGTGGCCACGTACACTTTGGTCGCCACCGCTGCAGAAAGCTTTTCCGCCTTCACCGGTTAAGATCACCACGCGGATGTCGGCATCCTCGCGACAGATGTACATTGCGTCAATCATCTCCATCACCGTCAATGGTGTGAAGGCGTTGTGAACGTGCGGTCGGTTGATACTGATTCTCGCGATTCCTTCGTATTTGGAGAAGAGTATTTCCTTATATTCTTTAATGGGTGTCCACGAATAGTTAAGCTTCATAACGCTGTTTGATTTTCTGTTTCAATTTCTCAAATACTTTCTGACATTCTTCCGTACTGGTTTCGATTTCCAGGACTTTTGTTTTTCCACTGTTGGTCATCAAAGCATCAACCGATGCTTGCATGGCTCCGCTGCTGGCATGGATGTATTCAAATCCGAACTCCTCGCAAAGTCTTCTTGCGTTGAGTTTTTGTTGGGTGACAAAAAAATCGTCGGCCTCGGGCATTGAACCAGGTCCATCAATCATCTTGAAAATAACCCCTCCATGATTGTTGAGGACGATCACTTTCAGATTGGGTAGGGCATAGTTGTGCCAAAATGCATTTCTATCATAGAAGAATGCAAGGTCGCCGGTGATCAGCACGTGTTGCTGTCCAGTATTGATCAATGCGTGGCCCACAGAGGTACTCGTGCAGCCGTCGATACCACTCGTACCGCGATTGACGTGTACCCGAATGGAATGTTGAGCCGACGTCAAGCCGATAAAGTTGGCATAACGTACGCTCATGCTGTTGGCAAGATGGAGGTGGGCAGTATTGGGTAAACTCGCCATCGCTGTTTTGACCAGCGCGAATTCGCCAACATTATTCTGGGCAAAAAAATCTTCGAGCGTTTTTTCTGCTTTCCCTTCTTGCTCAGCCCATCGGGCCAGGTATTCAATCTGTTCTTTTGATGACGCCTTGTCTATGGTATTCAACGTCGAGAGAAACTCGTCGGGAGTAGTATTGAAAACGTGCGTGATACTTTTATAGGTATCTGCTAACCGCCCGGCAGGCTGAATATGCCAGTGTGCCTTCGGCGCAAAGCTCCGGAGAAATGTTTTTAGATTCTTTGAGATGACCGACTGCCCAAACGTAATCAACAGGTCTGGCTGCAGCGAGCGCTTTACCTGTTCTGTTGATTGACCCAGAAATCCATCGTGATGCCTGATGGCCGAGGGAATGCCGTGAAGATTTGAAATAATGTCACCAACGACAGGCACTGATTTCCCTTGGAGTTGCGTGAGCGAATCAATCAAACGCATTGAAGGCTCAGACTGACCGCCGACAATGAGTATGCGGTTATAATCTTGCCAGGTGCCAAGCGTCTTTTTCTGCGCGTCAGTCAACGGGAAGTCAGTCGAGAGGTCCTGAATCGTACGCACCGATGTTGAAAAAGAAATCTCTTCACCCTTATTTGGATAAAGCGGTTCGCGAAAAGGTAAATTGACATGAACGGGGCCTCGCGGCTCTTGCGTCGCCAGCGAGAGCGCTTCATTCACCATCCGGTTAATGGCCCACTGATTGTCAGGATGCTCATACTCTTGCGGTAGTTGGAATGAACGCTTCACATGCTTTCCAAAAATATCCGTCTGATAAATCGTCTGACCATCGTGTTGTGCTACCCATTCAGTTGGACGGTCGGCGGTGAATACAATTAAAGGTGTTTCACTGAAGAATGCTTCTGCCACAGCTGGCGCGAAGTTATAGGCGGCGGAACCTGAAGTACAGAGAAGAATAGTAGGAATGCGTTGATACTGAGCGATCCCTAGGGCGATAAAGGCCGCGCTTCTTTCATCTGAAAACGTTCTGGTTGTGATGAATGGGTGCCTTGCGAATGCCAGCGTGAGCGGAGCGCATCTCGATCCCGGACATAAGACCGCTTGATTTAACCCTTTGCGTGCACAGAGTTCGGCAATGTCGTAGATCGGTTGGAATCGGGTCATTAATATTTCGTGGCTGCGAATATGGAAAGGGAGGTGCTAATAGTCAAACAACCTTCGAGTCAGGGGCAACATTTTTATGGATGAGGCTATTCCTTCACCTTAACACCAAAGGAATGAAAGGACTTGCCGTGAATCAGTTTGTTCAATTCCCGTTGGGTTTTCATGACGTCGTCGAGAAGTAGGTCAAGCTCGTCGTGATAAAGTTTATAAATTAGTTTCCATTCATCTTTGTCCATGAAGCCATCGGCATTGGCGATTACACAAAGCCAGGCAATGCACCGTATCTGTTGTTTTTGAGATAGTTTTTTCAGCGAAGCAGTTCCTTCTGCCAATAGTGCTGGCAAGCCCTTCGCCTTTAGCGCTTCCAGGTCGCTTTCGAATTTATCAACGGGCAGCCCCTCCGCTTCCAGCATTTTCTTTCCCAGGAAAAGTTCTCGCTCGTTTATCTTCCCATCTGCATTGATCAGTAAAAAATAGAGGTTGATTAGAGTCGATTTGAAATTCATAAGGTCAGAGGCCCATCCCCAGCTAAAAAATGGTCCCGTGCAATGGGGGCTCAAACTTAGTTTATTGAGCGAGCTATCAAAAATTAACGCGTCATTTTTTTCTTGGGTTCACACGGATCATCGACGGGCAGTCCTTCACCCAAACTTGGGCAAAAAAAACCGGCTAAAATCTCTTTGTGAAAGTATGTCAATATCAGGTTTTTGGATAATGAATTTTGCTATCTTGCGGGGCTTTAAAAAGAGCTACTGACGAGTTAAAATCCAAAGTTTAGATGGCAGAAGAAACCGGTGGCCTACCCCCTGGCAGGCAGAGTATAATCCCGATTAATATTGAAGATGAAATGCGCGGTGCCTACATCGACTATTCGATGTCGGTTATCATATCCCGCGCGTTGCCCGACGTGCGTGACGGATTGAAACCCGTGCACAGAAGAGTGCTGTTTGGTATGCTCGAACTGGGCGTAAACTATAATAAGCCTTACAAGAAGTCAGCCCGTATTGTGGGAGAGGTGTTGGGTAAGTATCACCCGCACGGAGATGCGTCTGTTTACGACACCATGGTCCGGATGGCACAAGACTGGTCGCTCCGCTACACGCTGGTGGATGGACAAGGTAACTTCGGATCGATCGACGGCGACTCGCCGGCGGCGATGCGATACACCGAAGCCAGACTTCGCAGGATCGCTGAAGAAATGCTGGCCGATATCAACAAAGAAACCGTTGACTTCCAGCCCAACTTTGACGACTCCTTAAAAGAACCGACCGTTCTCCCTGGCAAACTCCCGAACCTCCTTTTGAATGGTTCGTCGGGAATTGCGGTGGGCATGGCCACCAACATGGCTCCCCATAACCTCACCGAGGTCGTGGATGGAATTATTGCCTACATAGATAATAAAGACATAACCATACCGGAGTTAATGAAATATGTCACGGCTCCGGACTTCCCAACGGGTGGTTTGATCTATGGACACTCCGGCGTCCAGGAAGCGTTCCTAACGGGCCGTGGAAGAATCGTGATGCGGGCAAAAGCCGAGATCGTGACCTCCTCCACCGGCAAAGACCAAATCATCGTTACCGAGATTCCCTACATGGTGAACAAGGCCCTGATGATCGAGAAGACCGCGGCGCTGGTTAACGAAAAGAAGATAGAAGGTATCTCTGATATCCGCGACGAGTCGGATCGCGAAGGTTATCGGATAGTGTACGACCTTAAACGAGATGCTATCCCGAACATCGTACTGAACAACCTGTTCAAGTACACGCAGCTTCAGTCCACTTTCGGTGTCAACAACGTGGCGTTGGTCAAAGGAAGACCGATGACGCTCAACCTGAAAGATCTCATTAAGTATTTCGTCGAGCACCGTCATGAGGTTGTTGTTCGCAGAACCAAGTTTGAACTGGCCGAAGCCGAGCGACGTGCTCACATCCTGGAAGGCTACCTCATCGCGCTGGACAACCTGGACGAAGTGATTTCCTTAATCAGAAGTTCAAAAGATCCAGAGACGGCCAAGGATGGATTGATGAGTCGATTTGGACTCTCAGAAATTCAGGCAAAGGCTATTCTGGATATGCGTCTTCAGCGCCTCACCGGCCTGGAGCGTGATAAGATCCAACAGGAATACAAGGAAGTAAAGGAACTCATCGAGAAGCTGAACAACATCCTGGCCAATGAACCCGTGCGGATGCAGATCATTAAGGACGAACTCAACGACCTGAGGGAACGCTACGGCGACGCCCGCAGAACGGAAGTCGTTCACAGCGATGACGACATCACCGTTGAGGACATGATTCCCAACGAAGAAATGGTAATCACCATTTCTAACCAGGGATATATCAAGCGAACTTCACTCTCCGAATACCGGACACAAGGACGCGGTGGAATCGGTTCGAAAGGTGTAACGACCAAGGAGGATGACTTCACTGAGCACTTATTCATTGCGCAGGCACACAACTACCTGCTCATTTTTACCGATCGGGGTCAAGTGTTCTGGAAGAAGGCTTACGAAATTCCGGAAGGAAATAAGACCTCCAAGGGTCGCGCCATTCAGAACCTCATCAACATTCAGCCGGGTGAGACCGTGCGTGCAATCATTACGATCAAGAACCTCACTGACGAGGACTACATCAATAACAATTTCGTAATCCTTTGTACTGAAAAAGGAACCATCAAGAAGACATCGCTCGAGGCATATTCCCGTCCACGTCAAGGTGGTATTAACGCGATTACTATCCACGATGGCGACCGGTTGTTAAATGCTTCATTGACAAATGGTAACAACCATATCATTATCGCGAAGAGCGAAGGTAAGGCTGTTCACTTCCATGAATCAGATGTGCGTCCAATGGGCCGCACGGCTGCCGGTGTACGCGGTGTAACATTGGAATCGGATCAGGACAAGGTGATCGGAATGGTTTGTATAACCCGTGAAGATGCTAACTTGCTGGTCGTTTCTGAAAATGGATACGGCAAGCGTTCGTCGACTGAGGATTACCGCATTACCAAGCGCGGCGGCAAAGGCGTCAAGACCATCAATATCACGGACAAAACTGGCAAGCTTGTTGCCATCAAGGAAGTGGTTGATGAGGATGAATTGATGATCATTAACCGGTCGGGTATAACAATTCGCATTAAGGTGAGCGAATTGCGCGTGATGGGACGAGCTACCCAAGGCGTGAGGCTGATTAAACTTAACGACGAAGACCGGATATCATCTGTGGAAAAAATTCAGCAGATGGTAGAAGACAAAGTCGAAGACAAAGACGACAAAGCCGAAGACAAAGAAGACAAAAACGAATAACCCTTTTTTACTTACTTAACTTTTAGACGATGAAAAAAATAGCAATTGTATTATTCCTACTCGCACCAGGGATACTATCTGCTCAAAAAGAAGCCAAGCCCAATATCAACAAGGCGCTTACGGCTCTGAAGGCTGGAAAATACGATGAGGCCAAAACCACCATCGATGCAGCAACCACTTATGAAAAAACAATGAGCGACGGTAAGACCTGGTTTTACCGCGGACTGATATACGGCGCCCTGGACACGACCGCAGCGTACAAGTCTACGGAAGACTTGACATCGGTAGCGGCAGCCTCTTTCAAGAAGGCTGAAGAACTGAGCGGCGGAAAGTCAAGCTCGTACTTCATCACTGACTCCAATGGCGGTATGCTCTTGTATGATCAGGCCAAAGGATCGATCGCCCAGCGTTACCTGGCTAAAGGTGATAAGCTGTTCGCGGCTGAGGACTTCAAAGGAGCGTTGGCTCAGTTTGAAAAGGGCCTTATATTTCAACCCGATACTACCTTCCTCGAATATGCTGGATACGCAGCCTTCAATGCTGAAGAACGCGACAAGTGTGTTGGATTCTTAACCAAGTATACTGCCGACGGCGGAAGAAGGACACAGCCCATGACCATGCCGGCATTGATTGCCTACGAAGATCAGAAGTTCGAAGATGCGTTAAAGTATTCTCGCGACGTGCTGAAGATCATTCCTGCGCACAAGGATATGAAGGTTATTGAGTTGAACTCACTCATTCAACTTCAGAAGTATGATGAGGCTGCGGCACTGCTTCAGGCGAACCTGAAAGCTAATCCTAACGATGCGCAAGGCCACTATCTGTTGGGCGTGCTGAACAACGAATTGAAGAAGCCTGCCGATGCCAAGAAGAATTTTGAAGAGGCCCTCAAAGCGGACCCTAAGCATTTCGACTCAGCGCTCGCCTTGGCGCGCATGCACTACCTCGAAGCTAAGGTTATTAAGGATGAAATGAACGCTTTGGGAATTTCAGCTGCCGACAAGAAAAAGAGATATGAGTTGGATGCCAAGTATGTGGCGATGTTGAAGAACATTCTTCCTTATTGGGAGCGTGCAGAGAAACTCAACGCGAACAGCCAGGATGTTCTGGATGGACTCTACACCATTTACGGTGACCTCGACATGCAACCCCAATTGCAGCGCATCGAGAAGCGTTACAAAGACCTGGGCATCGAGTAAGATATTGAAGACCTTATCGAAAGGGTTGGCCGAAAGCCAACCCTTTTTTGTTGCTCGCTATCCGAAAAGACTGTTGACTGGTTTTAATTTCTACCTATCTTTCTTAGAAGTAGAAACCTGAACCCCCATGATGTCAACCGCTGTTACCAAAGACGAAAAGAAAACGCTTTGGTTTGTTATTGCCGCTTCGTCCGTAGGAACGCTTATTGAGTGGTACGACTTTTACATTTTCGGAAGCCTGGCCACGACACTCTCTGAACAGTTCTTTCCAAAGACAAATCCTACCGCCGCCTTTCTCTCCACACTTGCCACGTTTGCTGCCGGATTCATTGTCAGGCCTTTTGGTGCCATTGTCTTTGGCCGATTGGGCGACCTGGTGGGCAGGAAGTATACCTTCATGGTCACCTTGATCCTGATGGGAGGTTCCACCTTCGCGATCGGCCTGGTGCCGGGATATGAAAGCATCGGCATGTTGGCGCCTATTATCGTGCTTCTTCTTCGATTGTTGCAAGGTTTGGCATTGGGCGGAGAGTACGGTGGCGCAGCGACGTATGTAGCAGAACATGCCCCCGCAGCTAAAAGAGGATTTTACACAAGCTTCATTCAGACGACTGCGACGTTGGGTTTGTTCGTATCGATCGGGGTGATCCTCGCCGTTCGCGAAAATATTACCACGGAAGAATTTAACGATTGGGGATGGCGAATTCCATTCTTGCTCTCCGCGCTCCTCGTGGCCATCTCGATCTTCATCCGCCTGCGCATGCAGGAGTCTCCGTTGTTTTCAAAGATCAAGGCTGAAGGAAAGATCTCTGCCAATCCCATCAAAGAGAGTTTTGGCAAGAAGGAAAATCTACGGCTCGTATTGATTGCGCTTTTCGGCGCGGCCGCTGGCCAGGGTGTGGTGTGGTATACCGGTCAGTTTTATGCGATGACGTTCATTGAAAAGACTTGTAACATCGAGTACGTACAAACGCGGAATATCATTGCCATCGCGCTGGTGATCGGCACGCCACTGTTTATCTATTTCGGGTGGTTGTCGGATAAAGTCGGAAGAAAAATGATCATGATGATCGGCATGCTCCTCGCCGTGATCCTCTATCGGCCAATCTACCAACATATGTATTGGATTGCCGATTCGTCCTGGAAAAAGGAACTGGTGGAAGCGAAACAAATCGTTAAAACCACCGGTGTAACCGCTGCAGGCGACTCGCTCACGACGCGGAAAGTAACGCACGTTTATGAAGATCAAAGCAACCTGATCGAAACGTTAACGGAGACAAAAACGAAAACGGGGGAGGTCTCCGTGCAAACGAAGAAGGAAGTCACGCTCACCGGCGAACCTTACTATGCTATGATTGGTATGGTGCTCATTCAGCTCGTGCTGGTAACGATGGTGTATGGTCCCATTGCCGCATTCCTCGTCGAGTTGTTTCCCACCAGGATACGATATACATCCATGTCGCTCCCTTATCACATTGGCAATGGCGTATTCGGTGGACTTACTCCCTTCATCGCTGTCAGTTTGTATGAAGCCAGCAGGCCTGATCCCAATTCGCCTGGCGACCCCTTGGCCGGACTTTGGTATCCTATCATCGTCGCCGGCATTTGCTTTATCGTCGGGATGATCTTCCTCAGCAACAAGAAAAAGGGTGATGTGGTTGAAGAACTGTGACGTATAGACCATGCCGTTTACGCCCGCTCACGCTGCCCTCGTTCTGCCCATGCTTCGCAGCAGGAAGTTTTCAGCTACGGCGCTGATCATCGGAAGTATGGCGCCGGATTTTGAATACTTTTTCAAGTTTCAGGTTAGCAGTACAATGAGCCACACCCTTTGGGGAATATTGTATTTCGATATCCCGGTAGTCATCGTCCTAGCGCTGGTTTTTCATCTCTTGGTGAAAGAGAATCTGATCGATAGCCTGCCCGTCTTTTTCCAACAACGTCTCCAGGATCTCCGGAACCTTGACTTCGAAGACTACCTGAAAAACAACTACTTCATTTTTATTATTTCTGCTGCGATCGGCACGGCTACTCACATTTTCTGGGACGCCTTCACGCACGCCAATGGATTCTTTGTTCGTGAATTGCCTTTTTATGACGGTACCGTCGTTCCTTTTCAAGGGGCGCGTTATCCGTTATACTATGCGCTGCAGCACTTGAGCACAATTGTCGGTCTCACCTTGGTCATTTTCTATTTCATTCGTCAGACACCCGTAAATGTTGCCAGCTCGGCAGCTGTAGTATCCGTCAAATACTGGCTGGTGATTCTCATCATCACCGCTGCGGTGGTCGTTATTCGTTTTTCGATTTATGCGGACGACTACATCATTGGGAATCTGGTGGTCACCGCTATTACCGGATTTTGCATAGCGGTCGTCACCGCCGGTTTCTTTAATTTTAGCAAGAGACCCGCATAATGGCCAAGAAGTCGCAATGGGCGCAAATCGGAAAACGAAAGGTTGAGCTCTCCAACCTGGAGAAGGTCCTTTTTCCTGAAGACAACGTCCTCAAGGCCGAGATCATTGAGTACTACCTCAAGATTGCTCCAACCATTCTTCAATACATTAAAGGGCGGGCGTTAACGTTGATCCGGTTTCCAGACGGAATTCACGGAGAAAGCTTCTATCAGAAGAACCGGCCTGAATGGGCGCCTGATTGGATCGAGTTTGTGAAGCTTGGCAAGGAAGAGAAGAAAGATTACATCATCGCTACTGAGCCTGCTTCACTGGTGTGGCTTGCCAATCTGGCGTCACTTGAACTGCATCAGTTGCACAGTCGTAAACCAAATTTTGATTTTCCGGATTACATCGTATTTGATCTCGATCCGCCAGAGGGATATGATTTCAAAAAAGTAATCCCAATCGCCTTTGACCTGAAGGAGCGAAGCGAGACTGCCGGTTACACGCCGTTCGTAAAGACTACCGGGGGAAAAGGTATTCACATCTGTTGCCCGATAGAACCTCGTCATGATTTTCATACCGTCTTCGAAGCAGCACAAGATATTGCCAAACCGTACGTGGAGGAGAATCCAAATACGGTTACACTTCAAATCAAAAAAGACGCCCGGAAAGGAAGAGTGTTGGTCGACATCTTTCGTATCCGTTCAGGACAAAGCATTGTTTCGCCTTACAGTATACGGGGTAGGGTGGGTGCGCCCGTGTCGATGCCTTTGAAGTGGGATGAACTCAGCACGCTGAAGAGTCCTTTGGAATTCAACATTCACACGGCGCTTGAAAAAGTGTTAGCGGATGGAGATGCATGGGAGGGATTCGATGCCTATTCAGTTGATATTCATACGAAACGCAAGGCGCCGGCAAAAGGAAAGAAGCTTGGGCCGTCCGCGAAACACAAATCTCCGGAGCAATTAGAGACGTATTCCAAGAAGCGCGACTTCGAAAAGACCCCCGAGCCCGCAGCGCGCGTGATTGAAGGCGGTGGAAATAATTTTGTCGTTCATCGTCATCATGCTTCGCATTTGCATTATGACCTGCGACTGGAACAAGACGGTGTGCTGAAATCGTGGGCGGTGCCGCGTGGACTTCCGCCACATCCGGGAATAAAAAGGCTGGCTGTTCAGACGGAAGACCATCCCATGGAGTATCTCACGTTTGATGGTAAGATTCCAAAAGGACAATACGGCGCGGGAGAGATGTGGATCTATGCACTTGGGAAGTATCAAATCACCAAGGACAAAAAGGATGGATTCTACTTTCGACTGAACAGCAAGGAAGTAAATGGTGAATATCGAATCTACAAGATCAAACAGAAAGAATGGTTGCTGGAGCGTGTTGATGAACCACAGATCAATTATCTCCGATCCATCATTGAGCCCATGCTGTCCGACAATGTAGAGAAGCCTCCGTTGGGCAAAGACTATATCTATGAAGTAAAATGGGACGGTATCCGCGCGCTCATTGCTGTGGAGGATGGACAGGTAACCATCCGGACCAGGAATCACAATGACATCACCAAGCAATTTCCCGAGCTTCATGTTGTTGACAAAGCCTTTCGCGCCAACTGCGGATTGTTCGATGCCGAGATAGTTTGCCTCGACCCCGATGGAAGACCAGTCTTCAAACGCGTAATCAACCGGCTGATGACTTCCGGGGATGCGGCGATTCAAAAAATGCAAAAGACAAACCCCGTGGTATGCTACGTCTTTGATTGTCTTTACCTCGATGGACGCCCATTGATTAATGAACCTTTAGTCAAGCGCAAGGAATGGTTAAAGGATGCCATGCGCATGGATACCCCGTATCGCGTGAGCGAATTCGTAGATGACGGTGAGTCGCTCTTTGAAGCTGCTAAAGTTCATTCACTCGAAGGGATTATGGCAAAGCGCCGGGATAGCAAATACTATCCCGGAAAGCGAAATGATTGCTGGCAAAAGGTAAAGGTGCGCCAGGCCTGCGAATGCCGGGTCATTGGATATACCCAGGGAAAGGGGGATCGCGCGCAGACTTTTGGCGCCCTGCACATTGCTGAACTCATCGACGATGAACTCCACTCCCGCGGAAAAGTGGGAACGGGTTTCGATGATGCAACCATGAAAGAGATTTTAAAGGAGCTGAAAAAAAATAAAGAGATTAAGAAACCTAAAGTTGTTGGTAAACTACTCGATGAAAAAATTTCGACGTGGCTTGAGCCAGCCACCATCGTGGAGGTAAACTACTCCAAGTTGACGCCTGATAAAATGTTTCGGGAGCCGGTGTTTGTCCGGCTGAGACCTGATTTGTGACCTCAGAGAAACTGGAACAGCGCATTTTTGTTGGATCACGGTGGTGTTTTCCGCCTTTGGTCTTCCGCCAGTCCAGATACCCAAATCCTTTGTGGCTGCTTAGTGCCTTCGTGTCTTTGTGGCAAAAGAAAGTTTTCCGGTAAGCTACTTCTTGCCACAAAGGCACTATGACACTAAGAAATCACAAAGGTCCACTAACGGCAGGTTCTTCCCTTCAGAACAATGGAAGACGTTGTGATGAATTAATTCCCTCAATCATGAGATGATACGGGCAGGGTTTGTTAACTTCGGTCAACTGTCACACTTTAATCTATCACGTTATGAAAACCCTCTCGTTGCTCGCCATGAGCACCAGTGTGCTCGTGTCTTCCCTTCTGATTGCCCCACGGTTACATGCTCAAGTTGGTCCCGTTGCTTCTATCGGAGTAAGGGACAGTATTCACTTTTATTCGGTCTTTGTTAACAGTTCTTCTCAACCGCACTGCAGTGTTAGCATCTCGAATATCGGTGACGAGCCTCTTACCGTCTCGTATTCCGTCACAAACACAGATTTTGTTTGGTCCAACGCACCCGGCGCAACTTTCGTCTTACAACCGGGTGAATCGCTCGATGATTGTTACAGTTTTAGGCCCACAACAGCAGGGCCTGCCGTGGGAGAGATCACCATTACGACGAATGATCCGAATCATCCATCAGCCACAACCAAGGTCACGGGCATTGGTCTTGCATTTCCATTGAACGTGGAGGCGATCGCTGATACGGCTGTTACCGGATCCGCGTTTCCGGGTCAATTCATTCTCACCAACACCACTCCGGTCCGGGGTCAATTCAACCTCTATGCCGGGAACTACCTTGATAGCTGGGTTCAATTTGCGGTGAGTAGCTTCACGCTGGATCCCGGACAATCGGCGACGGTTGATTACACACTTGACTTTAGCACGCCGGGGTGGGATCCTCCAGGGGAATATGGCGCTGATGATATATGGGAATACATTGACATCCAATTCAAGGAGACGCCGGATAGTGAAATATTGGATGCGCGGATTTATGTAAACGTTCACCTGTTGTTCGGATCCGCCGTCGAGGTTCCCAGCTCACTTTCCTTTGAAGTTCCGATCGCAACAGTAGTTCCTGCTTCCTTTAGCATTGGCAACGCGGCTCCTACTGATCTTAACTATTCGATTCAGACTGGTTCTTTGGTGAGCGAGGTTGGTGGGGCTAGAAAATACCAAACTGATTTCGAACAATTTCCGTTAGGTCCCATTCATGGGGTCGGCGGGTGGCATGCTTCTGATTACGTCTATTTTTTTGAAGACAACCATTGGACCGTTTCCAACGAAAACCCCTTCGGCGGATCGAAACATTTGCGCTGTACTTCGGATGTCACGGCGTCGTACAACAGCGCCAACATGTTCTCAGCGTCCAGTGATGCCGACGACCATGATATTTCAATCGTGGATATGATGGTGGATTTTGAACCCGGCGTAACCTGGGAGATAATTGGTCAGCCGTGGGACTTCAACTCGCAACCCGGGCATGGGCTCGCTATCCTACCCGACGGTACTGCAGCCATTGTAACCGAAGAGACATGGTATGATCATCCGATTCCGTTGGGGATCACATTACCGGATGGCTATTTCAATTTGAGGCTATCAGTTTCCAGGAGCACCGGGAATTTTTCGGTGGCAATTGACGGTACGGTAATTTACACAGGGAATAGTACCAACACGATGCAGTACACCAATGTCGAATTTGTCAGATTGAACGAGGTCACTGGGAAAACTCTTGATGTTGATAACCTACGGATCTACGATGGCGATGAGCCACTCCAACTGTTGTCGGTTGATCCGGCGGAAGGAATTGTTCCGCCCTCTGGTTCCGCGTCCGTTCCGTTGAACATTGATACCCGAGGTTTTGATGCGGGCACCTATTTAGAAACGCTGACGATTCAGACCAACGACCCCGTCCATCCGGAAGTTTCCGTTCCGGTGAATATTACGGTACTAGAAAACGCGATGCCTATTTTGTCGGGCGTAGTCGACACCGTGATGGTCGGCGGCGAAACGCTGTACATGACTTACACCGCCACGGACTCAGATGATGCCGAAACTTCGGTGTTCTCCTTTATGACCGTGCCGGATGGCGGGAACTGGGGCGAAGACATAGCGGCTGGAAATGGATTCATGACCTTTGCTTACCATACGGTGGAGGAGCCGTTCGACAAGAGAATCTTCGGTATGATTCAGGCCCGTGATCCTCGCGGCGGCATTGCTTCGAAGATTTTTAACATTAAAGTACTGGCGCACAAACCGAACGACTTTGCGCTGGCTTACTTCCGGGCAGACTTCGAGATTGCAACCTTTACTGACACGATCGTTGTCGACATCGCGCATCCGGACATTGAGCAGTTAAGTATAAAGTTCAAACCGGAAGTTCCTTTCAATGATCTTTCCGCGCGCGTCAAATTCATTTTGGATGGGGTCGAAGCCAACACCGATTCAAAGTCCCCACACTACTTAAATCATTGGCTGGTGCCCAAGTTGAGCGGCGGGTACCATTCATTGGTGGCCATTGCTGAATACATGGACAATGACTTTGTGTACGACGTAGCAACACGACGCGCGGTCATTCAGGTAATCAACTCAGCCGAGGTCACGCATTTTGACGTTGTTGCTCAAAATGGAAATGTGATCATGGAGCTGACAGACGGCGCGGTCATAGACATCAGCAAACCAAAATTCAAGAACATCAACATCGTCGCACGCCCGAGCATCGACGCTGTTAGAAGCGTAAAGTTTGTCCTCAACAACCAAACGGCCCGCATTGACAACAAAGCTCCCTATGCGCTACACGGAAGACAAAACGGAACAAACACACGCTGGCCCGCCAGGCCCGGCGACTACGAGTTGACCGCCATTCCCTACATGAAGTATTACGGTTACGGACCGAGAGGTATACCATTGACCGTGAACTTCACCGTGATCAATGGTAGCCTGCCCGGTGGCCGCGAATCTGCGCCGCTGGCGGTGCAAGAAGAGATCATCGACGATGCTACGGCACTTGACGTTTATCCAGTGCCGGTTTCCGATGTGCTGTTTATCCGACTTGCTCCGCAGGTTTCAGGGGCGGTTAGTTTGAACATCGTCAATGCACAGGGGCAACCTGTACATGTTAAGGATGGCAGCGCTGAAACCTTCCGGGACTATTCGATCAGCACCACTGATGTTGGAATGAAACGCGGGATTTACTTCGTCATCCTACAGCAGGAAAATGGAAGGCGACTAACAAAGAAAATTATCAAGCGGGATTGATACAATACCTAACAGAAGCACAGGATGAACTTGTGCTTCTGTTGCTTTTACCGGAGCAGTGCAATTCTTCCTTTGCCGCCTGCAGCAATAATGCGCGTTCCCTTTCGGGCTTTTCGAACGACGCTGTAGCCGCGTTCATCCGACAATGGTTTCCACGTAACACCGCTGTCGCGCGAGATGTCAATTCCATTAGGTCCGGACGAGATGACAATTTTTGAATCAATGTATTCGACGCATTCGCGATAACCACGCGTAGGAGCGGTAGGTTTCTTCCAGATCCTGCCGCCGTCCAGCGTGTAGAAAATGTGATCCGTGACGAGCGAGTCGCGCTTGTAATCGCCGCCGACAATGATTCCTTCCTTCGGATTTCTAAAGGCTACTGAAAAAATTCCGGTTGTGCTTTCACCTTGCAAGATCGGAGCATTGATGACGCGCCACGTCTGGCCCTTGTCATTGGACAGGAAAAGACGCGAGGTTTTGCCTCCGGTGGCAATGATTACTTCTTTGCTATTGACGCAGCGAATGCCTGTGCCACTCGCGGCAAATGATGCTTCACCATCGCGCAGGAGCGGCGCGCCGGCAATCCCTTCCCAGGTGAAACCGCCATCACGCGTACGCAGCATGAGCATCCGGCCCTTGATGGGATCGCCAAAAATTATTCCTTCGTTGTCATTCCAGAAATCAACACCATCAAAGAAGGCGTCGGGATCTTCATTCTTGTAAACTTCCTTCCACGTCGCACCGCCATCCTGCGTGAGCATAATGTATGCGGGCGATCCGGCATTGGCAATAATAGCCCTGCGTTTGTCGAAAGCGTAGAGCGTTCTGAAATCAACTTTTTCCATGCCAGGAACCTGGGTGAACGTCCAGGTTTTTCCACCGTTGGTGCTGCGCCCTACCGTACCGGCCGTGCCGCCCAACCAGGCTATGCTATCGTTTACGACCGACAGTGCGCGGAATGACGAAGTTGTCGTCGCATCCACTTGACGCCATTCGATGGACTGGCTAAAGACTTGAGAAGCGGGGAAAACAAGGATAAGAACGATCCATTTCATGAATGCGATTTAACACTTTTAATCTGTATGAATTCTGAATTTGGACAGGCGGCGTTATTTTTTTTGATCTGAAATCTTAACTTGAAATCTTAATATTTATTCCCTCGCTATGAAATTTCTCTCTGCGTTTATTTTTTGCTGCGTCGCCCTGAGCAGCGTTGGACAAGACACTTCGGTTGACAAGAAACTGGGCGAAGAAGGTAAGGCTCAGGTCGAAGCCGTGATGGGCATTTACAACGACAAAAGCAAAACGAAGGTCCTTTCTGACATCGGTAATAAACTGGTAAGCAATCTTCCCACTCGTCCCTTTGATTACCAGTTCTACATTGTTGACGCGGGTGAACCCAACGCCTTTGCGCTGCCGGGTGGATATGTTTTTTTCACCCGCGGGATTCTGGCGCTGGCAAACAGCGAGGACGAACTGGCTGGCGTCATGGGCCACGAAGTGATTCACTCCAATAACAGGCACGCGATCAAACAACAAAAGAAAGGTATCCTCCCGGGACTATTGAAAGTTCCCGGGGCTTTGGCAGGTGCCATTGGCGGAGAGGGCGCCGCCAAATTATTCAACCCACTGAGTAAAGGTGGAGAAGCCATCATGGCGTCTCATAGCCGGAAGGATGAATACGAAGCAGACGAGTTGGGAAGTCAACTTTCAGCCAAGAGTGGTTATCAACCCGCAGCACTCGGATCAATGCTCGGCAGCATATCAAAGTCTGTCGAAGTGTTTACGGGGAACAAAGAAAAACCCGGTTATTTCAGTGATCACCCTTATACACCGGACAGGATTGAGAAGATCACGAAAGCCGCTACACAATTGAAAGTTTCCGAGGCACCAAAGATTTTCAAGAGCAGCAAGGATTTCTTAATGTTTGTCGATGGGGTAGTGGTCGGTGCGAATCCCAGCCAGGGTGTTTTCAAAGGAGATTGGTTTTTACATCCCGACTTGAATTTCAAATTGAACATGCCGGCGAAGTGGTTGAGACAGAATACGCCGTCAGCCGTTGCTGCCGTTGATTCAAGCGAGCAAGCGGTGATGATGCTTGAAGTTGATCCCAAGTCAAAATCAGCACGTCAATCGGCGGAGAGCTTTGCCGAGGCGTTCCAAAAGAAAACGGGCACAGCGCTGAAGGTTGAATCAAAGACGATAAACGGGTCGCACTCGAGTTCTGTGGGTTTTGTGAAGAACTCCAGGTCAGAAAAGTTTATCGTGACCTTGTTGTGGATCGAGTATGAGGGCTTGGTTTATAAGATAACGGGAGGAGCGTCTCCAGCTTTTGATAAGAAAGTGACGGCAGCGATGGAGAGCTTCGCTCCCTTGACGCCGGCTGATCGTCAGTCGATCACGAAGCGGATCATCAAGGTTGTTGAGGCGAAATCGGGTGAGACACTGAACACGATTAGCGCGAGAACGAATAACGTCATCAGTATTCCAATGACTGCTGCCATTAACAACCTGGCAGAGAATAAGACATTTCAGGAGGGAGACATGCTAAAGGTGGTTGTAGAGGTGCCGTACTAGATAATGACCAATCCCGATAGCTAACGGGATCAAGCACCAAATACCAAACTAAGACTTCGTTTATGGAACACAGATTCCCTTCTTGACTTTCTCTTCGACTTTGTGTCCAAGTTCTTCCGCCTTCTTCAGATCGTCACAAGCCTTTTGTGATTGCTTGAGTTTGTGATAGGCGATGGCGCGGTTGTAGTAGGCAACGGCGTGGTCGGGGACAAAAGTGATCGCCGCGGAGTAATCCTCAACCGCTTCGTTCATTCTTCCCTGTTTGCTCAGCACATTTCCGCGGTTCGTCCATGCTTTTACGAAGTCCTCATCCAGTTCGATGGCCTGCGTATAGTCTGAATATGCACCTTTAAGGTCATTAAGCTTTTCTTTTGTCAGTCCCCGGTTAAGCCATATTTCCGGATTGCGATCATTGATCCGGATGGCAGAGTTGTAATCTTCCAATGCGCCCTTATAAAATCCACCATCGAATCGCATTTGAGCACGTTCGAGGTATGGGTTTAGCATGCTCGAGTCGCTATCAATGACGTGGTCCATATCCTCCAGGCCTCCCGTGCCGAGCTTTCGTTTGAGCACAGCCAGATTATTCATGGCGACAGGATGATCCGGTTGAATGACCAACGCTTTTTGATAGTCGGCAGTGGCAGCGCTGTCTTTCTTAAGTCCTTCGAAAGCAATCCCTCGGTTGACATAGTAGTCGGCAGACTTCCTCTCCAGCTTGATGGCGGAGTCGAGCCACAATACTGCTTCATCATAGTGGCCGAGTTTCGTCTCGGCGAGCCCTATGTAATTATACAGTAGCGGCTTGACGGATCCCTGCAGCGTTAGTATTTGATGCGTTCCTGCAGCGGATGCAGATCGATTGTAGAAGACGGTATTTGTCTCTCCGGCAGATAGCGCCAACACGTTGAGAAAATCCTCCTTGGCATTTTCATAGCGACCTGTTTCATACTGAACCTGCCCGCGACTGAAGAGCACCTCGGGTTGATTGGGCGCGAGTTCAAGGCAGGAGTTCAGGTCGGTGAGGGCACCTGCATTGTCTTTCAAACTTTCGCGCGCCTTAGCCCGGTAGTAGTATGCTTCCGTATAATCGGGGTCTTCCTGTATGCAACGCGTGAGGTAGCTCTTCGCTTCCTCAAATCGTCCTTCCTGGAAAGCCTCTTCTCCCTGACTGAAGAGTTGTTCGGCTTTCTTATTCTGCGCGTGAAGAGCCAGCGATGTGAAAAGAAATCCCCAGGTACAAATCCATTTCATTCTTCGAATTTAACGAAACAAGCATAGGTGATCTTACAGGAGTTTGCAACTCCCTGACGATTCCTAACGGAGGCTTCCGGAAGGGGTCTTAAAAACATCGAAATATTTTTGGATAATATAAGTCACTATCAGTAAATTAGAGGCCTTCATTTCATTTTTTAAACTAAATCACCATGAGAGCCATTTGGAAAGGTCACATTCAATTTTCACTGGTCACAATTCCGGTTCGAATCTATAACGCCATTGATACAGGCCAGACGATCAGCTTCAACTTGCTGACGAAGGAAGGCCACAATCCGGTGAGCTACGAGAAGAAAGACAAGGTTACGGGCCAGCCGTTGAAAAACGAAGACATCGTAAAGGGATATCAGTACGAGCCCGGTCAGTATGTTATCGTTGAGCAGGAAGATCTCGACAAGGTAAAGCTCAAAAGTACCAAGGTAATTGAGATCGATGGGTTCGTGAGCACCGCCGAAGTCCATCCAACGCTATATGAATCTCCGTACTACCTGGGTCCCGACGGCGACGTCGCGGCTAAGACCTATGGATTGTTAAGTCAGACTTTGAAAGAATCCGGAAAGATAGCAGTCGGCAAGGTCGTGCTTCGCGATCGTGAAACGCCTGTGTTGCTGGCATCGCTCGACGGTGGCATGGTGATGTACCGTTTACGCTATCCGGAAGAAGTGAGAAGTATTCGTGAAGTACCTCAGTTGCTGGAAGTAAAGGCGGACAAAGATCAACTTAAACTTGCCAAGACACTGGTAGACTCCATGACGACGAAGTTCGCCAACATCCAGATGAAGGACCATTATTACGACGCCCTCAAGTCCATCATCGACGCCAAGATCGCCGGAAAAGAGATCGTAACGGTAGCCGAAGAAGAGCCGAAGGTTGTTGATATCATGACGGCTCTTAAAGCTAGTATCGATGCGGCGAAGAAACCCATGGAGAAGGCAAAAGGAGAGGCCACGAAGAAAGAGAAGGCTGCAAAGGCGCCTAAGGTGGCGAAGCGCAAGGCTAGTTGACGATTGGCAATTAACAATTAACAGTTAATCCTGTTTTTCAATTCTACAATTTCACCGGTTTCAACGCGCCTTGGTCGGCCTGATCGCGCGTCCTCCACTATCTCCCGTGCTGACAGCTGATAATTGCCAATTGCTAATTGTTAATTGCTACCTTTGTGGCAATGGCCAAAGTCGTCAAGTTTCCAGATCCAACTCCCGAGAAGTTTGGTCCCCAGCGGGTCAGCAAGAAGAAGCCATCTGCGCCGGTGAAACCTGGCCAGCTGAATCTCTTCACGGGTGGGAAAATTGTACGCCTTCATCAGCTTTCCCCATTCGAAGAAGCCTTGTTGCTGGACGATCAGGGACAGGGAGCCTCCGCCAAGCAGAGTTATCAAAAAGCGATTGAAGAACACGATTCTTCCGCGGATGCCTATTGCAACCTGGGCATCCTGGAGTTTCAGGACAGCAACTATCCCAAGGCGATCGACTGCTTTACGCGGTGCCTGAAGGAAGAGCCCCGACATTTTGAAGCGCATTATAACCTGGCTAACCTTTACGCGGAAGTAGGCAACCTCGCCCTGGCGAAGTTCCACTACCAGACATCTATTGAGATTGAGCCGACCTTTACCAATAGCTATTTCAACCTGGCATTGACGCTGGCCATGAATAAAGAATTCCAGGAAGCCGTGAATGTACTGCACCGTTATCTTGACATTGCTCCAGCAGAAGAGCATCACCTCGCCAACGAATTGATTCGTCAGCTGGCATCAGCGATCTGATCGGTCAAACCGACCACACCGTAATAAAGAACAACAGGAATCGATAGGCCTCGAGGGCCATGAACAATCCGAGGATGCCGGCCAGCGACTTAAGGATTAGTCGCTTTCCTTTCTGATTGTAGAAAGTGCGTCCAGCCCGGAACAGGAAGTAAACATTGGTAGTCACAAACAGCACGGTGAGTGTGATGTCGTTGAGGTATCCTTGCCACTGCACGTGGCTCCATTTCAAAAGCTTGTTGATGATGGCGAACAAAATTGAGAGCAAGATGGCATTGACGGCCAGATTGAAACTCGTGAGTTCGACCGAGAGCGCGACATGGTCGGTGAAGTAGCGGTTCTTCTTGAGGAAAATGAGGCTTAGCGGCAACGACGCCAGGATGACAAACAAAACAATCAGCAGTTTCGCGAGGCACTTCGTTTTATCGTTATACATCAGTTCGAATCCGTCCAGCGTCAGGTGTTCCTGAATGATCTTGTGTTCCACTACTGCCATGGCCAGCTTTCGGTGGGGAAGGACGCGCATTTGCGTGTACAAGGTAGAGTTGAACATCTGTAAAACAGGGAATAAGAAATACACCAGGTTCAGGATGAAGAACATTTGAAGCGGGCGCATGTACATGATTCTTCTGCCGTCAACATATTCGCGGGAAAGAAACCCTGGTCTGCGAATGGTCAGCCACAAAGATTTAATGAATCGGTTATCAACGAAGGTGGTGGCGATGAGCACATTTCCCAGGAAAGACCTGAACTTCCGGTCCTTTGGCTCGATTACTTTTTCGCCGCACATGTTGCAATACCGGCCTTCGAAGGTGTGACCACAGCTTTTGCAGATGTGTTGTACAGGTTGCTCTTCTGTCATGCTCAAAGGTGAAAGGATTCTGCGATGAAAGCAAAACCAACTCAGGCCCTGAGCTCTTTCATAACCTTTCGCGCGCGACTGCGAAACGCGGCTGACGAATAGGGGAGTTGATCTTCAATGGTCATGAGAAGTTCTTGCTTCAGGTCTTCGTGTTCGCGTACGATTCTCGACAGGACGGTCATCGAGAAAACGCGGATGGCGATAGCTTCTTTCTTGTTGGTTAAATATCCAAAACAGATTTCAGTGACTTTACCATGAAGTCGCTTGGGGATGGGAGCCACCTGAAGCAGCCGAACCACATTCCGTTTCACCGCATCGTGAATGCCGGGCTCTTGAAGGAAATTCAGGACGCGATTGAGGTGGGGGAGGATCAGGTCGGGGTTTCTGTCTACGCAGAAGGAAATTGGCCAGGCGGCTCGTTGTGTAGTACGGTAAGGGCCAGCGAGAAATACTTCTATGAGCTGTTTGAAGCGAACAGGGTTATCTCCCACATAATCAGCTACTTTATTAGCAAGCAGTTTAGAGTGCCCTTTTAGCAATTCACGCTGTATATCCATTAATAGAGGTATTTGCCTGATTACCGTAACTAACAACACCTAATCCACTGGAAATTAATTCTTTTAAGGCCTCCATTTAGATTTGCTGCTGATTAAAGCTCGAAGTTATGGAAGAAGTGATTGTAGCGATGGTAGTAACTGTTTCGATCCAGATCTCCCTCTGTCTGTTTTGTTTCTTCAAGAAATCAAGGTTAAACGCGCACTAGCGAACGTCTTCACGCGATTGCAAGATCGCCTCGCCCTTTTCATGTTATGCAGAAACTCTGATTGACCTTTTGGTAGGTCTTCGCTTCAGTTTTGCCATAATCCTAAAAATGCTCTATATTCAATCCTTCAGATTGAAGTTTCGACATGGCAACATTAAGCATGGCCAAGAAGAAGTTATTCACAGCCGACTACGAAGTGCATGCTTCGATAAAAATGTTGTATCCGTATATACAGACAGCCAGTGGCCTTGCCGAATGGTTCGCGGATGACGTAACGATCAACAATCAAGAAAAGACCTACACTTTTTTCTGGGATAACGAAGAGCATATCGCGCGTCAGGTTGCGCATCGCACGAATCATTTCGCTCGTTTTGAATTCCTACCCGAGAATGATAACGACGTGAAAGATCCTTCATACTTTGAACTTCGTCTCGAGTTCAATGAACTTACCCAATCGGTTTTCCTGAAAGTATTTGACTACTCCGATTTTGATGACCTGAAGGAATTGCAAGATCTCTGGGATGGCCTCGTCGAGAATCTTCGTAAAACGGTCGGAGGATAATTCATCAATTCTTCATTCAACTACCGCTTATTGTTTTAATTGGCTTTATTTTTGAGCCTTACTTTCCGCGATGAAGAAGATCGACAAACTTGTACTCGACGCTTTCCTGGGACCGTTCCTGATTACTTTCCTGGTGGTGGTCTTCATCCTGCTGAATGTTAACATGCTCAAGTACTTCGATGACATCATCGGAAAGGGGCTTGACTATGATGTGCTGGCCCAACTCTTTTTTTACTTCGGCGTATTCACTGTTCCCACGGCATTACCACTGGCCGTTCTATTATCATCACTCATTGCCTTCGGAAATCTCGGTGAGCATTTTGAGTTGACGGCCATCAAGAGTGCTGGCGTTTCCCTGGTGCGAACGCTGGTTCCCATTTTCTTTTTTGTTATTTTCCTCACGGGCGTTGCCTTCCACGCCAACAACAACCTGGTACCGAAAGCGGCCCTCGAAGCTTACAGTTTACTGTACGACATCAAGCAAAAGAAACCAGCGCTGGACTTGCGCGAAGGCGCATTCTATAATGGTATCAACGACATCAGCATCAAAGTCAACAAGAAGTTTCCTGACGGTATAACCTTGAAGGGCGTGATGGTTTATGATCACAGGAAGAATGATGGCAATAAGGATGTAACCGTTGCCGACTCTGGAAGGATGTACAGCATTCTCAACGATCGCTACCTCAAGTTCGAACTGTTCAATGGCTATAACTATACAGAGGGCGCTGCGACGGAAAAGGAACTTGCGGGCACAAGAGCCCGAAACAAAAACTCAGAGACCCTCAGCCGAAGTAACTTTTCGAAGACCCAGGTTGTGTTTGACCTTTCTTCCTTTCAACTAGAGCGGACGGAGAAGAAGTGGTTTCAAGGAAACCGAATCATGAGGAATCTCACGGAGTTGGAGCACGACATGGACTCCATGAAAAGAGAAATACTTTCTCAGCACCTGAACAACTACATTAACTTCCCGCAGCAGTTCCTCTATTTCGGGAAGGGCGATTCCTTGATCTTGCCGCAGGAGGTTTATCAACAAAAGCTGTATCGCGATTCTGTACTGGCTAATCCATTCCGACAGAAACCAGTGGACCCTACGAAATCTTCTGAGCCCCCGCCGCCACCGACTACCGTGAAGGTGGATTCCATCATACGCAAGCAAAAAGAGATTGCGGATTCCGTGCGTATCAAAAGGCAGAAAGAAGGAGCTGATAACAAAGCAGCGGTTAAGGACCGGGACGACGCCAATGCACGCAAGCAAAAGGAGATCGCGGATTCCGCGCGTATCAAAAAGGAGAAAGAAGGAGTTGATAACATAGTAGAGGTTAAGGACCGGGACGACGCCAATGCGCGCAAGCAAAGGCGGATGGGTGCAAAGCGAAAGCCCGAGGAGACTGCGGTAGAACCAGTCAGCCGTCCGCTGCGAATGACGTCCGTAACCCGTTCGGATTCCTTGGAAAGCACCATGGATAGCCTGCTGGCCGCACCTGGGAACAAGAGTAATTTTTCGGCCGCCGCGAATATGGCGCGTCACGCCAAGACCGAGATCATGAACGTCAACTCAAACATTGAGAACTATAGAAAGGAACTAGCCACTTTCGAGATCCAATGGCATAAAATCTTGGCCAGCTCATTCGCCTGCATTGCTATGTTCCTGATCGGGGCGCCGCTGGGATCGATCATCAAGCGCGGTGGGCTAGGGGTGCCGTTCCTCGTGTCTATTTTGTTCTTCATTATCTATTATGTTCTGAGCATGCAGGGTGAAAAACTGGCCAAACAAGGGACCATCAGCGTTGTTGCAGGGGTTTGGATGGCGGATGTGATCCTTCTTGCCATCGGACTGTTCTTTTTAAGGCAGGCTAGGGTAGATGCCCGGCTTTTTGACTCCGATTCTTATAGCGTTGCCTTCGACAAATTCAAACGGGGGATAAGGCGGCCTAAAACCCCGGCCCGGCCGGCTCCAATCGCATAGATTCAGGAAAGTTGCCCTGAATCTTGGATATTTGGGGCGTTTTAGCTTACCTTTGCCCCTTGAAATAAAGGAAAAAACATTTTTTTGAGATGTATCTGACAACTGAAATCAAACAAGATCTGTTCAAAAAGCACGGCTTTGGAAAGAAAACTGAGGAAACAGGTTCTCCCGAGTCGCAGATTGCCCTGTTTACTCATCGGATCAATCACTTGACCGAGCACCTGAAGTCCAACAAGAAGGACCATTCTACTCAGCAAGGCCTGATGAAACTGGTAGGAAAGCGGAAGAAATTACTGAACTACCTCCACAACACGAACATCGAGCGCTACAGAGCGATCCTTACGGAACTCGATCTTAGAAAATAAGAAACTCACATCCCCCAGAGGGAACCTGGATAAAGGTTCCCTTTTTGCATTTTTAAAATTGTGGTAAGTCGCATGTGGATGCTGGCTTTCCCCCTAATTGCTCTTTATGAAACCTACTGTAATAACAAAAACATGTAAGCTGCCCGATGGCCGCGAAATTACTATTGAAACCGGCAAATTGGCCCGCCAGGCTGATGGTTCGGTTGTTCTGAAAATGGGTAACACCATGCTGCTGGCATCTGTCGTGTCATCCCAAGACGCTAAGGAGGGAGCCGACTTCCTTCCACTTTCGGTTGACTACCAGGAAAAATTTGCCTCTACGGGTAAAGTCCCCGGTGGATTTTTGAAACGCGAAAGCAAACTCTCCGATTACGAAGTATTGATCAGCCGTTTGGTTGACCGCGCTATTCGCCCATTGTTCCCTGACGATTACCACGCTGATACACAAGTTATGCTCTACCTGATTTCAGGTGATGAGCGTGCGCTTCCCGATGCCCTTGCAGCTTTTGCTGCTTCTTCGGCGCTTTCAGTTTCTGACATACCGTTCCAGGGGCCTATCTCTGAAGTCCGCGTTGCCCGTGTTGATGGCAAGTTTGTGATCAACCCGACCATGGAAGAGAAAAGCCGTGCCGACATCGACCTGATGGTGGGTGCTTCCATCGAAAACATCCTCATGGTTGAAGGTGAAATGAAAGAAGTAAGCGAAGACGACATGGTCGACGCTTTGAAAGCCGCGCATGAGGCCATCAAAGACCAGTGCCGCCTTCAAATTGAATTGACCGAAGCCGTAGGTAAGCAGGTGAAGCGTACTTACAACCACGAAGAGAAAGATGAAACACTTCGTGAAGAAATCAAGTCGAAATATTATGATAAGCTGTACAGCATTTGCCGTCAGTTGATCGCAAACAAGAAGGAGCGCTCAAAGGCTTTGGCCGCACCGCTTGATGAATACCTGGAGTCTTTGCCTGAAGACACTACTGTTAACACAGACCTGGTAAAGCGTTACTATAAAGAAGTGCTGAAGAAAGCAGCACGTGACCTCGCCCTTAAAGAAGGGTTACGCCTTGATGGTCGTAAGACTCGCGATATCAGAGCGATATGGTCAGAGGTAGATTACCTTCCTTCAACCCATGGATCAGCGATCTTCACAAGAGGAGAAACGCAATCATTGACTACTGCTACATTGGGTACGAAGCTAGACGAGCAGTTGATCGACGGTGCGATGATCTCTGGTTCAAGCAAATTCATTCTACATTATAACTTCCCTGGTTTCTCAACGGGTGAAGTGAAACCTAACCGCGGTCCTGGAAGACGCGAAGTAGGTCACGGTAACCTCGCGTTCCGTGCATTGAAGCAAGTGCTTCCTCCGGATGAGAAGAACCCTTACACCATTCGTGTCGTATCCGACATCCTGGAATCAAATGGATCGTCTTCGATGGCGACGGTTTGCGCAGGCGCGCTTGCCTTGATGGATGCTGGTGTACCAGTAAAAGGTCCTGTATCTGGTATCGCTATGGGTATGATCTCCGATAGCGAAACAGGAAAGTATGCTATCCTTTCAGACATCCTTGGTGATGAAGATCACCTGGGTGATATGGACTTTAAAGTAACCGGTACTGAAAATGGTATCACCGCTTGTCAGATGGACTTGAAGGTAGACGGACTTACTTATGATGTGATGAAAGAAGCCCTGCTGCAAGCCAGAGAGGGAAGACTGCACATCCTGAATGAAATGAAGAAAACGCTTGCTCAGCCTCGCGCTGAACTGAAGCCTCACACACCAAGAGCAGAAACCGTTATTATCGAGAAGGAAATGATCGGTGCGGTAATCGGTCCTGGCGGAAAAGTGGTTCAGGATATTCAAAATACTACCGGTGCGACCGTTGTGATCGAAGAGGTTAACAACAAGGGCGTTGTAAACGTCTTCGCTAGCAGCAAGGAAGTTATGGAAGCGGCGCTCAGACGTATCAAAAATATCGTTGCCGTCCCTGAAGTCGGTGAAGTTTATGACGGAAAGGTTAAATCGATCATGCCTTTCGGAGCTTTTGTTGAGTTTATGCCTGGTAAGGATGGACTGCTGCACATCTCCGAGATCAAGTGGGAACGCCTGGAAACCATGGAAGGTGTACTTGAAGTAGGCGAGGAGATCAAAGTAAAGCTCATTGAAGTAGACAAAAAGACGGGCAAATTCCGTCTGTCTAGAAAAGTGCTGATTCCGAGACCTCCCAAGAAGGAAACCACGCCTGCAGAATAATCGTAAACAGGAGAATTGACTGGAACTAACTTTTAACAGTATATTGTTCATTAAACGACCGAATTTTTAAGCATCGCATGAGACAGCTAAAGATCAGTAAGCAAATCACCAACCGCGAAAGCCAGTCCCTGGATAAGTATCTCCAGGAAATTGGTAAGGTTGACCTCCTTACACCGGATGAAGAAGTGGAGTTGGCGAAGCGAATCAAGGAAGGGGATCAGATTGCTTTAGAAAAGCTGACGAAAGCCAACCTTCGATTTGTAGTTTCGGTTGCTAAACAGTATCAGAATCAGGGACTTTCCCTGGGCGATTTGATCAACGAAGGAAACCTCGGTTTGATCAAGGCCGCTCAGCGCTTCGATGAAACGCGTGGATTTAAGTTTATCTCTTACGCCGTGTGGTGGATCCGTCAGTCGATCCTCCAGGCATTGGCTGAACAATCTCGTATCGTTCGCCTGCCCTTGAACCGCGTTGGATCCCTCAACAAGATTTCCAAGACGTTCTCAGAACTTGAACAAAAGTATGAACGCGAACCTTCGCCAGAAGAATTAGCGGAAGTACTCGATGTAACGACAGCGGAAGTTGTAGACACGATGAAGATCTCTGGTCGACACGTATCCATGGATGCTCCGTTTGTTCAAGGCGAGGAGAACAGCTTGCTCGACGTACTCGAAAACGACAGCGAAGAAACGCCGGACTCTGGTCTGATGAATGACTCGCTTCGCCGCGAAGTGCAACGCGCCCTGTCAACCTTGACACAGCGCGAAGCCGATGTGATCACCCTTTACTTTGGCCTGAATGGCGAACATTCGATGACCCTGGAGGAGATCGGCGAGAAGTTTAACCTAACACGTGAACGGGTTCGTCAGATCAAGGAGAAAGCTATCCGCAGATTGCGTCATACTTCGAGGAGCAAGGCTTTGAAGCCTTACCTCGGTTAATAATCAAAAGGATCAACTTATTTTTCAGGGTCTCGAATTCCGAGACCCTTTATTTTGTTATACTGGCAACAAATTTAGCGCATGTCAAAAGAAGAAGTTAAAGTCCTTATTGTAGGCTCCGGCCCGGCCGGTTATACCGCTGCAATCTATGCTGCCCGTGCCGGCCTGAAGCCAGTACTCTATACGGGTGGCCAACCCGGCGGTCAGCTCACCACAACCAACGACGTCGAGAACTTCCCTGGATACCCGGATGGTATCAATGGTCCGGAGATGATGGTCGATTTGCAGAAGCAAGCCGAGCGATTTGGAACGCAAATTCACTACAAGCTCGTAACCGCGGTCGACTTTTCGACCTATCCGCTGAAGGTGACGGTCGATGAAAAGGACGAAGTGATTGCCGAATCTGTGATCATAGCGACAGGAGCAACAGCAAAATACCTGGGCATACCTTCGGAAGAAAAGTATAACAACAAAGGCGTCTCAGCGTGCGCGGTATGCGACGGATACTTTTATCGCGGAAGAGAAGTAGCCGTAGTCGGCGCCGGTGATTCAGCAGCAGAAGAGTCAACTTATCTCTCGAAGCTTTGCACGAAAGTTCACCTCATTGTAAGAAGAGAGGAAATGCGTGCTTCTAAAATCATGCAGCACCGTGTGTTGAACACGCCGAACATAGAAGTACACTGGAACACCGAGACCGATGAAATTCTTGGCGATGACAATGGCGTTAATGGTGTTCGTGTCGTGAATAATAAGACCGGCGAGAAGAAGGTGATTCCTGTTCAAGGATTCTTCCTGGCCATCGGGCATAAGCCAAATACGGACATCTTCGCGAAATACCTGGAGATGGATGAAACGGGTTACATCAAAGTTCAACCCGGATCGACCAAAACCAATGTCGAAGGTGTATTTGCCGTCGGCGATGCCGCAGACAAGATCTATCGTCAGGCCATTACAGCTGCCGGCACGGGTTGTATGGGCGCACTCGATGCTGAAAAATTTCTCGCAGCCAAAGAATTGGCGACAGCCTAGAAATCATCCGTTACTATATCATACCCCTCTCTACATGAAACTTGATATCCTTGTTTTCGCCGCCCACCCCGACGATGCGGAGTTAGGCTGTGGTGGCACCATTGCAAAACATGTCTCCCTCGGGCATAAAGTTGGTATCATTGACTTCACGAGAGGCGAATTGGGCACACGCGGAACGCCAGAAACCCGCCAGGTGGAAGCTGCTGAAGCTGCGCGCATTTTAGGTGCATCGGTCCGCGAAAATCTTCGCCTGCGCGATGGCTTTTTTCAGAACGATGAAGCCAGTCAACTGGCCGTGGTTCGTGCCGTGCGCAAGTATCAACCCGAAATCGTCATCGCTAATGCTATCTACGATCGCCATGTCGATCATGGAAAAGGAGCATCGCTGGCGTATGATGGTTGCTTTCTTTCGGGCCTCGCAAAAATTGAAACGGTAGATGAATCTGGGAAGAAGCAGCAAGCGTGGAGACCGAAGGCAGTTTATCATTACATCCAGAGTCACCTGATCGAACCCGATGTTGTCGTCGACATCACAGGTTTTTGGGAGACGAAGTTGAATGCGATCAAAGCGTTCAAGACACAGTTCTTCGATCCGGGCAGCAAAGAGCCTGAGACCTACATTTCAAAACCAGGATTTCTTCAGATGATTGAGTCGCGAGGCATAGAATTTGGCCACGCGATCGGGGTGACTCACGGAGAAGGTTTCACGGTTAGAAGATACCCGGGAGTTGACAATCTCCTGAATCTCATTTGAAGATTCCAAATTCCAGATTCCAAATTGTGGAGTTAGTCGAACTAGTTGGAATTTGAAATTTGGAATTTGAAAACTTACGGCGCCAGCCTATAAACCTTCCACTTCTCATCAATCTTATTAAACTGAATTCGATCGTGCAGCCTGCTTGCACGTCCTTGCCAAAATTCGATCATGACGGGATCAACTTCGTATCCTCCCCATTGATGAGGTTTGGGTAGAACTTTATACCCATCGAACTTCTTTTCGATTTGCGCAACGCGTTGTTCCAGTATATCCCGATTCTCAATGATGCTGCTTTGCGGCGAAGACCAGGCGCCCACCTGCGATCCACGCGGACGACTTTGAAAGTATTCGGTTGATCGTTGTTCGCTTACCCGAAACGCGGTTCCTTCAATGCGAACCTGGCGTTCAAGCTCAGGCCAGAAAAACGTTAACGCACACGCAGGATTTTCCTCTAACTCTTTACCTTTTGAACTCTGATAGTTGGTGTAGAAAACGAACTTATTGTTTTCAATTCCTTTCAGCAATACAATTCTCGAAGCCGGCCGACCATCAGCACGAACCGTGGAGAGCGTCATCGCGTTCGGTTCCAGGATTCCAACCTGCGTGGCCTCGTTGAACCATTTTTCGAACTGTTTAATGGGGGAATCCAGCACACTCGATGCATCCAGGGTTGCTTTGGAATACTCTTGTCGCAGTTCAGTTAGTTTTTGCATACGGTTGAAATATTGCTAATTCGTACAGATCAAAATAATACTTGCACAGATTGGGGGGAAGTATTTTATTCACTAATTAAAACCGGGGGATAGGATAAAACCCCCACCTCCAAATGAAGGAAACGGATTTTTTCAAATATAGGAACCAATTGAAGCCAGAAAAAGGAAGGCTTCTGATATCCGAACCGTTTCTGCCGGATCCGAATTTTGAACGGACGGTAGTGCTCATCTGCGAACACAATGACGAGGGATCATTCGGATTCGTGATCAACAAGCCGTCGATTCTTAAACTGGGGGAGGTGATGGAATCTCTTAAGAACCTTGATGACACAGTATTTGTAGGTGGTCCCGTACAACAGGATACACTTCACTTCCTGCATCGCAATTCGGCGCTGGTAAATGCCGTTAAGATCAGGGACGAAATATACTGGGGTGGAGACTTTGAGAGTTTGGTCTCGATGGTGGAAACTTTCCAGGTTAAGCCAGCCGATATCCGGTTTTACCTGGGCTACAGTGGCTGGGGACCGGGGCAGTTGGAGAGCGAATTGAAGGAAGATTCGTGGATCGTCTGTGACTTTGTCAGCGACGAATTGTTATTTGATACCAAGCCTGATATGATCTGGAAGAAAGCTTTGGATAACATGGGTGGGCGGTTTTCCGTGTACTCTAACTATCCGGTCGACCCCCGGATGAATTAGGCCTTTTTTGACTAGATTTACGCTAAAACGCGTAGAAATGAACCAGGACCATGGAAATGGAAACAGACAAACGAGACGAGAAGCAGGAGCATGCACAGGAAGCCGGGTTGGCTGAAGACCATGGCACTAAGTCGTTACAAACTGAAGTGGACCTTTCTGAACGGGATGAAGCTGATGCATCCCTGGACGTGGAGCATATAGACTATAGTCACTATACCAAAGAACAGCTCGCAACCCTCACCAAAGAACTTTCCAGAGAAGATAATTTCCAGCGCGTCGACCACATTCTGCGCGAGATAAAACCCCTCTTCGACGACCTCCGCGAAAAAGAAAAAGCCGAAGCCCTGATGAAGTTCGTTGCCTCGGGCGGCAACGCGCAGGATTTTGAATACAAAGGCGACGAAACCGACATCATTTTTGATGCGAACTTCAAGCTGATCAAGGATCGCAAAGCGCAATTCCATCGCCAGCAAGAAGAACAGAAGGGCGATAACTTCCGCAAGAAGCAATTGCTGTTGGAGAAGTTCCGCGAAATATCCGATGCACAAGGCACCGACAACAACTTCGAAGCCTTCAAAGAACTTCAAAAGGAATGGAAGACTATTGGGCCCGTTCCTGGCCCACAAGCGAAAACATTGTGGGCGACGTATCATGCGTTGATCGATCGCTTCTACGACAATCAGAGCATTTACTTCGAGCTGAAAGAACTCGATCGCAAGAAGAATCTCGAATCAAAAATCGAATTGTGCGTTCGCGCCGAACGCCTCAGCGAAGTGGAGATGATCAAGGATGCCATTCGCGAGTTGAATGAATTGCATCACGAGTTCAAACACATAGGCCCCGTTCCCAAAGACGACAAGGAAAATGTGTGGCAGCGTTTCAAAGCCGCATCCGACGCGATCTATGCGAAACGCGACGCCTACCTAGAAAAACTTCAGCTGGATTTGCACACCAACCTGGACAGCAAAGCCAAGTTCAGCGACGAGGTGCAGCCTTTTGCGTCCTTCCAATCGGATAGAATTAAGGAATGGAATCAAAAGACGAAGGAAATCCTGGAACTGCAGAAACGCTGGGAGATTGTCGGCGGATTGCCGCGCGCGAAAGCGAAAGAAGTCAACAAGAAATTCTGGTCGGCTTTTAAGGCGTTCTTCAATAATAAAAATACTTTCTTCAAGAAGCTCGACGAAGAACGGGAGAAGAATCTGCAGATCAAAAACGATCTCGTACAGAAAGCGCTTGAGTTGAAAGAGAGCAACGACTGGGAAAAAACTTCCAATGAACTCAAAGGTCTGCAACAACGCTGGAAAGATGTAGGCCCTGTTCCTGAGAAGTTCCGCGAAAAAGTATTCAAGGAATTTAAGGAAGCGTGCGATTACTTCTTCGAACAGAAGCGCACGCAGCATGGCAAGGTAGAAACGGAACAGGCGGAGAATCTCCGGCTGAAAGAAGACGTTTGTACCACACTGGACAGCCACACGGCTGCTGGCACGGCCACGCGTGAGGTACTGAAAGAATTACAAGACAAGTTCAACGCTATTGGTTTTGTGCCCCGTAAAGACATTGGCGCGATACGCAACAAGTACCATGAGTCAGTGGATAGATTTGTGGCGTCGATTCAGGGTGCCACCGATGACGACCGCAGCAAGTTGCTCCTGGAAAATCAGTTGAGTGACCTCAAGAACGATCCCATGGCTGAGCGAAAAATCTTCCAGAAAGAGCTCGCCATCCGGAAAAAGATCGGGAAGGTGGAGAATGATATCGCCCTTTGGAAAAACAACCTGGAGTTCTTCTCTCGCTCACAGAACGCCGATGGCGTTCGGAACGAATTCAACGAAAAGATCCGGGAAGCCACGGAGCATTTGAAGCAGTTAAAGGACCAGTTGAAGATGCTCAAGACGGTCTAGAACTTTTTGCCAAACCTTTTGCAGGTATCCAATCTTACGCTATTTTTGCACCCTCAAAACTGTGGTTAACACACCATTTCCATCGTTTTGAGCTCAAAAATTGATAATTATTAATTGACTCCCGATAGCTATCGGGATGTTAATTGAATAAGCCTCCTTAGCTCAGCTGGTAGAGCAACTGACTTGTAATCAGTAGGTCGTTGGTTCGATTCCGACAGGGGGCTCATAACAAGACCCAATTTTCCTTTTTTGGAAGATTGGGTCTTTTGATTTCTGGCGTTCGGGAATACTAGAAAAACGTAAAATTCAGACCATACCTAAACACAATCGTAAAACCTATGAAACGATTCCTGACATTTTTTCTCTTCGGAATATCATTATTCCTATCCTCTTGCAATGATGGCGACTGTCCTGACGGCATGGAGAAATGTAAATTCAAAGATGGATCCGTTCACTGTGTACCGAAAGGGTATTGTTGATGCAGACTGTTGGTGGTTTTCACAAGCAAAGTATTACATCGGCGGCCAATCGTAAAATGCTCTTTTCATAAACGTCAAAGCCTTTCAATACTAAACGTTAGTGCGAAATGAGAATATTCAATATCCTGGTCCTTTTGGTCTCGTTCAATCTAAGTGCGAAAGCTCAAGGCACCTACACCATTTCCCTGAAGAAGCTCGACCTTCCGGCGTCCTCGATGCCTTTCACGATTTCGGAATTGATTGACGCGAGAGTGAACAAGAATTCTGTAGGTATCGTGCAAAGGGGTAGCAAACCGGACCTCGCCGTGTTCGACGAACCAGGACTGGATGCAGTGTACGACCTGTTCAGCAGGTCTGGTATGATTTCGGCTGACAAGGGATTGGTCGTGCGCATTACGCTCTTAAAGATTTCTGAAATCAGCAGCACCTGGAACACCACCGATAAAGCCGAAGTGAGCATGGACATCCTCATCGCTGACAATGGCTCATACTATTACATCTGTACGCTCCGATCTGGTGAAGAGTCAACAGATTTTCAAAGTCACAATCAACATGGAGCTCACCTGGTCGCTGCCCTCCGGAAAGCGCTGATGCAGTACAACGACGGAACACGCGAGCCCAACGTAGACCGAACATTTACGCGTGAAGAACTCCTGGACACTGATTTAAGTTTCAGTGTACCAGAACTAATGCCGATTCTTCTCGACCCTGTTATTAAAGAAGGCTACTATGTGTCGTTTGATGAGTTTACCAATAATAAACCGTCCATCAGTATCGACTGCAAGGTCAAGTTGAGTTCACCTGTTGTCGCGAAATGTGGAGAAGAAACAAGCGAGACCACCCTTTTTGGTTACGCGCGCGACAATCAGCTCTTCATTTATCTACACGATCACTTTTATCCACTCGAGCGGCGAGGGGATCGGTTTTACTTTTATGGTCCTGGCAATATCTCCAAGGTCACGGGTAACAATGTCGGAAACGCCGGCGTGTTCCTGGGCGCGGCTGCAATTCCTTTACTACTATCCAATAAGTACAAGACGTTGTATATCCTGGATCTTCAAAACGGATCAGTTAGAAACGTAACTGGGCTTTAGATTTGGAAGTAGCCAAGGCTTGCGCGAGTTTGTTAGTTCGTTTCCGATAGAAGACAACAAAAAGCCCAATCCCTTTAACAGGCATTGGACTTTTATTTTTCCGGAAACCTGGCTTGTCGCTTTTTCCTTTTCCGGATTGAAAGAATTCCTACTTCGCAGCCGGTTTGTAATCCTCTACTTTCACCATCACCTCTTTCCCCACGGAAAGCATTTGAGTGATTTTACCGTTTGCGTCTTTCGTAAAGGAAACGGAACCGATTGGAATAGAAGAGAACGTTGTTGCACTTTCCGGCTCAAAGAATCTTTCTCCGTCGTTCCATAGTTCCTTCAGCATGATGCCATTGCCTTTAGCGTAGACCTGGACGTAGTACTCACGTTTCTTTTCGAACTGGTAATACCCTTCTACGGCTTTCAATTCTGCTTCATTGAGCGTTGCAATTTTTCTGGCGACAGGTTTGTACTCCGCTACCTTATCCAGAACGTCGCGCTGAAGAATTAAAACCTGAGTCGCATTTTCCTGATCATTCAAGGTGAACTTCGCAGGCAATCCCCGTTCCGATTCGAAAGATGTTTCAGAGAATGCCACGAGCGTATGTTCAACATTATCCCACATTTGGCGGGCAATCAGTTGATGATCACGAACGATAAACTGAAGGTAGGCAGCTTTATTATTTTGAAACTGGTAATAACCTTCCAATCGTTTTAACTGCGCATCGGTGAGTTGAACTACTTTCTTCTCGGCGGCGGCTACTTTGTCCCACACGTCGCTCTTGAAGGCTGTGAGCTGGATGATATTTCCGTTTTTATCTTTTGTAAAGGATAGCGGAAAATCTCCGTGGTTACCCGAGAATTCCAATTCCGACTTGCGTTCGAAAATGATTTCTTTGTCGTGCCACAGTTCGTGCAGCGCCAGGGTTTTTCCTTTGGCGGTGATTTCGATAAAAAAGTTCTTGTCCTTTTGAAACTGGTAGCGACCTTCAAAGGCTTTGAGCTCCATCTCATCGAACCTATAGTCGGGTGCCGGGACAGCTTGAACATTAATCGCAATGTAGATGAGTGCGATAACGGGAAGTACAAGGGCATATTTGTACAGGTTCTTAACGGGCGTTTTTCTTGCGTTCATCATTTTGATTCGAAGTTTTAGTTTAGACGAATTGAACATGTTTGTTAAAGGAAACATATCAGGATTTAAACTACTCTGCAGAATGTTTAGCTGATAATTCTTTTTGTTGACCCCTTGCTCCAGCACGCATTCATCCGCCAGATACTCCAGGTTGAGCTTGACGTGTTGTTTGAACAGGCGAGCGACGGGATTGATCCACAGCATGGCTTGCACGATCTCGGCAATCAGGATATCAAGGGTGTGCCATTGGCGGATATGAATTTTTTCGTGTGCGATGATCTGTTGAATCTGATCAGCGCTATTCGATGAATGGTTTATAAACAAGTGGTGAAAGAACGAAAAAGGTGACATCGTATCTTCGTGCTCATGATAGCGGATACCATCTTCACCTGTTCGGTTGGGATATTTCCTGATCAAGAGATAAATGTTTACCAGTTGAACAGCGAAACGAAGAATCAGGATGATGGCAACAAGAACATTGGCAAGGAAAACAATCTCCAGGAAAGAGAAGGATAACGAAGGAGACCCTATCATGACTTCCGTTGCAGGCTTTTCCAGGCTATTGACGGATTCGCCTGCCGGCAGTTGTGGATAGAATTTTGAGAAAGCATCAACGATCGGCAGTTGCTCTCGCAGCTGAACGACAGCAACATTCTGAAGGGGCAGGAGGGGGAGTAAGAGTGAAATGATCACGGTACCCAGGAGATAAAATCGGTTGAGTTTGAAGAACTTTTCTTTCTTCAGTACCGCGAAATAAACTAAGTACAGGAATGCAAGTATTGCATTTACCTTCAGCCAGTATAGTATGTACAGGTTCATAGGCGCCCGGATTTATTTGTGTTTTCCCTCGATCTCTTTTATTATTTCTTTCAGCTCGCTAACAGAAATCTCTTCTTCTTCAGCAAAGTATGTCACCACATTTTTGATGGAGTTGCCGAAGAGTCCGGCGAGTAAAGGCTTTACGAATCGGTTGGTATATTCCTTCTTTGTCATGGCGGCCGAGTAGCGATAGGTAGAACCGAAGTCCTCGAATTTCAGAAAACCTTTGTCGGCCAACCTGCGCAGGGTAGTGGCGACCGTATTAATATGAGGTTTGGGGCTGGGCAGCTCCTCGCGGATATCTTTAGCAAAAGCTTTCTTGAGTCTCCAGATGACCTTCATCAGAGACTCCTCTTTTTCGCTGAGTCGTTTCATGTAACAAGTATAGAACTAATAGTGTAATTATCCAACTACAGTTGTAGTTTATTTTTCAAGCTAACCAAAACAACAGCAAACACTATCACGATCTCAATCCAGCCCACGGTTTCAACCGTGGGTTTTTATGACCGCACACCAATACTACTGTTTGGCTACTGTTTGGCGTTACCACGATTGCAGTTCAGCTAGTGCTTTATCACACCCCAATATTCTCCGTTCATTGTTGATGTTCCCGTTCATTGTTGGTGTTCTTCACCAACAATGTCATGCACAACCTTAGAGGTTTAAAGATCAAACCTCCCTGCAGCCTGCTATGGTTTCATAAAACCAGAGAAGCGGCCCGAAAATCGCCCGTGCCGTCCATTTATTGCATTTCCTTCGCCTTTGCGACAATTGTGACAGCCTTTGCGACAATTCTGATAGGCCTCGCCCGTGATGTTCATCCACCTTTGGGCAAGCTTTAATTGTCGTACCAAAACCTCTTAACGTTATGAAAAGCCATCAGGAAAAAATGAAATGCGTAGACCCAAGGAATGCCAAGGTACCACCGCGGTTGCTTGCGATCGTGACGCTATGGTTGACCGCCAGTGCAACGCTGCTTGCGCAACAGGTCACCCCAAACATCGTCTTGCAGAACAATAATTTTGATTCCGACTGGGCCGTCCAGGTAAAGTGGGCCAATGGCGTTGGGGACAACCTAACCTGCCTCAGCCCTAATTACTTTGTGACCATCTATCGAAACGGCGCGCCGTATCAATTCAACGGAACGGATCTGACGCTCGGTAATGGGCAACACCTTCAGCTCGACAATGTGGGCATAAACAAAACCTATCAATGGAGCATGAAGTACGAAGTTCGGGGACTACTCTCTTGCGTGAAATGGAAATTGTCTCAGAATCTTTCGATCACGACCAAGCCTCTTAAAAAGCCGGGAACGTTCGCGGCCACCGATTCAACGAGTGTGGCCGCCCTGGAAAATAAAATCACGCTGACGTGGACGAAAGGCACACACGCGCCTGATGGCGTGCATTCTTACCGCATCTATCGCGACGGTAATTTCTCAACGCCCATTCAGCAACTGCCTGGAACAGCGCGTTCATGGTCCGATACGGACGTTCACCCGGGTGAAAAGCATAGCTATTCTATTCATACTTATGTTAACCACGCTACGTGGGGAGTTCATTCTTCCGATACGGTTACGGTTCAGGGAAGCACGCTTCCGAAAATCACGGCTACCGATGGAGAATTTTTTGGCCGCGTCGAAATCCGATGGCCCGCGATGAATGCCGCTGCCAAGTCGCTGAAGATTTTCAGGGATGGCGTTGAGATACACTCGCGCACCGACATGGCGCTGACCAGGGTATTGGATGACGACAACCGAATCCCCGGATTAAACTACACTTACACCATTGTTCCTTATCTAAATACAAATTTCACCACACCCTTTTCTACATTGACCGATGTCGGTTATGCACGAAGGAACGGAAGGATAAGAGGATCCGTGAAGGCTCCGTTTGGTGGACCCGTTCAGGGAGCCACCGTTTTTGCCGAAAGGCTGACGACTGTCGCTCAAGGTGGTGCGAACCCCATCGTGTACAGTGCGACCACTGATGCGCAAGGATTATTCGAAATACGCGACATCTACTACTACACCGAAGCCACCTTCAGGGTTCATGCCGAAAAAGGCGACCATGGATTCAATCCCGCGGCATACGAAAGCATCGTGCTCGACGAATCCGCACCGGTTTATGTTCTGCCTTCGCCAAGCTTCGTCGATACTTCTTCGTTTACCATAGAAGGTAGGGTCGTGCAGAAATTTGCCGGCGAAGAAGCCGCCGTTGAAGGTGTCGAGATCTTGGTGAATGATTTGTTCAAGGGAACAAAGACGGATGAGGAAGGGAAGTACTCGCTCACGGTGGAAGAAATAGGAGAGTATACCATCAAACCGCGATATGTCAATCATACTTTCAGCCCGGCATCCAAAACCCTTGTTATCGAAAATGATCTCACTGAAGTATTGTTTGAAGATGTTGAGAAGGATACCCTGAGTGGATATTTTTTGGGAGGTTGCGAAATCTACATTGGGCGTGCTACGCTGCGCGTCTTCAATACTGAGGACCCCACTGCCGCGTTCGACACGATAATCGTCACGAACGAAGGCTCCGGATTCTACCGGCTCATTTTACCCTCGCGTGAATACATGGTTGAGGTCGTTGCCTTCAGCCCTGACGACGCTGGTAGCCCGACTGAAGAAGAGGTCTTGGATTTCTTTGGGTTGTCAGAAGTTGACTTAACCGAGCACTCCATTCAAAAGAACTATGTCTACCGGAAGCCCCCGGAAATTGAAGTTATTGGTTTTCCTGCAGCCGGCTGCGATCCGTTCGATGTTCCCATCGTGGAGCAAATTGCCCGGTATCCGCTGGAGATCAGAGTGTCCGAAAGCTTTGGTGAGCTTTCGTGTTTGACGAGTTCGGGCTACATCGTGATCTACGATGAAGTGAAAGATGGATTTGACGGCCCCGATACATTGATGTTAGAAGGCGGCATCGCGAGATATGATCTCCTGCCGGGCGAGCCGAATATCTTGTCAGGTGGAAACCATCCGTACCAGAAAAAGATTGCATTTCATGCGAACGTCGACGGGCAAACAAACGACGTTGAGCAATACACGCTTGTTGAAGGAAACAAGCCGAGGGAACAAACCTTTACGACGATATCTCCGGAAGTTCCGTTTCTGATCTTAAGAGATCCTCCTGGCGATGAAAGCTACAGCTACCTATCGGCGAATACCAAGTTCAGCTCTGATCTCCAACTGTTTGCCCAGTATGAAAGCAGCTTGAACGTGTGGGGAGAAGTAAAGCTTGGCAGTGAAATGGACATTGGGATCGGAGTCGAGACGCCGCTGAAATTCTGGGGAAAAATCAAGTCGTCGCTGGAAGTTGGCGCGAAACTCAAAAGTCAAGTCGAGTTTGGTCTCGAATTCTCGACCGAGAATAAGTTTAGTACTTCGGATAACCAGGAGATCACCGGTTCCGATGGCGATGTGTTCGTTGGATCAGCGATGAACATGATCTACGCGCTTACCGATGTCGTGGACTTCAATGAACAAAGTTGCACCGTCGACCTATCACAAGAGATCATCATGGCAACTGATGGCTTTGCTACAACCTTCATGTACACCGAAAGCCATATTGAAGATGTACTGATCCCACAATTGGAGAGCATCAAGAGATTGTACGAAGAAAAAGGTTCAGACTCTGCCGATGTTTACCAAAATCAGATTGACGTATGGCATCAGACGTTGGAAGGTAATAACCAATTAAAGGAGGACGCATTCTTCCTGGAAAACAAATCGTTTAGTGCGGGTGCCGGTTTTGAATCGTCCGCGAAAATTACGGCATCCACTAAATTCAGCCTGGAGTACAGCATGTTTATTGAATCAACAGTGGCAACGGAAGCCGGGCTTGAAATAGGAGGGTCGGGTGCATCGCTCGGGGCAGATATGAAATGCCGACTGGAGATCGGCGGGTCAGCGTCGCTTGGCGCAGCGTACGAAAAAACAGTCGGGTACGCGCTGAATGATGACGACCTGGGGGATTACTTCAGTGTAGATGTCAAAGCGGATCTAAAGTATGGAACACCGGTGTTCACATTGGTCAGCGGTCGTAGCAGTTGTCCGTGGGAACCGGGAACGCAGCCACGAGAGGGCGTACGCCTAACTGTTGATAAGGCCGTTCAACATGACATCGAACAGAACGTGGCCGCCGCTTTTGTTTTGAATTTGGGAAACACCAGTCAAAGCGATGAAGATCAAACTTATCACCTGGTCTTTTTACAGGAAAGCAATCCGGAAGGTGCCGTGTTAACACTGGGTGGTAGCCAGGTCCAAGGCGGAATACCCACGCCTTATAGCATACCGAACGGCTCTTCTCTGAATGCCACGGTAACGGTTAGTCGCGGCCCGCAATCGAACGCTTATCAGGATCTCAAATTTGTATTGCGATCCGCATGTGACGGATCCATTGCCGACACCGTTTCGTTTTCTGTCTTCTTTAAGAGTAACTGCAGTGCTATAGCCATCGTGGAGCCCTTCGCCAACTGGTTGATCAACGATAGCGACGATAGTAAGCTCATGGTAAAGATTGGCAATTATGACAAGGCTAAACTGAGTACCGTCATTCTTCAATACAAGAATGTGAATGCCAGTGTCTGGGAGTCATCAGTCGTTATGGAAAGTAGCGAACTCGCTACCAGCGTGACTGACCTCGAGTGGGACGTTGCCGCGCTGGAGGATGGCGATTATGAAATTCGGGTGAAGGTGATCTGTGGTGACAATGCTTCTGAGTATAGTTTCTCAGAGCAACTGCCCGGGACCATTGATCGATCGGCACCATCGTTGTTCGGTGTTCCGCAGCCCACCGATGGAACATTTTCAACCGGTGATGAAATTTCTGCAACATTTGATGAAAGCCTGAACTGCTTCAATATCAGCGAGGACAACGTCATTCTGAAAAACAAAAACTCAGGTGTGGTCTATGAAGTGGGTGTCGGATGTGCAGGTAATAAGATTCTGATTGTTCCACTCACCGAAGAAAGCTTTACCAATCAGGTTATCGAGGTCACGTTGGTGAATATCGAGGATAACGCCGGTAACGTGCGCTCAACTCCTGTGATCTGGGAGTTCGATATCGACGACGCTGATTTTTCTATCGGACCTCAAACGGATAGCGACGGTGATGGTCACATTGATGCGGATGATAATTGTGCCTTTACGTCGAACGCCAACCAGGAGGATCGCGATGGCGATGGCATAGGCGACGTGTGCGACAGTGACCTCGATGGTGATGGTGTGGCCAACACCATGGATAACTGTCCTTACTTTGCCAACGCAAATCAAGCGGACGAAAATGAAAACGGCGTTGGCGATGTGTGCGAGGCGAATGGTGATGGCGATCAGGACGGCGTCATCAACGACGAAGACAATTGTCCCTTATTCGCGAATGGAGATCAACAGGATATGGACTCCGATGGTATCGGCGACTTGTGCGATGACGACCGTGATGGTGATGGTGTCCTGAATGCTTTGGACAATTGTCCATCAACCCCCAATCCCGATCAGGCCGATGATGACGGAGACGGCGAAGGCGACGCTTGTCATGTCGTAACGGGTATTGTTCGTGAATTGGAGTCTTCTCGGGTGATCGAAGTTTATCCAAATCCAGCATCACATGAAATTAATGTACGTGTGGAATTGGATGCACCTGCTCGTGTGGTCGTCAGCATCCTCGACGTCAACAGTAAACGGCTGCAGTTGGTTTGGGATGAATTTCTGCCGGCCGGTCAGCACCACCGAAGACTGAACGTGAGTGACCTCTCCAATGGCTTATACATCCTTCACGTCAATAAGAGCGGAAACATTCAGGTAAAAAAATTAATAATCAGAAAGTAAACGAAATGGAGTTGGGTATTCCAACTCCATTTCCTAAAACATTGTATCCTTTAACAACCAATCTTATGAAACTCAATAGACTGACTTTTCTTTTCGTCGCGATCCTTCCGGTACTAACGGGTTGTTCATCGTCAGATCCCGAGCCACCCTTGAGCGCGGAAGAAGCACAGATTCAAAAACTTTCCAAAACGTGGATATTAGGTACCGTGATGTACGATGGCGACAACATCTCCGATCGGTTCAACGACTTTGAGCTGACGTTCAAGCCTGATAAGACCTACACGGCCACCGGAGCACTTGGAGACTTTGACTTTGAGCCCTTCAAAGCAACGGGCTCGTGGGATTTCAAGAATGGAGATCTGAATCAACTGATTCGCAACGATGGCGTGGACATGACCACTGAGGTGACGGAAAATACGTTGTCGCTGTCGTTCACGATCTCCGAAGCCAATGGGCGAGTAGCCGGACTTGGTGGTTACCAGTTTGATCTGGTTTTCCCTTGATAACAGACCTAGCCCACGGTTTCAGCCGTGGGTGTTTATAACCGACCGCATCGGTTCTTCCTTCCTCGCAGAGTCTCCCGTCTGGGGGACTCTCCGTTTTTTGTCTTGCGAAATTTCAAGCTAGCCCACGGTTTCAACCGTGGGTGTTTATGGCCGGCGCGCATCCGCTCGGGCAATTTGGGTTTTCCCTTCCATTCTTTTCTGTATCTTCCCCAACAAACCAATCAATCTCATTAACTATGCGAGTCCCTCACCTTGGTATGCTGGCCATATTGCTGCTGGCCTCCTGTAAGGCGCCCGAAACGGAAGCGCCGCCCAAATTGTACACCATCGAGCAATTCATGGATGTCAAAAATATTTTCAGCTCCGGATTTTCCGCCGACGAGACGAAGATCTTATTAGGCTCCAACGAAACCGGCATCTACAATGTATTCGAACTCGACCTGGCCAGCGGCGCGAAAACACAGCTCACCAGCTCGACTAAGGAATCGATATTTCCTGCTTCCTATTTTCCCAACGACAACCGCGTGGTATTCACGAGCGACAAAGGTGGAAATGAGATTGACCACATTTTCATTCGAAACGGTGACGGATCAACCAACGACATCATTTCTGATTCCACGGCGAAAGCCAACTTCTATGGATGGAGTCACGATAAGAAGCTGATGTACTATTCTTCGAACAGCCGCGACGAGCGATATTTCGATTTGTATCGCGTGGACGTATCGGCAGCGCCGAAAGAATCCAATATGTATCCGGCTACGATGGCCTATGAAAACAAGGAAGGCCTCGACCCGACCGCAATCTCCCGCGACAACCGATACATCGCGCTGATTAAACCTATCACCACCAATAACTCCGACGTTTACATTCTCGACACACAATCGGGACAAACCAAACACATCTCCCAGCACGAAGGTGATGTCGACTACAGTCCGCAATATTTTTCACCCGACGGGTCCAAACTCATTTATCTCACGAACGAAGGAAGCGAGTTCATGTATGTTGCCAGCTACGACCTGGCTTCCGGCGCGAAGGCCAAACTTGAGGAAGCGCCCTGGGATATTATGTACACTTACCTTTCCCGGAATGGCAAATACCGTGTCGTTGCGATTAACAACGATGCGCGCACTGAAATGAAAGTGTACAACGAGTCGGACGGCGGGAAGCTCGTTCAATTAAAGAATGTTCCGGAAGGCGACATCAGCGCCGTGAACATTTCCGACAGTGAAAAATGGATGACATTCTATGTGAGTGCATCCAACGCTCCACGCAATTTATTCTTGTACAACCTGGAAACAGATGAGGTCAAACAACTGACCAACACCTTAAGCGCGGACATCAACCCGGCCGACCTGGTGAGCGCACAAGTCGTGCGTTTCAAATCTTTCGATGGAATGGAAATCCCTGGTATCCTTTACAAACCAAAAGGATTAAAAGCGGGTGATAAAGTACCCGGCCTCGTCGAAGTCCACGGTGGCCCGGGAGGACAGACCCGCACGAACTACGACTACGAGTATCAATATTGGGTGAATCATGGATACGCCGTGTTGGCCGTAAACAACCGTGGAAGTTCTGGCTATGGAAAGACGTTCTTTGCCGCCGACGACAAACGTCATGGTAATGAAGACTTGAAAGACTGCATCGCCGGAAAGCAATATTTACAAACCCTCGACTACATTGACGCAAACAAGATCGGAATTTCCGGTGGAAGCTACGGCGGATACATGGTGATGGCCGCACTCACGTTCGCGCCCGATGAATTCGCCGTTGGCGTTAACTACTTTGGCGTTACAAACTGGCTCAGAACATTGAAGAGCATTCCGCCATGGTGGGCATCCTTCCGCGATGCGTTGTATACGGAAATGGGAGATCCCGTAAAAGATTCCGTGGCACTCTATAATAAGTCTCCACTATTTCACGCCAAAAATATCACCAGGCCCTTCATTGTGTTGCAAGGCAGCAACGACCCGCGCGTGCTGCAGGTGGAATCTGATGAGATCGTCGCCGCTGCGAAGGCTAACAAGGTGCCGGTGGAATATGTCATCTTCCCGGATGAAGGCCACGGGTTTGTCAAGAAAGAGAATCAGATAAAATCAGCAGAAGCGGTGATGATGTTTTTGGATAAATATTTGAAGGGCGTCCCGGAAAGTAGTACTCCCGCGGATAGCGTCGCGCAGTAATAATCATTCGAACGTCAAATCAGCAGCGTCACAAACTTGTGACGCTTTTTTTTATCACACCTTACTACCAATTGAATCCAGCCCACGGTTTCAACCGTGGGTGTTTATGAGTGCATGTCAATACTATTGCGGTTTCAAACCGGACGTTTAATGCATGTCAATCCTATTATGGTTTCAACTCGTGAACGTCAATGCGCGTGTTAAGTTATTCACGAGAATCATAAGGTTGTGAATTCCAGATCTCACACCTTAAAAATTCATCCCTGTAAACCGCTACTTTTGTTTTAACAGCTATTTAAAAAACGACAATTCATTTTGTGGCGATTTTTCTTTCCCTACTTTCAATCACAATTCCTTGAACGTTGTCGTTCAATAATAAGCCCACCTGGAATTAGTTAAGAAATATTGCAGTCGCGCACCCGCACCTGCAGGGTTACAAAGTGAATCAATAATCATTCAGATAAGCACTTGTTGGTAGTAATGTTCACTTAAAAATTTAAATCATGACGAAGATTAAATTGAATGTAAGGGCATGCCTTACGGTATGGTTCATGTGTTTTGCAACAGTCGCGTTCAGTCAGGCGACTTACTGGATTGACGAGTCTACCGATTTTTCGGGAAATGGTTGTGAGAATGCTGACTTGAACAACGTAACCTCTAGTCTTAAAAGCAGGCTTGATGGTGATGGATGGTCTGGTACGCGATGGTCAAATGTGAATGCGTGGCCCGAAGATTACATCGAGCAGAGCATGGGTGGGATTGATGAGCAGGCCGGGGATTCACAGACACTGTGCGTTTACGCCGGTCACGGTAATCGCGGATTAATTCAATTTGGGTTCATGAGAAACGGCCGTTGTACCGTTTCATTCGCGCCGAGCATGCGGCTTGGATCCGGTGGTGGCGATGAGGCGGCGTATGCGATGTGGCTAACAAGTTGCACAGTTAATTTGGACGCCCTGTCTCGCCATTTTGATCAACAGATCCGTCAGACTTTTGGATACCACAATTCTCCAAGCATCAAGGATGACCAGCCGCGCGATTTTTATGAAGAGACAGACGACTTGAGAAATGAACGCGCCTGGATCGATGAAATGGAAGACCGTCCAGGTTGGTTTACCGGCGACAATTCTCCGATTTGTATGACATTCGGACTCAACCCTACCCACTGCGATTGGGTCGCTCAGAATGCTCGATTACGCGATCGGAGCTTACTGGAAGATGCGCTTTCTCCGCATACCTGGTACTGCTATTTAATGTTTAACAATGGTGCCAGTGGTTGTTGATCATCATTTAAAACTCAATGGTATGATAACACTTAAAAGGATCCTCACGATAGGCATCGCAGTTATACTGTCTGCCTGTACGAAAGTCGATGAACAACATGAACCACCGAAGGAACGCCCGGCAGAATCAGTATCACCGGGAATGGTACCACGACCTGGTATGGAAGATTTTAAAGAGCCAGGTCTTCAGGAAGGAGATGAAGTAACCGTCTACAAACTTGGATGGCGACATCGCAAGCCCGAGGAAGTATTGCAGCAAATTAATGGCGCGCTGGAATTAATGGGAGACGAAGGCTGGAAAGAAAAAGTTGATCGCCACAATTTTTCAAAACTAGTGATCAGTGAAAAGGAAATCGGAAGTTGGGTGCGTCTTCCAGAAACGTCGTTGTTTGTTAAGTATGACAACAACTATGACGAAATTCGGATTATCAATGAAGAGCGGGAAGCGAACACTGACCTTTCCAATAGACTGGATCAGGCGGCTGCGGTTAAGCAGGCTGAAGGCTACTTAAAACAGTTAGCCGAAAGCAAGGTCATCAATTATGAATTGTATAAGACTGCTTCTTTGCAGGTAGGCTACAAAATCATTGGTAACGGATCCATGAAGGAGAACGTGTCCCCGGGGAATGTTGCCGAGTATCGATTAACCTTTCGGCCCCGTCTAAACGGAATTGAGATGGCAAATGCTGGCATCAGAATGGGCATCAGCATCACCGGGAAACTCAATAACCTTCGATTCGGCGGAGCTGAGCCCGAATCCACAAGCGCGAGCGATCGGGTGAAAATCAAGCGAACTGCGAAAACGATAATGGATAGCTTCTATAATGAGAAGGCGAAAGAAGGGGAGGTCGACGTCGCTTACAGTAAGGTAATGTACGTAATCCCCGATGGAAAAAAGGATGCCATCGTTGAACCGAAGCTCGTCGTATCCTATACCGAGAAGTATGCTGTCGAGAATCAACAGTTGGTGAGCCGGCGAAAAAATATCGCCTACTCGCTAACAGACCCGAATGCTCCTCCAATCGATTTTGATAAGCCGGCCGCTGAACATGAAAGTCAGAAACCAAGTCGGCAGAAGTAGATTCCTTTCTTCGCAGAGTCTCAGAAAACGTGAGGCTCTGCGGAGATCACTGTCAAGCGATCTGGTTGCTGAATGCCTGCGTTATCTTTAAAACTCACAATTATGAAAACCCCTGACCCAACAGATAAAACAATCGACTTCCTTTTCGAGAATTTGAAAACATGCCTGGAGAAAGTCGAGCGTTACCAAATTCTGGGACTTATCTCTTCAGCATCGTTCCTATACTTAACGTGGAAATGGCCCTGGGCAGGCAAGGGTCTCCTGAAACCAGCCATGCCTGTTACAGAGCCTCAGGCAGTCCAGCTTGAAGGAATTCCAATATCCCTGTCACCTGGTCTCGCTTGCCTTGTTTTATTTGTGCTTTACCTCATGACGAGTCTATTAGCCCTTGCGGCGATTGATAAGATCAAGGCGATAAATCGAGCAAACCCCGATTTCAAAATCTTCATCACTACTTATCCCGGATTCATCAGCCATTCGGAACAGTGGCTCAGATTATCCATGCCTGTTGCTACAGGCCTTTTTATAATCCTGGGTTTTCTCCGTGAAATGTGGTGGGAGAAAAGTAATTTTTGGGAGCAATCTGATTTTTGGAGCCTTTTGATTCCACGTCTATTGATCCTCTTCCTACTTGCTCTTCCTCAAATCATAATGATGAGGCAACTGCGAACTCCCATCACGGACACTCCGTAAATCCTTTCGAATAGCCCACGGTTTCAACCGTGGGTGTTTATGACCGCACATCAATACTGCGGTTTGGTGTTACGACTTCATTACGACGGCGTGCATAATTCCGGTTTCAACCAATGTTTTTATGTGCGAGATTTCCGTTGTATTCAAGTTTCGATGAATTGTAATAACGTCGCGCAAAATAAATTCTCACCCCGACGACCGATTTTTTCCCACCACAACCCCCCATATTTTTATTTGCACTTCCCGGGCAGTAATAAGCTCAAAACTTCTCAACTTCATTATACCCTACTTTAAGGTATATAAATCCTTATCGATTCCTTTACATTGGCATAACAGTAAACCTAAATTGATATGCTATGAAAAAAAATTTACTAATTGTTTTCAGCATGCTGTTCGCTGTCGGCGCGTGGGCGCAGGAGCGAACGGTCTCGGGGAAGGTGACGGCCTCTGAAGATGGCACGGCCTTGCCAGGCGTGAACGTAATTGTAAAAGGAACTTCCATCGGAACAACGACTGATGCGGATGGCGCTTATCAGTTGTCGTTAACGCAACCGGGTGGATCCCTGGTCTTCTCGTTTGTTGGACTCACGACTCAAGAGATACCCATTGGCGACAGAACAATTATCGATGTGTCGCTGACACTGGATGTAACACAGCTTTCTGAAGTTGTTGTTACCGGGGTCGGTGTTGCCACCGATAAGAAGCGGCTCGCCATCTCCGTTGAATCGGTGACGGGTGATAAGTTACCTTCGTTGCCCGCCGCGTCAATTGATCAGGCATTGGTGGGTAAGATCGCCGGTGCACAGATCTTATCTGCATCGGGAAATCCCGGAGCGCCGGTAAGCATCCAGCTGCGTGGTATCAACACCTTGTCCGGCGGAACACAACCGCTAATCATGGTGGACGGTGTACAAATGCAATCCACCTCGCTCAGTTCACTTGACTTGAGCAACGTAGATCGGATTGAAGTTGTGCAAGGCGCTTCGGCCGCTACCATTTATGGCGCGCAAGGGGCGAACGGCGTAATTCAGATCTTCACCAAGAAAGGAAAGACTGGAAAAATGGTGGTGAACTTCTCCGCGCGCATGAGCACCGACGACTATATTAACATTGGCGGACTGCGTCAAGCTAAACTCCATTCTTTCGCCACCGATGCGAACGGTGATATGGTCGACACAGAGGGAGATCCGTTGGAAGTAATTCCACCCGGCTTCTGGCCGGCGGTGAGTTGGGAAAATGGACCTGATGCGTTGAACAATAAACCTTATAAAAATAATACACAGTACTATGATCACGTCGATCAGTTGTTCAAGCGTGCCAACACTACCAACCTGAACCTTGGAATCTCGGGAGGGAATAATACTTCGGATTACTCATTCGCTTTATCCAAGCTTAACCAGGGATCAGTGATTCAGGGAGATCTCGATCGCACCAATTTTACAGCGAACATCGGTGTTGAGATCGCCCCAGGTTTTAAATTCAGATCCATCACACAATTGGTTTATACCGACAACACCACCAACCCGTTTGCTGGCGGTGGCGCTGAGGGTGGTTACCTGGCGGCAGCGTTTTATACCTGGCCGTTCGCAGACTTTACTGCGAAGGATGTTAATGGCAATTACTTGTATAAGTTCGGCGGTGCCGGCACGAACAGTACGAACCCATTGTATGGCCAGCAGTTTCAGAAGTATTCGAACAAGACAGTGGATGTCATTCCTTCGTTCAATTTGAATTATCAGATCAACAAGATTTTCGAATTGGATTACAAATTTGGTCTGAACTATTCCAACAGCAACTTCGAGCGGAACACGTTGAACCAGGTCTTGACCGAAAGCTACCTGTACAATCAAACCTATTATGTGGGGCAAACGCCGGATGGGCAAATGCAGAATTCAAACACCGAGCAATACAACCTGAACTCATTGTTGTCGGGTATTGTGAAGCTTGACTTTGACAGGGACTTTCATTTGAACACGCCGATTACTTCAACGACGCAAGTTTCTTTCGATTGGCGGAAATTCAATTTTCACCGGTCTTATGTGACCTTTACGGGGCTGCCGGTGGGTGCACCCATTGACGATATTAGTGGTGCGCAAGCTGCTGCCAGTGCTTCCAATGAATGGCTGGACCAGTTTATCACCTACGGATATGTAGTGAACCAACGCTTTGACTACAAAGACATCGCCTCAGTGTCCGGAGGATTCCGTTCGGATTTCAGTTCGGTGTTTGGAGACGTGAACAAGCCTTTTACCTTCCCGCGCGCTGACGGATACCTTCGACTTTCCAAACTTGGGTTCTGGGAAGGTCTAGGAAATGCAATTCCTGAATTCAAAGTTCGGGCCGCGTATGGTGAGGCAGGTATTCAACCGGTTTGGTACAACGGCGAGTTGACTGGACTAAGGCAACAATGGGCCGGGCCTGCGCCGAGTCACTATCTGAGGGTGACGACGCTGGCGACGGGCACTGCTGGTGGATCGTATTACTATGCGCCGGAAGTGATCGGGAATCCCGCCCTTGAGGTTGAGCGGACATCTGAGTTCGAGTATGGGTTTGACTTTGGCGTAAACCTGCTTCAGGGAGGACAGTGGTTGAACTACATTTCTGGTGGGATTTCAGTGTGGGATAGAACGAGCACAGGCGTAGTGTGGGAAGGTCCTCTTCCTCCGACGATTGGTGCCGGTAAAAAATACACGAACTATGTTGACCTGTCATCGAGCGGCGTTCAGTTTAACATCGACCTGGAAGTACTCAATGGCAGTAACCTCACTTGGACGCTTAACACGGTATTCGGTTCTTCCAAGTCTTTCGTCGACAAAACAACCGATGGAAATGATATTCCGCTGACGTATAGCAACGCTGCCACTTATACCTTGCGTCCCGGTGAACAGATCGGTTCAGTGTATGGATACAAGGCATTGACCAGCATCGATCAGCAGGATGCTGAAGGGAACTACTACCTGGATCAATCGCTCGCGGCCAACTACGAACTTGTCAACGGCCGTGTGGTCGATAAAACAACGAAGCGCATGGAGTTCACCACTGACAAATACGCGCTGGGCAATACCACGCCGAAGTTCAACATGGCCTTTACGAACTCGTTTGTGTTCAAAAACTTCCTGAATGTTTCATTCCAGATTGACTGGGTATCTGGCGCGCTGATGTACAACCAAACTAAGGAATGGATGTACTCTGAAGGTCTGCACCGCGACTATGATGACGCTGTGACGATTGACGGCCAACCAGGAGCCTGGACCGCATACTACAGAAGCGCTTATGATGCTGTCGAAAGCAATGGAACGAAGGACTACTTTCTGGAGAATGCTTCGTTCGCGAGATTGCGGAATGCTTCAATTGGTTTTGACTTTGCCCGGTTCTTCGACATGAAGAAGTTTCGTTCGGTGCAACTCGTACTCAGCGGAAGGAACCTCGCGACCATCACGGATTATTCAGGCTTTGATCCGGAGTCAAGCCAGAATACAGCGGGAGGTGGCACACGGTCGGCGGCACCGCAAAGTTCCACACAACGCGGTTTGGACTTCTGGTCATTCCCGAACTTCAAATCATACCAGGTCGGGTTGAATGTTACCTTCTAGGATCACAAGAACTAAAAACTGAATGAAAATGAAAGCAAGAATATTTTTCCTCATAACCGCAATGCTTGCCTTTGTCACGCAATCGTGCAAGGATGAATTGTCGGATATAAAGAACACCAACGAGCCGACGCTCGAATCGCTCACCCTTGAGGCCGGGCTTTATGCTTTTGCCAAGGGCGGAATTTACATCAATGGATTTGGTGGATATTATGGCTCCATTGACGATGGTCTGGGAAATGGCCTTCACCTGATCGTTTATGGAATGCACGACGCTATGGGTGACCTGATCTACATACCCTGGGGAAATAACAACTTCAAGTACATTGACAATCCAACTGATTTCACACTGGATGACAATACTGTAGTACCCATGCCGATCGGGGTATCGCAACCCTATGAAACAAGGTTACGGAACGACCGGGCTTACGGCGCAACCAACGGCATGCTGCCGGAGTGGATCTATATGTATATGATGAACAATGCATGCAACCTGATATTGGCAAACGTCGAACTTCCCGTCTATAGTGGAGACGCAGATACAAAAAAGAACACCCTAAAAGCGTGGGCGTATTTCTGGAAAGGTTTAGCTTATTCCCGCATCGGTTCCATCTATACAGCAGGTATCATCGCTGACGATCCTTACCAAACCAACGGCGACTTCGTCACCAACGCGGAAATACTAGCGGAGGCAACAAAGAACTTTGATCTGGCTATTACTGCCTTAGGTGCTGTACCAACAACGACGGATTATAACACGGTGCTAAGCGCTTTGATCCCTGGCTACTGTTTACACGAAAATGGAATTCCCACAGCGGCCGCATGGATTAGGAATATCAACACCATGAAGGCGCGGAATCTGCTGGCCAACACGCGTGTTGCGGATATGACTGCCGGCGACTGGACAAACCTAAAGGCGTTGGCAGACGACGGCATAACGGCTACCGATGGAATTTTTGTGATCAAAACGACGCCCAATCCCGCTGAATCTATTTTCAGCGATAACTTCCTGGGCTCGAACTCGCTGTTCACCTTGTCAAACGATCCCACCTATTTCGTCAGCGAAAGACTCATACAAGACTACCGACCTGGCGACGCGCGATTCACCAACAACTTTGATCTCCTGCCTTCACCCGAAGTAAACCGGAGAGGAAGGGGCTTGGGATTCGGAACGCGCTACTTCCTGGTTGATGGCGGCAACGGCGTAAATGATGCGTTCACCTATGCGCACACCGAAGCAGGTATCGACAACCACTTCATGGCAGGCTCTTATGAGGAAAATGAATTGATGCGCGCAGAGGCCGAAATTCAGCTGGGCAACATTGCGACCGGTGTTGGCTTGATCGACAACGTGCGGCAATTCCAGAATGCAAACCTGGCGGCGATTAGCACCGGCAGCACAAAGGCTCAGGCGCTGGAAGAAGTTCGCAGCGAACGCAGAGTGTCGTTGTTGTTCCGAGGCCTGGGCTTCTATGATTTAAGAAGAAACGGAATCCTGGACGACAAGAGCAAAGGTGGTGGACGCGCAGGTTGCGTCGTTCTCTCGGATGTTGACGGAACGCCGTTCCTCAATACAAACGCTTTCATCAACTACAATTACCTGAGCTACTGGGACGTTCCCTCCACCGAAGTGGTGTTCAATCCACCCAGCTCGGGTAGTGCTCCGATTGTGAGCCCTGAGTAAAGATTGATCAGAAATTTTTAAGATAAGAGGCTGTCAGCAACGACAGCCTCTTATTTTTTCGCTTGGATGAGAGCAATCTGCTCACGGCGGACTTGAACGATGCGTACCCATGTTATCACATCTGTAAAAAAAAATTAAAAAAAATTTACCCCCATTTTCGGGTAGCGAATGATCTTTGCGTGATCACATGCATGTACGAACATCTAACAATAAAGAATCATCACGCGCTTGTAAGAATTTATTTATCAACATGATTGGAAGTTTGTTTGTGATCACATGTAGTCTCATGAGAAGGAAATCATGCTGAACATCGCATGAACTTAATAGTTGCTTAAACTTCATGACCTTGACGAGCGCGAATCATTTTATTACCTTTCGACCAGAGAGCCCATCTCTTGCGATTCACGTCGCGGAAGATGGGCTATTTTTTTTACCAGGGATATGATCAAAGAGATTCGATTTGTGTCGGGGCAGAAGGTGGTGAGTAACATTTGCACAGGCGATGGTATTGCTCAGATTGATCTTACTTCCGTGATCTCCACGTTAGACAAGTGTGTCGAGCAGTATTGTCTCGTGATTGACATTGTTGAAAACAAATCCTACGTCGAACGAAAACAAAATGCTAACCGGCTGAAAGAATTGCTGGAGACGCTAACCAAACGAGAATATGAAGTATTGAAATTGGCCATTCTTGGATACACGAATAAAAGCATTGCCGAGTCTTTATGCATCAGCCTGGAAACGGTGAAGTCTCATCGAAAGAAAATTGTCGGCAAGATTGGTGTCCGTAAAGTCAATGACTTGAAAGACATTCTCTTAAATCAAAGTTCAGGCGCGCAATCGCTCGTCTGACCATTCATGTTTCTCTTCTTCTTTTCTTTTTTTGAAATACCAAAATATGGTGCAACGCTGCTTTGCACACCATGAAAATTTGCACGTTCAAAATCACTCTTAGGAGGGAGCGATTTCACTCTCCGGGGTGATTCATGCGCTTAGTATCTGCAATACTTTTGACTGATTGTTCGGCAAAAAATAACTCCCCGTTTGCTATGATCCGTACCGCGCTGGAATTTATTCAAAAAGAACTGGAGACCTACTTCGTGGATCGCGAACAGGATCCAGCGAACTATAGCGCGGGCAATGTCGTGATCTTATCGCCACTGTTGGGTTTGGACAATGCAGTCCTGGTTGATCGTGGCACGCACGTTAGCGCCATGGTGGTTGGCATCACGGAAGAAAGGAGAGAAGGCAAACGTCCTTATTACTTACCCATTGACGAGAAAAACTTTGCGAAAGTAAATCCTCCGGTCGAACTGGAGCTGTTCATTTTGTTCGTGGCGCACAACAGTAACTATGAAACCGCGCTGCGCGATCTGTCCACGGTGGTCTGCTATTTTCAAGCGAACCCTGTTTTTGATGAGCAGAAGTATCCAGCCTTGAATGCGACGGTCGTCGATCCTGTCGCTAAACCCTGGCAACTCATCAAACGCCTTAGCTTCCGCGTAGTCAGTTTGACTTTTGAACAACAAAATAACTTGTGGGCGATGTTGGGTGGCAAGTATCTGCCGAGTGTGGTGTATAAGATGACGTTACTGAATGTCTTTGATGACAGACCGAAGGAAGCTAAAGTCGCTATTGAAGAGCTCAACCTTAATGAAAACGGTTTATGAGCGTGGTCGTAAAATACAAACAGCTTTGCAGCCTCTCGCTCGAACAGCCGTTCTACGAAAACAACATTTGTCCGGACTACGACGCGGTGCCGCGGTTGGACTATTCAATTTTGCCGACCGAAGAGTGCCTTCAGGTCATGAATCGTATCAATCTGATGTTCAAGAAATCAGATCGGCAGGGCGGAGGAACAGTTTACGCGCAAGTAAACGAAGTGGCCGGCCCGACGTATCAGTTATGCTTCAAACCTAAAAGCACTGATGTCCTGACATTCGCGATTGTGTTGAATAATTCGGACTTGCTGAATTTCAACAGTCTGCCACTCGGGGGTTCGACAGGAAAAACATATTATTTCAGCAACAGAGTAGCGGATGCAGCAGCACCGAGAACTTCACTTCACCTTTCAACGGATCCGAACTTTATCACGAATGCGGATCAGTTTTCACTCGCCGCTACGCTTTTTCGCTACACGCATTCCAGTGCGGTGGCCAGTGGGTCCGCGATCATCAAGCATTTGATTACCGGCAAGGAAGTTCCCGCGAAGACCATCGTCAATGAAGGAACAAGTTCGAATTTACTATTTGATCTTTCCGCATTACCTGCAGGAAGGTGCGAGTTGAACATCGCATCTGTTCCGATAACTGAATTGTATTATCCCGGAAAATCCGTTTTACCGGGAACCCTCGGTTTCATTGAGCTTTCTCTGGACACTGGTACACTGGCTAACTATAGAATTGCCGAACCTGATTTTTCGCTGACGACAGTTCGACCTGCCTATAAAGTTGTCTTCAGAAACCGAAGTACGCGGTGGCGGTACATTTTGTTGCTGAAAGAAAACAGTCCGCTGTACAAATTGATGGCGGGCCTGAGCGCCCCCGATAAAGTCGATTTCATCAATCGCATGAACATTGTGGCCAATGACACCACATTGGCTTTCACACTCAATACTGTAAACGATTTTAGATTCGAATTTACTTCCAACGGCGATATCGCACTGCACGAAAAGTATTGGTCGTCGACGATTAGTCCGCCGGAGCCTTTGAACCTGAGCTTAAAAAAATACATCGGCGATCCGCGGGAAGCAGAGGTGAGGACGCACCTTCCGTATCCTTCCACTTCAATCCTTGACACGCGCAGCGATCCAACATTTTATTCAGACATCTTAATCACTCTCTAAATATCGAATATGCCAAATTATCGTTCACCCGGGGTTTACGTAGAAGAAGTTTCGCTTCTGCCACCCTCTATTGCTGAAGTTGAATCAGCAGTGCCAGCCTTCATCGGGTACACCGAAAAAGCGACCATGGTGGTTGCAGATGATCTCCGGAATGTACCAACGCCCATCAACAGCCTTAGTGAATATGTGCAATACTTTGGTGGCCCTGAGCCCGAGAACATCGCTAACATCACTATTAATGTTAACGAGTTGAGAACGGGAACGCAGACCACTGGCTTCACCGTGGGCATGACATTTAATTGGGGGGCCATGACGAAGCGGAACATGTATCATTCCATTAAGCACTTCTATATGAATGGCGGTGGAAAATGTTACATCGTTTCCGTCGGAGCGTACGCCACCGCGCTGGCCAAAGCCGATCTGGAAACCGGAATTGATCAGGCCGGAAATGAAGATACGCCCACGATGTTGGTGGTGCCGGAATCCATTCATCTCGGTGCAGCCGATTTTGACAGCATCAATCAGCGCTTGATTAATCAGGCGGCGAATATGAAAGATCGGTTCGCCATTTTGAGCACGCGCACCACAACGGTACCAAAAGTTGCTGGTAGTGTTGTGGCCGATGCTGCAACCGCGATCACCAACATTCCCGCAAGCGGATCGGTCCGAAGATTCGGCGCGGTCTATTATCCATTCCTGGAAACTTCTTACAGCTACGAATTCAATATGGATACGGTGGTGCTCACAGCCCACACGGTAAACGGTGCCGCGCCACCAGCCGGTGAGGATAAATCAGGAACAGCGCTGGGCGTGTTGAAGAACACAGCATCGGCGATGTATGGTTCTATCATTGCGGAGTACGGAAAATACCATGTTGTTCTGCCGCCGGCGCCGGCCATGGCTGGTGTCTATTCGGCAGTTGACCGCGACCGCGGCGTTTGGAAAGCACCCGCTAATGTTTCACTGAATGATGTGGTGAAGCCCGTGGTATCTGTAGCGAAAGCCGAGCATGATGTATTAAACGTCAATTCCGACACAGGAAAATCTGTCAATGCTATTCTCGCGGTTCCAGGTTATGGAACGGTGGTGATGGGTGGACGCACGCTGGATGGAAACGACAACGAATGGCGTTATATCAACGTGCGCAGATTTTTCAGCGTCGTTGAGGAGTCTGTCAAGAAGTCGACCATGTGGGCCATCTTCGAACCGAACACCGCTTCGACGTGGGTGAAGGTGAAGGCGATGATTGAAAATTACCTCTACCTGAAATGGCGCGATGGCGCATTGGCCGGAGCAAAACCCGAGGAAGCATTCTTTGTACGCATAGGCCTTGGCTCCACCATGAATTCGGTGGACATTCTTGAAGGTCGCATGATCGTTGAAATCGGAATGGCCGTTGCGCGCCCTGCCGAATTCATTATCCTGAAGTTTGAGCAAAAGATGCAGACTTCATAACTGTTAATTCTTCTGAAAACATTTAATCGAATAGCAAAATGCCAAATTATCCATTAACCGTTTTTCACTTCAGCGTTTCCTGGGGTGGAGAAGATATAGGGTTTTCTGAAGTCGGCGGACTTTCCGTTGAGATCAATCCGATCGAGTACCGCGATGGCCTGATGACGGCCAGTACGCTCCCGTTGAAAAGACCGGGCATCCGGAAATCGGGCAACATCTCGCTGAAGCGCGGGATGGTCAGCCAAAATAGCGACCTCTACACCTGGTTCAACAATAGCGGTCTACCCAATGTAGAACGACGGAACCTCACCATTACACTTCGCAACGATGAAGGTGAACCGGTATTCGTCTGGAGCATCTTGCAAGCGTGGCCCATCAAATGTGACGGACCAGGATTGAAAGCGTCCGGCAACGAAGTAGCCATCGAATCCCTTGAACTGGCGCACGAAGGTATCACGTTGGCTCCTGCTTAACCATGCCGACGTATTATCCACCCACCGGTTTTCATTTTAAAGTGGAATTTCTCGGTGTTGCCGGAATGGAGGATGACACCGAGCAACGATTTCAGGAGGTGAGCGGATTGTCTCTGGAAGTCGAAACGGAAGAACTCAGGGAAGGAGGGGAAAACCGGTTCGTGTACAAACTTCCCAAGCGCGCCAAGTATTCCAACCTCGTGTTAAAGCGCGGCTTGCGTACAAGCGTGGCATTTCGCGATTGGCTCAACAAGGCCATGACAACTTACTTCACGGTGGTGGTGTACGATTTCGCGCCTGCAGACATTATCATCACGCTCATGGATGAAGCAGGGGGAGATGTAGCGATCTGGAAAGTATTTCAGGCCTACCCGGTAAAGTGGTCTCCATCGGCATTCAATGCCAAGGAGAATTCGGTGGTGGTGGAAACCATAGAATTAGCATATCAATATTTCGAACGAACCCTTTGATGTTATGGCTGTACAAATCAACGAAGTAATCGTCCGTGCGGTCGTCGACCCAACACCCAGCAGCTCGTCTGGAAGCCAGGTAGAGTGTAACAATCCCGGCGGTTCTGAATCGGATACTGACCTGATGGAAAGATTATTGGAAATCATTCGTGAAAAACAAGAACGCTGATGGATGCTCAAAGTCTTATCAAACTTCCCTTCAACCTGAAGATCATCCCGACCACGGTGGAAGGGATACCGTTCGGGCTCCCGTTCATTGCGATGTTTAATCCAGACAGCTTTACTGTTCACGAAGACCTGGAGTGGCGTGCGGAATGCGTCGGGGGACGCCAAGGGTCGGACCCTACTTACATTCGCACGAAACCACGGACCTTCACCATTGAATTTATGCTGGATGGAACGGGCGTCAATACCAATGGTGTGAAAATACCGGTGACTGCCCAGATAGCATTGTTCCGCGGTGTGACAACCAACATTCGCGGCGCGATCCATCGACCGCATTACCTCATGGTGCAATACGGCACTTTTGTGAACGTCTGCGTGATGAATTCCTCGAACGTCACCTACACGATGTTCGATATGTTCGGCCTTCCGATACGAGCGAAGGTCAGCGCGACTTTCACGGAGCGAACGATGGGAGCACTCAGTGATGTGTTGGGCATGTTGTCCTCTCCGGATCTCACGCATCGAAAGGTTGTGAAGCAATGGGATCTGCTTCCCTTGCTAACCCGCGAGGTGTACAATAATCAGCATTACTACCTGCAGGTTGCCCGGCATAATAAGCTTAAGAATTTCAGAAAACTTCAAGCGGGAACAACGCTGGTTTTTCCGCCCATTGGCAAAGAATAGTTATGGGTTTAGACAGCATAGTACCCGGAACGGAACAAGCCACCGATGTAGTAACGGCCAAAGTACTCATCAATGGAACCCCTCTGAGTGGTGAATTGGGAGTCGCGTTCCTGACCATCAACCAATCCTTCAATAAAATCTCTTTCGCCAAACTTGGATTGCTCGATGGCTCTCCGTCGACAAGAAATTTTGAGCGCAGCAACGACGACCATTTCAAACCCGGAAATGAGATCACGATACAACTGGGATACCACGGCGAGGTGGAGACAGTCTTTGAAGGGATCATCATCAAGCACGGTATTAAAGTGCGGCAAAGTTCTTCGCTGTTATTGCTGGAAGCAAAAGACAAAGCCGTCAAACTAACCGGTGCAAGGAAATGCAAGTACTTCCTCGACAAGAACGACAAGCAGATCATTGAAACCTTGGCGGGAGACCTTCGCAAAGAGGTCGACCCGATCACCTTTCAGCACACGCAGCAAGTTCAATTCTATACCACTGATTGGGATTATATCATGGCCAGGGCCGAGGCGAATGGCATGCTGGTATATACGGACAATGGAAAACTAGTCGTCAAGAAGCCGGTGACCACAACGCCGCCCGTGACCACATTCACCTATGGCGATAATATTTGGGAACTGGAAGCGGAGATGGATGTGCGTAATCAGAAACAACAGATTAAGAGCACGTCATGGGATTTCAAACAACAAAATATTGAACCGTTAAAAACGGGAACGGCCACGTTTACTGAAAATGGCAACTTGTCGTCGACAGAGTTGGCAGGCGTGATGGGATCTACGGTCACATTACTACATCCCGGGAACCTAACCGGCACACAGTTGCAGGATTGGTCGGATGCCTATGCGCTTCGATCAAAAATATCAAAAATATGTGGCCGCATTCGGGTGAAGGGAAAATCGGATATCAAGCCTGGTGTGATGATCAACCTGCAAGGGATCGGCGATCGGTTTAACGGAAATGTTTTCGTCACCGGCGTGCTACATCATTATCAAGGTCTCTGGCAAACCGATATTCAGTTTGGATGGAAGGAAGATTGGTTTTACAAAAAGGAGGGCGTGGTCGACAGAGCATCCTCCGGACTTGTACCCGGCGTGAACGGTTTGTTGATCGGATTGGTAAAAAGTGTGTCGGATACAGAACAAGGCGGGCAGTATCGGGTGAGAGTACACAACCCGCTGATCACGTCTAGTGATGAAGGTATCTGGGCTCGCGTAGCCACGCTCGATGCGGGACAAGACCGTGGGTCGTACTTCAGGCCGCAAACTGGTGATGAAGTTGTGCTTGGATTCCTGAGTGACGATCCGCGCGAGCCGATCATCCTGGGATATCTCCACAGTAAAGACGCACACAAGTCAGCGTTGCCTTCAGATCCTGATAACCTTGAGTCGGGCTTTGTCACGAAGGAGGGTGTAAAACTGATTTTCGACGACACGAATAAGCGAATGACCATGCGCGTGCCAGCGGGTTCCAGCGAAAAGTCGGTAGTCCTGAATAACGCCAACAGCGCGTTGGAACTGAAAGACGAGCACGGCAACAGCATTAAGCTGGATTCATCCGGTATCACCATTCAAGCTGGAACAGGAAAAAACATTGTAATCAACGGAACGCGCGTAAACATAAATTAAGTATGCCAGCAGCAGCACGGGCCACGGATAACCACACTTGTACCATGACCAATCCGAATGGCAGTCCGCATAACGGCGGACCGATCATCAATGGTGTTTCAACCGTACTCATCGGCGGGTTGCCCGCGGCAACTGTGAATAGCAAATGCACCTGCGCCGGGCCGCCGGATACTATACAAGTAGGATCATCTTCTGTGAAAATCGGAGGACAAGATGCCGCAAGACAAAACGATACGACGCAACACGGTGGAAGAATTACCGGAGGACTTTCCAGCGTGATCATTGGAGGATAAACACATTGCTCATGGAATCATCAAAATCATTTTTAGGTACGGGCTGGAGTTTTCCACCCACGTTCCGCCTGGATATTCTTGGTCCGGAAATGTTGTCCGAGAAAGCGGATGTCGACAGCAGCATTCACATTATTCTTTCCACAGTTACTGGCGAACGCATTATGCTACCGACGTTTGGTCTCAATCTCCAGCCTCACGTGTTTGAACCGATGAACGTATCGACGTTAGCGCTGCTGGAGAAAATTGTTAAGGAAGCGCTCGTCTTTCATGAACCGCGGATAATCGTTGAGCAAATCACAACGACTACCCGGCCAGAGGAAGGTTTGCTGGAATTTGATATTCAGTACACCATCATTACCACCAACACGCGATACAACTACGTGTATCCTTATTATGTATTGGAAGCTACTAACATTGATCGAGGATGAGTTGCCATTGTCAAGACGAAGTGATCCGTGACGGATCGAGTCAACTGAGCCGTTATTTAAAGGCGTTGGATCCGGACTATGCCCCGATCGACGACCGTAGCATCGAAGAACTTCTGGTGTATGCCAAAAGGTATGCATCTCAAATACGTTACTATGAACCCCCGGATTCCAACACCAGTCTTCCCGACAAGTTAAGCTGGCGCGAATTTTTCCGGCGCGACCTGGCTGTGATCGGAGCCTCCATGGCAGTTACCGATCTCAGTCAAATAAAAAAAGACTACGACGAAACACGGGCCAGCCTGGACCTTGATCCCAAGCAATCTGTTTTTGGGGCACTGTTTAATCCCATTATCGGCATGCTGGTGAAAGTCGACCGCTGGTTTGAAGTCGCTATACCAGCGAACCCATTATATGAGGACCTCAAGCTGGGGATTGATTCCACGCTGAAAGAACAGGTTAGAAAAATAAGAGCTTATGAAGAAGGATTTCGGTTGGTCGTCGATCCTGCCCATCCGATTGATCTAAATCTGTCTGATAAATTAAAAGGAGCGATGTGGGACTTGGATGGACCGGTCGTACCCGATGTTTCCATCTATGCAGGCACAGACACGCGCGAAAGAATCAGACACGCGGCGCTTTTTGCAGACGATATCTTCCTAACCAGCTACGGCTTCTTGCAAAACATGGTGAACATGTCCCCGGGATACATCACCTATGCGCTCGAGCTATATCCGGAACACCAGCCGCACATAGGATTGTTCATCGCTTTCCTCAAACTCTTTCGGTTAGCGCAGGATCAAATGAATGAACTGCCTTCACGAATGCTGGATTTCTATTACCGCGAGGTTCTTCAGCTCGAAGAGAAACCTGCCATTCCTGATCGGGTTCACATCGTTTTTGAGTTGGCCAAGGATGTAACAGAGTATGACGTAGAAGAACACACCTCCCTCGATGGCGGAAAAGACAACGCCGGAGTCGATCTCGTTTATAAAACTGAGAGCGACTTGGTGGTCAATCAGGCCAAAGTGAAGGAGTTGAAGACCATTCACATTCAGAAGAATAAATTAGCCGACCAGAACAAGTTCACACTTGAATACATAGATGCAAAACCAGTTGCCAATTCACTGGACGGATATGGCGAAAAATTTGTCGATCCGCATCCCATGTGGCCAACGTTTGGCAAATCGCAGCCTAACCTTTTAGAAATTCCCGCAAACCTGTGCAAAAGGCTAGACTTGCTGAAGGATCTGCTGGAAGAGAAAGTCGACACCAAAATCGGTTTTGCCGTGGCCTCGCCGCAACTATTAATGCAAAGTGGAAATCGATTGCTCTCGGTCAACGTACCCGACTTGCCAAAACTCTTTACCGCGGAGACGGCCAAGAAAATTTCGCTCATGTTCACCGCGGAAAAAGAATGGATGACGATTGGTGAATCGATGTCAGATGACCAGTACGCTTATCTGTCAAGCGTTATGAGCCAAGGGGACTTTGGTGAGGAGCCCAATCGGCTCCCAACCGTCGCATGTTCGTATTTCGATCTCGTCGAAGGATTCATCTGGGTTTACTTTCCGGTAGAAGCAGAAGGCATTATCGCGTTCGATCCGAAACTGCACACTGGATCTTTCATCACCCCACACCCGGTGATGCAAATTCTTATCGGTCCCGGGCTGGAACTTGATCAGGCTGCTTTTGTAAGTTCGTCGTTCGCTAATATTAGCATCCAAGTTCGGGTAGGTTCAATGTCATCGGCGCAGACCTTCGATGGACTCAAGAAACTAATCTTAAAAAATGAACAGGGCGATATCAAGGTTGATGAAGCATTTGATCCTTTAACGCAGTATGCGTTGCCGGGCAATAGCCTATATGTCGGAGGCTCGGAGATCTTCAATAAAACGATTGATGAACTTTCGCTAAGTCTTGAATTCTTCAGCGACACTGTCGACGATAGCTTGAGCATTTCACATTTGGACAAGAGGGCATGGTCATTCATTAACGATGGGCTGAACTTCAGCAATCTCAGAGAGAATTTTCTAGTAACAGCCACTGGTGTGCCCGTAACACTGGACCGTCATCCTTTGATTGGCAATGAACCGCTGGACAAGTCGTCGTCTTCGCGAGGATTTATCAGAATACAGTACCTGCCTGATTTCGGAGAATTTCCTCCGACCGGCAGCGAGGCGATGGAAGCCGCCATGAATGTCGCCATAGGTATTCAGACAAAAGATATTTCAGCAAGCTATCACTCCCGAATGTACAGACTGGAAAGGGGATACGATCAGTTCTTTCATGTCTATCCATTCGGTTGTGCCGAGGTAAATATTGTGGATGAAAGGAACCTCTTGAAATATACTGGTGTCGCCGAAGCCGTTCGGAACAGCATACCGAAGGTTGATCGCGGAAAAGATGGTTTGTGGGTGAATACGGAAAAACTGTTTCCCCAGTTCACATACCTGAGTCCGTACTCCGAGTACAGTGAACGGAGTCAGTCGGTGATATCAAACGCGGGCGGCAAGGTTTATGAGATCCGTGACGCTCAAAGTGCCTATGGCTCTATTACGAAGACCGCCGAGCTGGGTCGCCTGCTGTATGGCGCCAGTGGTCTGACAGACCGTCTGGGACAATATTCAAATCAGTATTCCGGACAAGAAGAGGAAGAAGGATTGCTTTTCATCGGGTTGGAAAATCTAAAACCGTTGCAAACACTTTCATTACTCTTTCAGTTTGCGGAAGGAACTGCGGAAGACGAAGACAATGACCCTCCGGAAATTCACTGGTCATACCTGGCCAACAACGAATGGAGGCCGATGAAAGGGGAGAACATTCTCTCCGATGGTACTTATGGTTTTCAAGCCACCGGTATTATCAAGTTTGAAATCCCGAAGGAGATCACGAATAATAACACGATTATCACCAACGGATTGCACTGGTTATGCGCCAGCGTGACGAAGGATTCGAACCGTATTCCCCGGATGATCGACGTGGTGGCGCAAGCTGTCGTGGCCCAACTGGAGGACCACGAAAATGATCCAAGTCATTTTGACGAAGCATTGCCCGCCGGCACCATCGGTAAACTTACGACCGGTGTGGCGGCCGTTAGCAAAGTCATTCAGCCGTTTGAAAGCTGGGGAGCCAAACACAAAGAAGTGGGAAAAGAATTCTATGCGCGCGTGAGCGAGCGGCTTCGTCACAAGAATCGCACAGTGAATGCCTGGGATTACGAACACATTATCCTTGATCGTTTTCCGAGTCTTTATAAGATCAAAGCGATTCCCCACACGGATCCCAACTGCCTGTGCCGGCATCCGGAGCCCAAATTTGAAGGGGACGGATACGAAGACTGCTGCGGTCCGCAAATCGCACCGGGTCACGTGCTACTGGTGCCCATATCTAACCTGAAGAACAGAGTTTCGCTCAATCCTTTGCAGCCAAAGACCGGAAGAAGAACACTTCGCGAAATCGAGCAGTTTGTATCCACGCTGAAAGATCCTTTTGTTCAGGTACACGCACGCAATCCTGTGTACGAGCAGATCATTGTCTTTTTCCGGGTGAAGTTTCGCGTTGGCGTGGACAAAGGTTATTACCTCAAAAAGCTAAACGATGAGATCGTTCATTTCCTCACGCCCTGGGCATTTGATCCGCTCGCGGAAGTAAGATTCGGCGACAAGGTTTATTCATCGTCCATTGTGAATTTTATCGAGGAGCGACCCTACGTGGATTTCATTACAGATTTCATGATGGGCGTATGTCATGATCAGTGTTGCCCGCCAACGGCAAAATTAGCAGAACCTGCTGGGACTGACACCCAAGAACAAACCGTGACGGGCGTCGTGAAGGACAGCATTACAGAAAAACCTTTAAAGGACGTAAGGGTAAGGTTTGGCAACGAAACGACGACAACATCAGCGGATGGACTATTTACGATCGGTTCTGGCACCGTTGCGGGCTCGCTGATTGTATTTGAACTTGAAGGCTATGTAAGGAAGGAATTTCGCACTGGGCCGGCAAAGTTTCACAATGTTATGCTTGACTTTGATACTGGTAAATACAACGTATGTCGCAAAAAGGATGATACCCCCGCGGAAATATTTAAATCGATCTGCAACTGCGAAGACATTGAAGAACTACTCCAGGATGTCGCAAACTTCCGTGGCGATGTTGTGGCCAAACCGTCGACGCCGCGATCCATTTTGGTTTCTGCTCCCCGCCACATCATAGTGCCTTACGAAGAAAAGGCTAAGCTGACACCGTGCGAACTCAACGCGCTTAGGAGCGGACAAAAGATTAGCGAGTGGGTGGAACACCTCGAGCCGGCGGAAGGTCCCGCGCACATCGACGTAGTGGAAGAGAAAATCACGCAGCCCAAGAAGGTTGCTAAACCCAAGGCGGCACGCAAGACGGAAACCAAAAAGCGTAAGCCTAAAAAACCTGACACTTAAAATTCTAAAGAACTGATTATGGCCGATACATTGATCAAAGCGAATCCGTTACTTCCTGCTGAGGACTTTGTTGCGCTGCGCAAGCAAGGCTTTAAGGAAATTGAAAAGAGTTCTCACGGTGTATGGACTGAATACAACAACTCCGACCCGGGCATCACCATTCTGGATGCGGTCTGTTATGCGATTACCGACCTGGCCTATCGTACCGGTTTTGAAGTTAAAGACCTGCTCGCGCCGGAGCATTTGACACCGGAAACCTGGCGTGAAATATTTTACACGGCCCGTCAGATTCTGCATAATGGCCCGGTGACGATATCGGACTATCGAAAGCTCATCATCGATGTAAAGGGTGTGCGGAATGCATGGATCGAGATGAGCAAAGACTACGAGGTTCCGGTATGGGTGAACTATGAGTACTTCGAACTTCGCGACCACGCCGGCTGCGGCTGTGATCCGGATCAAAGTAAGCTCTGCCGCGGAATCCTGCTCACGGATCCGATCGATGGGCCGGCATTGCTGGAGCAAGCGAAACAGAAATTCACCAAACAAAAGGAGAACCTGGAAGCAACAATTGAGGAAGCGGAAGCCGAATACGAAAGGCTACAACAACTGATCGAGGAAGAAGAAGCATCCGGTGAAATTGTGAACAGAACAAAATGGAGAGAACAGCAGCTCCTTGAGCTGGACAAAAAAGGAACAGCGTTACTCCAATTGAAAACCTTGCTGGATGCTCCGACATTCGACGGCGCGACAGGTTTTAATTCCAAGATTGTAGAATTTGAGGGACTGTACAATGTGATGGTAGAATATGAAGAGGATGTTCTCGAACACCAGGAGCGGGAAGAAGTCCGGCAACGCGTGGTCGAGCGGCTGATGGGTCACCGAAATCTTTGCGAAGATTTCTTAAGTGTTAACGCGGTCGAGTATTTGGACTTCGGTATTGGCGGATCAATTGTGCTGGAAGAATATGCCGATCCGGACGTCGTGTTTGCCAATATCCTGTTTGCGATCTACCGGTATTTTACGCCGTCGGTGCCGTTCTACACGATTCCACAAATGTTGAAGAAGGGATACTCGATCGATCAAATATTTGAAGGACCCGCTCTCCGCCATGGATTTGTCGATACAAAAGAATTGGAGAAGACTGAATTATTCCGGGACATCCGACTTTCAGACATCATCAATGATGTGGCGGACATCCCCGGCATCAAGGCCATCACGCTTCTGATCCTCCCGTTCCGCGACTGGGAGGACGGCGGTCCAGATTATTTTGCACAATGGCTACTGAGCTTACGTCAGCAGCGAAAGGTGGCCCGTGTCGACGCGGCACTATCGTCGATGCTTTTTTGTAAAGAACGAGACTTCATTACTTATAACACAGGAGCTCCCTCTGACCGCTCGCCTGAACGCATGCTGAAATTGTTTAATGACCTGAAGGTGATAGAACGGAAGTACAAACTCGAAGGAGTGGAACTTGACCTGCCAGTCCCCACGGGTGACTACATGAACCTCCAGGATTATTATCCTGTCACGTACACGCTTCCCATGTGCTACGGAGTCAGCGAGCGGGCAGGCCTGCCGGCAGACGCTTCGGACACGCGCCGCGTTCAGGCATTGCAGCTCGGTGGATACATGCTGTTTTTCGAACAGTTGCTGGCAGATTATCTCAATCAACTTTCTCATGTGAAGGAATTGTACTCCTTCACCAACACCATTGATCGAACATTCTACACGCGAGCGCTCACGGAGATTGAAAATTTGCAGCAACTGGTGCTCGATCATCAAAACAGGGGAGAAGGTCATTGGGATGACATCCTGCATGACTTCACCGAAGTGTTGGAAAACCTGGTGGAGACACCAAAGACATTCACGAACCGTCGTAATAAATTTCTGGATCACCTGCTGGCCAGGTTCTCCGAGGAGATGACCGAATATGAAAGCATTTCGCGCTGGCTCACGCCCTACAAAGTAGAAGAGCGACTGATTGGCGATAAGACGCGGATCCTCAGCCACGGCGAGTATTTCAAGATCAGCAGTAACCGGGCTGAAGGGTTTAACTACAGCTTGCCCAGTTATTGGAACTCCGACAACGTATCCGGTACGGAACGCCGGGTGAGCAGACTGCTTGGCTTCAAGCAAGCCACCAGACACGCCTTGGTTTCCGACATCATTTGCATTGAGGCAGCCATCGACGAGGAAGGCAAAAAGAAAGATGACCAAAAAGTAAACAAGGATGGTCAGCCGCTCTTTGTCATCAAGATCGTTGACCCGGAAACAAAAGAGCCTGTGTTCACAAGCGTAGAGGTTACCGAGGGCTGCTGCATCGATTTGTTGATTCGGGAGATTCTCACGCACGCCGAGCAGCGAAAGAATTTCCGTTTTGAAGATGGACTCAAGAATCGTAACAGAAAGGCCTCGGAAGACCTGGGCAAGTATTCATTTATATTGTACGACGGAACGGACTTTCAGGACGGCACGGTGCTGGCACGCAGCAAGCACTACGCCAGCCGAAAAGAAGTTGAAGCGGCGTACGATCGCCTCCAATTCTTATTGAAAGAAATCAATGACAACGAAGGATTTCACTTGATCGAGCACATCCTTCTTAGGCCAAAGCTGGACGAAATTTGGGATGAGGCAAATCAAAAAACCGTCGTAAAGCTGTTGGACATTTGCCTGGATGCGTGCGACCTGGGAAAGGGTGTCGACGAATTTCCAGAGACTGTGAATTACCGGAAGAGGATCAGTAGAATTCCCGCTGCGCGTTGCTTTGACAAGCTGCCATGGGTATTGGAATACATGCGGTTGAATCCTACCAAGGATAACAACGGAACGATTATCGACTATCGCTACGACGAATCGATCTTGTTTCAGGAAACGTTCCCGGATCAAGCCGATCCGGTGCTGCTGAAATTCAAACGCTACGAAGCATTAAGCGATCGCGTGAAGGATATTCAGGAGTTTGGAACAGAGCGGGTAAATTATGAAATCGTCTCAGACGAATCCGATTCGGCGACAGGACCCAAGTATGCTTTTAAGATTAAAGGCAAAGGGCAAGTTCTGGCCATGAGTCCTTTCATGTTCAACAAACGCCTGAAAGGTCATTCCCCGGTTGAGGATGATATCGAGATTGAAATTGCCGCACTGATCAAGTACTTCGGATTCGAACTTGATCTCTATTGCAAACAAAATCCCTGTGATCACAATGAAGATCCTTATTCCTTCCGGGCTACTGCCTTGTTTCCCTGCTGGCCGAAACGGTTCCGGGATTCCACGTTCCGCAGGCTGGTGGAGAAAACAGTTCAGACGGAATCACCTTCCCATGTTCACATTAATGTAGTGTGGATCGGCTTCGCGGAAATGCTGCGATTCGAAAAGGCGTTTCGTCGCTGGCTGAAAGAAATGGCGCGTACCGAATTGCCCACCTACGAACAGGTGAATCCGCTGGTCAATCAACTGAACACCGTGGAATCCTGCAGCGATTGCGAGGAAGGTTGTTTTTAATCGTTGGTAAAATGACCCATAGCATCAACAAACTCCTTTTTGAAATCCGCTTTCCGGATGAAAATGCGGCGCTGCAACTGCGTCATGCCATGAGTCAAACCATCGGGAACGAACTCGAGCACTGGATTGAAACAGCTTGCGCTCGCTATGACGATCCGGACAACGTCATACGGATAGATCGGTTGGAGTTGGATATGGGCAGCATGAGTAGCGCCATGTTTCAAACGCGATTTGCCGAACTCTTCATTGACAAACTTCAGCAGACGCTGGAAAAGAAAATCAAAAGTGTTGACCCCGACGGAATGTCAATGCCCTCCGGTCAAGGTGATGCGTGGGAAGCGTTCATTTATTTTCTTCGCCGCGGCTCACTGCCGTGGTGGTCCGGATCTTTTGACGCAAGCGAGGCGGGAAATGCTTTAATAAACGCAGATCCGGAACGAATGAGACAAGTGCTGTTCGATGAGCGAAGCAACGCTGCCGTGTGGAAGCGGATAGCGATGCAATTGGATCAGTCATTGAAGTATAAGATTCTTGAACTTTTTCCGGAGCTCGTTACCTGTTCAAAAATCCTTTCAGAGTGGAAGCAAACGATCATCACAGAATTGAATGCCTACCGGAATGGTTTTTCGTGGGCCGATCTCGGCGTGAATGTCAAGGTTGCACCGCGCGGCAATGTGATCATCGAGTCGGTGTTGAGCAGCGCTCCCCACATCTTTCATGCCCGCGATGAACAGCAAGCCGCCCGGTATGTTATGAGCAAAAACAGCGACGATCTGTTCTCGTTGCAACTCAGCAAGGAAACGCAACTGATCGTGAAACGCGCGTTGGATGCGTTAAGTCCGCAGACCAGCGAACGCGATATGGGCTTCATGTATTTCCCGCGCGAAAAACAGGAAGGAACGATCCACAGTAATCAGGGTGGATCAGTATTGTTGACTCAATTCTTATCCACCTGTTTCACCCGGCTCGGCTTGTGGAATAAGAAGGAATGGACAGACGCTGAAGCGCAGCACCGCGCGGTTCACTTGCTGCACTACATGGTCACCGGACAAACGAAGCGTTATGAATATGATCAAAGCCTGGAGAAATTGATTTGCGGAATTCCGCTTGCCGAACCGGTGATGCGTGAAATCGAACTGACGCAAAAAGAATTGCAGGAAGGAAATGATTTGTTGCAGTCCGTTCTTGAGCACTGGGGCGCGTTGAAGAACACTTCCATTCATGGCCTTCAGGAAACCTTCCTCAAGCGTGAGTGTATTGTTCAACCGCGTGATGGGAATTGGACAGTGACGATCAATCGTAAAACCGAAGATGTCCTGCTTGAAAAAATTCCCTGGGGATATTCAATGATTACGTTACCCTGGAACAAGTACTTCATATATGTCGAATGGTAATGAAATAGCGGTGGATCAGCAAATCATGCTGACAAGGCCAGAGGGGAGCAGAGAAAATCAATCCCCTATAAACCACAATGCAGAATCGCTGGCCCGTGAGATTGCCTGGTTTGCACGGGTTACGAACGCGCGCTTGAAAGAATATTTTCCATCGGACAAGTTCACGGAGCCTCAGGCGAATCACAGCCACTGGTTGGATAAAATATGGCACAGTAGTTCAGTGAAATCAAACGGTTCATCCGCGCGACAGGAGAACACGCATGCCGATGAGGGTTCGCCCGATTTGGAAGAAGATCCATCGGTATACGCAGAGTTTGTTCGCTACTATAAGTTAAGCAGAGAGGAGCGTTTGCTTCTCATCCTTTCCATCATTCCCCATGTTCAGCCGCATCTGTTGGACGTGTTTTATTCAGTGAACAAAGCTATCGGACGAGGTTACACGGAGTTCGGTGGCGTGAAGGGAAATCGTCACAATGGTTTTATTCCAACGATGGAGACCGCACTATTTATTTTAGCTGGCAATGATTTGTCACAGCGCTTCCGATTGTATCGCCTGTTTGAGGCGGATCACATTCTGATAGCGCACAACATTATCACCCTGGATCAGGGCAGCACGAACGAACCGGTTTACAGCAGCGCGATCTTGATTTCAGACGAGTACCTGGATTTTTTTACGACCGGCAGAATCCGGAAACCACAATTCAGCCTTGAATTTCCCGCCAAGCGATTGACCACCAAAATGGAATGGTCTGACCTCGTAGTAGATGACTTTACCGGCCAGCAACTGGAAGAGCTTCGCGTGTGGCTCCGACATGGAAAGACGTTGTACGAAGATTGGTCGATGGACAAAAAAATAAAACCCGGCTACAAAGTACTTTTTCACGGACCTCCCGGAACGGGTAAGACGTTGACGGCAGCCTTGCTTGGAAAATTATTCAACCTGGATGTGTATCGCGTCGACCTGTCGATGGTGATCTCCAAGTACATTGGTGAGACGGAAAAGAATCTGGAAAAGGTATTTCGCAAAGCGGAAAATAAGAACTGGATTTTATTCTTTGACGAAGCCGATGCACTGTTTGGGAAACGAACGGCCATCTCCGATTCGCATGACAAATACGCCAACCAGGAGGTTGCTTATCTGCTTCAGAGACTTGAAGATTACGCTGGTCTCGTGATTCTCGCTTCCAATATGAAAAGCAATGTTGACGAAGCTTTCAGTCGCAGGCTGCAGGCGGTAATATATTTTCAGAAACCGCAGCAGCGTGAACGGATCAAGTTGTGGACTTCCGCGTTCAGCCAGGCCTGTCGGCCACCGGCGCGCGAAGACATTGAAAAAATTTCATCGCAATATGAACTGTCAGGTGGTTCCATTATCAACGTCGTGCAATTTGCTTCACTGCAGGCATTGAGCCGTAACGACAACATTATAGCGATAGAAGATTTGTTGACAGGTATTCGAAAAGAAATGAAGAAAGAAGGACGTACACTTTAACATCAGCTTTATGGGATTCAGGGCAAATCGTAAGAAGGATGAGAAAGTACAACAAAGCGCCGCACAACCGGTAGTGCAAACCAAGCTCTCCGTTGGAAAGGTTGATGATCCATTGGAGCATCAAGCCGATTCTGTAGCGGATCAGGTAATGCAAATGGCAGAGCCAGCTACCGTTCAGCGCAAGTGCCAGCATTGTGAAGAGGAAGAAGTACACCGAAAAGAGATCAGCCCGTTTATTCAGCGACAGGCAGGCGAAGGTGGAACGCAAACATCTCAGGCGGTCAGCAATCAGATTGAATCCACCAAAGGTGGGGGAGAATCTCTTTCCGGAGAAACGAAAAGTTTTATGGAGACCCGATTCAATGCCGATTTTTCTAATGTTCGCATTCACCAGGGACCCGCCGCGGCAGAACTCTCCGGCGAGTTGAGTGCTCAGGCCTTCACGGTCGGTAATGACATCTATTTCAACACGGGGAAGTATTCTCCCGAAACCAGTGCGGGCAAACACTTACTCGCGCACGAGCTGACACACACGCTGCAGCAGGCAAAAGGTATTCAACCGAAACTTATTCAGCGGGCCTGCGAAGATGCGCCCGAAATTACGATGGCTGCCTGTGCAGAAGGCGCGACGGATGTAGCCATGCAGGCGCAGGGTGTGGCCAATGCGGTGGATGCTCGGGCGCTGGCAATAATCGCCACAGCAGCGGGCACTGGTTCCAATCAGGATAAGGCGATGCAAGTCGTTCACGACATTATCTGCGCCTATGTGCCGAGCAAGGCAGGAGGCGTGCGAAAAATAAAATACAAAAGTGACCTGAGGGGATTGGGCACCACAAGGGTGGGGACCGGGCCAACCGCGCAGGGAGACATTTGCGTTGGAGATGATTTTCTCACCCATACAACCAACGCTGGAATTTCCAGAAGAGTGCTGCAAGTCGTGCATGAACTAGACCACATCGCTCAGTACCGCGGCGGAATGATAGGGGAGACCAATCAGGACGAACGGGAATTTCTGGCTTTTCACAACGAAGGGCTGGCCGATGAATTTGTGGGAACAGGCCGCATGTCGCACGCAACCCGAAAGGCATTGATCGACGCTGCCATCGGATATTACTTTTGTCTTTCAGCAACTTTGCAAACGACACATGCCAGTAAGCTGGCTAACCTGCAAGCGCGAAGACTAACGGTTAATGGCACAAACGGAAATCCATCGACGCCGGAACCCACTGCCTGCAGAAGACAAGGGTAGGAGAAATGCAAACGAACCATGACTCCGCAACCCTCGCAGCAAAAAGACAATGCTCAACCTGTAGCGGAAGCCCTTCCGCAAGAAGCGGGGTTGCAGGAGGAATTGTATACATCGTCGTTGGGCAAGCTGCCCGCGGCAGGAGGTATACAAGTTGGATCACCTGACGATCCACTGGAAAAAGAAGCTGATTTCGTTGCAGAACAAATAACAACGGCCCCGGAAAAACCATTCCTTTCAAAAAAACCTCTGCCATCGATTAGCCAGATTGGGTCGTTCACCGATGGATCTTTTATTCGCCGTAAATGCGCGCACTGTGAGGCAGAGGAGAAAGAAGAACAAGTGGTCCAGCTCAAACCTGAGACCTCCTTTGTTCAATGTAAATCTTCCGCCACAGGGTCGGGGCAAATTTCAGAAACTTCATTGCCATCTTCATCTGGGCAGAGCATGCCTGATACAACGCGCAGTTTCATGGAGTCGCGCTTCGGTGTGGATTTTCAAAATGTAAAAATTCACACTGATAGTGAGTCAGAGAACGCGTCTCAAAGTTTGTCTGCACAAGCGTTCACGGTTGGAAGCGACATCTACTTCAACAAGGGAAAATTCTCTCCGGAAACGAACGAAGGAAAAAATCTGTTGGCGCATGAACTCACGCACGTTGTTCAGCAAGCAAGCTTTGCACAAACAAAAATTCAGCGACGGATGGCTGTTGGCGAAGAAACAGCAGACGGTTTAAAACCTTTGGTCAGTACGGCAACCTCCACTTCGGGGATGTATCAGGATGCGGTGACGTTATTGAGGGATTTTGCCAAACATTCATTTCGCTTTGTCTTCGTTATTACGCAAAACGGACTCTCGGTTTATAATTTTTCATCGCATCGTTTGGCACGGTTTGCGTCGAGAGAGGGTGCACCTCAGTTTCCAATCGGTGTCTGGGGCATGGGAAGCGGATTCATTGAACGTGTGGGGTTCCGAGACGATCGGATGGTCGTTGAGTCGCGTACGGTGAGCACAGAACAGTTTAGCGCAGACAGACAAGCCGCCATCCGGGCGCGGGGCGGTGTCATCCTCCTGGAAGATTTCTTTCAAGCGAATGATTCACAAATCAAGGCGTATACACCGGCGATTGTTGTAGCAGGCGTCCTTCCTGTAACACCGGGTCGCAGTTCCGCAGAGACGGAACCCTGGGCTGAAAGCCAGGCTCGTGACTTGAATCGCGCCTTGAAAAACTCTTCGTCCTCCGATACTCCAGCGTCCGAACGAAACTCCGAACAAGACCGGCGTACGCCTGACCGCACAGTGTTCTGGGCCAGAGAAGATGGTGCGCAGTTCGTCAATGTTTGGCTGAATGATCAGCACACGGCTGTTGAAATGCACGAAGGTGAATCGACGGAGGCACTGCGCGACCGGGTCGAGCAAGCCACGAGCGACATGCGCAATGCGCAGCAGCAACGCGCCAAGGATCAGGAAGCGGCGACTACACAGGGGAACATTCCTTTCAACGAATCAACTTTCCTGGGTGGTGAAGATTCATTAACCGCCAACCGACCGGCTTACCGCGCCGACGTCACCGGGCCGGAAGTCATGGTTCGGGATGGCACAGGTTCCTACACGATGCGGCTTCACTATGAAGACAAGTTCCCTGATTTAACGAGCCAGGTACTGGAGGCGTATGTTGGTGCTGAATATACCTGGCAGATTATCGATATCACGGCGCTGCAAGACAAAATTAAAGCCGAGCGTATCGCGGATATCGATAGACGCAAAGCGCAATTGGCTGCCGGAGAACTTCCGACGACACAGGGGCCAACCGAAGGTGAACTTGAACGCGACAGCATCATGCGGCGTGACCCTACATCCAAGCACGAAACGATCACCGCCACCGATAATATCAAGCGAGATGCATCACGCACGGCGGGGAATTTTGTGGAAGACATGGAAACGACATACGATGACCTGACGCATCCCTTTGCCAATCAGGATGGATCCTCGGGAGCGGCGGCGCGTTCTGTTCTGGTCAACACCTTTAACCTGGCTACTACATCGTTGGATGCTATCTTCAGCCTGGGCGGATGGTTGTTCCGCTCGTTTGCTGGCATCTTCCGGCCGCACGATCGTTACGAACAGGAAGTTCCGTTCCCAAACAAGAATGGTGTGTACCTGGTTCGTTGCGTAGCACAGCCTCGACCGCGCGGCTCGGGAGAAAAGCAACTCATTTATGCTCCCAGTGTCGCCATCCGGGTCGTGCAGATCATGGATATCGAGCAACGCACGGGTCAAGAGTTGGGCGCACAAGATAAAAATCTACAGGCTGTGATCCTGGAGTTGCTGCTGAGCTACAGAATTTCCGGCTCCGATGCAGAAAGAGTGAAGCTCCGACAAGGCCTCGCCTTGAAGGTTCAGGAAGCTGCTCAGACGAACCGGGCATTTCTCGACGCACAAATTAAAGAACGTGAAGCAGCAAAGAACACCAACGTTCCTGCTGATGTCTTGCAGCGCATCGATGAAGAAATAGAAATTCTCCAGCAAGGCACAAAAAGTACCAGTGGATTGATTTCGGATATTATCGAGCGTCAATTGGTCATTAAGCGTGCTGAGTTGGAGGAAATACGGAAAGGTGGAAATAGATTCCGCATTCGTGACGCGGAGACTGCCGTACGTCAATTGGAAGAAAGGCTCGAGACGGCACAGTTGCGCGAAAAGGAGATGGGGGATACTATCGTCCGTCCGCACGCTGTGTTTGTAAACGAAGCCGACGGACGAACCATTCCTTTGCTCATTGAGCTGGCGCAAATTGGTGACTATGATTCGGAGGATGGATATACCATTCGCGTGTCAGACATTACCGGCACAGATTCCGATCAGCACGACGCCATTGGGCCGACCCGTAAGATTGCTGTCGAGCATGCAATAAAAGAATACGCCGGGCACTTCCCTTACGGAAGGGGATATATGATGGTGCAGATGCCGGCAAATAATCCATTTGATGTCAAGATTCCGATCATGGTCAGATGCAATCCGCGGGATACGGCCATTGCCTCTGAACGCCTGAATGAATTATTGCAAGTCCTTGCCGTAATCGGATTGGTAATCCCCGGCGTTGGAGTAGCAGCGGCCGGTCTTGGCGCGGCGGTCTCCGCGGGAAGGTTATTATCACGCGTGAACAACCACACGTTCCGTTGGGATGCGAACGCGATTATGGACGTCCTCAACATTTTGGGCGCGGTTGCTTCCGGAGTCGCTCAACTTTCAAAGGCACGGCTGGTTCGTGCGCAAAAAATGTTTGCACTCGTCGAAGGCGAAGTGGATGATGCGGCGATGGCGTTATGGGTGCAACGTCTTCAACGGGTTACCAGGATCACAGACTTCTTTGACACAGCGGTGAACCGTACTTCCTATATGCTCGGAACCATGGACGCTGTAAACAGATTCCTGGATATCCAACGCGATGAGATCGCCGGCAGGATCACCCACGCGCAAGCACGCCTTCAACGTGCTCAGTTGATCTCGCAATCGATGTTCGATCACTTCATGCAACATGCGCCGGGAGTAGTTGGTCACTACCGTGGCGATGGTACCCTCGTGCCTCATCCTCCGGGTGCTGGTGAGCCGGTTCCACATGAAGGAGGTACTGAACGGCGAAATACCACGCCCGATGAACCTGTTGTCAGACCGAATGAACCGGACGGAACAGGAACAACGGAGAAAACAGGAACAACTGAAAAAGTGCCCGTGCAGGAAGCCGGAACAACCGGTCGCCGCAGTACGGCACCGGACGTGCCAGTCGTTCATGTTACAGTAGGAGAGCTGCTGGGTCCGCACGCGCAGGGACTTGAACACGTGCCGGTCATCGTTCACCCTGATGTTATCGGCAATGAGACACGCGCGCGCATTCAGGACGGAAGATTGATTCTGCAAGTGGGTCCGCACGCGACGATGGAAAATATTCGCCAGCACCTCACCACTTTACGGATACTTTCGCGCTATGAAGGAGTCATCGGATTCATCCGCCGGATGTTGTCGCGGGTATACGGCACGAAGGGTTTTGAAGCCAAAATTGAAGTGGACAAACTCACCGGAATCAAAAAAGATCTCGAAGCTATTCGTGATGCTATCGAGAATAGAATGATCGAGATCAACGACGTGCGCACACTCGAAGCGCTGGCGACCGAACGCCGGAAGTATGAAAGTGAAATAAATTCCGTATCGGAGCAATTGCGGACGCACGAGGCAAATCTGAATTCAATGGAACCCGGGCAGGGATTCATTGCCATGCGCGATACCGCTGTACTTAAGAACATCGACTCCATGGCGAATATTGCAGATCAGGCAGCGCTGAAGAGTCAACTCAGCGCCATGTCCGGCGTAGAACGACAAGCGCTCCTGCAGCATCTTGCCAGCGCCGATCCGATGATTTTCGATGCTGCCCGGTTCCTGGTGGGACGATTAACGGCCACCGGAGAACAGCCGGCAAAAGCACGGACGGTGTGGAAGCATTTCACAATTGAATTCCTGGCCAGAATTGTTTCTGATATCAGAACTTATGCGCCCAACGTTCCGGAACATTTGATCACAAGTCTTTTGGCTGACATGATCAGTGGCCAGCGCGACCCGCAGCGATCCGCCAACGACTTTATGAACCAATACAATCGCCTACGTGACGGCTTGTTGGAACAATTGCAGAAACGCGCAGCGGCCGAACCTCAGCCTGCAAAAGAGCAAACCACCCAAGACCCGAAAAAAGAACCGAAGGAATGGCAACGCTTCGAACAAGACCAGGTGCAGGCCGTCCGGAATACAGGACTGGAAGTAATAGTGCCTGGCGATGGTAGGCTTGGTCCAAATGATCCTACCAATTTTGCCGTTGCCGGAATAACCTTTGAACGCATTCTCGCTACGCTGACAAATGCGGGAGGACAGTTGGGAAGAAAAAATCTTCTCGCTGGCGATGCCGCGAATACTTTGTCAAAGTTGAGTCTGCAATTCGTGATGGAAAACCAGGCGCTGCGCGATCGGCTCCTGGACATTCACGCGCGCACAGAAGGCGCGATGACGTTTGAGTTGGTTCAATTCTTTGGAATGTCGTCACGGACGGAACTTGTGAGTATACTGGAACAGGCGCGACAAAATCCGAACGCCTTTGCGCAGCAACCCGTGACAGGGCCAGTAGGAACAGATCGTTTAAAAACCACTGTTGCGGGTCGTATGCCAGACATCATGTTGATGAACTTGCCAAGTGGTGGTGGCGGTACGCTGAACATCAGAGACCTCACGTTGCGAAATGATGTAGTACATCAATTCAAGACCGCGTTCTATCTGGAAGTGATGCGGGCCATGCTGGCGGATCCAAGCGTTACGATCACCGCCACCGAACGCATCTCGACTGGCGGTGGAACGTTTAACGACGTGCCCATTCAATAAAAAATCAGTGACGAACATGGAACACGAAAACACATCCCAAACCAAACAACCCGAGGTAACACCGTCCGCGAAGGCGGAAGAAGAAATCCCCTCCGGTGGTGATCTGTTTTTGATTCAACCGAAGTTAACAGTGGGTGATGTTGATGATCCATTGGAAGCTGAAGCGGATGCGGTTGCCGATCAGGTGATGCGCACAGACACTCAGCCGTTCGTCCAACGCAAGTGCGCGCATTGCGAAGAAGAGGAACGCGCTCAACGGAAACCCATGACTGATTTTATTTCGCGTAAGGCAACAGAGAGCTCGTCACAACCAGTTTCTTCTCCCGTGAGTCAGGCGATACAACAGGAAAATGGAAAAGGAAACGCCATGCAAGGTCCCGTCATGGATTTTATGGAGAGCCGGTTTGGCTCAGACTTTTCTGATGTGAATATTCATACAGGATCAAAGGCTACCGATCTCACAGCCCAACTGAAGGCGCAGGCCTTCACGGTTGGGAACGATATTTACTTTAATGATGGCAAATATTCTCCCGAGACAGATTCTGGAAAGCACTTGTTGGCGCATGAACTGACACACACCATACAACAAGGAAATAACAAACTCATTCAACGTAGTGGTGAAACCGGAACGAGTGTGGACGAGAACGTAGCATCTGCCCCAACGAGAAATCCGGATGAGCCTGGCGTGATTCGGGGAACAGTGGTTCACTCGCAGTATCGCAATGAAGCAGACCGGGCTGCGGGTACTAACCCTTTTAATCGTACCAACATCAACCTAAGGTTTGACGAAAATGAGTGCAAGATATACGTTTCACGTACGGTGCAATTTGTACACCACAGTGACGGGGAACCGACGCAGTGCCGCCGTGGCGCCGTTGATCCGGTACGTCGCGTTTCGAATGCGGCTTTCCGGCGGATCGCCAATCGCTTCCTGCGTGCGAACAACGAAGGCTTGAACGACTGGTTCAAGATTCGTCTTCGTAACGCGACGGCAAGCCGCTGCAATAACCGCGACATCCCGATTATCGTAGAGGTGACAGAAACAGACACAAATCCGGACACCACCGTGGTGATCACCGGCAACTCAGGAAGAAGTTATGTCAGTGGCGACGAAAACCGCGCGAGGGCGGTATTGTGCGATGGTCCTGATTACGGCACCATGGTTCATGAATCGGGCCACATGACCCTTGGATACGACGACGAATACCGCGAGCGAGACAACGGCCCAGCGGAGCGCGAACGTACGACCGAATTCTCCTACATGGATGCGCATAACCGACTTTCGATTTTTCATGAGCGTCATTTTGATTTCGTGCGGGCCTTCATGGAAAATCTCTACGCGGGAAGCCAGGCGACGCTGATGTTTGGATCGCGCTCGCGTTATTTTCCATCGTTCACTTTTGGCGGAACGGTCGGTGGCGCCGGAGGTGATTACCAAGGACTTTTTTATTCAATTGGTATTGATATGAATATTCCCCTCGATGTATTGCGGCGGACAGAGATATCCATTGGGCCAAGGTTGGGTTTTCTTGCTGGCGACGTGAAAGGGTTGGGAGCTCGAGAGTCGGTGGTGGCGATCCTTTATGGCGTAAGACTTGGCTTCTTGGGAACGTTTGATACGCGAATGTTCAATTCACAAGTTCCCCTCGGCGTAGGGCTTCATTTGGAGGGAGGGGGCGGCCATAACTTTGACGCAAGTACGACAGCTCCGGATTTTAAATACCTGGAATTTGGCGGCTCACTGGGTTATCGCGGAAACCGGGCGATACTCGGGCTCGATTTTGGTGTGGGGACGTTGGATTTGAACCGAGCTCCCGGCGTGAGCACACCCGACATGTCCGATCCCAGATTGCAAACCTACGTGCGACTTGGTTTTGATGCTGCGTTTCGGTTTTGAGGTACCCAGCAGAATAAAAAAATATCCGATTCGGACCTGTCCATGAAATGAGTATGAATCACGAAAACACATCCCAAGCCAAACAACCCGAGGTAATGCCTTCAGCGACGGTCGAAGACGAAATCCCCTTTGGTGGTGATCTGTTTTTAATTCAGCCGAAGTTGACGGTTGGCGATGTCGATGATCCGCTGGAAAGGGAAGCGGATGCTGTTGCCGATCAGGTGATGCGCACGGATACTCAACCTTTCATCCAACGCAAGTGCGCGCATTGTGAAGAAGAAGAACGGGTTCAGAGGAAACCGGTGACTGATTTTATTTCGCGTAAAGCAACAGAAAACTCGTCTCAACCGGTTTCGTCTCAGGTGAGTCAAGGCATACAAAATGAAAATGGAAAGGGAAGCTCCATGCAAGGTCCGGTAATGGATTTTATGGAGAGCCGGTTTAGCGCAGACTTCTCCGACGTGAACATTCACACCGGAGCAAGGGCGACCGATCTCACAGCTCAACTGAAGGCGCAAGCGTTCACCGTGGGTAACGATATTTATTTTAACGAAGGCAAATATTCTCCAGAGACGGATTCCGGAAAACACCTGTTGGCGCATGAGCTGACGCACACCATACAACAGGGAAATAACAAGCTCATTCAACGTACCGGTGAAACAGGAACGAGCATAGACACTAACAACGTATGGGAAACAGTACCAAGTGCGATTCACCCAGGCGTGACTCGGGGAATGGTTATTCACTCCCAGTACCGCAATGAGGCAGACCGTGCCGCGGGCAATTATTTTCATCGTAGCTTTATCGACCTCCGGTTTGATGAAAATGAATGCAAGGTCTATGTCTCCCGCACGGTGCAATTCGTCCACGAGGATGACACGCACCGGACGAGGTGTAGCAATGTAGATGGAGGTGTCGATGATCCAATGCGGCGGGTTTCGGATGAGGATTTTCGCCGGATCGCCAACCGTTTTCTCCGTGCGAACAACGAAGGCTTGAACGACTGGTTCAAAATTCATCTTCGTAACGCGCCGGCATGCCCATGCAACGACCGCGACATTCCAATCATCGTCGAGGTGACAGAAACGGAGACGAATCCAGATTCTACGGTCATCATCACTGGCAACTCCGGGAGAAGTTATGTTAGTGGAGATGAAACCCGCAGGAGGGTTGTGTTGTGTGATAATCCTGATTACGAGACCATGGTGCACGAAGGAGCCCACATGACGCTTGGGTATGATGACGAATACCGCGAGCGACCTCGTGGTGCGGCCGAACGCGAACGCACGACCGACTTCTCATACCTTGCCGGCCACACCCGATTGTCGATTTTCCACGAGCGTCATTTTGATTTTGTGCGAGCCTTCATGGAAAATCTCTACCCGGGAAGCCAGGCAACATTAATCTTTGGATCGCGCTCACGTTATGTTCCGTCGTTCACAATTGGTGGAGCGTTTGGCGGTGCGGGTGGAGATTACGCGGGTTTGTTTTATTCGATCGGACTCGAGATGAATATTCCGCTCGATGTATTAAGACGCATGGAGATATCCATTGGACCGCGGTTAGGTCTCCTCGTAGGCGATGTGATGGGATCCCGTGAATCGATGACAGCCATTCTTTACGGCGTGAGGCTCGCTTTCCTGGGCACTTTTGATACACGATTGTTTAATGAACAAGTTCCACTCGGTGTTGGAGTTCACCTGGAAGGAGGCGGCGGGCATAACTTTCAGTCCAGCATTACCGCGCCGGATTTCAGGTACATGGAATTTGGAGCCTCCCTCGGCTATCGGGGAAATCAGCTGATGCTGGGCCTCGAGGGAGGCGTAGGAGCGCTGGATCTGGATGCCGCACCGGGTGCACCTGACATGACCGATCCGCGAGTACAAACCTACGTGCGATTCGGTATCAGTGCTGCCTATCGGTTTTGAAAGCCAGAACGATTTACGATTTTATCTTGGCAAACTGCATTGACCGACGGCCACCAGTCTCACCGCCTTCCATTGACCAATGACTAATGTCCAATGACTAAATATTGGCGACCTTACATTATACACAAACTTCCTTTCCCATGAACTACCCTAACCGTCTCATCAAAACCGGAGAGGCCAATAAGGCCATCGTTAAAGCACTCCATCAAAAATTGGAAGAGCGCAATTGCGGGCCCGTAGATGCTGTTGGTGTTTTTGGATCAAAAACTTTTCAGTCCGTGAAGCTTTTCCAATCCCTTCATCGCGATCAGGACGGCAACCCGTTGGTGATCGATGGGAAAGTGGGGGCACTAACCTGGTGGGCAATGTTTGGTCCCGATACGGTTCTAACAGTCGTTACTACTCCGAACGATCTGTTGTCCGCGGCAGTTCGGATATCGCGCACGCAAGTCGGCGTAATGGAAGTTCCGCTGGGAAGTAATGGAGGTCCCCAGGTGGATCAATATCTTGCCAGTGTCGGACTCGGGACTGGATTCTTCTGGTGTATGGCATTTGTCTACTGGGTCTTCAACGAAGCGGCCAGGGAACAGAATCGAAAAAATCCACTGGTAAAAACCGGCGGCGTGCTCATGCATTGGAAGGATTCCAAGGGAAAGAAAATAGAAACCGCCGATGCCATCAACAATCCTTCGTTGGTCAAACCCGGCCACATCTTCATCATGGATCACGGCGGTGGAAAAGGACACACGGGAATTGTTACCGCCGTAGAGGGTGGAAACATTCGAACCATAGAGGGAAATTCAAACAATGATGGATCACGAAATGGAATAGGCGTAGTTGAGCTGGTGCGAAAGATCAACTCCATCAAAAAAGGATTTATTGAGTACAAGTAGCGTGAGTACTACCGCGGATAAATAGTTGACATCCCGATAGCTATCGGTAGACAATAGACAGTTGGCAACGTGCGAGTGTAAGCCTTTAATGTACATTATCAATTAGCAATTTTCCTTTTTGCGTCACACTGAACTGATCTGCGCTAATCTGCGTGATCTGCGGGAAAAGGGAAATCTAAATACAATGTCCCGCAGATTTCGCAGATGACCGCAGATAAATAGTTGACATCCCGATAGCTATCGGGAGACAGTAGGCAGTTGACAATGTTCTAGTGTAAGCCTTTAATGTATGTTATCAATTAGCAATTTTCCTTTTTGCGTCACACTGAACTGATCTGCGCTAATCTGCGTGATCTGCGGGAAAAAGAAATCTGAATACAATGTCCCGCAGATTTCGCAGATGACCGCAGATAAATAGTTGACATCCCGATAGCTATCGGGAGACAGTAGGCAGTTGACAATGTTCTAGTGTAAGCCTTTAATGTATGTTATCAATTAGCAATTTTCACTGTCACGTGACACTGAGCTGATCAGCGCTTATCTGCGTGATCTGCGGGAAAAATAAATCTGAATACAATGTCCCGCAGATCAACGCAGATAAGATACGATGGCTATTAACTTACGATGGAACATTGTCAACTGCCCATTGCCTACTGTCAACTATTCAGTTCTCAGACTCTTCACCGGATTCACGCTCGCCGCTTTCACCGACTCGTAACTCACGGTTAGGAGACTGATCACCAAAGCCACAGCGCCGGCGATGATTACGATTCCCCAGTTGAAGTTGATCTTGTAAGCAAAGGCTTGCAGCCAGCGGTTCATGCCGTACCAGGTGAGCGGCGCGGAGATGATCATGGCGATGATTACTGGTATTACAAATCGCGTGGTTAGTAATCGCAAGATGTTGATGATCGAAGCACCCAGCGCTTTCCGGATGCCGATCTCGCGTGTACGTTGCTCAGCGATGTAGGCCGATAGTCCATACAATCCAAGGCAGGAGATCACAATGGCAAGAATGGCGAACACCATGAACAGCGTGCCGACTTGCTTTTCACTCTTGTATAAGTTTTCAAGATCCTGGTCCACGAAATTGTAGGTGAATGGATATACGTTGTCGATGCCGTTCCAAACTTGTTCCATCGCGGCGATGGTTTCTTTCGTTTTCCCCGGTTCTGTTTTTACGGTCACCACACCGCCCCAACTATTCGTGCGGAGGATCATCGGTTCAATGGGTGCCTGGAGCGGTTTGAAGTTGAAGTCCTTCACAACACCGACCACAACGCCCTTAGCGTTCCACATTTCCACGGATTGGCCGAGCGCTGATTCAGGCGTGAAGCCCATGGCGCTTGCCGCCAGTTCGTTGATGATAAAATTGCTGGAGTCTCCCCGCAGTTCATGATTAAAGTTCCGGCCGCTGGCAAGCGCCATATTGTACACGGGAATGAAATGCTCGTCAATGAACATCAGGGCAAACATCGTCTGTTTGTTGGGATCTTTACCCTGCCACCGGATGTCGGCTACACCCGAGACAAGATTGGTTGGAAGCGCTGATGCGAAACTGGCATTATCTGTCTCCGGGTGTGACTGAAATGCAGCGCGCCACTTGCCCATATCATTGGGCACGTCGCCGTGAAGATTCACGTACAAGAGGTTTTCTTTATTGAATCCCAAATCTTTGCTTCGGATGAATTGCAATTGCTGATAGACAATAGCAGTCCCTGCCAGCAAAACAATCGACACCACAAACTGCGTCACGACCAGGAAGTTTCTGAATACCGTACCGCCCGGTCCGCTTTTGATTTCCTTCTTCAGAACTTTTATGGGAGAGAATCCGGATAAGATGAAAGCCGGGTAGAGGCCGGAGAGAATTCCTGTGATCAGCGTGATTCCTCCAAGAATGGCTAGCATGAATGGGTCAGAGAAATTCAAAACGAGGTGTTTGCCCGTAAGATCATTTACGGCCGGAATGGCCATCATCACGATCACCACCGCGACGAGCAAGGCGAGGAAACTGATCACCAGCGATTCACCAAGGAACTGCTTGATGAGTTGCCAACGCACAGCGCCCACTACCTTGCGCAATCCAACTTCCTTGGCGCGTCTGGCCGACCGGGCAGTGGATAGGTTCATGAAATTGATGCAGCCAATAATGACGATGAAGACGGCGATGATCGTAAACACAGTAACGTACTGCGCATTACCATGTCCGGGCACATCGGCCATGAAATTGGAGTGAAGGTGAATATCGGTTAACGGCTGAAGCTTGAATGCTACTTCGACACGTTTCTCTTTCGTACGGTAAAGGTCGTCGATCTTTTTCTCCAGGTCAGTAATGTAGGTCGCGTCTTTGGGTGTATCGAATACGAGGAAGGCGAAGTAATTGAAATTTCCCCACTCATTGTTCTTGATGTTGTAATCGTGGTTGGCAATGTATGCCCAGGGCAGGAGCAATTCATAATGAAGGTGCGAGTTGCCCTGCGGTTTAGCCAGTATGCCCGTTACGACGAGATCATCCTGATTATCCTTGCGGAGTACTTTGCCAACAGCATCAGTAGTATTGAAGTAACGCATGGCCAGTTCTTCGCTGAGCACCACGCTGTTGGGTTCCTTGAGCGCAGTCTTTACGTCACCCTTTAATAATGAGACATCAAATACCTCAAACAAAGAAGGTTCCGCATAGTAGCCGTTCTTTTCCTCGAACTTGATGTCGCCGACTTGCAACATGATGGAGTACAAAGGCAACAGCCGCGTGTTATGGGTGATCGCTGGAAATGCCTCTTGCAGTGCTGGCGGCATGGGCGCCGGGCTGATGGCAACAGCTAAGTCTGTCGCCGAAGCGGTGAGACGATAAGTGCGGTCGGCTTTGCTATGAAACTGATCAAAACTCCGCTCATCCTGGACCCACAAGAAAATGATGAGACTACTCGCCAACCCGATGGCAAGTCCGGTGATGTTAATAAATGAGAATGCTTTCTGCCGCGAAAGGTTCCGGAGCGCGAGTTTGAGGTAATTGCGTATCATGGCCAGGTGTATTTAATGCAAGACTACAATTTAGGGGAAGAAGTTACGACGGTAGTTTAAAATTGTCCGATTCCGGGCGGGGAAATTTCGGGGTTTCGAGTCGTTCATGCGCTGGAAGTAGCGGATAAAATTCAATAGATTGTAATCAAAGTGGAGTAATAACAAATGACCGAGCTCTTTCCATTCTATCTGGCATTGATCCTATTGATTGTACTGTTGATCATGCTGGCGAACAGGATCAAAGTTGCTTACCCGGTAATTCTGGTGATTGCAGGTTTGATCATCAGCCGTGTTCCCGGCATTCCCGTCCTGCGTATCGACCCGGAAACGATCTTCATCATCTTTCTGCCGCCACTACTATACGAAGCGGCCTACACGATTTCCTGGAAAGAACTGTGGCGATGGCGGCGCATTATTGTAAGTTTTGCTTTTATCGTCGTCTTCCTGACGGCATTGTCCGTGGCGATTGTGGCCAACACTTTCATTCCGGGTATTTCATTGGCGCTGGGTTTTTTACTCGGTGGAATCGTATCCCCACCCGATGCCGTGAGCGCCAGTGCCATTCTGAAATTTGTGAAAGTACCCAGGCGGATGTCGTCGATATTGGAAGGGGAGAGTTTGCTCAACGATGCATCGTCACTTATTATTTTTCGATTTGCTATGATAGCAGTCGCCACCGGGCAATTTATCTGGACCGACGCGGCGCTGAGTTTCGGCTGGATGGTATTGGGTGGTGCAGGCGTGGGACTGTTGGTCGGCCTTTTGTTCATGAAAATTCACAAGCTGCTTCCTACTGATGCAAACATGGATATTGTTTTGACGCTGGTCACGCCTTACATCATGTACATCGCAGCAGAAGCGGTACACAGTTCGGGTATTCTGGCGGTAGTATGTGGCGGATTGTTCCTGGCCAACAAAAGAAATTACTTCCTCACCAGTTCATCCAGGATACGCGGTGCTAACGTATGGCAGAACCTGGTTTTCATTCTTAATGGCTTGGTCTTTCTCATGATCGGATTGGCTTTGCCCGAAATCCGCCAGGGACTCGAGGCCGAAGGCATAAGTCTTTTAAGTGCCATCGGATACGGCTTGCTCATCACCTTTGTCTTGATCGCCGGAAGATTCGTGGCTACGTTCGGTGCTGTATTCGTGACGAAAATAATGAGTTATGTAATCACTGTGGCCGATCGCAATCCCGGCCTCAAAGCACCCATCGTGTTGGGGTGGACGGGTATGCGTGGTGTGGTTTCCCTTGCGGCTGCTTTGTCGATACCTGTTCAGCTCAGCAATGGTGTTCCGTTTCCACACCGGAATCTTATTCTCTTCATCACTTTTGTCGTGATCATCTCCACCTTGTTGTTGCAAGGACTGACCTTACCGATGCTGATTCGCAAAATAAAATTGCAAGACTATCATGACTACCTCCCGGACGACGAAGCTGAACACCTCATCAAGAACGGACTGGCACAAACGACATTAGACCATCTCAACAGCCGATACGCCGAACATTTGAAATCTAATGTTCACCTGCAACAAATGTCAGCGAAGTGGTCGGCGATGAACGCGGCGCCTGCTGAAAATGATTCGGTGTCGATCAATAAAGAGATCCACTTCGACATCCTCGCGCAGCAACGATCGTGGCTATTGGAGAAGAACAAGACAGACGACAAGATTGACGAAGAGATTATCAGAAAGTTCCTTCAACAACTGGATCTTGAAGAAGAAAAGTTGAAGACGTTGTAGATTCAGAGGACCACGATTTACGATGTACGAATTACGATGTACGATTTTGGTTCACAGTTCACGGAAGGACACTCCAAACAAATCTGCGTCCATCTGCGTGATCTGTGGGAAATGCATGCTTTATCTGTCGACCATGGACTTTTCTTACTCGTACTTCAACGTGTCCGCCGGTTTAGTCATAGCAGCTTTCAAGGTTTGAGAGGAGACCGACAGGAACGCGATCACCACCACCATCACACCAGCAACAACAAATGCCCATAGCGGTACTTCGATGTGGTACGGGAAAGATTGCAGCCACCGATCCATTAACCACCATCCAACGGGAACGGCCAGCGCGATAGCAACCATGACGGGTTGCATGAAGCCTTTTGATAGTAACACAATAATGCCAGAAACGCTCGATCCCAAAACTTTTCGGATGCCGATCTCGCGCGTGCGTTGACGCGTCATGAAGGAGGCGAGTCCGACGAGCCCGAGGGAAGCGATAAAGATGGCCAGCACGGTGAAGATGGTGAAGACCTCGCCGAACCGATCATCGCGCGCGTATTGCAAATTGTAAAACTGATCGAGGAAGAAGTAATCCATGGGATTCCCCGGAAAGAAATTCTGATACTGTTTCTCAATCGACGACATCAACTCCTGGTAATTGGACGTTTCCACCTTGATGGAAAAATATTGACCAGCCCCTGAATAAAAGCGACAGGCGAGCGGGATGATCGCCGTCTTCAACGACATCTGGTGGAAGTCTTCCAGCACGCCCACGATCTCCAGCGTGTCACGGCCGACAATTACTTTTTCACCAATGGCGTTCGCCGGATCGCCGAACTCGAGATCTTTAACCAGCGACCTGTTGAGCATGATCTTCGTGTTGTCGCTTGGAAACTCGCGGGAGAAGTTGCGGCCCGCGAGTACTTTAATTTCGTATTGAGGTACGAAGTCGTAATCGACGTTCATGTTCGTTACCGTATTGAAACCTTCCGGTCCGCCGGCCAGGCGTTTGATTCCGTTCGTCCAATAGTTTTCAACACCGGGAACGTTGGAGGATCCGGCCATTCCCTTAATACCGGGTATGCGTAGCAACTCTGTCTTAAATGCATCACGGGTATCGGGAAATAATGAGTCGACAATTACCTGCGGACCTTTTACCACCAGCGTTTGGTTCAGCGTCACGCCGAGATCCTTGTTCTTCATGTACTTCAGCTGTTGATACACGATCAGCGAACCACTGATGAGAAACGCCGACGCAATAAATTGAAATACCACCAATCCCTTTCGAAGCAAATTACCTCCGGAGGATCGGATGACTTTTCCTTTCAAGACTGCCACTGGTCTGAATGACGACAGCACAATGGCCGGATAAAACCCTGACAACAGCGCACCTAAAAAGAACAGCCCGGTAACAAGCAACCAGAAATCCCGATGGAGCAAGTAATCAACGGGAATATTCCACCCCGTAAGCGAAGAGAATGGCGACCAGGTGGTGAACACCAATCCGAGCGCAAGCGCTGCTGCAATGATATTCAGAAGAAGTGATTCAACGATGAATTGCGTGATCAGCTGACCTCGAAATGCTCCAACGACTTTACGAACACCTACTTCGTTCGCACGGTTAAAGGAACGCGCCGTGGCAAGGTTCACATAGTTTACCCAGGCGATGATCAAAATGAAAACAGCGATGACGCTCAGCGCGTAAACTGAATCTCCATCGCGGAGTTCGGAAGGGGAGGTTTCGTACAGCAGTTTCGAATGCAGGTGAATGTCGGTAAGGGGTTGGAGAATGAAATCCTGTTTACGGTTATACTTCACCCAATCCTCCTTTCGCGTTTCGGCGACGTAGGCGTCCCACTTGGTTTGCAAAGCTTTTACGTCGGTGTTGGGTTTCAGCATTACAAAGGAATAGAAATCATACCAGCCCCACGATGTATGCGACTGATCTTCTGTGCGTTTGTTCAGCGTTTCGTACGACACCAGGAAATCAAATTTGACATGCGAGTTCTCTGGAATATCTCTAAAGACAGCTGTTACTTCGAAGTCGAAGCTGTTGTCGAATTTTAAGTGCTTACCAACGGGATCTTCGTCGCCGAAATATTTCCGCGCCGTGGTTTCGGAGAGGACAATTTTATTAAGTCCGCTCAGACAAGTGGTCTCATCTCCCGCTGTTATGGTGAAATCAAATATTTTAAAGAAGGAGGTATCGGCGAACATGGCTTTCTCTTCGCGGAAGGTGAGGGGTTCCGCGCCGGGCCTTTCATATTCTAATATTCCAGCGAGAGGCAGGAGCCGCGTGTATTCCAATACTTCTGGAAAGTTTGCCTTCAATGCGGCAGGCGCCGCGGGTACGGCCACTGCACTTTCGAAATTCAGTTTGCCATTCTGCCAACCGTTGTATTGAATACGATAAGTATCCTGAGCACCTGCGTGGAAAGCATCGAAGCTCCGCTCATACTTCACGTACTGTAATATCAGCAGGCTGGCTGCCATGCCGAGGGAGAGTCCGACGATATTCAAGGCTGTATAGGATTTTTGCCGTGTGAAATTCCGGATAGCGATTTTGAGGTAGTTCGTAATCATATGGAATGGCATTATCGAAATGGAAAGTCTGTTTCTAAGAATGATGCCTGGCCGGAAGAAGCGAATAACACTCCACAAAAAAATCCTTTTGGCTTTCTTTTCGCCAAGCTTTTTTGCGTCGCGTGCGTAGCGTTGCACGAGGTCGCCTTCAATCTCCTCGAGCAGCGGGGGAGGGCAGAACCAGCGAAGGAATTTCAAGATGCCGTCGAGGTGTGGATAGTCAGCCATACGTTAGATGCCGAATTTCAATTGTGGAATCATCTTCCACAGGTCTACCCGCATTTCTTTCATTTCTTTCAGCGTGGCCATGCCAGCGCTGGTGATGGCATAGATTCTTTTTCGCCGACCACCGCGTTCATTGGTGGCGCCACCGAGTTTGGACTTGATGAGCCCCTTGTCTTCGAGACGGTACAATGTAACATGCACCGCGCTGAGGTTTACATCCCGCCTGAGCCGTGTCTCGATCTCCTCGGCGATGGCCGCACCATAAGCGTCATCCTGCAGCGCGCCCACGAGCATCAGCACGATCTCCTCGAATTCTCCGATATATTCTTTAGGCATTGATATGCTTATATATTTGTTAAGCAAATGAAGAGAATATTCGGGAAGAAGTCAAGAGGTTCACAGTTGACTCCCGATAGATATCGGGATCACTGTTCACGGAAAGATACTCCAATTAAAATCTGCGAGATCTGCGGGAAAGTCCGAAAGTTCTGTGAGAGCGACTAAAAGTCAGTTGTTGCACAAAGGACACTAAGGAAGCACAAAGTTTCACAGAGAGTTCACGGTATTTATCTGCATTTATCTGCGGCAATCTGCGAGATCTGCGGGAAATGAATTTCAAATCCAATTGCACAAAGGACACAAAGTATCCACAAAGTTTCACAGAAGATTGCCACTTCCAGTACGCCCTTCTGACTCCTGACTCCTGTCTTCTGTATTCAGAAGCCTCACTTCTTCTTGAGCATCTCCAAGATCTCCTCCCGCGTATCATAGTCAGCCTTCTTCGCTTTCTGCATCACACTTTCGCCTTCCTTGTTCACGGCGTTGACATCGGCGCCGGCGGCAAGTAGATGTTTTACGGTAATCGGACATCCGGTATTCACCGCCATCATCAGCGCCGTTCCGCCCCACATGTTTTTCAAATCAGTCTTGACACCCAGCTTTAACAAGTACTCCACCATGTCAGGGTAGGACGTGGCGGCGCTCACGAGCGATCCGGTGTATTGATCTGGTTCATTCAGGGGGAGACCACGGTCCACGAAGAGTTGCATCATTTCGATGTCCCCGGAAGAAGCGGCGTCGAAGCCTCCTTTCAAGAATTCTTTTGGCTTTGACTTCACATCAAACTTGTCGAGCATGTACTCGGTGAGTTTCAGGTTGCCTGTTCGCGCTGCATAGCCAAAGGCCCATTCTTCAAATGCAGTTGCTGTTTCGGCGGTGGCAAATGCTTTTTTGGTTTCCTCAGTCTCGGCGAACTTCGCCGGTACCCGACAGGGATAAACATATCCTTTACTCGCTGCCAGCAATGGCTTGAATTCGTTGAGCGGCATCGTCTTGCCATTGTGCTGTGGCCACCCGCCGCCGGTAACCGTCATGAAGTCGCGGTTGATCATGCCGGAGACCACGTCATTGGTGATCTCAACATAGTATCGGCCGCAGCCGGGGAGTGCGTAGGCACCTTTGGCCAAACTCAGGGCGAAGGCGTAGACTTGACCTACCTTGATGCTTCTGATGCTCTCGAGACAAGTATCGCCACGGTCGCCCAGAACTTTGATCCTCCCTGACGCTTTTCCTTTCAATGTTTCCTGCACGACGACTTCGGCAGAATATCCACTGATGGATTCTACTTTGCCGATGATAATCACGGCAGCGTTGGGGGCGACCTCCAGAAAGGGTCCGCCGAAGGAGCAGGAGCAGGCGAATGTGTTGTTTGAGAATAGCGAAAGTAGTAGCAGCGTTGCAACAGCGAGTAGTTTGGTTTTCATGGGTGGATGAATTTGGATGGAACGATGGGCGAAGGTAGGTGAAAGTCCGAAAGTCCGGAAGTCGGGAAGTCGGGAAGTCTGTGCAATGAGATTTAAATCCTGCTATTGCACAAAGGACACTAAGGAGCACAAAGTTTCACAAAGGGTTTGTCAAAATCAATTCCGTGTATTCCGTGCTTTCCGTGAGAAACAAAAGGAGTGACCAAATTTGATTGGCTACTATCGATTGGCAATCAGCGATTTGATACCGACACCGATTACCGATCACACTTCAGGACTCGCGTACCGCCCGATCCACCGCTGAACAAAACTTCAGCGTACCAATACACCAGCAAATTACCCCAACGCTCACGCAAAGCAGTACGCCGTCTATCTCGCGATAATCGTGGGCGAGCTTGACGGAGATCACGGCCAAGAAGATGAAAATATTGAACCACACGAAGTAGACGCGAAGACTGGATGCGCTGCGTTTCAATTTTTGCATGATATCCTCACTAGCGCCAGAGGCTTCCCACGATTCGAGCATCGGTTTTAACGTATAGTTAAGGATGCCAAGATTGTAGAGTGGAATCCACCAGGTCACCATCACGAAGTAAATGGAAAGTGATGACGGATACTTTCGTGACGACAAATTCATCGCATAGTGTCCGACGGCTGCAAGCCAACCTGTAAAGGAAACCACGGCGAGGGGGAGTAGGAGCATTGCGAATACTTGCGGTAATTCCATGCTGTCAGCACAGGCATTGCAACGCATTAAACCAACCTTTGCCACCCAGCCAAAAAGAAACCAGCACACCATTACCAACATGACTGAAAACATGATGGTAATGATTCTGGTATGGCGTCTTAACCAATGGCCGTCGGCGGCATAGAATACCGTCGTTTCGGACAGTCGATCATGCCAACCTCCTTTTACGGATAAGAATGAAAGAGCTTCAAATGGAATAAGCCTTGCGAACGTGCGCATCAACAACGCGCCAGTGGTTAAAGGTTTCTGTGGATCGTGAACATAGCCAACCCTTGTTCCGGTAAGAATTTTGCCCGGTGTAATACCGATTAGTCTTTCACAAAGGAAGTAGCAGACGAACAGGGCCGTCGCGAAACTTACCGTGAACCAGATTTCGGTGTCCTTGTACAAGGAGTTTCGATCAAGTTGATACACATATAAAAAGAAACTGTTGCCCAGCACGATCAGCAGGAAGCGATCGATGAGGTAGTGAAAGCCTCGCATGCCCTGGAAGTGGGCGGGTGATGGACTATCAGCCGTGTGATTGATCGTGAGGTTTCGAAGAATGTAAAGGCCCACCATTATCTTCACCAGTAAAATCACCTCGAAGCTGGAAAAGAAATCGCGGTAATATAAAAGGACTGTATTGTCAGGATAAACTTTATTCCAGGAATAGTAGAAAAAAGTAAATATTAACGTGGCGATATTTCTCCACGCCATCATCAGTAAAAACACAGCCAGCAAACGGTGGCGCCTGGATCGCCAGTAGTGGATTAGCCCTGCCGCCATCCCGACCAGCAAGCCCACCTGAATGAGGTAGCTGGTTCGGCCCAATCCATCGTAGTGGCTGTAATGCTTTCCGTCTTCCGACAAATTGACTCGGCCGATGAAGATTACCGTCAGGGGATTTCTGAAATCACGGACTACCGACCCGGATTCCGGCCGCTCGGGATAAACATTGTAGTTAACAAATTCATAGATGAAGTAAACAGCGTAAAGTACGATGAGGACGGCAACGATTTTGTCTTTGTGGCGTAACATGAGATTTAGGATGAAGGTAAAGGTAGTGAATACAATTAAGTCGGGAAGTCGGAAAGTCCGAAAGTCGGGAGGTTCTGTGAGCGCGACTAAAGTCAGTTATTGCACAAAGGTTCACAAAGGGTTTGCAAAACCTATTCCGTGTATTCCGTGCTTTCCGTGAGAAACAAAGGGAGTGACCAAATTTGATTGGCGATTTTACCAATTGCTAATTGTTAATTGTTAATTGCTAATTGATAATGGCAAAGTTGAAACAGAAAAGACCAACGCCCCAACCTCACCTCGCCATCCATCTCATCGATGGCACCTACGAACTCTTCCGCCATTTCTATGGACTGCGGAGTTTCAATAAAGGTAAGGACAAGAAGTATGGCGCCGTCGTCGGTGTGTTGCATGGCGTGCTGAAGATGATGGAAGAAGGAGCGACCCATGTAGGCGTGGCAACCGACCATGTGATTGAATCCTTTCGCAACAAGTTGTGGGCGGATTATAAAACCGGCTACGGTCTGGAGCGCGTACTGCGTGCGCAATTCACGCCGCTGGAAGAAGCACTCGAATCGATGGGCGTGGTAGTATGGCCCATGGTGGAACTCGAGGCTGACGATGCCCTCGCATCCGCTGCGCACCTCGCCGCCGCAGACATACGTGTGGCTAAAGTTTGCATCTGGACACCCGACAAAGATCTCGCGCAATGTGTGGTTGGCGATCACGTCGTGCAGATCGATCGTCGCGCCAACATCATCCGCGGTGAAGCTGGAGTCGTTAAGAAATTTGGTGTTAAGCCCGAACAAATCCCGGATCTTCTCGCTTTGGTCGGCGACGACGCCGATGGCTATCCCGGAATTTCGGGCATCGGAAAAGCCGGCGCTGCCAGGCTGCTGAATACTTATGGATCCCTTGAGCAATTCCCCGATAACGTGCTGGGAACTAAGAAGAAACAAGCGCTGCTGTTTAAGCGACTGGCAACCCTTCGGACGGATGCCCCACTCTTTAATAATGTCGACGAACTACACTGGCGCGGACCGACTGTTGACTTTGAAGCAATGGCCACAAAACTCGGAGACGAAAAGCTGTTTGAGCGTGCGACGAAACTCGCCTCATCCTGAGCGGGGCGAAGGATAACCTCTGTGGTCCTCTGTGCCTCTGTGGTGAATTTAAGATACTGGAAACTTATTCTTCACCACAGAGGCAGCTTCGCCGCGCTCCGAAAATTATTTACATTTAAACAACGTTCTACAATCAATGGACTACGCTGATAAAATACTCAAAGTAAACACCGACACGCATCGCCTCGAAATGGAAGTAGAGGGGCACATCGCGTTTATCGACTACAAGTTGACCGACGAAAGACTCTTTCTGATTCATACCGAAGTGCCGCGTGAACTCGAAGGAAGGGGAGTAGCGCGCGCCATCGTGGAGAAGGCATTCCAATTTGCGAAAGACAAGGGCTACAAAGTCGTTCCCATTTGCCCGTACATTCAGTCGTACCTGAAGAAGCACAGAGAATGGGATGACATCATCGCCTCCGATGCGCAAGATTCCTTCATTGATACAACTATGTTACCAATTGATAATTGCTAATTGCCAATGCTGGATATTGTCATTGAAGCACGCACCGCCGCCATCAGCGAAGCCATTCGCGTGAAACGTATCCTGCCATTCCGACTGCGCCGAATGGTTGGACCATTTATATTCATGGATCACGCCGGACCCATCCAGGAGATTCCTTCTATTCCTTCCACACTCGATGTACTGCCACATCCTCACATCGGACTTGCTACTGTGAGTTATCTTTTCGCCGGACAGGCCACCCACCGCGACAGCCTGGGCGTGGAGCAGATCATTCGTCCGGGTGAAGTGAATTGGATGACGGCAGGAAAGGGCATCGCGCACTCAGAAAGATTTGAAGATCCTTCAGCGTTGGTGGGAGGGTTTGAGATGATTCAAACCTGGGTAGCGCTACCGGAGAAAGATGAAGAGCTAACACCCGAGTTCGACAACTACAAGTCCGAGCAGCTCCCGATCTTCACCGACAAAGGAGTGTGGATGCGCCTGATCGCAGGCAACGCCTACGGACTAAAGAGTAAGGTGAAAACGAAATCGCCGCTATTCTACCTTCACGTCGCATTACAAAAGGACGCAACCTTCGCGCTCCCGAAGGAACATTCCGAACGCGGCACCTACATCGTTCATGGAAGTGTTGAGGTTTCGGGCACAGTTTATCAGGCAGGGCAGATGTTGGTATTTACAAAAGGAGTGGACCCCACGTTGCGCGCCAAGGAAGATACGACACTCATGTTGCTGGGCGGTGAACCGTTGGGTGAACGTTTCATCTGGTGGAATTTTGTTTCCAGTCGCAAGGAGCGCATTGAGCAAGCAAAAGAAGATTGGAAACAAGGCCGGATAATTTTGCCACCGAATGATAATGCGGTGTTCATTCCGTTGCCGGAAGAAAAGTCGAGGCCATCGGGGAGTAATCCGAGGCCGGAGCCGTTGTCGTAAACTTTTTCAGAAAAGTTTTGTAACCTGATACGGTTAGAGCACTCTAAAGAGCGTCAAACATATACGATGAAAACAATTTTACACAATTCACCAGAACACACGCATGCCTAATGAATTAACCAGCAACTTTGATGGTCCGGTAGAAGTAGAATTGGAACCTGGTGTTCGTTATTCTTGGTGCCAGTGCGGTCGATCCAAGAATCAACCTTTCTGCGATCAGAAATCACATCTTGGCACTGGCATTATTCCGAAAGACTTCACCGTTAGTTCGCGACGAAAGGTTTGGCTTTGCATGTGCAAGCAGACCAAGACGGTTCCTTATTGCGATGGATCGCATAACAAGCTGAAGGGGGCCGGGGGACAGTCAAATTGAAATTGGGGTTTAGGATTGTTTAAATGTATTTAACATAATATAAATTATATAACTCTCGCGGGGCTAAGTTCCTGACGCGTAGTCGCACATGCCCATGCAATCAGAACTTCTGCGCAAGCCGAAGCCAGCAACACAACTTGCTTTTTGCCAGTGCTCGTAAGGACACCTATTCATTCTGACGGCCGCGGCTCAGCCTGCAGTGCAGCTCCAAAATCCGCGCAAATTCGCTTACATTTATATAACTCCAACTCCTTAACGGAAGAGGTGTGACGGTTCACCGTTAATATTTTCAGCAGCTTGGAAAAAAACCTACTCCCCACCTCGCCCTATCTTATTGCCGCCCTGCTGTTGCTGGCTTACTGCATTGGCTACCTTGAAATAGCACTCCTTAAAAAGAATTTTCAATTCTCCGTTATAGGTCCCTCAGCCATTGGAATCAGCCTGGTGAATGTTCTCTTACTCTATCTCATCACCCTCGTGTGGATTGAGTTCTTCTATTCCATGAACTGGTTTGTAGCCATTGTCGCGGTGGTAATTGTCGTGATCTGTAAAATTGTGGCCTACCGAGCCATTCAACTCGGCACTTTATATGCCTGCCTGGCACCCTTTGTTTTTTTTGGAAGCGCAAAGGCCCTCATACTTTTAATTGTTTCAACCACACCCGATGAGAGTGCCCTGGAGGCATCGGTAAGAAATAATGCGTTGCTTAAACTTCGGGTCCAACTGTGGATGGGAGGTAGTGACACACACCTCCAGCGACCCGTTGAAGCGGCCTTTGAAACTCGCAACTTCGACGCCCTCGCTATCTTGTATGCCTATGGAAACGACAACCAGTTGATACGCTACCAGGCGGGGGAAATGGATGAATCCACAACCCTGAAGTCTATTGAACTTATGATCGTGCATGGAAAAAGATCCAATCCCGGATATAAGAAATGCTTTTACTATTCCATGCACTACGGTCTGCCCCAACTGGAATTTGCGCTTAACAACGGTGGCTATGCCGTAGCCGATTTTCCGGATGCCATGGTTGAAGCGGTAGTGGCCGCCATGACCTATACCTTTCAACCTGAAGCCATAAAGAACGACAATCGATACGATGAATTTGACAAAAAGATCAAGCGCTTGATAGACTACGGATTCGACATCAACGCACGTACCAATGGGTCGAAGGCCACGGCACTGTTAAATTTTCTGGCGACCGGAATTGCTGAAGAAGAAAAAGTACTACAGATACTTCTTCACCATGGAGCCGATGTTAACCTGCCAGCCCTTGGCACGGCCGAGTGGATGAATTGGAATGATATACCCGCGGGGACAACCCCATTGATGATGGCCGTACAAAAAGGTCAGGCATCCTATGCACAAATTCTGCTTCAGGCCGGCGCCGACAAAAGTCACAAAGACTTCACTGGAAAAACAGCACTTGATTATGCGGTTGACGCTGACCTGAAGAAATTGCTTACTCCATGAATAGGAAGGTTTGATAGTGAAGGTTTTGATCCCGTAAATTTTTGAGATCCTCCCACTTCCCTCCCATCCCGATAGCTATCGGGACCTGGCGCAAAACAAACCAGCCCGGGAATCCTTATCTTTTGCTCTAAGATTCCCATTTATGCAGCGCCTCATAACCGCCATCGTCCTTAGCTCCATCTTTTTCAGCTGCGAGTTTATTGCTCCCCGGAAGGAATTCCGCGTCGCGATCCAAAAGGACACGTACGTTTACCATCAAATCTTCAACCACCTCGATACGCTTTTGGAGAAGAAAGGATATCATCTCCAGCTGATCGAAACCGAAAATCCGATGCAGAGCCTTCAGATGGTTTCCTCGGGGGAAGCTGAACTCACTTTCGTAAACAACCATAGTTACCCATTGATGGAACTGTTGGGCTCGGATGCGGGTGACCTCAGGGTGGTCATGCCCATTACCAAGCGGGTGTTCCTCACCTTTGCACGGCATCCAATTGCGGATACAACGTCTGCGAATAGCATTTTTTCAGGGAAGAGAATCGGCATCGAAGAACTGGGAGGCGAAGTGGATTTAACGCTTACGCATCGGTTCAAGCGTGCAAAAATCCAGGACATCCGGTTTGTCAGTTTCGATGATAAACCAGACCTCATCGTTTATTGGGGAGCGCTGCATGGAAAAAGAGCGGAAGAATTTGTGAAAGATGGATGGTATCCAGTTTCATTCAACAAAGACTGGATTGACTTCAATACGGAGTTTGATGGCGCACTCGATCCCGTTGATATTGCCGGTGTGCCCGGGGACCGCCTTTCTCGTGGTATCCGGACATTTTCCACTACTGTGTTGCTGGTGGGAAACAATCATCTGAGTGAGAATGCCTGCTATGAACTTGCAAAAACCATCTTCGAGAATCGATTGGAATTGTTGAACCGCGAACGCATGTATGCGGCCATTAATGAAAACTTTGACAGGTCAAGCCTACTGTTGCCGCTGCATGAGGGTACACGTTCTTATATTTTAAGAGATGAACCGACCTTGCTGGAACGCTATGCCGATGCCATTGCGCTTTTCATCACCATGATTGCTGTTATCTACGGAGCCGGTCAGGCGATCGAGCGGCGAATCCTCCAGAAACGAAAGGACCACCTGGACACTTACTTTTTGGAGTATCTTCAGATCAGGGAATCGGTCTCCCATGACACTGCAACGCAACAACAACTGCTGAGAGAACTTCACCATAGAGCCATTTTGCAAATGACCAAGGAGAAGCTAGACAAAGACGATTTTCATATTCTTTCGCGACTGATACAGCAGGAACTTACCATACTGGGCAAGATTGAATAAAATGCAGTCGCGATAACTTTAAACAATGGGATATGTTTCAACAAAAAAAGAGAGATGTCTTAGCATCTCTTTTTTTATGTGCAATTCCTCTAGCCTATTGAGGTCGCCAAACGATTTATTATTTATTATAATCCTCTACCATTTTGACGAAAGCCTCTAACGTATTGAGTTGGAAGCTGGATTCGAAGACAGGTCCTTTCACAAATAGATCTCTAAAACCATATTTGTTTTTGGCGTAGTCAGTTAACACGGCTTTGTTATCGCCGAAGAGAGACTTTAGATTGATGGTAGACATATTCTTCGCCTCCTCTCCTTCTTTCTGCGAAAGGATCTCAAAGTTGTTTTCCTGCCATTTCACATAATCAGCATCATTAACTTTCGTACGGTCAGGTAAGTAAGGCGTAACGAAACCCTGGGTGTGGTGATACTTTTTGAAAACGGTAATCTTTCCTTCCGTAGCAACTTCCATCATCAGTTTATTCGGAACCATGTCTTGTTTTCTTTTCGCAAAGAGATTCACATAGGTTCCCTGTTTGAATTTCTTACCATTTTCAAGTGTAAAACTTTGTAAGTCGCTGGCATCATACACAACAACGGCTTTGTCTACATTTTCCCCCGCAGTGAAAGCGGTATAGGCTTTCTCGTCGATCAGGTTAACCCTTTTTTGAAATTCCTGAGGATTCATCATATCCATGAATATGTATCCATTAACCTCTTCCCCACTTTTAAGCTTTACGGTGCCTTTTTCATATTTCCCGACTGAACTGGGAGTCCGCAATTGCGCGATGACATTGTTAAAGGTGAAGCTTAAAAGGACTAGCAGCACGGCTGCTATCGTTGAATGGGTAATTGATCTTGTATTGGTTTTCATTTCTCTGGATTTGGTTACAAAGACTCTGGTTATAATTTAAGGATAATTTACGCAAATAAAATACAAGCACCGTGCCAACTCCCCCTTGTCATGCCAGTAGTAAAAGCAGCTTGTTTAATTTAAAATAATACCCTTGTCTTGCAACACTCTTACATATGCGGAAAGTTGACCTCGATGATGAATTTCATGGTCTAGGTTACCTCTAACAATAACCCACCACCGCGTTACTAAACCTCCAAAGCGTTCATCCGGGATTCTCTCATTTAATTCCTCCTGAGAGAGCTCGTTCAGGAAGTTATTTTTTTTAATCAGGCAGTTTCTTAATTCTTCGATTAATTGGATGTACTCCTTTCGATCTGAAATATGGATTTTACCTTTTGCTCCCTTAAATGACTTTAATGAGGTATCTGATAATTTGGAAATTAACCAATGATCGGCCTCAATTAGATGGTCAGCAATTTCAGATATCGTCAGTGCATTTTCTGAAATGGCCCAGTTCTCGAACCCTATCGGAATTAGTTCAAGTCGTTTGATCGTCGACTGCCTGATCGCTGTTGCAAACTCAATAATTTTTTCTTGCTCCATATCAATTATCTTAAATTTAAAGATTGCTTGTGACGATCCTAAATATTGGGCGAGCCATCTTGAATTTTTGTCACGAAGTCGCGCGTTTAATCTAACATTCGGATAACAGAAGGGTCGCTCGCACGTTTTGAATTTAACATTAACTTGAATTGAGGCATCTATGAAAAAATATCTCCCGTTCGTCCTTGTACTCTTTGCATTTGCTCCAACAACAGGGTCGGACCCTTTGCCGGAAAACCACTGGCTACAATACACGACTCCTGAGGACGCGGGATTTTCAACTCAAAAACTCCAAAAGGCCCATGATCTGGCGACACGATACAATTCCGCGAACGTGCTCATCATCTACAAAGGAGCGATTGTTCAGTCCTGGGGCGATGCCAGCCGCAAATTCCGCCTTCACTCCGCAAGGAAAGCAACGCAATCAGCCCTGATCGGCATTTACGCTTCCAGAGGTGCAATTGATCTCAACAAATCCATCGGCGACTATGGCATCGATGAAGTAACTCCCCTCACCGAAATAGAAAAGCAGGCAACCGTAAAACAACTCATGACGGGTTATTCGGGAATTTATCTTCCTTCCGTTGGCGATAATGGTGAAATACCTAAGAGAGGCTCGCACAAACCAGGTGAGCATTGGTATTACAACAACTGGAACTACAATGCCCTGAACACGCTGTTCGAACAACAAACGCATGTGAAACTGACCGATGCATTTGATAACGAGATTGCAAAACCCATTGGTATGGAAGACTTCTTACCACGTGACGCGTTTTCGTACTACAGAGACTATTCGATGCATCCCCTTTATCATATCAATATGTCCTCTCGGGATCTGGCGCGCTTCGGAATACTCTATATGCAGGAAGGTCGTTGGAACGATCAACAAATTATACCCCAACAGTGGGTGAAAGAAAGTCTCACAGACTACACACCCAAAGGAGAGAGATACGGATTTGGCTATGCGTGGTCGATGCCTCCTGAAAAAACATTCCATCAAAGATGTTTTACCGCAGAAGGCTCCGGTGGTCACGCGTTGATCTTGCTCCCTGACAGTGACATGATCATCGTGCATCGCGCAGACACGTACGTTGAACCATGGGTCGCCGTCGACTGGACTGAAATCAAAGAGATTGTTAAAGAAATTCTAGCGGCAAGAACAGAAGTAAAAACAACAATCGATGAGTCTAAACTCATCACCTACCAACCCGATCGCTCACATTGGCCGGCATTGATCGCTGACGATCCATCGCAAACCAGGCGCTTCGAAAAATATTACGACAACGATGGCGACCCTGTAACAATCTTGCGTGAAAAGGACGGTCAACTTATCGTGAACATCCGATACCTCGGGAACTTCAATCTTTATCCAATAACAAACAATGCATTCTTCGTTGAAGGAAAAGAGGAAATGCTATTCTTTGAATTCAATAATGCAGGCGAACCAACAAAAGCCATTTTCCTCCCTCCTCTCCTACGCTTGATACACAATTGATTTTTTTTGTCATCCAAAATGGTTGCGTGGTTGCGTCCTCACCCTCGCTCCTTCCCTAACGTGAACGATGTGATGAGATTTATTTCGTTTGCACGCTCGTTCATGGACAAGTAGGTCCCTCTGTGGCTCCTCTGTGTCTCTGTGCCTCCGTGGTGAAATTAAGATACTCCAAACTTATTTTTCACCACAGAGGCACGGAGGACACTCCCGATAGCTATCGGGAGGAGCACAGAGGTTATTCATCTACTTTATCAGTTTGCAAAGCTGTCCTACTTATTTTTCTGCTCCATCATTTTCTTCTATTTCACCAATACACCAGTCTGCGTCTTTGGGAATTCGAGGTTCCAACACCGGACCAAACTTTTTTCAGGGATATTAGACATTTTCAGTACCCTATTATTAAGGTACCGGCAGGAGTAATGGAGGGTTACTTTTAACTTAGCCCTTCATTAACCTAAACAAAAAGACCCATGCTAGTAACTCAACGGAATTCCCGGGCAATTCTGCTCGGACTGTTATTTTGTGCTACGACGGTTGCTTACGCACAGACGCCACAAGCGAGGCAACGAATCTCAGGCTCGTACAACCAGAACACGCTCCTGCAACTGAAACAAGACTTCGAACGAAAGGCGGTGGCCAACAAAGAGAAGGCTGTGTCGATGGCGAGGCAAAGAGGCTGGGCACTCACACGTGTAACCGCGAATGGTGAGTACCAGGAACTGATCAGCGTAACGTCCGATGGTCATCCAATTTACTACACCACCCTCAACGCTGCGGCCGCGGCGTCCACGCGTGCCATTCACCTGAACTCCGGTGGCTCGCTCGGACTTAACCTCGATGGCCAGAACATGACAGCCCACATTTGGGACGGCGGTTTGGCTCGCACCACGCACCAGGAATATGATGGACCGGGTGGTAATAACCGTTTCTCCATCGGCGACGGAACTACTGCACTTCACTATCACTCCGCTCACGTAACCGGTACTATCATTGCCTCCGGTGTTCAGCCTGCCGCCAAGGGCATGGCGCCGCAGGCCAGAGCTATTGGCTACGAGTGGAACAGCGACATCGCAGAAGCGACAACAGCCGCTGCCGGTGGTATGCTCCTTTCTAACCACTCATACGGTTTCCGTTCTGATCTTGTTCCGGATTGGTACTTCGGTGCATACATCGATGAATCGAGAGACTGGGACAACCTGCTCTTCAACTCTCCTTTTTATCTAATGGTAGTGGCTGCGGGAAATGACGGAACCACCAACTACAATTCTCAGCCGCTCAATGGTAATGCTACCTACGACAAGTTGACGGGGCATGCCACCTCCAAGAACAACCTGGTCGTAGCGAACGCACAAGATGCCAGCGTAAACGCTAACGGTGACTTGACCGCCGCTGTTCTTATTAACAGCAGCAGCAGCCAGGGACCAACGGATGACCTTCGCATCAAACCCGATATCACCGGTAACGGAACAAGTGTCTATTCTACCTATGAATCCGCCGATGACGTCTACGCTTCCATCACCGGAACGTCCATGGCTACGCCCAACGTAACCGGAACGCTGCTCTTGCTACAACAGCACTACAACAATCTCAACGGCAATTTTATGCGTGCCGCATCGCTGAAAGGACTTGCTATGCACACAGCAGATGATGCCGGAACCGCTGGCCCCGATGTGAACTTTGGATATGGACTGCTGAATGCCAAACGCGCAGCACAAGCGATCTCGCAGCGCGGTACCGAATCCAGGATCGATCAGTTTACCCTTTCACAAGGACAAACCTACACGACTACTGTTCAATCAGACGGAATCAACAAGTTGATAGCTTCTATCTGCTGGACAGATCCTGCAGGTGTTGCCAACACAGGAACAGCCAACCAGACGACGCCTGTTCTGGTGAACGACCTTGACATTCGCGTCACGCAGGCAAGCTCAACCTACAGTCCTTTTCGTCTGACATCGATTACCACCAACGCACCCGGCGACAACATCGTAGATCCTTTCGAACGCGTTGATGTGTCCGGTGCTTCCGGTACGTACACGGTAACGGTTACGCACAAGGGCACTCTCTCCGGCGGCAGTCAAAACTATACCTTGATCATCACGGGTATTGCCGGTACACCGCCTGTATGCAATGCAACTGTTCCTACCGGACTCGCAGCTTCCGGCATCACTTCCAGCGGTGCAACGTTATCATGGGGTGCCGTAACCGGTGCAACCTACGATGTTCAATACCGCGTTGTAGGTGCTGCTACATGGACGACCGTCGCCACAACTTCTCCTTCTACTATACTGAGTGGACTCACACCGACTACACAATACGAAGCACAAGTACGTAGCAAATGTACCAGCACAACGTCTGCCTGGAGCGCATCTGTAAACTTTACAACCACGGCCGTTCAATTGGTTTACTGTGCTTCGAAAGGCAACAGCGTGGCGGATGAATACATTGGCCGCGTACAGTTGGGTACCATTAACAATGCTTCCGGTGCGAATGCCGGATACGGAAACTTCACCGCTATTTCCACTAACCTTAGCAAGAGCACAGCTTACACCATCACCGTTACGCCTACCTGGACTGGCACTACCTACAGCGAAGGCTACAGCGTATGGATCGATTACAACATCGATGGTGACTTTGCCGATACGGGCGAACAAGTGTGGACCCGTGCCGCTACAACAACAACACCGGTGAGCGGAAGCTTCACCGTACCGGCTACAGCCAGCACAGGCGCAACGCGCATGCGCGTGTCCATGAAGTACAACGGAATTCCTACATCTTGTGAAACCTTCAGCTATGGGGAAGTGGAAGACTATACGGTAAACCTCCAACCCGGTACACCGGATACGCAAGCGCCATCCACTCCTACTAACCTGGCGGCTTCCGGCATCACACAAACTTCCGCCAACCTTTCCTGGACTGCCTCGACGGATAATGTAGGCGTTACCGGTTATGAAGTACGCGTGAACGGTGTGTTGAACGGCTCTCCTACCGGAACCACTTATGCGTTGACGGGCTTAACAGCCGGAACAACCTACACGGTTGCAGTTCGCGCAAAAGATGCTGCCGGCAATGCATCTGCTGATGCCTCCATTAACGTAACAACACTGTCGGTTGCCTATTGCGCTTCCAAGGGTAACAGCGTGGTGGATGAATACATTAATCGCGTGCAGTTGGGAACGATCAACAACCTCAGCGGCGCGAATGCTGGCTACGGTAACTTCACTGCCCAGTCTACTAACCTTGGCAGAAGCACATCCTACACCATTACGGTTACCCCTGCCTGGACCGGCACGGTGTATGGCGAAGCCTACTCTGCGTGGATCGATTACAATCGTGATGGTGACTTCACGGACTCCGGTGAACAAGTTTGGACACGTGCTACTACCACCACTACACCGGTGAGCGGTAGTTTTACAGTGCCTGCCACAGCTGCCATAGGTTCTACCCGCATGCGCGTGTCGATGAAGTACAACGGTATTCCTACTTCATGCGAAACGTTCAGCTACGGGGAAGTAGAAGACTACACTGTGAATATTCAGGTAGGTGCAAGCAACAGTATGGAACTTGCAGAAACCAGTCTGGAGAGCGACATCCTAATATACCCGAACCCTGCCAAGGACAGGTTGTTTGTATCGGTTCCTGCTGAGGCAACAGTGGTTGCCTTACACATTGTTTCCCCTACTGGCGTAGCAACGCGTGTTGCCAGCTACGCGAATGGCATTGATGTGTCAAGCCTGGGACAGGGTTTGTACATCTTGTCTATTCAAACTAACAGGGGCTCGCTTAATAAAAAATTCGTGAAGGAGTAAAGCTCCAGTCAATTTTAAAAGGGCTGTGCTGCGTGGGCGGCACAGCCCTATTTATTGCCCAAGAGCAACACGCTCGTGCGCCACAGTATGATGTGAATCATATCATGTTGGAATTGTCTGCCGATTTTGTTTCTGACGGGTGTTAACCTGGGACCTGACGCATTGTATTTGGTTTGTCCCTCGGCGATAATTATGTTTGCGAGCAATTATGATTTTTGGGCGTTAGTTAATGAATTTCAGATTTTTTGGGGGCATAGCCCTCATTTTTCTCGGTCTTACCGTTAGTTTTTGCACGTACACCCCTGACGAAGATTTCTTCAAGGAAATTGAGCCAGTGGACCCGGAGGTATTTTCAATTTCCCTGGCTACGTATAATCACATGGATACCATCTATCTGGAAGGTCCCGCGAGTTTCAACTATGATCTCGGGACTGGAAATGGAAGCATCCAGGAAGCAAGGATTCTTGTGGACGACTCGGAAGTGCAACGCATCCATTCACATGCGGACTCTTTTAATTACTCCCCTCGATCGACGGGTATTTATCACCTTAGAATTGAATTTGTTTCGAGCTCCGGCTCTGGAAGCCTTGCCGATCGCTCAGGTGCCGAAATGGTGCAGGTCTGGCGAGAATGGATCATCAATGCGTATATCGAAACAGCACCGGCTAAGCCGGAAGTCACAACGTCAATTGTCAATGGGTATTCCGTGATTACCTGGACGCCGTACACACGGACGAAGTTTGTACGCTACCGGATTCGACTCGAAAATGGTTTAACGCGCGACTTTACAGATCCCAACCAAACCAGTTGGGTCGATAGCACTTACACCGGAAATTTTAGAAGGTATTATTCAGTGTCGACGGAAAATGCAGTTGGGACAGCTACAAGTCAGGTGTCCCTTGCTGGAAGCAGTATTGCCGTGCAGGCTTCCTTTCAGCTAACGGATAGTACCGTTGACGTCCATTTTCCGAAACCCGTCTACTATGGCGCTTTCGATTCGTATTCGATTATCCAAGTTGGAAGCGAACTCGCGCGACTGTCCAACCCCGAGCAAACCGTCTACACGTTCAAAACGACTGAAGTCGGCCTTAATAACGAAACCGCCCTCACGGTTACTTTTAATCCAAAGGCTCCGGCAACGCATTCGGCATCCGGGTACGCTTTGGTAAAGACATCGCCAACGACCCCCAGGCTTTCAAGAACCATTGATTCGTTTGCGTACAATCAGGAACTCAATTCTATTGTCGGCTACAACGATGGCAAAATCTTCTTGATCGATCCGGTAACGATGATCATCACCGATAGTATCGCGATAAACGGTCGCGTTTCATTCGTCCCCTACAAGGGTCCTTTTCTCTACTACGCTGCATACTATTCACCGACCAGTAATCAGGTGCGGCAGCTCAACATGACGACGCGCGTGGAAAAAAATGTTACCAATGGTGGAGCGAATGTCTACGGCCCATACGGTTTCACGGCCTCTGAATCCCAGATCGTGACCTTTTCTTATCGTGTTCAATTGCCCGGCCAATCATCGACCTATACGTCCAGGGTTCAGGATTTCACAACCAATACTCAAGTGGCCGCCGAATCGAGCCCGACTCAATTTTCCACACACGTCGTCTCTGATGATGGAAAGTTTTTCCGGGTGTTCGGCAACAGGATTTACGCCATCAGCGGCGGATCCGCTTCACTGATCGGTACGCTGGCATTCAAAGGTTCCTGGGGCGGTTTTCGGAAAGATCTGTGCACGGAGATTATATCGTACTCAGCCAATACCGTTTACATCTACGATTCCAATACGCTCGCGCAGAAGCGTTCGATTTCTGCGCCTTCGGACGCTTACTACTACGGCTATGATGTTGCGTCTAAAGGCCTGTTCTTTTATAACGGATCCATAAGGAAATTCTACAGCATTCACATTGATAGTGGCGTTCAGAAAGAGGTCAAAGCTCTGCTCACGGATATTGAATTTATTAACGGAACGATCATCCTCAACGGACGGGATTATTACAGACTGCCATGAGATTATACTTTTTAATTCCTGTACTTTTTTCAACCGTTGGATTCGGTCAGTTAAAGGTTACGCTCTCGACAGGGTATGGCACCTATACTATGGGTGACATGAAGTCCTTGCAGGAAGAATTGCAGGAGGGCTATCCAGTCGATGCAAAGATCACCGAGAGTTTTCCAGGCTACGCATATTATGACCTGAGCGTTACCAAGCAAACCGGTGAGCGCTTTGTTATTGGTGGTTACTTCACCTATGGCTCTACTGGTGGACGCATTCACTATGAAGATTATTCCGGAGAAGTCAGCTCAAATCAGCTGGTTCGGTATTACTCACTCGGATTTCCTCTTGGAATCATGATTAGTGACGACCTGGACGCTAACGCCTGGAACTTTCAACTAGACTTCAAGCCACATTTTACGATGGGCGAGCTCCTCCTTGAATTCAGCTCGCGCATTGGAAGTCAACGGGATGCCGGGTCTTATGAATTTAGATCCTTTAATTTTGGAATTGAGCCTGGATTCACGGCTGAACGAAGGATTGGCGATAAATGGGGAATTGATCTTTTTGCAGGATATAATTTGACGGTCGTTCAAGGCAAACTTTTTTTTAATGAAACGGAAGGAGCCTATCTTCAGAACGAACAAAACCAAGCGATTGGCCTGGATTTTTCCGGGCTTCGCGTGATGCTAGGTTTATCTTACCGATTCTGAAAGCGGTCGCCCGTTGACTACGCCATTCTGCTGAGGCAACAATTCACCTTCGGCCTGCCCTCCGCGGAACGCATGAGTTCTCCAAATTTGCCCAGAGAAAAGTTAGTCAGCCTTATCCACCTTCAGCAACGAACGAGCGAGTAGCTCTTTATATTTCGGCAACGTCTTGAGTTGCGCTTTGATGTTCTCTCCAGACAGTTCCTTTAAGCCGGCAAGGGTTTGCGTAAAGCATTTGTAAAACACCAGGTTGCCGTTGGAGACTATGAACGATACTATATCCTTCTTACCATCTTTATTGACATCGGCCAGCAAGTAACTGTAGGTGTAAGACCGTTCGGTTGGTGGTGAATTGTCCAGAAGTTTATCGCGGGCAACCTTTGCTTGATCCAGCGGTGAACTGCCGTTGTCTGCCACGTTGTGGGCTTTGTAGTAATCAACCGGCCTCTCGCCTGGATAAAGTTTCGACCACTTCGGCATATTAATGACCGGTGTATCTTCATAGCCGTCGGAGAATTGGAACGCAATATTCTTATTAGCGGCGCGGAGTAACGGCAGATTAAAGCTGATCCAAATGGTGGAGTCGGTGCGCGTGTTCACCAGGTAGATCCGGCGTTTCTCACCGCTGAAGTCATCTCCCCAGTCCACCAATTCACGTACAAAATATTTTCCCGGCCGATGCATATCTTGTAAGTAACCCAACGACTTGTCCACGAATAACGGCGGGATGACCTGTGTTTTGTAACCGGAACCTTCTTTCCTGACCAGCAAGTGTCCTTCTGGATACTCCTTCCCTATTTTATACATCACATTAAATTGGACTTCCTCTTCATTGATGTCGTTGTGGTGCGTTGCCGAGTGAAAGTCTTTTGAGAAAAACGGTTTGACAATCTTATCGGTATTTATTTGAAGGTACGCCATGCTCTGGGCGATGTTTGAATAGTAAAATGGTTCGCCGGGCTTTAATCGTTCATTGGAATAATATCGCACTAAATCCGCGAGCGTCAGGTCGTCGGATACCAGTCTCCGAATCGACTTTTCATACAACTGGAAGGTAAACTGCTGCGGAAAGAATCCTGGGACCAACGCGACGCCATCGTTCCCTCCGATGTAGACTACCAGCGAATACCGGATGTAGATCCTGACCAGCGAATCCAGTGAAAGCGATGCAAGATCGGGAAGTGTTGTCCATCCCACCGGCGCATAGTTTCTGCGGTGGTTGTCCCGGATTGTTTTGATTAGCTCCTGTCGATCCGCTGGCGTGGTAAGCTGGCGTTTGCGACCATAGTCATTAGCAAAAAGCTTGTCGTAGAGCGCTAGTTGCTTGGCTGACTTCTGCTGGTAGGCGGCATCGGATATCGGCAGTGCAAACAAGGCGTCCATTTCAGCCGGCGTAACTTCCTGGATGCCTTGTCGCAGTTTCACCAGGTTTTCAAGGATAAGCGTAGAGTCCTTCGCGGGGCCGATGGTCGATACCTTGAGATAGCATGAGAACGTTTGTCGTCTACACCAGGAAATATGATATCGGGCTCCCTTGGAACCATCGTGAACGGAGATGTGAAACGTATCTTTCTCCAGGATCACCTTGCGTTCGCTTTGTACATGCTGATATCTCGGGTAAGTTTCAAAGCCATCCGGGTAACACCTGCACCGTTTGTAATCCTCAAAGTTATACACCGAGTTATTGTGCTGAATACTTAACCTCATCTCCTTGTCGGTTTTACTTTTCAGGTCGGCGAAGCCATTGAGAGCGTTGAGAAAAACCTCATAGGAGTTTGTTTTCCATAACGTCGTATCCAGCAAAAGGAGCTTGTCGGGAAAGAGATAGATCTTATTGCCGAGCATTTGCGCGCGCGAGACGAGTGCGCAAAACATAACGATCAATACGAGCAACGTGCGTTTCATCTTGACAGTAGTTAGTACAATGGTTTGTGTTCCACTTCGCAATGATACGAGAATTCAATCGAAGTCCTCTCTGTGGCTCCTCCCGATAGCTTTCGGGAGTGTCACTGTGCCTCCGTGGTGAAAATAAAATACTCCAAACTTATTTTTCACCACAGAGGGCACGGAGGGCACTGGGGGCCACAGAGGAATTTGTCCCTTATGACGCCCCATTGACCTATGACCGTGCGCTCATCCCTGAACCCAGTATCTGCTTTCGGCCGGTTGCCTGGGAGCTTCGGGCTTCGTCTTGAAGATTGGTTAAGGATACATGCCGAGCATGGCCAAATTTCTGGTGAAACTTTCTAAATTTAGGTATTCCCGTTCACCCTCTAACTCCCGGACCGGCCATGGTTCTTAAGGCGGTATCTATTTTGAAATTCACCAAACTCTTTTTCGCGCTGGTCTTAATCCTTACTGCGGCGAATTGCTTTTCGCAGGAAAATATTTTCTATCACTATGGCCTGGAGCAGGGACTGTCACAGCAGTCCGTCACGACGATCATCAAAGACTCCAAAGGTTATCTGTGGCTGGGTACCCAGGATGGCCTGAACCGGTTTGATGGAAATAGCTTTGCGGTTTATAAAAATGAAATCGGCAACGACAAAAGCCTTTCAGGGAACTTTATCAATGCGTTGCTGGACAATGATAATCTCATCTGGATCGGCACGTCAAACAATGGCATATGTTACTACAACAAAAAGTTTAACAACTTCAAGGCGGTTGGCGACACGAGCGCCAACTGTACCGGCCTGGTAAAAGACAAAAAGGGAAATGTATATGCTGCGTACCTGAACAACGGACTCTCTGTTTTTTCATTTAAGGATGGCTCGCTGCACGAGGATAAAATCGATTTCTTTTCTTCGCAGAATTTAAAACTGACGGCCATCGTCGTTGGCAACGACGAAACCTTGTATGTGGGAACCAAAGACGGACGCTTTTTCTATGCGAACGTAACCAGGCAACCATTTCAATTCAAAGAAATTATTTTCAAGGAACCCATCAATGAAATAAACAGGGTTGCCGTAGATGGTGGGTCTATATGGCTTGGCACGTCCGCGGGGCTCTACTTTTATGATGTACCCGAAAATAAAGTCAGCGCGGTACCAATCGAAACATTCAGTCCAAATGCGACGGAGAAACTGACGATCCATGACATCTGGAAAAAAGAGCAGCAATATTTTGTTGCCACCGATAATGGGCTATTTGTTTTATCTCAATGGGATAAAAATCAGACCAAGTTTAATGAATGTGTCATTTATGTAGGCGATAAAAACAATCCTCATTCGATTACCTCGAACCGCGTCTATGCCCTATTGGTGGATAAGGACTTCCTGTGGATAGGAACCAATAAACTTGACGCTTTATCCCTGGTGGATCCGGTGTTCAAAACCATCAACGTTACGGGCAAAAGGGCCATAAACAACAACCATATTTATTCCATATATAAGGCAAACGATTATTTATTCATCGGCACGAGAGGCGGGTTGAATTGCCTTTCCGCGAATGGAAAAGTTACTGCGATCACCAAAGAGAGCACGAACAACAAGCTGGCCTACGATGTTATTCGAAGCGTGGTACGCGACGATAAGAATAACCTTTGGATTGGTACCACGAAGGGCGTGTCGATCATTAATCTTGATAACTTCGATCCAGATCGTCCAAAGATCAAATCCCTGTTCTTTGATAACGATGATACCACGTCCTTAAGCAGTAATGATACACGGCACATCTTTGTCGATAATAAGAAGCAGGTATGGGTTGCTACCTATGGTGGCGGCATCAATAAATTTACCGGCAACGTAGCTACCAATACATTCACCTTTCAACGGTTCGTCACTCACAACGGCAGAGACGCGCTAAGCTCGGACCTTGTTTACCATATCAGCCAGGACACCGATAACAACTATTGGATAGCTACTACGAACGGATTGAACAAACTTCATTTTACAAATGGCGATGCAGGAACACCGGCATTCACTACCCATCTTAACGATTCAGAGCAGGCAAATGAACTACAAAAAACCAGAGTACTCCACTCCTTTCACGATGCGCAAAATAGACTGTGGATAGGAACGAATAGTGGTTTTTATAAATTCGATAGAAAGACTAATGAACTGAAATATTATGGTGAAAAGGAAGGCTTAACCAATTCGGTTGTCTATAGTATTTTAGAAGATGACCACGACGACCTATGGCTATCGACGAATGGAGGATTATTTCGGTTTGATAAAACGAATGAACTCTTTACCAACTACACTGAAAAGGACGGTCTTCAAGGTTCGGAATTCAACCTGGGTGCTCAATATTGGGATCCGAAAACAAACGAACTCTATTTCGGGGGCGTCAACGGTTTCAATTATTTTGATCCACGCGACATCGATAAATTATACAGGGAAGGAAACCTGACTTTTACTTCTCTAAAAATAAAAGGTAAGGAAATAGGTCCCGACGATAGCCACACCATTATTGATCAGAACATCACCGACGCCAAGGACGTCTATTTAAATTACAACGAGTTCCCCTCCTATTTGACTTTTTCCGATCTCAGTTTTTCAAAACCGGAAAACAGCGGGTTTGTTTATAAGCTGATTCCCCACGATGAAGAATGGAACGAACTCAATGATCGAAAAGAAATTCAGCTATTAAACCTGGCCCCGGGAGATTATACCTTACAAGTTCAGGGGAAAATAAAATCCGAGTTCTGGAAGCAAAATCCACTGGCGATACGGCTGCACGTTTCGCCGCCCTGGCACAAGAGCAATGTTGCCTATTTCTTTTATCTCCTCCTGTCCCTGGGGTTCATCTTTTTTGCCAGCCGTTATATACTGCAACGAAGGTTTGAACAACGCGAAGTTGCCCGGCTAAAAGAATTGAATAATCTGAAAACAAAATTGTACGACAACATCACCCATGAATTCAGAACGCCGATCACCGTCATCCAGGGAATGGCTCAGACCCTGCGAGATAAGTTGCGCGACGCACCGATAAGTACCGATACGCAATTTGAAATGATCGAGCGTAACTCGAACAATTTATTGAATTTGGTTAATCAGATTCTCGACCTGTCAAAGCTCGAAGACGGAAAGCTAGACCTTAAATTGGAACAGGGTAATATCATTACCCATTTAAGATATTTGGTCGAGAGCTTTCACTCTATCGCGGAAGAAAAACAGATTGCCATTACATTCTATACTGAGGATGACGAAATCATGATGGATTATGATCGCGACAAGATTTCACAGATCATCTCTAACCTGATGTCCAACGCCGTTAAATTCTGTTCCCCAAAAGACAAAATCATAGTACATGTAAATGGAAATGGTATCAATGGCTTGAATCAACTCACGATCAAAGTTAAGGATACGGGGATTGGGATTGCCGCGGAAAATTTGCCTTTTATTTTTGATCGATTTTATCAAGTCAAAACCGATTCGAATGGAGAACACAGCGGAACGGGTATTGGATTAGCACTGACCAAGGATCTCATCCTTTTGATGAAGGGTGAGATCACGGTGGAAAGCAAGGAAAAAGTTGGCACGACGTTCACGATAAGATTACCGATCACGCAGCATGAAAAGCGATCCGCAGCAATCCCCCATGAATACATTTCGGAGCGCCTTTCAACAGGTACCATTGCGCCGAAGGTTTTGGATAGTTCTTCCCCACTTCCTATTGCGCTCATCGTCGAGGATAACGCTGATGTTTCATCCTACATTATGATGTGCCTGGAAGACAGGTATCAGATACTACATGCACCCGATGGCGAGATTGGAATCGACATGGCCCTGGCCAACATACCCGACATCGTTATCAGCGATGTGTTGATGCCAAAGAAGAATGGTTTTGAACTTTGTGAGATCCTGAAAAAAGATATGAGGACTGATCACATACCGATCATCCTCCTTACGGCAAAGGCTGCGCAAGCCGATAAAATGTCCGGACTTTCTTTTGGAGCCGATGCTTATTTGATTAAGCCGTTCCAAAAGGAAGAACTTTTGTTATGGATGGAAAAACTGGTAGCGTTGAGAAAAGTTCTTCAGCAAAGGTACAGCGACTCTCCCTCCTACGCGACACAAAATCCCGTGAGCAAGAATGATGAATTCATTAATAAAATTGTCGCGGAGATAAATGATCATTTAGACGACCACGATTTCCAGACGGAGCAACTGGCAAGAGCCATACATTTAAGCGAATCACAGCTGTATCGCAAGCTGAAGGCACTCACCAATACCTCAACAGCTATTTTTATTCGCAAGGTCAGGTTGCAAAAGGCAAAGCAACTATTCGCTTCCACCGACCTAACGGTATCCGAAGTAGCCTATGCGACAGGCTTTAACGACCCCAGTTGGTTTAGTAAATGCTTCAAAGAGGAGTTTGGCCATTCCCCCAGCGAAAAAAGCAAGCTCTAGAAAGTTGACAGTTGACAAAAGGCAGTTGGCAATAACTAGTGGAAGTTGAACGCACTCAGTACCCTTTGTGCAACTCTGTGGCCTCCTTTGTGAGCTTTGTGCAATGGATTTAAGTGCATTTTCCCGCAGATCCCGCAGATTAACGCAGATCAAGATGCACGCAGATCAGAATTGGCGGATGCATTCAATTGTTAATTGCTAATTGTTAATTGTTAATTGAAAATCTCCCTGTTTTCCGGTAAAAAGCAATAATACTACACGCCCATGCAGAAATACTACCTGCATTTTTTCGGCCTGCATTAAATACTACAAGGTTCTGCAAAGCTAGTACAAGCCCAGGGGTGGCTTAAGGACTAGGTTCGTGGAAACAAATAGCTGCTATGATCTAAATGAAATTTTATGAAAACAAAAACCCCCAAACTCCCCCTCTTGATTGTATTGATTGCGTCTCTGTTAATGACTTTTGCCGGCTGCGAGGAAACTACTGAACCCGATCCGGACTCCAACCCCGATGCGAATGAAATTGCCGAAGGATTGAAATTCCGGAACGGCACGGTCATTCAAGGTACGTTGGCTACTACGATAAAGACAGCCGATCTAAAGATTGATGTCGACACCATTTTTTGGGTCGAGGATATAAAGAACCGGATCAGGATTTTAAAACCCGACGGAGTGCATATAGGACACTTCCACACACAGGTCGAGGGGACAGCCTTTTACATCGAGGCCGAAACTGAGATCGAGGAAGAAACGGATACTATAGCCATCATAAATTTTGATTTTGACTTAACGGGCTTGGAACCACCATTCAACTTCGAGGTCACCATTGTTCTCCTGGATGATGGTGGAACGCCTATCGATGAGTTCGTTTTGCCGGTATACATTGAAGAAGCTGCTGATAACAATTGCCATCCTCCAACCGAGGTTCTTTGGGAATGGAGCTATACCACGGGCTCGAATGATTTTTACACTGCCTCCGCCCTTCCAGTCACACAATCTGGTACGGTCGTCGGATGTTGTAGTGATACGGGGGATAGCTATTACGACCCCAGTTGCGCGAACCCCAACAACAATTTTAGGAAAGTCGTAAACTATGTGAACTCTTTCACGGTAGACCTGGAGTATTTAAAGTTCTTCAAAGATGGATTTCTGGCGGGGGAATTATTCCAATACACCCGAAATCTCAATGTGGGGAAAACGAATTTTTGTAGCGGGAATGCGGGATATAACGAACGCAATGTTCACAATACCGTGTGGGGAACGTTCACTTTTGACCAAGGCGATTGTGTCTTGACCATTGATGACATTGTAGGAGAAACAGACGCAGGCGGATTTCCCTTGCCCTTCTATGCCGGAGCGGGGCCAGGGGTTGAATACAAACTGTTGAGCAAACATTTTTTAAGAGAAAAAAGAAATGGTGGTGAAGAAAGCCTGCAACGTTTCTATACAAGGCGAGAAGGAATTATGGAATGGCATGATTAAAAAATAAAGGTGGGAGCCCGTTAAAGAATTGTTGCATTAGGAGATAGTGTCAACAATGAATTTAGAAGAGATGTGTTAGGCATCTCTTTTTTTGTGGGTAATGTATTTCTCTATGGCCCCCTGTGTCCTCCGTGCCTCTGTGGTGAAAAATAAGTTTGGAGTATTTTAATTTCACCACAGAGCCACAGAGGATATCACATTATCGCGGTATTCTTTTCTCAAGAGAACTGAATAGCTTTGATAGACTAGCAAGAAATCCCATGTACTCCTCTACCGACCCCGCCTACGTCCAGGCACGCGCGATTCGCCTGGGCCAAAAGAAGCTTGCACCGTTCCATCAGGAAGTAGTGGATTGGATCAGTAGTGAATTCCAGGTGCGCGCCCTCGATTTCGAGTATGAGCAAAATCCACGAACGCCAACGTATCGAATATTAGAAATTACCGTCGCCGTAGAAACCTGGGCAGAGTGCGAGAAAATGGAAGCCCCTGCATTTCGTGCGCGGGTTGCCAGCAAGTTTAAAGAACACCTCAGGAATTTTGATGCCGCAGCTGAACCGGATCCATTGAAACAAAAGGCATGGCCTCCCGAAAGTCAGCCGGTACCTGAATTCAGTATTCGCTTTCACCCGCTGGAAGATGTGCAGTGGACCCTCGCCTGGGACAAAGCTTCCAAGGAGATAGAGTCCTCCATCAAGAAGCAATTTGACTTTGTGTCTCTTATTCACTGCGGGGGAAGCAACAAGAACCAGGTCATCTACTTCTTCACCGACGCCCAGGTAACGAAAGTCAACGGCGATGCGGTACGGAACTTTCTCTTGCCGATCCTCAAACAATACGATGAATTCGGCATTTTCGGATTGCATGATTTCAGCACCTGCTCCATTGTTTCCAATGAGTTTGTTGACAGGGAGTATAGTGGGAATTATTATCGATGATAATAAGAGTTGACAGTTGACAAGAGGCTCCCGATAGCTATCGGGATGACAATGCTTTGTGTGACACTGGACGCTCTGCGCCCCTCTGTGGTCTCCGTGTCTCTGTGGTGAAAAATAAGTTTAGAGTAACTTTCTTTCACCACAGAGGCACAGAGAACACAGAGGACCACAGAGGAATACACTGATCCCGATAGCTATCGGGACACAGAAGACTCTTTGTGAAACTCTGTGACTTCCTTTGTGAGCTTTGTGGTCCCGATAGCTATCGGGAGGATTTAAAATGCATTTCCCGCAGATCTCGCAGATCAACGCAGATAAAGCAACAACAATCTACTGTGAACCGTGAACCTATGACAACCACCGAATGGAAAAAGTTAGTCAGTGATTTTCTCGACACCACCAACCTCAAAGTATCCCTAAAGGCGGGCCGGGCAATTTCCAAACGCGCCAAGGCTTCTCATCTCCCGGAACTGTATGCACTGCTGGAGAAGTCCGATAATTTTTACGTGCGGGAAATGGTGTGCGAACCCATTGCACGGCTCGATGGTGCAAAGGCTCTCCCCCTTCTCTTCAAGACGTTGCAACGCGGCGAACAAGATGGACATGACAACGATGGCCTTGTCAATACTGTGATGGGCGTGTTGGAGTCAGATAAGTCTGCGTGCTTGTCGTACGTGCTGGAGTTATTGCGCAGCGAAGGCGCGGGTGAACGTATTGATGCCGCGTGGGCCCTGGGATTTCTCGCGCCGGCATTTGATCCAAAGATATTGTTTGATCTATATGCTTCCGATCCAGATGTGGAAGTTCAGCAAACCGCCGGAGATTCATTGCAGGGATTCGTGGATCCAAAAAAGAAGGAAGCAACACCTGAACCCGAGGCGTTCAACGGAACGTGGACGTGGCAAGACTGTGAGCCTAAGCTGAAATACTCCCTGGAGATAAAAGGCGCGACGGGTATTTGCAAGATTTCAAATTCCTACGCCATCAACATCGGTGACGTCGCGTTAAAGATTCAGATGCACGTCGGCAATGTATTCGTTGGCGAGCACTTGTTTACCAATGGTGCATGGTATCCGGTGACGGCGAAGCGGGACGGGCGGCACTTACACATACAGGGAGCCGGACAGATCTGGAAACTTGATAAAGTAGACGAATAACCTCTGTGGTCCTCTGTGTCCTCCGTGCCTCTGTGGTGAAAAATAAGTTTGGAGTATCTTTCTTTTACCACAGAGGGATCTATCTGTCCAGGAAGGAGCGTGCGAAGGAAATAAATCTCGTCACATCATTCACGTTGGTGATGAACCCAACCGAGATCCGAACAGAACCACGAAGCTTGCCCAGGAACGCAATCGCATCATAATAATCTCCCTGATCGGTACTGTTGAAGTAGTTTGTTAATTCCGTGGCGTTGATGTTGTGCGCGAGCTCGTCGGTACCGGGGTTGCAGAAGCATCCGGTTCGGAGGGAGATGTTCATACGATTCGCGGCTTGCTCGATGTGTTGAAACGGATACTCTTCTCCCCGTTCATTATAGAAATTCATGGCAATAGTACCGCCGCGTTTTATGGCCGTGTGCGGGCCGACAATCCGGACTAATGCTTTTCCGGTACGATGTCGAAGGGTTGTGAGTTCATCGAGCAAAAGACTGGTCAGCATAATGACGCGTTCACGTATGTAATTCATGCCGATGGCATTGATATAGTCCAGTCCGATTTCTACGGCGGGTATGGACAAATAATTCACTGTGCCGTTTTCAAATCGCTCGTGGCCGGGTAATAGAAAATGCCGCTTTGCTCCTACTGACACGAGGCTGATGGTTCCACCGGCAAAACTTGGCTTCGCTAGTTTGCAGAAGGAATCTTTGTGCACCAGTAAACATCCTAAGCCCGTCGGGTACCCAAAGATTTTGTAAAATGAAACGGCGACAAAATCAGGATTGACCAGTGATAAGTCCAGGATGTCGGTTGGCACAAAGGCGGCAGCATCCAGGAGTACGTCCCACCCTTCTGCTTGCGCCCGTTCGATCCAGTCCAGGTCGTGCTTCACACCTGTAACATTGGATTGAGCCGGATAGGCAAACAGTTTGGTTTTCACTGCGGAATACGATTTCAGATCAGCCATTAGTTGATCCTCGTCGATGCGCATTTCATGCTGAGGATCAACCCAGCAGTAAGAATAGGTCCCTCCTTTCTGCTTGCAGTACTCGCGTATGCCATTCACCGAATTGTGGTTGTCAGACAACAACAACAGGTGACTTTGCTTAGTGAAAGGATAACATTCACCAACAATGTGCAGTGCCGCTGATGCATTGGCCGTGAAGATGCAGATATAGTCGCGTGCGTTAAAAAAATCTAATACAGCCTTGCGCGCACTTTCTACGTAATGTGTGGCTGCCAAAGATGTCGGATTAACAGAATGTGGATTTCCCAGCACCTGCGTACGCAAGAATTCCAGATGCCTTGTTACTTGTGACTCTGCATACAAATTCCCGCCGGTGAAATCCAGGTAGACATGATCGTCGGCGTCGAGCCTTGTGTACTCAGTTTGCCGTAGTACATCAAAGTAGCCAGGAATCACGAGCGCTGGATACCGATCAAGGTAATGGAGGACTTGATCATCCAAGTCACGTTCCAAATCCTTGCGAGTGGTGGTTGCTCGCATACGTTCAGATTACCGGGAGAAATAACCAAGGAACAGGGTTCGGTCACAGGGATCAGCGAGAGAAACGGAATACGAACATCCTATCGTCAGCATCGCCAGCGGTACCTGGAATTCGAATTCGTCATCAAACTCGTCCTTGTTCAACAACATCCCTTGAGAAGGTCCACCACAAGGCGCCTGTGGAGAAAACCGGACTTCAGTGAAGTAGATGTCTTTGCCAATGATCTTCCAGGTTCCTGCGGGACCCAATTGCGCCACAGTGCCCGGGCAATCCTCGCACGATGCATTCGCCACCGGCAGATACTGTACCCACAGTTCTGTTGAGGCTGATTTGCCGGCAACGGAGATTGCAAAATTCATTTTCCGGGCAGGAGCCCATCCTTCAGGTTCGCTACTACAACTCATCGCGCCATATTCTTCAACGGGTAGGTAGAAAGCCCATCCGGATTCCAATCCGATCGTGCGGTATTTGGAATTAATAATTGCACCATCAATAGAGACTTTCGTATCACCCCACAGCTCAGACTCCTTAGAGTAATAACCATTCATTCCGCCTTCGAGCATCACAGAATCACCTATGCGTGTCACCGAAGGAATGTCAAACCATCCGTAGTGATAGTTGAAGGCTCCGATTCGGGGCAAGGCATTGAATTTAACGCCCTCCTTTTTTCCTGTCTTTCCATTTACGGTAACTTCAACGGTGGCTCGCTCCGGGCCGCACACGGGTGTGTCATTGATCTGCTTATACGGAATCTTAACTTTAAGTTGCGTGGTAGTCGCACTCACGATTTCAATGACGCCACCGGCAGCAGAGGTATAGCTCAACCCACAGAAGTCGAGCGTTACTTGTGTTAGCTTGACGATGTTGTCGGCTTTCGTCGCACTGAAGCCCGTGCCGGTGATGGTCATTTCATCTCCCCAGAACATGTGTCCACCTTCAACAGAAGTTATGCTGACGTCGCCACCGCCGCCACCTGGTCCTGGTGGTGGATTGGGGTCATCATCTTTGGAACATGACAGCGCCAAGGCTGCGATAAGGAACATTGCGAGAGAGGATTTTTTAAGATGTGCCATAACGTATGTTTTGATTAAAAAAAAATCTATAACACTCCCCTACCAACTGCGACTAACAACCTGTCATAGTTTTGTGAAACAACCCTGATAAAAAATTAGAGGTTAAACAATCAAATTCCAGCAGCGTGTATCTGGGCATAACAGTAGAGGTTGATCTATGCGATAAAAATAGTGTTGAGACGATGCAGGTGGAATCACATGATGTGGGTGGGGTGATCACATGATGGGGGGATGATCAATTAACAATTATCAATTATCAATTAACAATTAACAATGATGGATTGGTGATGAGTGATTGGTGATGAGTGATTAGTGATTTTTGAGATAGTGATCTGCGGGAAGGGTATTTTAAATCCATCCCGATAGCTATCGAGGCAAAGGACACAAAGGGAGCACAAAGTTTCACAAAGGGTCTTCTGTGTCCCGATGGCTATTGGGATCAGTGTATTCCTCTGTGGTCCTCTGTGTTCTATGTGCCTCTGTGGTGAAAATAAGTTTGGAGTAACTTTCTTTTACCACAGAGGCACAGAGGTCACGGAGGGGCCACAGAGGGTGGTGAGATCAGTTGCTCCGCCAATTCGAATGACCGCCTATCACATTATCACTCAATCACACAAAAAGGGTGATCCACAAGAACAGTACTGCCACTACTTTGTGATCAATAATCGAGAACGCCGTAGTCAACTCCTCACCTATCCTTTATGCTGAAACACATCCTCACCACTTTTTACCGATCTGCCCTAACATCCCAATTCCAACTCGTCACCATCGTATTTGGACTCACCATGGGTATCGTCGTGAGCTTGTTGATTTATATCTATGTGGATGAGGAATCGAGGTATGATCGACATCATGTCCACGCTAGTTCCATCTTCCGGGTGAACACAACGCTCGATATGGAAGGCAAGGTTGATGCCACCGCCAAGGCCGGCCTGAACACCGGAGAAGCACTGAAGGAATTTTATCCAGAGATAGAAAACTACACGCAAGTACTCAACGTCCAAAAGCAAACCATCCAGATTGACGCCGACCTCTATGCATCTGAAAAGGTGGTGTATGCCGATAGTACCTTGTTTGATTTCTTCACGTACGCCTTTATCGCTGGCAATCCTCACGACGCATTGATCGGCCCGAACAAGGCCGTGATTTCCAAAAACGTTGCCCTTGGTTATTTCGGCAGTGAAGGCAAGGCCATGGGCGCCACTATGAAAATAAACAATAAAGATTTCCAGGTGACCGGAATATATGAAGCAGGCACAACGAAGACTCACCTTCCGTACGAGATATTCTTGTCGCTGTCTACCCTGCCGCCTCAGTTTCTTCAAGAACGAAACCGCGAGTACATGTGGCTGACCACGTATAGCTACATTCAGCTGAGGGCTGGAGTCGATGTCAGCGCGTTTCAATCGAAACTGAAATCCTTTCAGGAAAAATTCCTCGTTCCCGATGTCGAAAAGAACCAGGTGAATGGGTCGATCACCCACCAGCTGGAACCTGTATCCAATATTCATTTGGATGACAAGCTTCGTTTTGATTTACCCGGCGCGAGTAATCCCAATTACCTCAGAATCTTTTCAGCAGTAGCATTGTTGACTTTATTCATCGCGCTGATCAATTACATCAACCTGACCACGGCAAAAGTTTCCAAACGGCTGAAAGAGATTGGCATCAAAAAATCCATCGGCGCCACCCGGACGACATTGCTTCGTGAATTTCTGGCGGAGACACTGATGACCGTCTCGGTCAGTTTTTTGCTGGCGCTTGCTTTGTTGTACTTTACTTTGCCCGAGCTCAATCGATTAACAGACAAAACTTTTCACTTCTCAGAAATTGTTACGCCGTCGTTCCTGCTTGGCTCAGCCCTGTTCATCGTACTATTCGGAATTCTCGCGGGACTCTATCCCGCCATTCTGCTGAGTTCATTCAAACCGATTCAGGCGCTTCAGTCAACGAGCAAAATCGTTGGGAATAGTTTTCTTGAAAGGATCATCAATCCGGGTTTTGTCAGGAAAGCGCTGGTCACCCTTCAGTTCAGTATTTCGGTGTTCCTGATTATCGGAACGATCGTCATCCTCACGCAATTCAGTTTTATGCGTTCGCACGACATGGGGTTCGATCAGGAGCAAGTAATGGTCATTGATATTCCAAACGACACGACCGTATCGAACAAACTGGATGTCATCAAGAATAAACTGCTTCAGCTGTCTGCGGTAAAAACGGTTTCCGGTACGTCAAATGTTCCGGGCACGAATCATGGCGCGCTCACCATGAATGTCAGTCAATCCGGAGGAAGTGAGATTAAAGTTTTGAACACCTACTTTACCGATGAGAAATTCCTGGAAACACTCCATATTGAAATCGTGAAGGGAAGATTTTTTATGAAGGAGTTCTCCACTGATCCTCAACAGGCTTTCGTGATAAACGAGGCCGCCGTAAAATTTTTAGGATGGGATGACCCCATCGACAAGAAAATCGTGAGTCCGTTGGGACAAGACGGCAAGGTGGTAGGTGTCGTAAAGGATTTCAATTACAAATCCTTGCATTCATCGATCGAGCCGCTCATCCTGATGAATACACCGCAGTCTCAGGGGTTCCTGCTGATCCGGATTGAGTCCCCCAACATTCACGAAACGGTCGAAAAGGTGGGCGAATTCTGGAAAGATTTTGACAGCGCGCATCCATACGAGTATTTCTTTCTGGATGAAAAATTTCAAGCTCAGTACGTGAAAGAGGAACGTCTCGCGAAGATCTTCGTTTACTTTTCGACGTTAGCAATCTTCATCTCCTGCCTGGGGCTCATCGGCCTGGCAATTTTCACAAACGAATTAAAGACGAAAGAAATAGCGATCCGGAAAACGTTAGGCGCTTCACGAGTGCAGGTGTTGAAATTACTATCGAAGGATTTCCTGGCGCTGATCTTATTGGCGAACGTGATCGCGTGGCCTGTGTCGTGGTACCTGATTTCAAATTGGTTAAGTCAGTTTGCGTACCAGGCTCCCCTTACCGTCTTACCCTTTTTGTTGGGGATGGTGATTGCATTTATGATCGCGCTGTTAACGATATCATACTTCTCCAACAAAGCCGCGAAACAGGATATTATCGCAGCGCTCAAGCACGATTAAAACTTGGATATTTCTCTGTGGTCCTCTGTGGCTCTGTGCCTCTGTGGTGAAAAGTAAGTTAGGAGTATCCTTCTTTCACCACGGTGGCACGGAGACCACAGCGGCACACAAAATGCAATTCTCACCCGAGTTGTAGCGATTTTCCACATGCCAGATATTTAAATGATCAATTCAACCCTATTTGGGCTTCATCGCCTTCTGGCATGGTATTCAATTTCTTTTTGGTTCAACAAACAAAACGAGATATGAAAACAACAAGCAAGCGTAAATCGGTTCGAGCTGTGCCGGAAGGTTTTGTCACAGTGACTCCCTACCTGGTAGTGGACCGCGCAAGTGACTTTATTGAATTCTTAAAAAAGGCATTTGATGGCGAGGAGACCTTCAGGCATAAAACTGAAGACGGAAAAATAATGCATGCCACAGTGCGCATTGGCACCTCGACTATTATGCTGGGCGACACGATGGAGGGCATGGACGCTCAGACGGGCATGTTCTATTTGTACCTTGACGATGTAGACGATGTATACCAAAAGGCACTCAACGCAAAAGCCACCACCGTTAGAGAAGTGCGCGATGAATTTTATGGAGACAGGGCTGGATCCGTAAAAGACAAATGGGGTAATGTGTGGTGGATAGCCACGCACGTTGAGGACGTAGAACGAGACGAGTTGGAAAGAAGGTCAAAGGAGATGCAGCATTCAATTAGCAATTAGCAATTAGCAATTATCAATGAGCAATTAGCAATTAGCAATAAGCTGACAGTTGACAAAAGGCAGTTGACAATGTTCGGTAGTAGGTTAGCAGTGGTTGTTGTCAATTGCCCTTGGTCAACGCTTTCCCGCGGGCACTTCTCGCAGCTTAGGCGGATTAAGAACATGGAAACATTTAACACCTTCGACAAAGTATTGTCAACTGTCGATTGTCAACTGTCAACTTTGCCGCGCACTAATTGCTAATTGTTAATTGCTAATTGTTAATTGTTAATTGTAAACAGCTTCCAACCAATCATCCATCATTTTTTGATATCCTTCAAAGTCGATGGGTTTGAGGGCCACCATTCTTGCTCCCAACTCGGTGCACTCGCGTATTAAATTGAAATCAGTATAAGTAGAGTAAATCACGGCAGGGATTTTTGAAAATCGCTCACTGGATTTCAGGAAAGCCAACGTCTGCTTTCCATTCATCTTCGGCATATTTTGATCAAGCACAATGAGCTCCGGCAAGTCGCCGCCTTCCGGAATGCTATCCAGGTAGGCAATCAACTCCAACCCATTACCAGCGATGGGCAGCAAGGCGATGTCATCTCTGTCCCGGTAGAATTCAACAAAGAGGTCAGCATCATCGCGATCGTCCTCGACCAGAATTACACTCGTTACCTTCATCTATTACTTGTGGATTATGGGTAGTATGATACTAAATTCAGAGCCTTCGCCTTCACGGCCTTTGCCAACAATGATGCCCTGATGTTTGTCAATGATTTTTTTTGCGATCGCCAGTCCGATTCCCGAGCCTTCGAAGGAAGCCTTCGGATTTAGTTTTTCAAATAAGTTGAAAATGGAAGCAGCATATTGGTCGTCAAACCCGATACCGTTGTCACAGATAGAGATGCAGCAATACTCTTCCGGTCGCAGTAAGGATAACCCCAGTCCCATGGGATCCAGCGCTTTCGCCTTCACCACGATGCGTGGCACAATTCCGGGCTTGGAAAACTTGAGGGCATTGTTGATCAGGTTGGTGAATACCTGGCGTATCTGGCCTTTGTTTACTTCTATGGTAGGCAGGTCAATCAACTCGACAATAGCATTTTTCTCGGCTATTCTTAGATCGAAATCATCCAGGATGTCTTCAAAAAGGGAATGCAAGTCGGTCATCTCCCAGTGCAGTTCTTCGGCTGACAAACGAGAGTAGGCCAGGATATCGACAATGAGGGTCCGCATCCGGGTTGACGCTGCCATTATTTCTCTAAATGCATTTTTGACTCTTCGGTGAGCCCGTCGAGGTTTTTGTCTTTGATGAATTTTGAATACACTTGAATTTTTCGAATCGGCTCCTGCAGGTCGTGCGAGGCAATGGAGGCAAATTGCTGGAGATCATGGTTGCTTACCGCCAGCGCTTCGTTGAGTCTTTCCAATAATTCATTTTTTTCTTTCAGCTGCTGTTGATTCTTGTTTTGTTCGCTGAGGTCGGTAATGGTTATATTCAACGAGACCACACCCTCGAGGTCAAGGGGGCTGATGGAGAGTTGGACCGGTAGGGACCTTTGCGGGGCGGAGAGCGTAATCTCGCTTTTTACATTATGCTGCCAACCTCCTTCCAAAAGATGTTTGAAATGCAGTTGATCTTCTGGCGCGACAAATTCAAGGAATGATGCGCCGATCACATTGATCAAAGGTTGCCCGACCATCGTCGCGAATCTGGAGTTGCTGTAAAGAACAAGCCCCGTTGTGTTGAGCGTGACGGCGCCTTCTGCCATTTTTTCGATAAAAATGCGATACGCAAGATCGGCAGATTCCAATGTGTAAAGTGTCGGACCATTTCCATTGTTTACAACAAGCGCATCGACCTGTCCGGTGCGCATAGCTTCCAAGGTGTCCTGCGCCTCCGCCAGTTGACTTTCGAGTTCTTTTATCCGATCCTCGAATACGCTATTTCTGTTCTTGTCAGCCACTGCCACAAAAATCAAATTGCTATTCCTAAACCGATCAATACTTTTTGAGTGTTGGATAAATCGCCGACCAGCCGACGTTCGGGAGCTGGAGATTTCCTTATTAACAAAGGGAGCGCCACCATTTGCTCCCGTTGCGCCAGGCCTGTATCCTGGTGCACATCGATAATTTCGAGCGAGTAATTTCCCTTCAAATAAGAATCACAAATCAATTTAAGATTATGGATCGCCCTGATTGAGTTGGGAGATGCGCCAGAAACAAACAGCTTCAACTGGTAATCGGAGTTTATTGTGTCTCTGCTCTTTCCCATTTGCTCCGTTATTTCGATGGACGTATATCTAACCCTACCAACACTTTCGCTTCATTCGACAGGTCGCCGATAATTTTTCGTACCGGCTCCGGCACTTTTTTCACCAGCGTGGGCACGGCGAGTATTTGATCGCCTTCTGCCAACTTCGGGCTCACCAGTAAGTCAATCACTTCAATATAATACTGACCCTTTAGGTGCTCCTCGCAGTATCGCTTGAGGTTACTGAGAGCCGCAATTGACCGTGCCGTATTTCCGGCTACGTATAACCGCAGTTCGTATTTTTTAGCTTTTACTGTTTTCGTTCTCTTCATTTTTTATTGCGGCCAGCGCTGCGTTCAGATCCATTGCTGACGTTGCGTTTATTCGTCAATTCCTCCCGGTTTCTCGTAATAATTTCCTTCTTTAGGTCGTCTTCCTGTTGCGCCCGGCTTAATTTATCTTTCAGCGACTCGAACTCTTCCTGTAAACTTGCGATCTTTGATTCCATTACCGTACGCTTCCGCTGGATTTCAAGATTCCTTCTGCTCTCGGCAAAGTTTCGAAGTTCCTCACCGGTCACTTCATCCAGTTGATGGGATTCTCGTGCAGAGCCGATCAGTATGCCTTCCGGCCCGAGATAAACATCGACGAGCTGCAGCCCGGCTTTGGTGATCACAAATTCCCGTACCTGCGACGAATGTTGCATCCCCCGCGACTTCATCGTGTATAGGACGCGGTTTCGTTCTCCGTTCGACTCAATATCCCGAACGGAAATCCAGGCATCGACCAGGGAAGATATGCCTTCGTCGTTCTGAAAAAACTCACTACTAATTTTATTGAGTGCCGTAAACATCACGGTGATCCTCTCCGTTTGCAGGAAGTCGATCAGCCTAATGAGCATGACTTTCACTTCGCTCATGGAACCAACCGTAGACAGGTCGGTGATCGGATCGAAAATAACGAGTTTGGGCTTAAACGTCTTGACATGCTTATGAATGTCTACCAAGTGCATTTCCAAACCCTGCAACGTCGGGCGGGACGAATGAAAATACAGCAAACCATTATCAATATGCTTTTGCAAATTCATCCCAATGGACCGCATGTTACGGACGATCTGGCCGGGTGGTTCTTCAAATGAAAAGAAAATGCATTTCTCTTTTCTATTGCACACGGCGTTGGCCATGGAGGCCGCGATACTGGTTTTCCCTGTACCGGCAGTACCCGTAACCAAAATGCTCGAGCCGCGAAAAAAGCCCTTTCCATCGCCGAGCATTTTATCGAGCGACGGTATCCCGGAAGAAATCTTTTCATTTGAAACGACGTATCCGAGTTCAAGGGACGTGATGGGTAAAACGGAGATCCCGTCACGATCAATGAGAAAAGGGTACTCGTTCGTACCGTGCAGCGTGCCGCGGTATTTTACTACGCGTAACAATCGCGTCGAAATCGTATTGGTGACCCGATGGTCTAACATGATGACACAATCGGAAACATACTCTTCAAGACCTTGACGGGTCAGGGTATGTTCGCCCTTCTCCCCCGTCACGATGGTGGTTACGCCTTTGTCTTTCAGAAATTGAAACAGTCTGCGAAGTTCTGATCGTAGAATACCCTGGTTAGAAAGCCCAAGGAAAAGATTTTCAATGGTATCCAACATCACCCGCCTGGCGCCGATGGAATCAATCGCGTGCGTCAGTCGAATAAATAAACCTTCCAGATCATACTCGCCCGTTTCCTGAATCTCCGTCTTGTCGACGTGTACGTAGTCGATCTTTAGCTTTTTCTCTTGCTGTAATTTTTCGAGGTCGAAGCCAAGGGATGCCACATTGATAGCAAGCTCACTTGCTTTCTCTTCGAAGGCGATGATTACACCGGGCTCATGAAATTGGACTATCCCGCGTACGACGAATTCAATACCCATTAAGGTTTTGCCACAGCCAGGCCCGCCACAGATGAGCGTTGGCCTGCCAGTGGGTAGTCCACCCTTTGTGATCTCATCGAGTCCTAAAATACCAGTTTTGGATTTGGGCAATGGCCGCTCCAACGGTTTACGGTTTTTTGTTTGGGGTTTAGACATAACTCAATATTGCAATGATGGTTGTTGATGAAGTATTGATTTTTTGTTTTGATCCTCACGCTCTAAACGAACGAGCGATGGCCTATCAGGATTATGAAGCACAAGCTTGAATCATATTAAATCGACAAAACATACTACACTGACCTGCTACCAAAATGCAGGCTCAAAAAGTTGGAATATCTACACTCGGCCATAACCCGCAGATTTTGAAGGATTTCGAGAAAGACCAAGCCATACGCTGACCATGCTCTGTTGAAAAGTGACCACAGTTTTTTGTTGATTTTTTTCCACAATAATCGACCGCTATGGCATTCGCAGTGTAACAATTCGCGCTGTTTTAAGTCTTCCTTTAAACCTACCCTACCATGTTACAGAGTTATTTCAAAGTCGCGCTTCGGAATATGGCCCGGCACCGATTATTCACTTTGTTGAATGCTTTCGGACTGGCTATGGGCATGTCTGTGAGTTTACTGCTGATCTCCTTCTACTCTTTTGTGAGTTCATTCGATGATTTCCACGCGCAGCAGGATAACATCTATCGAGTCATTACTACACTCGATAAAGGTGTCAGTAACGCGGATTACGCATCAGCGCCTCCAGCGCTTGCAAAAAAGTTACAGGATGAGTATACAGGCATCCGCAAGATTGTTCGCATCAATTCATCCTTTCGCGGGGAGATCGTTTCGAATAAGTTGAACCTTCCCTTCCAGGCTTACTACGCTGATGAAGATTTCTTCTCGCTTTTTGATTTCCAGCTGATGCGAGGCAACGCACGTTCCGCCTTGACCAAGCCTAACAGCATCGTCCTTACCGAGACATTAGCCAGGAAGATGACCGCTGCGGGAGAATTGCTGGGTCATGAAATCGAAGTGGATGGCGTAGGTACCTTTGAAGTGACCGGCATCGTAAAAGATGAAACGCATACTCACTTCCGTTTTGAGGCGCTCATTTCTTTTAACACGCTTCCGGCAAACATCCGTGGAGAGGAAAGTGAACCTGACCAGTGGATTTCCTTCGAAGATCAATACCTCTACATTCTTGTCGATCAAACCTCGTATAATGAAAAACTCAAGCAATCACTGGACCGTATCGCTAAAGAAGTAAGTTCGAAAGACGCGCATGTCGCATTCACGCTTCAACCGCTTGGCGAAATCACGCCCGGCCCAGACCTGGAGAATTCCCTGGGACCAGATACCGACTATACCTTGATCGTGGTTTTCGCAACGATCTCTCTTTTGATTCTCATCCCTGCCTGCTTCAACTACGCTAGTATTTCCATTGCCCGCGCACTGAAGCGTTCCAAGGAGATCGGTTTGAGGAAGACCTTGGGTGGTGCCAAGTCGCAGATCTTTTTTCAATTTATTGCCGAGACGGTTACCATCATGGTCATTGCATTGATCGGAGCGATCATCATATTTCTTTTGATCCGTCCCGGATTCGAAGACATGATGCCCGGCGCGTGGCTTGACTTGAGTCTTACCTGGGAAATGGCGGGCTTGTTTTTACTCTTTGCGTTTGCTGCAGGTTTCATCACCGGCGTATTGCCCGCGCTGTACTTTGCCGGTCTCAACCCGATCCAGGCATTGAAAGGCAAGTCGAAAGCAGGAAGTTTCTCCGCTGCCGGGCTTCAGAAAGTATTGATCACGTTTCAGTTTGGGCTTTCTTTTAGTTTCATCGTTTTGCTGATCGTCTTCGGTCGGCAGTATCGATACAATCTGAACTTTGATTACGGATTCAATACAGAAAATATCCTGGACGTTGAACTCCAGGGTGCAGACCCCGTCGCCTTTAAAACTGAGTTTTCACGACTTGCGGCCGTACAGGATCTGTCTATGTCGTCGGACATTTTAGGGTTGACGTATTCGAGCACGCAAGTTCGCGAAGAAGCAGGCGGGGATTCCGCTACAGTATTTCAGCTTTTCGTTGACCATCACTACGTCGGCAACATGGGACTACAATTGCTGGCCGGAAGACATTTTCCGGGCGAACCTTGGCGGCGGGAACAACATATCCTCGTCAATGAAGAATTTCTCCGCGACTGGAATATATCGAGTCCCATCGATGCAATAGGAAAGACATTCGTGATAGATGGGCAACCGCTCGAGTTGATTGGTGTGTTGAAGAACTTTCACTTCGCGCCGCTTCACGTACCGATCAAAAGTTTCTTCCTGCGCACCAATCCTTCACATTACGCCTATGCCAATTTGAAAGTAGCTTCAGCGGATATTCACAACGCGATGGCAGATATGGAAAGTACCTGGAGCAAGTTGAACAATTCGAGAAAGTTTGAAGCGCATTTCTTCGACGATGAGATGGAATGGGTGTACCATTTTTATTGGGCGCTGCTCAAGCTTATCGGATACCTGGGTTTACTGGCCATTTCAATTTCTGTTCTTGGTTTGCTGGGAATGGTCATCTATTCCACAGAAACGCGAATAAAGGAAGTAGGTATTCGCAAAGTGTTCGGAGCCAGTGAAGCCAACCTTACTTACCTCCTATCAAAGGACTTTGCCAAACTGATGCTGTGGGCGGTTGGCTTTGCTATTCCTGTTTGCTTCTATTTGTATGATGACATTCTTTCGAGCATGCAATACTACCGCGTTACCCTTAACTTCTTCGACATACTTGGCGGCCTTGTCGTTTTCTTCCTGGTTGGCATCGTTACGATATCGTCTCAAACCCGGAAGGCGGCGCGCGCAAATCCAATCGATGCACTGCGCTATGAATAATTGGCATTTGCTCTGTGGTGAAAAATAAAATTGGAGTATCTTTTTTCTTACCACAGAGGCACAGAGACACAGGGGGCCACAGAGGGACTATTCTGACTTCAATATATTCACTGGGTTAACCATCGCAGTCCTTATCGCCTGGTAGCTTACGGTAAGAAGTGCGATACCTGTTGCCATCACGCCGGCGAGCGCGAATACCCACCATGCGAGATCAACGTGGTAGGCGTATTCTTCAAGCCAACGATTGGCGCCCCACCAGGCGATGGGGAATGCAATCAAGCAGGCGATGAAAACCAGTTTCACAAAATCTTTTGAGAGTAAGGCGATCAAGCCTCCTACGTTGGCGCCCAAAACTTTTCGCACGCCGACTTCCTTGAGTCGTTGCTCGGCGGAATAGGTTGCGAGTCCGAAGAGACCGAGGCAGGCAATCATTACACTGGCGATCGCTACCCAACTGAGAATAGTTTGGCTGCGCTGGTCTTCAATATAGAACAAGGCAAGTTGTTCGTCGAGGAAATGATACTCGAATGGCTCGTGTTCGTCGTTGGCGACCATGATGGCCTTAAGTTTGTCCAGTGTACCCTGGATATTCTGCGGTGCGATCTTTACAGAATAGTAGTCGATGACTTGAATGGGGTTGTTGTTGTAGGCAATGATCATGGGCTGAATCTTGTCGCGCAGGGATTGAAAATGGAAATCCTTCACGACGCCCACTACCCGTGGCTTGAACGAAGCGTTGACATCATCATAGATCGGCACAAAAAAGTTGTTACGCGCAATCATGGGAATATCGACGACCTGCCCTGCGGCAACATTGATTCCAAACAGCTTTGCGGCCGTCTCGTTCACGAGAATCGCTGACGTATCATTTTCAGTATGAAAGTTGCGTCCATCGACCAGCGGGATATCATAGGTCGATAAAAAATCCTTGTCAGCAGCAATAGCGTAAGCAATCTGATGTTCGCCGGCGATTCCCTCCTGCTTTGCTTTCACACGCCGGAATGTTTTCCATTCTCCCGGCACACGTGACGTTACCGATACTTCCTTTACTGCCGGCACTTTCGCCATCTCTGATTTGACCCATTCAAAATTTGATCGTGCCTTTCCAACGTTCACGTCAATCACCAACATCAGCTCTTTGTCGAATCCAAGATTGGTGTTATTGAGGAAACGAACTTGCATCAGTAGCACCATAGTACCAATGATCATCACGGTAGAGAGCGTGAATTGAAACACTACCAACACCTTCCGCACGGATAGGTCGCTCGAACTCTTTAATTTTAGACCCTTTAACAGGGCGACAGGATTGAAGCGTGAAAGCAGCAGTGCCGCATAGCCTCCGGAGAGTATGCCGATGATAACAATCAACGCGATTGCGATCAACCCGAAGCGCAAGGTGGCCGCGGTGAAGAGCGAGAATTGCTTATCGACAAAATCATTGTAATACGGCAGCACCAGGTAAATGATCATCACCGCCACAACAAACGAAATGCACGTGGTCATGAGCGACTCGACCAGGAATTGCCGGATCAAGTTGCCGCGTACGGCGCCAATGGTTTTCCTTACACCGATTTCCTTGATGCGACTGGAAGCTCGTGCCGTCGTGAGGTTGGTGTAGTTGATTCCCGCGATCAGCAGGACAAAAATTCCAGTGAAGGAGAATATCGTTACATACAACAGGTTTCCCTGGGGAATACTATCGACATTCGAATTTCGTCCACCGTCAACAATACCTTCTGAGTGCAAGTGTATTTGACTTAAGGGCTGCAGGAAGTATGAAAGAACCGTGCCCGGCTCAAGTTCAGCATTCGCGAGCACCAGGCTTGTCATCTTCTTACCTGCCCCGCCAGCATCGCCTTGCGGCTTGAGCAGCGCATACACGGTAAAACTGGTTGAGGCCCAATCTTGCGCCGTTTCCTCCTTAAACCAACCTTCGTTGTACTGCGTTGATTCAGACAGGACGCTCGTAAAATTGAAACTCGAATTGTGCGGATGAGTTTTCAGGATCCCCGTGATCTTGACAGGGTTGCCCATGTGACTGAACTGCAAATTTTTATTCAGCACATCGGTGCGCTTAAAAATTCGCATGGCGAGATCTTCTGTGATCACAATGGAGTTCGGTTCTTTCAATGCGGTCCCTCTGTCGCCTGCGATCATCGGAAAATCAAATACCTTGAAAAAGCGTTCGTCGGCGATCGTAACAGTTTCCTGCAAGTTCACCGGATTCTCCGGATCGACAAGGTTTGCCCGGCCTGTGCGCTGCATACGCGTTGTCATTTCTATTTCAGGAATAGCCTTCGGAGATTCTTCCGCCAGCATAAAGCCAGCAGCAGCAACAATTGTGGTTCCATTGTTTGGATTTTTCTCGGTTGAGACCACGCGATAAATTCTGTCTTTGTTGAGATGCTGCTCATCGAAGGTGAGTTCATCGTGAACATAAAGTCCGATCAGCAGAAAACAGACCATGCCAAAGGTTAGACCTGTAACATTAAGCGTTGAATACAATTTGTTTTTCAACAAGCTTCGCCAGCTCATTCGAACATAACTTCCGATCATGCCGTTGTTGGTTATGGGTTGTATGTTGGCCGAGCGGACAATGCCCGGCCTGAATAGAAATATCACGTCTTTGAAAAGCTTCAGGTTGGCACGCCACGTTCCCGACGCTGCCACGTTCCGATCATAAAGCTCGAGTAAGTCGCCTTCGATGTCGATGTGGTATTCAGGTTTGCAAAATGATTTCAGCAAACGCAGAATGAGACGCGGGGGTTCTGATTTACTCATGCGTTTAGTTCAGCTTTAGTACGAGCTTGGGCAAATCACTCCAGAGTTGATCGCGAGTCTCCTTGGTATAGTCGAGCGCTTTCTTGCCGTATGCGGTGATCTCAAAAAAGAGCCGGGGCCGTCCACGTCTGCTGTCGGTTGATTCACCTGCCGTTGATTTCAGGAATCCTTTGGACTCAAGTCTCCGCAAGGTCACTTGCAAAGCGCCGATGGTGACCTCCCGCTTGAGGCGTTGTTCGATTTCATCTTTGATGGTGACGCCGTAAGCATTGCCATGCAACACTCCTACTGTAAGGAGGACGACCTCTTCAAATTCACCAAGCTGTATTTTCTTCATTAATATTACTATTACGTAGTAATAATAGACAGGGTTTGATTAAAATCCTATTTTGTAGTAATAAAATTGAAATGGAAAGCAATTAGCGCGAGTCCCTATTCCTTATTGCTTGACAATCCGGATGAGTTTCTCGCCCGATCCGCTGGTGATCCGAATTAAGTATAGCCCCGGCCTGAGCGCCGAGATGTCTGCGGTACCATCGTCAGATGAACCGGCCACGAGTTCGTTCCCGAGCATGTCGTATGCTGCGAAGGAAAACTGCCGTGCTCCATTTTCGATGTCCACCCGAAGGATACCGGTGGTTGGATTCGGATAGATGCGTATCGCATCGTTAAGTTCAGGCGTCACACCCGTTACAGCTTCTGTCGTTGAAAAAGCAAAGTCAGTTGTACTCACCGTCTCCGAACCATCTACTGCTTTCATCTTGCAGAAGTAAAGGGTGCCAGGTTCCAGTTGTTGGAAATGATACGCTACTTCTTTTTCTACAGGACCATTCAATATTTCAACCTGCATTTGATGCGTATAAACGCCAGGCACTGTTCCGATCATGGCAATCAGCGGAACACCTTGCAGATTTCTGGACGATGTTACATGCGTGATCATGGTCGCAGAGGTTTCGGTGATGTCGTTCACGGATACGGAGCCAAAGTGGAACAGGTCTTCTAAGTAAAGTGTTGTTTTAAAAACCGAGCCAAAATCTCCTGCGGCAAACACGTCGTCTTGTGTAAAGTAGAGAGATGTAAGCCCGTAGACGCGCAGTTCTGGTGACCAGGTGGCACCTCCGTCCTCCGTTTTAAAAACCTGGCCTTCTTCATCCATTACATAACCTAAATCTTTGGTCAGGAATTTTACATCCTTGTAATATTCATAAGGCACATTTATTTTGGTCCAATTAGCACCACCATCGATCGTTTTGTAGTTGGCATTTGGATAGCCGACAAAATATCCTACCGATTCGTTTACAAAGTGAAGAGCGTCAATGTCATCGGTAATTTCATAAATAAGGTTCCAGTTCGCTCCGCCATCGGTGGTTTTGTAAATCCTGTCGTAATAGTTGCCCATATTTTTTGCAAACCCGACCTGCTCTGTCACAAACTGGATCTGTCCAAAGGAGATGCCGGGACCCATGCCTGACCAGTTCTTTCCACCGTCAATGGTTTTCAATGCCCCACCATAACTGGTCGTGAGATATCCGAAGTTTTCATTGAAAAAATGCATTGTATAAATTTCGTCGCCTGCTGCCACCTGGGCTTGGGTGTGGGTCTTGGTCCAGTTTTGTCCGCCGTCCGTAGTCTTGAAGATAGCACCATAGTAAGCAACGTAGCCAACCTGGTCGTTAATGAAATCAAACTTGCCCGCTTTGTCCGTGTCGAGCGGTTCCCAGTTAAATCCACCATCAGTAGTTTTGAATAACGTCTCTTTCGAAAACATGTAACCAACTTCGTGTGAAGTGAACTCTAAGTGTTGTACAAGGTTGTACGTCTCACTGTATTCAGTCCAGTTGTTTCCGCCATCGAGGGTTTTTAGAATCCTGCCGCGCATACCTGCCGCGAAGCCGATGTTCTCATCGATGAATTGGATCGCAAAGAGGTCATTGGCCCATATAAGTCCGCCGTTTCCCATCGGTTGCCACTGAAATCCGCCATTCGTAGTTTTCATGATCGATCCATGCTCGCCCGCCAGGAATCCGGTTTTGTGATCTATAAATTGAATGTCATATCCTGCTGAATATGGGTTGGAGATAGAAGTCCAGGTTTCTCCCCCATCGGTCGTTTTTAAAACCTCGGTGTGTTCGCGCGTGGCATACCCGATCATGTCATTAACGAATGTAATGCGGAAGAAATTGGAAGGAAAAACATTCGCGACGTAGGTCTCACGCCAGCTAACACCGCCATCGACCGTCTTAATGATCTTGCCGCCCTGGCAGGCCGCGTGTCCGACCAGTCGACTGGTAAAATAAGAATCGTCTATGTTGATATTCGCCAGGTTAACGGCGCGCTGTTGCCAGTTCTTTCCGCCATTAAATGAAAAGAAGAGTTTATTGTCACTGGTAACAAAAACGGAATCTTCGTCCAATAGGGTAATCGCGTTGAGGTTATCCGATGTATTGATGTTTAGCTTGTTCCATCCATCGCCCAGGTGTGTTGACTTATAGATCGTGCCGCTGTTGCCTATAGTGTAGCCGATGTTATTCTTGAAGGTGATGCGCTTGGCATTTAACATTTTTCGCTGCACTTCCCAGGTAGCGCCGCCATTGGTGGTGCGCAAAAGTTCTGCCTCGTTTACGATGAATCCCCTTCTTTCGTCAAGGAAGAAAATATCTCTGGCGGTTGCGCCGGAGGGTTGTGGATTGAGCCGAATCCAGCGCGAAGGCGGCTCCGGCAAATCAATAATGTCGTCCTGCACATATACCGATTGGGCTGACGCGCATCCATGTGAATCTTCGACAGCAACAGAATACCATCCCTCTTTCTGCACAAGAATAGAAGGTGTCGTTTCGCCCGTACTCCAGGAATACTTTTGAAAGGTACCCGGGATCAATTCCACGGAACCCGGTACCGTCAGATCAATCGTATCAGGAAGTGTTGTCACCGGCAGTGGGTTGACCGTTACATTGATGGCGTCAGTGAAGTAGCATCCGAAGTTGTTTTCAACCCGAAGCTGATACGGTCCACTCTCGTCGACACGAACCCAACGCGTGGTATCGCCAGTGTTCCACAGGTAAGAAACAAAGTTATCGTCAATGGACAGTTTTGTTCCGTGACAAAGCGTCGCGTCATTTCCCAATTCAAAAGACGTAAAAGGATTTACTTCTATCGGACGCGTGATGACATCGGTGCGGCCATCATATTTTGCAACCAGGGTGACTAAATAAGTCCCTGCCTGAGTATAAGTAAATTGAGGATTCGTTTCCGTTGACGTACTTCCTTCTCCAAAAAACCATTGTACTGAATTCAATCGATGCGTGTTGGAGACGCGGAACTGAATCGGGGCCGCCTGACAGCGTGTGTCAAAAGAAAAACTGGTTTTGAAGAAATAGTTTTGAATAAAGTTGGGCGTGGCGTTCACAAAAGAGCTCCCACCATCCAGATAAAGGCCATTCTCTTCCCAGATGACCTCATCTGCATCTGCATTCGGGTTAACAATAACGCCGAGGTGATCACTGCCGCCGCCGCCGCCTCCCTTTGTCACGTAGATTTTTCCATCAAGCCCAAGTTGGAATTGCGCGAGGTTATTGTACATAACACCATTACCAACTTCTGTCCGGGAATTCTGGATCGCTTCAGTGGTTGAAAACGAAAGATCGAACTGCAGCAAAGCATAGTAGCGGAGTTCACTGGTATACAGTTTCGTGCCATCGCTCGAAAATTCAAGGCCTGAAATCATCGGGCTCGACTCCATATCAACAAACGTCAGCTTTCTGGCATTTGAGAACGTGGCCGTCGCGTCATTGAAATCCAATAGGTCAATATCGCCTCCTGAGCTTACTGCGATTTTTGTGCCGTCGGGGGAGAATTTCATTTGCGCGGAAACGAACGTGAAGGTGCTTCCAATCTGTTGTTCGGTGATCTGCGCGGAAATACCCGATGCAGTAATCCGAACAACATGATACTTGTTGTTATTGATGCCGTGCACGACCAGCCAAACGTCCTGGCCGTTTTCGTGAAGTACGGCGGTGAGGTCGTTGGACGTGTTCGGGATAAGGTTTACGTTTTTGACAACCACGTCTCCTTTACCTCCCGCGAGTGTCATGTCGACTTCGGAGTAGAACAGACCGGAAACAGACTGCCCACTTGCCGGATCGACTGTAAAAATGTAGAATCGATTTGCATCACCTGGCTTTGGAACCACCATCGACTTTTGGTAACCATTCATGCCGTGGTATTGAAGTAGTGTGCCATTCGGCATGAGCTGATGACTGTTGTTCCAAACGAAAAACCCATCGGTATAAAAGAGAAGGTTGCCGTTCGGGTCACTGATTATGCCCATTCCAACGACCTGATGTAGCGCGGACGCGCGGGTTATGGTCGGAGGATCAGCGTGGAAGTTAAGTTCATAGTCGCCCATCACCCAGTTATTGGCATATTGGGCGCGGCCAGACAAAACGGAAATGCAAAGAAGAAAAGCAAGAGTAAATATTCTATGATACATCGGAACGGACTTTAGCTATCTACGGTAAGAGAGATGGCCCAAAAGTAAGCATTATCGTACTAACAATAAAGAGCCTACAGCTTTATGGAGGTGGTTGGAGTAGTACCAACGCACAGGCCGGCGGCAACCGGGTTTTAGGCATCCCCAAATTCAGTGTCGGCTGGTAGCGCGTGAAGGGAACTCTACTAATAGAAACCCTTCAACGCTTTGACAATACCTTCGTGGCCCCTTATTTATTTATGATATATCACCGCAAGCCCAACGCAATCCTGATATGCTCGAGGTGATGTTGTACGTGCCACGCAGTCATGGCGATCGCCTGCTTCTGGTTTAACATAATCTTCCTAACGGGATGATAGTATGCAATCTCCTGCTGCTCCTTGTCGAGTGACCGCATGAGGCGAGCGAAGCGTTTGGTGATACTCTCCATCATATCCAATGAATCCCCTACGGGAGAATGAAGTCCGTCGACGGTGTGCGCCCAGGCAGGGATGTCCACCTGCGTAATTTCTTTATAGTCAGGTTCGGTCAACGCCTTCTTCATTCTGAAGAAATGAAGCAACTGCATGTCGGCAACATGGTTGACGAGCTGCTGCACAGTCCACGCTCCTTCCCGATAGGTTTTTCCGAGATCTCCTGTTGAAAGCTTTTCGGTAAGCGATCTGTATTTCGCAACCGTTTTCTCAATTGTAGTGATCAGATTATCAAGTTCATCCGCGGTCACCTGTTCCGGTGATACAAACGGCCCGATCGGATACTTAAGAAGCTGAAGTTCATCTTGTGCAATTGTCATAGTCAGGGTGGTTGAAAGTATAATGTAAAACTAGTCCAATAACGGGTATCGAATCTGAAACGTTCACCATTCCGGTCGTTATCCGTTATCCGTTAATCGTGGGTGTGAGTCTCGTGGTAGAGCCTCGCCAGATTGTTCTCCGGAGGCGAAAACTTTAAGCTACTTCTTCGGGACATCAGTATGAAAGGAGATCACACGCCCAAGACCCGCACTCACTGATAACGATTAACGGATAACGGATAACGGTTAAGGAATATTCAAAACAACCTTCCCCGTAGTCTTCCCACTCTTAAATAAGAGGAGCGCGTCCATAACGTTGGAAAAGTCAAACCTATGCCCCACCCTTGGTGCCGGCAAATTGAACTTCATGATTTCAGTGAGCATCTCGTGCATCAACTCCTTTTGTTCGTAGATCCAAATGAGGTTGAATGCCATCACGGATTTATTGGACTTGATCATCGTGAGTGGATCCACCCGCGGACGGAACAGATAGCGAAACAATAAGTCGATGTGATTCGGTCGGTGTGATGTAGGAGTGAACTGTGCCGAGCCATACGCCACCAACCTTCCCATGGGCGCCAGCAATTTATAACTCTCGCGAAAATATTTTCCGCCGGTGGCTTCGAGTACGAGGTGCAACGGTCGACCTTCCAGGGCTTTGAGGAGATCTTCGTGAAATTTTTTTCCGCGTACAATTACCTTGTCGAATCCTTCCAGCTGGAGAAGTTCCACTTTCGATTCACTACCGACGACACCTATCGTAAACGCATTGGATTTTCTGGCGATCCGGTTTGCCTGCAGTCCAACGCCACCCGCTGCACTGTGTATCAATACCGTCTGCCCTATTTTCAAACTTCCCAGCGTATGCAACGCATAGTAGGCCGTGAAGGTCTGCACGGGAAAGGCAGCACCTTCTTCGTATGACCAGCCCGCAGGAAGCGGAAACAGGTACTCAGGGTCAGCTACAATATGACTGTCGTAACCACCAAAGCGGGTAACACCCATTACTTTTTGCCCGGGTTGAAAATTGCTCGCGTCAGACGCAAGCACTTCACCACTGAATTCCAGCCCGGGGGTAAAGGATCCCTTTGGTGTTGCGCTATAAAGACCCATGATCGCAAAGATGTCGGCATAGTTTAATCCCACGCTCTTCACGGCGACAAGCACCTTTCCCTTTTCCAGCGGCGGAATCTCCGAGTGGTTGAGTTTCAGGTTGTGCAGCGAGCCTGCTTTCGTCACTAAGTAGAATTCACGCATGGTGTAAATTAGCGAGAAAGTTTGAAGTAGTTATTGGGTGATTGATCATTGGTTATTGGTCATTGGTCATTGGTCATTAGGATGTCGGTCGTGTTGGGTCGCATCACAGCACGTCATGAAAAAGGTTACACCGTGGTATGCGGAAATGGCTTTGACGGGTTATGGTTATCTCCGATCTTCGTTGCAGAATGACCTTGCGAGAGATATCCAGCGGCGGTATTCAGTATTGGATTGGCATCCCTCAATTCCCGGTCAATCTTTACGTCGACTATTTCATGGTCTGTCATGGGGTACCGTCGTTTGAACAGGAATATATTTTCCCCAACAATCAGGCTGAAGTCTTTTTCAATCTTGGTGACGTCAATCGAGCCTTTGGAAAGGAAGAAAATCTGCTGATGACGTTTTCAAAAACGATTGTCTCGGGCCTGCGCAGCGAACGATTAACCATTACACCGGGAAAGATATTCAGCCTTGCCGGCGTGCGTTTCAATTTGGTTGGCTTCCATCAGCTTTTTAAAATTCCCGCCAACGTTTTTACGGACAGAAATATTGACGGTGCGGATGTTTGGAATCGAGAGATGTCGTCGCTCCACGAGCAGTTGATTGTTGCAGCGGACATCAACGTGCGGATGGCGCTACTGGAGGATTGGATAAAGTCTATCATCCGTCACTGCGATGTGAGCGATGCGCTTTTCTGGAAAAAGCTTTCAACGAGACTAACACGTACTTCGCTCCCACTACAAGACTACCTTGCATCGGCTATGGGATACAGCCACAAACACATCGTTCAATTGTTCAGGGAAAAATGTGGGCTACCGCCGAAAATGATCCAGCGCATTTTTCGATTCAATAATGTGATGATCAATGCCGCTCAGCTGCCGGGACGGAACTGGACGGAGCGCTGCCTTGAAGCTGGGTATTCGGATCAAAGCCACTTCATTCGGGATTTTAAACAGTTCACAGGCCGTACTCCGCTTGCATTCCGGAAACAGGTACCCAAGGATTGGATGTTGCTCAAAGAAAGCAGGTAATTTTTTTACAATTTTTCCCGCGAGGTTTAGCCTTCATTGCGCGTGAAACCATTTCACGACGCTTATGGACTACGCATTAATCCTTCACATTCATACGATGATTGGCGCGGTTGTGCTGATATCGTTCTGGGTCACAATCTTTTCAAAAAAAGGTGGACGACTACACCGCATGGCGGGAAAGATATACCTCGTGGGGATACTGGTCATCCTATTATCGGTAATCCCGATGATGGTGGACGCGTCTCAAAAGGGAGTCTATGCACAAGCGCTAGGTTTAGGATTCCTTTCTGTAATGACTTTCGCAGCGGCGTGGGTAGCAAGCCAGTCGATCGCTCGAAAACGCGAGGTCGAGCGTTATCGCAGTCGTGGTTTTATTGTGTTGACCATTACGTTATCGCTGCTTGGATTGCTGGTTCTGGTTCTTAATATTCTTCACGGAACGTTTCTATACATGTTCTTCGCCTGCACCGGATTAACACTCGCCGCATCGATGTGGTGGATCATTGTCAAAAGGAATGTTAGGCCGGGCTGGCATCTGATTCAGCATTTGAATGGCGTGGCCTTGCTATTCGCGGCGACGCATGGGTCCTTTCTTCGCTTTGGTCTCACCAAACTGATTCCCATTATTCCTGACTCTCAGGAATTCAATACCTTTTCTCAGGTCACGGTAATTTTGGTCGCCCTATTGTTGAGGATCTCTTTGGGAAATTGGTACATCAAAAAACTTATTGCATTCAAAATATCTCCTTCAAGGGACCATTAAGGGTAACCGGTAGCTTCCGTCAGTGACCAAAGGCCTGGATACTGATACCGACCGGCTGCGACTTGTGTTTCATGTAGATCCAATCGCTCTGGCTGGTTTCACGATATACCGCCGGAGAGGTATCATCATTTAATTTCGCATAGAAGTACAATCCCTTTTCGCCGAGGTCTTTCACCAATTCAACCGACACCAGAAAATCTCCACTCACGACAATGTTGTGGTTCGTCAGATCAAACGTTGGATTCTGTAGGATTTCCGCTCTGGTGAGGGAAATGTAATAAGGCTTTTGAAGAATGTTTTCAAATTCCTCTCCCACCATGTTATACACATTAAGCCTGAGATACACGTGAGCATAGTTACACTTCACGATGTTCAACCTCACGCTGTCGATGACCAACTCCCTGTTTGTATTCCGGAATACTGCGCCAATCTCATGCCCAAGTTTGTTGTAAACAAATCCGGCATTTACCATTTTGGATTTTGGTTTGGTGCCCAATGCAATAGCCGGGTTTCCTGAAGAAAGAATGGTCACTTCATGCAATATGATCGGTTGAGCCTTAAGCGAAATTCTTGTCTGGCCAGATGGATGTGATGTTTTGAAATCGGACACCACAAAATTTTTCGTCCCATAACCGACCAGGGAGAATCGAAGCGTGTCTGAAGTGTATTCCGCGTCAAGCGGTATTTTAAAGTAGCCGATGCTGTCAGAAACTGTCCCGACATTTTTTCCAACGATTCCAATGTTCACATACGATAGTGGGGTGTTGCTCAAACTATCCATGACGATGCCTTCGTACTGTTGTCCTAACGTCCTTTCCACCAAAAAGAGTTGGCTAGCGATGAGCAGGTTCGCGAAAATTAAAAATCTCATGGGTATCGGCATCTTGAACATCAATTGTGACAACCTAAAGTGGAATTTACGGAAGCAGATAAAAATGGTTGCCCTGGTCGATCCCGATAGTTATCGGGAGACAGTTGGACCCGATAGCTGATTCGAATATCTGACCGTGGACAGTGAACCGTCAACTGTGAACTAAAAATCCTCACATCAAAATCATAAATCGCTGGAATTTATTTGCCGGGTTTGGGGATAAAAACCACACTTTTTACGGATAAACACAAGGGATTCCGTTGGATTTCTGCCCCGGCATTGTTGGGATTGACAATTGCTCCTCTTGCCCACAGAGCAACGACTTTAATCTCAAACATTATGAAATTTAAATTGATCGCATTATTGGTGATGGGCATGGTGGGTTTTGCAAGCGCGCAGCCCGTCACTATGGGTATCAAAGGAGGCTTGAATTTTTATAGTCTCGCTGGCACCAACGAGGGGTCTTACGACTCAAAGACTTCCTTTCACCTCGGCTTGCTGGGCCACATTCACATGTCGCATGATTTTGCCTTGCAACCGGAGTTTGTTTTTTCGTCTCAAGGTACAGAGTATGGCAACAACCTGGAGTTGGACCTGGACTACATCAACGTTCCATTATTGTTTCAGTACATGTTCGACAATGGATTCAGATTACAAGCGGGTCCGCAGCTAGGGTTCCTGGTCAGTGCTAAGGGGAATGGCGAGGATGTAATCGATAACTATAAGACGGTCGACTTTGGTCTCAGCTTCGGTGCAAGCTATGTACATCCGCCATCAGGGTTCGGTGTAGACGCGAGGTACAACCACGGCCTTACGGATATCAATGATAGCAATGGTGCCGATTCCTATAACCGGGGATTTCAGGTGGGCGTATTTTATTTATTCCACCGCAGATTATAGGGTTGTAAAATTGAAAGATTGAAAGATTGTGTGGGTGTGGGCGAGGGTTAACTAACTCTTGCCTGCACCCATTCTTTTTGTTAACCGGTCGTTAACTTCCTATATTCGTGTTCATTATACGCAAATGAGCGAATCCATCAAAGTAGCCGTAGATGCCGTGGTGTTTGGATACGATCCCGACGAAGGGGTGTCTGTCCTTCTCATTACCAGAAAATTTGAACCCTTTAAAAAGTCCTGGGCTCTTCCCGGCGGCTTGGTTAAAAACCAGGAAAGCCTGGAAGACGCTGTCAGGCGAGAACTGAAAGAAGAGTCAGGCGTCGATGTTACCTACCTCGAGCAGCTTTACTCTTTTGGAAACCCGAATCGCGATCCGAGAAATCGCGTGATCTCGATCGCGTACTATGCGCTCGTCAAGCCCAAGGATTACCAACTTTCCGCCCAAACGGATGCCGAAGATGTCGCCTGGTTTAATATCAAGAAGCTGCCCAAGCTCGCCTTCGATCATAAACAAATCGTCGACACCGCCATTAAAAGGCTGCGGGGAAAAATAGCTTATGAACCGGTCGGCTTTGAGCTGCTGGACAAGAAATTCCCATTCTCCGATCTGGAGCGGTTGTATCAGACGCTGCTGGATCAAGACATCGACCGGCGGAACTTCAAAAAGAAGATCATGGCCTACGACTTCCTGGAGGAACTCGACGAGACAATCCAACGGACATCCGGGCGTCCTGCCCGCCTCTACCAGTTCAGCAAGAAGAAGTACTTCGCCCTGAAAGAGACCGGCTACAACTTTGACCTTTTCCTCTAGAAACTGGCCAAAATCACCCAACCTCCGATTTATTGTATTTTTTACGCAAAATAGCTTGCGCGGTATGAACCCGTTCCTTTATATTTGCGTATATATTACACAAATAGGAATATGAAAACGATAGGAGTAATCATCGCCCGATTTCAGTCGCCGTACCTGCACCCAGGCCACCAGGCATTAATCGAGTCTGTGCGGGAAAACCACAACAAGGTAATTATTGTATTGGGTGTCTCTCCGGTGTTGGGGAGTCGCAAGAACCCGCTGGACTTCCACACGCGTGAGCGGATGATTAAGATGGAGTACCCGGATATCGTAGTGCTTCCCCTCGCCGATCACCCTTCCGATAGCACGTGGTCAAAAAACCTCGATATCCTTCTCAGCAATACGTTCCCAGGAGGTTCTTTCAAGTTGTTCGGGAGCCGCGACAGTTTCATTCCGTTTTACACCGGCCGCTTCAACGTGGTTGAACTTCCTGAAACCGGTTCACATAACGCCACGCTCATCCGCGAGCAGATTAGCGATAAGGTTTTGGATTCCAAGGAATTCAGAACCGGAATTATCTATGCCTACTCCAACACCTATTTAAAAGTATGCCCCACCGTTGACATCGCGGTATTCCGAAACAACAAATCTGAAATCCTGCTCGGTAAAAAACCTGCCGATGGCAAATGGAGATTGCTGGGTGGTTTTAGCGACCCGAACGACGAAAGTTACGAGGACGCCGCCCGTCGCGAGCTTTCTGAAGAGGCAGGTCCCATCGAGACGGCCGGTTGGATGTATGAAAAATCGCAGCGGGTAAACGACTGGCGCTACCGGTCTGAAGTGGACAAGATTATCACAACGCTGTTTTCAACAGACTACGTCAATGGAACGCCACAAGGCAACGACGACATCGCCGAGGTAGCCTGGTTCAAGCTACAGGAGCTTCAGGGGATGATGGATCAACAACAGGTCTCCGAAGAACATCGCTCTCTACTTTCTTTCTTGATGAATAAGTACAACCGTTAATCTAACGACTATGAAAACGAACAATCTCTTATTACTCGCCGACGCCTACAAGTACTCCCACTATAAGCTGTATGCTCCGAACACCACGAAGATATATTCTTACCTGGAAAGTCGCGGCGGCATGTTTGACGAAACTGTTTTTTATGGACTCCAGTATTTCTTAAAGGAGTACCTCGAAGGCGTGGCCTTCACGAAAGAAAACATAGATGAGGCCGAGCAGTTGTTGCAAGGTGTCTTTGGTACCTCCGGGATTTTCAAGCGTGAAAACTTCGAGTACATCCTGAACGAACACGGTGGCCGACTCCCCATTCGAATTAAGGCGGTGCCCGAGGGTACGGTCGTTCCCGTGAGCAATGTGTTGATGACCATCGAGAACACCGATCCGAAGTGTTTCTGGCTCACCAACTTTCTGGAGACGCTCCTCATGCAAGTTTGGTATCCTTCAACGGTGGCGACGCTCTCCCACAAAATCAGGAGGACGGTCGAGCATTATTTCGAGCTCACCGCCAGTGACACCAGCAAAAGTGCTATCGACTTTGTTTTAAATGATTTTGGATTTCGCGGTGTCAGCTCCGTGGAAAGTGCCGGCCTCGGAGGCTCAGCACACCTCTTGAATTTTAGGGGCAGCGACACGGTATATGCTTCCGCTTTCGCTAAAAAATATTACAACGCCCAGAAAGTTTATGGGATGTCTGTTCCCGCCACGGAGCATTCTATCATGACGCTGAAAGGAGCCGCCGGTGAACGCGAAATATTTAACCATGTTCTTGATGCATATCCCACAGGAATTCTTTCCTGCGTGAGCGATTCTTACGATATCTTTCACGCGGTTGGAGAATTGTGGGGAAAGGAATTCAAAGAGAAAATTCTGGCGCGGAAAGGAACACTTGTGATCCGTCCTGATTCTGGCGACCCCGTTCAAACTCTTCTAAAGGTATTCGACCTCCTTTTTGAGCGCTTTGGATTTACCGTGAATGACAAAGGTTACAAGGTGCTGCCCCCACAAGTGCGGGTCATCCAGGGTGACGGCATCGACTATGACTCGATCCCTTCGATATATGAAGCATTGGTAGCCAAAAAGATTTCAGCTGAAAACCTGGTGTTAGGAATGGGCGGCGCGTTGCTTCAGAAAGTTAATCGCGACACGCAGAAGTTCGCGCTCAAATGTTCCTATGCAGAAGTGGAAGGTAACGCCGTGAATGTGCAGAAGTCACCTGTGGAAATGAATGCCCATGGAGAAATGGAGAAATCATTCAAAACATCAAAGGCGGGCAGACTAAAGTTGATTCAAACTGACCGTGGACTAAAAACCGTGAGTGAGTCGACTCCTGGCGAAGATCGTTTGGAAACGGTTTTTGAAAATGGAGAAGTAAAAGTGACTTACACTTTCGAAGAAATCAGGGAACGTGTTTCGTTAAGAGAATTGGTCAATGCGTAAGCGGTCCCAGTATACTGTTGGATGGAATTAAGGATTCTCTAACGAAGTTTCTTCGCTTCCACCCCTTCCTTCGTAATCACTACCGGCTTAATGTAGCCTTGATTATCAAAGAAGAGTTTGTCAATGCAAGTCTCTCGAGAGTTTCCGTCCTTTTCAGTGAGCGGTCGACGATGGTAGACGATGTACCAATTGTCTTCACCCGGAACTTTAATTACGGAATGATGCCCGGCACCATTGGCGATCGCGGGGTCTTGCTTCAGGATCTTATCGACTCGCTTGAATGGGCCAAAAGGTGAATCTGCAATAGCATAAGCTACGCTGTAGTCCGGACCAGTCCACCCGCCTTCCGACCACATGAAGTAATACCTTCCATTTCGGACGAACATAATCGGACCTTCAACGTACCCTTCCGGTGTGATCTCCTTGAATGTTGAACCATCAGCGAATTGATCGAACCCGGTAAAGTCTTTCTTGAGCTTTGCAATGTTGCAATGGCGCCAGCCGCCATAGATCAAGTAGTACTGGCCATCCTTATCTTTAAAGACAAATTGATCAATAGGTTGCGCGCCGTTGTGAAAGCTTCCGATTAAAGGCTTTCCGAGATAGTCTTTAAATGGCCCGTCGGGTTTATTGGCAACCGCTACGCCGATGCCGCCAAACTCACGATCGCTTTGAATATCGTTGGCTCCGAAAAACAGAAAGTATTTCCCATCTTTTTCGACAACTGCGGGCGCCCACATCGCGCGCCTCGCCCATTTCACAGCAGTGGTATCCAGAATTCGTTCGTGCTTCGTCCAGTGCACCAGGTCGGGAGAAGAAAAGCAATCAAAAAAGACTTGCTTTTCGTAGGGCGCTGAAAAGGTGGGATACACCCAATATGTTTTCCCAAAGATAGCGGCCTCCGGATCGGCATACCAGCCTGGAAAAATCGGGTTTCCACTTTGTGATTTTTGTGCAGCGAGGTAGCTGCAGTAAAATAGAAGGGCAATCAGCATTGAGCGTTTACTCATGGTCGACGGTGTTGTGCTTGAACTGGATAGATTGTCCAGCGGTTACTTGGCGCGAAGAAGGTAGGAAATTTTCCGGAACTTACCGTTGGAAGATCTTGGCGTCAAGCCCGAAGAAAAAGACAAAGGGAGCAATACACTCGACCGATGGTTGTCGTGATTCCTTAGTTGAGGATATACTTTCCGCAAAAGCGAGAAACCTGGATGATCGTTTTTTACAACGGATGATCTTCAATCCGGGACATTCATCTGTGCTTTGCCCACCAATGTACCAGCGCGATCTATTATTTGCAATGTGTAATTGCCCGGCTTGAGGACAAGCGCTTTTCCCGGCTCAATGACGATGGCGTCGACGGGCACAGCTAATGGATCGTCTTCTTCCCTCAAGATTTCCAGGAGATCACCTGTAAATGAAAGGGCTTCGGATGGAAAATCATAAATTTTATACTCGCCTGAGATAAGCCACGATGGACGTCCCTGTATGATAACAGTTCGAGGAAGGTAAACCTGGACGTCAATTCCCGCGGCATTCAACGGTTCGACCAGCGGCATTCCATCATCGTTTAAGAATACCACGGGATCACTAAAATTGAAATGATTTAAGGCGTGCAAGTAATAGGGATTTAGAACTTCATCTGAGTCCAGCTCTGACATACTTTTTTGATCAATGGTGAGTATCGGGCGTCTCACCAACTGTCGCAGATTGAAACCCATGGGTTCATAACTTGGGCTCGCAAATTCAGAAATGTGACTGTACCCTGCATGAACAAGCACTTTTCCAATCGAATCTTTCATCCACGTTGAATTGAAAATATTCTGGGCCTGCTCTTTGTCTCGAGAAGTGGCGTCGGACAACAGATCATTTTTGGCCTCGTAGGGCACTATGCTATAACCGATTGATAACGCTTCGCGTAATAGGTTGCCAAACACCGGGTCTTTGGTGTAGTATCCGGTATTCATTCGAGGGTAGCCTCTGAGCATCAAGCTATCATCCTGATAGGCTAACGTTTCCAAGGCCAGGTAGCGAAACCCTTTTTCCCAGAGGGGCCTTAGTAGATCCATGGTGAACTTCCTGTTCTGCGAACTGTGGTGTGCCTCGTTTATAAGAACGAAATGATAGCGCTCGCTTTGCTCAATGATATACTTCTTTGCATCGGTCTGCACTTTGCCCCTAAAGGCGTCATTCAAATTTTCACCTTCATTTATAATACTCAGCAGCAATTTTTTCATCGCCTGGGTTTCTTCGGTTTGGTTAGCCGAATCCATGATCAATTGATGCAGCTGTACTTTGGCGGCCTCGATGTCATCCTTTGATAATTTCGTCATTGAATGCTCCGTCCGTCTCGAAACGGCATCTTTCGTGGCATAGTGCAACGCACCCTCATAATCGCCGACAAACGAACACAAATAAGAATTGTATTGAAAATTCGTCGATGAATCCATTTGACAGTACTCGGGAAAAATGCTGCTAAAATTTTCCTGACTTACCCTTGAGATAGGTAAGTGTATCCGGCTCTCTTTGCAACTCACCATGAGAAAGATGAAGGCGAAACTAATTCCACGTAACCGTGTAGGGATCATAGGTACACTTTGAAGGTTTGGAATACGCATCGCCCTGATCTTGAATAAATACCCGGCAATCCGTGCAAATGTACCGATGCTCGCAGTCCTTACAGACACTGATATCATCTTTTTTTACACGCCAAAGGTCCTTGAATTTGTCCTCCAGGATAACGTCAACGACGCTGATATTTCGTACGTTGCCGAAAGGAGATCGCTGCGACGGGCAATTCTTAATATTTCCGTCTGTGTCGACGGAAACCTTTCTATTCAGACAGCTATTGAATTTTAATGCTTCCGTGTGATGTTGAATATTGACAGAAAACAGACTTGCACAGATGTGTCCGCAGTCCTTGTCACTTAACGCAACAATATTTTTATAGCATAGTTGGACTCCCTTAAAATTCTCAATCTTATTTTCAGGGCTATTGAAAAAAACCAGTTGAGAAACTCGTTTGTGGCCAATCACGAGTGATTCCTTTACAAAACGGTCTAGTTCAGCGGTGTAGGGCAGCAGGAATCTAATTTCCTTGATCCTTGTGTTCAAGGTCAAATCAGCCAAAGAACTTACAGTCTCCGAACTGATCGGTTCGAATGATCTGATTTGAATACACTCACAATTTAAATGACTGAGATCTCCAAGCAGTTTTTCGTAGTCTATTGTTGCATACTTCGATTCCGAGATGTCAATGATTGAATTTGTTATTTCGGACGGAGCATCCCATTCGAGGCTCAAATCCGGAAACACGTCGCGTTCATCATCAATCAAACCGAGGTTATTTTGGATCAAAAAATCAAAATACTCATCGAGCGCAGTTTTGTTCTCCTCAGTATAATGGCTGTAGATCTCACCCAAGGTCATTTTCTTCGCGAGCTCGAGGATGTCGAAAAGGTCGTTTGGAATATAGAAATAGGAATGCCTTTGGAGGTCGCTTATTAAACTCCTTGATGCGCCCTTGGTGGGAATACAATTAGCGTAAAGGATGAAAAAATCGTTGTCTCTAAAATTCATGCTTACGGCATTAATGAAATGTGCTTGTAAAACGGTTTGCTAATGGCGATGTCCTGCGCGTTGTAAAATTCGCAAGCGGCTCCACGCCGCGGGTATACGATCCTTTTTGCCGATACCGGAGGCTCACTAAGAAGAAATGACATAATGTTCAGCTTGTGAATTTCTTCCTTCTCGATTTTTTCCAGAATAATATCATTAAACTTCATACGCAGTGTAGTTGATAAGTTTAGTTGCCATTTTCTTCTCCAGGTAGTAATTGCAAGGGTGCGACACCATCCCGAATTGCCCGGAGCAATTTATTTCCAGGAAGACATATCGATTGTCCGTTGTTTTGATGATGTCTATTGACCCGCTCTTAAGCCCAAAGAAGTTCATTACTTTCAAAAGTTTCTCCTCTACTGACTTGGGAAGCTGAAAAGGAACTGTTCGATTGGGATTTTTATGGTTGTATACCCGAAAGTCAACAGCCGTTTGGTCGTCGCTTTGCGAGAAGATGGCCATCGAATAAAAGCTTCCATCAAGAAAGAACGACCGAATTTCGTACTTCTTTTGAATTTGCTCCTGAAACAAGGAAGGTGAAAATACGTCGCTTGAATCTGGAGGAAGTTCATCGACCACTGAGGTATAGCCTAAGTACGTGACATTCTCGTGTTCGACAAATGGTGCATTCGATATGGCTTTTGTGATCAGGCCATGGTGCCTAATGCTGGCGTAAGCGTCTTTCCTTGATGTGATGTAAGTGCTGGGGATTTCAAGTCCAAACTCCTGCGCTTTTATTAAGACAGCCAGTTTGTTAAGTTCCTCCATGTCTACTCTCGAGAACATCTTTTCTTTCGGAACGAAATTCAGAAAAAATGAGACGAGCGCTTTAAATTCTCCCCGCAAGAATTGATTCAACTGAAGTTTAACAGGATCGATGGACTTAGAGTCTTGTCTGAAAAAATTATCATGTCGGTCTTCAAAACCCATCCACCGCCATAACCAAACCACGTTTACTTTCTGTAAATCAATACCATGCAGGTCATATCCTACTCCGTCACCCGTTATGCTCAGGTTGAAGTTCTTGTAGAATTCTGTACCATTAACCCGCTTAAACGGCGCCTTGTAATGGCTAATCCAGTCGATAACCTGGATCGTGGTGTATTCAATACTTTGACTAAAAATAAGTACCATAAAAAATTAAAGATGGCGTCTCCGGCCACGGTAATGGTGTGGAGACGCCAAGCATTGTCTAGAAATCGCGGCAAATATCGTACACCGTTTGATCCATGGTTGTACTGTTATCCTGATAGGTGTAGTGGTAATTGTAGGAAGTGTCCCATGATGATGCTGGAACCATGCCACCCTTTACTTCATCCAATTCGCCTTTAGAAACTTGGAACTTTGCCAAATCTATTTTTTCAAGTTTTTTCATTTTTCTAAGTTTTAAATTTTGTCAACAAGATTAAAAGTCAATACACGAGTCGCTGTGTCTGGTGTCACAAACTTGACCACCGCCTGCTACATTAGTGTCGTACTCTGTGTACGTCGATGAGATCGACATCGCAGGAACCATGCCTCCCTTAATTTGGGACATTTCGCTTTCGGAAATCCCAAATTTTTCGCTGTTTAAGCTTTCTAGTTTTTTCATAGAAATAATTGTTTTAAGTGATGAACAATTATAATCGCGGGTACTGAAAAATATTTTCAGTGTGATCAAAAAAACCAATAAAAGTTAACAGCGGACGCCTGCCTCCTTTCAGATTATTTAATTCGTTAGCATTATCCAGCAAGAAACCGAACTTAAAAGTAACCTCATCTTCGTACCGGTAGCTTTTCCTCGCATTGCAATAGGTTATGGGAGCACCCAGGTCTTTCATTTCGTTGATAATATTGTAAACCTGACGCTCCGAAATTGCCAATCTGCACGACAATTCTCTTGGTGATCCAGTTGCGCATTTTCGGATGAGGTGATCCAGGCGCTCAATTAATTTTATCTTACTGAATAAATCCATACCCTATTCTTGATTTATTAAACCCAAAAAGTCTTGAAAGATTCTTTCTAAAATGGTCTTATCGTCGTTTACGATTTCCGCGATAACCTTGGTGTTCGGCCGAAATGGTATTTTGATGTCATAATTGGTTACGATTTCGGGAGGAAGGTCAATTCGGACTTCATAGAACGATTTACCTTCTCTGTCTTCTTTGGGAATCGATGCGACGGCAGCGATTTTGGCAATTACACTTCCATATTGTTTGTAGGGATAACCGTCAACACGCACGATGACTTTTGAGTTTACCTTCAACTTGCCGATCTCATGACTGGGTGCCAACGCGCGAATGTAGTTTTCGGAAGATCCGTCGATTGGAACGACGCTGGCGACATACTCATTTTCGTCTATCTTCGACTTCCGTGCTATACCAGGTGACAGCAACACTTGCCCGGAAATTTTAGCAGTCACCACATACTTTTCTTTCCAATTCCTGACACTTTGTTTTAATGAACTTGCTGATCCCCTTAGTCTAAGGAGGTTGCCATTGTCTAACTCCGCTTCTCTCCGCAGAAGTTCCTTTATTTCCAATTCAAGACTCGCCTGCCGAATCTTATTTTCGATCTTACTTGTTTCAATGGAGGTGAGCTGCTTTTCTAACGTGATTAAATCCTTGTCAGCCTTTTCCATGTCTTGATCGCTTATCACATTGGCCGACTTCAGGGTTTTATTTCGCGCGTGTTCCTTCTTTGCAAGATCAAATTCTTTGTCATAAAGACTTTGCTGTTTTTCCAGCACCGCATTCAGCTGATTTAAGTTTCGGATTTCACTTTCAAGAATTTCAACCTTTTGCCTGGAATAAGTCTCTTCAATCTCATCCAAAAAACTGAAAAAATTAACGCGGAATGCAACGTAGTCGCTTTGCAGGTCTCCAAGGTGCAAGTCACCGGGAAAAGTCAAGGCTGGATAATCCGTAGGACGTTTGACGCTCTCGAATTCTTCGATAAATGAGTCGATGATCTCAATTTCTTCCGGGTCGCAGGCAGACTTAATCAAAAGTATTTTGTCGCCCGCAACAACATGCGATTTATGCCCTACATATATTGAGTCGATAATTCCGGTAGCATTGGTCTTGTGTTCAATGGGTGGTGTTTCGCTTGTCATAATACCAACGCTGCTGGTTACGTCGGGGTATTTTATCAATGCCGCGAGTGCCAGAAGTAACAGCGTTACGATGCCCACGGCGGATATGCCGCTCCTATACAACCACTTTGGAATAACTTCCGTGTGTGATACTCCTTCGATGTTCATGTTGCTAAACCCCCAACTCTAATTGATTTTGCACCAGGGAAAAATATGCCTTTCTCATTCTAACAAGTTCCTCATGCGTTCCTATTTCAATAATGCGTCCTTTTTCCAGCACGATGATCTGATCTGCATCCTTTACCGTGCTCAGACGATGTGCTACAATAACGGAGGTTTTGCCCCTCAAGAATTCCTTTAAATTCGTCAGGATTGTTTTCTCATTGGTTGCGTCCAGGGAATTGGTCGCCTCATCCAGGAACAAAAATTCAGGATCCTTATAAATTGCCCTGGCGATCAGTATCCGTTGCTTCTGTCCCTGGCTAATATTATTTCCTTTACTTCCAATGGTGGTATTCAACGCTGCAGGAAGGCTCTCAACGAAGTCGCCGATGTTTGCGCTATTGACACTTCTGAGAACCTTAGTGATGTCCACCACATCATCACTCTCACCGATGTTATTTGCAATGGTATCAGAAAAGATGAACCCGTCCTGCATTACCGCGCCACAATTTTTTCTCCAAACCTTTTCATCGATTAGGTTGAGCGGGATATTACCAATTAGAACCTTGCCTTCCGTCGGGCTGTAAAAGTTTAGCATCAATTTGAGCAGCGTTGTTTTTCCGCTACCGCTTGCACCTACTATGGCAGTGGTTTTACCCCTGGGAATAACAAAAGATATCTTCTCCAATATTGTTTCAGAAATGGTTGTGTAACGGAAGGAGACATTGTTGAAGATCAAATCACCGGCTGGCACTTCGGTTATTTTCAGTCCGCCCGGCTGGTCGGAAACCGGGCTTTGATGCACTTCGGATAACCTTTCCATACTGATGAACGCATCCTGGGCGGATCTAATAAAACCGGAAAGTTGTTGAAGTGGCGTGTTCAGCGATCCAATAATGTATTGGACCGACAGCATCATCCCTAAGGTGATATCTCCATCCAGCACGAGCTTGGCAGAAATCGATGTTATGATAATATCCTTCAACTGGTTTATCGCGAGTGACCCACCATCCTGAAATTGTGTCAATGCGAGTAAGTCCGATTGGTTCTTCAATAGCCTGTTCTGGATCACCTCCCACTTCCACCTCCGCTTGGCTTCGCTTCCCTGTAGTTTTACTTCAGGGACACCCTGAATCAGTTCTATCAGCGCGTCTCGGTTATCCGACAACAACGTAAAGTTTTGATAGTCTACTTTTCGCCTTCGCTTTAGGAAAATATATATCCAGGAAAGATAAGCAATGCTGGAAACAACGAAGATTGAAAATATCACCACGGAGTAGATCAATAAGATTGTCGCGAAGACACTGATCGTCACCACCGCTAAGATTAGGGAGAGCAAAGACTCCGTAAGGAATACCTTGATTCGGTTGTGATCGTCTATTCTCTGCAGTAGATCCCCCGTATTCTTTGTATCAAAGAAGCCAATGGGCAACTTGAGCAGCTTCATGATGAAGTCTCCAATAAGAGACGTGTTTATTCTCATCCCAACGTGGAGCAAAATCCAACTTTGGACAAATCGCACGACGGTTTGCCCAATAAAAATGGCCAGTTGACCGAAGAGTACGAGGTAGATGAATTGAATATTTTGCGATCCGATTCCTACATCGACGATGCTTTGCGTGAGAAAGGGAAACATCGCCTGGAAGAGAGTTGCCAGGCATAACCCGATAAGAAGTTGATAAAACAATTTTTTAAAAGGCCTTAGATACGGATGGAGAAAAGCGAATCCTCCCGGTCTCACTTCATCGGAATCTGGTTTCGAGAATTCAGGCGTGGGCTCCAGAATCAATGCATACCCCTTATTGTCCTTATTACAATAACTCTGGTTGAATTCTTCGATTGATATTTTCAATCGCTCCCTTCCCGGATCCGCTATCCATACATATCGTTTCGACACTTTGTAGACGACTACAAAATGATTTTGATTCCAATGAACAATGGCCGGGAGTGGAACTGTATTGAGAGAAGGAATCCTTCCATCGCCAAACAAAGAAATATGAAGCGGCGTGGCTCGAAGGCCGATCGACTCCGACCCTTCTAAAATACCTCTAAGACTTACACCCATCTTGTCAATCTGACACTTCTGTCGAAGCATACTAAGACTGTAAGACTTGCCGTGGTACTTGGCGATCATCAACAGACAAGCCGGCCCGCAATCCATGCTGTCAAATTGCTTGTGAAAAGGAAACTGACTCATTATAAATGGAGTTGTCAACAACAGGAAATTGAGTTGCGATTCAATTTCTCTCTATTAAAAATTTTTTTTTGCAATTAATTAGTTGCTCCTAACAGAAGTTGATCACTCCTAACGGTTCGTAATCGATTGCCGCGTCAATATAATAAATCAAAACAGAAACACAACAGCACCGGAAAAATCCGGTAGCCTTGTTATTTTTTTTCGTGCGCGAGATACTTGCGTGAACAAAGAGATGATCGCTTGATCGATCAACCGCAAATGTTTTTGTTGCCGAACACATTCAAAAATTATTCATGTACTGACGTCGACACTTTGATTTCTGAGTAGTAAACTCTACACTTCGTATATAATGAGTGCTGATGATCACAATCAAACTAACGCTGTTATGTTCGCAGTGGGGTAAGTATACGCGTTGGATTTAATTCGCAAGTGGACGAAGGTGCTGCTCTGCTAATTAACCGGCCTCGCTGATTTTCACTTTTGTTCTGTTGCGTCAATGAAGCAGACCGTTTACGCCACCGCAAAAAAGAGACCTATTTATTGGCAACAGCCGGCCCTCGCCTATCATCTGGGTAACTTTGCATCCGGTGAGTCGTCGCTGTGACAAATTAATGGTGAAGAAATTGCGGCGCAGGGTGCATGCAAAGACGCATCGGTCAAAAAGCTGTGGCAGTACTGATACTGCTCAATCAGGAATGAACTGACTTTTTTCCCTGGCGAACGTGAGCGTCAGCTTGTGCATGGCACGGGTGCAGGCAATGTAAAGCATACTGCGGTCGACTTCAGTCGCGTAGTTTCGAGCGGACGCAAAGGGTACGATCACTTCATCGAACTCCAGGCCTTTCGCCAGGTGCGCCGTGGTGATGATCACACCATGCTTGAACGCTGTGCTCTCCGGTGTCAGGAGATTGACACTGTATTCTTTCAATTCGTCAAACAGAACCTGCGACTGCTCCGGCGTCTTGCAGATAATACCAAGCGATTGCATTCCTGATTCGCGGAATTGTCCAATCAATTCGTGGATCGCTTTTGCCTCTTCCTTGTTGCTCTCAAAACCTTTGACCGCCGGGAGGTCGCCATGTCGTTCCATCGGGATGATTTCCGGGTTGTGAACAATGTGTTGCGCAAAGGTGGTGATCTCCCAGGTAGAGCGATAGCTGCGCAACAACTTCACCGTGTCGCCGCTGGGAAAAATCTGATGAATGGCTTCCGCTGATGATGCGCTGTACGGATTAACACGCTGCCCGATATCTCCGAGAATGGTTTTCCGACATTTGAAGAGCCGCGAGATCACGGCGTATTGCACTGGCGTGTAATCCTGCATCTCATCAATGAGCAAATGCTTTACGTGGTCGAAAGGCTGCGCACCCTCAAGTCTGATCTTGCAATAGATCAACGGAAAGACGTCGGCATACTCCAGTGTGCTCCTGTGGACGAACATTTCCTCTTTCTTCAGCCAGGTATAGAAATTCTTGTACAGACTGAAAAAGTCCGTGAACTTGACCATCTGCGGCACGGCGTCCCAAATCTTCTGCTTTTCGAATCCCTGCAATTTCCCCGGACGATTATCGCGAACGTAATCCGAGATATCCTTTACTACCTGCGGAATGCGTTTCAATAATGGAAGGCGATGATACTTCTTGAATCGTTCGTGAATAAAGGGGTGTGGCACGACTACTTTCCCGATTCTTAATTCCACGGGAACGAAGAAGTTGTTTTCCAAATGGATCAGGTATTGATTAAGCTTCGACAAAAATTCGAAACTGGCCTTGAATTGAATTCTCTCAATAAATTTTGCATCGTGTGTTTCCAGCAGATCAGCTACTTGCTCAAAGAATGTCTGAAAAGTGAATTTGTTTTCGAACACTTCGTTGGCGAGTTCTTCCATGACCATCTCTGGAATCTGTTCCTCTCCCAACTCAGGCAAAACATTGGAGATGTAGTCGGCAAATACCTTGTTGGGCGAAAGGATCATGATGTCCTTCGACCGGATGCTATCGCGGAACCGATAAAGAAGAAACGCGATTCGGTGCAGTGCAATGGATGTTTTGCCAGAACCGGCCACGCCCTGGATGATCATCGTGATCGCTTCTTCATTGCGGATGACGGCATTCTGATCGCGCTGAATGGTGGCGACAATGTTTTTCATTTTGTCGTCAGCCGATTTGCTGAGCTCGCGCTGCAGCAGCTCGTCCTGGATGTTGATCGCGTTTTCGATCATGTACTCCATCCGGCCATCAACAACTTTATATTGGCGTTTCAAATGGATCGCTCCTTCTACTTTTCCGGAAGGCGTCTCGTAGTGCGCAGGGCCCAGTTCGAAATCATAGAACATCGATGAGATCGGCGCTCGCCAGTCGTAAATGAGGTTCGCGCGTTCTGTTTCATCGAAGAAGGTATGGATACCAATGTAAACGGGGAGCTGTTCACCATTGCTTTCAAAGTCGATGCGTCCAAAGTATGGCGATTGCTGAAGTTTCATCAGCCGGCGTCTTCGGATCACAGCGGATTCGCCGGTTGACGCCATCCGGTTCATGGATTGATCTGCAGCAACCATGTCGGCTTCATCAAGGCCGGATTGATGTTCGTAGATGTACTGTTTGTTCTGGCGCAGTTCCTCCGAAAGGTCGCGGACATTCTTGTCGACACGACGGGTGGCGAGCAACAGTTTTTCTTTGATCAGCTCAAGGTATTCGCGTTCGTCTTTCTCGGTGGGATTCTGCATGCACAAATAAAGGGCGCAAAGATAGACCCATTACCCACAGTACGCAAACCTGATTCAAAGTAGAGGGGAAGCTAATTGGAAGTGTCGGTTATTCAATCGTAATAATTGCCCTCTGATACCGCGTTAAAGTTCCATCGGTTGCTTCCAGGATGCAGTGAATAGTTTGTCCCTTTACGGCGTCCTTTGGAACCGTGACTTCGGCCGTGAGGGCTGAAGGATTAACGATCGTGATATCTCCTGGATAACTACCAGCTTTGAACTGCCACCATTTCAATGATACTTTGTCGCCATCAGGATCTGACGCGACACCTTTGAGTTTTACTTTTTGTCCGGGTTTTCCTTTTATGCTCAGCGGTCCTTTGATACTCACTTTTGGTTCATGATTCGCATCCTTGAACTGCGGCGTCACCGACCATTTCATCCGCGCTGCAAAATCAAGCTGCGCTGCAGGCCAGAAATTTGGAAACGGTGGACCTGTTTCCGCTCTTGACGGATCAAAAGATCCCATGCCAACGCCGGGCTCTACTTGGGTTCCGCCCCATCCACCGAAGGAGCCTTTCTCGTACGCCCTCAATCCGTTGTCGAGCATATTCATGAACGTGGGGTTGTCGCCCTCTCCTAACCAGGAACCTTTTTCCTGCACAGGCATCCAAACAATGTATCCCATCTTCTTCAAATCTTCACTGGTGTAGCCTTCTAGTCCGAAGTAGTCGAAGATATCGTCCTTCACCATTTGCTTACCATCACCCCACACTCTATAATATGAGCCAAACGCTCCGCGCGCCGTTACATTTTCAGTCATCCATGCGCTGGTAGTATAGACTATATTCTCCGGCGTCGCTCTCATTTGCGCGCCATAACTGTAGTTCGGACCTCGGCCCATTTGCCGATAGTCGATGTCGGGCCAATTCGGCTTGATGTACCTCGCGTAGGTGTCATCCTGGTCTCCGGAGGGAAGAATAATGACTTTACTCAAAACCTTTGCGCGGATCCTGGACCATTCCGGAGTTTTTTTATATTGATCTTGAATCGACTTGAGTGCCCGAGCGATCGTGCTTTGGCCGCCCCAGGCGGTGATGTAGAGTGGCGATTGATTGTCGTCCAGCATGAGGGACTTGATCAGGTCGGATCCAGGTGTATCCTTCGAATAGTCGCCGTCGAATTCAATGTTGCCGAAACGGATCTTCGATTTCAGTTCAGCCGGTGATGGATAGTTGGCATTGTGGACTTTCAGGTTCGGGTAAACCTTTTCGTAAATTTCTACAATGTCGTCGATGAAACGCTCGCCTTTTGCCCAGCGGTATGATTCGCAGGGACACAGACTTAATCCGAAGCGCGTGTACTCGCGACCGGGGACAGACAACTTTGTTCCTTTCCCATCACCAGTCCAATGGAATTGACTGCTGGCGTAGATGAGCCCTTCTATTTTGTAATCGGTGCTATACAATAGAAAACGAATAAGGGAATTGGCGTCGTCCAACTCAGGATCGGCGGTGATGATAATGCGTGGTTTTGTTTGTGCCAGTAATGTAGTGTCGCCAAAAAAGCTAGACAAGCTCAGCAAGATGATGATACTCCAATTCCGTGCTTCTTGTTTCATGGTACTCGATCAATGAAATGATAAGACGGCCAGGATAACGATCGTAATTCCAAGAAAGAAATTGAGCATGCCATAAGGCCGCAGTTTCATCAACATGGCGGGATTGCCCTGCTTTTGCGCGCGGCTGGCGAGCGTTGAGATTGTTGCCACGAGGATAACAAGAATTCCGACGCAGCAAAGTTTAGCGATCAGCATGGGCATCTCGCTGAGCACTTTCCAATAGGGTGTGATCAGGCCGAACCCCGACAATAGCAACAACCCGAGCCCGGTTTGTCCCATGCGCGCAAGGATCATCGCTTTCGCCATGAACTTGCCACGTTCGGCGGGTTCGAGCTTTGAGGTTGCAAACCCAAGGAAGAGATTGGAGAATCCGGCACCCAAGGCCATGGCCAGGCCGATGAAATGAAGGACGAGCATGAAGTCGCGCATCCTTAAAGATATTATTTTCTGTTGGGATTATACATTGTCAGGGTTTCCAACGAAGATGGCAAGATCGTTTTCCAGTAAAGAATCACGAAAAAATAAACCACGGTTGCAGAGTCGTAGGTGCTGCAAAAGACAGGGAATTTCTTCAACCGCGCATTGTCAATTGCCCACTGTCTACTCCTATTCATACCGCAAGGTATCCGCCGGGTTTGCTCGGGCTGCTTTCGCTGTTTGCGATAAAATCGTAGCCATGCCCAATACTGCCATGATCAGTATGCTCACGCTGATTTCAACAACACCAATCTTTAGTCGATAGTACTGCGCCGAACTGAAATACAATTTCTCGAAGAATATGTAAGTAATGGGAACTGCGATTACAGCGGCAATAATCATCAACTTTGCAAAGTCTTTAGAGAGTAACATGACAATGCTGCCCGACGATGCGCCCATTACCTTGCGAACGCCCACTTCCTTGACCCGATTCTCTACGGTGAACACCACCATGCCCAAAAGCCCGAGGCACGAAATGGTGATGGCCAGTAGTCCAAGAAAGCCGCAGATCTTCACCATCGAAAAGTAGAAGGCGTACGTTTCCTTGATCTCGTCGTCGAAGAATTGAGCTTGAAATTTATGATCGTTGTTGAATACCTTCCAGACTGCTTCCATATTGGATATATCACCGAATACATCCTTTGATGAAATAGTAATGTTGGCGTAGCGGAATTGTGCCGGATCATATTGAAAGAAGAAACTGCGGATCGGCTCGCGAAGGCTCATGTAGTGGAAGTTTTTTACTACACCACCAATGATTACTTCTCTCCCATCGGCCAATATGATAATCTTATCCAATGCGGCAGACGGATTTTCAATTCCAAAATCTTTTATGAATTCTTCATTGGCAATAATATGCCGCTTATTCCAGGAGGGATCGGAGGTAAAGCCTCTTCCGGCAATCAGCTTCAAGTTGAGATTGGACACGTAGTGCTCATCGATGAACGCGTCGAATGCTTCGCTGGAATCAGACTTCGATTCGTCCTTAACCCATTCCCTGCCCATCGCTTCCGTTCCGACAATGTGCGATGACATCGACATCGCCTGAACAGATGAAAGCTTTGAGAATTCGTTACGAAATATCTGTGGTGAAGTACCCTGAAGCTCGACGTCAAGAATATTTTCTTGTTGAAATCCGAAATCATAATTCATGGCGAACCGATACTGGCTTAGCACCACCACGACGCTCATGATGAATCCGAGCGACAATGCGAATTGGAGAACAATCAACGATTTCCGAAGCGTAAGCTTACCTTTCTTCGGCGTTACCTTGGCCTTCACGGCTTCAATGGGATTGAGCCGGGAGAAGTAAAGCGCAGGAACCATTCCAGCCGACAGTCCTACCACCAATGCAAAGGCAACAAATAAGAGCACGATCTGCGGTGTGAGTGAAAGATCTAACGTAGTGGATCCACCTACAATCATGGCGATGAACTCCGGTCGAACCACAACAAAGATGAAATACGACAAAACGAGCCCGAGGAAAGTGATGATAACCGCTTCCATGGTAAACTGAAAAAATATTTGACTTCGTTGTCCGCCCATGGTTTTGCGAATGCCGATTTCCTTCATGCGTTTCAGTGCCCTTGAGATTGAAATATTGGCGTAGTTGAAACACGCGGGCAACAAGATCAATAACGTGAGCACAACGAATACGATCAAGCTGCTCCAGCCCCAATCGGTTCCGGGCTCATTGTACAAATCACGGCCTGGAACAATATCATTCATTGCTTGCAAGGAGAAGCTGGCGGTGTAGTTCTCTTCCTGAGCATAAATTTGACGGGTTGTGCGGTTTAAGAATTCTTCGGCAGCAGTAATGTTCTGGTTTTCCGGAAACAACAGGTATACATAAGAGTTTCGAAATGATTTCCACGGGTTTTCATTTTCGGCGTTTTGCTGCAGGAGCTCCCAGGTTTTGTATGAACTCAGCATCTCAAATTGGAGGTGCGAGTTCTTGGGCGTGTCTTTGAGTACGCCGGTGATTTCAAACAGACCTTGTCCTTCGATTTCCACTACTTTTCCAAGGGGATCGGCGTCGCCAAATAGTTTTTCCGCTGAGCGTTCCGTGATGACCATGGTGTTTGGCTTGTCAAGGACTGTGGCTGCATTTCCCTTAATCAATGGAAAGGTGAAGACGCCCAGGAAGTCGGGATCGACAAAGTATCCATTGAATGGTATTTCCTTTTGCTCGTACAATACATTTCCCCCCAGGTTCGAGTTGATGCGAATGGCTTTTTGATTGCCGGCGTATTCGTCGTTCAGTTTGTCCGCCAACTCCGCCGGTGCTGATGCAAACAGTGGATTGCGTTCGTTGTCAGTTACCTGGGAAATGACGCGATAGATTCTGTCTTTGTTCACATGAAAATTGTCGTAGGTGAACAGGAATGAAAGCATGGCGATGAAAAGCAAGCTGATCGACATCCCGACCGCTAATCCAAATACATTGATTACGGTGAATAATTTGTGCTTCGCCAATCCGCGCGTCGCGATTAAAAAGTAATTCTTGAGCATAGAAAAATTAATAGTGGTCGTTGCGTATTGATGAAAACTGGCCTTTTTCTTTCGGCTCTTGATCGCATAGGAAAACATAAGCGAGAGGATGCGCTGCCAGTATTTGATTTGCGCGCGAAAAGAAGAAGCGTTCTTGAGGTCGATGTAGAAGAGTTCTTCCACATCTCCATGCAGGTCTTCAATGGATGCACGATGGCAGTACCAGAGAAAAAGCCGGTCGGCGAGCTTTGGCGGCCTGATATTTTTGTGCCCGCTCATTTCGACAGCGATAATTGAGTCTTCGATGCTTTCCAAAGGTCATCGCGAAGGGCTTTCATTTCGTGGAGTGCTATCTTGCCCTGTTGTGTCACTTCGTAGTAGCGTTTGCGCCTACCTCCCCTTTCTTGCGTCGGCTCTCCCATCCAGGATTTTAAATATCCCTTCTCCTCGAGTCGGGTGATCGTCGAGTGAAGGGCGCCGATGCTGATGCTTCGGTCGCTCCGCTTTTCGATTTCTTCTTTGATGGTAACACCGTACGCATCGTTAAAAAGCGATGCTATGGTTAAGAGCACAAGCTCTTCGAATTCTCCTAAGTATCCTTTCATAAAGTTCCTGAACGCTTATACTGCAAACATGGGTTATATGTTTCTATTTTTCAGATAAAATGCGGAAATTCTTTTGCCACGAAGACACCAAGCCACAAAGTGCCACTAAAGAAAGGCCGGTCTGAACGTGGAAATAGTTATTCACCACGGGGCAGAATTCAACACCCGGGATTGCTAATGTGGTCTTGCTTCCGTGGTAAAGGGCTGGAATAATGTTTGTGCAGGGTCAGGTGGTCCAACGATCAATAAAATGGAAACTACTCAAACAAAGGAAGCTCCCCTGGCAATCGATCAGCCACTTGAAGCGCTATGGACAAATGACGGGCCCATTGGCAATCCCAAGGTCATCAGTGTCCGGTACATCGTCGTCGATGTGGATGAATGTGTTAAGTTCTATACCGAGTTGCTAGGCTTCGAAGTTGTACTGGCCCCTCCCGCCTCCGGATTTGCCATGCTTTCAAAAGGCAACCTGCGCATCTTGTTAAACGAACCAGGTGCAGGCGGTGCAGGCCAATCAATGCCGGACGGCACGGTACCCACTCCTGGTGGCTGGAGCAGATTTCAGTTGGAAGTCGACGACATCGAATCGGTGATTAAAGATTTAAGAAACAAGAATGCAAGATTCCGCAACGATCTCGTGACTGCAAAAGCTGGCAAACAAATTTTACTGATGGATCCGGCGGGTAACTTAATTGAATTGTTTGAACCTAGTCACGCAAAGGCTTGAAAAAAAACAGGCGCCGAATCTCTTCGACGCCTGTTCACCTAATACATCAAACTTTAAACAACGGGTAGCTTGCTCAGTTTAGCTACTAATTATATCCTGGGTTTTGCGCGAGCGTTCCCAAGCTCTTATTAATCTCTGCGCGTGGTATGGGCAACAACAGCCACTTGTCATCCCACGCCGGACGATCGATCAGCAATCTCGGATCACGGGTCTTTGTGCCATTCAACATTTTCTTGATGGTCACGCCCATGATGTCCGCGGATTCTGTTACGTTGGCAATCTTCCACCGGCGCACATCAAAGAAGCGGTGACCTTCGAAGGCCAATTCGATCCGACGTTCTTGCTGAATTCTGACTAGCAAAGCCGCACCACTTTCAGTAACATCAGGCATGTTCACCCCAGTTCTCTTGCGAACCATGTTCACATATGTTCTTGCCTCGCCGTCGTTGCCGAGCATATGTTGCGCTTCGGCATAGTTCAGTAAAGTCTCCGCATAGCGAAACATAATGTAAGGCGATGTCGAACGTACGGTGCTCCCTTGCAGTGACGGAACTTCTTCCTGCAAAAACTTCTTGGAGTAGTATCCAGATTGTGTTGCGTTTTGTGGGTCGTATGGTCCCTGGTTAGTATCCATACCACCGGTCACCCCGGTTTCGCCCGAAAAGAAAGTCTCCGTTGCTCTGGCTTTCCAGACCGCTCCGTCGAATAAGATGGAAGCATAGAATCGAGGATCGCGGTTCACGTAAGGGTTGTTTGGATCGTAACCCGACGCGCCATCCGTGATGGGCAAACCATTATTCATCTCATAGGCGTCAACGTGATTTTGTGTGGGAGTATCTGAACCCCAGCCACGATCGCCGTTGCGGCCGACCTGGAAGTGCAATTCCATCGGCAACATCGACTGTGCATCGGTTGAAGCGGCAGCAGCCTGCGTAAAGTAACGTGCAAAGATGATCTCGCTATTCTGCGCAATGAATGTAGCTCTGTAATCTCCATTCAGTGTGTAATGTCCACCATCGATCAATGCTTTGGCTGCATCGGAGGCGGCTTGCCACTTGGCCAGGTCATTAGTTGGGTTGTTCAGCGGACTAGCGGCATACAACAGCACCCTGCTTTTCAGCGCGCGGGCGGCGTCGGAAGTTGCAAGTCCCAGCGTATTGGCCGGGCGCGTGTCGGGCAATACGCCAATGACCTCATCCAGTTCATCGATGATGAAATCGACACATTCAGTGTAGGTGTTGCGGGCTTTGCCAAAGTCGTCGTCCAATTCGAATACGTCGGTGATAATAGGAACACCGCCATAGCGCCAGATCAATTGAGCGTACTGGTGCGCGCGAATAAAGCGCATCTCGGCGATCATCTGATTCTTTACCGTTTCCTCAATCGGCGACGTTGCCATCTTCTCCAAGAAAACATTGACGTTGCGAATGGTCGTGAACGCCTGCTTCCAGTTGTTCATGATGTTTGGATTCAGCTCCGTAACGTTATCCGCGGTCAATTCCCCGCGCGTGATGCGTACATAAAAGACAGAACCTTTGATGCTGTGCATTTCATCCGTGCCATGGCCGATCTGCGTATTGCGGTACATGCCTTGGGGAAACGCGGTGGCATACGTGGCGTTCATGAAAAGGCGTACAGTATTTGCGTCCTGCCATACCTCCGTGTCCGCGATCTTGTCGGTTGGTGTGATGTCCAACACATCCTGACAAGCGCTGAAAGAGAGCATGACCAGGAATATGATGATTATTTTTTTCATAGTCATAGCGATTTAAAAAGTTAAGGTAGCGCCGATGTTAATCGTGCGCTGGTTGGGATAGAACCAGTAGTCTGTAGTCTCCGGATCAAAGCCGAGCGCTTTCATACTGTCGTTCAGCAGCGCCAGGTTATTTCCGTTCACATACACGCGCATGTTCCGCATTTTGATCCGCTGGCTAACGCTGGCGGGAAGCGTATAACCCAATTCCACATTCTTCAGACGCAGGAAGCCTGCATCCAAAATCCAATGGGTGTTAGGCGCTGTCGCGTTGTTGGTGGCATTGGACGCATCCGCGCGCGGTTGGTTGCCATCTGGGTTGTCATAACTCCAATGGTCGTCGGCACGCCATTGCAGGAAATTGCCAAGTCCATTTGGATTCATGAGCGGGAAGTAAAAGTTCTTGTCGTTCAGGTTATCGAGCGTCTCATAAAAATTGGAGATGGCCTTTTCCTGTCCCTGGAATAAAATCGACAAGTCAAAGTTCGCATACCTGACAGAAGCGTTGATGGCGTACATCAGTTGCGGCGTCGAGGTCTCATCCAGCCTGAATTGATCATTGATATTGATAAGGCCATCGCCATTCATGTCTTCAAATTTGAGATCGCCGACCTTTGTTCCGGCCATGCGAGGATAGGCATTCAATTCTTCAGTGGTCTTAAATATGCCCAGGGCGCGGTACACCAATTTTGCATTGATGGGATTACCCGCTGCTGCCTGATAGGGTTGGCCGAGTGCCGGCTCCAATCCTTTCAATACTTTATTTTTTGCATAGGAAATGTTACCGCCGATTGAATAGGTGAGTTTGTTGATCGTCTTGGTGTGCGTCAGCGCCAGCTCAAAACCGGCGTTCTTAGCTTGTCCATAGTTTTCATCGGGCAGTGCAGGAAATCCTGCGTAATCAGGCACGACTGCTGTTCGCGGCAGAAGAATATTTGACCGCTCGCTACTGAAGTAGTCAAACTGAGCTGACAATGCGCCACCCCAAAAGGTCACGTCAAATCCGACGTTCGTAGTCTTCGCTTCTTCCCAGGTGATGTCCGGGTTCGGCGGAATTCCTGCTGCGAGTCCGGTTACATCCGAACCGCCTACGACGTAATTATTTCCGAAGCCATAGGCTGCGATGTACTGGAACGTAGCAACATTGTCGTTGCCCATCTCGCCATAGGAAGCACGTAATTTCAGTTCGTCAATGAAGGTCACGTTATCCATGAATGATTCTTCAGACAATCTCCATCCGAGCGAAAGACCAGGGAATGCACCCCAACGTTTGTCTTCCGGGAATTGAGGTGATCCATCGTAGCGGAAGATGAATTGCGCCAAGTACTTACGATCATAGTCGTAGGTCAAACGCGTGAAGTAGTTTCGACGTCCATTCTCAAATGCCGAACCACCATTCGTGAATTTAGTTTTGTCTGCCGGTCCCACGTTGAGTTGTGGCAATACGGCAGAAGGAAAGTCGGTGCGGCCGGCTTGAAAGTAGCTGTTGTCATAGCGCATCTGCTCATAGCCTACCATGGCGCCAACATTGTGTTTCCCGAAACTCTTTTCATAATCAATTTGAAAATTCAAGGTGGTGCTATGCCGCTGTTCCGAGAGCTGATTTAAAGCGGCAAGTTGAGCGCTCGATCCGCTAAGGGTTCGCGTATAGATATAGTCTGGTGAAGTTCCTGTCCTGGTATAAACATAGGTTGGTATGGACCATACTTTCGTTTGATTGTTACCCACATCGTAGTTGGCTGAACCGCGAACGGAAAGGCCTTCTACACCCGGGACATTCAGCAAGAAGTGCAGGCGTGTTTCCAATCCCTGGTAGTCTTCATCATATGTTCCTGAATTAGAGCTGACCCAGTTCACAATGTTTTCACTGTCGCGATTGGGTGTTAAGTAATCTGTGCCCGGCCACGTTTTTGTCCAGTAAGGACGATACAACCACATGTGACTGTACACGCCGCGCGTATCCGGTACCCATGGCAGCAGCAGGCGGCCGGGTGTGGGCGGAGCGGGTGGAACGGCCATTCGCCCTGGATAAACTCTGTCGTCGACGCGACCGGAAATGTCCATTCCGACTTTCAAAAAGCTTGTCACCTTCACGTCGGTGTTCGCGCGGAAGTTGTAGCGCTTCAACTCGGTCGATCCTTGTTCGAAGTGTCCTTTCTGATTGAAGTAGCCCAAGGCGATGTAATAATTCACCGCTTCTGTTCCACCCGAAGTCGAAATGTTGACTTGTTGTTGAGGCGTGAACGTTTTCGTCATCTCGTCATACCAATTCAAAGTTTGATAACCTTCTTCTTTTCCAGCTTTGAATTTTTCCAGTTGGTCATCCGTAAACATTCCTGCGGTGTTCACAGGGTTGCCAGCGTCGAGATAAGGATTGGCTAAGTTTTCATTAAAGACCTGTGCATAAGTATAGGAGTCTGCCATCTTCGGGTTCCGCGTCGGCTGTGAGAATCCACTGTTGTAGGAAAAGTTAAATGTAGGTGCGCCGGTCTTTCCTCTTTTCGTCGTGACCAGGATCACGCCGTTTGCCGCGCGCGCTCCGTAAATGGCGGCTGACGCGTCTTTCAGCACTGAAATGTTTTCAATGTCGTTTGGATTGATGCGTCCAAGGTCAGGGCGTTGTACACCATCAATGATGATGAGTGGATTAGAATCGGTAGGCGTGCCGCGACCCCTGATCAGGATGGTGGGATTTTCCCGTCCGGGTTCACCCGTGCGGCTGTTAACAAATACTCCGGGGATTTGGCCCGTAAGTGAATTGATCACGTTAGGCGTCCGCACCTTCAAAAGGTCTTTGCCTTTTACTTCAGCAACCGCGCCCGTGACGGTGGCCTTGGATTGTGTACCATAGCCAACGACGATCACCTCGGAAAGCTCGGAGATGGCGGTCGGCATTTTCACATCGATCGACGTGCGCTGGCCTACTTCTTCTTCAACATTCTGATACCCGATAAAGGAAAACACCAGCACGGCATTATTCTCCGTCGCAGGGATCGATACGTTATAGGAGCCGTTAGCGCCAGTGGTTGTTCCGATTGACGTACCCTTCAGAATGATGTTTACGCCCGGCATTTCTGTGCCAGCGTCATCGGTTACTTTACCGCTAATGACGCGCTCCTGCGCCAGTGCAGACGAGACCGCAAAAAGGCTCATCATCACCGAGAGGGCGATCAACCGGTCAATGGTTTTCTTTCGTAGTGATTGCTTCATAACATGAATTTTTGGGGTGGTAGAAATGGAGGCTGGCGCCAAACACTGGTAAACCAAGTCGCCTGATATTCCGACTCTGGCAATCGTAGACAGGTGATGCGTTTAAGGTGAAGGGCTCAACCTACTAAGCTGAAGGTCCAATTATTTGCAATCGGTTGCATCCTGTAGTATCCTGAAATAGGATGTGAACAGTGACGAAGAATACGCGTTTTTGTACGTGTATATTTAACATTTATACTGAAGTTGACAGGGACACAGATCAGTTTACCCGGGAATCATTGATCCGCCTATGGCATGTTTTGAGCAATCGGTTGCACAGATAATGCAACGGGTGGATGCAAGGGACTTTGATGACCTCCTACCCGTACTTCGTTACCTTGTGAATGGATTTACAAACCGACTTCTCCCCTTAGATCGTCTTCTTTTTCTTGGGCTGCTTGCCGAGCCCGACCTCGAAATCGTCAGGCGTACCGGTAACTTTCAAATTCATGAAAGCAATCTTCTTATCCTTGTCCATGTATTCGATCTGATCGACCTGGTTGAGGTCTACATCTTCCGGCTTGCCTTTGAACAGCGCACTGAGCCCAGCTTTCGTTACCACTTTCAACGGCACCCGTACATAGTACTCCATGTTCATATCGACTGACTGCTTCCCGGATATCTGAATGTAGCCCAGCGATGAATTGATTTCCATTTCAGGAATGTCAAGCACACCATTGCTAAAGGAGAGCTTGTTCTCGAGCGTATCAAAGCGTATGAGGCGCAGATTCTTGTCTTTGAAATATCCAGCCATCGCCTGCATGGGCGCGAAGTCAACCAGACTGCCATTGTATATCTTCAGGTTCATTTGCGCACGGCTGTTGTCTACAATCGGCACCAGGTCAGGATGCACGCGGACATAGCTCTTGATCTCGCCACTCAATTTCCCTTTGATGTTTTTGTTCACCACAACATCCTGTCCGAAGTGATCAAGCTTCAGCATCATCTTCTCGATGTCAACCTGATCAAATTTGATTCTGCTCCGGAAGTAAATCTTCTCCGGATTGCTGCCATTGAATTTCCCACGCATGGCCACGGCTCCTCCTGCCACTTTCAGCGTCAACGTATCGACGGTGATGGTCTGGTCTTTCTGCATGGTGAGTTTCAGGTTGATGTCCTTTAACCAGAGCCGGTTGTATTTCACCTTGGCGATGTCTACCTGCGCATTGAAATTTGAAAATGGAATAATGAAAACATTGAACGCTTCCGCGTGAACAGACGAATCAGGAATGATGGCCACAAACTTTCCGGTGGAATCTCTTTTCACCTTCCCCTTTTTAGGTGCGAGGTCGTACTGACTCATTTCATCGACATCCAGGAACTTTGATTTGAACGTCAGTGAATTCGAAACTTCCTTATTGTACCGGTCGATACCTTTGAAGTAGTATTTCATGCTGATGTCGAAATCGCTGTTGCCGATCTTCCCGCGCAACGTATCAAAACTCAGAATCTTCGATCCATACTTGATTCCACCACTAATCTCGTGCAGTTTCAGGTTGTGCCGCTTCAGGTCAGCTGAGACATTCGCGACCTTGGCTTTCATGAACCGGAAGTTCGTGTCGTACTTCAAATCGATCTTTGCCCGAAGCCACACATTGCTGAGCTGCTCGCGGCGATAGCCTCGGGGAAGGTAAGCACGCACATCCCTGGAGAAGACATCGCGCAGGGCAAATCGATTCGATTTAAAGTCAAATGCAATTTGTGTTTTGCCTTTTTTGATATGATCGAACCAAAGTCTGTAGTGCGTCACGCGGCCTTTGAAGGCGATATCGGAACTGTCAATCATTCCGGTGAAGTCGCGCAATCTCAACAGCGTGTCGGTGATGATCACCGTTGCACCGAGGTTCTTCACCGTGTGCGCATAGTTCTTGAATGATCCGCGCAGGTTCTTCATCTCGAAAGTACCTCTAGGCAATGGGGATGGATTCAAAAGTTCCTTTACGGTTGTCTCGAAAGCCAGGTTGACGTTGAAGCCATGAACTTCTTCGTTCCATTTCCGCGCCAGCGCCGTGTCGTACGACAGCAGGTTGGCTAGTTTCAATTGCTTGCTCCCCGCTTTCAAGGTTAGCTTAATGGGCTTATCGCGATCGCGCAGGAACCGGCGAACGTCGCTGATGCTGCCGCTCAGCTCTACATCTGAATCGCCGATCTTTAGGAAGGCAGAGTCCACTGTTACCTTTCCGTCGCGCATCTCCGCTTTCAAGTTCATGTCGCGTACGGCGTGCGGGTATCCCGGGATGCGGAACGACAAGTTCTCTACGACGAGCTTACTTTGAATACCTTCCTTCAATTTGTTCAACGATTCTTCCGGCAAAACAATGTCGTGCACTTCTTTAAAATCCATGTCCAGCTTAATCGTGCCGGTCATCTGCTTGAGATCCTGAATTCCCAGGAATTCCCCCAGGAATTTCAACTCAAGGACTGAATTGATCTTCACCACGGCCTGCGGGTTTGTAAAGTCACGCACCACAAAGTGCCCTTTAAAAATTCCCTTCTCTGGTCGGGCACTTACATTGATCACGTGGACTTCCGATGTTTTCAATGAATGATCCTTGCCGTTAGTATAGAATCCCTTGAAGCCCAGTTGATCTACTTTCTTGTTTGCCCCGGTATTCAGGAACCAGGCTTCCTCGCATCCAAACGAAACCTCAATCAATGGAAGGGTATTTTCGGTGACATTGCCTTTCACGATCGCGTCGAACTGCAATCGCCCGTCGTACTGGAACGGTTTGAGATTCGCTTTAAGGTCATCCGGGATGAACGCGGTAAAAAGTTCGAAGTCCTGCTTCTCTCCCTTGATTCGAAAGTTGACATGCGTGGTGTCGGCCAGGCTTGTAAAACCTGTTACATTGAACGCCGCTTCATGAACCTTGAAATTACAGCTTGAGATCTTGAATACTTTTGAATCGAATTTGTAGTCTGCGACCATCTCGAGTTGAATGGCCTTTTCCAGGAACAGTGTGTCCGTAGCAGTGGTCGCATCAAGCTTCATACTTGTCGTTACGGCCAACGTTACCTGTGTGCTATCCATATTTACGGCGGAAGTCAGGTGGTCGATACGCGTGCTGAATTTTCTTCCTGTGCTTTCGTCCAGAAACGAAATGTTCATTTCGCGGATAACGATCTTTTGAAGTTGAATATTAACAGCAGCGGTCGAGTCGGCTTGCGGCTCCTCGACTAAAGTTGAATCCGCTGGCGCAGATTGTAGCTGCAGCAGATTAATGCTACCATCTTTCTGTTGTACAAGGTCCATGTAACCACCCTTGAGGAACAGCTTTTGAATAGTGTAATGCCGTTTCAGTAATTCCGGTACGCTGAAGCCGACATAGAGACGATCAAACTGCGCAATGGGTTTTCCCTTCATGGTTTTGTCGTTGTAGAAGCGCCCGTTATGCAGGGCGACGGAAACGTCGGGGAAGTTCTTGAAAAGGGAGATCGAGCTTTCTTCAATCGCCAGGGCGCCTTTGAATTCTTGATTCAGTTGATCAACCGCCAGATTAACCAGGCGTTGTTGCTGCGTTGACAGGACGATAAAGGCGATACCAGCCAGGGACAGGAATGCAATTACAATAACAATAAGCGGCCTGATGACCCATTTCTTTACGGTAGATTTCATTGGGTCGGCGAATTAAGAATGCTCCGGATCTGCATGGTACGTTAGGATACAAATATCCGGCTTCGGACAGGTAATGTCGAGCAGATATCCATAATATTATTGGCATTTATCGTGCCATGGCCGATGCGACACTTTGGAGTTTATTTCGTTGGAATTCCACGCTTCTAATCTGTCACTTTAATGCCCTCGTAGTCGGGTCCCGGGCCATCAAAAATTAGTATATTTCGGGATTAAGTTATTGCGAGGTTATGTGTATGCGGTTAGCTCTACTGTTGTCATTTATTTCATTCTACGCCATTGGCCAAAGTAATCAGGCTCTCAAATTTGTCCAGAACAAGGGTCAGTGGAACGACGAAATTGATTACCAAGCACTTGTCCCGGGCGGCCGCGTAGGCGTTTCCGCCATTGGTTTTTCAATTGTACTGCTCGATGGTGAGGAAATGGAACGCCGGCATCTGGCGGGCCACCAACACGGAGCCATTAATGAATCCAACGGCCAGACTGAAGATGAGCCGATCAAAGGACATTACTTTAAGATCAATCTCATCGGGTCCAACCCGCAAGCCCAACCCGTAGTCGACACGCCGCTGGATGGGTATTACAATTACTTTATTGGGAACGACCCCTGCCATTGGGCTTCCAATGCTGCTGCCTTCGCTACTATTCTCTATCCGGAAGTTTATAAAGGAATAGATTTCCGCGTATCATCGATAGGTAATGACCTGAAGTATGATTTCATCGTGAAGCCTGGAGCCGATCCATCACAAATCAGACTCGAGTACGTTGGCGTTGACGGCGTCGAAAAAACTGAGGCCGATCTTGAAATCAAAACTTCCATTGGACTAGTAACGGAGCAACAACCCTATTCCTATCAGGGTGAAGGTGTCGACAAGAGAACGGTTGCGAGCGAATATCGCGTTCATCATAACGGCGTTACTTTCTCATTTCCAGAAGGCTATGATGAATGTAGCACGCTGGTCATCGACCCACTGCTGATCTTTTCAACTTACTCGGGTTCTACGGCGGATAACTGGGGAAGCACCGCGACACCGGGTGAACACGGAACACTTTACTCAGCCGGCGTAACCCATCAAAATGCCGGAGGATTTTTCCCGGCGACGACCGGCGCGTTTCAAGTGAATAATCACGGCAGTTTTGACATGGCGGTGATCAAGTATGATTCGGCAGGAACAAAGTTTTTGTACGCCACGCATCTTGGTGGTGGCAACAACGACTCTCCGCAAAGCCTCGTCGTCGATAAGGCTTCGGGTGATCTGTTGGTGTTGGGAATTTCCAGTTCACCCGACTACCCCACCAGCGCTAACGCGTTCGATCCCTCGTTCAACTTTGGTGTACCCATATTTAACCGCGTGCTGGTAACCACTGATCAATGGGACATCGTACTGACACGCCTGACGCCGACTGGCGATCAACTGGTGGGCTCGACCTTTCTCGGCGGATCAGCAAACGACGGTCTGAACCTTCCCAAACAAATGGGCGGACCACTCGTGGTAAACTATGGTGATGAGATGCGCGGCGATGTGATCACTGATGATGCTGGAAATGTTTACATCAGCTCCGTCACAGGATCGAGCGATTTTCCCATCGTCAACGGATTCGATCAATCTTTCAATGGTGGAATGACTGATGGATTACTGGTCAAATTGAATCCAGACTTATCATCCATCGTGTGGTCCAGCTTTGTAGGCGGATCCGGTTTTGACGCAGCGTACTCCATCAAACTTGACAACAGCAAAAACATCGTGCTGGCTGGCGGAACAAACAGCGCAGATTTTCCCGTTACTGCCGGTTCCTTTCAAACCGTCTTTAACGGCGTGGTCGATGGATGGATTGCACGGGTCGCTGCGGACGGTAGCAGTATCATCAATGCCACGTTCACCGGTACATTCTCGTTCGACCAGGTTTATTTTATCGATCTCAACTCAAGTGGCAATATCTTTTGTTATGGACAGACTGCCGGACCCATGCCCGTTACCAATGGCGTTTACAACAACCCAAATAGCGGACAGTTCTTGCAAAAGTTTACACCTGATCTGCGCATCCTTCAATTCTCAACGGTGTTCGGTTCAGGGTCTACCAACGGATTGATCATCCCAAACATCTCTCCCACCGCATTCCTGGTGAATGACTGCGATAACATTTACATGTCGGGTTGGGGTGGTTTTGTGAACTCAGCACCAGAAACAGGATTCTGGCAAAGCAGCACGCATGGCATGCCGATCACGAACGATGCTTATCAAACGACCACGTCCGGATCTGATTTCTATTTCATCGTATTGAATGGCGACGCTTCGAAGCTGGTGTACTCCACTTACCTCGGGGGCAATTCTTCCAAAACCCACGTAGACGGTGGAACGTCGCGCTTCGACAAGTATGGGATTGTTTATCACTCGGTGTGTTCTGGATGCGCTTTCGGAAATTCAACGCTCCATGCAACGTCGGATTTTCCCACGACGCCGGGCGCGAAATCACGACTCAACGCCAGCACCAATTGCAACAACGCCGCGTTCAAATTCGATTTGTCTTCCCTCACTGCGTTGTTCGATACCAACAACATGGCCCGGACGATGCCGGGCTTCAACAACGTCTGCTATCCCGACACCATTGTATTTGAAAACTTCAGCACGGGCGGAAGATTGATTACCTGGGAGTTTGGCGACGGAACCATCATCAATCAGACGAACATGAATGCGAGATGGGTCACCCATCAATACCAACAAACCGGGCACTATGCGGTCAAGATCACCATTACCGACTTGAGCACTTGCGCTCAGTCGGATTCTTACGAGAAGACGATTCATTATTTCAGAAACAACATCACCGTCTGTGATGATGGGGCTATGTGCGATGGCGAAAGTTTTCAGTTGACTGCCAGTGGCGGTGTCGATTATGCGTGGACTGGTGAGAATGGACAGTTCTCTTCCAATGACGCCTCTCCCATTGTCCAACCTGCAAGTGCGGCAACCTACTATGTCACCGTTGTCGATGCGAACGGATGCTCGAAGAAGGACACGGTGAATGTTACGATCACGCCAAATGTGCGTGCAGCTTTTCAAACATACGACGCGCTGTTCACGACGCCGGGGTATAACAATGTTTGTTATCCCGAACAGATCAGATTCAAAAACCAAAGCGTAAACGGCGAAACGTTTACCTGGGATTTTGGCGATGGCACGATTCGCAATCAAACCCGGCAGGATACGGTTTCCATGTTCTACAGATTTCCAGGACAGGGTGTCTACCAGGTACAGTTGAAAGCGATGAATCCAAATACGTGCAACAAGGTTGACTACGCTGTGAAAACGATCCGCTACTATGAGCAGCAGATCTATGTAGGCGACGACGGCGAAATCTGCGAAGACACTCCTTTCCAATTGACCGCGTCGGGTGGTACGCACTACGCCTGGGTGTCAGATGACAACGCGTTCACATCGGGTCAGGCTTCTCCGGTGGTGACACCAGCGCATACGACCAAGTACTATGTCACGGCCACTGATTCTCACGATTGTGTGCGAAAGGATACCGTAGAAGTTGTGGTGTTGAATATCGGTGCGTTGGAATGGGCATATCAGTTCGATCCCAACTGCAGTGATCGACCTTACCTTTACGCCCAAAACTTAACGACGCCTGTCGACGAAGTATCATATCACTTTGACTTTGGAGACGGCACCACAACGACGGACACTGACATTCAGCACGTCTATGAGAAAGACGGCATGTATGTACTTAAGCTTATTGCTGAAAGAAAATTCTGCACCGTGGAAGAGCAGGCGCAACTGCCCGTGTTCAAGCTCGTGATCCCTAATGTAATTACACCGGAAGGTTCACCCGGCTACAACGATACATTTGAAATTGGGTTTGGCCCCGACGCAATCATTCCAAGTGAAATGGGTCTGCCCGTGCAGCTAACCGTGACGAACCGATGGGGCGAAAGAGTTTTTGAGTCGCAAGACTATCAAAACAATTGGAACGGAAAGAACCTCGAAGGCGGCGTATACTACATCAATGTTAAGTTGGGCGATGTGACTACGTGCCGGGGTTGGTTGCACATCATGAAGTAATAATTACTATGGACTATAATTCAAAATCGTTTTAAGGTGATGAAAAAGAGAATTATACTCTTTAGTCTCATCGGTCTTTTCGCTGGCCAGATCAATGCACAACGAAAAGTCGGCGTTACGACTCAAACCATGAGCAGTACTGGGCCGGGGAGTTCTGCCAATTACTATTATGGCGGCAGAAGCGAACCGCCACGTGCGATAGAATTCAATGAGAGAACGGTTGCTCCTTCTACCTTCATTGCAAACATCAACACCTACCTGGGTATTCCGGTTGAATTCTCATTTACGGAAGTAGAATCCAATACAGACAAACTTGGCATGCGACATCGCATGTTGCAGCAGCATTACAAAGGTATTCCCATAGAAGGCATGGTATACCGCGTTCACGAACGCAACGGATTTGTTACGTCGGCGAATGGAAAAGCTGTAAGAGCGATCGGGCATCTTGAAACGCAAACAACCATCAACGAGCGCCACGCCTTTTACCTCGCTACAGAATATCTTCATTCCAAGGACAGCGTTTTCAGACCCGGAAAAAGATTAATTGTATCCAGAGGCTTCACCCTTGCGCCAGAAAGCTTTTCAGTTGCCTATCAATTTGACATTGACGTTTCATTCATTGAGCAATGGCGAGTGTCGATTGATGCGCGTACAGGGCAAATGATTAACAAGGTGAGTCTCGTCAACACTTGCTTCACTGATCCTGTGCAACCTCCGATGCCTTATGGAACTGGAACAGGAAAGTCTAGTTACTATGGAACGCGAACCATCCAGGTTGAGAAATTAGGCGGCGAGTCGTCGCGGATGGTTGGTGAAACCGCGCATGGCGGATCCGTCGGAACGTACGACTTCGCCAATGTCAACATCCTGTCATTACTCTGGTTTTGGGAATGGCACAAAGTATATGACTTCTATTCTTCGACTAACACCTACAACGACCCTTACCACAAAACTGCGGTTTCCGCGCAGTGGGGAATGGAGCAGGCATTCGAATACTACTTCACCGTGCACAATCGGAATAGCTATGATAACCTGGGAAGCCCGCTCAAGTCGTATGTACACGTTGATCGCGATTTGAACAACGCGTTTTGGACGCACAACCTGCTGGCCTTTGGCGACGGGAGCAACAACAATCCACTGGTTGAACTGGATGTCGTTGGGCATGAACTATCGCATGGCGTAACGCAGTATGAAGCAAACTTGCAGTACTATGGAGAAACGGGCGCATTGAATGAATCATTTTCTGACATCCTGGGAAAAGCAATCGAGTTCCACACGTTTGGCGACACCGCGACCTGGCAGTTGGCAAGGCATTATCAACCGGGAGGTCTCCGGGATATGAGCAATCCCAATCTTAAGAATCAGCCCGACACCTATTTCGGTGATCTTTGGTTTTCGGGGCCTGAAGACAACGGCGGTGTGCACTACAACTCCGGCGTACAGAATTTTTGGTTTTACCTGTTGTGCAAAGGCGGCAGCGGCGTGAACGATCAGCAGAAGAGCTACACGGTGAATGCAATCGGCATGGATGCAGCGGTGAAGATCGTCTACAGAAATCTTACAGAGTATCTGAGTTACGAATCGGACTATTTAGATTCCCGCATCGGATCAATGCTGGCTACCGCCGATTTGTACGGCAAGAATTCTGCCGCCTACCAGGAAGTAGACAAAGCATGGGATGCAGTGGGCGTGATCGACGAACCCATCATCACCAGTTTAGAGGTCTACGACATAACCGGCACGACTGCAAAACTCCGCGGCAGTATCGAGCCCCGCGGCGACACGGTAACCTATAAGTTCGAATACGGAACCACACCTGCTTACGGCAGTGCAACCCCGGATTACAACTACACGAACACCATCGCAGGAACATTAACGGGTTTGCAAAGTCAGACGAAGTACTATGTGAGGCTTGTTGTAACCAACGAGCATGGCGCTTCCTATTATGGAAAGGAGTTCACCACGATTTCGCTTGCGCCAATGGTGAAGATAAAGCCGACAATCGATGTCACCGAAACCACAGCCATCGTTCACGGTGAGGTTAATCCCAACAGCCTGGCCACGTCTTTCTACTTTGAGTATGGTACGACAACTGCGCTCGGCTCAGTTACCGCTACTTACCCATTGCCGGATACGACGGAATACTTAAAAGTATCAGCGCCCATTTCGAATCTTCAACCGCGACAAACTTATTACTACCGGCTGAAGGCAACGAATGCATCTGCTTCCGTGATTACTGAATCGATGACATTCTACACCGCGTCAAAACCAGTGATTAGTTCTTATACCCCTGCTTCAGGTCCTATCGGCACGGAGGTCACGATTACAGGACAGAACTTCAACCCCACGGCGGCCAAAGACATTGTAGCATTCGGCGCCACGAAGGCGACCGTTCTTTCAGCGAGTTTAACCGAACTAAAGGTCCAGGTTCCGGCTGGCGCGTCGCTGGGCCCGATCTCAGTGCTCGACGCCGAATCGGGATTGATTGCCGAATCATCAAAGGACTTCGTACCCACCTTTACAGGTGAATTCAGGCGAGGCAGTTTACAAATGCGGGTCGGCGTTAATGATGTTGGCATATATCAGGTGTTCGCTGAAGATATGGATGGCGACCACAGACCAGACATCGTTGCGCGCCACTACCCTGGCTTTTCAGTTTATCAAAATGTAAATCAGGGTGGTGATATCACAGATGCCTCGTTTGTTCGGAACACCACGCAAGCGGAGTTCACCGACATCTTATACCTTGTTGACTTTGATGGTAACGGACTCAAAGATGTTGTTGGACGCATCAACAACGGATTGAAAGTTTATCCGAATTATTCGGTGCCCGGCTACATCTATTTCGGCATACCCATTGACATACCCACCGGATACTTCTGGGATGTCTGCTTCAACGACTTCGACCTTGATGGAAGGATCGACATTGGCCTGACTACTTACGAAGACAATGGTTCCGGAACGCTCTTCAAAGTCTTCCGAAACAAAAATCCAAAGGGAATAATTGCAGGAGAAAATTTTCAGAAGGAATTTTCAATGCTGATTCCTGATTATCAAGGCTACCGTATCTATCCTGGCGACTTGAACAACGATGAAAGGGTTGACTTGGTGCTCACTCCGGACAACAGAACTTTTATTCCTATCCTGAAAAATAACAGTGAACCGGGAACATTCGCTTTCGGGGAAACCCGGATACAAGATCCGACGCAAAGCCTCAGCCCGGTATTTCATGTGCGTGACCTTAATCAGGATGGCTGGAGAGATGTTGCATCGCTTTCACCCTATGCGCTGGAAGCTCTGCGCATCCTGGAGAATCAGGGCAGTAGTCCAAACATTTCGTTGTCAAACCCTTCTGTTATTTTTTCTGACTACTCCAAACAATCCATGGAAACGGGAGATGTTGACGGCGATGGCAAAGTCGATTTACTTGTAGGCATGAGCCGGAGGAAATTCCTTTTCTTCAAAAACACGGCGGTGCCCGGTACACCCATCACCAGCACCTCGTTCGAAAAGTTTGCGGACTATGGAATGGAGTTACCTTCCTACGAAACGGGGTCAGCGTACCCGTATGTTATCGTCAATGATCTCAATGGCGATGGTCGCCCCGAAGTGATCAATGCCAACTCATATTACTACGGTCCCCACGATGGCTACCAAATGGAAATCTGGCAGAACGCCCCGAACAGCGACTGTCTGGATGCATCGCGCATAACCGTTTCCGCTTCATTATACAATGCCACCATTGTCTTGCCGGGTAACACAACGCTCGATCAGTATGAAATTGAATACACATCCGACGGTTGGAGTTACTGGAATCGGCTATGGTCTACCGAATTCTATGTTACTCCGGGTAACAAGTACACAGTGCGTGCGCGAAGCAAATGTTATTTGACATTTGGAGAATACTACTACATCGACTTTATGACCGATTGCGTTGATACACGGGGCATCGCGATCACCAATGTGGGTCCGACCACAGCGATCATTAGTGTATCCAATGTCGATGTTGGTTCTTTCGAGATCGAGTACTCGGTTGCAGGCGAGAATGCATGGATACCTGTTCCACAATACCAAATTGAGCTTTCAGGCCTCCAGCCAGGTACAACATACGATATTCGCTTCAGGGGGCGCTATTGTTACTATCCTGCTGAATTCACGGTTAAACAGTTTACTACGTTGTGTCCGAGTTTGTCAGATATTCTCGTTACTGAATTGACTTACAATAGGGCCACTGTATCAGCGGTCACCAACTATTCTGGTGACGCCATTCTGGAATACAGCACCAACAATGTTACCTGGACTTTGATTGATAAAACCAGGGCATTCGCGCTGGCGACACCCGGCATCGTGTATTATCTGAGAGGAAAGCTGGTCTGCACGAACGGTTATTCCTCCTACATTCAAACCTCGTTCAGAGCACCCTGTCCCGCAGCGTCTGCACTTGATGTCGACACTGTGACACCGTTCGGAGCAACCGTTCACTGGATGGATCAATCAAGCACCGGCAGTTATGCGCTTCGTTATTATATGTTGCCCACAGGATCCATGCGGTACCTGGAAACGAACGCCACTGCTTTCACACTTGAAAACCTGCAACCCGGTGCGCAATACCGGCTCAGTGTAGCGCCAACTTGCATTGGCGAAGAAGAATTTGTGTCCATCGACTTTACCACAGATTGCTACGCACTATTTGACCTTTCGGTTGAAAACGTTTCCTATACGACCGCTGTACTAACCTGGAGCGATGACTACGCAGGCGTATCGTATGCTGTTGATTATTCCATCGCAGGCCAAAATAACTGGCAGACGATGCAGGTAACTGCAACGCAAGCTACGTTACCCGGTCTACGTCCTGGCACGGAATACGAAGTCAGGGTCCATATAAACTGTGTAAGCCAAAATGCGCCTTACATCGGCGTCCGTTTTACAACGGCGTTATACGAAGAGACCACCTACTCGCCGAACCCAACCAGCGATATCATTACGATTTCGCCTTCGAAGAATTTGATCGGTAATCGTTTCATCATTCTTGAAAGTACAGGGCGCATCATGGTAGACGCGGAACTGCAGGAGTATACAATAGACTTTTCACACTTCGCCGCCGGTGTCTACACGCTGAAGATTGACGGCGAGAAACCGGTGAGAATATTGAGACAGTAGTAGATAAAAATTCAGTATGCATTCCCCTATTCTCCAAACTCCTCCCGAATGCGAAATCGTCACCACGCGTGTTTTCAACGCGCCGCGTGAACTTGTATTTGAGGCCTGGACAAACCCTGAACACTTAAAGGTTTGGTGGGGCCCGAAAGGATTTACCAATACCTTCCATGTATTTGACTTTCGCGTAGGCGGGAAATGGGAGTTTACGATGCATGGTCCCGACAAAGGACACTATCCCAACGCTTGCACCTTTGCTGTGATTCAAGAACCGGAACTACTGGTTTGGGATCGCCAATCCAAACCAATCTTCCAGGTCGAAGTCGTCTTTGAAAAGATCTCGGAAAACCAAACCAAGGTTATCTTCAGGCAGAAATTCAAAACGGTTGAAGAATGCAACAAGCTTCGGCCTTATGTTCCGGAAAAGAATGAAGAGAATATGGACCGGCTGGAGAAGGTGTTGGAGAAGATGAAGATTTAAGCTTTTGCGATGATCACCTTTGTATCAAACGCATAAACTTTTCGATCGAGAATCTCGAGTATTTTATAGCCAGTGAGCTTCAGGAAGATTTCGAGTTCATCCGCTGTGAAGGTTCGGAGCTCGGCTTCATCCCTGCCGATCTCTTTGTAACCACCGTTCTCTTCTTTCAAGAACGTAGATTTCCAGATCCAGTTCCAGTTTGAATCGATGTGCTTTTCAAAAATGCTTTCACGTTTGTATTTGACCTGGTCAATTAATACTTCGTGTGAAATGACTTCCTTTTCGTTCACCGAAGGAATGAAACTCTTCGCGTCAATGAAATCAAACATCAGCACGCCGCCGTTCTGCAATACCTTCCTGATGGATTGAAAGGTAGCCATCACATCATTGTTGGTCAGAACATACGAAAGGCTGCGCGCAGTGATGATGACCGCGTCAAAGCTTTCGCTGAGGGTAATGTCACGCATATCCATCTGGAGAAAATGGCGGGACGGCATTTCCTTCCGCGCATATTCCAACATGCGTGTGCTGATATCAATGCCCGTGTAAGTGTACCCATCCCTTAAGAATCGTGAAGCCAGTTGACCGGTGCCGCACCCGACCTCTAATATCCTTTTCGCCTTCTGCTGGTCGAGCAGTGCCTTGTAGTACTGATACTCCTCATCATAGTCGATGAAGGACTGGTACATCTTGTGATAGAGATCGGCGTAGTCGGTGTAAAGTTTGGTCATGGAGAGTTTCCTGGGGCGAAATTACCTTTTGGCCAGGGCCGTGAACTCGACGATCACCTTGCCGGCGTTGAAATTAGAATACAATATCTTGACAAGGTTTCGATTATCCATCTCTAGTGCAATGTCGAATGCTTGCTGGAATTGATCTGAATTATAAGCCAATGCTTCCATCACATTGAGCATGTCTGTGTCCGGCCGCCGCGATTGTATTACCGTGGATATTTCTTTTTCGAATTTCATACTGGAGCCTAAAGATAATCAATTGACAGTTGACAAAAGACAGTTGACAATGGTCCCGTGTAAGTTAGTTGAGTTTGTTGTCAAATGGTCAACTGAATCATCTGCGCCAATCTGCGAGATCTGCGGGAGATGAATTTGAAACTTCTTTCCCGCAGATCTCGCAGATGACCGCAGATCAAATGCACGCAGATCCTGTATTCCTCTGTGGTCCTCTGTGACCTCAGTGCCTCTGTGGTGAAAAATAAGTTTGGAGCAACTTTCTTTTATCACGGAGACCACAGAGCGCCACCGAGAGTCCAAAGCCACACAAAACATTGCCAACTGCTCCCGATAGCTATCGGGATCAACTGTCAACTCCAGACAGCGCTGCCTATTTTCCACAGAAAGGGGCAACCCGCAGACACCCGGTAGTTAATCCGTGGTAATTTGCACACGTTTCTTAACGTAAAATTTTGGCATCAGAATAGTATGTGGTCTGAAAAACCGGTAAGCATGCCTATCAACCTTCAACTAGTCTGGCTGTTCGTTATTAGTGTTCCCGTGGCGTGCGTCGCCTGGACGGTTACGCACGAAGAGGTTTTCCGGGAACCACGTGAGTTCTGTGTAAAGCGAAGTAAGGAGGGTTCTACCCTGCTGACGCGAAAGTTCTTCTACGTGTTTACCTGCGAATACTGCTTCAGTCACTACGTCACGATCTTCTTCATTATCCTCACGGATTACCACCTTCTTCTTCCCGACTGGCGCGGCTACGTCCTGGCATTCTTTGCCGTCGTGTGGATGGCGAACGTTTATATGAGCTTGTTCGGCCGTGTTCGCCTTGAAATCAAAAAAGAAAAGACAGAGATCGAAGTACTCGAGGATAGCAAGTGATCACCGAGTACGTTCACGTGTTACAATTTCTTCAAACCCTTAATCTCTTCCTTTCCCGCTTCAACGATGCTGATAGCATATCCGCCGCCGGATGCCGACAGCTGGGCAAGTTTCGATTTGCTGGTCACTGCGAACCTGGTGATCTGATAAGCTTGCGGATTGGTCTTGTAGTGCGCAGTCGTTCCATCGGCGTAGATCGTCGCGATGTAGGTCTTCCCTGCATCCAGGAAATTAAAAGCGATGTTTGACGTCCTTGGTGTTTCACCATTAACGTTTCCAACAAACCAACTTGACTTACCTTTCGCTTTGCGCGCGACAGTGATGTATTGGCCAGGCTCTGCTTCAAGGTACTTGCTGTTATCCCAATCAACAGCAACGTCTTTGATGAACTGGAATGCGTCGGGGAATCGGTTGTAGTGCTCCGGAATATCCGCAGCCATTTGCAGCGGACTGTACATCGTTACATACAACGCGAGCTGATTCGCCAGGGTGCTGTTGCAATGTGAGTTATTGTTCGGATTGAGTTTGCTGATGTCCATCTCAAAAATTCCAGGCGTGTAATCCATCGGACCACCAATCAATCGCGTGAATGGAAGGATCGTAACGTGATTGGGCTTAGAACCACCGAAAGCCTGGAACTCCGTGCCGCGCGCTGATTCATTGCCGATGAGGTTAGGATAGGTACGCGCAATACCAGTAGGACGCACGGCCTCATGCGCATTGATCATGATTTTGTACTGTGCCGCTTTCTCCAATACATATTGATAGTGATTTACCGTCCACTGATCGTAGTGGTAAAAGCCCTTCGGCAGAATAGGGCCAACATATCCCGTCTTCACGGCATCGTAGTTGTTCTCTTTCATTACCTTGAAGGCAGCGTCGAGGTGTCGCTCGTAATTGCGTGTCGAGCCAGAGGTCTCATGGTGCATGATGATCTTTACGCCCTTTGATTTTGCATAGTCGCGGAGACCGGGAAGGTCAAAGTCAGGATAAGGTGTCACGAAATCAAACACGTAGTCCTTGGATTTTCCAAACCAGTCTTCCCATCCAACATTCCAACCTTCAACCAGGACTGCGTCAAAGCCATGCTGCGCAGCGAAGTCGATGTACTTCTTTACATTTTCCGTTGTCGCACCGTGGGTACCACTGGGCTTAGCCTTCGCGTAATCTGTAACATCCAACTGGATGGAAGGAAAGTCGTTCGTATACGACCAGGAACTTTTACCGGTGATCATCTCCCACCATACGCCGACGTATTTTACCGGCTTGATCCATGACGTGTCGTCGAGTTTGCAAGGATCGTTCAGGTTGTAAGTCATCGCCGACGCGAGGATAGTCCGTGCATCATCGCTCACCATGATGGTGCGCCAAGGTGATTGACACGGCGCTTGCATGTAACCTTTGTCACCTTTAGCATCTGGTGTCAACCATGATTGAAAGACCAAGTTCTTGTCATCCAGGTTGAGGTGCATGCAAGCATAGTTAATGAGTGCTGCCTCGTGCAGGTTAATGTACAATCCATCGGCGGTTTTCATCATCAACGCCGTTTGAACGCCCGTGGGTGAGAATGGTGTTTGTGAAGCATTCGGCTGGATGGCGCTTTTCATCAGTCCGCGAATTTCCGTGAGACGCGAAGTGGTGTAATCGTATTCCTGCGTGTCGTAGTCGCCGGCGATCCAAAATGCGGTGTGATCGCCAGTCATTGCGAACTGCGTACGTTCTTCTTTGATTACAAAATAAACGAGGTTCGGCTGTGCCGGAAATTCGTAACGGAAACCAAGGCCTTCGTCAAACATGCGGAACCGGATGATGAGCTGGCGATTAGTAGTCTGTTGCGTAAGTGTTACAGCAAGCTCATTGTAGCGATTGCGAATGGTTTTTACTTCGCCCCAGACCGGTTCCCAGTTGGTGTCCTGTGAAGAAGTTTTTTTGTCTGTAATAGCGAAGCCATCGAGAAGCGATTTTTCGTCGTCCTTGAGTTCAAGTCCAAGTGCGCTGGGCTTGATCACCACCCGCCCTTTATAGGAAAGCTGATACATCGGCGTTCCGTCCGGGCGAACAGAAAAAGACATGGTGAGTTGTCCATTGGGCGATTTCAGTTCCTGGCTATAGGTGGCAGTAATAAACATCAAGCAAATGATGGGGGCGAGAAGAATGTTCTTCATGGATTTGGGTTGAGTTGACGGCAATATTAGGAAAAAAATATGTCACCGTCCGTCAAGCGAGATACCGGAAAGTAAGGTGCTTGAATACTGAAGAAATCTCAGGCTTGAATAGAACGTGAAATTGAATTTGGTTGAATGGCGGCGCTCGATGTTCGCCTCCAGTATAGTGCTATCGCGGTGACCAGGAGCAGCTCACCAACGATAAACACTCCCCACGGAAAATGTTGTGGAATATAGGTTTGAAGCGCCTTGAGATCATCGCCTATCGATTGCGAATAGGTTTGAAATTCCATGGTCCACGATAGGATCACGATCAGGCAACCCAAAACTATGAGAGACCACTCGACGCGTGAGAAACCGGATTGTCCTTTTATCAGGGCCGCTGCAAAAGCTACCATGGTTAGCGTAATCAAAACAGGAGAGATCACTGGGCCGACCCAAGGAACTGGAATGAGGAAAAGTATATCCCATTCCATGAACGAACTCGGCCAGTCCAACACGAGTTTTAGAAAAACGTAGTAGAAGAAATCCCAGATGGCAAAGGAAAGCAGAAAGAACGCAAGCCTTTCGTTAGCTGCGCGACCTGCCAACATGCCAATTCCAGCGAGCATGACGATCGTAGCAAATTCGCGGAACAATTCAACGACGGCGAGCTGGTTGCTCATAATAGTAAGGGGAAATAAAAAACCGTTGGGGTAATACAATTCGCGCAGATAAACGACGACGGAACCTTCGAGAAAACCCATGGCGATGCTGAAGGAGATCAGCCAAAAAAGGCGCGCCTTCAGGTTAAGGTCTGTACTGGAACTTGTAGTCATATAAAGATGTGCAGAGAGGACCTCCTTCCCGCTGTTGAACTTTCTTACCCCAAAATTAACGATTGACTTTGAACTTCAAAGTACTTTTCAAATATTTGTGCAGCGAATCTTTAATCACCTTCTTATGACACTATTGAGCAATCTATTGGAAAACCCTGTTAACCGGCCATCCCTGACCAAACGCATGCTGATCGGCGGCGCCATCGGCTTAATGTTGATTTCTTTCTTTCTGTTCACAGCAGGTGAACCCAATCCCGAATGGCATAAACTGTGGCGGATCAGACCGCTCATTCTTGTGACGCTGGCCGGCGCTACAGGTGGTGCGATCAATTACCTGCTGATGGAACACCTTCAATTCAACGGTTGGAAGAAATTCCTGGCTGGCGTGTTGAGCGTGATCGTTTTCATCATCGGCCTCTGGATGGGAACCGTTCTGGGATTAGATGGGACGTACTGGGATTGATAAACCTGGTCCAAGCCATACATTCATGTATCCCTTGCGCGTCATCATTCGTTCAACAACGAAATGATGCGCGCCGCCTACCGTTCTGTTTATGGCTTGCCTGAAGTTCTCGGGATAAAGGATGTTGAAATCCCAATTCCTAAAGCCAACGAAATACGGGTCAAAGTCTTTGCCGCGACGGTTAATCGAAGCGATTACCATGCGCTCACCGGCAAGCCTTTGATCATGCGTGTCGCGACAGGATTGATCAACCCCAAACTTTCTATCACCGGCTCTGATTTCGCCGGCCAAGTTGATGCTGTCGGAGAAAATGTAAAACGGTTTAACGTCGGCGACAAGGTGATGGGATTTATCGACATGGGTTCCCAATCTCACGCCGAATACTTAACGATTGCCGAACATCTCGCCACGCCCGCGCCATCAAATGTCAGCTATGAACAGATAGCAGCCTGTCTCGAAGGTGCCTTTTACGCCATCAGTTCGATCGATGGGATTAAATTTCAAGTTGGGCAGAAGGCGTTGGTCATTGGAGGAACGGGCGCGATCGGCTCGGCGTACGTTCAGTTCCTGAAACACTTCGGTGTTGAAGTCACAGCAGTCTGCAGGCAGGCGCACAGCGCCCTCGTTCGATCAACAGGCGCTTCGCGGATAATCGACTACGAAACGGAAGACTTCACAAAGACCAACGAACAATACGACTTTGTCTTTGACGCTGTGGGCAAAAATACTTTTGGTACTTGTAAACCATTACTGAAAAAGAAAGGAATCTTCATGTCGTCAGCACCAAACGTATTCTTGTCGCTGGTCACGCCAGTATTCGGCGGCCGACGCGAGGTATTCACGATTCCAAAGAAACTCATGGAACACCTGGCTCACATCAAGGAGCTCGTGGAACAACGCCAGTTCGTGCCCCTTATCGACCGACATTATCCATTAGAGAAAATTGCCGAAGCCTATACTTATGTTGCTTCAGGCCAGAAGATCGGCAATGTGATCATCAATATACCTACGTAATTTGCACATTGATCAATTGTTCATTGATCATCATAAAATTCCCTTCGGTATAACCTTCCGCGTTTGCATGTTCAATTGTTTTCTGGTCCCGGCTTCATCATCGGGATTAAATTCCAGCGTGGTCTCCCAACTGTTCTCGGGTTTGAATTCTTCTTCCATTCCTTCCAATACACCCTTCGCAATCGCACGAGAATGGATTAAGACAAAACACTCCGTATTAAGATTAGCGCTTCGCGGATCGAGGTTAAAGGTACCGATCACCGTAACCTTTCCATCGATCACCATAGACTTGGCGTGCAGCCCGAAGATGGGTGTGAAGTTCAGTTCTTGCTGCAGTTCGCCCGTCATGATGCGATAGCGCTCCTTGGCATCGGGTTTGAATTCAAAAATCCGGACGCCCGTTGCCAGCAATGTACTCCGGTCGCGCTGGTAGCCGCTGAACGCTTCAAGGTTATCCGTTGACGCCAAACTGTTCGTGAGGATTCGCACGTGTACCCCACGCTTAACAGCATCCTTGAGCAGTTTTTGTCCCAATGCTGTCGTAATCAGATAAGGTGACTGGATATCGATGGAGTGTTTTGCCGCCCGGATCAGGCTGGCCAACGAGTCGGTAGTAATACCGCCCCCACCAAGGTTATCACTTTCATTTTTTCCGGGCCGGTCGGAAACATAGTAAACGCTGTCGATCCAGGTAAGCTTGCCGGACTCATGGAGCTTGCGAAAGGCTCCCGGCAATGATTTGATTCGCTCTCGCACCTGTGGCCAAAAGTTATTCGGGTTGCAAGCGTATTGATGCAAGGCTTCAAATTTGGTCGACACGGTGTCGGCGCGATCTTCATCATCCACGAGCGCGGTTACTGGTACGCTCAATTCATCGTTCCAAAATTCTTCGAATGATTGTTGTATGGTCGGAACGAGCTTTCCCATCAATAACACATCGCGATCACGGAAGTTGTATTCATGATCATAGTCAAAGTACTCGTCGGCGATATTTCGCCCGCCCGTGATCACCATCTTTCCGTCGACAGTGAAGGTCTTATTGTGCATGCGCTGGTTAGCGCTCCGGAAATCCGTCGCGAACTTCTTCACCTTTTGATAAATGTTCTTGCCGAGATTCACGCCAGGGTTGTAAATCTTAATGGAAATATTTTCGTGTGAATCCAGGTTGGCGATTTGGTGCACATCGGCGTCAACCATGATGTCATCGATCAGTATTCGCACCTGGACGCCGCGATCCGCCGCGCGTACCAGGTAGTCGCAGGCAATAAGCCCCACATTGTCGAGGGAGAAAATGAAGTACTGCACATCGATCGTCTTTTCTGCATGCTCGCTCAGCCAGGCGCGGGCCACCATAGAAGTCCCGCCATCCTCCAGTACGACAACGCCGGTTTTGTTTCGAAGTGAATCGGCGACTGGTTCCAGCTCGCGGGTTAGCGAAGAGGAATCTGTTGCGTGAATGAGCGAACAGAAGTCCTCAGTTTGTCCTGGCTGCTGATTCTCACGCGTTGAGCATGCGGTAGCGAAAAGACACGCCATGAACGAGGTGACGAAGATTTTTCTCATAGGTAGTATTGCAAAGATGCACTAATCTTAAATCAAATCCACCGCGCAGAAGCCATTGAAGTTCGGCCTACCCTTGCCACGAGGAGCAATTAGTAGTATTTTCGATGTCAACAATTCTCGTTACGTGTGATGTCATTTAAACAACCTTGTTACCAGTTGCTACCGCTTCTTATACTCCTTACGCTTGCCTGTACTACAGTATTGGGCCAGGCGGATTCAACAGTCGAAAAGCAAAGCAAAAATGAGATTAGAATCAATCTTGGTGTTGGTCACACCCGGCTGATTGACGAAGGGTTTACCGACAGCAGGATGGTGTTCACCAATACAACGGCGCGGTACAGTGTCGGATACCAGCGACAAATAAAAAAGAACACGTTTGATTTTAACCTGGAGGCGTCAGTGGGAAACATCAAGAGCTTAAGTGGAGATCTGCCAGCCAACTATCTTTTCGTCGAGCCTTCCCTGAGCTTTTGGCGTGCCGTGCATGAAGTGGACGCCAGAACATTTTCGATTGGCGTATCCTTGCGTTCATTGAATGTACTAATCGAAAATCAGCCTGTCTTCGATAACTTTTGCATCACCTCGCTTCATGGACTCTACGTTCCCCTTCAGGAGCACATACAACTGAACGAAAAGCACAGCGTGCACGTCACCTGTCTATTGCCGACAGTCGTTTATGTTAACCGCGTGATCTGGAACGGTGGCGCCAGCACGCTTACATTCGACGACCAGGACCACGTCCTCAGAACCCTCGCCAACCGCGGATCATTTACCTACTTCGACTTGTTGGATAACATTCAATTTTCCACAGCCTATGGTTTGAAGATTGGGCATCGAACTTATTTCAACTTGACCTATACGTTCCGCTTCCTCGATACGGATGTTCAGGAGCCGTTTCGCGCGTACTCCAACGACTTGCTCACCGGCCTAACGTTTAAATTCTGAGTATGGTGAAGAAGGTATGGATAGTCGTCCTAAGTTTCTTGCTCTCAAGCTGCGATAACCTTTTTCTCGGTGAACCAGAACTCGCGGTAAGTCTCGAAGAGAATCTGCAGGCACCACCGAACCTCAACGATGGTTGGAAGGTGTCAGACCCCGAAGCACAAAACATTGACGCGGCGGCTATCGCTGACCTCATCACGTTCATTCATGAAAAACCTCAAAACATTCATAGCCTGTTGATCATTCGAAATGGTAAGTTGGTGGCGGAGTCGTACTTCGGTGGCTGGAATCGTCATCGGCTTCATACGCTTAGGTCGGCGTCAAAGAGTTTTGTATCAACGCTCTTTGGCATCGCGCAAGATCAGGGATATGTACAGGATCTGGGGGAGCCCCTGTACGATTACTTTCCTGACTATCCGGATTTAGAGAACGGCGAGAAATCCGAGATTCGACTGAAGCACATACTGACCATGTCGGCTGGTTTTGAATGGGATGAAAAGTCTGACGGGCATGACGACCAGGAAGCATTTGAACGGAGCGATCATCGCCTGCAATACTTGTTTGATAAAAGTATCGCCCACACACCCGGCGAGGTCTTTGTTTACAACAGCGCCTTGCCGGTTGTCCAGGCTTCCATCATTGATCAGGTCGTGGGTCAGGATATACCCGCGCTTGCTCAAGCGAGCCTGTTCGAACCCTTGGGAATAAAGGACTACTATTGGCGGGTCGACAAGAATGATGGACTGATCACGTCCATCGGCCCCTTATTTCTTTGTACCCGGGATATGGCAAAATTGGGACAGTTGTTCTTGGATGACGGCCTGTGGAATGGTAAGCAAGTAGTCTCGCAAGAATGGGTGCAAGAAGCGACGGCGACGCATATTGGCAATGAAGATAATCAGACCGGTTATGGATACAACTGGTGGACTGGGCGGTTCGAGCTGCGCGACGGCCGGATGACCAGGATCTTTTTTGCGCGCGGCAGTGGCGGCCAGTACATTTTCGTAGCGCCAGGTTTTAACGCGGTTGTAGCATTCACGTCCGGCAACTTTCCACCGCTCAATCAGACCGCGCCGGTGGGAATGCTCACCAACGTCATCCTTCCTGCAATGAAATAAAATTCCGTTAGTCCGGAAGATTGTCTGAAAATTTGAAAATTCAACGCAAAGAAACACCTTTGAGTCCTATGAGAATGTGGGCATGCTTACTGGTCCTTTTCTGTAGCTTTTTACTACCGCAGAAGGGGTTGTCGCAGAAGATTCAGAAAAAGTTAAAGTTCAAACGCGTAGAAGCCAACCTGGGCCTTTCGAATTCTAACATCACGGCCATCCTTCAGGACTCACGTGGTTTTTTATGGGTAGGTACGGATGATGGCCTCAACCGGTACGATGGTTACGAATTCAAGATCTACCGGAACATTGAAAACGATACTGCCTCGCTCGTCAAGAATAAAATCCAGTGCATTTTCGAAGATAGTCAAGGGGTACTTTGGGTATCGACCATTAATTCCGGACTGCATTACTACAATCCTACGCTTGACGTCTTCTACCGGGTGCAGGAGTTTTCCAAGCCGCACTCAGTGGTGATGCGAATCATAGAGGACCGCCAACAAAATTTATGGATTGGCGGCGTATTAAATGCGCAGGCCTTCGTAGCCAAGTTCAGTCTGAAAGAACGCCAGTGGAAGACGTATCCGCTTTTTCCAACGACCGATCCGATTTACAGCATGGCCCAGTTTTCTGATGATGAGTTTTGGCTGGGTACCAGGCTGAACGGATTGTACAAATGGAATAGTAAGAGCAACGCATTGGAAAATTTCCAGCACAATCCAAAAAACGCCAATAGCTTGCCGGGCAATTACATAGAGAAAATCCTGAAAGACCCATCCGGCAACATCTGGATTGCTACCCGAAGCGGACTCTGTCAGTACAACCCTGTCACCAATCAGTATAAGAATTTTAAGGCGCGCTTGGATGGGACGGCCCTTCCAACGAATGACATCATGGACATTTGCCTCGATGGCAAGTTTCTCTGGATCGCTACGGAGAATGGCGGGCTGAGCCGAATGGACCTCTCACACCAGACGTTCACGAATTTTTACTACGACAAGAACGATCCAAATTCCATCATCAATAATTCCATTTGGTGTGTTCACCGCGACCGCCAGGGCAGAATATGGATTGGCTCCTATGCAAAAGGACTCTGCGTGTTGGATGTGAATGAGGAAAAATTCGCAGTCCTTGATATTCCCATGAAAAATGACCTGGTGAATGCTGTGCTGAAAGATTCAAAAGGAAGGTTCTGGATTGGTACGGAGGATGGTATACTGCTCTTTGATAAGAACGCGTTGCACCACTTTCGCCACGATCCGCGAAATAAAAATAGCTTGAGCAGTGATGCCATCAATTGCTTATTTGAAGACAGCAAACATCAGATCTGGACCGGCCATTGGAACGGCGGCATCTGCCGGTTCGATGAGGTGAAGAAGAATTTTGTGCGATATGTCGCTGATCCCACACGGCCCGGAAGTCTGCTGAATGCCAATGTATTTTCCATTGCAGAATCTCCGAAGACCGGCGAATTGCTCGTCGGAACTTTTGGCGGCCTTCACATCCTGCACGATCAAAAAGCCGGCATCTTCGAAAATATAAACGACTATCCGCATGAAGGCGATCAACTGCTGCTGACCGTGACACCCGATCACAAAGGAAACATCTGGATTGGATCCTACAGTGGCCTCGGACTATTGAACGAGAGCAACCACACGATAAAGCGTTTCCACATCACGAGCGATACCACGGAAACCAATGACCGCGTCAATTGCATTTACGAAGACAAAAAGAAAAGACTGTGGATTGGATCGTTCGGTGGACTTCATCAAATGATTGACGACAATACTTTTGTTACCTATACGACCAAAGACGGCCTGCCCGTAAACCTCATCCAGGGTATTCTCGAAGATTCGCGTGGAAACTTGTGGCTCGGCACTTCACATGGGCTTACCATGTTCAATCCAGAAACGAAAACATTCAAGACTTACGACGAGAGCGACGGCCTGGTATCGTCAGAATTCAGACGGAAGGCATTCTTCAAATCAGACGACGGTCACCTGTTTGCCGGCGGAAGAGGCTTGAATGCTTTTTATCCCGATAGCATCAACAGCAATCCAAACGTGCCACCGGTTTTTATTACAGACCTTAAAATCTTTAATCAATCCGTTAAACCCAATGGGCCAGACGGAATTCTGACCGATGCGATTTCAGAGACGAAAGAGATTTTTCTCGACTACAAGCATGCTTTTATTTCGCTGCACTATGTCGGTATAAACTATACGGCCAGCTATAAGAATCAATACGCCTATAAATTGGTAGGCTTTGACGCGGACTGGAATTATGTCGGTGACCAACGCTTCGCCACCTTTACTAACATTAATCCAGGTACCTACACTTTTCGGGTGAAGGCAGCCAACAACGATGGACTTTGGAATGAAGTAGGAACCTCGCTCATCATTCACATACTTCCACCCTGGTGGAAAACCCTTTGGTTTCGAACGCTGGCCGTTATACTGATCATCACGTTGTTCACCCTTGCCTACTACCTTCGCGTGGGTAGAATTCAACGACAGAACATCCGGCTGGAAGAACTTGTCGAGCTACGCACCCGCGAATTGGTTCAAAGCCAGGAAGAGACTTCATCGCAGCGTGATCAGCTCGCTGACCAGAATAAGATGTTGGAAGACGCGACGAAAACAATCGAGCGCAAGAACCTGGAAATCCTTCAGCACAACGAAACGCTTGAACTGGAAGTTGAGAAAAGAACCAAGGAGCTCCTGGACCACAACCATCAGCTGGAACAGTTTGCTTTTATTTCGGCGCACAACCTGCGTTCACCGGTAGCGCGAATCCTGGGACTGGGAGAAATTCTAAAACTCGCTGTTGACCCGGAGGAAGAGAAGATGATCCTCGAGAAACTCGTCTACACGACGCAAGAGCTCGATACGGTTGTTAAAGACCTGAACAAGATTCTGGAGATTCGGAAGAACAGCGCCTCGGTGATCAGTGAAATACAACTTTCCCAGGAAATGGCGCTCGTACGCGCGACACTCCAAAAGGAAATTGAAGATACCAACGCCACCATCATTGAAGAATTTTCCACCATCACCGCCATTCAAAGTGTGAAGCCGTACATCGACAGCATCCTGATGAACCTGGTGAGCAACGCCATAAAGTATAGAGACCCGGAGCGCAAACCTGTCATCCGCGTGTCAGCGGAACGATCAGGCGAATTGATTTGTCTTACCGTTCGCGACAATGGCCTGGGCATAAACCTGGCCAAGTACGAGGACAAGCTGTTCAAACTCTATAACCGCTTTCACTCACACGTAGAAGGAAAAGGAATGGGGCTTTACCTGGTGAAGACACAAGTCGCTGCCCTCGGTGGAAAGATTGAAGCGATCGGCAACGAGGACCACGGCATGACTTTCAAGATTTGTATACCCGCAAAGATGGAAGTGGTCGTAGGCGCTTAATGACATTTCAAAAAGAAAGCCTGAGCTACTGCTCAGGCCTTCATCTATTAAAAGCTCAATTTAGGTGTTCTAATCTGTAACGATCAACCGGTACGAGTTCCGCTTCTGTTCACCATTATAGGATTGCAGTAAGTACAAGCCAGCACCAGCCTTGATTTCCATCTTTACGTTACGCTGACCCTTTACTTCCAGCGTGTTTAGCGCACGACCATTCAAATCGATCATTCGGATTTCGGAAATCCCTTCCCCCACTTCGATGTCCATCACGCCTCCTGATACCGGGTTCACAAAGGTCAAATCATTTTCTGCCTTGGGTATTGAAGCCGTCTCCTCGTCTCCGTTGTCACTGGCCAGGCGAGCGGACGCCGAGACATTTCCGAAGCCAATGTATCCGTTGCAATGCATCCATTCACTGTTTGATCCGCCACACCTTCCGTTTTGATAAACACCGGTGTTTGTGCTTTGACTTTCAGCTTGCCGCGTTGATCCGTTTACCTGGATGTAGTCGACCTGAACGTCGCGGTTGCTGGCGTCGTTCGTGAATCGTACGTTAATGCCACCGGTAGTGCTGGTTGTGGCAGTATAGTTTTGCATGCTGGTACTCAGCGTCCAAGTGGCGATGGTGCTGTTGTTCACTTGAAGCTGAACGCTCTCACTGCCGCTGGTGCCGCGAGCCCTCACCACGATGGTACTGTTTCCTCCTCCCGGTGGCGGGTTCGTTCCGGTGCTCACGGTAATATTCGAATTGCCGCTGCTTTGATACCCTTCGGTCGCCATGATCTGATAGGCCCAGCTGCTTCCCAGGTTCCATCCTTTGTTAGCCCATGCCGCCACGTGATTGGCAAATGTTATCGTTCCGCTTGATCGCTTCGAAGTTCTTACGCTCCAGTATTGATAAAAGGTTTGGATGCCATCGATCGATGGCTGTTGAACGCGCTGCGTGCGATAAAGATTATAAGTGCCTCCATCGCTGGTGAATGTTCCTGAGGATTGAGCGCCGGGCGGAGTCCACGCTCCGTAATTTTCTACTACATAGTATTCGATTAATGAATTCCGGGTCCAACCATAAAGCGCCAGGTAACCATTGCTTCCGCCATTAAAACTCCCGGAGAAGTTTACGACGCGGTTGGCTGCTCCGGTGCTCCACCCTTTTCCACCTACAAAATTTCCCACGTTGCTCCAGGATGTACTGTAGTTACCGCCCGATCCCATCGTGATGCAAGCTGAACCCTGACCATCCGTCCACCAGGAATAGTAGTAACCGTTGTTGGTTCCGGTTTGACTTGAGCAAATCGTCTGCGCATCGACGCAAGCAATGGCTGAAAGGAAATAGACAGACAGAAACAAAGGAGGAATTCTCCAAGACTGCTGTCGATGGATTTGAAATAATCGTCTCATACGACCTTTGATTTGGTTGATAATTGGTTTTAAAGACAGACAGTTTGGGTAAGTGAATGTACCCTTCCGTGCAATCGTTTACAAGACATCGCAGTCCTAAAATTCAGGTCCAATACGTTTTTCTGTAGCGGTTGTTATGCAATTGCAACAACAAATGAACAATCGCTTGCATTGAATCTGCGCTGCGCCGCGCGGTGAAGATCAAGTTCGGCGTGCAACATCGCCTTGCCACCCCTATCCACCGATACTTCATCTTGTTCCATCACATTCCACCGAACTGAGCTAAAACTTCAGGGGTGGATCAATCAACAATTTCTTCCCAACGTATTTTGGCCGCTGCTTTTGACTATCAAAATCCCCCGACACTCGGTATATTGTGAGAAGCTTGTAACAGAAAGCCGACGGCGTCGTCTTATTTCATTAACTGAACCCGGACCCCTATGCTGCTCCACTACTTCCGCCTCGCCCTCCGCACATTCGCTAAAAACAGAACGGCCTTTTCGATCAACCTGGTGGGCATGAGCATTGCCCTCGGATGTTGCATTACGGCTTATGTCAACTATCAATACAATGCGCGATTCGATTCGCAGCAAGCAAACCGCGACCACTTGTATCGAATAGGGTTTCACCAGCAAGCTGAGAAAGGCCTTGTCCCCTATGGCGTGGCACCGCTACCGGCAGCCAAGCTTTTGAGAGAACACCTGCAAGATGGAGAGCAGGTGATTCAATACATGAGTAAAGACGCTCAGTTCCGAATCGGTGATGAGGTATTCCAGGAACAGTTTGTCTACACGGAGAATGCGTTTACGGATGTATTCACGATCAAGATGCTCGCGGGGTCGAGGTCGCTGGCAGAAAAAGGCAATATCCTCATCAGCGACAAACTCGCCTTGACCTACTACGGAACAAAGGATGTGGTGGGTAAACCACTCACACAATTGATCAATGGAGAGCCGCGCGAGTTTACCGTGTCCGGAGTTTATGAAGCGTTTTCGGCCAATTCCAGTTTTCGTTTTGACCTCTTTACTTCCTACGATAATTACTTTGCTGATCCCACACAACGATCGTCAATCGAAGATGACTGGTCGCGGTGGAGCACAACTTTTCTCTATTTGAACAACAGCGGCTCCATTGCCGCTATCGAAAAGCAATTGGCCTCCTTCATCGAAACACAAAACAACGCCAGGCCCGATTTGAAAGTGAAGGCCTTCTATGTTGAGCCTTTTATCGGGATGTCCGCGCGCGCAGTGCGCGAAAGAAACCAGGGACATTGGATGAACATGCCCATGCCATTGGCCGCTGTTATCGCTCCGTTTGCGATGGCTGGTTTTCTCTTGCTCGTTGCTTGCTTTAATTTTATGAACAATGCGATTGCCATCGCCGGCAGTCGATTGAAGGAGATCGGGATCCGTAAAGTAGTGGGCAGCAGACGCAAGCAACTCATTCTGCAATTTCTCGCGGAGACATTTGTATTTTGTCTACTGGCGCTGGCACTCGCACTGGTGTGGGCTGAATTCCTGACAGCAGGTTGGAACGGCATGTGGCGCGGATTGGAAATCACCCTTTCCTATCTTGATAATCCGGAACTCCTGACCGCGCTCGGGATATTAATCACGGTGACCGCTTCTATTGCAGGTGGCTACCCCGCCTTTTACATTTCGGGATTCAGGCCGATGGAGATCTTGCGGGGTCACACCACCCTTGGCGGAATTAACTGGTTTACAAAATCACTGTTGGTGTTTCAGTTCAGCATCTCGCTGGCTGCTGTGATCTTCGCGCTGGCGTTCTATTTCAATTCGAGATACCAGCGTGAATATGATCTCGGTTACTCGTGGCGAACGGCGATTCAAGTTCCTTTGAGTTCAGCGTCGCAGTACGAAGCGCTTAAACATGAAGTGGAAGGTAATCCTTTGATCCATTCTATTGGGGGAACAGAGCACCACATCTACACGAACGCGTACAAGGCTGCAGCGCGCAATGAAAAACACAAGGATAAAGAAATCGATGTGCTCAATGTTGGCGATGGATATTTCGAAACAGTAAATGTCCGCGTACTCCAGGGGCGTGGATTTCAAAAGGATCAGGCGTCCGATATGAGGGAGTCCATCATCGTGAACGAAGAATTTGTTCGCGTGTTCGAACTGGGTGATCAGCCACTCGGACAAAGAATTACGCTGAATGATACGGTTCAGGTTTACATCATTGGCGTGGTGAAGGATGTTTACCTGCGCGCGCTGTTTCAACCGCTGTCACCGTTGGCTTTCCGCTATGTTCCGGAAACCGAGTATAAATACTTTGTCGCTTCCACGGATGCCGGGACGCTGGTAAAAGCAAACGATCAAATCAAGAAGGCATGGAATAAGGTATTTCCAAACCTGCTCTATCCGGGACAATTGATGGAGTACCGCATGGTGATGGCGCTGGAGCATTTCGACAGCGTGGTCATGCTCTATACTTTCCTCGGGCTCGTCGCCATCGTGATGTCCATTTCGGGATTGTATTCCTTAATGTCGCTGAACTTACAACGCCGCACGAAGGAACTCGGCATTCGTAAACTGCTGGGCGCGTCTATGCCGCACTTAACGTTTCAGGCGTCGAGGCTTTTCCTGGTGATCATGCTTGTTTCTTGTGGCGTAGGTTCTGTCCTGGGATCATTAATGGTCAACGCACTCATGGACAGTGTATGGGAATACTATGTAGCGATCAATACACAAGTGCTGACGCTCGCCATCAGCATTCTTCTGACAATTGCTTTGTGTACCATTGCATTCAAGATACGAAGAGTGACCAAAGCGAATCCGGTGGAGTCGCTTCGATATGAATAGGCAGCAAGGGCCTGACCTAATGGATGAATACTTTTCTTCGGATGGAGGTTCCGTTGACACCGATGATGTGTATACCAGACTGATGTTGTAAAAGCCTGCCTTTGTATTTACCGTCATCGAACCTTTCCAAGGAAATTGCGACAGGTCTTCCCAACATATCCACCAGGAAAATGTTATCCGGATTAAGGCGGGCATTTCTGATTTCAACAACAAAGGTATTGTCGCGAACCGGGTTCGGATAGAATGCGAATGATTGATCCATCTCATCCGATGTTCCGAGGGGTTCTTCCAAAACAATCAATGTTTGACAATTACTTGCTGGGAAGAAACTAGCGTTACCAGCCTGGGTCGCTGTGATTACGGTAGTACCCACGGAAATTGGAGTCACCGTAGTTCCATTCACAGTCGCGACATCCGGGTTGCTGCTGGTATAAGTCACCGGAAGACCGGAGGAAGCCGTGGCGGACAACTCGAAAGCGGGATCTGACACAAACTTGTCTTCCAGTTCAAACGTGATGAATTGCTCTTTGGACGAAACCAGCAGCAGCGTGTTCTGCAAAGGTCGGCCGCCATTCTTTCCGTTAAGGTCAACCTTCTTGATGTATTGATTGGTGTTTGGATTAAACTCGTAGATGACACCTAGCTTGTAATTTCCACCCTGCGCGCCGATACCATAAAGCTTTCCGTTCGGTGATAACGTGAGGCCGCTCCTGAAATCGACACCATTCGTATAGCCTCCGGTACCGTCGTATCGTGCAGTCGCTTGCGCAGTGGCAGGGTTAAATTCAAAAATGGTTGCGGCAGCGCCACCGGAATTTGCAGCGCCATACATCAATCCGTTTGGGGCCTTCACCAATGAGCCCATCGGGTATGCGCCGTTGCCGTCATAGAAGTCAACCAGCTTTTCAAATTCATCGCTCTCCGGATCAAAACTAAAAAGCGTGCCTTTGTCCGAAGCTCCGCCACGATTGGCAAGCCCGTATAACTTACCGTCGTGCAATAACAGCGTGCCGGCAGGTTCATTTCCTTTTAGTGGTCCATCGAAGTCAACTTTTTTGGTCAACACATTTGTTGATGGGTCGTATTCAAATATTGCGCCTTTGTCGTTGCCGTAACCAAACCCGGTAACACCGTACATCCTTCCGTCGGGCAACAGCGTCAAATCACCAACGGGTCTGCCCGTCTCGTTTGTGAAATCCACCTTCTTTGTATAGGCGCCGGATTCGGGATCGAATTCAAAGATGACGCCATTTCCTGCCGCGCCCCCGAAGCGCGTCATGCCCATGAGCTTACCACTGCAAACCCGGACAAAGCCGGCAACGGGATTAGTACCTTCCAATTGAAAATCGTACTTCTTTGAAAGTACATGCGTGTTGATATCGTATTCGATAATAGTGCCGCCATTATACAGTCCTCCCATGTACGTAACAGCATAGAGCTTGCCGTTCTGACCTTGCATGAGCGGCCCCAGCGGCCAATTGCCATCGATGGCAGCTCCAAAATTCACATCGATCCTAAAATCCTTCGTGACTGGCGAGATAGAAAAAAGAACACCTCCGGAGGGCAGTCCCTTTCCGCCTATTCGTGTCACCCCGTAAAGTCGTCCATCCTGAGCTTTCATCAAGGTTGTCCGGGAATCCCATGCATCAGAGGTGAAGTCATGTATCGATACTGCGGAATTGGAAGCGATCGTATATTCGAATATTGTACCGCTGCCATTATCGCTTTGCTCGTTCACGCCATACAACTTCCCGGTGGGCCCTTCCATCAGACTGCCGTACGGAAGCTTGCCCAACGCACCACCATCAAAATTGACTTTCGTTGTGACTTGAGATGTTGCGGGGTTAAATAAAAACAAGGTACCCTTGTCGCTCGTGCCGCCGGTAAGCGTTAGTCCAAAGAGTTGTCCCGTGGAAGCGCTCACGAGTCTTCCTAACGGCGACGCCCCGTCAGGACCTGAGAAGTCAAGAACTTTCGTCACTGTATTGGCCGTTGCATCGTATTTATAAATTGTGCCTTTGTCGTACGTGCCACCGCCATAGGCCAAGCCAAAGAGGTCACCTGATGCTGACTGTGTTAATCCACATTGCGGCATCCCGCCAACAGTGGAATTGAAATCATACTTCTTACTGAAGGCGCCAGTTGAGGGATCAAACGTAAAGAGAACACCCAAATCCGCACTTCCGCCGCCAAATGTAACGCCGCATAACTTGCCGTTAGAAAGAACGATCATACCCGGAACAGGCAGCGCGCCTTCTGTGATGTTAAAATCGTGAACGTTTGCCACTACTCCCGTTGCAGGGTCAAATTCGAAGATCACGCCCCTGTCATTTGCTCCACCATAGAGCGTCACACCATAGAGTTTATTATTGTTGGCTTTTACCAGTGCCCCGTTGGGTGAGTTTCCCGTGCCGGCGCCGTCAAAGTGATGCTTGACGGTGTACTGCTTGGTGCCCGGATCAAATTCATACAGCACGCCCTTCAGATAGGAGCCGCCACCGTATACGGTTCCATAAATTTTTCCATTGGCGAGTTGAATAACATCATTATTAACGGGCGACGAACCAGGGATTGCCGGCAAGCTTGCTTCAAGCCTTACATCAGACCCGTCCTTATCCAGGCTGATGATGGCACCCACTCCGTTGTCTCCGCCCTCGGCCATCAGACCCCAGAGACGGTCTTGCGCGCGCGTGGCTTGAACCATCGTGACCAAAAGAACAAGAATCGAGAAGGACCTTCTTAGGGTGGAAACAGAATGATACATAACGTCAGGTTTAACGGCCCAATATATTAACTAGTCCACAATATTAAAATCAAAGTACGAATCAGGAAAAAATTAAAATCGGTACCTCAATCTGTAAAACATTACCTTTATAGTTGCATGAAAAGACCGTTGACCGTTACACTCATCAACGCCTTGTATATCGTGGCGGGCATCACCGGCATCGCCTATCATGCTACCGACTGGACCTCCGGCGAAATTCGATCTGACGACGTCCTCGCATTCGCTATCCGACTGCTCGCCATCGTCGGCGGTGTCTTTGCCTTGCGCGGAGCGAATTGGGCACGATGGTTACTCCTCGCCTGGATTGTCTACCATGTGTTTCTGAGTTTTCACCACGATACGGCCGAGACCATTATGCATGTTGTGATCACGGTGGTGACGGTTCTTTGCCTGTTCAATAAGCGAGCACGGGAGTTCTTTACAATTAACAATTAGCAATTAACAATTAGCTATTAACAATTAACAATTAACAATTAACAGCTAACACCCAATCGCTAATCGCTAATCGCCAATCGCTAATCGCAAATGGCCTACTTGATAAAGTTGACGATTCCAGTTGACAATGTTTCAGGGTATGTTATCGAACTGAGGCATGATTTTTTTCCGCAGATCTAGCAGATCAGCGCAGATTGATTTGTGACAATCAGCAACGAAATCGATTACCTTCCACTGGAACATTGTCAACTGCCTCCCGATAGCTCTCGGGATGTCAACTGTCAACTACTTCACTGCCGTTTCAACGTACGAATAGCAACATTCCTAAACCGATGCGCCGCCCCCGGTCTCCACGCGCCGGGCATGTTAAATCCACCCGGTATTGGTTGATAGAGCGCGCTCCAGTGCGATTGTAATCCAATCATTCCTTCCGTTGCTCCCGCGACGAAATCATTTTTTGGTTGTGTTACCTCCCATTGCATCACGCCATTCACCCACAAGGTGATCGTTGGGATTTCGCCAACCATTCGTATGCGAAATGAATTCCAGTCGTCCGGCTTCCAAACTTCCTTCAGCTTGTCTGCCGTTGCCGACTGACTGATTTGCATCGCTTCGCCGAACAACGACCCTGTGCCACCCGGCATCGCCAGTTCGATTTGGTAAGCCTGACCACTTTCTGTCGAGCGAAGAAAAATGCCGCCGTTGCAAAACGAATCAATCTTTACTTCTACGTACAATTCAAAATCACCGTACTTTTCGTCGGTCAGTAGCACGCCGCCTTGCCCGTAGGGATTCTGCTTCAGCGTAATCGCGCCGTCTTCAACATAGAAATTGCCAGTCGTACCCTGGTGTGATGTTCCGCTCCTGTGCCAACCTTTCAAATCCTTGCCGGTGAACGCTGACTTGAATCCGTCAGGAACTTGCCCGTGGGCACACGATAACGCACACAAGAAAAATATTAGGTAGGATTGAATCAGTCGAGTCATCGTTAATGTTGTTCTCCTTCCATTAATACACGAAATCCAACATCCCATCCATTCCCTGGTCCGGCGGCGTGTGTCATGTAGGTAGCATTCTTGACATCGCCAACGAATGATGCACCCTTTAAAACATGCTGCTTGCCTTTCACCGGCGGAATTGGATCAGCAAATATTTTTTCATTGTAGTAGTCAGCCACCCATTCCCACACATTTCCAAGCATATCGTAGAGCCCCCAGGCATTCGGCTGTTTTGAACCTACCTTCGCTGTGGACTTCTTGTTGAGATTGGCCATCCGGTCAATTTCACTCCATGGCAAATCTCCAACGGCGTCAGCACGCGCAGCGTACTCCCATTCAAATTCGGTAGGCAACCGGTAGCGATTAGTTTTCTCCAGTTTGTTCAGCCGGCTTACGAATTTTTGCGCGTCCTGCCAACTAACATTCTCAACCGGAAGGGCATCGGCATCCTGTTCATTTTGAAAGGTTGAGGGATTGTTACCCATTACTTTCTTCCATTGCCCTTGCGTCACTTCAAATTTTCCGAGGTAAAAACCTTTGGATAGCTCAACCTTGAATCCGGGGCGAGAATCCTGAAGCGCCATTTGTTTTGCCAACGCGAATTCTGATTCGTCGTAGCTTCGCCCATCACCCATCCACATCACCGAAGTGTGTATTTTATTCTTGACGGTATCGTCTGGTATTGGATAAGGTGGTTGAAATTCTCCGAGTTGAAAGCTTCCAGCAGGGATGAAGATAAATTCCATTCCAATGGAATTGGTTTTCGTTGGTTGTGCCAACACAACGCATGGGATTGCGAAAAACAATATCATCGGCATCCACTTCGTCATGGCTTCCTGCGATCAAGGTTTATCCTTCATAACAATTTCAGCCAGCGGGAATAAGGCATCACGATGGCCGGACATCCTGGCTTTGAAAACAAAATACAAATCATGCTCGCCTTTTGTTTCTTGAACCGTTGTTTCTGAAGGGATCGTGTATGAATTCTTATCGGCTCCCGGCGCGAAAAACTTTTCCGGATTCAACGGTGGATAACGTTTTGTTCTTTGCTGTTGATCTGCCGTGGGATTGGGAAGTCCGTCAAACAGTCCACGATACCTGGTGTTGAATTGTTCGGGTTCAAGCATCGCCTCACCGATCAGGCGACCATCGGGTTTATCTAATCTCACTTCAATCTTTCCACCAGCATAGATATCATACAAGTGCCAGTTTGCTCTGAACTCCATCGTTCGAATATTCGTGAGGTCAACATTTTTGTAAGCGATGTAAGCGTCTGGGTTGGCGGTGAGAAAAATGTATTCATCCAGTTGATCGCGAATTGCACCACCCGCGATGATGTCAGCATTCAACGGATTCAAGTTCGGGCTTTTCAAAATCAAAACAGTGTCCGTTGTCTGCGATGGAATCGATCCAGAGCCATGATCCGTGTAGGCCGCCCGGAAAATGTAGGTTCCCTTTCCATTGTCATCGGGTGGTACTTTTAAATTTAACCTTCCTTTCGCTGGCAAGGATGCAACGCTCGGCTGATTTAAGTTCAGAATGTATTCGGCAATCGTCCGTGCGTCGTTCACGCTCATCGACGGGTGAGCAGGCATGTTGTTGTCGGTTCCCCAAATGCCAGTGCTTCCATGAATAATACGATTTGCCAGTGCATCCTTCGCTCCTGTTGTGCGTTTGTACTTTTCCGCAACCTGCTTGAATGCCGGCCCGACCGCTTTCACATCCAGTGTATGACAAGTGCGACAATCGCTGGCCCGCATCATACTTTGCGCAACGATATAGCGGCTCGCGGCATCCAGGTCGGCATGGCCCAGTTGAATCGGCGCAAAGTCAAAACCTTCTGAGGCGTAATCCATGCTGATGGCAAGTGCCTTCGCGTCAATTCCATTTCCCAATGTGCCATCTTCCAGGTCTTCAACACTAACCTCGTAGTCAAAAATACTTCCGGGAAAAAAGAAGCTTTGATTACCGTTGTACTTTAGCTGCACCACCGGTGGTTCATTTCCCACTATAAGCCGAAGTGTCGCCGTGGATGATTCTCCTTGTGGATCAGTTACGGTTAACATGGCGGTGTATTCGCCAGCCCGGTTTAGGGTGACGGTTGTTTGGTCTGCAATCTCATGAATTACATTTTGGCCTCCTTCAATTCTCCATTGGTAGTGGAGCTTATCGCCATCATAATCAACCGTGCCATGCGACATTAACCGTGTGGTTAGAGGTGCGGCACCTCCGGTCTTCGATGCTGACGCACGTACAACAGGCTTGCGATTGCCGGCATTGAATTCCACACGAACCAACCGCGACTCTGTTGCTGATCGAACTGTATTGCTTCCGTACTCGAGAACATAAAGATCTCCGCTCGGTCCAAACTTGACATCCAACGGTTGTACCGGGCGGTAGTTTGGTGCAAAGTGTTCCATGGATTTATAGTTGCCGTTAGAATCGAGTGTGACGGCCATGATCCAGAAACGCGAGTAATCGGCCATTAACCATTTGCCTTCGTAGTACATCGGGAACGGTCGAACAGGATTTATGAAATCGTCGCGATGGTAAACGGGGCCACCTATCGCGCAACGCGAACTGGATCCAACCAGCGGGAATTTTTCAGATACAGCATAGGGATAGTAAATGAATGCTGGTTGCGCCGGCGGTAGCTCGCGAAGGCCAGTGTTGTTAGGAGAAGTGTTTACCGGTTTAGATGGATCTTGCTTCTCTCCTACTTTGTTGTTGATGAAATCGTATTTCGGAATGGCCTGGTTGTCGGCGATGAAGTAAGGCCAACCAAAAAAGCCCGGACCTTTTGCCTGGTTCTGTTCGTCGTAACCGCGTGGTCCTGTTTCAGAGTCTGCATCCTGATCGGGACCAATCTCTCCCCAATAGATCCACCCTGTTTTGCTGTCGACGGAAACGCGCCAGACATTTCGATGGCCCATAGTGTAGATCTCCGGGCGCGTCGTGGGCCGACCTTCTGAAAACTGAGTACCCTTTGGAATCGTATAGCTGCCATCCGCTTCCGGATGAATACGAAGGATTTTCCCGCGAAGATCATTGGTGTTTGATGCGCCGCGCTGATCATCGAGGTAACTGAAACCGGGTCGTTCATCGGTCTGGGCGGTCAGGCGATTGCCCGTGTTGTTCCCGACGGTGAGGTATAAGTTGCCGTCTTTGTCCCATGCCATGCCGCCACCCGTGTGATTTGTATTTTCGCGATCAACAGGAATCTTTAGTAATACTTTTTCAGAACCATCCACCAGGGTATCTCCCTTTAATTGATATCGTGCTAGTTTGAATATCCGTTCTTCCAGTGGCGCATACTGAACGTAGATCCAGTGGGTATTCTTAAAATCCGGATCAAGAGCAAGTCCAATGAGTCCCTGCTCGTAATCCGTGTACACGGAAAAATTCGTAATGGACTTGATTTCGCCCGTTGATGGATCAAACCTTTTCAAAGCTCCTTTTCGCTCAATGATATAAACGGAATTGTCCTCGGCGACCTGAAACATCATCGGCTCATCCAGGTCTCCCTCTTTCGTGAGTACTACTGGCGTGAAGCGATTGTCTTCGGGTTTGACAGGCGTTTCAGTAATTTGTTTTTCGTCGGGGGTACAGGAAATTAATAGTATCCCCGCTAGCCAGGAAGTGGCTGCAATCTTGATCAATCCAGAACAGGTCATCTCCAATTCTCCCCTTTAAAGACTCCATCAATTACACCATTTTTCCTTAAAAGGAAAAACTCATTTCGAAGGCCGTCAAAGGAAAGGAATGAATAAAGTTAAAAATGTATCGCCCTGGCCGGAACAGTTTTGTTACCTTCAGCGTTGACAGGTTTGTTCACCATTCAAAACCCTATCCATATGAAAAAATTGTTAAGTCTTGTTCTCGCGTTAGTTTCGATTCACGCCTTTAGCCAAGGGCAATTCCAGAAAGAGACTGCTGGTTCAATCTCATTCATTTCCGGCCACGTGATGCAACTGGCGCAGGCCATTCCTCCCGACAAGTACGCATGGACTCCGCAGGAAGGCGTTCGGTCAGTCGCACAAGTGTGTGCACACATTATTTCAGCGAACTACTACTTTGCTTCAAAGCTCGGCGCTAAAATTCCTGACGGTGTCAACATGGAGACATTGGAAAAGGACCTGAAGACAAAGGACGCGATTGCTGCGGAACTGAAGCGTTCTTACGAAGTTATGATTACCGCCATAAAGAATACGCCCGATGCATCACTGGCAACAAAAGTGGAGTTTCCGTTCCCCGGTCAGTTCACCAGCATGAGCGCAATCCTTATTTCGCTTGGCCATTCAAATGAGCATTTAGGTCAGCTCATTGCCTATGCGAGAATGAACGGCATCAAGCCACCGTGGAGCGAGGGGAACTAGTTCACAGTTCACAGTTCACGGTTAACGGTTAACGGTTCACAGTTCACGGATAAAAGTTGACAGTTGACATCCCGATAGCTATCGGGAGGCAGTAGGCAATGCTTCGGAGTAAGTTACCGGCGGCCGTTGTCAACTGCCCATTGTCAATTGTTTGTGCGATTTCCGAATTCAAATTCATTTACACGGAACCAACTGTGAACCGTGAACTGTGAACCGTGAACTATTTAAACTTCGCCATCCACTCAATAAAATATTTCATATTCGGTGCGTCGGTATGTCCGCCGTCGTGTTGGCGCCATGCGAGATGGCCTTCTAATAATGAAATGTTAACACCGGGCATTTTTTCTTTTTGATAGTCTGCGGAAACGCCGAGGTCTTTTGCTCCCAGGAGTTTATACACCGGGCCTGCAGCCACGGCAGCCATGTAGCTTCCCTGATGATCAAGCCATTTTGCGTCGCCTTGCTCTGGTATTCCATAGCTGATGAAGACAGGCTTGGGTGCACACATGGCGATGAGTTCGTGTGAGTCGACGGGAAGTTTGTCGGCGTGCATTTCGCCCAACTTTCCAGCGCTCGAACCGTACTTCAGGTAGTTGCCGGCCATCCAGTGATACCCGCCACCGCCTGTTAAGCTTTCCACAGCCTCGCCGAAATTACGACGATGTAAAGTTGTTCCGCCTTTGCCGGATGAACCGATCAATCCAAAAGCAAAACGCGATTCAAATGCAAGTGTCACTAACGCTGCTTTTCCATAACGCGATACGCCTTCGATTCCAACTTGTTTAGCGTTAACCGTTGAATCTGTTTCCAGATAATCCAACGCCCGCGCGGCTCCCCACGCCCATGCACGCAATGATCCCCAATCATCTGGCTTACGCGGCTGACCTTTGTTCACGAGTCCGATGATGCCGCGTGTGAGTCCCGCGCCGTTGTCAGCTTGAATGGATGACGGATCAAGGTAAACATATCCCCATCCAGCCGCGATCAATTGTTGTGTTGAAGGCGGATCGCCTGCTGTTGGTGTCGGTGGTAATGGAAAGCCATAAGGTCCGATACCTGCCGGTCGCACCAGTGGTTGATAGGCTGGATAGCGATCGAGGATTTCCTTGATGGCCGGGTCCTTAGCCAGTAATTCGCGCACCGCGTTGTTAAGCTTCACGAAGTCCTGATAGTTTGGTTGAATGGGTGCCGGTAACGCACTTGGACCAAACATGATGAGTATAGGCACCGGCCCTTTTGCATCCGCTGGCGTCACCAAGGTCATTGAAATGTTTACATCAATGAGCGGATATTCTGTGTTGTCTACCTTCCCCAGGAGTTGCCGTGCATTCACCGGAATCCTCCCGACAAATTCGCGCTCCGAAAGAACGACCTTCCATGTAACAGCGGGAATTTTTTTCGGGAGACGACCATAGACTTCGCGCTCCATGTCTTCCACAATCTCCGGCCTGCGCTGTTTGTGCCACTGATCGGCAGTTGTAACCGCTTTTCCATTTTTCAAAGTAAGGACTGCAGGCAAGATGGGATATGGGTTTGCGACTGACTCGTCGTAGTTCGCATGGTTCGGCGCCGATTCATTCCCACTTGGCCCGGGACGCAGCGCTGTGATTCCGAGTTGGGCCATCATATTTTTGTGATCCTGATCGGTTGTAAAATTTACCGGCGCCGGATATTTCCCCTGAATGAGCTGAGCATCCTGTGCTCGGACAGCAATGGCGTACAGCAAAAAGACAAGTGTCAAGTTCCTCATAGTCGATCGTTGAAAGACATAATTAGCCAAACCAGACTGAACGATCAAGGGGAAGTTTTATCACTAAGTAGATAGTGTTTGTAATTAACAATTAGCAATTGATAAATCGCTAGTCACCAATCAAATGAGAAGTTGGCAGTTGGCAATATTTTGCTATAAGTGATCTAATTCGGGCATCGGCGTTAGAAGCATTTTTGGCCCGCAGATCTCGCAGATGGACGCAGATTTTTTTTTGGAACAAGTGATTCTTGAATTGACAGTTAACAAAATCGGTTTCGATGTTGCTTGTACTGATCTGCGCTAATCTGCGTGACAATGCATTTAGATTTTTCTCCTGCAAATCTCGCATACGGCGACAGGCAAAACCCAACGGGCAACGAAATCTCTTACATACACTGGCCCGTTGCCTACTGCCTTTTGCCAATTGTCAACTGGGTTGATTGGTGACAAATGGTTAGCGATTTGTTAATTGTTAATTGCTAATTGTTAATTGAATGGTCAACAATACAGCGCCAACAACCGCTGCTCCTCTCCCTTCGCTCTCTTCGCGATCCATTTTAGTAAGGGAAATATCCAGGTAAGTAGTCCGGGGGCGTTCATGTCGCTCATGGTCACTACCAATGCAGTGTGCGTGAGTTTTTTCGGGATCGAGTTCTTATCGGTTAATCCATCGGCGGCCAATCCATAAATGATCCGCAAGGAGTTTTCAAAACCCTCATGGCCGGGTTCAATGAGGATTTTAAACTTGATGGGCTTGTTGCCGGGATTGAAAAAGGAATGCAGTTGCATCGGCTTTACTGTAAAGCGCTCTCCGGGCTTTAGTATTTTGACTTCGTTCTTGCCGAGTCTTAAGCCCACTTCATCATCGATGGCTGTAAACGTTTCGGAGTAAGTCTTGTGATAATGCAATGGATTGCCACCACCAGGCATCAACGTGATTTCGATTTCAGTAATTTTTGTTTTGGAATTCCGTGCCGTCTGAAGGAAGGTGGCGACGTCTTTGATGACAGGATTAACAATGGTTTGTTTCATGGTTGCTACGTTTTAAGAAATCAAACGCATGCAACCGAGATTCGCCGTTCACCTATGTTAACTAATGAAAAGTCACGACGCGATGCGAAGTGTGGGTCGCTCCATAATATTTTTCCTGATGCGGCTTAGTGACTGTGGCTTGATCCCCAGGTAAGACGCGATGTGGCGCTGTGATACACGTTGTAAAATGTGCGGATGTACATCGAGCATTTTGAGATAGCGATCCTCTGCCTCCTGATCGATTCGCTCCACGGTTTCGGTGACTAACTGATTGTAGCGGTCTTCCATGGAAAGCATCATCAACTTCGCGAAAGGCTTACAATGATCGAACAAATAAAGGTAATGCGCTTTGTCGAGGCAGCCCACGATGGTTTCTTCCATGGCCTGCAGCGAATGCTGCGCCGGCTCATGATAAAAGATACTCCGAAGGTCGCCAAAGCAGCTGTCCTCAAATTGAAATCCGGTTGTGATCTCTTTTTTACTCAAAGGCTGGGTGTAAAAATACCGGAGACTACCCTGCAGTACATATCCGCCATACGATGGCTTGCCGCCTTGCCTGTACAGTAACGCACCTTTAGCAAGTTTCACAGGATAGGAACGAGCGGCGATCATGTCGAATTCTTCTTTGCTGAAAGGCACGATCTGGTTAAAGTGATGCCAAATGCGCTGATGGAGCAGTTCTTCGAAATTGTTCATGGGACGTTGTGTGGGTCGGATTCTGAACAGAAACGGATTTACCACAACAGTTGTTTCGCATGGAAGATGTAGGCGGAACCCACATGCCTGGGTTACGTAACCAGATATTGGAGGGTGGCGGTTTCCTCCTTGGAAAGTCCCTTTACTTTACGTGCCCGCCTCGCCCGGTTCCATTTTGTTCGGAAACTTCCGCCCATCCAATCATTGAGTATTACAGGATGAATGTAACTGGAACGGCAGACGGCGGGTGTATTGCCCAGATCGGAGGCTACAGTCTTGATTACTTCGTTCGAAACCCGCTTTCGACCATACAAACTATCAGGGTCCAACTGTTCCGAAAGGCGGTGCGCCGTTTTCCACGTGGCTGCCCATGTGCGAAAGTCCTTAGCCGTTACTTTTCCAAACTTCGAGATGGTTTCATCCAGGTATTCATTGATGTGATTGGCCTTCACATCAAAGTCATTTCCATTCTTGTCTTCGTAGCGAAACAGGTCGCGGTTTTTAGTCTGCTTGCCGACTTCACCGGATGCCTGAATAAGTTTGACCAGATCATCTTCCCAAATTCTTCTTTTCCAAAACTTGCCAGACTTCCCCATGAACTCAAAAATTGCGTCTACCTCCCCTTCGGCTTCCGCGGACCGATCGATGAGCATATGACCTTTCTTCAGCGTTGTTAAGCCATACGATTTATTTTCTTTCGCGTATTCATCATTGCCTACGCGAAAATGGTACAGGTCGATGAGCTTGATGATCAGCGCAACAACCTTTTCTTTCGGCATACCTTCTTGCCTGAGATCGCGGTCAACCCGTTTGCGGATGGCGGGCAGAATTTTCGCGAACGGCGTCATGCCATCAAACTTTTCAGCGGCTCTCGCCTTTGTCCAGTTTTCGTGATAGCGGTATTGAAGACGACCCTTGGCATCTTTGCCCGTAGCCTGTAAGTGCGCTTTGGGATTGGTTGAAATCCAAACTTCCTCCCAGGCCGGTGGTAACACGAGCTTGTTGCAACGGTCTCTGACTTTAGGATCGCTGATTAGCCTGCCCGTGGTATCGAAGTAATCCCAGGCGACCGCTTTGCCAGATCTCTTTCGCTTACGCGAAATGCCCTTTTTTCTCATGTTACTAAATTAGTTTTTTCGTCCAGAAATCAAGGACGGACCGGGAAAAACAATCTACACTTTCATCCAATTTGTCGGAATTTTTAGCGTTACAATCGATGTCAGTCCGGCATATGTCTAATCCGTTTGGAGGAAACGAAATGAACATGCATTTTTGCAACAAAATTGAATCGAGAGTATGAAGAGGTTTCTGCTTTTAGTGCTGGTCATGATCGCAGGTTACGCACAAGCCACACCCGTGGATGAAGCACCTTATGACGTCATGTTCTGGAAGGGTGAGTTAAGGTTGAAGCCGGAGCAGATTCATCAGCTTCAAGGTATTAATCACGATCTGTACACCGCCCTGTACGAATTGAAAGGATCCTCCCGCGAAGAGCTTGCCGCTGTGTTGTCACACTGGAAAACAGCCATGATCGATGTGCTGACGCCGCGCCAGAAACGCAAGTGGGATAAAATCATCAGCCACTACGGCCAGGTTTGAGTAAGGCTTCCCTTCAACAAGCATTCAGCAAGTTCCCCTGCTACTGTTCTACTAACAGACTGTCGAAATCCTGAGACAGCAACGGATCGCTGGGTCTTTTTGCAAAATCACCAAACGCTTCGCCGTCGCGCTTTAGCAAAACGAAAGCCGGCGCCTTGTTGACACCAAACGATTCGGCCAGCTGACTTTTAGAGCCAATTCTGTAGTTGATGATCCCATCGATGTAAAATCCATACTTTTGAACCATCTGCTCCCATCGTGTTTTATCGTCATCCAAAGAAATATAGACGAACGTGATCTTGTTTCTATACTTCCGGTTCAACTGTTTGGCCAGTTCAAGATCGACCAGGTAGGGTCTAAAATTCTCAGACCAGAATACCAGGTATAAGATTCTGTTTCCCTTGCTGTCGTCACGAAGCCATCGAAATTTTTCTTCGGCTTGTACGCCGCCGTTATGAACATTCAACTCGTATTGTTTATACCGAAGGAATTGTTTGCTCAGCGAAGCGCCACCGCCCAGGTCGCGAATGATGTCATCTTCTAATGGCGTTGTTTTCAGAATCGTGTTTGAAATCCAGAACGCCGAATCGTATGGAATGTTCAACAATTCTTCCTTCGTCGGGAGACTGCCTGTAAATTTTCCCTTCGGCTCCTTTTTTATCTCCACCGACATGAGTTCAATATGGAAGCTATGCGAACTGCTGTCCGACGCCATGTTTTCTCCTTCGATGATAAAGTGGTATGGATAGTAACGCCCGCCATAATTCCGGTAGTAAACGGAGGTCTCGACAGAATTCTTTCCAAACGTTTTGACTTCCTCCGTCTTCACGAACGCGTATGTGTCCGTAGTGATAAACAATGTACCCTTCGCCTGCGCTCGCACGCGATACTCACCCGACGTCATCAGCACAGAATCTTTTTTGTATACGTAACCAATCTCGTACACTTCCTGGCCATCATACGAGGTGATACCATTCAATTTGAAAATGTAATTGTCGACGTCGACTTTTAGCGAACTTACGTTGTTATAAAAATTCAAATGATCACTCACCCCTTCCATCTGGAAGCCCACCAGGTCAGTCTCCAGGATACTTCCCACCGCGATGGGCTCATGGCCCTGGGCCATCACCGTATTGTCCCGACTTCTTCTAAGTTGCGTGATGCGAATTTCGTCCTTTTCTCCCGCCACCTGTTGTGTTGTGCGGTATCCCTGAGGTTTCCAAACATCAACGGAAGCTTCAATCAGTCTTCCGTATACGTCATCATCTTTGCAGTAGTGGCGGTAGAAGAATGTCTGCATGAAAGCTGAACCGCTGAAGTTGACTTTAGTATTGGTGAATGCTTTTCTAATAATACGCTTGGCTTCGAGGGGCTTGTCAGAAATGATGACAGCATCCAACTGCGTGACCATGGGCTTTAACCGGATCACGGCTAAAGACTCGGATGAGCTCACATGCTTCGATTGATAACCGATGCACGTAACGATCAATTCGGCCGGTTCCGATATCATCAGAGAGAACTGCCCGTTGAGATTTGAACTGGTGCCTTTGGAAGTGCCTGCGATACCGATGGAAGCAAAAGGTATAGGTTTTCCGGTCTCGTCGTCAACTATAGTGCCCTCTACAACCTGACAAAACGTTGTTGAACTGATCGTTAGAAAAAAAAAGAGCCACCGGATCATCTGAGTTCGTCTTAATAACTGCAACAGCAAATTTAATGCCCTTGCAATATGATGTAGAAATTGAAATATAGGAATATTGAAAGCTTGAAAAATTGAAATATTGGAAGATTCAATGTTTCAATTTTTCAACGTTTCAATCTTTCAATTCTTTCGTAAATTAAGTTCAAAGCCCATCGCCATGAAAACCTACCCCGCTCAACTGCTTTTTGTCCTGGTTCTTTTCATTCTTATAACCTCCAGCGCATATTGTCAATTGACCATGGAAGTCGCGAGCGACAGCGCTGTGCGCAAATACCACATTGGCTCCTACAGCTACCACGAGCAGTTCAAGGGACACAAGGGCTATGGTGCGCCACTTATCCTCACAGCGGATGGCGGTGGCGCAGCCTTCGGTGATGGCGATGAAGGTTCTATGATTGTCAAGCTCGATAAGAGTGGAAAAGTACAATGGAAGAAGACCATTCAGCCTAAGGGTGATGAAATGGAATCGCAGAGCATCGTGCAGGATAAAAATGGGAATTACTACGTCTTCATCCTGGTTTATGATCAGACCAAATATCGCGGAGGATGCGAGCGGGTTGTAATGCTGAGCAAGACTGGCGCGCCTTTGTGGGATAAATTCATCGGTTCTTGTCAGCTGATCAATAATCCGATCGTGTCATACATCCGGGCATTGAACGATGGGCGGATCTACCTTCGCGGTCACATTGTAAAAGAGAAACCTGCGGAAGGTAAAGATCCCACCTACCGTTTCTGGGAAGGATGGTTAACAACCAAGGGCGCCTTAGTACAACAATCCGGCGATATCATTGATTGGAAGAACCAGGATTGGAAGAAAAGGTTTTCGCCAGAGTGATTGGAATTGCGTATATTCGGATTGGGTAAACTATCAATTATGGGTACGCCGGCCGACTTAATGTTGACTTTATTCCTCACGGTGATCATTACGACGCTCATCATCCGTGGCGCTAACTGGATCAAGGAGAACCGCGAAAAGTATCCAGAGCTCTATAAGCAAAGAGGGCTCATCGGTGCCATTATTTACCTGCTGCTGAATAGTACGCCTTAACGTAGTTCTATTCCCAACGGAACAGACGCACAGCGATCACATACACGATCACCAGCCAAATACCCATTCCCAAGAAATCACCAGCGAGGTCTGCCATGCCGGCGCCTTCATTTGAAATTTTCCGAAGACTGTGACTCACGTAGGTCAATGGGAAATAATCGGTGACGCTTTTCAGCCAGCCGGGAAACCCATCACGCGAAAAAAAGATCCCCGACAACAACAACATGGGAAGTTGAATGAGGTTAGCAATGGGTGCCGCTTGTGTTTCGTCTTTCGCCCACCCGGCGATGGAAAAACCAATCCCGAGGAAAATCAGAATTCCTATAATACAAACAAATGCCAGAAGCAGGTAGCTTCCGTTCATCTGAAAGTCAAAGAAGTACGTACCGAAAGCGACCAATACGAAAACGCTGGCGAGCGTTACCATCAGCCTGACTGTAGCTTGCGCGAAGACAAAGTATACCGGATGCACAGGAGTTGCCTGAAGTCTTCGTAACGCGCCGCTTGCTTTCATCGCCACAAAGCTGAAGGCTACACCAAAAATTCCCAGCTGCATGATGGTCATCGACAAAATGCCCGGCAGCATGAAATCAAAGAAGCCAAGATTTTTTATTGTTACACCTTCGCTGTTCACTTCCAACACAGCGGGTGAATGCGTAAGCTGACGATCAAGCCTGGATACAATGTCCACGATCGCCATGTTCGCGACACGACCGTTCTGCGGTTTGCCGGCGTTGTAGCGCGTTTGAATGACACTGTTGGCCAGCTTGTTGTTTTCCATCAAGCCAAAATTCTCCGGGACGATCACTTGCAGGTCGATGTCGCCCTTGCCCAGCGCGCTTGTGGCTTCTTCCTCCGTTTCTTCCTGGATGTTAAACGCATTGATCTCCTTGAGCTTCCCGACAAACTGAACGGCGATCTCGCGCGTGGCATGATTCGTCAGTCCAATCTTGATGGATGAGTTGCCACCGCCCTTCGAGAGAAATCCGAAAATCGATAACAAGGAAATGGGGATCAGCAACGAGAAAACGAGCGCGCCTTTGTTGCGATAATACATTTTAAACGAGGCCTTTGTCAGCGCCAGGAAAGAGCGGGTATTCTGGTTCATGTTAGTCGCGGAGGGTTTTGCCGGTGAGGTCGATAAAGACATCATCTAATGTTGCAGGCGGAACTTCTACGTGTGGTTTGAATCCGCGCGCCAGCAGTTGCCTGATCAACTGCTCTGGCGTGTCGAGGGCAACAATTCTTCCATCATCCATAATGGCCACGCGATCGCAGAGGAACTTCGCTTCCTCCATATAGTGCGTTGTCAGAATAATGGTGGTGCCCCTGCTTTTTATTTGCGCGATCAGGTCCCAAAGATTTCTGCGCGCCTGTGGATCTAATCCAGTAGTCGGCTCATCCAGGAAAACCATCACCGGACGATTCACCAAAGTTGTTGCAATGGAAAACCTTTGCTTTTGCCCACCCGACAGATTTTTGACGAGAAAGTTGGCCTTTTCCTGAAGTCCGACTTCAGCCAGGAGTTCACGCGCATTGATCGTTGATCCGTACAACGACGCAAACATGTGCAACAACTCCGTAAGTTTCAGATTTTGAAAGAACGCTGATGACTGGAGCTGTATGCCGATCTTACTTTTTACAACGTATGGTTGCTCGGCCGTTTTGATCCCATCCAGGATTACTTCGCCGGACGTCACCGCGCGAAGGCCTTCAATCATTTCGAGCGTGGTGGTTTTACCTGCTCCGTTCGGCCCCAGGATTCCAAACACCTCGCCACGGTTTACCGAAAAGGAAATTCCCTTTACGGCTTGCACACCGTTGTCGTAAGTTTTGGTGAGATTGGTTACTTCGAGAATGGTAGACATTGAACTTGTTGTTAAGGATTGAAGTCTTTAACTTTTTTGAAAGTCGCGGTATAGGTCGCCGGCGTTTTTCAATTATTACTAGTTCAGTAGGAAATTTGAGTTTTGATAAAATTCGGACCGGCCTGACTAACGGGACACCTCACAATTCATATCCGCCGGTGCAGGAAAGGCACTGATTGGCAAAGCTATCGTATTCATCAAACGCTGCCCCTGGCTTCCCAAAAAGTGTAATGATTCTGTCGACGCGGATACGTTTGCCGTGGTCAAGTTCTACAAAGACGCCCTCACGTTCGACTTCCTTCATGGCGACAACGCGGCCCTCGCAGGAATCAACGACTTGCTGATCATCAAAGTAAAAGATCTTGCCTTGACTTCCCCGGGCGATTGCTTCTTCAATAACCTCCCGATAAACATAGTCGACTGGTGAATACGATATCTCCATATAAATTAAACCTTGTTCAATGGTAGCAAGTTCCGGCCTGACATAAATTTAGGAGTTAGAATTCACAAGTCATCAAGGGGCTTACTATTCCATTAATTATGGCAACACAAATTACCCCAACCTGATTAAAAACTTATCTTTACCCTCTACAAAAAAATATTCCATGACCAACAAGGTATTAGTCTTCAGCGTTTTTGTTTTTATCCTCGCCTCCTGTGGCCAGCCCGAGAAGAAAGTGGTGTTGGCACCAGACCAGGGCAACGGCGGTATCACGCTGCCTGAAAAATTTGGGGCGGTCGTGGTGGTCGACACGATCGGCCGTGGCAGGCATATGGCCATCAACAACAACGGCGACATCTACCTTCACCTGGCACGCCTAAATGGCGATGGCCATGGCATTGTCGTTTTACGCGACTCCAGTGGCGATGGACGTGCGGACATCATCAAAGGATACAGCACCATCTCTGGCACGGGCATCGAAATTCATAACGGCTACCTGTATTACTCTGACCGAACACATGTGTATCGTTCCAAGATGACAGACGGTGAACTCCTCCCCGCAGAAGCAATGGACACTATCGTCACGCTCGTCGAAGGCGGTGGCCACGTTGAGAAGCCATTCACTTTTGATGGTAAAGGTGGTCTTTATGTAAACGTTGGTTCGCTGAGCAATGCCTGCGAAATTCCACTGCGCACAGGTCATTCACCCGGCGACGATCCGTGCAAAGAATTGGAAACCCGCGCCGGCATCTGGAAGTTTGATGACAACACACTCAATCAAGTTCAGGATATGGCCCACCGTTACGCAACGGGAATTCGAAATGCTGTAGCCTTAACCTGGAACACCGACGTTAACCGGCTTTACGCTGTACAACACGGCCGCGACGATCTGCATCGTTACTGGCCTGAGTTCTACACCGAAGAACAAAATCTCGAACTCCCGTCTGAAATATTTTTCGACCTGGAAGAGGGCGATGACATGGGATGGCCTTACTGCTACTTCGATCACCAACAAGGAAAGAAACTAATGAATCCTGAATATGGTGGCGATGGAAAAAAGGCCGACCGCTGCGACAAGGCGAAGAACCCGCTGGTAGGATTTCCCGGCCACTGGGCACCCAACGATGTACTGATTTACAAAGGCGACTTATTCCCTGAAAAATATAAGCATGGTGCATTCATCGCTTTTCACGGAAGCTGGAACCGACTGGGTCACGAACAGCAAGGGTATAAAGTTGTATTCGTGCCCTTGAAGGATGGCAAGCCTTCAGGTGACTGGGAAGTATTTGCTGATGGGTTCATTGGTCAACCGCAGATTACCAATCCATCGAATGCATTTTTCCGTCCTTGTGGATTAGCGGAAGGTCCGGATGGTTCATTGTATGTCGCCGATTCGCAACATGGACGCATCTGGCGCATCGTTTATTACAAAGACGAAATGCCCGCGCCGATGGCTACTACTTTGTTCACACCGCAGGTGTTGGAAAATCCTGATCCTGTTCCAGCAGAGCTTTTCGCCGGCAAGTATGTTTACGATACGTACTGCGTACAATGTCATATGAGCAATGGTAAAGGCGCGCCGGGTATGAATCCTCCCCTCGCCGGCGTTGATTTTGTTACGGGCGACAAGAAGCGCTTGATTGGCATCGTGCTCATTGGATTGAGCGAACCAACTGTTATCAAAGGCGAAACCTATAACAACGCCATGCCTGCGCACAACTTCCTGAGCGACCAGCAAATCGCGGACGTACTCACCTACATCCGAAAAACTTTTGGCAATTCAGCCGACGCAGTAAAGCCAGAAGAAGTAGCGAAGGCCCGACCTTTCAAACCATAAACACCCGCTGTGGCTTGTGTCTATGTAGTGAAAAAATAGATGAATCAGAGGTCAAAGCAAATGCTGTTGTAGCAAGTGCTAGATGTCGAAAAACGGGAGAGGAACAGGAAATGGTCTGTTTCGCTAAAGTTTTGCCGGGACCTCTGACGGCGTGTATCCGAACTGCTCGTGGAAGCATTTAGTGAAGTAGGAAGGGCTGCTAAAGCCGACCGAATAGGCAATCTCAGCGGCCGTCGCGGCATTCCCTTGCAGCAAGTCGTGCGCGCGTTTAAGCCGGAACGACCGGATGTATTGATTGGGGCCCTGCCCGATCAGCGCTTTGAGTTTTCGATGGAGTTGCGAGCGGCTCATGGCCAACTGTTCACTCATTTCCTCAACGCCGAATTTCTCGTCGGCTACATGGTTCTCGACGATGGCCATCAATCGTTTCAAGAACTGCTCGTCGACAGACGTTACCGCTACCTCGTTGGGCGTAAGCACCATCGTGTGCAAGTATTTTTCGCGAAGCGCTCTTCGGGATTCAATGAGGTTGTGAATTCGCGCCAGGAGTTCCTTGGCAACGAATGGTTTGGTGAGGTAGTCGTCTGCCCGTGTCTCCAAGCCCTCGATTCTGCTTTCCACATCCGCTTTCGCGGTGAGCAAAATGATAGGAATATGACTGGTCTTCTCCTCTCCTTTCAGTTTCTTGCATACCTGGTGGCCGTCCATGCGCGGCATCATCACGTCACACAAGATCAAATCGGGTATTTGATTGATAGCCATGTCAACGCCCTCTTTGCCGTCGCCCGCCTCAATCACATTGTACTGATCGCTTAAGGTGTCGTGAACGTATCGCCGCACTTCTGCATGATCCTCAATCAATAAAATAATGGGCTTCAGCGAATCAATCTCTGACTCCGGTGACTGCGTGGTTTCTTCTGCGGTGAAAACCTCGTGCTTCGAAACAGTAACCGGTGTGGACTCGTCAATGCAGTCTTTCATCACCTGGTCAAGGTTCATCGGTAATTGAATCCTGATCTCCGTGCCTGACCCTACCGTGCTGTTGGCTTTGATGGCGCCGTGGTGTAACTCAACCAGCTCTTTCGTGAGCGCCAATCCTATTCCAGAACCATCTTGTTGGAGAAGTTGATTGTTGTCGGCCTGATAGAACCGATCAAAGATGTGATCGATCTCTCCTGCCGGAATACCGCGACCCGTATCGGCTACAACAATTTCCAGACAGTCGGAAACGCCAGGTATAATGCTTGGCGTCTTCCGTTGAACGGTTACTGAAATAGTGCCCGACTCCGGTGTAAACTTGAAAGCGTTCGACAACAAGTTGAACAGGATCTTCTCAATCTTGTCGCGATCAACAAATAGTTCGATATCATCCGATGACGCCTTCAGGTCAACGCCCTTGCTCTCCGCCATGGACGCAAACGACATGGTAACACCTCTTACAATGATACCGATGTTCTGTTTCGCGAGCCGGGGTTTTAATTTGCCCGATTCAATTTTGGAAAGGTCCAGCAATTGATTGACCAGTTCCAGCAGCCGGGAAGCATTCCGCTTCATGGGATCGAGGTATTTTTGAAGCGGCGCGTGTTCTGGCTTGGCGAGCAGGTCATCGACGGGGCCGAGAATTAAAGTTAGTGGCGTGCGAAACTCATGCGAGATGTTGGCAAAAAACCTGGACTTCATCCGATCCACTTCCATTTCTTTCTCCAACAGCAGGCGATTCCGTTTTACGCGTGAACGCAGAATATAAAACACGAGAAAGGCCACGATGAAGAACGACACAGCGAGTACAGCAAAGGCATTCTTTCTAAATTCCTCCGAAGCTTTCGCTTGCGTAAGCGACTCGATCGCCTGTTCCTTTTTTTCCGTTTCGTATTTCTCCCGCAGTTCTTCAACCTGCTGCGACTTCTCGCGCGTGAAAATACTATCCGTCAGGTCTACATGCTCCAAAAGCGCAGCGTATGCCTTGTCATACTTCCGGGTGGTTGCATAGATATCCGCGAGCACGAGGTAGGCTTGTCTTTTCTCGAACGCGTTGTTTTCCTGTATCGCAATTCTCAAATTTTCCTTGCTAAACATTTCAGCAGAATCGTACCGCTTCATGAGCAGGTAATGTTCAGCAAGGTTTCCAGCGATATAAACCGTTCGTGAATTGTGGCCTGCGCGCTTTGATAAGTTATAAGCGCGCATCAGAAAGGCGCTTGCTTTGGCAAATTCGCCCCGCATCGAGTACTTCCCTCCCATGTTGTCGAGGCAGGCCAGCATAAGTCTGAGGTTCTCACCCAGCTCGGCCAGCTTCAATGCTTTATCATAGTACTCGAGGCCCCGGTCAATGCTATCCAACCGTGTGTAGCAGACGCCGATATTCATCGTTGACCATCCGGCGTTGGTGTAGTTGTTCAGCCGTTCGTTGATCACCAGCGACTGGCGCAAATAGTCAAAAGATTTCTCGGTATTGCCCGCCAGGTCAAACGTCACACCAACACGGGTGAGCAATACGCCGGTCATGGTTTCATTTTTCTGAGCTCTGAACATTTCAAGAGATTTAAAAAGCAATTCCAGGCCACGCCTTCTGTTACCGCCAATGCTGGTGATCACGCCATCATGGCAATAGGCATAGGCGAGAATTTCCTGGTTGTTCAGTTTTACGCCGATGGCTTCGGCTTTCTTGTTTGCCTCGGCAGCCAATGCATATTGTCCGCGCTCGAAGAGCAGTCGATACATGCCCAGATGCGATTTCGCCTGAAGGAATTCGTCACCCAGTTGTTCGCTGAGGGCGATACTTTTTAAAATGAGTTCATTCGCTTCGTCGTAATAGCCACGCGTGGTTTGAATGTCAGCGACCGCCAGCGAACTGCGGATAATTCCTGAGGCGTAGTTTAAACGTTCCGACAGCGACAATGCCTCTCGCGCCGATTTTTGAGCCTGCGAAATATTGTTGGCGATCGAAGCATCTACCTGGCGCATCAGCGTGTTGACCTGTGCAGTATCGGCAGCCATTAAGCTGACTCGCTTCAGGTCATCAGAATAGCAGGGAAAAGCAACAATACAAAACAGCAATGACGTGAGTATCCCCTTAAGGTACTGTACAGGGTTGGCAGGCGGGCCAAGAAACAAACCCGATAAGCGAGAGATTCTCATGGTTTGACTTCGTTGAAACAATGAAATTAGAGAAATTGGTCAGATTGGGCACCATATGGCGACCGTTAATTGATGCGATAACCGAAAGATTAGGCTAGAGTCGGGGCCGAGTCTCCCGCTTCGGGGACTCTGCGTTCTATACTCCGAATTTGCGACACGGTAGTCCAATAGGATTTCCACTCCGATAACGCAGCGTCCCGAGACGGAGACGCTGCGGAGACGGATTAGCCCTCATGCCTCGCGTTGCGACCGCCCTAACTCGAGTTTCAGATTTCTCATAGTCGTCGCAGAGTCTTCCGTTTCGGGGACTCTGCGTTTCCGTACTCCTGTCCTTCAACATGGTACAGTCCAATCAATACAATCAATTCTTGATGTTCAGGTTTGCACGCGGTCATTACGATTAGAATTTTCCGCTCCGAAAACGCAGCGTCCCGAGATGGAGACTCTGCGGAGACGGATTAGCCCTCATGCCTCGCGTCGCAACCGCCCTAACTCGAGTTTCAGATTTCTCCTGGCGTTTGATTCGTACTTCGAAAAGAACGGCTCAGTTTTGAAAATTCGGGCCTGGTCCAAAAAATGGTGCACGACCTTTTTGCGTCCGTGGTTGTAAATGAGCGAAGGGTACCACGAATACTCGCGACGTATGTTCAATGCATACGTACGATACGTGTCTGCGTCTGCGCCCAGGATGGAAAGGTCGGCATCGGTGAACAGGTTTACTTCTTCATGGGAAGGTTTGTGTCCTTTCGTTGCCAAAATAAATGCCGAGCATTCGGTGATCTGATTCGCCGGGAACGAAATCTTCTTCAGCCGTTCTTCTGCCAGCGCGGCGCTTTTTTCTTCGTTGTTGCTCTTCAAAGTATTGTAGACAACATCGTGGTACGCAAGGGCGAAGACCACGGTATCCCAATGCTTGAACGCGTGTTGGTGTGACAATAATTCCTTCAACATGTTTTCAAGGTGCGCCAGGTTGTGGTAGTAGCGACCTGAGCCGGAATAGGCTTTTTCGATTTCCTCCCACAGGGCCGTGGCCGATGCGTCATTTGTATAGTGACGCATGGCATCGAAGAAGGATTCTTTGAACATATGGCAAGGTACGATTTGAATGGCAACTGTGCTCGGAAAAGTAGCGATGGTGGTTCCTACCCGATAGGGAAATATAGGACATTCTTATATTTGTACTTTGGCAGCAACTCTGTTAGATAGATTTAGACCTTGGCATTAATAATTAAAAAGACGGACAAAGGGACAATGTACCAATGCTCCTGTTGCGGACGCGAGTACAATGAATTGCCATTGACTTTTGGCAATGAATTTCCAGACTACTACTATTCGGTTCCACCAGACGAAAGAGGAAAAAGAGTTGAGGGTGACAAAAGTCTCTGCGTTGTTGACGGAGAACATTTCTTTCATCGTGGCACCCTGACAATTCCAATCATTGACAATGAACAGGATTTGATATTCAACGTTTGGACAACATTAAGTGAAAGTAACTTTAGGAAGCGAAATCAACTTTGGGACAATCCTGACAGAGTTAAAGAAGAACCATACTTTGGATGGCTACAAACGAGCATACCGACTTACAGTGACACAATTAACATAAGGACAATTGCGAAGGAGAATGAAGCAGGACTAATTCCGACAATTGAAGTAACCGAGCTAGATCATCCGTTGAGAACAGCCCAAGAGAGTGGAATTAGTTTTGAGAGAGCGTTGGAGATTGTTGGCATTATTTTGAATAGCGGACATAGAAAGACTGGCAAATAATTAAGACTGGAGAAAACAGAGCAGCTGCCAACAAAATGCATTAGTAAATGGCCCTGATAAGGAGGATTTTTTATTTTCGCTCAGGGCCCTTCTGATACATAAACGTTGTGGGCAAGGCGCGAAACGTGTTAAGAAGAAGCAATGACAATTAACGAAATACTGAAAAACGACTCATACATATTCTACTGTAAAGAGAATTACATGTCCGGCATTCTACCAGGGGGTATAGACAAACAAACCTCTGAGTACAAAAGATTGGTAGAAATTGCGCAACTGTATTTCAAAAACAATTTGCAGGACAATTTTGCTGGGCACCTGGAGAATGGACATTACTTCATTCAACTTTGGACAGCACACCTTATTCTGGAATACGGAAGACCGGACAGTCAATTGAGAGATCAATGTCTTGAAGAAATAAAACGTTATGCGACTCATCCACTACAAAAGGAAGTAGCCGAACAGGAAACAAAATGGTTGGATAACTACTTCAAGACTTTGAAAAACAAATCGGATTGAATGATATACCCAGCCACAGCAAAGTGTATGTGTCATTGTGGGGTTCAGATTAATTCTAGCGGCAAGGCATAATATGATTATATGAGACTCCCCTTTTTCTTCATTGGCGTTTCCTTAGTTTTTCTTTTGACCACGTGTGATAGGAACTTGGAAGCAAGGATTCAAGGGAAATGGGCTTTTTACGAAAGAATTTCCAAAAATTAGATAGCATTGAGAAAAAGGTTGAGGATCTTTTTGGTTTAAGGTGAATGGCAGGACATATGCGCAGATTACTAATTCTTTGTGGGCTATTGTTAACATTTTTCTTTGGCCTGGCACAATCAATACAGAGTGGGAACAACCAACAAACAGACGCACTGTATAAGAATGCAGTGATGCTCTTAAATCAAAACAAATTGTTTGAGGCTCATGCTGAATTTGAAAGAGTGATAAAGCTCAACCCTTATCACAAGGACGCTTTATACAATTTAGCGGTTATCAACGACAAATTGGGAGATTCGTCAACGGCGATCCAATTCTTACTAAAAGGTCAAAAGCTGAACGACAGGAGAGCCACTAAACTCCTGGTTGACAAGTTCAAATACGAACTGACCTACGCAGACACCATGCAAAACATTGACCTTTCAGTCCATGAGAAATATTTCGAGCTAAAGACCCAACAGGTTTCCTCTCTGAGTGATTTGACGGGCAAAGTATTGTCCATGACACCTGATAAAAGGATACAGCTGCAAATTCTACTGCTTTGGTTCTCCGACAACATGAACGCTGATTCAGTAAGATTTTTTCAAGGTGGAAATCCACTATCAAATTATGAGGCCTTTACAAAGCGGATGGGTTTGTGCGAAGAATATTCCAACATCATGAGTGAGTTTTGTAAAGCCGCAAATATTCCGCATTACAGAATAGCAGGTTACGTGAAGTATCCCAATTTTAATCCGGGCGATACTTTTACAGAAGCCAATCATGCCTGGAATGCAATTCATTTAGATTCTTCATGGATAGTATGCGATTTATTTTGGTCGACGGTGGCATTGGAAACGGAAAACACCTCAACCCCGCATTTTGTAAAGCGTCTTGAGACAAATTATTTTCTAGGTCGACCGATAGATTTTATAAACGATCACCTTCCGTCAGATCCAATTTTTCAGTTCTCAAGCTATCCGATTACGGTTAGCTCATTTACGAAAAAATTGAACGGAATTGACACAGCCGCTCCGAAGATGAAGTATTTGAATTATGCGGATTCTTTGAATCAACTTTCGAGAATACCTGAGAACGACCGATTACTTAAGGTCGCGCAACATTCTTTCGAGTTTAATAAAGACAATCCCAACGACCTGATTGTTGAAAGTTATAATTACGCAGCTGACATTGTGAACAAAAGGACCGCTACAAAGCAAGAGCTGACAAAGGCTAAGAAAGCATTGACTAAAGCTCTATCCATTATTGACACTTCAAAAAATCACGACATTCGTTCCTTAAAAACGAATTGTCAAAATGGACTCATTATCATTGATAAACGACTAACCAGTAAGTAAATCGGCGAACGCGTGATTACCGAACCTTACTAATTTTTACAATTTCGGTTTTGCCTGTATCAGACACAACCTTCATGAGGTAAAATCCCGGAACAAGGTTTTGTACATCCAATTCAGTAACATCCTCCCCGCTCCTCTTGGTTACATCGGCCTGGTAAGATTTCTTTCCGGCGCCATCAATCAGGGTTACCGCGTAAGATCCTTTCGTGTCCTTAAATTTCAACCGTAAGGTTTGTTCTACAGGATTGGGGTATACTTCAACCCATTTTGAATGCATGCCGAATTCTTCAACATCCGTTACCACTGGCGGAACATCGCCACGCATACTGAATTTCACGATGAACTGTGGATCAACTTTACCGGCCTGTGCAAATGAACCGATTGCAAATACATCCACCAGCTGTTCTTCAGCGCTGCGTCCACCGGGGTTGATTCCCAATGAAATCATATCGTTGATTACACCGATGCCTACAGGCATCTGGAAATCGTAATCCATTGTTCCGTCGAGATTGAGTGCATAAACTTCATACACGTTGGGCTGTGTAATCAAAATCTTGTCACCTACCTGTGTTACAACTGCGCGATGAAAACCCACCATGGACGAGTTTCCGCCAGTCAGTTGTTGATTTTCATTGAACTCGGTACTTATCGCTCCGTCAGCGGAAAGTTTAACCAGGCGATAAGGCACGGACTCGCCATCAAACTCATTAAACTCCCCCCCGACCAGAATTTCGCCGTTGTCCAGCACTTGTACCAAGGTTACGACTGTAAAGTCCGGGTGACCTTTCGGACCGGTGCCAATATCAAAAGTATTGTCAACAGAAGCATCTTGATTGAGTCTCACCAGTTTGTTTGCTGACGACCCATTGAACTGGGTAAACATTGAACCATATATTACCTTGTCACCCGACGCGTCAAAATCAAACGCTGTGCTGGCCCAGCAGCAAATGCCGGTTCCAATATCAAAAGATTCATCCTTCGAACCATCGGCATTCAGGCGCCGAATGGTATTCGGGTCTGAGGCTACGATCTTTCCATTGTCGAGCTGTTCGAACTTGATGATCTGCATAAGATTCTCAAATGACGTAAAATTGAATTCGGGCAGTACCTCCCCTTTCGAATTCAATTTGAAAAATGAACCATAGGTGGTGGCGAGTATGGTACCGTCATCATTGATATCAATCTGATGAACTTCACCCCTGTTTGTTCCGAGGCTAAACGATTGATCCACTGAACCGTTGTCGTTCAACCGTGCGATGCCGTACGTCTCAAAGCCATTGATGCGAATGAAATCACCTGCGACAATGAGCTTTCCATCGAGATAGTCACCGATGGTCAATGTACCGAAGCGACTTACCTCCGGCGAGAAACTCATGATGCGGCTGCCGCCATAACTGTATTTCGACACGCCAAAAATATTTCCGTAGCGGGCAGAGTTGTCGATGACTGCGCCTTGTGCGGTGAGGACGATGTGTAAATCGATCGCACCAGCCTCGGAGAGTATCAAGGGCTCGAATGATTCGTCCAGCGTACCATCCATATTCAATCGGAAGAACCGATCGAGGGTGGTACCATTGCGTTCCATGAATGCCGCGGTGTAAATGTAGCCGTCCTTTACCTGTGCGCGGGGCATTGGTCCATTAAACGACGGTGGGTTAAAACCTGGATCAACCGAGCCATCGGCATTCAATCTTAAGATGCCACGACCAAATGTTCCATCGAAAGAATTTATGTAGGTGCGCCCCAGTAACACTTTTCCATCTGGCTGAATCGTCAGCGCGCCGACATAGTCGGTTGTGCCGGCGCCGGTATCAAACGAAGCATCCTTGCTCCCATCCAGATTCAGTTTCACCACGTCGTTTTGCGGCGTGCCATTGACCTTGGTAAAGACGCCGGAAACAAAGATAGCGTCGCCAAAAACCTGAACATCGGCAACATGGTTATCAAAGGTCACGGCCGCATTAAAGGCTTCATCGTCCGACAGGTCGGTGTTAAATCTCCGTAAATGTCCAGTGTCGCCAAACCATCCGATACAGGCGAGAATTTTTCCGTCATCCTGAACGGCGATGGCGTTGAACTCTTGCAAGCCGGTCTTTTCCGTTTTCAGCGTACCATCGGCATTCAGGATCAGGATTGAGCTTTCCGAGTATAGAACACTCCTGGCCGATTCGTAACCTCGCGTTAACACGACAATTTCTCCTGCTTCGCCAAGTTCAATATCCCACACCTTATGATTAAGTGCGGCATGAAATGTGAATGTATTGTCGAGGGAACCATCGGCATTTAGCCGGATGAGGTTGTGCACTCTTTGCCCCTCGTAGAAGGAGATGTCGCCGCCCAACAGGATTTTGCCGTCAGGCTGTAAAACAGCGTCCTCGATTTTTGCAGCCCGTATAGGAAGCGGTGATTCAAAAGATGAGTCGATGGTTTGCGCGCAAAGCGTTGAAATGCTGACGCTGACAACGAGCGCTACAACGTAAAACTTTCTCATAACATGATTATTATAGGGTCCTTTTTAGACAACATTAACCGGTTAGACTATCCGCACCAACAGCATGCTCCCCAACTGCGGACGTCCGACACATCTTTAAAAATACAATAAAATTATAATAGATTGGAAACTTATTCTGGTCATGCATCCTCTTAAAGACTTGAGATTAGCCGTCGCCCTACTGGCCGGATTCGTGCTGTTGATTCCGTTCCCTTCCACTGCTCAGACAGCTCGAAGAACAAAGTCCGGCATCGGGTACCTCGAGTACCTTCCGGCCAAACCTACGGGGAAAGTAATTGTCTACTTGCATGGATCGGGGCTGGGTGGCAGTGGCTCGTCAACGGATCTGCAAAAGTTGAAAGAGCAAGGCCTTGTCTGGCAGCTCGAACATGGCCTCAAGATTCCCTTTATCGTACTGGCGCCACAGCAGGCGGCAACCAAGAATGGTTTTAGAGGCTCACCAGGATTGGCCGTGACGTTCATCAAAGAAATATCAAAACAATATAAGACCACCGACATTATCCTGACGGGTTTTTCCATGGGTGCTGACGGCTCGTATTACACCGCCGCCCGTGACAACAGCCATCTGATTCGTGCCATTGTTCCCATTGCTCCCGCCAACACCGACTACCGAATTGGAGATGCTGTAGGAAAGAAGAACATACCAGTCCGCGTGTATTGGGGACAAGCTGATCCCTATTATGTCGATCAAAAAATCATCCCGCATTATCAGGCGGTCAACGGATACCGGAACGCCGGTGGTCTTGATCTTGTTGAAGAAGTAATCCCCGGGGGCGGTCACGACGAGACCACGTGGAGCAAAGTTTACGGCGACAAAAAGATGTACGACTGGCTCGACTCGCTATGCCAGAAGAAACCAAAGTGATTCGGCAACTGGCTGCATTAAACTTGTAAGTATCCTCCGAGGCCGCTACATTAGATACACCAACCATCGCCCGGCTGCACGCGTGTGTGGTCGCATAGAATGAACAGCCACGAAACAGTTGTCAACTGCGCCGTCTACAAAGGCGGTACCAAGGTGTCAGATGTTCAACTGGATCAAATCCAGGAAAGCCTTCTACAGCCCGAGCAGTTTGTCTGGATTGGTCTTCACGAACCAGACACCGATATGTTGAAGAAAGTGCAGAAGGAATTTGGCCTGCACGACCTGGCGATTGAAGATGCTCACCGCGCGCACCAACGTCCCAAGCTCGAGACTTACGGCGATACGCTCTACATTGTTCTTCGCACGGCGCAAATGAAAGATCGTCGCGTGGAACTCGGCGAAACGCACTTCTTTCTCGGTGCGAATTTTCTTGTCACGGTGCGGCACGGGTCAACAAAACCTTATAAGGAAGTACGCAACCGGTGCGAGAACTCTCCCAACTTGCTTCGGAAAGGTCCGGGCTTCGCTTTGTATGCCGTCATGGATTCCATCGTCGATCAATACTTTCCGGTTATCGATGCATTGGAGATAGAACTCACAGCCTTGGAGGACAAAATCTTTCATGAGAAATCGCGTCGCGAAGCGACAGCAAAAGTATACAGGCTCAAGCGCCAGATGTTGGATGTGAAACGTGCCGTCTCTCCCCTGATCGATATTTGCAATCGCCTGATGCGATTCGACATCACCTTGATTGACGAAGAGACGCGCCCCTACTTCCGCGACGTGTACGATCATAGTATCCGCATCAACGAAATGGTCGACAACCAGCGCGAACTTCTCGCCACCGCCATGGACACCAACCTCTCGTTAATTTCAATTTCACAAAGCGAAGTATCAAAACGTTTCGCCGGCTGGGCCGCGTTGATTGGTATTCCCACGATGGTTGTGGGCATCTATGGAATGAACTTCAAGTTCATGCCGGAGTTGAACTGGGAGTATGGTTATCCCACTGTTCTCGGTCTTACCTTCGGGCTATGTCTTTTCTTATACATCCGGTTTAGGAAATCGGGATGGGTGTGAATATCAATTGACAATTGGCAATGGGCAGTTGGCAACAACTCGATAACTTATACGCTCGTCGGCATTCAACTCTAGCGATGGTTACACTGTATTAATCTGCGACGATCTGCGGGATAATGCATTTCGATTTTTTCCCGCAGATCTCGCAGATTAACGCAGATCAAATGCACGCAGATCCTGTATTCCTCTGTGGTCCTCTGTGCCCTCCGTGTCTCTGTGGTGAAAAATAAGTTTCGAGTATCTTAAATTCATCACAGAGGCACAGACGACACGGAAGAGCCACAGAGGTCCTTTGTTAAAGAACATTGGCAAAAGAAAAAGCGCGTAACCAATTACCAATTATATTTAACTTAGAACCATGTTGGGCATCATCATACAAAACCCTTGATCATCACCGACCTGTTTTTCAATCTGCATCCTGTCAACTTCTTGATCATCTCTGGGTTGATTCAGAATTTCATATTGGCGGGAATTCTTTTTTTCCGGCCGGGTGAAAGTCAATTGGCGAACAGGATTCTTTCTTTCACCATCGTCATCGTCAATCTGCACCTTACCTACCTGATGGTGCTGGATACAAACCTTGATAATTTTTTTCCGGTATTACTGTGGATACCTTATTCGTTCTTAACGGCACTGGGTCCATTAATTCTTTTGTACACCAAGGCCCTTACACGCACTGACTTCCGCTTGTCCGACATCAACTTGAAGCATTTCATTCCTTTGTGTCTGGAAATCGCGGTCCAGGTGATCATGATTATTCAGGCGGTAAATGACGATCGCCTGCTGTACAACACATCGCTCTATTTTTATGCGATCCCAATACTCTATCTCTGGACGGCATGCTCCATCTTCTACTACATTAAGCAGTCCGTCCAGATTATCAACAGCCATGAAACGTGGGCGCTGAAGACCTTTTCCAACCTGAAAGAGATTACGCTCAACTGGTTGAAGAAATTGATTCGTTACTACCGCATACTCTGGCTGGTGTGGAGTCCTTTCGTCGCACTCTTCCTGGTCTTCTTCAGGTTTCAGCTGATGTATCTGTCGCTGGTTGTTGCGCTCTATCTCCTCATACTGATCTTGACCTACCTTACCCTCTGGATCGGAATCGAAGGGCTTGGCCGCGGTACATTGGTATTTGCCAAGCATGATGATGGGGTAACGGAGAATAAGAATTTCAGCAAGCTGACATCCGAAGAAGTACAAGCGTACGAACAACGCATAACACAACTGATGGCGCGCGAAAGAATGTTCCTGAACGAGAACCTGAACCTGCGGGAACTCGCCGCAGCATTAAAGGCCGATCCCAACCTGATCTCGTTCGTTTTGAATAACCACATGGCCACCAACTTTCATGACTTTGTAAACCGGTACCGGATCGATGAGGTCAAAAGCAAACTGGCGACTTCCGGATACGAGCACCTCACCTTGCTGGGAATTGCCCTGGAGTCCGGGTTTAATTCGAAGACCACCTTCAACCGGGTTTTCAAACAAGTTACCGGCCTCACCCCATCCGAATTCCTGAAAATTCAGGGCAAATAGGTGCCATCCTGCATATTGGGCCGATCCTGATGGCCTCCCGTGGTTGCTTTGACCAAAAATTTAATCCAAAGCACCATGAAAAAATTAGCAACAATTCTCTTCGCCATCCTTGCCGTCGCCGCATCCGGGCAGACCTCAAAAAATGCCAATGAAGAAAAGCTCATCACGGAAGTGTTGATTGATCCCACCGCACGGGAAATAAAGGAGATCCTCGTGGAACTCAGGAAAAAGGACCTCTCACCAAAGAGCGTCGTCGTTCATGATACCACTGCGCTATCCAATGGAAACACATTGTACGTCCTTTCCCACATCGTTGAAGGTAAAGTCCATTATGGCGCCGTGGTCCTTCCAAGCACTCGCGCCAAAGGTTCATTGCCCGTAGTCCTGTTCGCGACGGGAGGCGATGGCATGACCAAGGAATTTGACATTCGTGATTTTAATCACGATGCCGCGCAGTTTCCCAGCTTCCTCGGAAAGGAGCTGGACCAAAAGTTTATTGTGGTCATCCCCTCCTTTCGCGGCCAGCAGCTGATCATTGGCGACAAGAAATATCAATCGGAAGGCAGCGTGACTGACGCCTTTGGTGGAGCCACCACCGATGCCTTGGCACTTTTAAATGTCGTTCTGAAAACATTCAAACAAGCAGACAACAAAAGGATAGCGACCTATGGCGGGAGTCGCGGCGCCGCGGTAGCCTTGCTGGCGGCGGAGCGTGATAAGAGAATTAAACGTGTTGTGGCAGTGGCGGCGCCTACGGATATGAAAGCACTCTATCAATTATACCCTGAACAATTCAGATTGTTGTTTTTTAATGACCTGCTCGCCGCGAAAATCACGCCAGGCGAAGCACGGAAACACTTCCTGTCCATCTCGCCCATCTACTTCAGCCAGGAACTTCCATTGGTTCAGCTTCATCACGACAAGAATGATCCTTTTGTTCCTGTGGCTTTCGCGAATACGCTCGTCGAACGGATGAAGTCAAACGGAAAACCCATCGACGCCTACTTCTACAACGAAGGCATCCATGGCTTCTGGGCTGATCCGCAATTCTGGAAACGAGTGGAAGAGTTTCTCAGACCACTTTCGGAGTAAGTTGACAGGTGGTAGACTTGTCAGCAACCAAATCATCATCAATCAATCAAGTTGACAATTGACAAGAGACAGTTCACAATACTTTTTTGTATGTTCAATGAATTCATTACCAATTGGACTTAATCTGCGCCGATCTGCGAGATCTGCGGGATAATGTATTTCAATCCCTTTTTCCCGCAGATCTCGCAGATTGACGCAGATAAATACACTGAACCCTATGTGGCCCTCTGTGTTCTCTGTGTCTCTGTGGTGAAAAATAAGTTTAGAGTAACTTTCTTTCACCACAGAGACACAGAGGCCACGGAGGGCCACAGAGGAATACTCTGCAGACCCGCATTCAATTGTTAATTGTCATTTCACTCCCGCGAGCCCACCAACATTAGGCTGCGGGGATTGTTGTCTCACCATTTGGTTAATGAAGTACATCAAGATCATCGTGATGCCGGTCGCGCCAGCCACGACATAGCCAAGGATGTTGTAGTTCACCAGCATGCCGCTGTCAGTTTGGTAGACGATCATGCCGGCAACCAGCGAAGCAATTCCACCGGACACCATTTGCACAGCGGAGTTCACGCTCATGAACGCGCCTCTGTCCATCGGCGCTGGTACGCCCGAAATCAATGCGGACGAAGACACGATGCGCGCCGACACATTGATGAACATCACCACGCTGAACGCAATCACCATCCACAATGGCGTGATGCCGAAGTTGCAATAAATGCTTACGACGATCATCATGATCGAAGAAGCAATGCAAAACACGACGTACTTGCCCAGGCTGTCGGCGAGCTTTCCAACCAACGGCGAGGTGATCATGGAGAAAATACCGGTGATCAAATACAACATCGGCAAGTCCCCCACCGAGATGCCAAGATTGTTGACCGCGAAGGCGCTTCCGAAGGGCATCAGCATAAAGCCGCCGGTTGCCAACAAGGTAGTGGCGGCAAACGCGCGGGCATATCTTGGATGCGCGACAGTTTTCAACAAATGCACTACGGGATTCCGCCCGTTGTTATGATGAAGGTGTTCGTTCACCGGTCGTAAGTAGATAACGATCACGATACCCACGAGCACGCCTGTTCCCACGATCATCAGGAATGGAGAATGCCATCCAATGTGATTCGCCAGATATAATCCGATGGGAAGACCCAAAACCTGCGCGCCGGCAAAAGCCATCTGCAGAAAGCCCATTACGCGGCCACGAACTTCCAGCGCAAACAAGTCGGTGACAATAGCAAATACGATGGCGCCAATTACACCGCCAAAGATTCCTGTTACAATCCGCGCACCCAAAAGAAATTGATACGTCGGTGCAATCCCGCATAACAAAGTTCCGATCAGGAAGCCCGTATAGAAAAAGAGTAATAGTTTTTTCCGGTCAAATCGATCAGCAAACCCCGCAGCAAATAGTCCGGATGCTCCCGCACTCCACGCATAGGCGGATACCACCATTCCAAACTGTGCTGTAGTAATCTTCAGCTCAGGCAAAAGGATGGCGCTCAGTGGCGACAGCACCATAAAGTCGAGGATGATGGTGAACTGCAACACCGCCAACAGGGCAATGACAAAGGCTTCGTAGCGGGTAAAAGTAGATTTCATGTTCGGGGAAAGGATAATGTTAATGAATTATATGGATTGTGACTGTTTCGGGTGAATTTTATTGTGAGGTTAACGCGAAATATTTATCGGGGGATGATTTTATTAATAGATTTATGGAATGTCTAGACATCTACATAAACCCAGAACATGAACCAAACTCAACTCTGGATAGGGTTTAACCTATTCGTCATCCTCATGTTGGTCCTTGACCTGGGAGTTTTTCACCGTAAGTCGAAAGAAATTTCAATTAAAGAAGCCTTGATCTGGACTTGCATCTGGATTGTGATGGCCTTCCTGTTCAACGTCTTCGTTTACTATGCGCTTGGTGAAAAGCAGGCTTATGAATTCTTCACGGGATACCTGATCGAAAAATCGCTCAGCGTGGACAACATCTTCGTGATCATCTTGATTTTCTCCTACTTCAACGTCCCCGCTGCTTATCAACATAAGGTATTATTCTGGGGCATCCTGGGCGCGCTCGTGATGCGTGTCGGTTTTATTGTCACGGGCGTTGAACTGATTCACAAGTTCCACTGGCTCATTTACATCTTCGGAGCATTCCTCGTCTTCACCGGTATCCGCATAGTTACGCAATCCAACCTGAAGCTGGAACCAGAAAAGAATCCACTGGTAAAATTGGTGCGCAAAATTTTCCCGGTCACGGCGGCCTTTGAAGGCGATAAATTTTTCCTGGTACGCGCAGGGAAATTGTGGGCCACACCACTGTTTGTCGTCGTGATCATGATCGAGGCAACCGACCTGGTATTTGCGGTCGACAGTATTCCCGCCATCCTCGCCATCTCCGAAGACTCCTTCATTGTTTATACGTCCAACGTGTTCGCCATCCTGGGACTGCGTTCGTTATACTTTGCGCTTGCCGGGATGGACAAATACTTTACGTATCTCAAGTACGGCTTGTCCGCTATCCTCGTGTTTGTCGGCACGAAAATGTGCATAGCAGATTTTTACCCGCTGCCCATTGAGATATCGCTGGCCTTTATCATTGTAGCGCTGGCTGTATCCGTGCTGGCCTCGATGGTATTATCAAAGAAAAACGGAGAGCAACAGACTTGATGCCTTACGATGTGGGGCCGTCGCTGCTTCCTGAAGGGCGCGCATCTTTTGGTAGCCAGCTCCCTTCAAACTTGAACTTCAACTTACCCTGGTAGTCGGCGCTGTAAAACGCCACGCGATCGAGTGTTGCATTGATTTCATTCTGGTCTAAGCCTGCGGCTTCTCGAAGCGAAAGGACATACATCCACGCATCTTTCTTGCAAATTCCCGAACCATACATGGAGTGGTTAATCTCCAAACAGTTCTGATAAAATGATTCGAGGTTTTTGTCCGGCACAGCAACGAGCGGGCTCATCACTTGAAAATACCAACGCTCAGGATTGTTGTTTGCAAAATTAAACACGTCAATCCAGACGGTAGCACCTTTGTAAATCAGCGACCACTGTCCCGGTTTCTGGCCGCGACAAGCTGCCGGATCTACATTGAGTCCGCGAATACTGGCTTCTACAAGGGTGGAAGTTTGATTTAAGTCCATAGGGTTTATTTGTTATAAGGGAAAACAAATTATTCATATTCGTTTGTATTCGCAAGACCCGGATGATGTGATCCTGGAGCTTGACAAAAACGAAACGCCCAGACTTTGTCCGGGCGTTTCGATCACCTTTTGAATGTTGATATTTCGCCTAATGGCGGTCTTAAAATCAAAAACACAGAATCCAAAAACTGGATGATGCGATCGATGGCCGGAGGCGCATCCTTCTCGAAACTAGTTCCCGGGTATTGGTTGGATCCCGAATCCAGGTAGGCATGCGGCCGGCCTTTCAAGAAGTAATCAGACTTCCTCGCTTTCCAGGTACCGTTTGGCTTGCATGGTATAAAGCGCTGCATACTTTCCGTTTTCGTTCATCAGCGCACGGTGCGACCCCTGCTCGATGATCTCCCCATTCTCCAGGAGCAGGATCTTGTTGGCATTCTTCACGGTACTGAAGCGGTGCGTAATCAAAATGACGGTCTTGCCTTCCGTATTCTTTTCCAGCGATGCAAATATTTTCTCTTCGGTCACCGCATCGATGGATGCCGTGGGCTCGTCGAGGATGGTGATGGCGGCATTGCGATAAAACATGCGGGCTACGGCCAAACGTTGATGCTGGCCTTTGGAGAGATCAATACCGTCCTTGAATTCCTTCCAGATCAGTTGATCATAGCTGGTGATAAATTCGTCAGCACCGGAGTAGTACGCAGCCTGCTCAAGTTTCTGTTGATCTGTCGGCTCAGCAATCCTGCCGACGCCGATGGAATCGCGGATGGTCAGGTTGTAGATCGGAAAATCCTGGAATAGTATTCCAATGGCGCTGTGCCAGTCTTCAAGGTTGAGGTCGCGCAAGTCCGTTCCGTTGACGAGGATGGCGCCTTCCGTTGGATCGTAAATGCGGCACAGCAATTTAATGAGCGTGGTTTTGCCGGCACCATTCACACCGACGATCGCGATCTTCTCGCCCGGCTTAATGGTGAATGACAAGTCCTTCAACACCAAAGGAGAATTTCCCTTTTCAGATGGATAGCGGAAGGATACGTCTTTGAACTCAATATGGGGTGGACTATTTTGGTCAAAACGCACCGCATTCTCTTTCGACTTGATATTGGGCTTCATGTCGAACAGATCAAACCAGCGGCCTGCATAGCGCGCTGCTTCTTCCGTCCACGAAATGGATTCTACATAACCATTGACGGTTGAGTAAAAACGGGTGTAGGTGTTGAACGCCAGCAGCAAGTTGCCGACCGCGAGCGCACCCACCAGCGCTTCGCGTGTCATTAATGCGATAGCAGAAAAAAGAAAAAGCAGGTACCACAAGCTTAAGAAGTTGTAAGAAATGGATTTTCGTTTTTCGGCGTCGATAATTTTCTTGTTGTACGAACCCATGCGCTCGCTTACCTGGTCCTTGAACCAGGTCTTTAGCTTCAGCAGGATTACATCGACCGCTTTCTGAAGTTGTTCGAAATGCGATATCCGGTTGCTGATGATGCGATGGTCGTCAATTGAAAAGTAGCGAATGCGGAATACCTCCATGCTGTACTTCTTGTAAAAGAAATACACCGGCGCGGCGGCCAACACGGCGAACAACACCAACCAATGATTCAGCGACCACAAGATGATCATGGAAGTAATGATTCCGGCAAAGCTGGTGGCTGATGAAAAAATAAAGTCCTGCAGGCTGAGCATGCTGCTGGTACCCCACTCCTGTGCGCTGCGCAGCAGGGTTTGATACGAATTACTTTCAATAACCCCGACATCCAGTTCCCCTTGCTTGTCGATGCGGTAAAGGTCAAGTTGCATGTCCAACTCCAGGCGGAAACGCGCACGAAAGTAGTTCACGGCATTACTCAATAGGGTTGGAACAAGAAATGCAAATCCCAATATAATCGAAGAACGGATGAGACCATCGTAACCAGCTTTACCCTGCTGGATCAAAATGATTTCATCAACAATAGAAGAGAAGCTGGTAAATTGGAGGTACACGATGGCTCCCTGAAAAACATTCAGGAACACGAGCAGCGCGAACAGTTGCTTGTTGGTGCGCCACGCCAGACCAATCGACTTCAAGGCAACAGTAAAAATATTTCGGTTGCTGGTCATGCTTCGGTCTTTTCCTTCCTCAAAAATAATTCAGGCGTCGTCTCAGAGTCGAGGCTTTCGATATTGAACCATCACCTGATCTCCTGCCCTGATCGACTGCGCGTGTGCCACTTTAATGGTCGCGTCTTTTACTTTCACTTCCAGTTCAAATTGGTTTCCCAGAAAATTGCAACCTGTTACTTTACCCCGAACGGACTTCTTACTCTTCGCGATCTTGAAATCTTCAGGTCTGGCAAGGAGTACCTTTTGCTGAATCCCGAAGGCCTTTCGCTGTGCTGTCGTCAAAAGGCTGTAGGGACCAAAAAGTCCAGCAGCATACTCATCGACCGGTTGGCGATAGATCTCCTTCGGGGTACCTTGCTGAATCACCTTGCTGGACTGCATCACGACAATCCGATCGGCCCAGGAAAGAATATCCAGCGGATCGTGCGACACCAGGATTATCGTAGTCTTCAGTTTCGTCCGGATATCTTCCACTACTTCCTTCAACACTCCTTTAACCATACGATCCAAATTGGAATAAGGTTCATCGAGGAGTAACAGTTTCGGTTTCGAGCAAAGTAATCGCGCGAGGGCGATCCGTTGTTGTTCGCCGCCTGAAAGCTCGTGGGTCTTCCGTTTCAGCAAATGATCGACTTGACAGATCCTATACAGTTTCATCGCCTCCTTCGAAGAAAGCTTATTGGCATACTCCAGCGCCTGCTCGACGCGAATGAATTTCGGAAGCTCAAATTGCTGAGAAAGGTATGCGATCTCCGGATGACCCGGAATCAAAGAGTCGAGGCCATTAATACTCGACCCATTCATCATCACCTTGCCGGTGTCGGGCTGATCAAGGCCAGCCACGATTCGGAGAAGCGTACTTTTTCCCGACCCCGTTTCACCGGCGATCACAATTTTTTCGAAACGTTCTTGCTGAAAGGAAATGTCAGCGAGTATGGCACCGTAACTGCCGTGCTTGCTGACTTGAGAAACGTGGATGAAATTCATGAAAGTGGTTCTGCCAAAAGTAGCGAATCCAATTGAGAACAAATCTCGTCGCGGAAGTTTTTCAGCATCATGAAATGAAATGTTCAAGCCGGCCGAATGATCGTTAATAAAAGTCGAGGCGAACATTTTGAACGGAGGTTCCTCGGGGTTTTAAATTTCTTTGTAGATTACATTGCTATTTTATTCGTTGGTCAAATGAAATCACGCATATCCGTTTTCCTTCTCGGGTTCCTTCTCTCAGCTTGCATCTATGAAAATGATGAAGTGTTCGTTTCTCCCGTTAAGCCACCCAACGGGGCTGGGTCCGCGATCAACCTGGACAATGTTCAGGAGCCCATCGTCATTCACAAACCTACCCAGTTTCATTTCTGGGTTAACCCGCTAAACAAAAGAGAATACGCGGCGGAGGTAAGGGTGGGCGGATTATTGATGCACCAGCTTACTTCAAGCACCGGAGAATTCTACTTTACCATCGATCCGGCGCGTACAGGTGATGGAACCAAAGAGATGGCCATCACGGCTACTTACTTGTCGCTCTCTCCCAGTCTGGCAGGACAACTCGGACTTGAAACCATTACGTTCTCAAAACAATGGTCGATTACCATTGCAACGGCCGTTCCATCCCCGATCCCTGCGCCGCTCGTTTACATGGAGGATGGTAAAAGTATGGTTGAGTGGACCTTGCCGGATAAATTCACTTTTACCGAATTGATCATTTTCCGACAGTATGATGCCCCGGGCAACGATGATTATCGATGGCGCGACTCGATCAAGATTCAGGATCACCATAGTACACTGTTTCACGATGCGTCTTATGTCGGCGGACCTGTAACCTATCGCATCGACTTAAAGGGATACGGATATTATGTCCGGGGCGGAGAAACAAAGTTCAATATCACTCCATTCAAGTTTTCAGTTGATTCCCTTGCTAACCCTACCGTTGTTACATGGGATAAGTCTCCGTTATACAACAACGACATCAGTCTGCAGCTTGGTGGCATCAACCATCCTCCAGATCAGGCAGGTTCGATGGCATCTGAACTCAGATTTGGACAACCTTCATCACTAGGTTACACTGTGGGTGCCCTTCACCCTCCGCCATCTTACCTTATACCCTTCGTTTACGAATCACGCGTATTGATTTGTCGGGGACTGCGGGTGGGGCCATACCAAAGTATGGAATACCGGCCCGCTGAAAATGCCTATCTCCGCATGGCAGGGAACAAACTTTATAAAATTGATGCCACTACCTTTTCAGTAATGGACTCCCTGCAATTTCAATACAACGGTTACCTGGTCGTCTCCGCCAACAAGCAATATGTTTATGATTTCGATAGCAAAATGTATGAAGTCGACGCAGAGGACATGACTGTTACCCGGCAGATCGACCTCTCTACTATCGTCGGCCCGAACCAGGGATTGGATTCCCCCACCCTTTCTGATAATGATATCCTGACCTGCACGTTTGGCGCTATTCTGAAAGCCTTTGCCATTGACCTTACTACAAAGCAAGTGGTGTGGCAACACAATGGTTCTGTTATAGGCTCCGCTCCTGCTTCGCCCACGATTTCTCCCGATGGCAATTATATCCATTTCAAAGGTGTCGTATATGAAAGAGGCGGAGGCCAATGGAGCTCCGTGTTGGGAACTGTTTCTGTCGCGGATGACGCATTCACGGCGTTCTACCGTCAGAACAATAGTAAGAATGAATTAATCGTCCTTGCCCCAAACTCGTACACTAACTATGTGTATGACTTAGATCAAGCGCCAGATGTTAATGGCATACTCAATCCTATCAGCAGCATCCCATCAACTTATAAATACGACAAATATGGCGATTCGTATTGGCGAGTCGAGTACCTCTGGGGCGAATTCGGGAACGTCATTGTTTACGATGCCGATACATACACCGAAGTGCAACAACTCGACGAGGTCTTTTATCCGGGACGCGTGCAGGTAATCAACGGACATTATTTTCATTACGATGGCTACTACCTCCCATAATTCTATGAAGAAGATAATTCTTTGTCTGGCCTGTAGCGCAATCGCATTGACGACGACTGCTCAAAATGTATATACTTCTTTCGGCGTAAACTATGCAAGCTTTGCGATGGAAGATGCAACGGAATTCCAGGATGAATTGTGGAGACAACTGCCGGTGCGTTCAGAGAAAATGAGTGAGTTCCCAAATTTCTTCGGCTATGAGGGTAAAGTGTACCTGGCTTTCTCGAAATTTCAGGTTGGCTTGTTTGGCGCCTTCAATTCAACAGGAAGCCGACTGAGTTACAGTGATTATTCCGGAAGCTTTGAGTACAATCAAACTGCAACGATGACTCAATTTGGGATCGGTTTTGAATACGCGTTATCCTCCGACATTGAAAAACCATGGCAGCCGTTTGTCAGCGTCCAGGTGGCTAAAGGTTGGACCAACTTTACCATCGATGACATGATGGTCGTGGGAAGTCAGATGCTGGTAGAAGAAAAGCTCGAGTTTGAATCCGGGCATGTCACCATCCAGCCTGGTGTGGGGCTTCGCCGAACGCTGTTCAAAAAAGTGTTCGCCACAGGTCAGGCAGGATATCTCATCGACATCGCGGAGCCGCTTCAATACAAAGAGGACAACGATCTGTATTTGTTTGATGACAACTACAACAAAGTCAGCGCCGATTGGTCGGGGTTTAGGTTGAGCTTGTCTGTCGGCTTACAGTTATAACCCGCACGCATTCCTTGCACTGCGGCCGTCTTTGTTTTAACTTCCCGGAATTTCCTCGTATGTTCATCGGACACTTCGCTGCTGGAATGGCTGCCAAGAAATTACAGCCTTCCATTTCCCTCGGTACTTTGTTTATCGCCTGTCAATGGCTGGATTTGCTCTGGCCCACGCTCCTGTTATTAAACATTGAGCACGTCGTGATCGCGCCGGGCATCAGTCGCGTCACACCGCTTGATTTCACCGACTATCCCATCACACACAGTCTGGTGATGGTACTTGGTTGGTCGCTGCTGTTTGCCGTCGGGTACTTCATCATCACACGCAATAAAACAGGTTCACTTGTGCTTGGCGCCCTAGTGCTGAGCCATTGGGTTCTCGATCTCATCGTACACATTCCAGACCTGCCGCTCTACCCTGGTGAATCGCCAAAGGTTGGATTCGGTCTCTGGAATTCCATGCCGCTCACCATCCTGGTCGAAGGCGCAGTCTTCGCGACAGGCGTGATACTTTACGTCAGAACGAAAAAGGCCTTGAACCAAAAAGTTACGTGGTGGTTTTGGAGCCTGGTGATTTTCCTAGTTACCATGCACGTCGTGAACCTCGTCGGTCCACCGCCGCCGAATGTTACTGCGATCGCGTGGGCCGGCCATTTGCAGTGGCTGTTTGTGCTGTGGGCGTGGAAGGCTGATCGCAGTTAACAATTAAAAATTAACAATTAACAATTGGCAATTGTCAACTCGTAAATCACTAATCACTCGTCACCAATCAATAATCACCAATCGAATGAAGAACCACTGGAAAGAGTTGACAGTTGACAAGGGGCAATTGACAATACTCAGCGTAAGTTAAAAGCGCCGGGCATGGATGTTTTCTCCCGCAGATCTCGCAGATTAGCGCAGCGTATTCAATCGCCTCCCGATAGCTATCGGGACGCTAATCGTCAATCGCTAATCGCCAATCAAAATGACCAATGACCAAATAACAAATCTCTAATCACTAATCACCAATCACCAATCGCCAATCTAATGTTCCTCTCCCATGAAAAAGCGTACCTTCATCAAGCTCTCTTCGGCCATGATCACCGGGGCGGCTCTTGGGCCCATCGCGTCTTGTTCTCCGGAAAAACGAAGTGATTCTATGACGCTGAAGAACTGGGCCGGCAACCTCACCTATTCGACTTCGTCTATCGCTGAACCTGCGTCGATCGAAGAAGCACAGGAAATCATTTCGCGGAGCACGCGGATCCGGGTATTGGGTACACGTCACTGCTTTAACCGGATTGCGGATTCAAGCGAGAATCTTATCTCAACGAAATCATTCAACCAAGTCTTCGAGCTCCATGGCGAGAACCGAACGCTGACCGTTGGGGGCGGCATCCGCTATGGCGAGTTCTGCAAATGCATTCACGACCGCGGATTTGCTATTCATAATCTGGCATCCCTTCCGCACATCTCGGTGGCCGGTGCCTGCGCCACGGCTACCCACGGCTCTGGCGTTAAGAATGGAAACCTGGCAACCTCAGCGTCGGCACTCGAATACATCGCTGCTAACGGAGAACTCGTGAAAATTTCCAGGAAAGAACATCCTGACATCTTCCCTGGGGCAGTCGTGAACCTGGGATGTATTGGCTTGGTCACAAAAGTTACGCTTGACCTCGTTCCAACATTCAAGATGCGGCAGGATGTATACTTGAACTTGCCCATGAGCCAACTTGACAATCATTTTAACGAGATTATGTCAGCAGGATACAGCGTCAGCCTCTTCACAGACTGGCAAACGGAAACCATCAATCAAGTTTGGATCAAGCGTGTGGTTGTTGATGAGGACCTTTCAGCAGAGAAAGAATTCTTTGGAGCGGTCGCCGCCGATAGAAATGTTCATCCCATCCTTGAGATATCCGCCGAAAACTGCACGGAACAAATGGGTGTGCCCGGTCCATGGTACGAAAGACTGCCGCATTTTAAAATGGGATTTACGCCCAGCAGTGGTGAAGAACTGCAGGCAGAGTATTTTGTTCCCAGAGAAAAAGCTGTTGAAGCCATTCGCGCAGTTCATTCCCTTCGCGAGGAAATTAAACCACATCTCCTGATAACAGAGATTCGCACCATCGCGGCGGATGACCTTTGGCTGAGTCCGTGCTACCAACAAGACAGCGTGGCGATTCACTTCACCTTAAAACAAAACATAGAAGGCGTGCAAGCGCTGCTGCCAAAGATTGAAGAGAAGTTAAGCCCCTTCAACGTCAGGCCACATTGGGGGAAATTGTTTACCGTCGCACCTGGCGTGCTACAAAGTCGATACGAGAAACTCGCTGACTTTAAAAAGCTGCTGACCAAATACGATCCCAATGGAAAATTCAGGAACGAGTTTATCGACACCAATTTGTTTGGTGCGAACAAATCCTGAAGGTTAGGCCAGTTGCGTCTCCCGGTTGTACTTGGTTCTGTATTGAACCGGCGACAATCCGGTGATTCGCTTAAATGTATTTCGGAAAGCTTTCGTGTCGGTGTAACCGACCTTGTACATGACCTCATTTACATTTTCGCGGGAAGATTCCAGGCTGATCTTGGCCGCTTCGATTTTTACGCGCTGTATGTATTCCGTCACGGTGTTGGCGGTCGCCTTCTTGAAACGCCGCTCAAGATTTCTCCGCCCGATGGCGAGCATGGACGCCAGTTGATCTACCGTAATCTTCTCCTGGAAATTGTTTTCAATAAACTCCTGTGCTTTCCGAATCGGTTCGTCATCGTGATCCTTTTGTCCCTGGAAAATCAAAAATGACAATTGATCTTCACGATCGATATCCAACGCGAATACTTTAGCCGAGAGCACGGCAATTTCCCGGCCTGCATATTTTTCGATCAAGTATAAGATGAGGTTGGTGTAGGAGAATGCGCCACCGCTCGTGTAGATCCCCTGCTCATCGGTAATCACTTTCTCCGTGACGAGTTCTATGTCCGGAAACATCTTCCTGAAGTTGTTTTCGGCAAGCCAATGTGTGGCGACTTTTTTTCCATTCACCAATCCAGTTGAAGCTAACAGGAATGCCCCCAGGCAAAGGCTGGCTACCTCGGCACCTTGTTTGTATTGCTTGATGATCCAGGGAATGAAATCCTTGTTCGCCTCGATCGCTTGTTGGATGTCGCCATCGAGTGCCGGGATGATAATCAGGTCGGTCTTGTCTACATCTTGAATCAACACATCGGCGTTGGCGGTAAACGAACCACCACACAACGTCGTTTCGCGTTGCAGTCCAACGAGCTGCACCTTAAACACCGGAGGTGCGCCTTTGAATTTGAAGAACTCATTCACTTGCGTGAGTAACTGGCGCGAGCCTTCCAGACTACCGAGGATGGCTCCCTTGGGGACGAGAATGGATATGTGCTTCATACAACCAAAAGTAATGTACGATGCTGTCGTAATCAACCCCTGAGAATGCCGGATTTACACCACTCATATAACAATTACAGGTAATATTTTTGTTTAACACTTATGAACTCCTATGAACTCCATGTCCACTATCCGAATAGAACATGACGTGAAAGTCTTTGGCTTTCAGGTGAAAACGTTCCCACAGGGAATTGGCGAGGCCTTCGATTCCCTGGTGAATTCATTGCCGCGCGAGCTGCAGCGATCTTATTATGGTATCAGCTACATGACTCCCGCGGGAATCAAATACTTCGCCACAGCGGAAGAAAGATTTAAAGGGGAAGTGGAACGATATCATGAACGATACCAGTATGAAACGTTCAACATAGAGAGCGGTGAATACCTGGCGGTGATGATCAGCGATTGGCAATCCAAGACCAACACGATAAAAGACGTTTTTGCCGACATGCTGCAGTACGACTGCCAGGACGGATCGAACCGGCCTTGTGTGGAATGGTACAAGAATGATGATGAAATGTTCTGCATGGTGCGGCAAACTTCCACACACGCTAAAGTAAAATGAAAGAGATCCTTTTCATCCATAGTGCCGGGCCTCAGGGCCATCACGAAGGCAGCGACTATCTACTGCGGTATTTAATTGATGCACTGGGACCTGATTACAAAATCGTTCATCCAAAGATGCCCGAACCTGATAATCCACATTATGACGGATGGAAGAAGAAACTGGAAGCGGAACTAAGTTTGCTAGACGGAAACGTAGTGATCGGCCATTCGCTGGGAGGTTCTGTCGTGCTCAAATATTTGTCGGAGTTAAACCGTGAGGTGCCTCTCGCAGGACTGTTCGTCATCGCTGCTCCTTTTTGGGGCGCTCCGGAATGGGAAGTAGACGAATATGTGTTGCCACGCAATTTGTCATCCAAGTTGCCCACCGGCACACAACTCTTCCTTTATCATAGTAAGGATGATGAAGTAGTACCCGTTGAGCATGTAACGCTCTATGCCGTGGAACTTCCGAAGGCGATTGTCCGTACCTGTAATAGTCGGGGGCACCTGTTCAGCAAAGGACTTCCCGAACTGGTCGACGACATAAAAACTGTAAGTCATGGTTGAAGTATTTAAAACGGATGTTCATGAATCGAAATATGCTTTGCTGCTTCAACAGCTTATCCAGACTGTGTTTACCGGTTACGAGGTAAGCTTTGATCTTGAAGACTGCGACAAAGTATTGCGGGTCAAGTCATGTTCAAACGACATCCGGGTAAACCAGTTGATCGACTTTCTGAAACAGATGGGTGTGCAAGCGGAGGTGTTGCCAGAAGATGTGCCGCCGCCGAAAGATTTGGAGAACGAAAACTACGGTCGTCAGTTTACTGAGTCGACGACCCAATAATAAATTTAGAGTTTATGCCAAAGAATATCTATGTAAACCTTCCCGTAAAGGATCTGAACAAATCCCGGGAATTCTTTTCGAAACTGGGTTTTGATTTTAACGCACAGTTCAGCGACGAAACAGCTGCCTGCATGATAGTAGGCGATAACATCTTTACGATGCTGATCACGGAAGAAAGATTTAAAGGGTTCACCAAGAAGCCGATCAGCGACGCGAAGAAAAGTACAGAAGTGCTCATTTCCGTTGACACTAAAAGTCGCACGGAAGTCGATGACATGGTGAAGAAGGCGATCGCTGCTGGCGGATCACTGTATAATGATCCACAAGATCACGGCTGGATGTACTATCATAGCTTTGCCGATCTCGACGGCCATCAGTGGGAATTCATTTTTGTAGACGAAAGTGCTATGCCCAAAAACTAATATTTCTCACGGAACACACGGAATTCACGGAACGATCCTTCCGTGAATTCCGTGTGTTCCGTGAGAGATAACATCCCGACGCTTTAGCTTCCACTCCTTTTTTTGTTATCCGCCCGTTGCCAACAAATTCCGTTTTCCACCTTCCCATATTTTAATACATTTACGCTTTAACCCTTTCTGATATGACGAATCGTAAGGTCGCCGGCTTAATCGTCGCATTGGTACTGCTACAGGCCTGCAGTCGGACTGTTGAAAACGCAACCGACCCACTGGAGAACTTTCTCACGTTTCCCGAGAAGCTCGCCAATGCAACCATTTACGAAGTGAACATCCGGCAACATACGCCGGAAGGTACCATCAACGCTTTTGCCAAAGACCTTCCGCGGCTAAAAGAACTTGGCGTGAAGATGTTGTGGATCATGCCCGTACAACCGATTGGTGTGAAGAACCGGAAAGAGCCGTTGGGAAGCTATTACTCTATCCGCGACTATAAAGACGTGAACCCGGAGTTCGGTACAAAAGAAGATTTCAAAAACCTGGTGAACAAAGTCCACGAATTGGAGATGTACATTATCCTGGATTGGGTACCGAATCACACCGCGTGGGATAATCCCTGGATTACCGAACATCCTGACTTCTACGCCCACGACAAGGATGGAAACATAGCGCATGAAGCAGACTGGACCGACATTGCATTGCTGGATCATACCAATCCCGGCACGCGCGCGGCCATGATTGATGCCATGAAGTATTGGGTAACCGAATTCGAAATCGATGGGTTCCGCTGCGATCACGCCGGTCATGAGATCCCTTTGTACTTCTGGGAAGAAGCCACTCAGGAAATCGATCCAATCAAGGATCTTTTCTGGCTGGCGGAATGGGATGGAGCGCGCATGCACCTTGAGTTCCATGGAACCTACGCATGGGAGCTACTTCACCTCACCGATCGGGTTGCAAAGAAAGAAGCGAACGCCAATGACATCGCGGCCTGGATTGATAAAGATCTCAAGGAATACGGAACCAAACCTTTTCGCATGACGATGATTACCAACCACGACGAAAACTCGTGGCATGGAACAGAATTCGAGCGCTACGGCGATGGCGTAAAAACATTCGCGACGTTTATCTTCACCGCCTACGGAATTCCCATGCTGTACAGCGGGCAGGAAGTGGGACTCAACAAACGCCTCAGATTTTTTGACAAGGACACCGTTGACTGGAGCGACCCCAAACATATGCAACCATTTTACAAAAGCCTCGTGGCCCTCAAGGCCGACAACGCGGCATTGGGAAATGGAGAGTATGGCGCCATGCCAAAACGAATTAATAAGGACAAAGAAATTTACGCTTTTGTCAGAGCAAAAGACGACGACAAGGTGATTGGAATTATAAACTTCTCCGCGACGCCTCAGGAAATGCATTTGACCGATGCGTCAGTCGCAGGAACTTACCAGGATTACTTTACCCAAGAGTCCATTAGCCTGGACCCTGCCACGCCGCTTAAACTTGCACCCTGGCAGTATCTTGTTTTCGTAACCAAATAATATCTATTCATACATGAAAGAATTCTATAACGACAAAGTAGCGAGAGTTTACTACGACGAAGCGCTGGATTGTCTTTTCTTAAAATACACCGACAAGGTGCCGCACGACGACGCATTTGTAAAAATCAATACCGCCGTGCTCCATGCATTCGTATCCCTGAAGACGCAAAACTTCGTTGCCGATATCCGGAAGATGGGTATTATCAGTTTGAAATCTCAGCAATGGGTAGTCGATAATCTTCTCCCGGGCATGTTCAAGCACCTCAAGGGAAAAACATTGTATCACGCCCAACTTTTAGATCCGTCTGAGATCATGTCGAAAGTATCGGCTTCCAATATCAAAGCTAAATCGAACCAGGTGGCAGAAGGATTTGAAGTCACGCAATTCAGCAGTGAAGCCGACCTTCGCCAGCATTTAATAAACAGGAAGAAAGGTTAATCAAACCACAACATAATGATCGCCGCCAAAGGATACGCAGCTCAAAGTCCTACCACCGACCTTGCTCCCTGGAATTTCGAGAGACGTGAAGTCGGACCCCATGATGTTCAATTCAACATCACGCATTGTGGCGTCTGCCATTCGGACCTGCACCAAATCAAGAATGAATGGTTCCCTGGAATATTTCCCATGGTGCCCGGCCACGAGATTGTTGGAAAGGTCGTGAAAGTTGGAAGCCAGGTTAAAAAATTCAAAACCGGTGACCTTGCCGCCGTAGGTTGCCTCGTCGATTCGTGTCGCACGTGTGAGAACTGCAAGGACGGGCTGGAGCAATATTGTCTCCATGGCGGTGTAGGTACCTACAACAGCCGCGAGAAAGATGGAACGCCAACGTATGGCGGATACTCCAACACGATCGTGGTGCATGAGGATTTCGTACTTCACGTTTCGGAGAAGTTAAGTCTTCCTGCAGTCGCTCCGCTCCTGTGCGCCGGTATCACAACGTATTCGCCGCTCCGTCATTGGAAGGTTGGCAAAGGTCACAAACTCGCCGTGCTTGGACTCGGTGGACTTGGACACATGGGCGTAAAATTCGGTGTCGCATTCGGCGCCGAGGTTACTGTCCTGAGTACATCACCCGCTAAAGAAGCCGACGCAAAAAAACTCGGAGCGCATAAGTTTGTCGTCACCACCGACAAAGCGCAGGCTAAAAGTGTGAAGGGCTACTTCGATTTTATTCTCGACACCGTTTCAGCACCACACGATTTCAGATTCTACCTCTCCATGTTAAAGACAAACGGAACGCACATTTGCGTGGGCATCCCTCCCAAACCAATAGAAGTCCCGGCGTTCAGTTTACTAAACGGAAGGCGCAGTGTGGCGGGCTCATCCATTGGTGGAATTCCCGAAACCCAGGAGATGCTGGACTATTGCGCCCAACACAACATCGTATCTGACATCGAACTCATCAACATCAAAGACATCACACAAGCCTACGAGCGGATGCTGAAGGGGGATGTGAGGTATAGGTTTGTGATTGATATGGCGACACTTTGAGGTTGGTTGCCAGTCACCGGTTGCCAGTCGCCGGTGGCCAGGCCATGGCCGAAAGGTTCAGAAGCTTCACCCAGCTATTTTCAGTGCGGACTGGAAACTGGTGACCGGAAACCGGCAACATCTTAAAAAAATTTCCCACAAAAAACGCAACCTTTTTTTCGGCATTCCAGTCTAATACATAAATCTCTTATGTATTAATCATTTATGCATTCCCCTGAACTCCTGAAAGGTACCCTCCAAACCATCGTACTCAAGGTCTTAAAAGACAACGGAAAGATGTACGGATATGAAATCACCCAGCTGGTTAAAGAATTGTCCGACGGCCGCATTGTGCTGACAGAAGGGGCGCTCTATCCTACCCTGCACCGGCTTGAATCCGAAGGTTTGCTCAAAACTGAAGTCGTCAGTATTGGCAAACGCGTGCGCAAGTATTACACCCTCACCCCCGACGGAAAGGCGATTGCAAAAGACCGCGTATTCGAATTCGTAGACTTCATCCGTACGATGTCGACCGTACTCCAGGTGAAGATGGCTTAAGCTATGCAACTGACGAACGAACATATCAGCTATATCATTAAAGACCTGAACTACCGCGGCATCGTGGCTACGGAAATTCAGGATGAGTTGATTGACCATGTTTGCTCTGCTATTGAAACCAAAATGGTACAAGGCATAAAATTCATTGACGCCTACCATCAGGTATTGAAGACTTTCGGAAGCACTTCCGGTCTTCGTGAAACCCAACGTCAAACCTTACTATCAGAAAACCAAAAGCCCAAAATCATGGTCCGAAATTATATAACCATCGCCCTCCGGAATTTGATGAAGCATCGCTTCTATACCATTATCAATGTTGCGGGGCTCGCCATTGGTATTGCGTCGTGCCTCATCATCATGCTCTACATTGGTTTCGAGCTGTCGTACGACCGGCATTTTCCCAACGCCGACCGGATCTACCGAGTGGATTCGGAAATCTTGTTCAACGGCAATCATTTCAACCTGGCTGTGATGCCAGCGCCGGCAGCCGATGCTTTCAAAGCTGAATTTCCAGAAGTAGAGGCGTCCGTACGATTCCGTCAATCAGGTTGGCGGAGAGTGAAAACGCTAAAGGAAGGCGCGGAAAGCATTAAAGAGCAATACACACTCTACGGCAGCAACGGCATTTTCGAAACTTTCGGCATCCCTTTGCTGAAAGGAAATGCAGCCAATGCCTTAACCGAACCGAATACTTTGGTCATGAGTCGAAGTAAGGCTGAGCAATATTTCCCTAACAGCGAAGCACTCGGACAAACCGTGATCATTGACAATCGTGAGCACTATAAAATCACGGGCGTGTTTGAAGATTTCCCAGCCAACACGCACTTCAAAATGGACTTCATCTTTTCGATGGAGGGACTGGAAGAGTCTAAGGCCGACAACTGGCTTAGTAACAACTTTAATACGTACATCCGCCTACGAGAAGGAGCCAGTGCAGCCGACCTCGATGCGAAGTTCCCCAAAATGGTGGACACACATATCGGCCCGCAAGTGAAAGCAGTTTTTGGCGCTGACTTCACGATGGAGAAATTCAAGGAGAGTGGCAACAAGATTGTTTACCGGCTGATGCCCGTCGCCGATATCCACCTTCACTCGGATCTCACCGCGGAATTTGGAGCGAACAGTGACGTTACTTATGTGTACCTCTTTGGCGCCGTTGCCTTTTTCATATTGGCGATCGCGTGCATCAATTTCATGAACCTCTCCACAGCGCGATCCGCGAATCGGGCTAAAGAAGTTGGCGTAAGAAAAGTACTGGGCTCCTTGCGTTCACACCTCATTCGCCAATTCCTGACGGAGTCTGTGATGCTGAGTGTTCCGTCGTTTATTATCGCCATCGGATTGGCGTATACGCTCCTACCCCTCTTCAACACGTTGGCGCAACGTTCCCTGGTAATTCCATTTGGCAATCCGTTCTTCCTCGGTGGGGTACTTGTTGCTGCGATCCTCATAGGTCTGATGGCTGGTGTTTATCCATCGCTTTTCCTCTCGGCGTTCAAGCCTGTAAACGTGCTGAAAGGAAAAGTTGCCTTGGGAATGAAAAGTGGGCTGGTTCGTAGCGCGCTGGTGATCTTCCAGTTTTTTATTTCCATATTTCTCGTGATCGGCACCATTACCGTTGAGAAACAACTTGCCTATATCCAACATAAAAATCTTGGGTTCAATAAAGACCAGGTTCTTATACTCCACAACACTGAACTTTTAGCTCCCGGGCAGCTAGCTTTCAAAAATGAGTTGCGGAAGTTGCCTGCCATTACGAATGTTTCTGCTTCCGGCTACCTTCCTATTGCTGACTGGGGTAGAAACAATACCACCTTCTGGCCCCAGGGAAGTCAGCCGACGCAAGACAACATGATTTCCTTGCAATGGTGGACGGTAGACAACGACTATGTTCCCACGCTGGATATGAAAATTGTACAGGGTCGCAATTTCTCCCCGGACTTCCCGTCGGATTCCTCATCGATGATCCTCAACGAGACAGCGTTGAAGCGATTTGGATTTAAGGATCCGATCGGTCAGAAGATTACCACCTTCGCCTACAACAATGGGGTGATCGACAATGACAAGCTCCAGACCTATACGATTGTTGGTGTCATCAAGGATTTTCATTTTGAATCACTCAAGCAGAACATTACCCCGTTGTGCTTGCAATTGGGTAAAAGCGGCTGGAGTATGCTGATTCGTTTTGGAGCGCAGGACACCAAGGAGGTAATTGCTGAAGTCGAAAAGAAATGGAAGACTGCGCTGCCGGGATATCCGTTTGAGTACACATTCCTCGACGATGCCTTTGGCAGAATGTATGCTTCCGAACAACGGCTCGGTTCCATCTTCGGAATCTTCGCCACGCTGGCGATCGTCATTGCTTGCCTGGGCTTGTTTGCCCTGACATCCTTTACCGCTGAACAACGCACAAAAGAAATTGGTATTCGAAAAGTGCTGGGCGCGTCCGTCAGTGGCATTGTCATCTTGCTTTCGAAAGAATTCGGAAAGTTGATCCTCATCGCTTTCGTACTCGCCGCTCCGGTGGCCTGGTTCGCCGTCGATTGGTGGTTAAAGAGCTACATGTTTAAAGTCGAAATCGGACTCCTCGTCTACGTGCTATCCGGCGCGCTAGCCTTCGCGATCGCCTGGATTACGATGGGATTCCAATCCATCAAGGCCGCGACAACGAATCCAGTGCAGTCGCTGCGGAGTGAGTAACTCCGCAAATTGGAAAATTGTAATATTGAAAGATTGGAAGATTAGGTCGGTCTCAACTGACCAATATTCCAATCTTTCAATCTTTCAATCTTCCAATTTTTCAATTTCCCTTTCTTCCGAATCGGAGTATCTTCCAATCTTCCAATCTTTCAATCTTCCAATTTTTCAATTTTCCACTATCTTTGCGCCCTTATTTACATTGCAATGATCTCAGTTGACGCGGTAAGTGTTGAGTTTAATGGTTCAGCCCTCTTTAGTGACATCACCTTTAACATTAATGAAAACGATCGCATCGCCCTCATGGGGAAAAATGGTGCGGGAAAATCGACTTTATTAAAAATTATCGCTGGCGCGAACAAGCCGACACGAGGGAAAGTTTCGGGTCCGAAGGATGCCGTGATCGCCTACCTTCCCCAGCACCTGCTCATAGAAGATGATTCAACGGTATTCGAGGAAGCGTCAAAGGCCTTCTCCAAGCTCATCAACATGAAGAAGCAAATTGATGAGTTGAATACGCAGTTGGAAACCCGCACCGACTATGAATCGGATGCGTACGCCAAAATCATTGAACAGGTATCGGAGCTCAGCGAGAAATACTATTCCATAGAAGAAACGAATACTGACGCGGAAGTTGAGCTAACCCTCTTGGGTCTCGGTTTTGTCCGCGCTGACTTCGCCCGTCCCACGAGCGAATTCAGCGGTGGCTGGCGTATGCGGATTGAACTGGCCAAAATACTTCTTCAAAAGCCCGATCTCATCTTGTTGGATGAGCCCACCAACCACCTGGACATTGAATCCGTTCAGTGGCTGGAGGAATTCCTGAAGACCAATGCCAAGGCCGTAATCGTCATCAGCCACGACCGAGCATTTGTCGACAACCTTACTAATCGTACCATCGAAGTGACGATGGGACGTATTTACGATTACAAAACAAACTACAGTCATTACCTGCAGCTTCGAAAGGAACGTCGCGAACAGCAGCAGAAACATTTTGAAGAGCAGCAAAGGGAAATCGCCGACATCACGGCGTTTATCGAGCGCTTCAAAGGCACGTATTCAAAAACGCTCCAGGTACAAAGCCGTGTGAAGATGCTGGAGAAAATGGAAATCATTGAAGTCGATGAAGTAGACACTTCAGCACTGAACCTGAAATTCCCGCCTGCGCCGCGTTCGGGTAACTATCCCGTCATCGCCGAAAGCCTCACCAAGCGTTATGGTGATCATGTCGTTTTCCAGGATGCAACCATCACCATCAATCGTGGTGAGAAAGTAGCGCTGATTGGAAAGAACGGCGAAGGGAAATCCACGTTGGTAAAAGCCATCATGGGTGAAATCGACTACGAAGGAAGACTGCAGCGCGGTCACAACTGTTTGATCGGATACTTTGCGCAGAACCAGGCTTCCCTGCTGGATGGTGAACTCACTATTTTTCAAACCATCGATCAAATCGCCGAAGGCGATATCCGCACCAAGATCAAAGACATTCTCGGCGCCTTCATGTTCAGTGGCGACACGATTGACAAGAAAGTAAAAGTTCTTTCCGGTGGAGAGAAAACGCGACTGGCGATGATCAAGCTATTGCTTCAGCCCGTGAACTTCCTAATCCTCGATGAGCCTACTAATCACCTTGACCTCAAGACCAAGGATATCCTGAAGGATGCGCTCAAAGCATTCGACGGTACTTTAATTCTCGTATCTCACGACCGCGATTTCCTCGACGGCCTTGCCAACAAAGTTTTCGAGTTTGGAAACAAACGCATCAAGGAACACTTTGAAGATATCAATGGATTTCTCCGGAATAAGAAGCTGGAGAATCTTCGCGAAGTCGAGAGAACTGCGAAGTAGTTTCGAATTTCGGATTTCAAATTTCAAATTTCAAATTCGGACCCCCGAATTTGGAATCTGAAATCTGAAATTTGCTATTCCTTCATCGTAGCCAAAAAGCTAACAACATCCCGAATTTCCTTCTTCGTGAGCAGCAATCTCATCGGTGGCATACTCGATGCTGCGTCGGTGCGTTTCGCGATGTCTTTCTTTAAGATCACCGTATCAGGCTTGTCACCTATCTTGACTTTAAGTTCGTTCGGTTTTTCTTCCTGGAGAATAGCACTGATCGTTTTGCCCGACGACAATTCCAGCGTCGTCATTCCATAACCAGGTGCCAGTCGCGCGCTTGGATTCACCAGTGCTTCCAGTAATTGCTCGCGCTTCAATCTGGCGGCGACACCATTCAGGCGTGGACCAGCGGTACCACCCATATCACCGTAAGAGTGACAGCGAATACATTGCGCGGTCTGATGGCCGTAGAAAATTCCGGCGCCACGATTGGGATCACCACCCAGTAATGCGCCCGCATAGGCCGCTGTTAAAGTATCGGACGAAGACTTGGCCATGATCGACTTCAGGCGCGATTGCAGGGATTGTGAATGCGTATTGTCAATCGCCTCAGACAGCTCAAGCTCGACTTCGATGGGCAGCTTTTTGTTCTCCAATTGTGTCAACAGACCTTCGAAGGCTTTGGTTGTATTTTCAGGAGGCAACGATCCCAGGGTAGTCAGCGCAGCCTGTTTTTCTTCTACCGTACGCGTGTTAATGACGTCTGTTAACAAAGATACTATCAGCACTTTATCGAGGTTCATCTTAGGGAGCAGATCAAGGGCTGTGACCCTTACCTTTTTCTCCTTGTCCTTCAACGCTACTTGAATAGCATCTCCAATCTTCGGATCAGAGACAGCCGCCAGTGCCTTCAGCGCTTCAGCTCGCACGGAGGCATCAGCATCTGTTTTGAGTCGCGTGAACAAGGCTTGAGAAGCGTTCTCTATTTTCAATTTTCCAAGCGCCTTGGCGGCGGCGAGACGAACAGCAACTTCTTTGTCGGACGTTAGCGTAATGAGTGCATCCGCCGACTTAGCCTTTACGGCTGCAGCATCCCGGTTGATCTCACCGCGATAACGACCGTCGACGCGATCGAGCACGGAAGGTTTTGCCCAGGTGCTGAGCGCAGCAATGGCTTCGGCTCTCATCGCAGCTGGTGTGCCTTGCCGCGACGCGTAGTCGATCAGGTTTTGCATCGACGCCTCTGTGCCGACACGAAGATTGGCGTTGATCGCCCTTCTCAACAATGCTTCGTTGGTGAACTGAGTATTTTTAAGAACGTCGCCAAGGGCAGGCAACGCCGCTTCAATCGAAAGGTCATCGTTGATACCACGGGCAGCTTCGGTAACGATGAATTCATCCTGATCTTTCAGGAAGGTGGAAATGCCCGGGTGTTGCATCCTGCGCAACGCCACCACCGCTCCGATGCGCACAGCACGCGATGAATGATTCGACAACGCCGCGATCGGTTCAGGTTTTCCAATCCGCGCCAACGCTAAACTTGCCGCATGGCGGATGTAAACATCTTCTTCGTTGTTTGATTCCAACAACCCGATGATCGGATTGACCGCCGGCTCATAGGCAATTCTGCCCAAAGCCTCAGCGGCAAAAAACCTCGCCCGGCTATAGTCATCCTTCAACAGGGGAATCAACGCGTCACCGGCGTCCTTGTATCGAACATCTCCTATCCACTTTGCTGCTTGCGCGCGAATTTCAGGGTCTGAATCCTTTAGCAACGGAACCAAAACACTTGCCGACTGAATATCCTTTCTGGCAAGCTGGCTCACACCCCAAATAGAATTCACACGTGCCAGCTGGTTCTCAGTTTGAGTTATCATCTTTTGGAATACTTCCATTCCTTCATTGCCACGCGTCGCTAGTTCAAACTGGGCCTTTTGCCTGATGCGCATGTCAACGTGCTTCAGCAGATCACCCAATTGATCGTTGTTGTATTTTTTGAAATCATCGGCCAGGAGTGTCTGTACTTGCTTGCGCTCTTCAACATTAATATTGGAAACATCCAGTTTCCAGATCCGGCCGTGGTCTTTTGTTCCCCAACCATCAATCCAGTCCGCCAGGTACATCGCTCCATCGGGACCGAAGTCGATACCTGTTGGCAGCACACCACCTAGAATTTTCTTGTTCTCTCCCAATTCAAAGGACGCGCCTTTCGGTTTCAGTTTGAATCCATAAATACCCGACTGCGCAGGATTGCCGACGAACTCAACAATGAAAAACGTATTCTTCCATTCAGGGCTCAGCGCGGTTCCAGGGTTGTACAACATACCGGTGGGGCCATTTACATAGTTCGCGATGGGTGGAATAATGTAGGCCGCTTGCTTATCCCAACGCGGCACGTACATCCGCTCATCCATCCACACCTTATACGTATTATTCTCAGGGTCGCGGTACTTTCCGAACTGCCAGTTCGTGCGCCATCCAATGTCAGCGCCATTCACGATGTAGACGATGCGCTCGCTTTCACCGGGGTGATCGCCGTCGTTGTCTTCGCTGATCAGGTTTCCGTATTCATCGAACACAAACTCATGCGTGTTCCGGTTTCCGTATGCGAAAACTTCAAAATCACTTCCATCCGGATTCGAACGCACCACCACGCCAGAGTTGGGATGCTCCCATTTCGTTCCGGTTTGATCAACGCCACTGAATCCGATATCACCGATTTGCCAGTAGATTTTTCCATCGGGTCCTACTTCGCAGCCCGACATACCGTGTCCACTGAATCCGACGTGAATGCCGTAACCATGTGAGATCGACACGATCTCATCCGCGAGTCCGTCGCCGTTATTGTCTTTCGTGCGCCACATGTCTGGGCCGATGGCAACAAAGAGATCGTCACCGTGCTTCAGTACACCACCCATCGCATCGGTTACTTCGGTATTAAAATCCTCTACTACAATCTGGGCGCGATCTGCTATGCCATCGCCGGAAGTGTCGTCCAGGCGGTACACGCGTTCCTTTTCAACGGTCATGTCGCGCCAGTCGCGCGAACCATCGTGATTCACATCGGTGAGCCACTGGTTCTTGTCGCTGTTCTCCGGTGCCAATACTCTGTGTAGAAAGGTGCGCTTCTCTTCAATATTTTTCAGCGCGATAGATTGAATTTCCCAATCCTGGTGACCGCGAATATCAAACTCGGAATTCTTTTGCCGGCTCGTGCGTGTATAATACAGTGCGCCGGTGTAATCGTCGATGTCGATGGAAACCGGATCGGCAACCAATGAATCCACGGCCCACAGTTTTAAGGTGAGACCGTCAGCCAACTGTGGTGACACAATCGCCTCAATGGCCTTGGCCATTTCGGCGGCCTTTGCCGGTTCGATTTGTTTTATCCTTTTGTCGGTTGGCGTACTGCAGCTTGCGAGAACGAGTGTTGACACTATTAGCAGATAGCGTGAACTTGAAAGACTTCTCTTCATGGTTGTGTTTTTTGAGCGCCGACAAGATAGTAAAAGGTTGGAATTTGTTACTGCATGGAAGGATGATAACTTATAACTAACAGTTGAAACGGTAAGAAGGCGCATTCGAAGTACAGCGGTATCGTTCTCGAAATGGTAGCGTCTCACTTATACGATTTCAACAGCAGGGTTGGTTTGGCCCGATCATAAAGCTCGGTCATCGACTCAGCGCATAGACGGGTGATCTTTGCCACTTCCGGTTAGGGGAATGAATTTGATCTCCTTGTAAGACGCGTTGATCTTGCTAACATCATGGCCTGTCAAGAACTGGGGGATTGCTTCGTCAAAAATTTCGCGATCCCACATCGCCTGTTCGTGTCCGGCATTTTCTACAACAAGGTGGATTGCATTGTCAAACTCCTTTATCGTTTCGTTCACCTGTTGAACTGGAGTTCGGCAGTCAAGACTTCCTGTTATGAAGAGCGTACGCACTGAAGTGGTCAAAGGCTTCGCTGTATCCATTGGCAACTCAGTCTGCGGCCACACTTTTCTTGCATCGTAAAATGGAAAGTTAACCACGTTGCCAAAAGGACTTTCTTTCGCCTGGAGGTCAATTAACCGTAGCCGCTCATCAGTCACACCCGATGCGATCGCCTGGTTAATACCATTTCCCGGGACGGCAAATGCAAAGGCAATTCTTTTCTGCGCAAACCATTCCAGCATGCTGTAGTCGCCGTGGTCGATGGTGTAAAGCAAGCGCGGTATGGCTGGAATGTCATTCGTGTCATCTATTTCCAACCGCAGGATCAGCGCGAGACCGAAAGGACCTACTTGTACCTGCATTGCTTTACCGGTGACCGGGTGCTTGATTTTTATCGTCACAGGATTTGATTCCAGTTTGGATGTCACTTTTTTCAACAGGTCACTGAGATCCGGAATAGCCTGACTGATCGATGGATCTGCAGCAACCATCTTCCCAATTTTTTTCACATGCTCATCAAGAAGAACTGGATAGTTGAACGACTGATCAAGGCCGTCAGCACCGGCGAAGACTGCATTCGCAATCCGCTCCGGAAACAATTTGATCACCGCCATACCAATGTGACTACCAAAGCTGAATCCAAAGATTGAATACTTTTCGATGTGCAGCGCCGTAGCAATTTCATTCATGTCGTGGGCGTGTTCGACGATATTGTAGCCCGAAACATCAATGCCTTTGTTTGTGAACTCCACAAGGGCTTCTTTACACAGCTTCTGGTAATGAACGCCAGCTGCTTCCGGCGATATCAGGAAGTCATCCGGATATTGTCCGCGCCATACATAAGTAAGCGCTTCGTCGGTAGTTCCTCGTTGATCGACAAATATCAGGTCGGAGACCTCGAGGATGGGCAACCAATCCGTCAGGTCTTTGGGACTTTCAGCCTGCCACGTGCTGGCGCTGCCGCCACCTTCCAGATAAATTACGGGTTCATGAGGATTCTCGGAAAGGCTTTTCAGCCGGACAAACTTTACCTTGATACTTCTTGAATTCGGCTGAAGGCGATTTTCAGGAACCGTTAAGTAGCCCACCTCGCCTTGTACGATAGTCTTGCCGGTGGTCTTAAAATTCTGTGGCTTGAGTTCGAGGCTACGCGACTGACCCGCAGCTTCCAGGCTGGCGATGATCAGAATAACAGAGACTAAATGAATTGTTTTCATGCGGTTATTTTTCCCGCAATATGACGCTGGAGTCTGGCCGTCTGAAAATGTTACAAGTCCCAAATGGCGTTTTGAGACCTATTTACGCGCCTTCTGACTTCAAGTGGTCGCTTGGCGTAACACCCGTAACCTTTTTGAAGGCCCGGTAGAACGATGCCTTCGAACTGAAGCCCACTTCCTGGCTCAGGCCTACCATCGAGTACTTCCTGCTTTCGGGTTTTGCCAGCAGCTCCTTAAATACCTCGATCCGATAATGGTTGATCCAATCATTAAAATTTGTATGAAACGCTTCATTGATCAGGAAGGAAAGGTCATTGACAGGCCATCCCAAATGCTTGGCCAGCTTCGTCACGGTTAGCGCGGGATCAACGTAATACTTTTGAGCATCCAGGGCTTTGATGAGGAACTGCTTTTTGTTCTGAAGTTCCTCCGCCGAAAATTTAAATCGCTCCATACGATCGACGTAGGTATCGACTGTCTTTCTGTATTTCAACAGATAGTAATATCCCAGGCCGTAAATGCACAACCCCATGATAATACCAAAAGGGTTGTAGAGCAGTGAAGAATTTTCGTCCGCGTATTCTACATCCAGCAATGAATACGGTATGGCGATCATTAAAAAAGTAATGATCGTGATCCAGGAAATGAGAAGCCAGTTCAGCCAGCTTCGGATCTTGGTAAATTCCTTTAAGTCGGCTCTCGCCTCCCGCGTAGTTTTGAAGATCGCGATCGTATAAATTCCCAGCTGAATCAAACTCACCAGGGTGATGCCTAACGCAATGGTCTGAATTGTTTCCAGGTTGGCATACGCCCAGGTCATGTGGTTTCCCGCGTAAATAAAAAACGCCGAAAACAAAACACCGTCAATAAGCAGGGTCGGTAAGAAATGCAGAAAAGTAGAGAAGCGTAACCTTCGTCGTGGATCTTTTATTGCCACCACGTGCAAGTAAGCCAGCGGTCCATATGCCAGGCTAAAATCCATAGGAATCGGAAACTTCGCGTTGAACGCATGGATGGATTGCGTCAGTACAAGATGCAGCAAGGAGATCGAAAAAACGGCGATGAGCAAGCCCAGGTATAGGTGGGGTTTCCGGATAGGTTTGATCAGCAAAATAAGGGCAGCGAGAACGATCCCTTGCAGGACTGCTAAAAGGAAATAGAAATTAAATGAATCCAGTGATGTATCGATCATTTCAGTTCAAAAAACCTTTGGATCAGCGAGATCCGCCATAGACTGTACATTGTTGGCAGTCGTTTTATTTCACGGTTACTTTGAAATTGCCTTTTATGTGGATCGGTTCCATTTCTACGTCAACACATCCCTTCGTACATTGCCCGATGTACTCCGTGTACCCTCTGATAACCTCTCCACTTTTGAATTCGCCCTTGTCCAAAACTAAGATTTGTTTTATGGTCTTAATCTCCCTTACGGCTGTGTCTAAGGTCATCTGATACCAATAACTAATACCAAAACGCCCATCCTCAAGCTTAATTCTGAAGTGATAATCGGTAATCGAATTGGTTTCAAAAATCTCAACATCGAGCGTATCATTCTCTATCTTAGCCTCTGAAAATTTTATCTCACACATTTGCCTCACAGAACTACAATCATCGACAAACAAGTCAGCGGTTATTTCAGTTGGGCCGTCATAGTAATCGTAAACACTATCCTCATGCAAGATATTGTACTTTCTGGATGGATCAATAACAACTTCATCAAAATCACTAGTCTTGGAACAGCTCAACAAAAACGTCATGAATCCGAGAATGCAAACTATTTTCATAAATATGATGGCGGCCAACGCTTGTTTGATTATGTACGTGTTAGCAGCCGTTGCTCTAATCGTCACTTTCCTCCAGCGTCCCACTTGTCTTCGGCTTTAAGAGTCCCTGGTTATAAACTTGCTCTACCCTTTCTTGTAAAATAGAAATTAGTTCAGGCTGCATGAAGTCATAGTCGTCCGGAATGTATAAACACGTTATCCGTTTTACCTTATACACGTCCTTAAATTTCTTTTGAATTATATTTCTATGAGTCTTCTCCATCACGACAACTGCGTCTGCCCAATTTAAGAGCTCACTTGTCAATACAGTACTTGCTGTCTTATCCGTTCCCGCAGATTTCACTTCGAATCTTTCATCCGATTCAAATATTTTGTGAGCTGTCGCGCTCCTCATTCGGTTGACAGTACACACAAATAATATCTTTGTCTTTTCATTCATTTCGTCAATCTAGCTATGGCTTATATTTGATGATAGCAGTTGCGGCCGTCCAGCAACTTCTTAATCACCCCAAGCGTGTATCTTTTCTGCGAGGCCGCATCAATGAAATTTAAAAGGAATGATAGAAGGAGTATTTGTCTCATGATATTTACGCTAACGCGCAAATATAGGCATGGATTATTTTTACCCTGTATAAAACTACTCCCCTACCGCTGGCTCAATTCCTTTAGCTCAACCTTCCTGAAATCAATGGGCTGCCCCTCGCTCTGCAGCGCAATGAATCCGGATTTCAAGGGCTTGCCAACTTGCCAAATGGCGCTATCATATCCCTGCACAACGCCGCCACCCATCGTCGGATGCGTATAACGCAGAACGGTGTCGCCATTGATGATATGCGTCACCAGCGAATCGTTCCAAACGATCAGCTCAGCTCTCACCCACTCGTCGGCACGGTAAGTCTTAGAAGTCGAGTTCAGACAATGACCATCGTATTTGACACCGTTGTATTCAATGTCGGTACCGGGTGAGCACATGTTACCGGTGGGCCTGGGCTTTCCATCATCCAGTCCGGCGAGAAATTGCATCTCCACGGAAATGGGCCAGTTCTGTTCCTTCGGCATTGTTCTGGGATCTTGCGAGTGGAACATCACGCCGCTGTTTAATAAGGTATAGTCTGGTGCTCCCGGCTGAAGCGTTCCCGTAAAACGATACTCCACGATGAGGTGAAAATTCGAAAATGGTGTTTTGTAGTATAGATGGCCAAACTGATCATTGAAGTCTCCATACTGGTCGTAACGCACTTTGATGATGCCGTCTTCGACACGAAATGTATTGCCGGCATTCTCCCCTACCTCGTGGTGATGAATCTTTACGATCCAGTCGTCAATATCTTTGCCGTTAAAAAGTGAAACCCATTCTCCATTTGTCTCTTGCTTCGAACTGGAGCACCCTGCTAAAGCAAAAAGGACAACCAGGTAGAGATGCGATATTCTGTTCATCGTTTCGAGTGTTGTTAAAATGCCTTGTTCAATTCACCCACGGTTGAAACCGTGGGCTTCCAAATGCCCTTACGTAAAAGTAGACTATTAACGGCACTGCCAGAATTTGAATCGCCGAAATTATTATCCTCCATTGTAGGCACATTTACTTCGTGACGCCAATGATCACCCCAAAATTGCCGTCAAGCTGTGTCCAATTCTTTTCAGGCAAATAGGTTCGAGAGACAAAGCCATCCAGGTACAATGCGTTCTCACAACCCATCGACTTGAAATACGAGGCAAAGTCGTAGAAGTTCACAGCCACCTTCGACATCACAAACAATACCTTGTTGCCAGGCAATAAACCGACTCCATTCCTGATGTTCAGGTTTGCAGAACCTTTGATGAAAGCCGGATGAATTTTCCCGTCGATGATCAGCATCGGACCGGATTGTGTAGCAAACTGAACATCCTTTCTGGGTAAGTACTTTGTCGACTCGCACACATCGGCTTTATCCTTCGTGAGATAGAAAACCCCATTCGGCTTCAAATAGAAATTCCCTGATCCAGAGAGTGTATCGATGGATGCCAGCATTTTACCATTCTCCACGAACAATCCCTGTGGTGTGCTGTCTTTCTGATACATACCGCCATTCATGGCGAACCTTAGCTCTTGGTTCTTAGATCCCACAAGCGACTTTAGATTCTGAAGACTCCCTATTACTTGTCCCTGATCGTCCTTCCAATAAAATTTAATATCCGACGGCTCTGCCACAAAACTGAGAAACCTGGTGGAATCCACGTCCTGCCCAAAGACGCGAACGGAGCAAAGTACAAGAATTAAACAAGCCAGAAATCGATCACGATGTTGCATAAACTTAGGCGAGTGACTCTATCTTAATGCTGTCCAAATGAACACGCCACTTAAATAAATCCAAAGCAAAGAAAACACGATGTGCACCGTTGTCTCGAACGCCTTCCCTCGCCAAAGCTTGGAAGAATACCCAAAGAATTGAATCACCAGTCGGCAGGTCCAGAAGATTGCAAGACCGAGTGTGATCTTCCGGCCAAATGGCGTTCCAACAAGTTCATTTGAAGATGTAAAACAAAGCAGTCCCATAAGGAAGACTGTAAGGGCAATGAAGAAGGTATGAAAATGCATCATCTGACGGTTCATCAAACTTAGCGTCTTCAATTCTTCTGCCCACTTGAATACCTTTGGAAAGGGAACGTGCGCCAGCGCCAGCGTCATCAAAAGTATTCCTATGATTTTAAAATGTATTTCCATTGGATTTAAGAAGGAATGTCGTGATGAAAGGCGTGAACTTAATTTCCTGGTGTAGGTCCAGCTGGGCTTCGCGGAAAGTCATCATCCACGTTGCCCGGGATTGAAAATGAAAAAAGCCGATGTTGTAAGCAAGGAAGTTCTTGAAATCACGCAGGTGTTCGACAACAATGATTTGTCCCCCTGGTTTCATAGACCGGTTAAGCTCCTTGAAGAAAAGAATACGCTCGGCGTGATCTCTGATCTCGTGCGCTGAAAAGATCACAAATAAATTGTCGATGGAACGATCGGTCAAAGGCAGGCGATTTGTTTCAACACATTTTGTATTCGGAAATGCTGGGTACGCCTTTCTTGCCCGCCTGATTGAAATCTCCGTGTGCTTGGTCGGTTCGTAGAAATCCAAGGCCACCAGTTCCGACGGACCGAACTTAGTCAGCAATAAGGCACTGGTTTCATCGAATCCAGCGCTGATGTTCACTGTCTTCCCTGCCTGCACGGTGTCGTTCAGCCAATTGAAATTATAAAGTCCGGAGAGGTCATAAACATAATAGGATACCGACAGTGAAATAATGGTGGGAACTACAATCAATCCGCAAACCCAATAAGCGTACAGCGACCATGTAGTGGAGAGCATCATTGTCGAGAGTAAGATTGCCGCCACAAGCCCGAATGCCAGCGCGTAGAAATGCCAATTGAAGCGCACGATATTCAGCACACCTTGAAAAGGATTTCTTATTTCTTCCATTGCTCAATTTTTCCTTTCTTCCAATAGTAGGGAATATTGCTGATCACAAAGGCATTCGCCAACACGGCATCTTTAAAATGAGGAGCATTCAAAAAGGAAAAGTTGGCGTTCACTACCTTCACCGGACTCGGGGTCCAGTTCTCGCGCACCCCTTCTATGATCAAGACTTCTTTCGTTTTTGGATTGTATGTAAATGTAAACGGCAAGGGACCGGCGAATCTTCGGGCTTCCTTCCAGTCTGCAAAGGGAGATTGACCGGGTAACGAAATATCTCCTCCAGATTCTATCTCGACGCTGAAGTTCGATTTTTGTGATGCGAATTTGAAACGACCGTTCTGATTCACGACCTCTATATCGGTCGTGGTATAGTTGTAGTGGGTAAAAATATTGCCGAAGAATTCCATCTTCTTTCTATCCGTCTCGGATTTCAAAATGTAAAGCCCACGCAGCCTTTTACCCGCCGTGTTGTGATACTTTACAAAAATCCGGTAGCCGATAAGAAAGAAATCATTGCCCATAAATTTCGGAAAGCCCTTCGGCCGCAATCCTTTGGTTTGAACCATCGCGATGGCGATAAAAGCCCATTTGTCGTTGAACAAATCGAGCTCGAGACATTCAGGGATTAGATGTTGTACCTCCTCTTTCGGCACGGCAAAAGTTACCACAAAGGATTTTTCGAAAAAGGCCTCGACGGCAAACGGGTGATTTTTTAGAAATGACAGCATCGTCTACGGCTCCGGAGCCAGTTGTCTGTTGAAGTAGAATTCGTTGAAGTATATGATCAGGATGAAAAGAAAAGCGAAAAGGGAATTCAATTTTCCCCAGAGCAGTAAATCCGGAACCAGGATGAATTCCAGAATATTCATGACAGCAACGACTGGCATCTGCAGCACCGCATTTAATCTTCGCCGAAATCCCGAAAAAATCCAGACAGCCATCCCGACTTCGGATAAACCAATAAGAAGCGTCAAAGGTCTTGCGTAGTCTTCTCCAAGAATCCGGGCAACAATACGCTCGTGGCGGGGAACAAGGTTCAGCACCTTGCAAAACAGCCCGTTGATAATCCAAACGGCTGCCATAAGGTAGGTGAGCGCGCTATAAATACGATGACGATTGATCACAGCTAAGTAGTGGCTGTAATTTAGAAATTACTTTTGACTACGCACCGCGCGGCGCCGCACTCCCATCCATTTCTTTCTTCTCCACACGATACTCTATCGTGCAGTACAATACAGCGTTGAACAGTATCAATGCCATGATATACCAAAACCCATATCGTGTTGTCAGCCAGGTTGACGCGCCAAAACTATGCGCGATGACGCAAAAGAGCAGGAAGATCTTCGCGATCCGGCGCGGAAGCCAGTAGCCCAGTACTCCAATCAGCACAAGCCAGAAAAAAGAAATGATGAACAGCCCGGCAACGTGGTTTCCCATGAATAAATTTCCAATGGGGTTAGCCTCGTTCGCCTTGCTTAAGTCGCCGCTCCAGTATTCTTTTGATTGATGAACGGTGGTGATCGCAACATCAAACACGCTGGCCCATAGCGCTGGAATGAGCAATAACAGTTTTCCTTTTTTCGTCATGTTAATCGCCGGTAACGTTTCAATCAGCTACACCGCTCCTGTGTTGTTGTCCGCCTTCTTGTTAAAAAATTTTGCTACGGTGTGGTAGTTCGTGATCAGCAAGTAACCGACAATCAAGTTAACGCCGGTGACTGCCCAGTCGAATTGGTTTCCCTTATCATATAAAAAACCACCGATGTCCGATTTTAAAGCGTAAAGGGTATGATTGAGGAATGCAGGAATATTGTGTATGATCAATGATCCTCCAAGGAGAAGACAAGCAAGTTTAATGATGGCTTCTGACTTCACGCCACCAACCTCAATTCGGTCCTCATCAAACCCCTTGTCCAGCCTGAGTTTGTCCACTACCGCTTCTGCTCTGAAAATAAGCAACAGAAAAAGTCCCACCATAACTACGACAGTGCCCGCGACCCAAAATACGCCCCCGATGGTCATATCAATCAACGCATAAGAAATAGCACTCGGCAATCCGGTGAACAAGGAAGTTACAATTGAATAAAGTCCAAATAGTCGTAGGATCAGAATAAAGAAGTCGCGCTTGGTCATATGTGAATGTTTATAATATCTCCCAACAATTTCTGCGTTGATCAGGAGTCACTCCCTGCAACGCCCAGGGCATGGGAAATATAGGATAATTAAATGAAAGTACCCATGCTTCGGGCTCTGCATTGATCCGCGCTCATCTGCGAAATCTGCGGGCTTTGCATTTAAATTCTTTTTCCCGCAGATCCGCCAGTGGTCGGACACGTCTCGCAGATTGACGCAGATGTAAATCCACAATACTTTCCACTTATGTCATCGAGGTTTCCCATTGAATTTGCTGATCTCCAGGAATTTCCTGAAGTCCTGAATATTGAGGATGTCAGCGATGGCTTGCTGCTTGTCAGCCGAAGCGTTGTAGTATGCTTTGCAAATTCTGTAACCCATCCAATATCCCAGGTCCTTCGGCCTGGATGAATCCTTTTGGTAATAGAGCCAGCCTTTCCAATCACTCTCGTACATCCGGCCTGCAAACTCTTGCCAAAGTTCCTCGAGGTGTGAATCTCCGTAAGCATAAGTTTCAATGCTGCCACTGTGCTTGCCGGTGACCAGTTCGCAAATAAAATCGGCCGCTCCTTCCCGCACGCATTGCGCCAGCAGCGAGTTATCCTTCGCATAGCGTTGCTGAAAGTGAACTGACTCGTGCGTAATGAGCTTATCAACAGCGTCGATGTCAATAGGAGGATGATGACCGTCGCCCGGTTTTCCAAACCTCTCCGCTCCGATAATTAGACCCTGCGGGAAGGTAGTCCCGCCCGTGTTGTTCGCGCCGATGACAAAGTAAACATCAGGAAACACCGCAGGGGGGTACAGCTCTTCAAATTTCTCAAAGCATTGATAAAACCGCTCTTTCTTTTCATCAATCGACAGCGTGAACGGCCGGACGTAGAGATAGTAATCTCGGGAGCCTGCGAAAACTTTGCTCAAATGCTTTCCACTCTCAATCCGGTTTTGAATGAATCCCTTTAGCCCAATCGTGCCAATGTCAATGTACTGGGACTGCAGAATGTTGCCTGTGAGCTTGTCGGGGTACTGATCGACGAGCTTCCAGAATTGCTTCACGTCGTCAGTGTAAAATGTTACGGCACGAGGGTCAGACGGAAATGATGACTCGGTTTCGGCAGGCGGTTGACCAAAAGCAGTTTGAATGAATAACAGGCTGAGGATCGTTGTCACGAGGATGTTTTTCATAGATTTTTTTTGAAGCAAACATAGCCCGGACTTCGTCGCCAGTCGTCCACATCCATGTATTCGTACGTCCAGAGTTATGATTTTGGACCTGTTGATTCAGTAATCCATTTATCCACCTTGTCGTGTTGGAACGATTGTTAAGAATAGAAGTCGTTTGCGCAATTCTTGTGCAACGCCGGTGCAATTAAAATTAGGCAGACGGATTGCCTTGACCATACCCGCATTCTGTCCGATTGGAAAATTGCATCCCTCCTTCGATTTCGAAAGGGCGTTTTCAATTTTTTCATGTTGTTGAAACTCTACAGCTGTAGAAATTAGTCTCTCGTTTCAATGAATTCAATTACCCATTGACAACCCAGGGCCATGGCATAGTTTTTTTACACGGTTGGGCAGCCAAGACCGTAGCAATGAAAAATCGTATACTTTTCTTAATCCTCTCGGGTGCATGCATGCTTCTTGTGAGTTTTGAACTGTTACAATGTTCAACCCGCCAGAACGTGAGAGAGGAACCAGATGAATCCGGTAGTCCGGATGCCTGGAATGCAAGCATAAACGACAACGCAGAAGACCTGCTTTCGAAAGGAAAGGCAGTCTTTCGCTTTGAAACATTCGGTGACGAAGTTTTCTGGACTGAAAAACTCCAATTGCATAAAGCGATCGCCGATTCAAAACATGGTGGAAACGGCGCAGGACTAACGCCGAAGGCTGCACTGGCCGCCGGGCTGAAAGTCGATCTCGCGTTGGTTCCTGAGGTTGTGAAAAAACAAATTAAGGAAGGCAAGATCCTCGATGACCCAGCCGCTACATTGGAGCTGCTGAAATTAAATGCCGTCGTTGGCATTATTGGAAAGTTTGATGGCAATGGAAATCTAAGCTCGATCGGTGTTACCTGCGCATCTTGTCATTCAACGGTGGATAGCGATACCGGCATTGGAAATCGCCTGGACGGATGGCCTAACCGGGACTTGAACGTTGGCGCCATCGTAGCCATGGCTCCGGATTTAAGCATTTATGAAAAGACATTGGGCGTAGATGTTGAAACGGTGAAGAAAGTATTGCTAAGCTGGGGACCCGGTAAATTTGATGCCGAATTGAACCTCGATGGAAAAGCTTTCCGTCCCGATGGAAAACCCGCAGCTACATTAATTCCAGAAGCATATGGTCATGCTGGACACAACCTGCACACGTGGACCGGTGGATGGGGTGATGTGACGTATTGGAATGCCTATGTTGCTAATCTGGAACTGGCGGGTCAAGGAACATTTTATGATCCACGACTTATAAAGAATGATCAGTATCCGGTAGCTGCAAAAAATGGTTTCGGAAATAAGAGATCAGCAGAAGATAAAGTGACTGAAAAACTCGCAGCCCTTCAGTTCTATCAACTAGCCATTCCGGCGCCCAAACCTCCCAAAGGTAGTTTCAATGAGGATGGTGCGAAGCGAGGCGAAGTAGTATTTATGGGAAAGGCTAAATGTGCGACCTGTCACGTTCCACCGCTTTTTGCAGAGCCAGGCTGGAGCACGCACAAGCCTGATGAAATTTGTATCGATGACTTCCAGGCCAATCGATCACCTGACAAGAGTTATGTGACGCAAGGATTAAAAGGCCTATGGGCCCACGCCAAGGGTGGCTTCTATCACGACGGAAGATTTGCAACCCTGAAAGATGTTGTTAACCACTACGACGATTGTAAGAATTTAAAGCTCACTGAATCGGAAAAGAACGATTTGGTGGAATATCTGAAATCGTTGTAAACGTTACCCACTACAACCAAGGAAATCAGGAAGGAAGACCCACGAACAGTAGCAACTATTTCTTTTCTTTCTTGATTTCCTTTTTTATCAAGGCGACCAGTTTGTCGTACAGGCCGCCACCCTCCTTTTCCGCGAAGGCTTCGGCAAACATGTTTGTCTTGGAAAGTTCATTCGCCTTGATAGCGAGTTCAAGCGCTTTGTGCAGATCTCGCTGCATTCCCATCATTCCCGCGAAGTAGCAAGCGGCGCGGTTGGAAAACGCTTTGTGGCTGTTGAGGTCCATCGCCTGCTGATTGTATTCAAGCGCTTTGTCCGGATTTCGTGGAACAGGTCCAAACCCCTTGAGATAAATGTCGCTGAGTTTATTTAATGCCCACGCTCTGTGGCCAACATCATCACAGGTTGTTAGTTTTTCCAGTCCTTGAATGATTTCACTGGCTTGTTCGGTTTTTTGTTCGTCAATGAGATCGTCAAGCGCATGGCGCAATTTGTAATCCTCATCAAAGAGATCGTCATCCATATCGTCAGGACTTGCCATCAATTCACTCCAGGTTCAATACTTCCTCGACGCCGACAATCAATCCGTTCGCAATAAAGCTACGTCCACTTTTTAGTTTTGATATCGTATACGTCTCCTGTTCGTCTTTTACGATTTCGACAGCTCTTAAGCTGATCAACTTGGCCTTTCCCGTCGTTTCATACCGAATGAACTGGTCGGAAATTTCGATTTGGCGGACGTCCTGAAAACCAACATAGGCTCCCGTCTTTTTGGGATTGAATGAGCTCCATCCTTTTTCATCCACCAGGAAAGGGTGATCCTGGGTTGCTGTAATACTACTTCCGTCTTCAAATGTATACTTCACCAGATTCCTGTGACGCACCGCTTCCGTGTCTTCGACGATATCCGTCACAAATTTCTGTTCGGCAGCATCGAACACGAGAACGGAATCCCCTGGCACAACGTCCTCAATATTCTTTTGCCGATTTCTATTTACGAAGATACTGGTGCCCTTTGCGAAGCAGTGTACATCAATTCCATCAAAATAGATTTCGGTAATGCAAGTGTCGTCAAACTTGGATCCGGGATACACCTCGGCAATGGTGAAACGCAAAATCAGGTCTTTGCCGTCAGCTCTTCTTCCAAGCGGTTCAAATTTGAAATTCTGTTGTGCCTTGCTGTCTTGCAGGTTGAGCATCGCGACATCCTTTCCGTTGATAGACAACTTGAGCTTTTTCACCCTCGCATTTTCCGTCCACGCCTTGTCTGATTTTACGTAGCCATTGAAGATCTTTATTTCCGTCACGCGAGGCCCCTTGTTTCGAAAATGGTATTCAATGTACTCGCCGATGCCGGGTCCGTTCGCTCCTTCCACCCACGCTGTCTTGAAGCTGAGATCATGAGCTTTCCTTCCCGTGTATTCATTGTTCCCTTGTTTGGGAAGGTTACTTGATGCAACGACTTCATAAGGACCTTCTCCACAGTACCAGCTACAGGCACCACCAATAATATCCCAAATGCTCTCCATGACCTCGCTATAGCCAGGCATCAGTTTTTCCAGCTCTTTCTTTTCAGCGGGAGTCAAAGACTCTTTTGCCATGAGCTCATCGCGGCGACGCCATTCTTCCTGGGCCTTGGCGCTCAGGTCTGGGGTCCATCCAATTTCAGGGTTCATCTCCTTGATGGGCTGCGCTAATGAAAGGTTAGTCAGCGCGCAAATTAGAACAAGCGTAAACAGGGATTTCATAGTGTTAGGATCAATAACTGACAATACGCGAATATAATCTACCCACCTTAATTTTCGCCGTCACAACGCCTTATTCGACGACAAATACCTATAGTCCTAACGTCAAACCCGCTACCTTTGACATCATTGAAATCACTCGCCATGAAAACCTTGATTGTAACCTGCCTGGTGTGCATCAGTCTGAGCACCCTTGCCCAAAATGAAAACGCTTTACGCCTCAGAGTCTTCAACACGGAAAATGGGATCGCCATGCGCGATTTCGACCCCGTGAGTTACTTCAAAGGGAAACCTCAGAAAGGCACCTCTAAATTTCAAGCAACGCATAAAGGCATCACGTACTACTTCGTGAATGCTCAAAACGCTGAAGAGTTCAAAAAAAATCCATCCAAGTATGAACCTGCATACGGAGGTTGGTGCGCCTATTCATTTGCCGCACAAGGAAAAAAAGAACGAGTAGACCCTGCTACTTATCAAATTATTGATGGCAAGGTTTACCTCTTCCATAACTTCAATGGAAAAAACAACCTTGCCGCATGGAAGAAGAATGCGAAGAAGTATAAGGAGTCGGGTGATGCAAGGTGGAAGAAAGTGATGGGATAATGCAAAAGGCAGATTGGCGATTAGCGATTGATGATTAGCCTCCCGATAGCTATCGGGAGGCGATTTAGGTGAGAGAAAACTGATTACCGACTACTGTTTACCGATTACTAACTACCGATTACCACTCGCCTTCTGACTCCTGACTTCTGTCTCCTGTATTCCAATAATCGAATTATTAGCCCACCCCTCATCACATCCGCAAAGTATTCCCTTCTGATTTTTCGTTAGCTTTAGTTGATCAACTCATTCCATTCAACTATGACGACTCCGAGCAGAAGAACCTTCATCAAACAAATCGGCGTGGGCACTTTGGGATTGTGGGCGCTGCCCTCCCTGGGTCATCCAACGCTCGCTAAAGTATCATCCAAAGTTTCTCTGCCGAGAAGCACGCCCGAGCTGCAAGGTATTTCTTCTGCGCAGATCAGCACCTTTCTCGATATGGTGGCCACGAACAACGCCGGTTTTCATAGCATCATGATAGTCCGTCACGGACATGTTGTCGCGGAAGGATGGTGGACACCCTACTCGTCCACGCGAAAGCATACGATGTACTCCCTGAGTAAGAGCTTTACGTCGTCTGCGGTGGGTTTTGCAGTAACAGAAGGAAAACTCAAAGTCGAAGATAAAGTCGTTTCCTTCTTTCCGGATGATGTGCCCTCTGAAATCAGCCCGAACCTGGCGGCCATGCGTGTAAAAGATCTGCTCACCATGTCCACGGGTCACGCCGCAGATACGTTCACGCCTATGCGCGATTCCGTTGGGAAGAGTTGGGCCAGCGTATTTCTTTCGACGCCAGTAGAGTTCGAACCTGGAACTCATTTCTTGTACAACAGCGGCGCCACCTACATGCTCTCGCTTATCGTGCAGAAGCTCACCGGACAAACCGTTCAGGAATACCTACACCCAAGACTATTCGATCCGCTGGGCATTGAGGGGGAAGACTGGGAGAAAGATCCCAATGGAACGGTACTCGGCGCGACAGGCCTGCGCATCAAAACAGAAGACATCGCGAAATTCGGATTACTCTACCTTCAAAAAGGAAAGTTTAACGGAAAACAAATCATTCCAGAAGCGTGGGTAACGGAAGCGACAAGCAAGCAAGTAGATTCGGCTCCATCCAATCCCGCGCAGAACACTAACGACAGCGACTGGGGACAAGGCTATGGCTACCAGTTCTGGCGGTGCACGCCCGGTGGATATCGCGGCGACGGCGCCTTCGGACAATTCTGCATCGTTAATCCAGACCTTGACCTTGTGATCGCGGCCACCTCAGAAAGCTTCGACTTACAACAGTCGATGCGTCTCATGTGGAAACACATTCTTCCTGGTGTCAAAGCCACCAAGCTAGCGCCGGCAAAGGATCATCAAGCTAAATTAAAAAGCAAGCTGGCCAGTCTGGTATTGGCGGCGCCGAAAGGAAGTGCCACCTCTCCCACGGCCAGTCAACTTCAGGGAAAAGAATTTGTGCTCGATAGTAGTGAGTATAAAGTAAAGGCGGTTTCGTTCGCACTCACTGACAAAGAGTGTGCAGTCACCTTTAAGGATGACAACCAGGTGTCGCACAAAGTTACGGCCGGATGGAATCAATGGAAGGAAAACAAGAATGAACAAACGTTCATACCCTTCCTCGCGCCCAAGCGAATACCTGTATCGACACCCATCGTTGCCAGCGCTTTCTGGAGCGACGATGCTACCCTTGTTATGACACTACGGTATGCAGAAACCGCGCACGGTGATCAGTTGTCCTTTAACTTCAAGGACAATGGCGTTACCATTACCATGTTGAACAGCATCGCCAAGGGCAATCCGAAAAATCCGGAATTACGCGTACCCGTTCAGGGCAAAGTCATCGCGTAACGAGGATCACATTCGCTCTCCCAGGCTTACGCCTTCCAATCCATCGAGTTGTGGTTTGGTGAACGGCTGGCTATACAATCGTTTACCGGTTGCTTTGAAGATCGCGTTGGCAATCGCGCCGCCTGTTGGCGGAAGCGCTGGCTCTCCAAGTCCGGTCGGGTCGATTCCATTGTTTACAAAATGAACGTCGATCTCGGGGATCTCTTTCATCCGTATCAGACGATAGTTGTTGAAGTTGTTTTGCTCCGCCGCTCCGTCTTTGAAAGTAAGCTGGCTAAACAGCGCGTGGCCCATGCCATCGACAATACCACCCCGCACCTGCTGATTCGCGCCGCTGAGGTTCACCACGACACCACAATCAGCAGCGGCGTAAATTTTCTGGATCACCGGCTTACCCTTTTTCATTTCCACTTCTGCCACCTGGGCAACATACGAGCGATGCGAAAAGTAAACGCTGAACCCTTGTGACACATTCTTCTTCTTTCCCCACGATGATTTCTCCGCCGCCAACTCGATAACCGCCTTCATGCGATCAATGTTATACTTGATTGCGCCCACGGGCGTTGTCTTTGCACGCTCCAATAAACTCAACCTGAATTGTATTGGATCCATCTTCGCCTCAGCCGCCACCTCGTCGAGGAAAGCCTGTTCAGCGAATGCAAGGAAATTAGTGATGGGCGCACGCCAGGGTGCTGTCGTAATCGGTGATTTATGTTCAACCGATTCAATGAGCAAATTATCAACAGCACCTGAGGGGAAATTGTCTTCACGTGTTGAATTGCCGACATTGATTCCCACACCGCGAAGCTTATAGCCGATAAGCTTGTTATCGTTGTCCAGGGCTGCTTCGAATCTGTAACGAACTGCAGGGCGATACATTCCACCCATCATGTCATCTTCCCGCGTCCAGATTACTTTCACGGGCGCCTTGATGATGCTTGAAAGTTCAGCAGCTTCCACAACATAGTCAGTCATCAGTCTCCGACCGAAACCACCGCCAAGTCTTGTGATCTCAACCGTTATTTGGTCTGCGCTCCTTCCGAGTAGCTTCGCCGTCTCCTGCCTTGCAGCGTCTGGCGTTTGTGTTGGCCCCACCAATTCAACACCATCCTCGCGGACATGGGCGAAGAAGTTCATCGGCTCCATGGTGGAGTGTGAAAGGAACGGACATTGATATTCACGCTTAATAACCTTTGCGGCCGACTTGAACGCCGCGTCTACATCGCCATCTTTTCTGCGAACCGTTGCCGCCGAACTATTCAAAAGATCTTTGAAAAGCTTATCGTGATCCGAAGTGCTCTCGATCGCTCCCTCCGGCTCGTACTCAATTTTCAAAAGCTTACGAGCTTTGTTTACCTGCCACGTCGATTTACCAACGACTGCGACATTGTTCTTAAAGGTCACCACGTCGATGATCCCGGAAACAGCCTTCGCCGCCGCCGAGTCGACTGATTTCAATTTCATTCCAAACGAACGCGGGCGCTGCACCATGGCAAACAGCATTCCTTCCCGATAGAAATCGAGCCCGAACAACGGCTTGCCGGTCACCATCGCATCGTTGTCAACATTTTTGACCGCCGTGCCGATTAACTTGAAATCCTTTATGTCCTTGAGCTTCACTTCAGTCGGGACTGAAATCTTTGAAGCCTCCGTCGCCAGTTCGCCATAGCTCAGCTTGCGACCAGAGGCCGCGTGAATCACAAAACTCTTTTCCGTTGTGAGCTCACCGGCATTTACGTTCAATCGCTTCGCGGCCGCTTCAACCAACAGGTGACGCGCAGTTGCGCCCGCTTTGCGCAGACGCTCCCAGGAATGAGGGATCGCGCCGCTTCCTCCGGTCAGCTGACGCTCATATTTTTTGGTGTCGAGCGCTGCTTGCATCACTTTCACCGTCGACCAATCCGCATCGAGCTCCTCGGCCACGATCATGGGGAAGGAAGTCTTGATGTTCTGACCTAACTCAGGGTTTGGTGAAAATATGGTGATCACACCTTCCGGTGAAATCGAGAGATAGCTATTGAAGTCAACACCAGCCAGTGCAGGGGCTTGATCAGTCGCCATCACTTTCATGGCAGTTGCTTCGGCGCCACCCCAGTTGAACCCTAACAGAAGTCCACCGCTGGTGGTCGCTGCTATCTTCAGAAAATTTCTTCTTGATGTTTTTATCGCGGCAGTCATGGCTACTTCATTTTAGTGGATGCGAGTGCAACTGCTTCATGTATCCGGTGATAGGTTCCGCATCGGCAGATGTTGGCGTTCATCGCGGTATCGATTTGCTCGGCTGTCGGGTGTGGATTTTTTCCCAACAAAGCTGCGGCTGTCATGATTTGTCCAGCCTGGCAATAACCGCACTGCGGCACATCAATTTCTTTCCATGCTTGCTGAACAGGGTGATCACCTTTTTCAGAAAGACCTTCAATGGTTGTGACCTTTCCTTTGGCAGCAGCTGAAACCGGAATGGCACAGGACCGAACCGCGTTGCCATTAAGGTGAACCGTGCACGCACCGCACTGCGAGATTCCGCAGCCGTACTTGGTGCCGACCAGTCCGAGTGCATCGCGAAGCACCCAGAGCAAAGGTGTGTCCGCTTCGACATCGGCCTCATAATTTCGGCCGTTGATCAGTAATGAGTAGTGAGCCATCTTGGGTTAAGATTGATTGAAAGTAAGTTACTGAAAAAATGCGCGCGATCGTTGCGTTAACACGATGTTAACAGAACAGCAAGGATGAATGGTGAATGTGTTCCATTAAAGGAACGCGTAGCGCGATTACAAGCTCACTAATAAGATAGGAGGAGTTTAAAAGTGCAGAGGTTCCCTTCCGCGCATTCCCAAGGTCAAGTTGACAGTTGACAATGGGCAGTAGGCAATATTTTGTAAAACTTCAAACAGATCAGTGTGCTTCGTCCTTTCGTGAATCATTGTCAACTGCTCCGGATAGCTATCGGGAAGTCAACTGTCAACTGACTCTCATTGAACTTCAAACAGAACACTATCCTCCGTCCCTTCACAAATCATTGTCAACTGCCTTTTGTCAACTGTCAACTGACTCTCATTGAACCTCAAACTGATCACTGTCCTCCGCCCCTACACAAATCATTGTCAATTCGACACAAACTCAAGCGCCGCAAATTCCAGTTCAAACAACGCAGGTCTCAACGCGGTGACATCACTCATCTCCATGATGGCGCCGTTGCGCGAATCATAGCTCTTCCATTCGGGAAGTCCAGGTCCGTTGGGGTTTCCTTTCTTGATAAAGTTTATCCAGTATCCCGACATGGTTTCTTCCATTTGCAAATCTCTGGGTTGCCAGGGTCTGTTCCATTTGTGGAGCGTGTGAAGCGCATAGGGAACTTCGGAAGTATGAAAGGCGCCGTAGTTCGGAAAACCAGGCTTATCGGTGGGAACGAAATTGAATTGATACAAGAACACGGGCTGTTTATTGCTGGTCGCCCAAATGTGGCCAGGATAAGCAGCAAACTGGCAGATGCCGAGCTTCAGTTGAGAAGCTTTGGCTTCGTCGTCGTTGGAGGCGGGAAAAGCTTTTAAGAATTCTGCTGCCTTCTCTCCGTACTTATCGGCAGCATCCTGCTTAAATTTTTCCGCCGATGCGTTCGCTCCACCACGCAAGGCCCCATCGCCTGTTACCCAGCCAATGAGCACGGGAACATCGTTGTGTTTACCTGCCTTGAAAAAACTAACAGGGTCGCTGGGCAACACGTAATCCTCATAAACCGGAGCAAATGAACCAAAGGGAACTGTGCCCGCCAACTTTTGAATTTCTTCAGCCGACTTCTGTCGAAGCTCCGCGATTGAATTGACGCCTGCGTTCTTCAGAAACGTCTGCCCTGTCGCTTCCCCATCCGATAACTTTTTCTTCGGACCGCTGGAAACAAATGAACCACTCTGCGCGATTGCGCGATGGAAAAGTCCCTTGGCCAGTGGTGAAGCAACCAATGCATTGACGCTAAACGATCCAGCGGATTGTCCGGCAATGGTAACGTTCACGGGATCGCCGCCAAACGCCGCGATATTTTTTTGAATCCATGTCAATGCAGCGATCTGATCCAGGATGCCATAGTTTCCCGACACGTTGTGACCAGATTCCTTATTTAACTCCGGGTGCACCAAAAATCCAAAGGGTCCCACACGATAGTTGATGCTCACGAATACAACGCCTCGCTTTGCCAGGTCCTCGCCATCGTATACGGCACAACCTGCTGATCCGGAAACAAACCCACCGCCATAAATCCAAACAAACACCGGTCGCTTTTCCTTTGCTGACTTCGCCGCGGTCCACACGTTGAGATATAAGCAATCCTCACTTAACGGTTGAGGTGGCGCAATGAATTCCTCCGTCCACATATTGAACGGAACAGGTTTGGGTTGAACAGGGCTGGCTGAAAAGGCTTCACATTTTTTAACGCCCTTCCATGCCTGCACTGACTTCGGTGCCTTCCATCGAAGGTCAGCAACCGGCGGCGCAGCGAATGGAATGCCTTTAAAGACGGCGACCTCTCCTGTGCTCAGTCCGGAAATCGTGCCGCCTTCAACCTTTATGTTTTTCAACTGAGCGTTCACGTGACAAGCGGCCACGAGCAGCAGGGAAATCAATATTCTGATCTTCATGGTTATCAAAATCTAAGGAGTTATAATTTATGCGGTCAACCCATGGAATCCAAGGTATTAATGATTAACGCTAACAATTTGTTTCCAAAGCCAGGCATGCGACTTAATGATATCGTATCTTACTACTACTCATTCAAAAGCTATGAAAATCAGAGCCATTGTCACGGGCGCTACCGGAATGGTTGGAGAAGGCGTCCTCTACGAATGCCTGCAACATCCCGACGTGGAAGCAGTCCTGGTAATCAATCGCAAACCCGGTGGATACGTCCATCCGAAACTAAAGGAGATCATTCACAAAGATTTCTTTGACCTTACCCCTATTCAAGGTCAACTTTCAAATTACAATGCGTGTTTCTTTTGCCTCGGCGTGTCGTCGGTTGGAATGAAAGAAGATGAATTCCACAAGTTTACCTATGACCTGACCATGACCATGGGCCGAATGCTCAGCGCATTAAACCCGGCGATGACGTTCTGCTATGTTTCAGGCTCCGGCACAGATAGTACCGAGAAAGGAAAAAGGATGTGGGCGCGGGTGAAAGGAAAAACGGAAAACGACCTGATGAAACTTCCATTCAAAAAGGTATATGCGTTCCGCCCCGGCTATATGCAACCGACTAAGGGATTAAAAAATACTTTGAAAGGTTACGCATTCTTCGCATGGCTTTACCCCTTGTGGAAAGTTCTCTTCCCGGGCTTTGTTTGCACGCTAAAAGATGTTGGGCTAGCGATGATCAACTGCGCGAAGAAGGACTATGGAAAATCGGTGGTTGAAGTGAAAGACATTAAAGCTATTGCGTTAGATTAGTCATTGGTCATTGGTCACTAGTCATTATCACTAATGACCAGTGACCAATGACTAATGACTTTCTATGCTGCCTTTAGAGAGGAAGGACAAATTCCATGTCGCTTCTTGAACGCCGCAGAGAAATGGTGCGGGTTCTTATAACCAACCTTGCTGGACACTTCCGATACGAACTGACCTTCGTCCACCAGCAATCGTTTCGCGTAATCCATCTTGAGATCGCGAATGTATTCAAAGATGCTCGTGTTAAATGCTTTCTTGAACAGGGTCATCAGCTTGTTCGTGTTCGTCGCGAAATGGCGGGCTAATTCATGCAGGGAATGATCGTCCAGAAATGTTTGTGTGAGATATTCTTTCACACCATTGATAATCTCCAGGTCGCGCTTCGAAAAATTTGACGACAGCTCCAGGGATACATTAAATTGAGCATGAAGTTGCAGGAGCATAAGCTGAATGATCGAGGTCTCCATCATCAGTATTCCGAGCTTCCCCTTCAACGGATTATTCAGGATATTATGGATCGCCATATACTGCGTCGCGCTGATGACAGGTGGCGTTTTGCTAAAAATCCTTTCACGGTTGTATACCTGTTCTTTCAGATTTTCAGACCAGGATTCGCCCTCGGGTAGCAATCCCATCACAAATTCAGGCAGTAGGGAGAAATGCAGAATTTCAAAGACTGTGTTTCGTGGGGAAGCGTGAACATATTCATTCTGCGGATCATACTTCAAATTCTGCTGACCACTCCTGGTGATGATGCGATCCTGGTTGATCGATGCTTTCAACGACGACGCGATATTCCCCTCTACGATAAAACAGCTGGCCACAAGATGTGACCCTTCACTGTTGGTGTTCACAAAAAGCGCATCGTGATGAAGCTGACCATGAATGGATCGAACAGTAACCTGCGGCAGGTACATGTCCTTCAGGTCTACAACACCGATTGATTGATCAAACTCTTCGTTGGTTTTGCTGGATAACACGGTGATCATTTCTCCCAATGGCACAGAGTCATCAGATTTTGGTGCGATGTTCGGGTTGTCGATCGTAATGTAATTCGAATCGAATGGCATGGAGGGGGTACTTTTTCTGTTTCCCTTTCACGTAAAAGGGAGTGATGGGTTGCGTAACCTCCCATGGAACCCCATCAAAATGTAGGCTTTTCCCCCTGTTAATTCACATTGTTGGTTTTGCGTGGGTGAATCTCTTTCCCGCGTTGACAGTCGCCCCGCCCCTTCGCGTTAATGGGCCCATAAACCAAATTAAAAATCAAAATGAAAAATGTAATGATCACTTGTTGCCTCGCAGTCATGATGGCCTGCAGTGGTCCGGAAGAGAAATCGGAACAGGCTCAAAACGTTGAAACCTCCCAGGAAGAATTGATCAAGCGCGGGAAATATCTCACGACCATCGGCGCCTGCCACGATTGTCACTCGCCAAAAATATTTACGCCTACAGGATTCGAACTTGACACCGCGCGGATATTCTCCGGACATCCGCAGGATGAAAAGATTCCTTCTATCGTGAGCACAAAAGACTGGGTGTTGTTCGGTCAGGGTCTTACTTCCTTTGTCGGTCCGTGGGGCGTTTCGTTCTCCGCTAACCTTACGCCCGATGACACTGGCATTGGAAATTGGAGCCTTGAACAATTCAAGACTGCGCTGCGCAAAGGAAAGTACAAGGGCCTCGAGGGAAGCCGCCCGTTGCTACCACCGATGCCGTGGCAGATGTACAAGAACTTTACCGACGAAGATATGCAGGCCATCTTTACTTATCTCAAATCGATCAAGCCAGTACAGAATGTTGTACCTGCACCGATCAGCCCGAAACAGCTTGAATCCAAATTCGCAAAACTGAATTAGTAAACTTTCAATACAAACACATATGAAAACGATCATCATCACGTTAACTCTTTTGTCCATGACATCATCATCGTTCACGTCCCGGGAATCATCAGTAGGAATGGAAGAAACCGCTAAGCAGGTCACCGATGCTTTTCGCACCGGGTCTGCCCGCGATTACCTGACACTCTACCCTTCCCTCAGCGACTTCTATAAATTGATGGAGTCTTCCGGCGCCTACGGTGACTTCCTGGAAGAAGCGAAGCAGGAATTTGCCGACACCTATGCTCACAAATTACTCCCTGCCGTAAGAGAATCTTTCGAGGCTGCGCTTCAGCAAGGAAAGGAAAAAGGCATCGACTGGAATGACATTCGGTTCATCAGAATTGAAACGCCAGAAGTCCCGGCGGCGAGTTTCTCAACGATACCTGCCACTATCGTGATTGAAGCCAACGACGTAGAACATCGCTTGGTATTAGAAAAGGCAATCGTCGTGAACGGAAAACTAAAAGTAAGCCGATACATCCGTTTTCAGTAAAGTGATCAGTGAAAGGGAATTTGCCAGTCAGCGAGAGTTGATTGGCATTTTCTTGTTGTACTACTCCAGATTGTAAGCAATGTTGTTGGCTGCGCGCGTTGCTTTAGCCCTTGCTTCTTCAATGGTGCTCCCCAGTGCCAGGCATACACCCATTCTTCTTTCTCCATTCACATCAGGTTTTCCAAAGAGGCGGAGTTGGGTATCGGGTTCCGACAACGCGGCTTCGAGCCCAGAGTATGTGATATTATTGGATTGACCTTTCACCAACACAACGGCTGAAGCCGAAGGTCCTTTCTGGCGAATGACTGGAATTGGCAATCCCAGTATTGCCCGAACATGCAAAGAGAATTCGGAAAGGTCTTGAGAAATCATCGTCACCATTCCCGTATCATGTGGACGCGGAGAAACTTCACTGAAATATACCGTGTCACCCTTCACAAAAAATTCAACACCAAATATTCCATGACCACCCAAGGCATTGACTACCTGTGTTGCGATCTGTTGCGCTGATGCCAATGCCTTGCTTGACATCGGATGCGGCTGCCAGGACTCTTGATAGTCGCCGTGCTCCTGCCGATGGCCGATGGGATCGCAAAATGAAACTCCTTGCCGGTGCCGAATGGTCAACAATGTGATTTCATAATCGAAATCAACAAATCCTTCCACGATCACTTTACCGCCGCCACTTCGACCACCCTCTTGAGCATATTGCCACGCGCCGTCGATGTCGCTCAATGACTTCACAACGCTTTGGCCTTTACCTGAAGAACTCATGATGGGTTTAACAACACAAGGAAAGCCGATCACGCGAACCATCTCGACAAACTCGGGATGCGTGCTGGCAAATTTATAAGGTGAAGTTTTTACTTTCAGTTGTTCAGCCGCAAGCGTTCGGATTCCTTCACGATTCATGGTCAGTCGCGCGGCATTTGCTGTCGGGATAATATGGAAGCCCTCCTTCTCCAGCTCAACCAGCGTGTCGGTGGCGATGGCCTCAACTTCGGGGACAATAAAATCAGGCTTTTCTTTTTCGATGACGGATCTAAGGGCTTTTCCATCGAGCATGGAAACCGTATAAGATCTATGCGCTACTTGCATAGCTGGCGCGTGGTCGTAACGGTCTACTGCAATTACTTCGACACCATACCGTTGAAATTCGAGAACAACCTCCTTGCCCAGTTCGCCTGAACCCAACAACATAACTTTAATGGCGGATGAGGTAAACGGTGTACCAATGACAAGAGATGCGGAAAGGCTCATGGAGTAGTAGGTAAAACCAGGGCCTAAGCTACCTTATTTTTTGGGTCCCAGGTAGCCGCTGACCATACTATCAACTTGATTTTTTGTGAACCCTAATTTCTCCGCCACCATTGTAATCAATTCCAACTCAGCCTTGGCGAAATCGCCATCCACGAGCGCGAGGTCGATCATCTCCAAAAGCTGACGCTCTTTCTCGATGTTGTTCTGCGGAATCAGGTAATGATATTCATCCGCTTTGGTTAGCATAACATTGAGGCGATCGAGGGGTATGCCGCGATCAAAGGCAATTTTTGAGAGCGCTACTCTCTCCGTGTCTTCAATCTTTCCATCGGCGGCACTTAACGAAACCAGGTTGCGAAAATGCTCCAGTCGGGTGGCGTTTAACATGGCGGTTCAAGAGTTAAGGTTAAAAAAATATTGAGTCATCGGCAGGTTAAAAAGTCAATATAAAAATACAGTTTAGATACGTGTATTCAAAACATTTTTAACTAATGGAAATCATTTCCCATTGTGATAACGCTCATTCCAAAACCAAGACTGCTAATCATAGCTTCGGTTACCTAAAAGCTATGGATTCAACCATGAAGTATACCAAAATTAGCGCAGGTTTAGGCTTTCTTCTCGCTATGATGGTAGCCATCGGAAGTGTCCATGGTATTGGAACACCAGACTTATACAAAAAGGAGACCATCCATTGGCAAGCCCAGTCCATTGGCCAGGACTACTTCGACTTAATTGTTATACCGGTAGTCCTACTGGCCGCTTCTGTAGGATGTATTCAAAGGAAGACCTGGGCCCTGTCTGTTCAGGCCGGAGTATTTCTCTACCTGGTATACACCTTCGCCATCTATTGCTTCTCCGTCCATTTCAATCAGCTCTTTATATTGTACTGCCTCGTGCTGGGTACCTCATTTTTCGGGTTTCTCTTCGCGCTTCGCCTTCTAATCGCTCAACTCAGCCCGGCCGACATCGTGACCAAACTTGAGAAATTCACAGGCTACTATTTCATGACCATTGCCATCGCGTTTTACCCGCTGTGGATTTCAGAAGTGATTCCTGCCAACGCAAACAACACAATCCCGCAAGCATTGCTTGACGCCGGCCTTCCCACAAATCCCGTTCACGTGCTCGACTTGTCGGTCGTACTTCCGGGAATATTCATGACTGGAGTTCTCCTGCTTCGAAAAAATATCCTGGGACAGATCATGGCCCCGATCGTTCTCACCTTCTTTGTCTTGATGGACCTGACCATCGCATGGCTGACGATGTATATGTATCAAGAAGGTCTTGTCACGGGAATGGCGGTCGCCTACATCATGGTTTGCCTGGCGGGAATGAGTTTGTTACTTCTCTTGCAATTCCTCTTTCTCCTCCAGCCTGGGTCAGGCAGAACACGCTCCTCTTCCCTATTGCAATAGCTAGCGCAGCCAGCTTCCAATCCTTCGATAGAATTTTGATTTAGAAAGAGAAATTTTACCTCTATCTTCATCGGGTCTGCACAACAACCATCAAACCAAAAGATCATGATGAACAGAAAAGAATTCCTTAAGGGTTCAGCAGCCGGACTGGCTGGTCTTACCTTAGCGCAGTCTGGATTTGCGAATATTATCATCCCTCAAAAGAAGGAAAGGTTAGGCATTGCACTCGTTGGGTTGGGTTACTACAGTACCGATCTGCTTGCGCCCGCATTAGCGCTTGCGAAAAGTTGCACGCTGACGGGCATCGTTACCGGAACGCCCTCGAAAGCCGAAACCTGGAAACAGCGGCACAGCCTTGCCGATAAAAATATCTACAACTACCAAAGTTTTGATTCGCTGGCCAACAACCCTGACATCGATGTTGTGTACATCGTTCTTCCGCCGTCGATGCACGCCGAGTATGTCATTCGCGCCGCTAATGCCGGCAAGCACGTCTGGTGTGAAAAGCCCATGGCCATGACGGTTACGGAATGCCAGCAGATGATTGACGCTTGTAACAAGAATAAAGTTAAACTCAGCATTGGCTACCGGCTGCATCATGAACCCAATACGCAACGAATCATACAATTCCGAAAGGACCAGACCTATGGCAAAGTAATGAAGGTCGAAGCTGCGGCCGGCTACTTCGATCCACGAACGAATCATTGGAAGCAGAATAAAAGTCTCGGCGGCGGGTCCATGTACGACATGGGGGTATATCCCCTGAACGCCACGCGATACAGCACGGGGCTTGAACCCATCGCCGTTACCGCCCGCCAGTCCACCACGCGACCTGAAATCTATAAGGACGTGGATGAAACCATGAAGTTTGACCTCGAGTTCCCTGGCGGCGTAACGGCATCATGCGAAACCAGCTTTGGAAAAGGAATGAATACACTTCAGGTGAACTGCGCAAAAGGTTCCTATACGCTTTCACCATTCCAGGCGTACAGCGGCATCAACGGCTCGGCGAGTGATGGCACAAAACTCGATGCAACAATTCCCAATCAACAAACCCGGCAAATGGATGATGACGCACAAGCGATCATGAAAGGCACCGCGGTGATGGTGCCGGGCGAAGAAGGTCTGAAAGACATCCGTGTGGTGGAAGCCGTGTATAGATCGGTCGCCGCCAACAAAAGGGTTACGATCTAAAAAGAAGGAAACAGTATAAAAAGCGAAAGGAGGACTTTAGGTCCTCCTTTCTTTTTTAGTTTAATATCAGATTACAACTTAATGAACTTCTTAACGATACGCTTGCCATTGGCACCTTGTACTTGAACAAAGTAGACGCCACTGACCATGCCCAGTTTCGTCGTGCTGATGGTGTAGCTTCTGAATTTCTCAGCCTGGCCTTGGTCAGACACAATTGAAACTCCCTGAGCGTTATGAATTCGCAGGGCTACCTCGCCTTCAAAGCCTTCGAGGTTCATGGTAAGTTCATCGCTGACAGGAACCGGGTAGAGATTAACAGAAGGTTCGCCCAAGAATTCACGCAGGCCTTGTTCTGTTTCCTCTTCTGTACCTCTGGCTGCTGCAGGGCTCGCACCTGTACCATTCACGACAGTGAATGTTATGGTTAACGGAACACCTGCTACTCCCCATCCATAATATTTCATGTACGGGATCGCTGTAAGTGTATACGTTCCAGGGCGCGGTGTCCAGGAGGTGTTGTTACCGTTCTGAGTTCCTTTAACCGCATACGGCGCAGTGTTGTCAATCCGCGCTGTCGTGTTATTCAGGATAAAGCGAACGCTTCTTACTGAACTGATGCTCGTATTGGCGACGATGTTGATCGGACCATGACTGTTGTCAATCACAGCACCATCAAAAAGGTCACTCAACTTGGCACCATTCGCATTCGTAAGATCAAAGTCGGTAACAGCAGCAGAACTGATCACGTGAATGATCGCTGTTTTTGTCTGACCTGCATCACCATTGCCGTTTCTCCGTGTGAAGGCTTGAGCAGAAATCGGATGATCTCCACCGCCCAACACAGGAATCAGCCAATTGTTGATCACGTACGGTGCGTTGTTATCCGTATTGGCATTCGAACCATCCAAAGCGAAGCGGACACTGCCCACTGCGCCTGGAGCGGTATTAGCCTGAATCGAGAATTGCTCGATATCAGGATTTGCCATATCCAGGGTCAACGTGTCTTCAAACGTTTCAACCACCGCTCCGGTTCTGAAGTACGTGAGGCTGAAGCTTTGAACGCCGTAGCCGAGTACATCAAGACCAAACACTTCTGAGCTCGTACCGCCACGCGCATCTACGGCTGTTACCGTGATATCATAGTGACCTGCGTCACCAATGGCCGGGCTGATTGCATACGATGCCGTTCCGTTTCCAGAACTGAGTGGCGTCATGAACGCCGGCAGATCAGATGCTGATACAGTGATCGTAGCGTCGTCAGGATCGGTAGCTGTGAAGGTAACGTTGATTGTGCCACGTTCTACTACGGATGTATCCTGAACGCTAAGCACTGGTGGAAGATTTACTTCCACATGCAAAGTCACAGGAACAATCACCAGCGGATCAGTCGGATCGTTGCTGGAGATATTCAATGAATCATAGTAGTCTCCAGCTTCGAGATCCTTCGCGCTGAAGGAAACCTCGATGGATGCAGATGATCCCGGGAATACATAACCAGCCTTCGGATCGACGCTGAGCCAAGGAGATACTCCTGGACCGTCGAGGATAGCGAGGTTGTCAATATCAAAAGTAGGTCCGGCTTCCTCCATTAAAGAGAACACCACTACTTGTTCAATATCGCCTGCAAATCCCTGCGCTGTGAATATGCTTTCACCATTGATGAAGATTGTAAATACGGATGTTGCACGCTCAATCTCAAGACGCAGTTCTGCGTATCCGGTCGGGAACGTTCCTGGAACCGGCGCGTAGAATACATTGCCAACACTGTCTTGAATTAATGCTGCCATTGTTCCGTCAGGATTGATCATGAATCGGGTATTCACAAATCCTGCAGCGGGTGACTGCGGAATGATCTGCCAGGTCACACCACTACCGGTGTTGTTGATCATCATCGTAGTAGACGAAATCGGGTCACTGCCGATGTCGACGAACGGCGAGAACGCGAGTGATTGTCCAAAACCGTCAGACAAGCCGCGGAAATGCTGGCTTCCATCAAAAGGATTCTCTGCCTCGACAGTCCAGTTGCCGAACTGTGCAACCCAATCATTCTGACCACTGATGTCGCCGGTGGCGAAATCTTCAAAGTCAGTCGCGTATTGAATCGTTGAGACTTTCTTAAATGGTCCAGCCAGGATGGCGCGTGCGTCGCGCAGATTGACCGCTGTTGACGCAGGTATATCTCTGGTTTCCGTCGCTTCGCGTCGTGCTTTCGGCGCGACTGCAGTTGAAGCAGGAACTGGTGTACTTCCAAATGCATATTTCAAGATACTTGGACCGCTGTTCGTAATGGTCAGGGTTTGGCTCGCGGTTTCACCCACGACAAGCTCCTGATACAATGAAGTCGGATCCACAGAAATCTCTGCAGGTTCGCGAACGGTCAGCGATGCTACGATGCCGGTCAATGGATCGGCAGGTGCATTGCTGGTCACGATCAAACCGGCAACGTAGAATCCAGGTTCGATGTCTTCAGCATCAAATTTAGCTTCGATAGAAGCCTCTTCGCCCACGGGGATAGTTCCTGTCGCAGGGCTCACAGACAACCAGGCGCGTGCATCAGCAAGGACAACGATGTCGTCCACCTGAGCATACCAATCCCAGTCACCTTCGTTCGGATCATAATAATGCCAGCGAAGTTTGAATGAAGTTCCGCCATTGATATAGTCATCCAACTCCAGTGAAACAAACTCGCCAGGCGTTGAGCCGAAAGTACCATGGTCTTCATTCCAGCTCAGCACACTCTGCCATGCTCCACCATCTACCTGAATGTCGACATCCAGGAAATCAAGGTTGAGCAAGTTCTGGTAGCTTGCATTGTATTGAACAACAAAGTTCTTCTTACCAGCTGTTGGGATACTCGGTGTAATAAGTTCAGTGTCGAACTCAACGATACCCGCTGCATCGCTGTTTACAGTCGCGGCTTCACCGGTTCCAGAATAATTACCATCGCCAGAAGCTGCGGCGAATCCCCACACGAGGCCTGTAGCCTCCGGTGTGTTGTCCACCACTGACCAACCTGCTGACGGGAATGTAGGACCTTCGAAGTGTTCCTCGAGCACCGCTGTGCCAGCGTACAATGTGACAGAAGATTTGCGTGCTGTTTGCACAGCAGAAGCCCGCCCGTCTTTTTCCATTTTTTCCCGCACTCTCGCGTCGATTTGGTTACGCTTCACGGGGCCAGCAGGCAGTGATGCTGCATCGGTGGAGGCGCCAATCACCTGAATGCCGTAATCGAGCGGTCGACCACCAGTGTTCTTGATTGTTATTGTCCGCACCGTATCGAGTTTGTAGTCGACTGCAGCTTGTAAGACCGTAGGATCAACATCGATAGCCGGATCTCCTACTACGCGAAGCGCTGCAGGGACAGTCAGTTCTCTAAATCCGTTGCTGATGTCAATGTTGACGTTGGTATTGTAGAGACCGAATTCAAGGTCACCCGAAGCAAAGGTTACTTCTAATGCAACCGACGCTCCTGAAGGCAGATTGCCCGATGTCGGATCTACGGTTAAAAAGTCAGGAGCATCTTCGTTGGTACCATCGATGATGATGAGATCATCAATGTCCATGGCAATGCTGCCAGCTTCTTCCATGAGCGACAGGTAGGCAACTTCTTCAATATCGCCGGCAAATCCCTGTCCTGTAAATACCTTAACACCGTCGAAGTAAACATCAAACATCGCGGTGGCTCTGTCAACTTCAATGGTTAGGGTAAACCAACCGCTAGGGTTCTGCGGAATGGTATCCGCCACGGGCGTGTAGAAACCGCCGCCTGCGCCATCACTCACCAATGCAGAAACACTTAAGTCAGGGTTGATCGAAAGGCGTGTCACAATTAGCAAAGCAGACGGAGATTGCGGAATGATTTGCCAGGTTACTCCTGAGCCACGAATGCCCACCTGCATGGTGGCCGTAGATTTCTCTTCTGTGCCAATAGCAACAGAAGGCGAAATTGAAAAGCTCTGACCAAGGCCATCAGAAAGTCCACGGAAGTGATTTACACCACTAAATGGAACATCCGATTCGATCGTCCAGTTAACAAACTGTCCAAACCAGCCTTGCTGCCCATTCACGTCGCCCAGATCAAAATCTTCGAAGTCAGTGGCATACTGTGTTGTCGACGCCATCGGCGATTCAGCCACGCGACCATTCGCGTTTCTGTCAACGCCAAGAGCCCTTGTTCCGCTTAGATCGACGCGAGCACCATTGCTCTTTTTCTTCTTTGGTTGCGCTGCGGGCGCAGCTTGCCTGCCGTTAGCAGAAGAAACAACTTTAGTCTTGACTGCAGAAACGGAAAGACCACCACCGACGCTCACGCTGTACGTTTGATCGTCAGGACCATTGTTGCTGAGCACGATAGTCTGTGTACCCGTCGTTTGTTTTTCGAGTTCTTGATATAAGGAAGTAGGTGA